>OBVV01000009.1_pt1 | contig 156098 bp, 148 predicted proteins | sample 1476221 | NCBI WGS metagenome assembly OBVV01 (sample SAMEA2580029, study PRJEB22360) | human gut metagenome | biome: human gut; feature: human-associated habitat; material: faeces | place: Denmark | collected 2008/2010 | reverse complement strand
GGTTGGTTTCAACTTTGTGAAACCCGCACTCTGGCTTATGTTTACTTCTTTCGAAGTAATTACCTTACATTGTTCAGTTTTCAAAGATCAACTTAGCCGTTCACAACGTGTGTTGTGGCGACTAGATTATAATAACAGATTCACAAGTTTGTGTCAACAGTTATTTTAATCTTTTTTAACTTTCTTATCCTCTAAGGATTAAGAAAAATTAAAAGTGCTTGTGTCTCAAGCACTGAATGTATTATATGACATTTCTAAATAAATTGCAACCCCTTTCCTAATATTTTTTAAACAAGCATAACCACTGTACAGCTTGAGAAGGCATATAATACGTTTCCAATAGTACTCTCCAAGGAACGCCATCTCTGCATAGAATGTTTTTCGACGTCCTTTCTATCTAAATGTCAAAACGCAGAAACGAGCAACATGTTCCTGAACAAGCATAACCACTGTACAGCTTGAGAAGGAATATGTTGCTCGTTTCCCTTTCACCAGTTAAACACCGATGTAAAACAGAATAGCATCATTAGAGACGATTTCGTGCATCTTTTTTGTTATTCGATTTCCAAATCGCCCATAGAGATGTAGCGACGCAAATAGAGGAGTATGCACCGCTTACGAATCCGATAATCATACATAAAGCAAAGTTCTTTGTAGTATCCCCACCAAAGAAGTATAAGGAACAACATGCAAACAATACTGTAGACAATGTATAACAAGAACGATGGATACTTTGATGGATACTTGCATTCGCAAGATCTGCAAATGTATCTGTACGCTTATGAGTATGCGTATTTTCACGAATGCGGTCAAAAATTACGACGGATTCATTCATAGAGTAACCGATAACTGTCAAAATCGCCGCCAAGAAAGAGGAATCAATTTCTAAATGGAAGAAAGAGAATATCCCCAACACCATGATTAAGTCATGGAAGATAGCCGCCAAACAAGACAAAGCAACTCGATATTCAAAACGATACGTAATATACAACGCTAAGGCTACGAAAGCAATTAACAAGTTCGTCAATGCATGCTCTGTTACTTCAGATCCAATGACAGCCCCTACAGATTCAATACGTTTCACCGTACCTTCTGCCAGATTTTTATTTAATGCAGCTACTACAGCTTGACTTTCACTGGCCTCTAGGTTACGAGTACGAATCATCACTGTCTTACCCTCTGATTCCGTTGCATCAGCACCAGATAATTGGATAACCGCATTCTCTAGCTCAAAAGCTTTCAAATTTTCCCGTACAGCAGATACCTGCACAGGTTTATTAAATTCCACTTCTACAATGGTACCTCCTGTAAAGTCGATACCAAAGTTAAATCCATACATAAATATGGAAATGATACTTAGAATAACCGCAATGGAGGAGATACTAAACCACCAACGATGACGTTTTATTACATCAAATGTCATTTTTTCTTATCTCCTTTCTTAAATGCTTCAATGGTAACAGATGGAGATACATTAGAACCATACCAGAATGGACGATTCGTAATTTGCGCTGCAATAAGCATATGCATTAAGGTACGGCTCATGGATACAGCTGTAAACATAGATACAATAACCCCTAATGCCAAGTTGATAGCGAAACCTTTTACAGGACCACTGCCTAGAACAATAAGGATAACCGCTGTAATCATAACAGATGTATTCGCATCAAAGATCGTATCGAAGGCGCGACGGAAACCAGATTCCATGGACATGCGCAATGTTTTACCTTCTACCACTTCTTCTTTAAACCGTTCAAAGATTAGAATATTTGCATCTACAGCCACCCCCATACTGAGGATAATACCAGCAACACCAGGCAAGGTCATAGTCGCATTCAAGGCATGCGGTCCTAAAATCGCTACCAAAATCAATACGAACACTAATAAAGCAATCGTCGCTACGAAACCTGATAATCTGTATAACACAAGCATAAATGCAATGATCAAGGCAATACCAACGCCAAAAGCTACGACAGATTTGTCTTTAGAGTCTTGCCCCAAAGTAGGGCCAACTGTACGCACTTCCATGACTTCTACTTTAACAGGCAATGCACCAGAGCGCAACAAAATAGCTAAGCTTTTCGCTTCTTCTAGGTCACGACTACCTGTAATACGAGCACTACCACCAGTAATTGGCTCATTTACCACTGGATTTGTCAATTGCTCACCATCTAAGTAAATACCGATATGGCGACCGATGTTGGCTGTTGTTAAAGCCCCAAATTTTTTCGCCCCTTCATCTGTTAATTGGATATTAACGGAGGCTTGTTTACCTTCTAATTGTTCTTTCGCATCTTTTAAGTCATTACCATCTAAATGGACTTTACCATTTTCATCACGGAACTCAAGAACCGCTGTTTTACCAACTGTTTCGATGGCTTTTTGTGGATCTTTTTCACCAGGTAATTCAATAATAATACGTTTTTTACCTTCTCGTTGAATGATAGGTTCTGTTAACCCCATTTCATTAATACGACGACCCAAGATTTGAATAACTCGTTCCACCGCATCATCTGTTACCACATTAGGGCCTGAATCCTGCGCCTCTAATACAATGTGCGTACCACCTTGTAAATCCAACCCTTGTTTAATGGAGTTAGCAAGTGGTCCGATGAGCCAAATAAATAACCCTAAAATCACTGCTACTACGCCGAAAAAGCGCAAAGCTGCTTTTGTGTTCAATGGATTCCCTCCTATCCTTTATAACAGTGGATATGCTCCGATGGTGTTACAATCCTATGCATCCACTCATCATGAGGTGCCATGGGTAACATTTCTTTTGAAACTTGGTTATCCCAGGCTATACCGATTCGTTTTTCTACAGCGATCTGCTGTAAATATCGATCATAATATCCTGCTCCCATTCCCATACGCCCGCCTACTCTATCAAAAGCTAGGCCAGGAACAAGAATACAATCCAATTTTTGAGGTTCTACTATTGCGTAAGGTTCTTTTGGAATCCGTATTCCTAATGTTCCTCTACTAAGGTCCTCCAAACTCTTTATTCGAACTCCTACCATATCTGTTTTTGACACACACACAGGCACATATACATACTTACCCTGTTGTAATGCTTCTGTAATGAACGTATCTAGATTGGCTTCTCTTGGCATAGCTAAGTACGCCATGATATGCTCTGCATCAGCTACTATAGGAATAGACCAAAGCTGATTCGCTAATTGTTGAGACCAAATAGAACCCTCTTGGACTTGTACACTGCGACGACGTTCTAAAAACGTTTTGCGCAATGCCGCTTTATCCATTACTTTTGTTCCTTTCCAAGAACTTGAGCAATGGCTGTACGAGCAAATTTCATTTCTACTTTTTCAGATACTTGTAGTACTGCTGTATCTTCTGTTAAGGAAACAATTTCCCCGTAAATACCGCCAACAGTCAATACTTTTTGGCCTTTTTTCAAGCTGTTCAATAACACTTGGCGTTGTTTTTGTTGTTTCTTTTGCGGACGATATAGCAAGAAGTAAAAAATAACGACCATAATCAATAATGGTAAAATCGCTTGCCCTGTTTGTCCTTGAAAAAATTCTAAGAAATCCATAACTCCTCCTATTTAGTAAAATATTGCCAGAACTCTTCGCGAAATGCTACAAAGCGATCTTCTAAGATGGCTTTACGCATTTGACGCATAAATTCTAGTAAGAAATATAAATTATGATACGACACCAAGCGAAAAGCTAAAATTTCTTCTGCCTTGTATAGATGTCGAATATAAGCTCTTGAATAGTTTTGGCACGCATAACAGCCACAACCTTCTTCAATAGGATCCCAATCACGCATGAAAGAAGCATTACGTAAATTCAATCGTCCTTTCCATGTCATAGCCATACCATTTCGTGCCACACGTGTTGGATATACGCAGTCAAACATATCAATACCACGAGCTACACCTTCTACTAAGCAGTCCGCCGTACCCACACCCATCAAGTAACGAGCCTTGTTCGTTGGCAATAAGGGCGTTGTATAGTCCAGTACTTCGTACATCAACTCATGTGGTTCCCCCACGGAAAGACCGCCGATACTATAGCCTTCAAAGTCCATAGCCACTAACTCTTTGGCACTTCTTTCACGAAGGTCCTTATACATGCCACCTTGGACAATGCCGAACATGCCTTGATTCTTGGAACGACGTGCCTCTTGACAGCGCTCCGCCCAACGAGTGGTCCGCGCTGTAGATGCATCCGCATAACGATAATCCGCAGGATACGGAATACATTCATCGAATGCCATCATAATGTCAGACCCTAATTGTTCCTGTACTTTCGTTGCCACTTCAGGGGATAGAAACTTTTTAGACCCATCTAAATGAGATCTAAAGTTAACCCCTTCTTCTGTAATCTTACGCAATTTGCCCAAGCTGAACACTTGAAATCCACCACTATCTGTTAAAATAGCCTGATCCCAATTCATAAACTTGTGCAAGCCCCCTGCCTCTTCCACGAGTTCTGGACCTGGACGCAAGAATAAATGATAGGTATTACTCAAAATCACTTGAGACCCCATCGCTTTTAGCTCCTCTGGGGCTAATGTTTTCACCGTTGCCTGTGTCCCAACAGGCATAAACATCGGTGTTTCATAGGTCCCATGTGGAGTATGCAATAACCCTGCCCGCGCACCTGTATGAGAGCATTGTTTTTGCAATTCGTATCTAATTGCCATATATACACTCCTTTATTACTTTTGTATTATAACACAACTTTCAACTTATCGAATGAACATTGCGTCACCAAAGCTGAAAAATCTATATTTTTTACGCACCGCCTCTTCATAGGCTGCAAGACAATGCTCTCTACCAGCTAGAGCACTAATGAGCATGAGCAAGGTAGACTGGGGCAAATGAAAGTTAGTAATCAATGCATCTACCATCTTGTACGTATAGCCAGGATAGATGAAGATTTGCGTCCAGTCAGATCCACTCTTCACATGACCTACCTCAGTCGCTGCTGATTCTAAGGTACGCACTGATGTAGTTCCTACGGCAATGACTCTGCGTTTTTCTGATTTCGCACGGTTCACAAGCTCCGCCGTTTCTTCCGACACGTGATAAAACTCTTTATGCATATCATGGTCTTCGATGGATTCTGCCGACACGGGGCGGAATGTACCTAGACCTACATGTAAGGTAACAAATCCAATGTGTACACCTTTGCTCTGAATTTCATTCAATAGTTCTGGCGTAAAATGTAATCCCGCTGTCGGTGCTGCAGCAGATCCTTTTTCTTTGGCATACACCGTTTGATATCTATCTTTGTCTTCTAGTTTTTCATGGATATACGGCGGCAACGGCATCTCTCCAATGTCATTGATGATTTCATCAAAATTACCGTTCGGCTTAAATTGAATCAATCGCCCACCAAAATCTGTATGGTCTATGACCTGTGCCTCTAAATTAGGTCCAAATACTAATTCTTGTCCTTTCAAACACTTCTTGCCCGGTTTCACAAGGCATTCCCAGAGGTGTTCCCCTTTAGGAGTCAACAGAAGTACTTCTACCTTGCCGCCCGTTCCTTTTCGTTCTCCATACAAACGTGCAGGGATTACCTTTGTGTTATTAAAAATTAACACATCCCCTTCATATAATTCATCTAGTATGGAGTGAAAAGATGCTTTATGGCATATTTCTCCACTCACCTTATCTAAGGTCATCAATCGAGATGTATCTCGAGGTTCTACGGGATGTTGCGCAATGAGTTCCTCAGGCAAGTCATAATTAAAATCAGATACTTTCATACTATTCCTCTTATTAATTGTACAGTTTCGTAAGTGCCGTACCTTGGTAATAATGTTGTAAAATCACTTTATAATAATCAGGCTGGGTCGCCTCTTTTCGACTCGCCATTTCCGCCGCTCCCCACTGTGAAAGTCCCAAACCATGTCCCCAACCATACCCATGAATTGTCACTGTCTGATTGGCTTTATTAAAAATATGGTTCGCTTTTACGGAAGAACCCTGAATTCGACTGGGCGGGGTTTGTCCTACATAAAAATCAAATAAGGTAGATTTCAACCCAAATATCCCTTGCACCTGTTCTCCTGTAAGCGATACAGAGCCTTTTTCACCGATAAATTTCATCGTTTTTACACGACCTGATACCCCTCGATCTTGTACTTTCATAGGTCGATCTGCCAGCGGAGATAGTTCAATTTTCTGTAAGTATCCTACAGATTTGCTGGCTGCCGCTAATTTTTGTTCTATACTTTGACGACTAGTGATGACATTCCAAACCGTGGTCCCTTCATGATTAGAGTAATCTACCACTCCTTTTAAGTATGGTAAATCATTACCCCACAGATTTACACTATCTTCTGTGTAGCCACCGCCATCTGAATGAAAGAGAGCATTAATGGGTTGTCCTTGATAAGTAATAACCACACCATGCGTGCGCTTTACTGCTGCATTAGTACTAGTAAATTCGCTACTTTTACCTCCATATACTTGATCAGCTGTGGTAGTTCCAATATCATAGATACTATTTTGTTTGCTCTTCATGGAGTGTAATGCATAGGTTCTAGCTGCCACTGCTTGTGCTTCTAGGGCCGACGTAGGCCAACTAGGTACTACTTCTTCCGGCACTACACCTTGTACATATTGTTCTAACCCCAGTACATTAATAACACTCATAGATCCCGATACATTAGCGTGTACTGTCACAGCACCACGATAGGTTTTCCCTAATGTTTGCAATTCAGATCCATATCTACCTTTTGCATTTTGAACAGTAATGGACTTATCAATACTATGTCCATTTATATGTACTGATCCACCTCCACTTGAAACTGTTACACTCTGATTTTCTTTAATCGTTTGCACTTGATGTCCACGGCTATCTAGAACAACCATAGGCATAGCACTACTAATGGAAAAAGATTGTGATCTATACCCAAGCAATACACGGATGACCGGCTCTCCGCTAGAGCTTTTAACAGTTTCGCTACTCTTGGACGTTATCGATTTCATCTCTTGTTTTACCGATTGCTTTGTACCATTGTTAGATACTGCTGCCTTTCCTTTTGGATCTGCTTTTATCGGTGATTGTACTTTTGGTTTAGAACCAATCCGCTTTACAGGCGTAGCTCCTTTTCTTTCATTGGGTTTCACAAAAGTGGTTTTCACTAATGTACGTTTAGGCGCTTCCTTTTGCGATGCTGCCGCTCCTACAAAAGGTATACCTCCTAATAGAGCCGTCATCACTGCTATCGCTACATAGCGATATCCTAGCTTTTTCATGCATCCACCTTTCTAGGGATTCCTAAATGGTCATAGGCAGCAGGAGTGACGATACGCCCACGATTTGTACGCGCCAGCAAACCAAGTTGCATCAAATACGGTTCATACACATCTTCAACACTTTCACGTTCCTCACTCACAGAGGCTGCAATCGTGTCCACCCCTACAGGGCCACCATCAAATTTTTCAATGATAGTACTTAAAATCCGTCGATCGATACGATCTAGTCCTAGTTTATCAATATCTAACCGCTGTAATGCCTGGTCCGCAATATCTTTTGTAATTACACCATCGCCCAATACTTGTGCCACATCACGGACACGTTTCAACAAACGATTGGCAATACGAGGGGTTCCTCTAGAACGTCGGGCGATTTCACTAGCCCCTTCTGGGTCCATATGAATATCTAAAATATCAGCAGAACGGCTCACAATAAATTCCAGCTCATTTTGCTTATAATATTCTAAACGGCTAATCACACCAAAGCGATCACGTAGTGGTGCCGCCAAAGAACCCGCTCGTGTGGTAGCACCAATCAGTGTAAATTTAGGCAATTCAATGCGTACAGATCTGGCACTTGGACCTTTACCAATAATGATATCCAAAGCATAATCTTCCATCGCAGAATATAACACTTCTTCTACAGATCGAGATAATCGATGGATTTCATCAATAAATAGCACATCCCCCGGTTGCAAATTGCTCAATAAAGCCGCTAGATCACCAGCTCGTTCTATGGCCGGCCCAGAAGTAACACGGAAATTTACACCTAATTCATTAGCAACAATACCAGCTAAAGTAGTTTTACCAAGTCCAGGAGGCCCATATAACAACACATGGTCCAATGTATCACCCCGTAGCTTGGCAGCTTCAATGAAAATATGAAGGTTCTCCTTTGCTTGTGTTTGCCCAATATATTCTTTTAAATAGCGAGGACGAAGACTAAATTGCCAATTGTCTTCCTCCCGTTCCTGCATGGTTACAATTCGATTTTCTTGTTCCATTCTTATCGCCCTTTACCCAATGCCGCTAACACTTGTTTTAATAAGACAGGTACTTCCTGTGTGCCATCGTAGACATCTTGGATTACAGGCTGCACCTCTTGTGCACTATATCCTAATGCCATAAGCGCTTCTAACACTTCTTCTGTAGTGCCTACTGGCACTTGTTCTACTAGTGAAATTCTTCCCGGTGCAGTGAAAGTTCCAGCAATGCCAAGGCTTTCAATTTTATCCTTCAATTCCAAGACTAAACGTTCCGCTGATTTTTTACCGATACCAGGCAACTTTTGAAGCCCTTTAGTATCACCACTAATGATGAGTCCTACAAAATGTTCTGGACTTATGGCTGATAAAATACCAAGACCTAATTTTGGTCCCACTCCCGATACGGAAATGAGCAGTAAAAACAACTCATAATCTTCCATCGTCAAAAAGCCATACAGCTGAATGGCATCTTCACGTACATTGGTATAAGTGAATAAACAAGTTTCTTCACCTACTTGCAATTGACTTTGTACTGAACTAGGTACGTACACACGATACCCTACATCATGAACATTGATATACACCGCATCTAGCAATCGATGGGTAACAATCCCTTTTATATATGCAATCATAAATTCCTCACAGTTGTAAAATTTGCTTTAATGTATCCGTATGGGAACTATGGGCTGTACAAATAGCAATCGCTAAGGCATCAGCAGCATCATCAGGCTTAATTTTTTCACGAATCCCCAATAAGTTCATCGTCATATACGTGACCTGCTCTTTTGTGGCTTTCCCATAGCCCACCACAGATTGTTTTACTTGTAATGGTGTATACTCATAAATCGGTAAATCTTGTTGACTTGCCGCCAGTAGTGTAACGCCTCTTGCCTGTGCTACGCCGATACCCGTAGTTACATTGCGGGCAAAGTACAATTTTTCTATACCAAATTTTTGAGGGCGAAATTCTTCTAAAATATCGCTTAGCTCATTAAATATAATTTCTAACCGGCTTGCTTCTGGCGTTTTCGCCTCTGTGGTTATCACTCCGTAGGTAACAGGTTTTAGAGAACTCCCTATAACATCGATGATACCATATCCACAAATCGCATAGCCCGGATCTATTCCAATAATTCGCACGCTATAACCTCTGATTTCTTTTCATTGTTCTAATCATTTAATTATAGCAAATTTATAGAACATCTGCACCTATAGTATCCCTTTTTCTAATAAGCTTACATAAATACCATCACCAATAATAATATGATCCAGCACAGGAATCCCCATCACTTCCCCAGCTTTGGCAAAAATTTTCGTCACTCGCACGTCATCACTGCTCTCCGTAGGATCTCCTGATGGATGGTTATGCATCAAAATAATAGCTGCCGCATTGGCCTCGATAGCTTGGCGGAATACGGCTCGTTGCTCTGCCGTACTACTAGTCAATCCCCCTTTAGAAATTAGAACAGGTTTGATCAATTTATTTTTCACTGTCAGTAACAAGACATAAAAATGTTCTTCTGTTTTATGCCGAAGTCGTTCCATCATGTAATTAGCTGCCGCCTCTGGAGTGCTAAAATCTTCCCAATCTCGTTTGACTTTCATTTGCCCTAAACGTCTGCCCAGTTCGATGGCTGCACAAATAGTCACCGCCTTGTCTTGTCCAATGCCATCAATTTCTCGCAACGCATCTACGGTAACATTATTCAAACCTCCTACTAACCCTTCCATGCGCTTTATCACATCATGAGCCACTTCCAAGACACTAGCCCCCTTTCGACCTGTTCGTAATAAAATGGCTAATAACTCTTCTAACTCTAGTGCTTCAGCGCCTAAGGCAATAAATTTTTCTCGTGGCATTTGATACGATTGTAAGTCCAACATAATTCCTCCAACATTTGAAAGTACATCCTCTACTCCTATAAACGACAACACGCCACACTCCGAAGAGTGTGACGCATCACTATGTACCATGGATAGGTACTCATATATCTTTCTTTAATACTGTATTATACTGTATTCGCTGTAGACTGAAAAAATCCTTTTATTTTCTTCAAACTTTGTCTTACATCTTTTAGCAATTGAGGTCTAACTATCACAATATACATCCCAATATAAACTTCCTATGTAACCTGTGCAAACCAGCCTTACTCTTTTGCTTCTTCTGCCTCCCCTTGACCTTGCCCATATACATTCGCTGCATAGATCTCAAAATCTTCACCATGTTTGAAGGCATCTTCTCTTAGGTATGCATGAAAGACAACTTGGTCTTCTTTCACCTGTATCAAGTTCGGTACATGCTGTGCTAAGACATCAAACAACTCTTGTTCTGCTTTCAATAACACACGGCCATGTTTTAATTTTTTCCCTTCCACCACTGAGTAAGCTAGTGCCCACACTAAGCGATCATCTGTAGAGGACAACTTTCGATATTTATAACGAAACTTTAAAGGTGGCATTATGGATTGCTTAAATCGATACACCCCATTTATCATAGCATAGGGAATGACCATTCGCTTCTTACCCAGCAATCCTATCTCATCAATTATAAGCTCAGATTCTGTTAAGGTAAATGTGTAAGTCCCTACTGCCTGCGATACAAGGACAAATAGAATCATTCCTTCTATCAATATTTCTGCTAAAGCTACATTACCTACCTCTATATAGCGCCATACACTATATACCAATGCTCCCAATGCTATCGCAATAAATACACTGACCAATACAATTCCCGCTTTGGAATGTTTCGATTGTTCTTGATACTGTATAGGCATACTGTCCCCTTTCATGATTACCATCATCACTCTTAATGCTAGGATAGCAATGGATGAAAGCATTTGTCAACAACAAAAAGAGCCCCCTCATAGAGGAGACTCTTTCACAAATAATCAGAGATTACCAGTTTTTCATCACTAATGGGCTAGTAATACGTTTTGTATCACGAGCGATCATGATTTCTTCATTTGTAGGAATTGCAAAGATTTTAACTTTGGAACCTTCTGCACTGATTTCAGCTTCTTTACCACGAACATTGTTGCGATCAGCATCAATACGAGTGCCTAAGTATTCTAAACCATTACAGATTGCATCACGGTTACCAATACCATTTTCACCGATACCAGCTGTGAATACGATAGCGTCAACACCACCCATAACAGCTACGTAAGCACCGATTGTAGCACGAACTTTATAATGGAACATATCCAATGCTAATTGAGCACGTTTATTGCCTTCTTCAGCTGCTTCTTCGATGACACGGAAGTCATTGGAAACACCAGAAATACCAAATACACCAGATTTTTTGTTCATAATAGCATCGATTTCATGGTATGTCATATCCCATTTTTCCATCAAGTAAGGTACGATAGCTGGGTCGATATCACCACAACGAGTACCCATGATCAAACCGGACAATGGAGTGAAACCCATGGAAGTGTCGATAGAACGACCACCTTTGATAGCTGTAACGGAAGAACCATTACCTAAGTGACAGGATACGATGCGAAGATCGGACATGTGTTTACCCATCAATTCAGCTACACGTTGTGCTACATATTTGTGGGAAGTACCATGGAAACCATAACGGCGAACACCTAAATCAGTGTATGCTTCGTATGGAAGACCATATAAGAATGCCTCAGCTGGCATTGTTTGATGGAATGCTGTATCAAATACACCAACTTGTGGTACATTTGGCATAATTTTTTGGCATGCTTCGATACCTTGAATGTTTGGAGGATTATGAAGTGGAGCGATTTTTGCGCATTCTTCCAATGCTTCCATGACTGCTGGAGTGATTAACACAGAGTCAGCAAATTTTTCAGCACCATGTACTACACGGTGACCTACAGCGTCAATTTCATCCATGGATGCAATTACGCCGTGTTCTGGATCAACTAAAATATCCAATAAGACTTGTAACGCCACTTTGTGGTCAGCCACTGGTTCGATGCGTTCTAATTTGTCAGCATCTGGACGACGATGAGTGAAAATAGCATCATCGGAACCGATTTTTTCAAATTGACCTTTCGCCAATACAACTTCATGCTCCATATCAATTAATTGATACTTTAAGGAGGAGCTACCGCAGTTTACTACTAAAACGTTCATGTCTTATCCCTCTTTCTTAGTAACTTGAATGTGCCCATTCACACGTTGATTGATTTCTTCTCCTTGTGGAGAACTATCACTGTATGAATAGCGTATATTCCACAGTACACCTTTATCAATGAAAGTATACTGAGTAAACCTAATTTTTTGTCCATTAGCACCTGCTAGCATAGTAGATTTCACAGCCTGTACGCCGTCCACCTGCACTTGCTCTTGGTCCCATGGTATATTGGCACCCGTTTGGCTTAATTCTTTAACCAAAGCTTGCTGCCCTAATTTTGCGCCCTCTTCTAACCTTGGCAATGGCGCTCCTGTTGAAGCCTGTGTAGCACTTACATAGACACCATAATTTTTATCTAGTCCTGCATAGATGGTCAAAGGTTGTCCCTTTTCATTGGCTGTAATTCTATCCAACTGACCAAAGTCAAACGGAGAATCTACAATCACTTCCGATTGACCTACATTGATGACTTTTTGACCAAAACTATAGGTATCGATGGCTTGTTGACTACCACAGCCACCTAAGAACAACACCATTCCTAAACCAAGGCCTATGATATATTGCTTCATATGTTTACCTCTAATAGACATAATTTCTACACTCAATTATAACATTAATTTTATATCTTTTTCTACCCTTTTTTACCTTTCTCTCATGCCTAGCAATTCTATTGTATATAACTATTTCGTATAATTCAAATTCTTCTTACCCTCCCAGCAAAAGAATGTCATTTATCTTCCATTTCCACATATTTGGACATTCTATATCATTTATGAATGTGTTATCTCATGATATACTAATATACATAACAGGAGGTACTAGATTATGAACACCATAGGAATTATTGCAGAGTATAATCCCTTTCATAAAGGGCACGCCCATCAATTACATGAGCTTCGCCGTACACATCCCGATGCAACCTTACTCGTTGTGATGAGCGGCGACTTTGTGCAACGGGGAACACCTGCCATATTTTCTAAATTTCACCGTGCCCAATGGGCTGTCATGGGTGGTGCTGACATTGTGTTTGAGTTACCTTCTATGTTCGCAGTCAGTTCTGCAGAATATTTTGCCTCCAGTGGGGTACGATTGTTACATGCCTTGGGATGTAATGCCATTTCCTTTGGCGCTAATCATACACAAGTAGAAGAACTTGTATCCGCCGCCAAAACTCTAGATCATCCTTGTACACAAGAATCATTGCGCACGCTTCTAAAGCAAGGGTACTCCTATGGTACCTCCTTACGCAAAGCAATCCAGCAGTGTCATTCTGTAAGTTCCGCTTTCAATACTGAAGATTTTCTAGGGAAAAATATATCCGATGCCAAGCTTCCACTAATAGAACAACAGTCATCAAAAGGCAACAAATTAGACCACTTGAAGGACATGAGTATTGTAGACTCTGACCCTAATACTATCTTAGGTATTGAATACATACGCGCCTTATACCGCTATCATATCAAGTTAGATATCATTCCCGTGGAGCGCACTAGTTCCCATCACAATCCAGCCTTAGGAGATTTCTTACCTTCTGGCACAGCCTTACGAAACGCTATTTATGCCTCTAAACAAATATCTTCTAGCCTATCCCGTTCTCAGGACAAGCAGCAAGTATCTGATACCTCTTACCCACCTTACGCCTCATTAGCAATTAATCCCTCTATCTCTTTAAGTGAGTCAGGAGTCGATGCCTATACTGCTGTAGAAGAAAGCGATTCCAAGTGGTATCAATACCTCCCTCCTATCGTATCTCCTCTTGCTATGGACATCGTGCAGGCTAACTATTATGCCGCTCTAAACCGCTATTATGATATGATTCACATCACTAGCCGTGTAGCTACAAAGGAAGATTTGCAAACCTTACATGACATGAGCGACGGGTTAGAAGATGCATGGCTCACTGCGAGCGCCCTCTCCTCTTGGGAACAAGGCCGTGAAAGTTTAAAATCAAAACGTTACACCTATGCTCGTCTCGATCGTATTGCTAGCTACAGCCTTTTCCACCGCACTAAAGAGATGTTCCAAGAGTGTCACCAGCAAGGGCCTACCTATGTTCGCCTACTAGCTTTCAATGACCGAGGACGTCAATACTTAAAAGAAAAGCGCCCCTCTATCCCTATCGTCCAAAAATGGGCACCTTTCTGTCAACAGGCAACTGGCATTACCAAAGTACTATGCGATCAAGATCAACTGGCAAGTCGACTATGGAGACTCACCGTAGATAATCCACGCTATCGTGACAGCCATTATGATTACACCACCAGCCCTATATATGTGCAAAATTCAATATAATCTAACCATAGTCTTGTTATATATATCCTTACTGGTATAGTAAATTATTCTGCTTATTTTTATAAAGAAAAAATATGGCCTTTGAAGGATGCCTTTACTGTCCCCCAAGATATAGTATAGAATCAAATTATATTACAGAACACAAAAAGTCCCCTGTACTGAATGCATCACTCCACTCAGTACAAGGGACTTTTCTATTACAACCATTCTGGAGGATCTACGATCATCTTACCACCTTCAATATCAATGGTTAATACCACCGTTTTCAAGGCAGGCAATAATAAATCAGGCTCACCCTCTTTGGCGACTACGTACACATCGTTTGCACCAGGTTGTAGTACTTCTTTTACCATACCTAAATCGTTGCCTTCTGTATCTTCTACGGCAAGGCCTTCGATTTCAAAGATATAATATCTATCTTCTGGCAATTCCACCAAATCTTGTCTTGGCACTTTAATCTCTTGTTTCCCCAAACGCTCTACAGCAGTGCGGTCGGGCAATTCTTTGAAAGTAGCCAAAATAAACTGTTTATGAAATTTAGCAGATGTAATATGGTATGGTTGACCATTGATGTAGCACACATCCATTTTCATAAACCGTTCTGGAAAGTCTGTTCTCGGCAATATACGAACATCGCCCCGCACACCGTGCGGAGCGACGATCACACCGATAGTAATCAGTTCTTGCATATCCATTATTTACGGAATGCTACCACTTTGCCATCTTCTAGCAAAATTTCAGACCCCATAAGAGCATCTAAATTATCACCGATTTTCACAGTAATCGTTTGCTCCATTTGACCTTGAGCAATTTCTGAACCAATTTCAAGCTTCTCCGCTTCTTTCAAACGCTCTGCTACTTGAGCTTTGAAAGCTACGCGTTGTTGCTTGTCTTCCTCGATTTGTTGACGCAATTGGATTAAACCTTGTGCATCAATTTTTGCTTGTTCACTTAACAAACGTTTTGCTTGGAATTCGATTTGTTGTAAATCTTGATCCACCATATCCATTTGTTGTTGTAAATCAGCAATGATTTTGTTTTTTAAAGTGTCCGTAACCTTAGACTTAATTGCCACGGGTACGCGTAATGTCATTTCTTCCATGTTACCACCCTTTTAGACAATATCAACGGATATCTTCTTGTTCTCTTTAATAGCCGCTGCTTTAGCCACAGCGCGAATCGCTTTCGCAATCTTACCTTGTTTTCCAATTACTTTACCCATGTCATCAGGTGCGACACGAATTTCATAGACTTCCACTTGATCGCGAACTTCCATAGTAACAGAAACGGCTTCAGGTTGCTTAACTAATGATTGAACAATTAATGTAATTAATTCTTGCATCACAGTACGCCTCTCTATTAATTATTTTTTAGCGTCAGCAAATTTTTGCATAACACCATGTTTTTTGAACAAGGAGCGAACAGTATCAGTAGGTTGTGCACCTTTACCCAACCACTCTAATGCTTTCTCTTCGTCAATATTAACGATTGCTGGGTTTTTAGTAGCATCGTATTGACCTACTGTATCAACTGGACGGCCTTCGCGTGGAGCGCGGGAGTCAGCAACAACGATACGATAGAAAGGAGCTTTTTTAGCACCTAAACGAGTTAAACGGATTTTTAACATTCTTCTTTCACCTCCTTAAATAGAATATTATCCCATGAACGGTAATTTAGGGAACATGCCCTTCTTACCTTTGCTCATAGACTGCATTTGCTTCATAAACTTGCGAGCCTCTTCAAATTGTTTTATCAACTGATTCACCCGCTGTACTGTAGTACCAGAACCTGCCGCAATACGTTTGCGACGAGATCCATTCAATATATTAGGATCCGTACGTTCTGCCATCGTCATAGATTTGATAATGGCTTCAATTTGACGTACTTCTTTATTATCTAGGTCAAATCCCGCTAGTTGGTCTTTTAGTTTTCCCATCCCAGGTAACATCCCCAAAATATTTTGCAAAGGACCTAATTTACGGATTTGGTTCATTTGTGCTAAGAAATCATCTAAAGTAAAGCTATTTTTGGCCATTTTCTCAGCCATTCTTTTTGCTTCTTCTTCATCGATGGAACTTTGCACATTTTCAATCAATGTTTTGAAATCGCCTAAATCAAGAATACGAGATGCCATGCGATCCGGATGGAATACTTCTAATCCGTCCATCTTTTCGCTAGTACCTGTAAATTTAATTGGTGTTCCTGTTACCGCTTTAATAGAAAGCGCTGCACCACCACGGGCATCACCATCCATTTTCGTAAGAATAACACCATCTAGGCCTAAGTAATTATTAAATGCTTCTGCTGTGCCTACTGCATCTTGACCAATCATAGCATCTACCACTAGCAAGATTTCATGAGGTTTTACTTCACTCTTGATATTGGCTAGTTCATCCATCAAAGTTTCGTCAATAGCAAGTCGACCTGCTGTATCGATGATGACAATATCTTTGAACAAGCGTTTTGCCTCTTCAATACCAGCTTTAGCAATTTCTACCGGATTAGCACCTGGCGTTTCATTGGCGAATACAGGAACATCGATTTGAGCGCCCACTACTTGCAATTGCTTAATCGCTGCCGGACGATACACATCGGCTGCTACTAACATCGGATGCTTACCTTGTTTACGAAGGTGTACAGACAACTTACCAGCTGTAGTCGTTTTACCTGCCCCTTGCAAGCCTACCAACATAATGATAGTCGGTGCTTTTGGAGAAATCATAATACGACTTTCAGTACCACCTAATAACTCAGTCAATTCGTCATTCACAATTTTAATAACTGTTTGCGCAGGGTTCAAGGAACCAAACACTTCCTCACCCAAGGCTTTATCCTTGATACGGGCAATGAAATCTTTCGCTACTCCAAAGTTTACGTCTGCTTCTAGCAAAGCAAAGCGAACTTGTCGTAACGCTAGATTAACATCTTCTTCAGAAATTTTACCTTTTCCCTTTAAGGATGCAAAGGCTTCTTGTAATTTATGCGTTAAATTTTCAAAAGCCATACTAGCCCTCCAATTGTGTTAATAATGACTGAATCGATTCAGATGTAACAGCAACAGATGTTAGTTCATCTTTGATCTGTTTTACAATCTCTCGCCGTAATAAATACTGTTCAATAAGGTGTAACTTTTCTTCATATCCTTCCATACTAGCTTTTGCTCGTTCAATATTGTCGTGCACCGCTTGTCTTGAGATACTCAACTCTTCTGCAATTTCACCTAGTGACATATCATCTTCATGATGCAAAGCATAACACTCTCGTTGCCGATCTGTCAGCAAGGATCCATAAAAATCTAACAACAAACTAATTGCCATTCGTTCTTCCATGGTTCCTCCTCTAAGCTTTTTGAAAGTATTATCTGTCAAGCAAAAAATATTTACACCTTATATTACCAACATTTACAAAACTTGTCAACATCTGTAAAGTATTTTAGCTTTACAGGAATACGTAAATGCAACCATTATTTACTCTCATCTTTATAGGGGTTCATGTATTAGGTTGTAATATTCCATTTTTCATAGCTAGATAGAATGTATTCTGCATATTTTATTCTTCTATAGCTTCTACAGGAACAGTAATCTTTGACAAATAGGTACTTCGGTCTATTTCAGTCCAATAATTACGTACAGGTTCAATATATACAGGCCCTGCGATTTGCAATCCTTCATATGAAAGATAGCTACTTACCTTATCATACATCCACTGTGCCTGCTCTTCATATAAACCCGTATAAAACATTTCTAAATACATTCCTCTAGGACGTGTGACAATTTCCATATCCCCTTCATAGTCAAACCCTATATCTGTACAATAATAACTATACTTGATAATATCCCCCTTTTCATAGTCTTCACCATCAATAGCCATCCCCACTTGAATCGCTTTAAATGATACATCCTCTATGAGTTTAGCCTGATGTTCTAATAAGGTAAATAACTTTTTCTTTCCCTTTTCATCTGCATCATAAGGGGTCAAAGCATAAAAAGATTCTTCTTTCATACCAAAAAAGAGCCTGTTTTGAGGGACTTTCAAATATCTCTCTAAATTAAACAAGGTTCTCTCTAAATTCATCTTATTCGTATATAAATCGTTAATATCCCGATCAAATCCATGCCTTGCATCTTCCAATAAGGTTCGTAACATTTGTGGCCCACGGTGTTCCACATAGTCTTGTATATCTTTTAAAGAAAGGTTTAGTTTTTTTAAGGTTAAGATTATTTCTAATCGATAGCATTCTTCCAAAGTGTAATAGCGGTAACCATTCTCCTCAATTTTTGCTGGTGGAAAAAGTCCTAACTTTTCATAGTATAAAATGGTTTGTTTCGATATACCATAAATCTTTGATATATCTCCAATAGTCATATAAATATCTCGTATCATCTATGCCCTTCCCTTTTATTGATATTCATATCATGTTATCTAACTACGTTTAACAAAAAACTAGACTATAGGTATATAGTTTAATCATATCCCCTAGTATAGCATGATTATAGACTTTTCAACATATAAATCAACACTCATATATAGTAATAAATTTATTTAGTAATTCTCATCTACAAAGAAAATTTCTATATCTATTGTATCACCAAACCTGACAATATCAATGGTTGGTACACAATTCAGCAAATATTTAAAATAATGATTTTTATATATTGACTCTACTATAAGCATATACTTTATTATTCTATTAGAGGATAGGTACCAGATGTACAGGAGTCCTCAATGAGTAAGTTAATAAGTATAAACTATTTTGTATAAGGAGGCTACACCCATGGCATGTGGACACAAAGGTCGCGAATTTTACGCAAATGATCCTGAGAAGTTAGCCCGCTACGATATGGCAATGCGTCATATTAAAGCAGCTCGTGAAGAAGGTCAATCTTCCGAGGAAATCCACGCTATGTTCAACCGCATTATGAGCGGCAACACAGCTGGTAAATGCAAGCACAAAAAAGGTTGATTCAAATACGTACGCCCATACTATTAGAATATACCCCAACCTTTGAGTGAAATAGATAGGACCTTGTCCGAAACAAAACCCCAACTCTTCTTCCCTTGAGTTGGGGTTCTATTTTTATATCACTACTTTCATAAACACGATTATATATAAAAAGGACTATAGCAAACTGTCGCACTTACACAGTTGCTATAGTCTTTCTTCATACTATCTTTTGCACATCATATATACTCATGCACTGCTCAGGTGCTACCATCTATCATAGATATACTTTACTAGCTTACAGCCGTGTTCCTTTTAATCGCAATGCATTACTTACCACAGTAACAGAACTAAATGCCATGGCGGTTCCGGCAATAATAGGGTTTAAATAGCCCATGGCTGCCAATGGAATCCCAATACAATTAAAGATCAACGCCCAAAATAAATTCTGTTTAATATTTGTCATCGTTTTACGACTGATAGCTACTGCTTGTACTAGGGTACGCAAGTCATTTCGTACCAACACGATATCTGCTGCCTCAATGGCTACATCAGTACCATGTCCAATACCAAATCCAATATCTGCTAGTGCTAAAGCTGGCGCATCATTCATACCATCACCTACCATACCAACGGATTTCCCTTGGTTTTGCAATATGGCGATGGTATTTGCTTTATCTTGAGGTAACACTTCCGCTACCACATGCGAGATTCCTGCTTGGGCTGCTACATAGTTTGCTGTACGCGCATTGTCTCCTGTTACCATCCACACATCAATCCCTTGATCTTGTAAAGCTTTCACTACTTCTGGCGTTTCTGGACGTAATGTGTCCGCTACAGCCCAAATACCATGTACTGCTCCATCTACTATCAATATGGATATGGAGTTCCCTGCTTCTTCCATACTGTGAATCTCCGCTTGCCATGGAGTTATATCAACGCCTAGTTCTTGCATCCAACGAGTATGACCGACTTTCACAAGTTTACCAGCTATGCGTCCTTCCAATCCTTTACCTGGAATGTCTTGGAAGTCTTTCACAATCATCCGTGGTACCCCTTTGCTTACGCCGTATTTTACAATGGCTTGTGCAATTGGATGGGTAGACCCTTTTTCAAGATTTACTGTGAAAGCCAAGTTATACATTTCATCCCCTGCTGTATATATCACTTTCGTAACAGATAATTTTCCTTCTGTCAAAGTCCCAGTTTTATCCATGATAATAGCATTGATATGACCTGCTTTTTCCAGAAACTCCGCACTTTTAATGAGTACCCCATGTTCAGCCCCAAGTCCTGAACCTACCATGATGGATGTGGGTGTCGCCAATCCCAAGGCACACGGGCAGGCAATCACTAGTACTGCTGTCCCATGTAATAAAGCCTCTCCTACTGTGGAGCCTAATCCGAAATACCAAATTCCCATTGTAAGAACGGCAATCCCCATGACCACGGGCACAAAATAAGATGCCACCACATCGGCTATACGTTGAATGCTCGCTTTAGATGATTGCGCTTGCTCCACCACTTTAATAATTTGGGATAGCATTGTTTCTTCTCCAATAGCAGTAGCTTTCATAATAAATGTGCCGGATACATTCACTGTAGCCCCGATTACTTGACTTGAACAACTTTTTTCTACAGGCACGCTTTCACCAGTAAGCATAGACTCATCCACTGCGGAATGGCCTTCTAAAATAATCCCATCTACAGGCACCTTTTCACCAGATCGTACTTGGATTTTATCCCCTAAAACAATCTCCTTTGTAGGAACATCCGTCCATTCCCCGTTACGTTCTACATGAGCCACGCTCGGTTGTAATGCTACTAATTTTTGGATTGCTTCAGACGTACGGCCCTTAGCAATATTTTCTAACAGTTTGCCTAACAAAATAAAAGTAATAAGCCACGCAGAGGTTTCAAAGTACACATCATGATTCCCTACTGCCATTTGATAGATACTGAATCCATAGGCTACGGATGTACCCAATGCTACTAGTACATCCATAGTCAGCGTACCACTGCGAACGGCTGCGAAAGCACTGGTATAAAAAATCCAACCTGCTCCAAATTGAGCAATCGTAGCTAAGACCAACTCAATCTCATGAGATAGCATCGGCCAATGCCAGAGGTAGTGCCCCATCATGGATACCATCATAGGGATAGCCATCAGTGCAGCCACACCTAAGCGAATGTATTCTTTTATATGTGATTGTGTTTCTACAGGGGCGCTATCATCAGTACTAATATGAGCACCAAAACCGATTTTTCCAATAGATTCAATAACTTCTGTTGCGCCAATAGTACTATTGTCTGTGTACGTTACGGTTCCCTTATTCGTAAGCAAGTTGACTTTCACATCAGCTACACCGTCTAATTTGCTTACCACTTTTTCTACACGCCCTACACAAGCTGCGCAATGCATACCTATAATGGAAAACTCTTCTTTACGCATCTTTCCTCCTAATAATGTACAGTCCAATAAAAACTGTGAATAATTTTATTCACATTAATATTTATATGAATATGAATATGTTAACACATTTCCCATATATTTCATAGTATACGCATAATTGATTTCATATTTATGGCCGATGGTATTGTCAAAGTCTGTCTTCTCATAAATAACCACATACTACTAACTTATGTTATACTATAGATACACAAAGATTATAAACTAATTTGCATCGTTTTTATACAGGAGTTCCTATGTCAGACATTCCCCATTCTTATATCACCATAGCCAACGAATTTAGAACTGAATATATCACGGAAAAGTCCCGGTTTATTGCAACTATCGCTCCCGTTAGTAACGAGGCTGAAGCACAAACCTTCATCCAACGTATCTCAAAGGAGTTTTGGGATGCCACCCACAACTGCACCGCCTACGCTATTGGCCCTCGTCAAGAACAACAACGTTCCTCCGACAACGGTGAGCCCTCAGGCACTGCTGGTAAGCCTATGCTAGAAGTATTAAAAAAGACAGGTATTACAAATGTAGCTGTGGTGGTCACTCGCTACTTTGGAGGGATCAAACTCGGTGCAGGTGGTCTTATTCGAGCTTATTCTCACAGTGTTGCCAAAGCTGTCCATGAAGGACCTAAGATACTGATTACTCCTCGTCAAATAGTTACCATCTCCATTGATTATTCTAACTTCGGATCAATAGAGCGACAATTACAAAGCCTTAATCTCCATTATACGGCATCTTTTACAGATGTTGTATCTATTGAAATTTATGTAGATCCAGACACTGTGAGTTCTTTGGAAACAGAGCTTACAAATCTAACCGGTGGTAACCTCCATTGGGAATTACAAGAGGTTCGCATGGTAGAACTTCCATATACTACTGATATATCCGAAGCGTAGTGCACTGATCCCATATGTACAGGATTTATATCAGTCTACTCATGTGGTTGATACAATTCTTATATATACTATACAGTCTTTATGACAGCAACAAAAAACCACGGTGTCTTCCTTCACCGTGGTTTTTTGTGCTTCTTGTTGGAGTCCTCTATATAAAGGGAAAAGTACACAAATTATTGATTGCAGCATTCAGCTACAAATACTTCTACAACTTCTTCATCATGCAATTCAGAAGTCCAAGGATGCGGCCAGCCTTTGATACTATGATCTGCACATTGGCTTGCTTCACAGGCCTCTAAACGGTGCTCTTTTAAATTCTCTATCCATGCTTGTAATAAGCTCATAGTCGTTACTTCCTTCCTTCTGTTAACACGCTTCCTCTACATTAACCTCAAGCGTGCTCGCTTTGCATGTTTGTAGTATACAGTACTGTGCTTGTTTTGTGAAATAACAAATAGTTATTGTCTCCTTAACTAATTTTTATAAATACTTTTTATAGTGTTTTTATTAAATGCATTTTAATGACACTAATCCTACTTTTCCTATATATTCTTTGACGTTTATTAGACGATTTATAGTTTCTAAAAAACAAAAGAGTACATATGCTTAGCATATGTACTCTCAATTGTGGCGGAGGATTAGGGATTCGAACCCTAGCGCCGGTAACCCGACCTAACGATTTAGCAAACCGTCCTCTTCAGCCTCTTGAGTAATCCTCCATGGTACTTTTTAAGGATACCATAGATAGATTCTATTTGTCAATTACTTTTTATAAGTCATAGCCAACTTCTACAACTTCTACTTCTCCAGAGTTAGGATGTATCATCAACCCATGCACGGCTACATCCTTTGGAATCAATGGATTCATACGAAGCATGCTAACAGTTTCTTGCACATTATCTACTGGATGAGAAAATCCATCTGCCCAATGTTCTAACTCGTGGCGAACCATCTGAATAGCATCTGGAGATACCCCACGAGATAGCATAGCTTTTGTTAAACTTTCAGAAGTCGTTTTCGCCATGCCACATTCGTAGTGCCCGATAACAAAAATTTCAGATACGCCTAACTCGTAAATACACACAAGCAAACTACGTACCACGCTGTCAAACATACCTGAAATGGAGTTGCCCGCTGATTTGATCACTTTTGCATGACCTCGTTCAATGCCAAGAGCTTGTTCCATAAAGTTTACCAAGCGCGTATCCATACAAGTTAATATTGCAATTTCACGGGTTGGCACTTTGCTCACTGTTGGAGGTTCATCTCCATGTTCTTGGCTGGTACTATCCAAAAATTCTCGATTATGTCGTAATATTTCATTTAATAAATTCATCATTCACCTCACATGAAATTATCGAATCCGTTTTTTGTAATGTTGTGAATTACCTTGTTGTTTCCAGCCTACACGATCACCAATAGACATAACTCGACGAGTTAAACACTCTTTACATTGGTCTGCATTATCATCGACGCAAGGCTTATTATCGTACAACAAATATTTCGCACGATGTTCTGGCACAGTAATGATTGGCATCAAGATATTGGCTCCCGCTGCCAAACCTTTTTCACGACCTAATTTGTCTAAAGCTTGTAACGCTGTAGTAGCAGCAATATTAACATCTTTCAAGAATAAACGTGTTAAAGCTATCATTTTTAAGCCTAACTGTACTCGTTCCAATTTGCCCTCTTGCGAATCAATACCTAATTCTAACGCACGCTGTCCTAATGGTGTATCATGATGTACCACATACGGTCCCATACCGATCATATCAATATCCATATCACGATAGAATAGAATATCATTCACCAAGTCATCTAAGGTTTGCCCTGGTAAACCTATCATAACACCTGTACCTACTTGGAATCCTACCTTACGCAAGGATTGTAAGCAATTCACACGAGTCTCAAAGGAGTGCAACGCATCCTTAGGATGAATCATCTCAAACAAGTCCTTATTCGTTGTTTCAATGCGAAGAAGATAGCGGTCCGCACCTGCCTCGCGCATCTGTCTATAGGCTTCTTCCGACTGCTCCCCTACACACATGGTGATACCTAGCTCATGATTGCTTAACTTTTTTATATCTCGGATAAGTTCCACCACATACTCTACAAAGGCATCATCTGTACGTTCTCCAGATTGCAAGGTCAAAGAGCCATATTCATGGTCATAGGCCCATTTTGCCATTTTCAATACATCATCACGAGACATATCGAATCGTTCTGTTTTATTGTTTTCATGACGTATGCCACAATATAAGCAGTTTTTAATACAACGATTTGAAAACTCTATTAATCCGCGATAATAAGCTACTTTATCTACGTAAGCAGCTTTCACTTCATATGCTTTTTTATATATTTTTTGTAATAAATCCTCATCGGTTATGTCCATTAGAAATCGCAATTCTTCTTCTGTTAACCAATCGTCACCGACAAGGTCCTTTTGTAAAATACTGTCTACTGTCATATTCCCTCTGTTGCGTCCCTTTTGATAGGGTTTTCTTTACTTTCTTATAAACTCTGGGGTTATACTCCCCTTTGATGTGTTATGCATTAGTATTTTCCAACCACTACATATCACACATCGGTACTAGTCCATATGCTTCTATATTTATTTACGATAGGCAAGGGTATATGAATCATGTATCGTTTCAGGCAACGGATCTAGCACAAATCCTTTTAATTCCTTCGGCAACTGTGAAAGTTCCGTAATTTGGTGTTCACAAATATAATGCGCCAGTGAACCACGCATTTGTTTTGACGATGTACTCAGCTGCTTCCACACACCGTTGCGCTGTTCTAAAAATTCTATCGTCACCATCTTTGGATGATTGATCCATTTGGAATATTCCTTAGATGCCAAATTCAGAATCCAGTCTTCACCAGCCACTGTTGCATCGACAAGGGGTTGCCACCAAGCATAGAGATTCGTTTTTTCTGCTTTCAATACTGGATCGATTAAATCTAAACGATACCCTTTGATACCACCATTAGGGGCTACTAAGCCATATAAAGCAGAGCCTATCCACACATGAGCATTCGCAAATACTTTTCCAGCTTCTGAAAGTCCCTCGTAGTCAAGATTTTTAAATGACAACCCATCATAGCTAAGTGCTGCCATCCCTTCTAACTTGTTATCATAATTTTGATAAAAAGCATATACTTCATCTAAAACTGTATCTTTTATTTTTAAAGCCTTTCCCAGAGCTTCTTTTGACATACCTTGCATATGTTTCACGATTTGCTCCGTCATAGGTGGTGCAAACTGAGGTGCACTTGGTGTGCCTTTTATATCTTTTGTTTTACTAGGGGATATAATTAATTTCATAACTTCCTCTATTTCTTATCCGTTTACCTGTCATATAGCTATACACTAAATACATGTACATCATAATATAGGATATGTTCTTAATTTGTATTTACAACCTTTTAATAGACCTGTCTAGTATACCATATATCGAATACTATGGATATAGACTCCATTATACATATTAATTTTAACAATATACATAATGCATTCTAGATTCCCATCCTATTCATAGCAATTCCAATAATATATTAATATCAAATAACCTCTTATATAACTTCTATACTAAACATAGAAAACCCCTCGAACACGAATGTCCAAGGGGTTTCTGACTAGCAATTGAATTATTTCAATTCGATTACAGCGCCAGCTTCTTCTAATTTAGCTTTTAAAGCTTCAGCGTCAGCAGCAGCTACGCCTTCTTTAACAGCAGCAGGAGCGCCGTCAACAATAGCTTTAGCTTCTTTTAAGCCTAAACCAGTAGCTTCACGTACAACTTTGATTACGTTGATTTTGGAAGCACCAGCGTCTTTAAGAATTACGTCGAATTCGGATTTAGCTTCAGCGCCACCAGCAGCAGCACCAGCAGCAGCTACAGCTACAGGAGCAGCAGCAGTTACGCCGAATTTATCTTCGATTGCTTTTACAAGATCATTAAGTTCTAAAATAGTTGCAGTTTCTAATTCAGCAACGATGTTTTCGATGTTCAATGCCATGATTGATATCCTCCATTTTTGATATATGTTATCTTAGTTAATTGTGTTGCTATTATGCAACAGTTTCGTCTTTTGCTTCCGCAACAGCTTTTACTGCGTACGCTACATTGCGAACTGGAGCTTGAAGCACGGAAAGAAGCATGGAAAGCATACCTTCGCGGTTCGGCAAGTTTGCAATTTCTTGTACTTTTGCAGCGTCAAGAACTTCACCTTCCACAATACCTGCTTTAATAGTTAAAGCATCAGTTTTAGTGTCTTTAATGAAGTTTTCAAGAATACGAGCTGGAGCTACAGCATCTGTGCTAGAAGTTGCTAATGCAGTAGGACCTTCTAAATGCTCAGAGAAACCTTCGTATCCTAATTCGTTAGCAGCGATGCGAGTCAAAGTGTTTTTAATTACTTTGTATTCAACACCTTCAGCCAAGAATTTACGACGAAGATCTGTTACTTGAGCAACAGTCAAACCGCTATAACCAACTAATACAGCACCTTTCGCTTCAGAAAGAGTTTCTTTCATTTGAGCTACAACTGCTTGTTTTTGTTGAGTGACAGCCATTAGAATACCTCCTTGTAGATTTTTGGTGATTTTCTATGTACTATCTTAGCGTAAAAACGACCTCAACGAAGACGTTGAGGTCGAGAACCATTCCATAATAGATTGGATTCAGCCTCAGCGGGCGAGTTTCCTCATTAAATCGTGTGATGCCAGCCGTCTACAGCTAAGAGAACATATATAATTATTGTTCCTTGTTAGTGCTTGTTAATTTAAACACGTTCATAGGAACGCCAGGACCCATAGTGGAGCTAAGTGTCACAGTTTTAATGTATTGACCTTTAGCTGCTGCAGGTTTAGCTTTAACAATAGTATCAACGATTGTACGGAAATTGTCAAGTAATTTCGCATCTTCGAAAGATGCTTTACCGATAGGACAAGCAATGATACCAGCTTTATCTGTACGGTATTCGATTTTACCTGCTTTAATTTCGCTAACAGCACGAGCTACATCAGGTGTTACAGTACCAACTTTAGGGTTTGGCATTAAGCCTTTAGGACCTAAAACTTTACCTAAACGACCAACTTGGCCCATCATGTCAGGAGTAGCTACAACAACGTCAAAGTCGCTGAAACCACCTTGTACTTTTGCTACTAATTCTTCGGAACCAACGATATCTGCGCCAGCATCCTCAGCTTCTTTAATTTTGTCGCCTTTCGCAAATACGAGTACGCGTTGAGTTTTACCTGTACCATGTGGTAATACAACGGCACCACGAACTTGTTGATCAGCGTATTTAGGATCGACGTTCAAATTGAAAGCGATTTCAATTGTTTCGTCAAATTTTGCAGTGGCAGTTTTCTTAACTAATTCAATACCTTCTACTGGTTCGTAGAATTTATCTGCTTCGATAAGTTTTACTGCTTCAGCATATTTCTTACCTACTTTTGCCATTTTTATTCCTCCTTATGTGGTGTAACGGGATGTCCCTCCCACCGATATGTGAGTCACATACCGTACGCTAATTAATCAACGATTTCAATGCCCATGCTGCGTGCAGTACCTTCTACCATACGCATAGCTTGCTCAACAGTGTTAGCATTTAGGTCAGGCATTTTAAGTTCGGCAATTTCACGAACTTTATCGCGACCAACTTTAGCTACTTTATCACGGTTAGGTACTCCAGATCCTTTTGGGATACCTGCTGCTTTTTTCAATAAAACTGCAGCTGGTGGAGTTTTTGTGATGAAAGTGAAGCTTCTATCTTCGTATACAGTAATAACAACTGGGATGATAAGACCAGCTTGTTGTGCTGTTCTTTCGTTAAATTCTTTAACGAATCCCATGATGTTAACACCTGCTTGACCCAAAGCTGGACCAATCGGTGGCGCTGGACTCGCTTTACCAGCCTCGCACTGTAATTTCACAACTTTACTAACTTTTTTAGCCATGGTGATTACACCTCCTTGCGTCAAAATGTGGTGGTAACGGAGCGAAATTGCCCCTCCCACTGGCAACCTCCCGGCCGCCTAAAAAGGTTAGAGTTATATAATATATTAAAGAATCTTCTCAACTTGAGAATATTCTACCTCTACTGGAGTTTCACGATTAAACATTTCTACATTTAAACGTAGTTTTGCATGGTCGTGATTGATTTCAGTAATAACGCCTGTTCTATCTTCAAAGGCACCAGATGTAATTCGGACAGTTTCTCCTACTTCAACATCAAGAGTTTGTACTGGTTCTTGATCTAAACCTTGAGATTTCAAGATATAGGCTACTTCAGAATCAGATAGTGGCACTGGTTTTGTTACAGAACCAACAAACCCTGTAACCCCTGGTGTATTACGCACCACGTACCAAGATTCGTCATTCACTTCCATTTCTACCAGCACATAGCCTGGAAAGACTTTGCGTTTTACTACTTTTTTTACGCCATCTTTTTCATCGATTTCATCTTCCATAGGAATCAAGATGCGTGAAATCACATCTTCCATCCCCATAGCTTGAACTTTCAACTCCAAAGTGGTTTTTACTTTGTTTTCGTAGCCTGAGTAAGTATGTAAGACATACCACTTTTTATCTGTTCCCATCAAAAAGGCCTCCTACCTTACAGCACTCTTTAACAATTTAAAAAGTTCTGCAAACACTGTGTCAACGATACCAATAATAGCAGAAATTAAAATAACTGCTACAAATACGGCAATCGTATAGTTCACAAGCTCTTTTTTTGTAGGCCAGACTACTTTCTTGAGCTCAGATCGCACTTCACGAACGAATTTACCATTCCCATTTTGTTGTGCTTGAGCTTTTGAATTAGTTCCTGCCATGATATCACATCCTCACGTCAACAAATAATTAAAAATTATTTTGTTTCACGGTGTAACGTGTGTTTACCACAGAATTTACAGAATTTATTCATTTCAATACGATCTGGGTTATTTTTTTTGTTTTTGTTTGTCTGATAGTTACGTTGCTTGCATTCAGTACAAGCCATAGTTACTGCGTTACGCATCAGTTTACACCTCTCTTTAAAGTGCCTAGACGGCTATTACTTCATAAACATACTAATATAGACTACCACAAGTGGAAGTCTATGTCAAATGCAATCTAAAAAAGCCAGGCAATTCCTGACTTCTCTATTATTACATAGAACCTTTTAAATAGCAAGTATTTACCTATGTAAATTATAAATTTTTCGTTTACAAATTTGAATGATAGGACTATAATAAAGCCATAGATTACTACATCCTATGGAACACTAGCTCAGCTGGCAGAGCATCTGACTCTTAATCAGAGGGTCCAGGGTTCGAACCCCTGGTGTTCCACCACACTTAGAACCGCATTACAGTGCGGTTCTTTTGTTTTGTAATGCTAAAATTGATTGTTGTAACTTTTTCAAGTTGACATCTTTTTGACATCAGTTTAACATCACTTTATTTTTTTTAAACTTGATTAATTGAAAATGCACGTAGTCCACGGAGTATTCCTCATGTTTAAATTTTTCCTATCTAATCTTATCACTTTAATCGATGTCCTATTTATGTTATTCCAATCTATTGGTATATTAGTTTTTTCCTTAATTCTGTTAAGTATAGTCCTCATCGTAGTTGGATGTTTCTTTATAGTCTTATTTAGCTAATTATGATATTCATTGCTCAATTCCTTACTCCGTTTAATGTATAATAAAACCATAATCCTTCTTACATAATCTCATACAATAAAGGACTGTCACAACAATCTATGACAATCCTTTTACTTTATAACACCAGCGCGCCTACGACACCGCCTACTAACAAGGTAATGTCATAGAATATAAATGTGGGCACGCAAGTATCCCATATATGATTATGTTGTCCATCTGCATCGAGTCCTGATGTAGGTCCTAATGTAGAATCTGATGCAGGAGATCCCGCATCACCTAATGCCGCTGCAATACCGATTAGCAAAATGATAGCTGGCACAGAAAAGCCTAAATGCAATCCCATAGGAATGTAAATAGAGGCGATTACTGGAATGGTACCAAAGGATGTACCAATACCCATAGTAATCAGTAGTCCCACAACGAGCATCACGATAGCTCCAACTAATTTAGAGTCAATAATAGATACTGTGGCTGCTACTAAATGTTCTACGGAGTTTGTTTCTCGCAACACATTCGCATAGCCCGCAGCAATTAACATGACAAAGGCTATGGTCCCCATCATGCGAATACCACCATCCACATCTTCATCCATCTTAGACCACTTGATCAGACCTGTGGCAAAAAATACTGCCAATCCTGCTAATGCCCCAATTGGTAGAGATTTAAAATAAAGTTGCGCCACAAAGGCTACCGCAGCCCCAGCTAATCCTTTCCAACAGTCCGCCGTCATACGAGGTGTTTCATCGGCACTTTCCTCTTGGGTCAACACAATATCTTGATACTCACGGTTTCGACTATAATAGGCAATGGCAAGCAACAATCCTACCACCATTGATATGCCACCAATCCACATGACAGAGGCTATATCTGATATAGATACATTCACACCATTGGCTACCATTTGGTCTTTAATAATAGTCATAAACAGTAAACCAAAACCAACTGGCAACGATACATAGGGTGCTTTCAAACCAAATGTCAAAGCACATGCCACTGCTCTACGATCTAATTTCATACGATTCATAACCACTAATAGAGGGGGAATCAGTATAGGAATAAAGGCAATGTGCACAGGCATTAAATTTTGTGAAAAACAGGATACGAAGGCAATGAGCAAGGTAAATGCCACTTTTTTCGTGCCTACAATATTAGTAATCTTCTTAGTGACTACTGTGGCTAGCCCAGAACGACCAATGACAATGGCTAAGGCGCCCAATAAAATGTAACTAAATGCGGTTTCCGAATTGCCTCCCATACCACTAATCAAAGACTCAATCGTTGTAGTTACTGTCATCCCTCCTGCCAAACCTGCCACTAAGGATGCCACAATAACTGAAAGCAATACATTGAATCGCATTAAACAAAGAATCGACATAGCAATCACTGATAACACTATGGGATTTAACACTATATCCATTTAGGATCTCCTTCTTTTGTACTTACTCGGCTTGGAGCAACTGATCTAGGTATGTCCGTTCCCATACATCTCCATAGCCATCTAATTGTTGCAATGCTATTGTACCATAGGTGTTCAAACTTTTTGAAAAAGTTCGATCCACTTCTACACTAGGATACTCAGATTTGAGGAAACAAATTGCCCAATGCACTCGACCTACTTCTTGATGATGTTGTTCTACCATACCATCCTTATAAGCCGATTCTAAATATCGCAAAGCCTCTTCCTTTTCACCCTCTATCTGAGCTAATAACCCTAAATAAGCCTCTATTGTCGGCTTCCTACGATTGATTGTATATTGCAAACAAAGTTCATAAGACAATTCGAAATATGTAGCTGCCAAGTTATAATCCCCTAAGGCAAACGCTGTCATACCAGCATTTGTAGCAAAAACAATCCAAGAACTATACAACTCCGATCTATCACAAAACTCCAATGCTTTTTGATACATTTCTAAAGCCGAGTATAACTCACTTTGACTTCGTTCTATATCCCCTAGGTAGTTATAAGCTGCTGCTATATTAATAGCATATCTTCGTGCCACCGTTTGGGTCACTGAGAATAGGCGTATAGATTCTTCTAATAGCGGCTTTGCCTTCCCTATATGACCTTCCATGATATAAGCCAATGCTTGCAAACGTAGTATAACACCTATTTCCTTTTTGAAGTGACAGTTTTCAGCTAATTCTAGTGCCTTAGACGTATATTGATGAATTTCTAGAACATGACGCATTTGTAGATGATAATAAATCATTTCTTTATACGCCTTTAACTTATAGTTAGACGCTTCTTGTTGAGCACTTTCTTCCAGCAACTCCTGAAAGTATCGTAGCCCTCGTTCTTTATCACCTATACTCATATAATATTTGCCTGCCCCATATAAATAGGGTAGCTCCAAGGCCTGTATTTCTGGCACGTCACCATATAATGTATAGACATAATCCAGCTCATCTTCTATTTCTTGGAGCGCTTTTCCTGTAGCTTCGCCCGTAAAATAGCCTGCATATACAGACGACAACTCTTCTACACCCAGTTCTGGAGATGCATCTTTATTAAAATTCAAATAATGCATAAATGATTTCAACTTATACATTACTGCCTTTTGGTACTGTCCAGCTTCACGGAAGTGAAATTCCAATTGCTTATAACGGATCATATCTTCCTTAGAATGAGTTAATCGTTTTTCCCACGCTTCACCTAAATAGGCATGTAAAATTTGACGTCGGTCCAAGGCAATTTGATCTCTTAAATATTCTTTACATTTATATTGGCGCAAAAAATATTGTACCTCTCCATTCTGTGTGCGGTAATCAATAAACCCTTTACTTTCCAAACCTTCTAAAGTCTGCAATAGTTGTAACTTATTCAATCCCATATAGGTTTCAATCATCCCTAAAGGTGCTTCATTATAGGATAAACTAATAAAGTCTACCAATTTGCGCTCCCCCTCCGATAGGGTATCACATTTTTTGTTGTACAAGATCTCCATATCTTTTGTGAGACCATAAATTGAACCATAGTCTTTCCAAAGTTGCATACTTTCAGTAAGAACTAATAGATTGCCTCGGCTTACTTCTACTAATTGATCCACAACTTCTGTACCTTCCAATGTAGGCTCCCGATCCAAAATGAATGCGCGCACCCGTTCCTCTGTCAATGGTAGCAAAGAAATACAACGCAAAGAACCTCTCTGTTCCAAACTCTGTAATGTTCGTTGATGCATGCCCTTCATTTCATCTACATCCGTTACTATCACCATTAGTCGCTCAGAATTATGATGTAATAGTAATAGACTTAGCAAGGAAAAGCTCAATGAATCCATCCATTGTATATCTTCAAAAATCAAAGTAATAGGAGTTTCTTCTGAAACACGTTCTAGCAAGTTCGACACTGCTTTATATACTACATCAAATGGCAACGCTTCCGTTACTTCTAAAAAGCCTAAATCACGAGCCATCCGACGATCTAATTGCGGAAAAATCTCATAAATACGTCGCAAATCAATATCTTCTAGACCTTGTAATTCTATTTGTTCAAGCACTTTTCCTACCACAGGAATCCAAGCATGTAAGAGTAAACCTTGTTCTTCTTCATAACATTGACTTTCCAATACAAATCGAATCGGTTCTACTTTATCTTGCAAGTATTCAACTAGACTAGTTTTACCACTTCCTGCATCACCTGTAATTCGCAAGGCCACTGGTGCCGCTTCGAAATGATGTAAATAATTTTGCACCATACTAGCTTCCCTATCTCGACCTTTTAATATTTTATGCTCTACAAAGGCCACTGCTTCCTGTTTTTGCGTTTTCGGCAACTGCATAGCTTCTCGAATACAAAGCGGTACACTTTCATCTAGATCATCCGCATAGATACACTGTAATTGATGATACAATTGTTTTCCCAAGTTACTAAACCCTTGACTCATCATGAGTTGCAAAATAGCACCAAACCGTTCCTCATTATATGGATCATAGGATAATAATACAGGAAGATACCGTTCAATGCAGGCTATATTTTTTTCTTCAATTCCAGCATCTACAAATTCATACACCGCATCCATATAGAGAGATTTTAGCCGGCTCCGTTCTGCTAAATACCAATCTTCGTAGGCCTCTGCATCTTTCACATAAAAGCCTTGCAAAAATTCACCTTTATAAATATCTATATACTGCTTAGGATTCGATTGAAATTGATGTACATCCACATAGATATTTGCTGTACTATTCCATTGTAAAACAGCATTTCGTGGCGACAAAAATACATCTGTGCCCAGCAATTTTTTTGCCTCATAAATGGCATTTCTTAAGTTTTTTCTTGCATTTGTCTCCGACTTTTCCGGCCATAATAAACCACTAATTTCATCTCGGAGGGCTACTCCTTTCACCACCATATAATAAATAAGGGCTTGTACTTTTCCATAGGTAAAAAAGATATCTTTCCCATCTACTTGTATCCGTGGTGTCCCTAATAAATGAATCTCTATCCCCATACAACTTCCTTCATGCAATAATCATTCGTCTTATACGTTAGCAAGACCTAATAATCGTTGCTCTTCTGCATCCAATGAAGACTCTATCGCTTCCATACTATCTGCTAATTCTTTTACAAACTCTACATCTTGTATAGACCCTAGATTGATTTTAACATTTAAGAATGCACTCTTTACAGCTGCTCGCACATTGATTACGGCAATCATTCCATCTGTAATAGCATTCGTATTACCTTTTACAATGACTGTCTCTGTGAAAGGCAATAAACTATGCGCTAACTTGCCTATTTCATAAGGTACCAATGCTGCTTGTTTCGTTCTGCCTTGAATCTCCGCTTTACGATGCGCCTTTTCTTCATCCGTTTCTTTCGGCAATCTGAAGGCTTTCATTAACTCCATAAAAGCCGCACTATCCTTATTAATATACTCTACAAAGTCTTCTTTTACTTGGCACATCTTTTCCTGAATGCTCTTCATTTCCTCATGAACTGCTTCATACTTTGCATTCCCTATAGTTAAATTAGCTACCATTTCAATCAAAGCCGCTGCTGTGGCTCCATTCATAGCAGCTACACTTCCACCTCCTGGTGCTGGAGCACTCGATCCTAGATCACGAATAAACTCTAATACTGACACCTTATGTAATTCCATGAATCCTCCTTAAAACAATCCTTTAATCGTTCCTTCTATAGTCACATCCATACCAAGGGCTGCCGGTTGTTTAGGCAATCCTGGCATCACCATAATATTACTAGTTTGACATACAATAAACCCTGCTCCATTGGCAATGCGTACATCTTGTACAGTAATTGTGAAATCCTTAGGTGCACCTAACAGTTCTGGGTTATCACTTAAAGAGTATTGTGTTTTTGCCACACATACAGGCAAGTCAGATAATCCCCACTCTTCTAATTGAGCAATTTGTTTCTTTGCAGCACTAGTAAACTCTACACCGGTGCCACCATAAATTTCTTTAACGATAGCTATCAACTTGTCAGGAATACTATCTTTCACATCATATAGAGCAGTTGGCTTTATATCTGTTCCTTCAAGCATACCCATCACTTGTTTTGCCATATCAATACCACCGGCACCACCTTTTTCCCAACATTCGTTAAGGCTTACATCTACACCATAATGGTCGCATAATTGTAGCAATGCATCGATTTCAGCTGGCGTGTCCGTAGCAAATTTATTAATGCTCACTAATACAGGTAACCCAAAGGCTCTCATATTGGCGATTTGTTTTCCTAAATTTACAAAGCCTTGTTCCAAGGCTTTCACATTTTCTTTCGTCAGCTCAGATTTTGCTACACCACCATGCATTTTTAAAGCTCGTATAGTGGCCACAATCACTACGGCATCTGGGAATATATCACCATAGTGACATTTAATATGCAAGAACTTTTCCGCTCCTAAATCAGCACCAAACCCCGCTTCTGTAATCACTACATCCCCTAGTTTCAACCCTAGCTTTGTGGCAATGATAGAGTTACAACCATGAGCAATATTCGCAAATGGTCCCCCATGGATTAACACTGGTGTGTGTTCTAAAGTTTGTACTAAATTCGGTTTAATAGCATCTTTCATAAGAAGCGCCATAGCTCCTTCACAGCCTAATTGATGTACAAATACTGGCTCTCCCGATAGGTTTGTACCAATCACAATACGGCCAAATCGCTCTTTTAAATCTTCTAAATCACGGGCTAAACATAAAATCGCCATGATCTCAGAGGCCACAGTAATCATAAAATGATCTTCTCTTGGGACCCCACTCATAGGCCCCCCCATACCAATGACCACATTCCGCAAGGCACGATCATTCATATCTAATACACGTTTCCAACTAATACGCCGTACATCAATTTGTAAGGCATTACCTTGGAAAATATGATTATCTATCACAGCTGACAGCAAGTTGTTGGCTGAAGTAATCGCATGCATATCACCTGTAAAATGAAGATTAATATCTTCCATAGGTACCACCTGTGCGTAACCACCACCTGCGGCACCACCTTTTACACCAAATACAGGTCCTAAAGATGGTTCACGTAAGACTGCGATACTTTGCACTCCAATTTGTTGCAAAGCTTGGGTCAATCCAATGGTTGTCGTAGACTTACCTTCCCCTGCAGGTGTTGGCGTAATAGCGGTAACTAACACCAATTTACCATTCGGCTTATCTTGTAATCGTTCCATCGCATCAAAAGATACTTTTGCTTTATATTTTCCATATAACTCTAATTCATCTTCTGTTATATTGCATCGTTTAGCTATCTCCACAATAGGTTCCATTTGCGCCTGTTGAGCAATTTCAATATCAGTTAACATAGTTTCCCCCTCCTATCTATGGTCATACACTTGCATGACACTAACATACTAATTGGACTCTTTCTCTTAAAAACTTCTACGCTTTTTATTAGTAGTATAGTAAAGAAAGAGTCTATTATGAACATCATACAATGATTCACCTTATTTCGTCTATTAATAATTACACTGAAAGCACTTTACTTTCCTATAACAGGTTATAAAAAAACACCATATATCTATGAAAATAGTATATGGTGTTTCTTATGCTACTATTAATTATGCATGTGTGTTAGCCATAGTTTCCAAATGTTTTTGTTCTAAAGCCGACACTTCTTCATCTGTAAGTGGATGATCGATATATCTTGTTAAGTCTTCTGCTGATACTTCCTTCTCCCAACGACCTACAATAGCTGCTGCAATACAGTTACCCAACAAGTTACATACAGTACGTCCCATATCTAAAACACGGTCTATTCCTAAAATTAAGGCTAACCCTTCCACTGGTAGACCAAATGCCGCACTTGTAGCTGCTACTACAATCAAGGAACCACCTGGTACACCTGCAATCCCTTTCGTAGATAACATCAAAGTAATCATCATTAAGATTTGTTGATCAATAGGAAATGGGACACCGTATACTTGTGCAATAAAAACGACGGCTAACGCAGAGTACAAAGTCGAACCATCTAGGTTAAATGTATATCCCAAGGGAAGCACGAAACTTACAATATGATTCGGAATCCCCATTTTTTTCAACTTTTCCATTGCTATCGGTAATGCTGCCTCAGATGCCGCCGTAGTAAACGCTAAGATAGTCGGCTCTTTCAACGCGAAGAATAGTTTAAATAAATTTACTTTTGTTAAAACCGATGCAATACCAAGCACAATGGTAAGGAACACAATTAATCCTGCATATAAGGTGAATACTAGCTTTAACAATGGGATTAACATTTCAAGTCCAAATGCACCTACTGTATACGCAATGGCACCAAAAATACCAAGAGGTGAAATATACATCACATAATGGGTCACTTTAAACATAATGTGAGCAACGCTTTTGGATAAGTCTACAATTTGTTTTCCTTCTTTACCAAGGCTTGCCGCTGCAATGGCAAACATACAGCTAAAGAAGATAATCTGCAACATATCTCCTCGTGCCATAGCATCTATGATATTCGTAGGAATAATGTTCACCAACATTTGTACATGATCCATTTGCCCTTTAGATGCAGCTTTATTGACAATATCCGTAGCTCCGCCACTAGCCGTCAAATTGACACCTACTCCAGGCTCTACCACATTGACTGCGAAGAGTGCAATAAACAATGCCAAAGTAGTAGCTAGCTCAAACCATAGAATCGCTTTTCCCCCAAGGCGACCTAGTTTTTTAAAATCACCTGTCCCCGCAATCCCCATCACAAGGGAACTGAATATTAAGGGTACTACAATCATCTTAATCATGCGAATAAATACATCACCTAAGGGTTTTAGTTGTTTCGCCACATCTGGTGCTACTGCACCCACTAGAACACCAGCCAAAAGGCCAATGCCAATCCATCCAGATAAACCAATTTTCTTTAGCATAGAATCTCCTTTTTACATACCAATCCTTGTTAAGGTCATATAAAAAGAGGCGATGGTGTACAAGTACAGAATGTCTCTTTCAAAACCTATCCTAAAATTCTATAGACCATATTATAACAAATCGTAATTGTAGATACAATAAGTACACCTTTTGTATACAAAATACTATTTTTCTTCAATTCCATAAAATAATCAGATTTTGACATATATATTTGACAGTTTTTGGACGCTTATCATTTATACTACAGATAAAGAGTAGCAAAACTATGATACTCTCTTTCTTGTGAAGTGATGTACGTATATTATAAACTCCTCAACTCCTTTAATAGGGCCTCATAATATATGTATGCGACATAACCAGCTACCTCTACCATGCTACCTCAATGGTATGTCGCTTATAGATAGACATCCTTCATTCATATCTTTAGGTCTTCTCCTCTACTCTTCCCTACAGATGGCCTAAAGAACTCTATCAATAAATACCATGTCCATCTTTTGATGCACATGGTATTTTTTTATGCCTACATAAATGTCTTACCTTCTTGCTCGGCTACTACTATGCTATACAAAAAGAGACTGTTCAGATGCACAAGCATCCAAACAGTCTCTTCTCTATAATTTTTATTCATGTAGAAATATTAAGCTTTTTCTGCACCTACATGTTCAAAGCTTGCTTGCTCTAAAGCATCCACTTCTTCATCTGTTAATGGATTTTCAATTAACTCTGTTAATCGTTCTGCAGATACTTCATTTTCCCAGCGTCCTACAATTGCTGCTGCTAAGCAGTTACCAGACAAGTTACATACAGTACGAGCCATATCTAAGATACGGTCCACACCAAGGATCAATGCTAATCCTTCCACTGGCAAGCCAAAGGCTGCTGCTGTTCCGGCAATAACAATCAAAGATGCACCTGGTACTGCGGCAATCCCTTTAGTGGATAGCATTAAAGTTAATACCATCAATAATTGTTGTTCAATCGGGAATGGTACACCATACACTTGAGCAATAAATACAACCGCTAAGGAAGAATATAATGTAGAACCATCTAAGTTGAATGTGTAACCTAATGGTAATACAAAACTTACAACTTGGTTAGGAATACCAACTTTTTTTAATTTTTCCATGGCAATTGGCAATGCTGCTTCAGAAGCTGCTGTAGAGAATGCCAACACGATTGGCTCTTTCAACACTTTACCAAGTTTGAATAAATTCACTTTTGTAAAGAAAGAACCAATGGCAATGACTAAAATTAAGAAGAATGCTAATCCACCATATAGAGTAAATACTAATTTCATCAATGGTACTAACATACCTAGACCAAATGTACCTACTGTATATGCAATAGCGCCGAAGATACCGATAGGGGATACGTACATAACATAATGTGTTACTTTGAACATGATATGTGCTAAATCTTTAGATAGTTCAACGATTTGCTTTCCTTCTTTACCAATACTTGCTGCTGCAATAGCAAACATACAGCTAAAGAAGATAATTTGCAACATATCACCACGAGCCATCGCATCTACGATATTCGTAGGAATGATATTAACCAACATTTGGATATGGTCCATTTCCCCTTTTGCTGCAGCTTTGTTAGCAAGATCTACTGCATTCCCACTAGCTGTTAGATTCACACCTACACCAGGTTCGAATACGTTTACTACGAATAAACCAACAAATAATGCCAATGTTGTAGCAACTTCAAACCATAAAATTGCTTTGCCCCCTAAACGACCTAATTTTTTAAAGTCGCCAGTACCAGCAATCCCCATAACAAGGGAACTAAAGATCAATGGTACCACAATCATTTTAATCATGCGGATAAATACATCACCTAATGGTTTCAATTGTTTAGCAAAATCTGGTGCTACAACGCCTACTAGCACACCTGCTAACAAGCCTACAACAATCCAACCAGATAAGCCCAGTTTTTTTAGTGCTGCCATAGAATCTCCTTTTTCATAATACCACCCTTAAAGCCTATACAAAAAGAGGCACAGAGTACAAGTACAGTGTGTCTCTTTTACAGACCTTACTTACAAAATTCTATAGAATTATTATATCAGATATTTTCTACTTTTACAAGATTACTTCTCATAAAATAGGGTATTTATTCATAATTTTGTGACTTTATTCTTCTTATCATTTACATTGTAATACTTGTACTAACGTTCCTATCTCCATACGGTCCGTATTGCCAGGAACTTTTATCAGTCCATTCGCCACAGTTAACGCTTTTAACCCTCCAGATGTCATACCTAAGTTAGGATACGCCCAACAAGCACCATCTTTATACACAATATTTCCTTGATAATAGCGATCAAGTGGATGCTTTCTATCTACGATTTCACCCAAATAACAAGATATCCAGGGATCCGGAGATTCCTCACCCGACAGAAGTCTCAAGATAGGTGCTGCCAACAAATGAAATTGATTCATAGCCGCTGTTGGATTCCCCGACAAACCTAAGCACCATGTGCTGTGACTATCTCTTTCAATGATACCCCCAAAAGATGCAGCTCCTGGTCTCATATGTAATCGCCTATACAAAGACTTGGCTCCTAACCGTTCAAATAACTCTGGCATCGTATCGTAATCCCCTACAGAAACACCACCTGTGCTAACAATCATATCTACAGGAGCCAATGCCTCTAACATTTGCTCCAAGTGAGCAATATGTCCTTCTAACTGATCCGGTGCATCTGAAAGGTGAGCAATCCCCACCACTTCAACCCCTACAGATAACAAGGTTCCTTCCAATAAATAGCGGTTAGAATTAAAAATGTGACCTGCACGCAATGGTTCTGTTGGTTCTTGTACTTCACGCCCTGTAGTTAAAATAATCACTCTGGGTTTACGGCATACGTTGACATGACCATAGCCCTGTCCAGCTAATGTACCTATTTGTTCAGCCCCTAGTACAATCCCCTTTGGTAGTAGCTTTTGTCCAATCTGTATATCTTCGCCTTCATGAATGATGTGTTGTCCTACTTCTACACGACTAGGAACTGTAACCTCCGTATCAGTTGCCCATGATAAGGCTTCTTTCACGACTACCGTATCTGCAGATTCTGGTACCATCGCCCCTGTCATGATACGTATTCCCTCGCCAGGCTCCAGTTGTCCTTGAAAGACTTCACCGGCTCCAATAGTTGCTACAATGCGATAATTCCTTGATCCCGGATTGTATCGAATAGCAATTCCATCCATAGCCGATCGTCTAAAAGGAGGGTAATTCATTTTTGCTAAAGCCGTAGCTCCTAACACCCTGCCATAGGCTTCTCCAAGGGGAATCATTTCTGTATCTCTTATATACATCCTATTTATAAAAGGAGACTTCAGTAGTTGCAAGCCTTCTTCCACTGTTACTACTTGCATTATAATAACTCCTTCACTATCCAATCTGCTAAACGCTCTATATCTTCATCGCTGAAACTAAATTGTTCGCAGATTGTATTTCCTTCTAATGTATCCTCTATATCGGTAACCACCGCCACAATATCCTCTAATTGCGGCAAACGTGTGTCTGTATGATTAGCACGCACCACTTCTATGATAGGGGCTACACCATGGCTACGACTCTCTAAGAACACCAAATCGACAGGCATTTCATTCGCCAATTGAATCAGCTGATGTTGTCGTTGCATACTTTCACCATGCACCACCATCGCATATCCATTGGGGCCCGCTATAGCTACTGCTTTCGCACCCGCTTGGCTAGCCTTCCATGTATCAGTACCTTCCATATCCATAGTAAATCCATGTCCATCACTTTTTACCATTCCCACTACGATACCTCGTTGTGAAAGTCTTTCAATCAAAGAAGTAGCCAAAGTCGTTTTTCCTGATTTAGATTGGCTAGCACTAATTGTTACAATGGGAACAGAACGCTCCCTGTTAAGAGATTTCGCTTTCGCCAATTTATAAGATAATCTAGTGTTTACATTGCTGTATAACTCAGCTTCTTCAATCATATCCATTTCCATATAAGGAATTGCATCTAACAAACCATGCATAGATACATCTTCACCGGTTAGCATTTCTTCAATCGTATCTAATACTGCCCGCTTATAGATAGCTGCCAATGGTTCATACTCTTGCAATCCTACATAGGGAACCATAGCCATTAACTCACCTTGTAAAAATGTATCAATATGTACTTCCCAAGATGGTAACCAGTGAAAGGAAAACCATGGCATATCTGCTGATACCACAATATATGCTGCTTTATTCCCCACTGAAAGTGCTGCATGTAATCCACTCAAAGGGCCTTTCATCGAAATCGAATCAGCCACTAATTGAATGTCTCTACCAAAAGATCGCGCCTCTTCAACAATATGCGCCTCTGACTCTTCTAACTCTCGGTTAATGGAAACTAAAATTTCTCCACACTCTGTAAGTACCGCCTTGCGAAGCATTTCTCCTAACAATGTTGTGCTTCCCCAAGGCAGCCTCGTTTTATCTGATCCCATACGAGTGCTAAGACCACCCGCTAATACAATAATTCCTAATTCAGAAATCATAGATATCTCCTATTCTAGTTGTTCTTTTATTTATGGGTTGATGTCTCACGCCCTAATCCACGCATGACTGGCACATATAACAATGCCAATACCACCAAATTGATCACCATATCTGGCAACATATATGTTGCATTGTATGTCAAGGAGTAAATCCAAGGGCTTGTTCCTTCTGGAGCATAGGAACCAAACACAACCACACCACTGATTGCTGACAAAGCAAAGCGTGTTAAGATTGCATACACCGCTCCAAAGAATGCTTTTACAGTCCCCGAACCGCCAAAAAATCCAGCAATACCAATTGCTCCATAGGCCAAAATATAATCCAAAACAATACTCATATAATGAATAGAAAATTTAAAGCCCAATAAGAAATGAACAAGTCCATAAGCAATACCCGTTAAGATACCTGCCCGACCACCCCAACGATAGGCGTAAATTAATAGTGGCACTAAATTAGCTGCCTTCACGGCCCCTCCTTGTGGCATTTGGTAAATGACATACATGCTTAGAATTTGTGCCATAGCAATCACTAAACCACCTTCTACTAGCATTTTTGTTTTTGTTGAACTTGTATAACTCATATATATCTCCTTTCACATATTGATTTTAATATATTAGAAATCGTATCAAAGATCTTCTTTATATTCCTTCTATTGTATCACTTTTAATCTATTTTTATCTATATGTTTTTTCACAAAAAGTATTCTTCCTCTAGTACGAATTAGCATGCGTACAACCCCAAATACATAGCTATTCATGTTGCCAAGATGACTGCTCTTATGTATAATAGATAAGGATTATCTTGTAATCCTTATTATGTCTATTTAGGGGGCAACAAATAATGATCAATACTACAAACATTTTCGATTATGAAGACGTGCAATTGATACCTAATAAATGTATCGTATCTAGCCGTAGTGAATGTGACACAACTGTAAAACTTGGAAATCGTACATTCCGCTTACCAATTGTGCCAGCTAATATGCAAACTATCATCGATGAAAAGTTAGCCAAAGAATTAGCGTCTAAAAACTACTTCTATATCATGCACCGATTCCAACCAGAAAAACGTTTGGCTTTTGTAAAAGAAATGCATGAGGCAGGTTTATTTGCGTCGATTTCCATCGGTGTAAAACCAGAAGAATTTGCATTCGTAAAAGAATTGAAAGATGCAAACTTATGCCCAGAATATATTACAATCGATATCGCTCATGGTCATTCCAACAGCGTTATTGAAATGATTCAACACATTAAACGCGAGCTTCCTGACAGCTTTGTTATCGCTGGTAACGTAGGCACTCCTGAAGCAGTTCGTGAACTAGAAAATGCTGGCGCAGATGCTACTAAAGTAGGCATTGGACCTGGCAAAGTATGTATTACTAAATTAAAAACTGGTTTCGGTACTGGTGGTTGGCAATTGTCTGCTGTTCGTTGGTGTGCAAAAGCGGCTACTAAGCCTATTATTGCAGACGGCGGTATCCGAGACCATGGTGATATTGCTAAATCCATTCGATTTGGTGCTTCCTTCGTAATGATCGGCTCCTTATTTGCAGGTCATATCGAATCTCCAGGTAAAGAAGTAACCATTGACGGCGTGGCATACAAGGAATACTTCGGTAGCGCTTCTGAGCATCAAAAAGGGGAACGCAAAAATGTAGAAGGTAAAAAAATTACTATCCAATCCAAGGGTAGTATCTTCGATACATTGACTGAAATGGAACAAGATTTACAATCTTCTATTTCCTACGCTGGCGGTACAACACTACAAGCAATTAAAAAAGTTGACTACGTTATCGTTAAAAACTCTATATTTAACGGCGACCGTTAATCACACATAGGATGATACAAAGAGGACATTTCTTTTGAAATGTCCTCTTTTGCACACTCAGCCGGTTACAGCCACTCTTATTTTTATAGTAAGTAACCGTACCTCACAGCTTTCAATGATTCAAAATTCTCTACTATATGGAAACTATACCTGTGGTAAAAAAAATGTTGAGAATACCTAAACTGGTATCCTCAACACATTCTTATTATTTAAATTTAGGGCGTCTTCCCTCTGCAAAGGCACGTACCCCTTCTCGGAAGTCTTCTGTGGCGCCTAAAGAGTTTTGGATTTTTACTTCTAATTCCGCATACTCTTCAAAGTTTGTAAAAAAGCTAGCCCACATCATCTGTTTCATAGCTCGGAAGGAATGAACGGGACCTTTCGCCAAGCGTTGCACTAAACGATTCGTAGTCCGCTCTAAAATTTCAGGTTCGCACACTTTATAAACAAACCCATATTCCTTACCTTTTTCAGCCGTTACTGCTTCACCCGTCATAGCTAGTTGCATAGCACGATTGATACCTACTGCACGACTTAATAGATACATACCACCTGCATCAGGTGCTAAACCAACATTCACAAAAGCTTGAATAAAACGACTATTAGTAGATGCTACACACATATCCGCCGCCAACACCATATTGAAAGCCGCCCCTGCTACAGCACCATCTGTACACATCACAACAGGTTTTGGCAAATGTTTCATAGCTAAGGAGATTTGCATTACCAAATGAGTAATTTCAAAAAGTGACTCTGTGTCGTCTTCTTCTACAGCACGTTTCATTTCTGTTAAGTCACCGCCTACAGAGAATACTTTTCCTTCAGCTTTGAACACCAATACACGGGCCTCATCCGTTTCTTCCACTACTTTAATAGCATCTAGAATTTCTTGACACATGGGCACATTAAACCCATTTTGCACTTCTGGACGATTAAATGTAATAGTAGCTATATTGTTCTCTATCGCAAATAAAATATTATTATATGTCATACTTCACCTATTACAACGTTTTCGTAGGATCTACCCCTTCATCTTGAGGTTCTTCTTGCAACGTAAACGGTTTACCTACCCCATCATTACGTAAGCGATCCGCTTTAATCTTAGCCCAGTCAATAGGAGCACCTTTTTCAAGAGCTTTGCCTGTAACAGCATCGACTTTTACACTATATTCTTTTTCATCAGTATCTTGTGTTCGTACAATGTAAATCACTTCATTATTTTCTGCCTTGATTTCCCATCCTCTAGTGAAAGCACCTTCTCCCACTAATCCACGAGCCGCTGTTTCTGCTTCTTTAGGAGAAATTACTTTCAACGGATTGAATACCTTTGAAGCAACATCTTTTGCCTTACTAGAACGGAATTCACGTACCACTTTACCAGTAATTACATCTACATCAATAGTAATTTTTTGTTTCGGTGTATAACCTACTACCACATATTGATAATTGCCCTTGGATGGATCTAGTGTAATAGAGCTAACTGCTGCTTTTACATAACGACCCACAAAGATTCCTGCTACCTCACGCATGGATAACACCATCGATTGGCCAGGTTGACGTACTACCACTGTTTTATCATTCAAATTAGAATATTCATTGATTTCAGCATGTGCTTGTGGAGCTACTGCAAATGTTGTGGCAAAAGCCATTGCACCCACTAAAGCTAGTGTACTTTTTTTCATTAAACTCTCCTATATACAACTCTATGAACAAAACTTACATGCCTATACCACATGCAGCTTGCATTCTCATTCTTGAGATATCTCTTTCATTATACCGTATCTATCTGAATTCTTCAATATAGTACATCCACAAGCCTTATTGCCTACATATCTCTTTATAGAAATCAAAAATATCATTCCACAAATGAAAAACGTCCCTACCTAAGCAAGAACGTTTATATGTATTATAGATATTTACCAATCACTGCCTGGAATGCTTCAGGCTGCTGATCTTTCCATACATCAAAATCTTGGCCTACTGTTTCAAGAGCTCTTACTAGGTCGACAAAGAACTTAGGAATATCTTCCACCGTCATCACTCCTATTTCATCAGACATGCGTTGACCTTGTACTTCACCATTACCATTAACGAACACTTTGAAAGCTGGCTTTGGCTGTTTGTCTACCAACTTTGTAAATCCATGGAACCCTAGTGTACCTATCTGATGGGTACCACAAGAGGATGGACATCCAGATACATGCAATTGTGGCAAACGATCTGTAGGTAAACCTTCAGATTCCAGAGTATCCTTAATACCCTTCACTAGTCCAGAGGAGTCTTGGAAACCAATTTGACAAATGGTTGCCCCTACACAAGATACAGTATGCTCAAATTTATTTTTTGCATGTGTATCACTGATGATGGCTGCTACTGCATCTGCTTCTTCACCTGTAAGATTTACGATATAAATAGATTCATCACCACAAATGCGGATTTCTGTTTCTTCTAAACTACCTACATAATCAAAGAGTTTTACAAACACTTCTATCGGTGGCGTACCTACTAATGGTTTGTATTGAATATAATACAATCCTTCTTGTTTTTGAGGTTCTGCCAATACTGTAGTTGGTGTCGAAATACCTATTTTTTTCACTTCATATGGTTCCACAGATACCGTTAAATCATGAGTCGCCTTAGATTTTGCTAAGTACTCATGGTAAGCTTTACGGAACTCTTTTTCCCCTAATCGCTGTGCGATAAAACGAGAACGAGCTTTGCCACGATTCTTAAAATCACCTAGTTCATGGTACAAATGTAACATACCTTCCACATGGTGCAATACTTCCTTAGGATCAATATCCTCATCTACTAAATAACCAAAGGAAGAGCCCCCGCCTATACCACCACCAGCATAGACATCAAACTTGCCGTTCTCTTTTGCTAAAAATCCTAAATCTTTATAGTTAGCATGTCCCTCGTTATCAACAACGGAGAAACCAATTTTGTATTTACGAGGCAACGCCAATGTACCAATCAAAGACACAGCATACTCGCTCACCGCCTGCAAATAAGGAGTCACAGCAAATGGTTCTGCTGGATGTACACCATGCAATGGACTTGCCGTTACATTTCGTAAATTATCCCCACCAGTACCACGATTATAAATATCATGTTCAAAACATTCTTTATATAACTCCAAAATTTGTTCACCTTGCAATTTATGGAATTGAATACATTGACCTGTTGTAAAATGTACATATTTTAAATCATATTTTTTAACTGCATTTACTAAAAACTTCATTTGGTATGGAAGAATGCGAGACCCAAAGAAACGTAAACGCAACATCGCACTTTCAAAGCCTCGTTCTGCATAACTGCCGAAGCCTCCACCAATCCCTTTGAAATCTTTTGGTGCGATTTCTTTGGAAAAGAACCCTTCAATCCCTTTTTGAAACTTTTCAAACTCCTCAGCAAACCGTTGTCGTACTTCTTCTGAAATAGCCATTATACTTTTCTCCTCTCCTGAGCACTCGCTCAATAGAAAACTCTTCCTTTCAAGTATAACAGATATTAAACCTGATTTCTATAGATTAAAATCCGCCTTTTTCCATAGGTTATACGACTTTTTTATACAATGTAATAACTGATTTCTATCTTACTCGATGAAAGCTACCACATGGTCTGTCAATTCATTTTGTAACTCATTAGATCGGTCTTCAGAGTCAAATGTATCATCAAAGGTAACTGCTAATCGACGTTGTTTTGCTTTCATTCCCGTCACAAGGCGCATAAACATTTTCTTCGCCCCTTCATCATTGCTATACACTATATCCTGTACATCATCTACCAATAGCAAATGTAATTTACAATATTCTTCCATATAATCTGCTACTTCTCCATAGGTCACGCTATCATTATACTCTTGTATAAACTGTGCCCCTGTTACATAGCGCACTCGGGTGGCTGCATTGCCTTTCACAGCCTCTGTTTCCATAGCTTTTAACAAATGTGTCTTACCCACACCAGATTGTCCAAATACAAATACTAGTGGCTCGAAACACTTTGTAAAATCAGTCATTGCCAAAGCAGATGCCATAGCAAATTTATTTTTCTCTGTTACCTTGAAAGTTTCAAATGTTTGCATAATTACTCCTTATTTCCTTGCCACAATAGAAAAGAGTGGCACTGGATTATATAATTCATCTTCTTCATTATAAATGCGGCTACTCACCGTCATATCTAAATACACTCTGGAAAAGCCTGCCTTGCGGATCATGTGTACATCCCAATGAGGTCGATCCATGCGACTGATAGAAAGTTCCTCTGTTATAGCAATGCATTCTTGCATCGTTTCATTTGCTACCCCTTCGTGAATATGATGAGCCGCTACTATCGGCGCTTTAAGCTCTACCCCATAATCACCATCAATATTGATGAACACCCCTTTCGGCGCTAGTACACGATACCATTCTTTATAGGCCGATTCTACATCGGGCAAGGTCCAAGTCAAGTTTCGAGCCAGAATCACATCAAAAGATCCATCAGGAAAGTCTAATTTCATCGCATCCATACAACGAAAGTCCACCTCACCAGCTAGAGAATCCTGCAATTCCAAAGCTTGCTCCTTCGCTACTGTAATCATGTCTTCTGTTAAATCTACACCCGTCACAGAATACCCTTTTTGTGCTAAGAGAAATGCAAAAAAACCTGTACCTGTTCCCAAGTCCAAAATTCGTTGATGACTATCTTTAATATGGGGTGTAATCTCTCGTAGCCATCGTGGCGCCAAATCGGAAGTCAATTCCTTTTTACGGAGCGCTCCAAACTCAGCACTGCGCCCCTTCCAGTAGGCAATTATCCTATCTTGTATCGTCATAGGCCCTCCTTGTATCTTTCGTATTATACCATGAGAAACGAGGCTTTGTATGTAGCTAGAGTCACGAACAGATATATAGCATATTCTTTCATTATTCTTTATTTATTAGTCGTCTATCTTTACTTTTCACCCCAAAATCTTTACTTTTTACTCATTTTTTATATGATAAGTAAAGATGAAGGAGGTGTCATATGTATAATTATCAGGGATGAATAACAAAATTAGAAGAGAATGATATACGTAAGTCAAGCTTAACACATTTACTTCACATATCTTCAAGAACCATTTATCATCGAAGATAGGAAAAAACATTTTTATTATCGAGGCTTAACAGAGTTTTTACGTGAACCAGGATACCTCATCGAAACCTGTTATGATGGACAAGACACTATCAAGCGATTACTAGAATACCTTGAGATTCCACACTAAATAACGTAGTTACAAGTAGTATTTTTTCTGTAACCATGCTATAATATAGGCATAAAAAGAAGAGCCATCAACGTGTGAACGGCGTTAGGCTCATCTCAATACTACAAAAGATGAAAGGCCTAACGTGTATAAGTGCTACCAACACTTATCTGTAACGTTAGGCTTTGTCATTTCTAATTAAAGAAACGATAAATATCTATAATTAATTTTAAAAACTTTACTAATAATAGCAACTTTTTCAAAAACTTCATAGAAATCACCTCCTCCCATGCGGAGAAGAGATGAGCCCAACTCACGTTGATGACTCTTTAATTTTATTATAGCACAAATCACACAAAACGTTGATACTAACTAACAAAAACTTGAGGAACGCAGTTAGGCGTAGCAGCCTTTGTGGCAGTCTTTATTAACTAAATCAAGACAAACGCAAGATGACCGCAATATACCTTGAGTATGCTAAATCTTTATCACGTTCACTTATGTCACAATTACATATACCATAGAAGAGCACGGTGTGCCCCGAACAAACATTATGAAATACCGTTTGTGAGGGGTATGCCGTGCTCTTCCCTTTGCCTAATATATATAATTGAACGTGACAAGCAACAATCACAGTCTATTGCGGTCATCCCTTTATCATATTCAGTTAAAGTTGCCACAGGCTGTATAGCGGAGCAAGTGACTACCGCATCACTTTCTCTAGTAAGGATGTATAACTATCCACCACATCATACACCACATTTCCCGAGCTAATAGCCTTAAAATGTTCTTTCGCACAATGAATTTTAGATTCTTCAATACGGCGCAATTGCATAGAGTTCATAGACCCTTTCGTTTCTGCTATGAAGTAAATATGTTTAATATCACCTTCACGGAAAGCAATGGCCCAGTCAGGATTATAACGCCCTACTGGCGTTGTGATATAGAAACCATCTGGTAACTTTACATACACCGCTACCTCTTCTGAGCAATCTAGTTTTTCAGCAAAGTTCAATTCGTTCTTAGAGTCATACATGACATGGTCATACAAATGCTTTTTCGCTTTCATCACATTCATATCTAAGCGACCTTTCATGGTCACATCCGTAAATACTGATGTTTCATAAGTTTCATCCAACACATGATACGTAATATGCTCAATGATAGCTGTTGCTTTTTCATCGTTAATTAAAGATGATGCCCGAAGGATAAACTCCTCTGGGTTCCATTGAAATTGGTTAAATATATCAGGTCGAATCCCCTGTAATATCCGAATCACAGCTTTTCGCGTTAATCCAGTTTCCTCCACTAATTTACCAATCAAATCATACTTAATACTAGAACTAGCTTCTACTGAAATATTGCGGTTTTCCGCCTTTTCTTTTACAAAAGCGGTACCTGATTGTAAAGCACCTTTAGACGTAATCGTATCCATGGCCCCAGACTCTACTGTGACATAGATTTTAGACACGTGCAATTTTGTGTTTAAGGCACAAATGGACTTTTTCACCAATTCGTCTGTATCAAAATCTACCACGTACACAGACTTCACATTGATCTTAGACCATAATACCTTGAACTCTGGCATGGCTAATTTATCTTCTTCTAGTGAAAGTTCCACATTATTTTGACGCGCATTATCTGGCATCATACAAGAACTATCAACAACCGTATCTAAGATCTTCACAATACTTGGCAGCATAGCATCCACATCATCAGAGATAGATATAGTACCATTTTGTTTATCCGCATAGTAGGTTTCTGTAATCTGCCCTTGACGATCAATATATCCATTTAAAAGTAAATCCGTATAGATATTGGATGCCATATGGGCATCTACAGTATGCTTTTCCCCCTCACTATCGATTAACACTTTATCTTTAAATAGGTCCGCACTTACCGCCACAGGTCGGTCTGCTATGGCCTCGGCTAACTCACTTTGCAGACCTTTCGCAAAAGTATCGTAGCTTTCACTGGCAATGACAGTAAGCACATTCACCGCATGCACATCGTTACCTAGAACATTTTCATCCATCCGTTCCCCTTCTTGGTTCACGCAGAGACGAAGACCACGGCCCACCTCTTGTCGTTTGCGAACATCACTAGAACTTTGTTTCAACGTACAAATTTGGAATACATTAGGATTATCCCAACCTTCTCGTAAAGCAGAATGAGAGAAAATGAACCGCACTGGAGATCGTTCAGGATTTCTATCCAACAAGAGTTCCTTGTTCTTCATAATCAGGTCATAGGCGCTCACGTCATCTGTAGTAGTTTCCTTTCGAGTCATCTTTGAATCCACCATAGCCCCTTGTTTGTCCACAGAAAAATAGCCTGCATGGGTTTTCTCTGGAGCAATGGCATCCAAATAACGCACATAGTCATCTTCTCCAAACCTAGTTTGCAGATGTCCTACAATATCTTTGTATTCCTCTTCAAACATATCTGCATAGATACCGTTATAAGGATACTTAGCCTCGTTATATTGCTTGTACTTCGCTACTTCATCAATAAAGAACAAGGATAAGACTTTGATTCCTTTATAGAATAACTCCCGTTCCCGTTCAATATGGGACAAGATGGTTTCTCGGATTTGAATACGACGAATTTGCTCTTCGCTAACCTTACCAATCACATCACCTGCATAGAGCTTGATACCGTTAATAAACTCAATGGAATCATCACGTCCATCAATGCGGGACACCACAAAACCTTCTTTGTATTCTTCCATATTCCCTGAATGGTCATACAGATTATACCCTTCCTTAACGGTGCGAGTAATCTTACGAATACTTGAGGCCCCTTTGCAATCAAATTGGATGGTCGCCGTCGGTGCAGACTTGGACAAATTAATCGCTTCCAAATACACATAACCATCCGTAGCCGTACTACCGGACTCAGTGATACCTTTTACAGCAATCTTTTTTACCAATCGCTTGTTATAGGCTTCCATCGCATCTAGACGATAGACCATGTTATAAATACTATCACTCTTATGAGTCGCCGAATACCGTAATGTCATAAGGGGATGAAAGGTCTTCAAATTCTCCTTTGTTTTCGCCCCTTCCACAGATTGCGGTTCATCAATGATGACTATGGGGTTCGTTTTTGCAATAATATCAATAGGCCTACGAGAACGGAACTCATCCAGCTCCATGTAAATGCGTCGCGCATCCTTACCTGATGCATTGAACGCCTGTGCATTGATAATCATCACATTGATACCACTATCCGAGGCAAACCGGTCAATATCTGTGAGCTGTTTTGAATTGTAGATAAAATAGCGAATTTTCTTGCCGTACTCTTCCACAAAATGATCTTCCGTCACTTGAAAGGATTTATAGACCCCTTCCCGAATGGCCACACTAGGAACGATGACGATGAACTTCGTCCAACCGTAGTGACGATTCAGCTCATACATAGTCTTAATGTATGTATAGGTCTTCCCTACACCTGTTTCCATTTCCACCGTGAGATTATAGCGACCTTCCAGTGTATCAGAAACTGTAATTTGGTGGTGTTTTTGTATCTCTTGTATACGCTTTAGTACAACCTCATCCGTCATAGCTTGTACTAATGGTTCATTGCGCCAACCCGTAAAATCTTCCTCAATCAACACCTGTTGTGTAGAATTGACCGCACCCGCATCCATCATATAGGACTGTGTTAAATAGGGCTGTCCAGCGAAGACATCCACCACCGCTTTCGCTGCCTCCGCTTGGAAGGACTGATGCTTAAATCGTAATTTCATAACGCCCTCCTAAATGACCTTAATCCGAGTATCTGGCGCCAAAGCTTTAAAGATTTCACCTACATTAATCTTTGATGGACTGTCAGCAAAACTGCTGTCACGGAACACCGCACGAAGTGGTTGTAACTTAGCGATGTGACGGATTACCGCATCTGGCACCTTAGTATCAAAACAAGCTATCAAATCCCCCTCATTGTAATTATGGATGGTACATCCATCCACCTCTTCAGAACTATATGGTAAGGACAATGGTAATCCCCATTCGAGTAAACAACCAAACAACAAATCTAAATCCGTCCGATCTTCCTTCACATTTTCCTCTAACTTGGCAATCAAATCTTGCGTATACACCTGCGGTGCATAGTATACATCCTTCATGTTCGTATCGTCTAACTTAAGCACACGGAAACCGATGTCGAGGTTTTCAATCCCTTCCTTATCAGCATTCTCTGAAAGAATCTTTTGACCTGCCCGGCGAATACGTTCCTTGCCGATTTCACAGATGGTGTTATAGCCCGATTTGTAGGCCTCAGAACCTTCACCAGTAGCCTCTGGAATTTGAACCATGATAAACTTACGATTTCCTCCATCTTTCGCATTTAGTTGCATCGTGGCATGAGCTGTCGTTGCAGAACCTGAAAAGAAATCTAGAACTAATCCATCTTTACTCGAAATAGATGAAATCAATAAATTTAATAGAGTAGTAGACTTCGGATAATCAAAATATTTTTTTTGGTTAAATAGTTTTTTTGTCTCTCCATCCCCATTATTAACATTGGTTATCAAATCTTTTAACAATGTTTTTTCAAAGTCTCGAATTTTAGTATATACCTCATAATGTCCTGCCGATGTAGGTAATACAATTAAATTATAACTTTCATTTTTAATCTTCTGTTTTGACCATCTCCATGCATGATATTTATGAACACCGTCACCATTTTTATGCGGAAGAATTTCTACAAACCCCTCATGATTCTCTCCAACCTTACCTGTCAAAATTTCATTTGTTTGAGGATTGTAGTAAATACTAAAAACTAAATTCGGGCGAGTTTCTTCATTAAACTTTCTATTATGATTATAAAGTGTATCACCAACCGCAAATTCTCCTAGGTCATCTTTTTTTATATTTTTATTAAATCCCTTATATGCATCTGGCATCTTCTCTTTTGCAAATGCAGCATTTATATGTAACATAGTTGCTGATGATATATTCTTAGCATATACTAAAATACTTTCCCACGTTTTTGCAGCACCAACACCAGCAATCTGCCTACCAGTAAGATTACATACCCAAGCAAAGTGATTCATATAGTTTACTGCCCCAAACACTTCATCACATATTTTCTTCAAATTTTCTTGCTCATTATCATCGATACTAATAAAGATAACGCCATCATCGCTTAGTAAATTCCGCGCTAGAAGTAATCGCGAATATATCATAGAACACCAATCAGAATGATATCGCCCCGCTGTTGCATCATTCTTAAACATCCGATTCCCTACATCATCATATTGGCCAGTTTCTTCTGCATAGTCATCTCGATCCATTTTAAAGTCATCGTTATAGATGAAATCATTCCCCGTATTGTATGGTGGGTCAATGTAAATCATCTTTACTTTACCAAGGTAGCTTTCTTGCAATAATTTCAACACTTGCAAGTTGTCCCCTTCGATATATAAGTTTTCCGTCGTATCCCAGTTTACGCTGTCTTCCTTGCAAGGGCGTAGTGTTTTGCGAATGGGTTTGTTGGCCTCTACAATGGATGCTTTCTTGCCTACCCATGTAAACTCGTAGGCTTCCTTACCATCCACCACATCGTCCGATAACATTTGGCGTAACATATCAAAGTTAATGGCCCGCTTTAATTGACCGTTCTCATCCTTAGATTCAGTAATGCAATTAGGAAATAATTTCCCAATGCGCTCCACATTTTTTACGGCTACATTCGCCGTCTCTAACTTCATCTTTTCCATTAGAAAACTCCTATTTAGATATTAAAATGAATTAGTCTCTTATATTATAAAAACACATTCAACTAGTTTATCTATACATTTGACCATAATTTTATTAAATTTGCGTTATCACTGGATGGTGATTTTTCTTTAGATAATTTATCCACTTGAACGAGCAACGGCATATCAAAGCTAGTTCCAGTAATTATACATTGACCTGGAGCAAGATTAGGTATTTGTTGCTTTGATACACTATCTAAAGAATTAATCGTATTTCCTATCATCTTTAAATCTTGATCATTCACTAACCTATGAATAAAATAATTATGAACTTGTGAAATAATTGTAGGAGAAATATCATAAGGTCGTTGACTTGCTAAGGTAATATAAAAACCAAACTTTCTTCCTTCCTTTATAATCTCCTCAAATACCTCTAGCCTATAATCCTTCCAAAATTCTTCTTCTCTTGTAGATTGTAGAGATAAAACATTATGTGCCTCATCTATAATTAAGTGAATTGTAGAATTAATATTATTGTCTTCAGAACTTTCTTCTTTATGACGATTATATAACTGTTTAGCAATTAAAAGAGGTAACATTTTTTTCGCCTCTAAGTTACAATTCCTAAGAGAAATAACATTCACTAATGACCACGGTTTCTCTTCATCACAAACATAAATGGTTTTTTCTATAAAACTAGATCTGGCAATTATCCTTTGTATTAATGGATTAATATGTTCAAAATTAACTCGACCATATGCCAAACAATATATTAAATGTAAGTTTACTATTATCTTTAATTTCTCTGTTACAGTTAAATGATCGATACAATTCTTAATTATATCTACTTTCAACACATTTTCTAATTCCGTGCTTTTTTCTCGAATCTCTTTATCATCAACTTCATTCATATATAAACTATCAAGATAATATGTATTACTTTTTGAATGCCATTTAGCCTGTAACCAGGTCTGACTGTCACTTATCTTTTCATAGTTCCTTTCACATTCACGCTTCACCTTAGAATCGATAACTTCCAATGATTTGTGAAGTAAATTTAACATTTCCTTATTATTATTTTGTTTAAATATATTATAAAATGATTCTCCTATACGTTCTATTATTCTATCAGATGTAATCTCTAGCTGACCATCTTTAATATAGCGTTTCACTGCTCCTGCTAAAAATGGTTTTTGTGTCTTCTCTGTTGCAGAATATAAAATAGAAAGCGTTTCAATATCCCAAAACACATTTTTCTCTAATGGCAACTTATTACCATTGTCTTTAATATTCTTTCTAGTCGATAATTCTAGAGTCTTCTTCTCCTTATGTAAAACTCCTTCTCTAACATATTCACCATTAAAATCAATGATAATAAATTTACTTTTATTATTAAAATCCCTACAAACCTCTTTGTCTTCTAGGTTAAATAATTCTGTATATAATTTGGTTAATGTATTTGACTTTCCACTACCAGTATTGCCAAAAATCCCTATATGTGTATTAAATAAATTTTCTCCAGATAACTCCATAGGTATATCATTAGTAACACTTTTTCCTAAAAGTAGTTTATATTTTATAGCAGATGAATTTCTTTGTAAGATGCTTTTAATTTCATTGTCACTCAATAAAACTACTTCATTAAAAATCATAGGAAACCTTTTTATACCATACTCAAATTTTCCTTTATACATATCACCAATTAAACTCACTTCGATATTGCGTCTAAATCTTTCCCTTAAAAATTGATGGTTATACGGTTCTTTATCAATATCTTCAAGAAACTCTTTTTCTATCCTACCAATAATTTTATGACTACCTCTAATTATTCCAATATAACTACCAATAGAAACACCATCATAAAACACGCCATCATGATGAAATGATTCTAAATTAGAATGCTCATTCATCAATATGTTTATTCTCATTCCTTCTATGGATACCACATTGCCTACTACATAATTATTTGCCATTATCTCCACCCAATAAGCTCAACAAATATGAAAAATTGCCATTTATTTTTTGTTTTTCTTCTGGTAAAAATATTATGTTTTTGTATCCTCCGAAAGTTTGTTTTAACTTATCTTGTCCTTTTTTTGAATAGGATATTATAATAACTTGCAATTCAGGATTTAAGAGAGATCTCTCAAAAATATCTTTTATATGTTCATCAGCAAATGAAAACCCAAATACTATAAGTACTGCCTGTTTTTTCTCTAACTCATAACTAAAGGATCTTATTAGTTGGTAATAATGCTGTTCAGAAATGGTTTCAAAAAATTTATATTTATCTGGATTAATTATTGGTAGCTTTAAGTATTCATTATAAAACCTATCTGAAGCTTCACTAGAAAAGTTCCCTAAGACATCATCATTAAGAAAGTCATTTACTTTATCATTAAGCTTCTTGATAAAGTCTTCAATATTTTGATTTTTAGATTTATTAACTATATTAACTATATCATCAACTTCTTCTTTATTAATCAGACACTCCTCTATCCCTGTTTTCACTGTTTTTATAAGGTCATTATCCTCTTTAACAATTATATTATTTTCTTCTATATTCCAGGAAATAGATCCATGCATTTTAAATAAATTGATTGTTGGAACTTCTTTTCTATAAGTATCATTATATCCACTGTGCGTAATATTTAAATAAAAGTTTTTATTATTGATATATCTAGTAAATACACCTCTAGACCCATCGTTGAAATATATCAAAGGATTATCTTTTACGAAAGAATCAAATGTTTTCTCGAAAAGTAAATCATAATTAGTTGTAAATATATTTATTCGTTTGGGTCTTTCGTTACTTTCAGCTTGCAAATATTCGTACAAAGTCTGCACTAATTTATAATAATTTTCACATACAGACTTCTCTTCTTCATTATCTAATTCATTAATATTCAATTCATTCATAGGCTCTATTATTTCAAGAAAATAATACATATAAAGGATTATTCTGGCATCATCAGTAAGTTCTTTATGACATACCAACTCTTCAAATGTAGGATACTTCTCTCCAAAAGATAATGTTTTATAAACCCCTACACTAGCACCCGAACCAATCAAAAAATTAATATTTTTTCCTCTTATTATTCTGTCTAATTCATCAGATGTCATGAGTTCTCTCCCTCTATCAATACGCTTATTTTTTATACAAACTCAATAAATCAATATATATATTAATTGAAATGAGCCATACCGCCTTAATACCAATTACTATAACTCTTCATTAAAATTATTATTTATATAGCTTTTATCTGCATCCAACTAATTCTTAATACTATTATACCACGATACATTTTCACTCTTTAAAATACAATCACATCTGACTAGTAGATACCTCGTAGCGTTCATGTTTGCTATATCACTCAAACGCTAAAACGAGCAACATGTTCCTGAACAAACCTACTGTAGAATCAGTTTGAGAAGGAATATGTTGCTCGTTTTCTTTCACTTATATCATACCATCAGAACACTACGATATGTCATAGCGAAATAAGTAGTATTTTTTCTGGAACTATGCTACAATATAGACATAAACAAGAAGAGCCATCAACGTATAGTTAGCGTTAGGCTCATCTCAAATGTCAAAAAATGATAAGCCTAACGTATATAAGTGCTGCGAACACTTATTGGTAACGTTAGGCTTTTTCATCGTCTATTTCAATAGATCAATGAGTTGAATTGCTAAACTAGCAAGAGAAATCATCAAAGAGATTTTTTCGTACTTAGTCATAACAACCACCTCCTCCCATAGTAGGAAGAGATGAGCCTAACTTACGTTAGAGGCCCTTCTATGCTCTTATTATACCACAAAATTTGGCAAATCGTTTATATTTTGGTAATAATTTGCAATTCTATATAGGAACGCAGTTATGCGTAGCAACCTTTGTGGCGGTCCTTACTAGTTAAATCACCCAAACCCAAAATGCCCATGGTGTACTCCTGAACAAACATTATGCAATACCGTTTGAGAAGGAGTATGCCATGGGCTTCTCTTTATCCTATTCAGTTACCACCATTATTTGAGATATTCCTTCTAATTGTGTTATGATTAAACATATAGTAGAAATCATATTTGCTATATATGAGCATATTCATCAAAGTTTATATTCTCATAGAAAGGATACCTTTATGAAACAGTATTTAAAACAATTTGCTACTTCTAAATGGTTTGATGTCCTCGGTGTCGTTCTCGTCGTAGGGATTGCCATTTCTGCTGGTTACCTGAACTCACGTCTCGAAAAATTTGTAGATTGGGGGCCTTGGACTGCTCTCGTCCCGTTTGGTCTTATTTCTGTTATCAACGTTGGCATTTCTATGTTATCTACACGATTTACAGGACAGCTCAATAAATGGGGGAATTATCTTGGCATTGTGAATACTGTTCTATCCGGCGCCATCGATTTTATTTTAGGAAATAAAGCAGCTATCATTACCTATCCTGTTACTTTCATTATCTATACCTTTGCTATCAAAAAATGGGAAGCATCCCACGAAGGCATTCCTAATACAATGAATGCTTCGCAAAAACGATTAGTTGCTAGCATCATCACCATCATTGCTTTCACTATTTCAGGCGTTGCCAATTACATAGGTTTTGGCGGTCATATGAACTTTTTATCCATCCTAACCACCATCGTATTTGCCTTCTCACTCATTGCGAACCTTTTCAACGCTCTAAAATTAGACACACAATGGCCGTTCTGGATGATCTATAATATCGTGCAACTATTGAAAGCTTTCACCCAAGGCAATTTCGCCAACGTTGGTAAATACATATTCTACATAGTCAATGCCATGGGAGCCTTACTATTTTGGAAAGATAAAGAGGAGCCGCCACAAGCTACGTAGTGTTAGTGTAAAATATTTTTGGGAAAACAAGCTATTTAATTAAGCAAGAAAAACATATCATGTACAAGAGACATTGCCATTATCTAATAAGTTTTCATACTTCGTCATAGTATCACCTCCTCCCATAACAGGAAGAGATGAGCCCCTCCAAAGGAAAGCCGTCTCGAGTAGTAGCCTGTGGCGTTTCTTTCTGACAAAATCACACAAACGTAAGAAGAGCACGACATGTTCCGGAGCAAACCTAACCACTGTATCAGTTCGGGTCGGAATATGTCGTGCTCTTCCCTTTATCTACATCAGCTAGCAACGCCACAGGCTGCATAGTGATACAAGATCCAGCCTATTCTGGTTGAATCGTAAAGGATAAGCTAGAGAAGTATTTTGTTTGTTCTCCTTTTGTTTCTGTTGGGAATGCTACTTCTACGCCCACAACGTTTAAGCCATTAGCACTCACTGTTACCATTGCTTTACCTTGTGCATCAGCTTGACTTTCATTAGTCAAATCATTGATAACGTCTTTGATTAATGGAGCATTTGCATAGGGCATACCATCTTTGAATACTTGAATTTCGTAAGTATCGCCTTTACGTAATGTCAATGGGTTAACGCTAGGAACAATCTCAATTGGCATGTTCAAACGTTCAGGTTTTACTGCTGCATTCCAATAGTTTACATTATATTTCACAGCATGCGTAGATTTCACCGCATTTGGCACATCCTTCATCATAGCTTTATGCATTTTGCCATCTTTATCTTTTGTAAAATAGCCATAGTCAAATGTAGTTGCTGTGGTTCCTAACATTTTATTTTTTTCAATTGTTACATTATGCTCATGAGGAATCACTTTCATGTCCAATGGATTATATGCTACATCATATGCTTCAAAGCTTTTTACCATGGATGGTTCGTATGCGTTATCTACAGGGCCTTCTCCTAATACCAATGTTGGTTGATCAATGCGTTCTGCAAACCACACACCATGCGCTGATGCATTGGATCCCACAGATACCGCCCCTACTAATGCTAATGCAAGAATTGCTAACTTACTTTTTTTCATGTTGGATACCCTCCTATGAAATATAATATTATAACACTTACATTGTACATCTTATGAGAATCACTAGCAATATATATTTTTAATTATGACTTTTTTCTATAGCTGACCTTTTATTTTATCTATATATTAACAAAACGCATATATAAAAATTATAGTATTAATTGAATAATACTTTCAAATACTTCTAAAATTACTGCAAATACAGGTCTAATAATGGCCCCTAAGAAACCAAACTGTCCCAGCACTAGGATACCTATAAAAAACCATAATTGAGCACCTAATAATTTTTCCTGCCACTCATATGGCAAATATTGTAGTAGTACATAAAATCCAATAAAGCCTGGTACTGGTAGCATATTGAAAACGCCAAAGCCGATGCACAAGGTCACAATATAGGACATGACCATTTGCAAACCAGTGCTTACTGTGCTGACTTCCATAGCGATGGACATGCCTACATAGGCTAGAAACGCCACTAAAATATTAGCACCTAGTCCAGCTAAGGCAATTTGTATCATCGCAATGCGGGGGTTTTTAAAATGATAGGTCGAAAAGGGTATCGGCTTACTCCAACCTACGCTAGCAATAAGCATCACCAAAATCCCTAGCAGATCAATATGAGCAAATGGATTGATTGTATCCCTTCCCCATTGTCTAGGGGTTGTATCCCCCAAGCGGATAGCCATCTTCGCTTGGGCATAGTTAAATATGGATATAGCGATAGCTATAGCAGGTAGCATCGCAATATAATGAATCATATCTTTCATAATATCTCCTTCTATTATCAAAACTCTTCTTTTTATTATACACGATGGTCCTCTTCTTCCTCCATAGATGGAAAAAAATTTCCTACCAGTCATACACCCTCCTAACAGTGAGTAGACATCTCACAGTGTTCTATGCATACTGAAAGTAGTCTAACTTTCACTAGGAGGTATCTTATGAGCCAGCAAAAAAAGTTCATCATTCCCATTCCCTATGAATTACTGTATCAACTATATGTAACAGAACACATGACCACCAATGCCATTGCCGCACAATTACACTGCAGCCCTAGTACCATCTGCCAACGGCTACGAGAATATCAGATTCCTTTTCACAACAGAAGTCCCCTCATTCCTAAAGAGGAACTGATCCAATTATACGAAAGTGGTACATCTATCAAATCCATTGCAAAACACTTTCAAGTATCCCCTCGCACTATCTACAGCCGCCTACATGAATGGCATATAAAAGAACCTCACCCTAGTTCTACAATCAAATCATTACCTATTACATATATTCTAGAAACCTATACAGAAGGATCTAGTGCTGCTATGATTAGTCGAGAGCTACAGGTAGCTCCGTCAACGATTATTCATATCCTACAACGTCACGGTATTCCTCTACGAAACAGCCTCAAACGCATTGATCTACCTATTGATGATATTTGCCAACTGTATGCACAACACCAATTATCTACCATCCAAATTGGCAAACTATATGGAGTCAAACCATCGACCATTGCCTCACGCTTACGAGAACGAGGGATCACATTGCGTGGTAACAAAGAGCAAATTTCTGTGCCATCTGTTGTTTCTGAATACTTACAAGGTTCCTCCTTACAAGCCATTGCTAATGCGCATCACACTAAATACCATACTATTCGTAACCTCTTAATCCGTCACGGAGTCTACCAAAAAGCCCGTCGTATTCGTGACCACGCCTATGCTATACAAGACCTACACCAAAAAGAGCAACTATCGGTATCAGACATTGCCTCTCAGTATGGATGTCATCCAGAAACGATTCGACGTATCATAAAAGATGCGTCTCTTACGAAAAAAACTATCCATTGATATCCTTGCTATGAGTTCCAAAGTAACGTATACTTAAAAGTAAGTATATCGTTTTTTGAAAAGGAGTTCATTATGGAATATATCTATGCCCTATTGCCTTACTTTACGATAGGTATCGTAGCCGCGTTTATCTCTCGTTTCACAGGGATTGCCATTTCTTTCTTACTAGTTCCTACCCTATTGTATTGGGGCGCTACACCAATAGAAATAGTATCTTTTATGTTGACTTTTACTTTGTATAATACATTTACATTGGAAACACAGGATGTGCGTTTAGACTTTAAAGAGTTAACTTTTTTTCCAGGTTGGAAGTTAGCCATTCCTCTAATTATCTCTTTTGGCTTAAGCCTAGTATCTCCACATCTTTCTATCGGTCTATTTATCTTCTTCTTTATTTTAGAACTAGGCGCTGCCTTATATAAGCGTATTCCACAAGCTGAACGTCCTACACTACAACAAATTGGAATTTCCTCATTACTAACAGCTGGTTGGACTATTGTCGGTGTCTTAGCATACCGCCATATTCCTGACACTTGGTATTTCCTATTAGTCGGTATTGCCATGTTGGGGTTAACTTGGTTTGCATTCTATGCAGGAGCTAACCGCTATGCAATGCGTCAATCTTGGACTGCTATTTGGCCATCCTTGACATTACTCTTAGGTCTATTTGGTTTAGAAATATCTTCGTATATTCATGGTGTAAAGAGAAATTTCCCATCTCCTTTTGATCGAATTGTACCAATGGTCACAGTGATTGGTGCTTTTGCTGGCACGATGGTTCTATTTGTCTTAGAAAACCAATTCTCCTTAGCTTCCTTAATTGCTGCCGTTGGTTGTGCCTTCGGTATCCGCATGTTTGGATACTACGGATTCAGTAAGTCTGGTAAATTCTCTTGGTTAATTATCGGTTTAACCATCCTCATCGTGCTTTGTTTATATTTAGTAAGCCCTAGCCCTGTTGGCTTAGATGCTGGGAATCCCTTATTACAAGCACCTATTGCAGAATAATCTACAACTACATATGAAGTGACCATCACCAAATATCATCTTATAAAATAGGATTTGTACCAAACTGGCTCTAAACAAAAAAGAGGGAAGTTGATTAAAAGCATCAACTTTCCTCTTTTTTATATTTTACTAGACAAAAGAGTTCCAAAGGACTCTACCCATTCATAGCGTGGCGACAGTCATTGTCTACTCTTGTGGAAAGGCTCCTACAAATTCCCAGACACTCATATCCGGTAAGTGATTTTCTGTATACATCCTTTGCAATATATCCATACACCATGGTATGGTTACATACTTCTTCACATACATATAATTATAACCATCTTTGGATAAAGCAATTTCTAAATTTAATTGATCAGGATGGTCTTCATCCATAATGGCTTGGACAAAGTGGCAGTTTTCTTTTGGTGTGTCCCAAAACAAGCTAAAGAACAGGCGTTCATCTGCCACAATTTGTTGTAATACCGTCTCTACATCATTCCAAGTACCTTGTTCATAGGTTTCTTCATCAGTGATTAAACGAAACATTATGCTTCTCCTTGTTCGATTCGGATGACATCGCCAATACGGTTACATAATTCATCCAATTGGTCTTGGTTTGGACCTTCTGCCATAACACGAATCAATGGCTCTGTACCAGATGGACGCACCAAAATACGGCCATTGCCGCCCAATTCTTCTTCTCCTTCACGAATCGCATCTTGGATTGCCCTATTTGTTTCCCAACCTGCTTTTGTTAAGACCCGTACATTCACCAACAATTGTGGGTATTTTGTCATTAAACCGGCTAATTCCGACAAAGATTTTCCTTTTTCTTTCATAATTGACAAGGTTTGCACCGCTGTCAATAATCCATCTCCAGTACTGTTGTAATCTAAGAAGATCACATGTCCAGATTGTTCCCCGCCAATAGAATAGCCGTCAGCAAGCATTTTTTCCAATACATAGCGATCCCCTACAGCTGTACTACATGTTTGCATACCTAATTCTTTTGCAGCCTTATGAAAGCCGATATTGCTCATCACTGTACCTACAATCATATTGTCTTTTAGTTTACCTTGTTCTTTCAGATGTAAACCACAAAGCAACATGATTTGGTCACCGTCTAAGACTTGACCTTTTTCATCTACCATTAGACAACGATCTGCATCACCATCATTGGCAATCCCCACCTGAGCACCTTCACGAAGCACTGCCTCCTGTAAGCCCTCTAAATGAGTAGACCCTGCATTGTCATTGATATTCGTGCCAGTTGGCTCTACATTAATGGCTACTACCTCTGCCCCTAATTGGCGAAGAATTTTAGGTCCCACATAGGAAGCTGCCCCATGAGCTCCGTCATAGACAACTTTCAATCCAGTTAGTGCATCGCTAGTGGATACTACGAAGTTCACGTATTCTTCCACCCAGTCCTGATGATAAAAAATTTGACCAATATCACCTTTTGTAGGACGTGGCAAATCGTCATCAGCACTAGCTGTACATAATTTTTCAACTTCATCTTCTACGGCATCTGGTAATTTAAAACCATTACCGTCAAAAAACTTAATACCATTATCTGGATATGGATTATGAGATGCAGAAATTACAACCCCGGCTGTACAGCCTTTTTGACGTACTAAGTAGGCAATGGCCGGTGTCGGTGCTTCCCCTAAAATAATCACATCACCACCTACTGCGCAAATACCAGAGGCTAATGCATTTTCTAACATGCCCCCCGAAATGCGTGTATCACGACCAATTAAGAAGGTCGGGCGGTCTACTGATTGTCCAAAATAAGATGCCGCTGCGCGGCCTAAATGATAGGCCAATTCTGGCGTTAAAAATTCGTTAACTAAGCCTCGTACCCCATCTGTACCAAATAATCTACTCATGACTATCTCCTTTCAAAGGGGCATATGTATTCATGATTAGTATCGCTGTTTCAGCCCCATCTAAAGCGGCACTCATAATACCTCCTGCATATCCAGCACCTTCCCCGATAGGATATAAACCTTTCGTGGACTGTGAAAGTCTCTCTTCATCTCGTATAATACGAAGCGGTGCTGATGTCCGTGTTTCCACCCCAGTCATGCACACATGGTCTGCATCAAATCCTTGTATACGTCGCCCAAAATATGGCAAAGCATCAACTAATGTATTCGTCACATAGTCTGGTAAACATTGACGAATATCTGCTGGTGTCACACCTGGTTCATAACTATAATTATTACGTTGCACATCATTTGTTTCTGTACGGCCTAAGAAATGACCTACTGTCTGGACTGGTGCATGATAATTACGCCCTCCCAAGATAAAAGCTTGCTCCTCCCATTTTCGCTGAAAGTCGACCCCTGCTAATGGATGGTCCCCAAAATCTTTTGGTCCTACAGTCACGACTAATGCACTATTGGCAATACCACTGTCACGAGCATATAAACTCATGCCATTGGTCACAACGCCTCCCTCTTCGGAAGCACTGGCAACGACTTGTCCTCCTGGGCACATACAGAAACTATAGCAAGAACGATCTCGCTCTTTATCATGATACACCAAGGAATACTCTGCTGCTCCTAAGCCAATATCTGCTGGATGTACACCGTATTGCGATGTATCAATTACATCTTGATCATGTTCAATACGTACCCCAATGGCAAAGGATTTTCCTTCTAATTGAACACCTCTATCATAGAGCATACGATACGTATCACGCGCACTATGACCAACCCCTAACAGCACAATATCTGCTGGGATTCGCTCTGTTCCATTGATAACAACACCAGTTACGACTTGATCTTGTACCTCTACATCTGTCACATGTGCACCAAAACGAACCTCTCCTCCCCAGGCAATAATTTGCTGGCGCATAGCTTTTACCATGTGGCGCAAAATATCCGTCCCTACATGAGGTTTATGTTTATATAGAATTTCTTCAGGAGCTCCAAATTCTACGAAATAGGTAGCAATCTCATGTAGCCTTGGATGTGTCACACGAGTCGTCAACTTACCATCCGAAAAGGTCCCAGCCCCTCCTTCTCCAAATTGTACATTTGATTCTGGTTTAAAAAGACCTTCTTTCCAAAATCGCTCTACATCTAGAGTACGTTGGTCAACATCTTGACCTCGCTCTAACACGATGGGCCGATATCCCTCTCTCGCTAAATAGAATGCAGCCAACATTCCCGCTGGTCCAAATCCTACCACCACTGGTCGATGTTGCATTGACTGAGTACCACATACAATAGGTGCTGGCATTTCTGGATCCATTACCGTAATATCTTTGTGACGGCTTAACTTCTTTATCAATTGTTGTTCTTGTTCAACTTCTAAAAACAAGGTATACACAAATGTAATATTCGGTTTCTTTCTGGCATCCACAGATCGTCGTACGACATGAATCGCTTTAATACGTCCCTGTAAAGGGCTATATTTTTTAACAAGTAATTCTTCTAACCGCTCTGCATCTTGCACTGGTATCCGAAAATTAATGATACGTAACATCTTTCTCTCCTACATATGTGGTTCAACTTCCACCTTTACAACAACGCGTTCTGTCGTTGTTGTCACACCATCTGGCAATACTAAACTATATCCACCTGTAAAACTACTTATTGAGCCATGCACAGGAATATCAATAGTCTTCACCCCATCAATACCATTAAGAATAGACTCTTTTCCTATGATAGTTAATTCTTTCGGCTCCACTACAACCTTCTTCACTGTATAACCAATCGGCACATGTCCTACTAAATTGGGTTGAACTGGCACTTTTTTCTCCATTCGAATTCGCTCTAATTCATACTGGACTTGCGCCCCTTTTGGCGTGATTGTTAGCCCTTCCACTACATTTCCCGCCGAATCCACTGGCAATATGTCCGCTACTTCCGTGAAGCTTTCACGATGTTTATCAAGACTGATGCGAATCACTGTATAAGACGCTCTGCTCACCAAATGAGCTGGTCCTGAAATTGTTACTGTTGTAGGCATGATTTTAGATTCTTTAATGGCAATATCATTAGGTACAGTCCCCAATGGTTGCGCTTGTACTTGAAATTCTTTTACCATATATTCGTCCACAGTAACGGTAACATTTTCTGGTGTGATGCTATCTATGAAAGTCCCCGTAGGAGCAGTAAAGTTAATAGCTATATTCTCCTGTCCTACCCGAGCATTTTTCATATTTACATACGCTTTTAATACAGATGGGTTAATATCAAAGATAGCATTTCTAGGTCCACGCAAATGGACTCGTACCTCACTAGGCACTCCTTCTACTAAATAGTTTTGATCTAAGTTTTGCACTTGTACTGGCACGGTATAGGTCATTTCGATAACCGGGTTCTGATCTTTCATGACATATACCCACATACCAATAGCACAAAATAAACAGAATAATTTCATCCCCCAATTATGTTTTAACCCTACTATCCAATGCATCATTTCGATTCACCTCGTTTTATTTTAAGTAAAGAACTGACTGCACTTGGTGTTGGCTCTAATAAAGACAACATAACTGTGCGCAATGTATCTTCTGTAACACCACGATGAATTTGTCCACCTAAGGCATAAGAAATTTGTCCTGTTTCTTCGCTGACCACCACTACTAAGGCATCACTTTCTTCACTTTGACCTAAAGCTGAACGATGTCGTGTACCTAGCTCTTTGCTAACATCCCGATTTTGACTCACAGGCAATAAGCTTGCTGCCGTCTCAATACGACCATTACGAATGATTACGGCCCCATCATGAAGGGGAGATTTAGGGTAAAATAAATTCATCAATAACTCACTAGTTACCAGCCCATCGATACGCGTCCCCTGCATGGATAATACATCTAATTTCATATTTCTTTCAAACACCATCAGTGCCCCTATCTTGCGTCGGGACATACTACGGCATGCAATAACTACTTCTTTCACGATAGAGGTGAGCTCTTCTTTTGATATTTTAGTACGAGATGAGAAAAAGCCCGTACCGCTCCCTAATTGTTCTAAAAGACGTCGTAATTCTGGTTGAAATACGATAGGTAAAGCAATCATAAGGACCGCCACGCTCTGTTGCATAATCCAACTAATCGTATGTAAACCCATGAAATGAGCTACAATATTCAAAACAACCAATACTCCTAGACCTTTCAATAAGCCTAAGGCTCTTGTGTTTTTAACTAGACGATATAACCAATAAAACAAAGTGGCTACAAATATAATATCTACGATATCTAAGAATCGTAATGTTTCTAATGTAGTTTGTAATTGAAACAGCATAGAATATCTCCTAACCTTTCTAATACAAATGAGGGTACATGCTCATGCATGTACCCTTTTATTGTATCCTATATTGGTATTTTTTTCTAGTAAACCTAGTATTTATACATGGTAAGTTTCGATGAGTACATCCATATTACCACCACAGACCATTCCTTCTTTAACAGCCACATCGTCATTTAAGTCCACATAGATACGACGGAACCGCTCTTTTTTTTCCAATGCATCTACAGCGCTTAAGCGAATTTCATTTTCTGCGCGACCACCCCCAATAGTTCCAAAAATAGACCCATCTGGATGCACAATCATAGTAGTGCCCGCTTTACGTGGAGTAGAGCCATGGGTGTTTAAAATGGTTGTCACCGCCAATGTATGATTCTTATGTTGTTGTAAATACTCAATAAACTCATACTTCATGTGTATACCTCTTTTTCGATAAAAAACCACCTTGTTTATGATAAGACACCGCCATGTATTCTGCCACAATGGAAAGCGCAATCTCTTCTGGAGTTTGTGCACCTAATTCTAATCCAATAGGTCCGTATAACATATCTAATTCTTCTTGTGTCCAACCTTCTTCTTTTAACACTTCAAAAGCATGGAAGATACGTTTATGACTACCCATAACACCCACATAGGTTGGCAATACATGTCGCACTTGGTGTAGGCACATACTATCGAACTCATGGGCCCTAGTAACTACTACAATACCTGTATACGCATGCAGATTCAAATTATCTTTCAGCGTTTTAAAATCTAAATGCACTCGCTTCACTCGAGCATCAAAGAAGCTTTCTTGTAAATATTCCGCTCGGTCATCGACTACTGTTACGCCACAACCAATGAATAAAAACTGGTCAGCCACACAACGGCTTACATGACCAGCCCCTAAAATGAGAACTTCTGGATCTTTTTCTACCGGTTGTAAAAAGCATTCCATATCTTTAATTGTAAATAATTGTGGTTCTATCCTTTGAGGTACTGTGAAGCCCTCAATAGCGTGACCATATAAGATTTCTCCTGTATGACTATACATGACTTTATCGCCTTGTCGGTGTCCCGTTAAAATCGTTACGATTAATGACGACTCATCCTTTGTCATACGCTCTTGCGCAATATCAATCAGATTCATGGTCCTACTCCTTTATCTGCTCATATTCCCAAGCAGTGATGGCCTCCATCACACCACCGCCGACAGCCAATGCTTTATCCGATATGGTAAAGCAATGGCTCTCTTCACATCGTGCGTCTATATCCGCTAGTTTAAAACCTTTCGTCACTAATATTTTCGAGGCTAAAATACCTCGCAATGTACCCGTGATTTTCGCATGTACCGGTACATCTCCTACATAGCCAATAACAGCCCCTGCTTCTATGTGATCCCCAATATGACATTTTGCTACGAATAGACCTTCAGCGGGGGACTGTATCACTCGCTCATGAGTGTAGCCACCCACATTACCCGGGATTCCCGTATTTGCTAAAGCTGGTCCCTCATAAATACATCGTCCTAAGGTATGACCACGCATAGTTTCGATTACAACGTGTACGTCCTTACCAGCATTGAATCCAGGACCACATCCAATCACTAAAGATGCGTCACTTTTTGTAGTACCTATATTCCGCTTCGCTAAAATTGCATCCACAACAATAGTGGGACGTATCGCTTCTATTACTACTTCATAAGATTCTGTAACTACAGGAATTGCCTCACGGCTAGCTAACAATTTAGCTACCTCTTGTAAAGATACATGACGTGAGCGCAAGCGCTCTAAAATCATTTCCCCTCGATGCACGGCATTCCCATAGGACACTTCTCTACGAATCATGGTAGGAATGGCAATTTCATTAATCACCACAGGATATCCTGCTCGCCACAAACGATAAATAGCACCAGATGCCACATCTCCACCGCTACGGATGAGAATGATTGGTTTCATAACGTCCTCCTTCGCTCACGATACGGTCGTAGTCTTCTTTCGTATCAATATCAATACCACTATGCATAGTACACTGTTTTTCAAGCCATACATGCCTTACATGAGAAGCCCCTTCACCTCTAAGGATCACTCGTCCTCCCTTATCACCAGGAATCAAACGCAGTGCATGGGCCCAATATCTACCAAATACAACGGGATTCCCTGGTTCTCGATTCGGGCCATACTGAGGTTGTACAATAGCTTTTTCATCACCTATATCTCTAAAAGTTTGACAAATTTCCTTTATCACTTGTATGTCCAATAAGGGTTGATCAATGACACCACATAGAATCGCCTCTAAGCGTATTCCCTGTGTCCTTTCCCATTGTAACAAGGCCTCAACTCCCAATTGAATAGATGTACCTTGCCCCAATTGTGGTTGGTCATTAGGAACAGGAATTCCCTGTACCTTACGCACCATATCCTCCACCCCCATGCGAGGGTCAATCACTACCGCTAGAGGCTGTATACTGCCATACTTAGACAGCGCAACTTCTAGCAATGTTTGCCCCTGATACATCAGTAATTGCTTGGCACATCCCATACGTTTCGATTGTCCAGCCCCTAATAATACACAACCTATTGCCATGTTAGCACCCTTTGTATACAACAATTTTCTCGATACCCATTAGCCAATACCACTTTGTATAATGGAACCCCTTGTAAAGTATCTAACAATGCATCTGCCACCGTTGATTCTACAGTATCACAGCCTGTACAAAATACAATCCGTTTACCACGAGCATATTGAAAAATACCATTCTCATGCTGTAATAGCTTTGCCACTACTTCTGGCATAATAATATCTCCTACATGACAGCCAGTAATAGATTGTACCTCTTCTATACGATGCACATACTCTTCTGTGAGTGGCTTACCTAAGACCTGCATATTCACCACTGCAATAGTAGTAACTGTCCTAGTCGGTATGACTGGTTCATGCGGTTTCGGGGCTTTTAACCATTTTGTTTTTGCCCCGTCTGCCTCCACTATAATGGACCACTGGGGATGCCGCTCATCTAATGTGTCTAATAATTCCGGATTCAAACCTAGTACTTTATGACCTGCTACAGCTTGAAACCATGCTCCCATCTGCCCTTGTTTCATTTGCTTTGCAATATGATCCTCACCAAGCACTAGATCCTCTCCATAATAGGGACTCCATGGAGCCACCTGTGCAGAGCCCATTTTCGTAGTAGTTGTCACCATCACTGGCTGCTGTAGATCTACTGCTATGGCACCTAATTTAGATACTATAGTTGTTTTCCCACCAGCCCCTACAACAGCTGTGATACCTAGTTCTAGCAAGGACTTCCAATACTTACTGTCACTCATCTCAACTCTCCTATAGATACAATTCTTATGTATCTTGCAAAGCTTTATACACACGTTCTGGAATCATTGGTAAGGTAGTTACCTCCGCACCTGTAGCATTTAGGATGGCTCCTTGAATAGCTGGACAAGATGTGTTAATAACTACTTCTCCAATAGATTTAACTCCATAGGCTCCCGTAGGCTCATAAGATTCGACAAAATCAACATAAATCCGACCCGTATCTAACCGCGTTGGTAACTTATAATGCATAAAATTATTCGTTTCCAAGACACCGCGAGAAGAATAGCGAATTTCTTCATATAATGCCATGCCAATGCCTTGTACAATCCCCCCCTCAGCCTGTACAGTTGCTAAATTTCTATTCACAATAGTGCCACAATCGACCACTGAATAGAAATGTTCTGGCGTCACTTTACCTGTTTCAATATCTACTGTTACCTCAGCAATACCTACCATAAATGGAGGTGGAGATGTTTGACTCCCCCATGTAGCCATACCACTCAAGTAATGTCCATTAGGACCTGATACAAGCTTTGGTGCTAATTCTTTAGTAGTCATCACTTTAGAACCATCTTCAGTCCACACTTTTTCTCCATCAAACGTTAATACACTTGGGTCAACATCTAAGATACGACCAAATTCTTGTAATATTTTTTCTTTCAATTCATCACAGGCCATCTTTGTAGCCGTCCCTGTCACATAGGTTGTACTCGATGCATAAGAACCTGGATCGAATGGTACCACATCTGTATCTGCTTCATACACTACCATCATATCCATTGGACACCCTAATGTTTCACAGGCCATCTGTGCCAAGACAGTATTTGAACCTTGTCCCATATCTGTTGAGCCAGTAAAGAGCATATATGTACCATCATCTAGCATACGTACCTCTACGGATGCTGTGTCTATGTTGGCAATACCAGATCCTTGGAAGGCAAGAGCTACACCTAATCCCCCTCTATGACGATCATCAATTTTCCATGATTTTGGACGATGGTCCCAGTTAGACATATCCTTTGCTTTTTGAATTGCTTCTTTCAACAAGCCAGACTCCAACACTTCTCCCGGATGAAACGATTGCGCTGATTCCCCAACACCAATTAAATTTTTCAAACGCAATTCGATTTCGTCTATTCCCATAATATGTGCTAACTTTGTAATCGCACACTCCAATGGCCATAGTGCTTCTGTGGCTCCATACCCACGGAAAGCACCTCCTGGCATATGATTTGTGTACACTATATTCGATTCATAACGAATTGCCTTTGTTTTATTATATAAAGGCAGCGATTTATGTTCTCCTGCCGTGAACGTCGTCAATGCATGACTACCATGCGCACCTGCATCAGATACAGCGACCATATCAATAACCTGGATAATACCGTCCTTTGTAGCCCCTATACGCACATTCCAATCTCGTGCATGACGGCTAGTAGAGCAGTTATTCGCTTCATGACGATCGTAAACGATATAAGAAGGTTTCTTTAATTTCCATGTCACAAAGGCTGGGAATAGTTCCGTACAACCTGTTTGCTTAGATCCAAATCCTCCACCAATACGAGGTTTTACCACACGAATCTGAGAAGCTGGAATTCCTAATGCTCGTGCCGCATGTCTACGAATATGAAACGGCACTTGTGTAGAGCTAGTGATAACAAGGCGATTAAATTGGTCTATCGTAGCAAATGTTCTAAACGTTTCCATCGCCGACTGTAAAGTGGCCTGGTCAAAGTAAGACTCTTCTACTATATAATCACATTTTGCTAATTCCCCTTCTACATCCCCCACGACATGACTATAGGAGCAGGCAATATTTCGCTTAGGATCTCCCCCTACAGGGAAATTATAGTGGAAGTCCTCTTCATCGTGAATGATACTTGGATGATCAATAGCCGTATGCATATCTAAAACCGGTTCATACACTTCGTATTTCACTTTAATTAAAGGCATTGCTTTTAATGCAGTCCGTTCGTCAACAGCCACGATTAATGCAACTTCATCCCCTACATATCGAACTACTTGATCTAAAATTAACATATCATAAGCCGATGGCTCTGGATAACTTTGTCCAGCTAAAGTAAATCTAGTTTTTGGCACATCCTGATATGTATAAATAGCCTCTACACCTGGAACTTTCAGTGCTGCATCGATATTAATATCTACAATTTTTGCAAATGCATGAGGACTGCGGAGTATTTTAATGCATAGTGCATTCGTAGGAATAAAGTCTTCTGTATAGGCTGCTTTACCACTTAAAATCGTTGTGGAGTCCATTTTTTTATAACTTTTCCCTAAATGTTTCATTCTGTTTTGCCTCCTAAAAATTTACGAATCCCACGCATATGCGATTCATAACCTGTACAACGACATAAATTATTATTTAGGTAAGCTTTAATTTCATCATCTGACGCATCAGGGTAATTACGACTTAATGCAATAGCACTCATCATCATACCCGTTGTACAGTAACCACATTGGTCTGCCCCTTCTTCAGCTAAACAGTCCGCTAATTCAGCTGCTTCTTCAGCTACGCCTTCCAAGGTAGTAATCTCATGTCCACTAGCTCTGAAAGTAGGATACGCACAAGACAATATAGGTTCGCCATCTACCCACACTGTACAAAGGCCACAATTTGTTGTGTCACAACCACAACGAACACTGTAAAAGCCTAGATTACGTAATGTTTCTATTAACATTTCATCTGTTTCAATCAAAACTTTACGTTTCACTCCATTCACTTGTAACATTATTTCCATTGTGCCACCTCTTTTACCAATCGTTTAAACATGTTTTTTGCCATCTCTAAGCGATATTCTGCACTTGCGTGAGAGTTACTTTGAAAAGACACTTCCTCTTGAATCATTCCCACAGCTTCCTCTAGTGCATGGATTCCTTTTTCGTTAATCACTTGACAAGCCTTTGTAGCTTTGACAGGCTTTCCTGGTCGACCACCAATATATACGGATACCCCCGTTTCATCAAACCGAGCAGAACCCGTTAGATATGGAAAGTCTGAAACAGATTTTCTAAGCGCTTCAATCGCTACTGAAACTTCTTGTTTGGGTACAATAATTTCTACTAAAAGATCTCTTGTTCCATAGGACAAGTATTGCTCAATGCTCATACGGCCCGCTTCAAATAAGCGTACCTCTGCTCGTAATGCTAATAGGGCAGGAATAATATCTGAAAATCCAAATTTAGCCGCTACAGAACCACCCATAGTAGCCATATTACGGAATTGTACTCCTAAAATATCTTTCACCGCTTTAGGCAATACTCCGCCACAAAATGTTTGAAATGGTTCATACATCTCCACATCTCGTTGCGTCGCCATAGCACCAATGCGGAATTCTTTGTCATCCTCTTCAATATAGCGCAAGCCTACTTCTGATAAATCGATTACCATAGGCCACTTACGATTTCCTAATCGCGTCCAACAGCCCCCCGCTAGGATAGGTGCCATTTTTTGCTTTACCATCAATGCATGTGCCTCTTCTATTGTCTTAGGCTGTTGCACTTGCGTAAACATAAGCATACTTATACCTCCTGACTCCAACATCTTTATATCCTTATTGTATCATGTCTCTAAAGGTTTTGTCAGATGAATTAAAAAATAGGCATACACAAACATATTCTATTCATAATGAATCATCATTATTAAAGATTTTGTTTATGTATGCCTAAATTAATATGTATATTAGATATGTATCGCAAGTTACTTAACTGCTTGTATAAATTTCTTTATAACTATCTTTTTGCTTTTCCACAACCTGCTCAATATCTTCTAAAATATCTTCAGGAATATCCTCTATAATACATCGATCCACTCGGAACACCGCACATGTACCACATGATGAGCTGAGCCAGCGTGGAACCGGTTGTAAGTGTACCCTAATAGTTCGTTCCTTACAAAACTGTTCAAACTGAATCGCTCCAAAATGAGAATAAAAGGTTGCTACACATTCCATATTATTTTGTAATCGTGAGTATATACTCACTGCCCTCTTCTGTGGAAACAATACTATACCCTTGTGCCAGCACAAACCGAGTAATATTTTCTACCGCTGGTTTAGAGTCACATTGTACTATATATCGATTTTCTCCTAATGCCAATGCTTTTTGTACCATAATTACTGGTTCTGGACAGGAAAGTCCTCTTACATCAATCATAATTACCTCCCCATACTTTTATTTACGCATATTTTTAATAGCAATTACCAAGGCGATTACAAAGCCTACACCCACTGCGATCTGTCCCGCTACTGGAACACCTGTGCCCGTTGCTGCTAAGCCAAAGTTATGTGCAAATGCAGCGCCTGCTGCTAAACCCACTACCGTAATAGTAGAATCCGAGTTACCTTCACCGGATAAGATAAGTTGACGAAGCGGACATCCTCCCATCAATGTACAACATAGACCTGCTAAAGCCATCCCCAAGAAGTTCCATACTCCATCTGTATGGGCAATTGGCTGTCCTACAAAACCTGGATGGAAGTTACCAACGGAAATATTTACTACAAAAGCTGCTACCAAAATAGCAATAAAACCAAGAATTAGTTTGGTTTCTTTAAATAAAATAATATCTCGGATACCACCTACCATACAAAGACGGCTATATTGCGCTAAACCACCCACTACTAAACCTGCAGCTAAGGAAATCCACAATGGTGCATGAATCGCACCAGGCCCTTTTTCTGTAAAGAAGATAAAAGCAGGAGCCGCCACAACAAGCCCCAACAAAATAACTTGTGCCACTGGCATAATATAAGAATCCATCTTAGACACTATATAGGTTCTACCTAAGGAGTAACCTCGTTTTAGGAATACTGTGCCTCCAGCAATTCCACTAGCGAATCCTAAAAGCCCCATGAGCGCATTCCAATCACCACCAGCCAAACGCAATATCATACGGAATGGACATCCTAAGAAAATAAGGCAACCAATCATAGTAAAAAAGCCTAAAGTAAAGCGCATTGCCGGTGCTGACCCCCCTTTAGCAGATCGTTCACCACGGACCCAAGACAAAATAAACGCCCCTAGTACTAAGCCAATAATCTCTGGGCGAATATATTGTACTGGTGCTGCCCGGTGTAAGCCCAATCCCCCTACAGAATCACGGATAAAACAGGCAATACAAAAGCCCATATTTTGCGGATTTCCAGCTAATACTAAAAAACCTGCAATGGCTCCAATAATTAATCCAGAAATGATAATTTTCTGCCTTTCACTAACTATACTCATAGTAACTCTCCTACTAAACATTACCTCTTTAATTATGTTACTTGAAATTCTATAAATTGATATTTTACACCTAGTACTTTATACTAAATATAATATACATATTAAAAGGAGTTATAATTATGAAGTCTATCTATGTTGATAATAGCAGTACCTCTTTTCCTAAAGCACCTACCGTGGCGCAAGCTATGTATGATTACATTTCTTATAATGGGGTCTCCGTTCATCGTTCTTCAAACGAAGATGCCTACCAGGTAGAACGTATTCTCCTAGAAACACGCCAACAACTACAAGAACTATTCGGTGGTCATAGCGCAAAATATGTAATTTTTACACCTAATGTAACAACTAGTTTAAATATGGTTTTACAGGGTCTTTTTTCACCTGGCGACCACCTTCTAATCTCTAGCTTAGAACATAATGCAGTGATGCGTCCACTCCATCAATTATCCATGAAGGGAGTATCTTACTCCACCATTCCAAGCACGTATCAGGGCGAAATGATTACTTCTACTTTAGAATCACTTCTTCTACCTACAACTAAAGCTATTTTATTAACTCACGTCTCTAATGTATGTGGTACCATTCAACCTATTGCTGAAATTGGTGCATTCTGCAAAGAGCACAATCTTTTATGTATTGGGGATACTGCCCAATCTGCTGGGGTTCTGCCCATCCACATGAAAAATATGAATATTGATATCCTATGCTTTACAGGGCATAAGGGCCTCCTCGGTCCTCAAGGCATTGGAGGGCTCCTTATTAGTAAAGAGGTAGCCTCTCAACTACAGCCTATCTTGACTGGTGGTACCGGTAGTTTCTCACATACCATAGAGGTTCCCACTACCTTTCCAGATCGTTTTGAGCCAGGTACACCTAATATTCCAGGTATTATCGGCCTTCATGCAAGTCTATCTTATATAAAAAGTACCGGCATACGACAAATCTATGAACATGAAATGAACTTAACAAAACAATTCCTCAACGGCTTGCAGCAACTGCCAAATTATACACTTCATGGACTTCCTACAGAATATAATCGTAGTGCTGTCATTTCTATTGCACCTACCCATTGTGATCCAGCAGAACTCGCGTATAGGCTCGACAGAGACTATCATATTATTACCAGAGTAGGCTTACATTGTGCTCCTACAGCTCATCAAGTATTAGGTACCTACCCTAGGGGCACTGTTCGTTTCTCCTTTGGGTATCATAATACAGCTGAAGAAGTAGACACCATCCTTCGTTGTTTACATCGTTTACAGTCCATCTAACCCTCGCCATATAGACAAAATAAGCACCAATTATACATATAATTGGTGCTTAACTATTTTAAAATGTTTCTCTCTTGTATTCTCTCGAATAGAAGGGCCTCATATATGTAGTCTTACGCTCTATATAGCTTATTCATATTAGATAGATTGTTTTCTACGAATTTTGCGTTCTGCTTTCCATTTGTCCAACCGAGCAATCGCTTTTTCCCGACGTGTTGCTTGTACTACATGTGTTTCAGTTCCATAGCCATTTAATAATACATTAAGAGCTACTGCCATCAAACTACCGAATGTAATACCACTATGAAGAACGATTTTTAGCCATTCAGGGAAATGATCATAGAAAGTTGGCACTGCCAATGGAATCATACTAACACCAATACTAATAGCTACGATCATTAGATTGTAAGTTCCATCAAATTGTACTTTAGACAAAGAACGAATACCACTAGCGATAATCATACCAAACATAGCCACGCCAGCACCACCTAATACAGGATTAGGAATACTTGCTACAACAGCCGCCATTTTAGGGAATAAGCCTAATAACACCAAGATAACACCAGATGCTGCCACTACAAAGCGACTTTTTACATTGGTTACTGCTACAAGACCAACGTTTTGTGCAAATGCAGTATGAGGGAAGCTATTTAATAAGCCACCAATCATAGTTGCAAAGCCATCTGCTCGTAAGCAAGCGGCTAATTCTTTTTTACCAATCGGTTTATCAACGATTTCACCAATTGCAATACAGTCCCCTGTTGTTTCTGTCATAACAACAAGCATAACTATAACCATAGAAATAATAGAGGAAAATTCAAATGTTGGCCAACCAAACGCTAATGGTGTTACAACGGCAAACCATTCTGCTTCACCAACAGCCCCTAGATTTGCTACACCCAATGCCATAGATGCTAATGTCCCTACTACTAAACCTACTAAAACAGCTACATTACTCCAGAATCCTTTACCAAATCGATACACGGCTACTACGATAGCTAATGTTAACGTAGCTAATAACAAGTTAATAGGATTAGCAAAGTCCGGTGAACTAGGGTTACCGCCCCCTACCCAACGAACAGATACTGGCATCAACGTAATACCAATAATTGTAATAATAGTACCTGTTACTACAGGTGGAAAAAAACGGATTAAACGGCTAAATAGATGGGAGATCAAGAATGTGACTATCCCCGCTACAATAACGGCCCCATAAATACTTGTCATACCATGCTCTTGACCAATTAAAATCATTGGAGATACCGCAGCAAATGTAATCCCTTGAATCAACGGAATTTTTGCACCAATTTTCCAAAATCCTAATGTTTGGATCAATGTAGCGATACCACAAGTAAATAAATCTGCGTTAATTAATTGAATTAGTTGCGCTTCTGACAAATGCATAGCCTGTGCTATGATAATTGGAACTGCTACAGCCCCTGCATACATTGCTAATACGTGTTGTAAACCGTAAGCAAACAATTTAGGAATCGGTAGCATTCCATCTACATGATTAACTCCCTGAATTTGATGCGCCATATGAATCACCTCATATTACTTAATAGAATATACTAGTCTTATGCTTATATCATGTTTTGAATTTTGGACATCACCTGATGAAGTAGCAAGCACTCCCATACTTGCTACTTCATCGAACTTCATAGACTGAGTACACTCTCTCCCTTACTGATTATTTTCGATATCCAGTTTTCTCAAGTGGTAAAGAACAACGTTCTATACCGTCCAAACGATTATATGCATTGGCGATTGCTGGAGCAATTGGGATACTACTAATTTCCCCAATACCTTTCGCACCATATGCATATTGGTCTGGTGTACCTTTTTCTATGAATGTACATTTAATTTCTGGGCGTTGCGTTGCTCTTAATAAGCCTAATGTGCCATATTTTGTAACTACTTTTCCTTCATTATATTTAAAGTCTTCTGTTACACCATAGCCCATCCCCATGATTGTGCCACCTTCAACTTGACCTTCACAAGATTGAGGGTTAACTACTCGACCTACATCATAAGCCACATGAATTTCACTTACTTTGTTATCATCTCCAATCGTAGCTACGCAAGCTCCATATCCATAAGCCACATGGCTCTTAGGATGTTTTTTGTCCGAATCGAATGGATCCGTAACACCTAGGAACTCTTCGTATATTTCCTTTCCTTCAAGGTCTGCTAACGTTTGAGTTTTCAATAATTCTGCCAATTTTTCGGCTGCTCTACGTGTTGCTTCCCCTGTAAATACCGTTTGTCGAGATGCTGTAGTTGTACCAGAGTTTGGCGTACGATCTGTATCTGGTGCTTCTACCACAATTTGTTCTGGTGAAAGTTTTGTAGCTTCTACAACGATTTGTGCTGCCACTGTACCTACACCTTGACCAATACATGCTGCTGATGTACGAATACGAACTTTGCCGTCACGAACCTCTAGGATAACGCGTCCTGTATCAGGTAATCCTACACCAACACCACTATTTTTCATACAAATGGCAAGTCCTGTTCGATCACTTGCATAGTATGCATCTTTGACTGCTTCTAAACATTCTACGATACCAGTATCTGGTGTACATAATTGTCCATTTGGCAAGTAATCACCAGGGCGAACCGCATTTTTATAGCGGAATTCCCAAGGATCCATGCCTACTTCTTTGGCTAGCAAATCAATATTCACTTCTTGCCCAAATATCGTTTGGGTAACACCAAATCCACGGAATGCCCCGCCTGGTACTGTATTGGTATATACACAAATACCATCCATGGAGAAATGTTCAAAGTTATATGGTCCGCTTGAATGTGTACCAGCCCGTTGTAATACGGGTCCACCTAACGACGCATAGGCCCCGCAATCGGATACAATTTTAACTTTTGTAGCTAATAATTTACCATTTTCATCACAAGCTGTTGTAATATCCATTTCCATAGCATGACGTTTTGGATGCACATCTAAACTTTCTTGACGAGTTAATTGCACTTTCGTTGGAAGTCCAGTTTTCCAAGCTACAAGCGCTGCATGGTGTTGCACACTCATATCTTCCTTACCACCGAAACCGCCACCTACTAGCATACTATGTACCTTAACTTGAGATTCTTCTAAGCCTAACATACGAGCTACTTCATGGCGTTCATCATATACGCTTTGACCTCCCGTATATAATTGAATTCCATCTTCAGTTTTCATTGCAATAGCACATTCTGGTTCCATAAACGCATGGTCTGTTTGTGGTGTAGAATAGTGTCTTGTTACCACATGTGCCGCATTAGCAATGACTTCATCAGCATTACCACGATTTAATGCTTGATGAGATAGGATATTACCATTTGGATGTAATAACGGTGCATCCTCAGCCAATGCCTCTTCCGGTGTTAATACAGGCTTTAATTCTGTATAATCTACAGCTACTAGATTACATACTTCTTGCAAATATTGTTTTTCTTTTACCGCAACTACTGCAATGGCATCACCTACATAGCGAGTAATATCCCCTTCTGCAATCATTACGTCCCAATCAGGAACGATATGACCTGTTTTATTAAAAGGTACATCTTTCGCCGTTAATACAGTCACACATTGAGGATGTGCCAAAGCCTCTTCAATATGGATTGCATCAACACGAGCACGTGGATATTTAGAACGAATCGCTTTGGCATAAATCATACCATCTACCACCATGTCATCTGCATACAATCCTGTACCCAATGCTTTTTCAGCTGCATCTATACGATGTAAGCGAGATCCTACAGTACCATCTGCATCATTGTTAGGAACTGGTGCATCCTCTTTAAATAATTTTGCAGCTAATAAAATAGCATCCTCAATTTTAACATATCCTGTACAACGACAAATATTTCCCAGCAAAGCTTTTTGAACATCTGCCCTTGTAGGTTCTAATGTCGTATCTAATAATGCTTTAGCACTGATAATCATACCTGGAATACAGAAACCACATTGTACAGCTCCACACTCCGCAAACGCATATACATACACTTCTTTTTCACGTTCTGTTAGGCCTTCAATGGTAATAATTGATTTACCTTCCATTTGCGAAACTTTACCTATACAAGCTTTTACCTTTTTCCCATCGATGAGAATCGTACAAGCTCCACAAGCTCCTGCACTACAACCATCCTTTGTTCCTGTTAAACGCAGATCATCACGAAGATAATCCATTAGTCGCTTATCTTCTTCTACCTCACGCCAAACACCATTGACCTGAAATCGGTACATACAGAGACCTCCCTCCGATTATTGTTGGAATTCCCCTTTATAGGCTTCCACTAATTTTCTATCTTGCACCACATGGTGCCCACGTAAAAACACATCATCTATTCGACCATGTACAGTCATTCCCTCATAAGGTGTATAATCTGACCGACTATGAGTTTTATCCGAAGTCATACATTCTGTTACATCTGGTGAAAGTATCACAATATCCGCATCACTTCCTACTTGTAACGTACCTTTTTTCGGATATAATCCGTATAACTTAGCTGGTGTTTCGCTAGTTAATTTCATATAATCTACAGGATTCATTCGTCCACTATGAACAAACATATCCCACATCAAAATCATCCGTTCTTCTACACCCGGTAACCCCCCAGGCGTTTTTGTAAAGTCACCAAGACCCTGCGCCTTTTGCGCTAATGTATAATTGCAGTGATCTGTACATAAAGTTTGGAAAACTCCACGCTCTACCGCCGCTTGCAAAATCTCCACATCTCTTTGTTTTCTAAGAGGTGGACTTAATATATATCGTAATCCTTTTCCATCCGGCTGATTATACAATTCATCTGTCAATAATAAGTATTGAGGGCAGGTTTCACAGGTCACTTTTGCCCCATTTTTTCTGCGTTCCTCAATGACATCTAATCCGGCTGCAGAGCTCACATGCACAATATGTACTGGATAATCTGCTAATTCCCCTAGTCGAATGAAACGATGCATTGCCTCTGCCTCTATAGTATCTGGCTTTGAGAGTGGGTGATACTTTGCTTCTGTATCACCTTCTGCCCTCATTTCTTTTACCTTAGCAGCAATCATCGCTCCATTCTCACAATGAGCTGCCACCAACGCACCGGTTGGGGCAATTGTTTTTATGGCTTCATATATCGATGTATCGTCAATACTAAAACTATAGGCCATATATACTTTGAAAGATGCTACGCCTTCTTTTACAACTTGCGGGATTTCTGCTGCCACTTGCTCATTCATATCTAACAATTCCATATGAAATTTATAATCACAAGAGCAGCGTCCTTCCGCCCGTTTCTTATCGCGTCGCAAACCTTCTAACAAAGATCCTTCAAAGGGCGATGCAAAATTAATAATCGTTGTAGTTCCTCCCATAACCGCTGCTTTTGTACCACTTTCAAAGTCATCTGCCGTGGTGGCAAAAGCATTGGTCATTTCAAAATGGGTATGTGTATCAATTCCACCTGGTAGAACATACCGACCTTTTGCATCGATTCGTACATCACCAGGTTTTGCTTCAATATGAGGAGCTACCTCTACAATTGTATCGTTTTCAATTGCTATCGTCCCTTGCACGACTCCCGTTGGGAGTACAAGATATCCTTGTTCAATGAGTATCATAGATATAATATGGAAGTTCTTTAATGAACGCTTCCACTACTCCTTTCAACACCTCTGGTAAGGCATCAATCGCTGTGCGACCTGTAGCGCCTTGGAAGCGATATCCGCATTCCTTACCTTGAATATAAAAGCCATCATTATCACTTGCTAATAAGCGTTCTTCATCAATGAAGTATGTCAATTTATCTTTATATGGGAAGCATGGTTGTACGCAATGACAAGCACAGTTACCACATTCATTACATGACTCATCAATGTGAATAATCATTTTTTTACCATCCACAGTAATGCATTCATTCGTTCTATTTGGACAAACACGTACGCAAGTACCACATACAACACGGCATTCATGATTTTTATCATAAGATGTTGGGAAACCTGGTTGCTCTTCACGTTTTTTCTTAGCCGCTGCAGATTTTTTGTATGTTGGTGCTGTTCCCATTGCCTCAGCAAAAGTTTTGATATCTGTTGGTTTAATCACCTTAGCAGTATCGTAATCCTCTGCTTCCACTAATTTAGCCAAATTATCTAGCTGATTATAGCCTAATCCTTGTAACAAGGTAGTACATACTGTGATAGGCCAAATACCAGTGCGGAATAGAGCTGCAATATTTTTCGCATCTGCACCGCCACTATAAGACATTGGTAAACGTTCTCCAAATGTTTCACTTAATAATTGAGCCACACCGATGGATAATGGTAATAAAGATTTACCAGACATATACATTTGCTCACCTGGCAGTTCTTTTTCGTGAATCGAAACAGGGAATGTATTTGTCAGTTTGACGCCAAACATGAGTCCTTCTTCTTCTGCAATTGTCAATAATCGTTCAATCATTGGTACTGCTTCTTTAAAAGATAAATCTACTTCAAATTGATGCGCATCAAAATCAATATATCCAAAGTCTGCTTGATCTAATAATTCTCTTACACGATCATAGCCCAATAATGTTGGATTACATTTTAAATATAGATTTAGATGTTTTTCTTTCATTAGGTATGTACAAATCGATTCAATTTCACCTGCAGGGCAGCCGTGCATGGTCGATAATGTAATACCTTGGCAAATATTGTCATCAATATTGCGAATGTACTCTTCTGTTACATGTTTAAATTGATGTACATTAGCTAATGCCCATTCTTCGCATTCTTTCCAAACTGGTTTTGTACGTGCTGCACGTAAGCATTCCATATAAGAATCTACATCTTCACTTTGAATGCCTGCTAAGTTATAACCAACACTCATAATAAAGATGAATCCATCTGGATCGCCAATGCCCCATTCTTTACTAATTAATTTAATAGCAAACCATGCTTTAATGTATTCATCAGCTGCTGCATGGCAATGGTACTCAGAGGACCATTCCACGTTATATGCTTCATCCTTTGAATAAATACATGGTCTTGGGATGCCCAATTCTTCACCAAACATAATTTGCACTGTTTTTAATTCCAAGAATCGGGAACCGCCAACATAGGCTGCTACTAAGTTTTGAGCTAATTGAGTATGTGGGCCTGCTGCAGGACCTAATGGATTTTCTAGGTTACGACCAAATAAGGATAACCGTTGATTCGTACCTGTTGTATGCATGCGCTCCACATTATATACTCGATTGTGTGTAGCATATTCTGTTAAAATATGGTTCATTAAATGTCCGAAACTTACCGGATACATGATATCGCTCATAGTATTCACTCCTTACTGAAAGTGTATTATGGGACTAATCGTTTCCATAAACGATGGGAAATTTGTCGTACTTCTCGTAGCAATTCTTCTTTGTTCATGCCACATAATTGACGATCTAGCATACGTACCTTACCACCTGAAATAGTTGTAATTACATTTAGACCATTGAGCCCAAATAGTAAATGTCCATTGATATTATCAGCATGTAAATCTGTTCTAGGAATATAATCTAAAACAATTACATCTGCTTCCGCCCCTGGTGTTAAGGTACCAACTTTTACAGGGAAGAATTTTTCAATCATTCTTGGATTCGTATTAAATAACATGTTTGGAATTTCAGTCCATCCTACATTAGGATGTTGCATATTATGTTTCACTAAGCAGTTTGCAACTTTATAGGATTCTAACATATCGCTAGTATATCCATCTGTACCAAGACCTACTGGAATACCTGCCTCAATGAGTTTTAATACATTAGGTGCTCCTACCGCATTCCCCATATTACTCTCTGGATTATGAGCTACCATAGTGCCTGTTTTAGCTAACACTTTCACTTCGCTATCATCTACATGAATACAATGTCCAGCAATGGTTTTTGGTCCTAAGATGCCATCTTCATGCAAGCGATGCACCGCGCGCATACCATATTTTTCTTGGCTATCTTCTTGATCTGTAGTACCTTCTGCTACATGGATATGATATCCCAAATTATCTACATTTTGTTTACGAACATAGGCCAATGTATCTTTGCTCAATGTAAAAGATGCATGTAAACCCATCATAGCTGCTATTGTTTCAGGTTTTTCTTTTGCTTCTTTACCAAAGCGTACGTTTTCAGCTACCGCTTTCTCCATTTCCTCTTGGCCATTTCGATCACTCACTTCATAGCACAAGCAAGAGCGAACACCGAAATCTTGAGCTACTTCGCTAATAACAGATAAGCTACCTTCTGTTTCTCCATAGCTTGCATGATGGTCGAATATAGAAGTGACACCATTTTCGATACATGCCATATAAGTTACAATAGCACTTGCCCACACATCTTCTTTCGCAAGACGTTTATCTAAGTAGAACCACAATCCATCTAAGATTTCTTTAAAATTTGTTGGGTTATTACCTGGGATATATAATCCACGAGCTAGAGCAGAATATATATGATGATGGGCATTTACAAAACCTGGCATAATCAAGCGTCCATGAGCGTTCACTCGATATGCCTTTGGATATTGTTTGCGCAATGTTTCGTATGAGTCTACCGCCACAATTTTAGTGCCATCCATTAATACCCCACCATCTTCGATGATTGGTTGTAATGGATTACGTGTAACGACAGTTCCTTTTCCTAGTAAAATCATAGATAGGCTCCTTTCTATGAAACACTGTATATATTTGAAATGCTATTATTATAATTCGATATGTGTACCAGTTTTTCCTTCAATACCTTCTCTTGATTTCTCTAGTTGTGTAATAATAGCTTTTCTGCCCGCTTTAGATTTAGCAAATGCCACAGCTGCTTCCATTTTTGGTTTCATAGACCCTGCTGCAAATTCACCATTTTTGATGTGTTTTTCTGCTTCTTCTACGGTAATATGTTCTAACCATTGTTGGTTTTCTTTACCATAGTTAATCGCTGCTTTTTCAATAGCTGTTAAGATAATCAATACATCAGCATCAACTTCTTGTGCTAACAAGCTACTCGTCCAGTCTTTATCGATAACTGCAGATGCCCCAGTTAAATGGTTGCCTTCGCGAACTACAGGGATACCACCACCACCGCATGCGATGACTAATTCATTACCAATTAAGCCTTTGATTGCTTGTAATTCAATGATTTCTTTTGGAGCTGGAGACGCCACTACGCGGCGATAGCCACGACCTGCATCTTCTTTTACTACATAATCATATTGGTTTACAGCATGAACAGCTTCTTCTTTTGTCATAAAGTGACCAATTGGTTTTGTTGGATCCAAGAAAGCTGGATCATCTGCATCTACACGAACCTGCGTAACCATAGTTGTCACAGGCAAATCTTTAATACCTCTATTTAACAACTCTTCGCGCAATGCGTTTTGTAAATCATATCCAATATACGCTTGGCTCATCGCCACGCACACAGACAATGGAGTATTAGGCTGATCTTTTACTTCTCTTGTCAACGCAGCCATAGCATTATTAATCATGCCAATTTGAGGGCCATTACCATGGGTAACGATAACATCACAGTCAGCTTCAATTAAATCAACGATTGCTTTAGATGTTTCTTTTACTGCAATCATTTGTTCTGGTAATGTATTACCTAGGGCATTGCCCCCTAAAGCGATAACAACACGTTTTTTCATAGGGTACCTCTCTATGTTTTATATATTCCTAACTACCTTTGTAGGGATTAAAATAAGGGGCCGTCTGAACAGACAGCCCCTTTGCTTTTAGCGGAGAACTCTTTCTGTTCCCTTTTCTTCTAGCTCTTTTAATAATTCTACTGGATTTTCAAATTTACTTAATAAAATCATAGCTGCAATTACATATGGTTTGTAGCTTGCTTCTTTGTAAAGAGGTACACGATAGCGTTCGAATACAGATGCGTCAACTTCACCTTCTTCACAGCTTACACCTGTAATATCAGCTGGTAAGCAATGTAAGTATAATGCTTTGCCGTCTTTTGTAAGACTCATCATATCTTCTGTGCAAGCCCAATCTTTATGTTGTGCATTTTGCTCTAATAAACGACCTTCTAATTCTTTGATACCTGCAGTATCGCCATTTCCATATAGCTCAGTTCTTTCTTCCATAGCTGCGAAAGGTGCCCAAGACTTAGGATATACGATATCAGCATCTTTGAAAGCTTCTTTCATATCATTTGTACGTTTGAAAGATCCACCACTTTCTTGTGCTTGTTTTTTAGCAACTTCTTCAACTTCAGGCATTACTTCGTATCCTTCTGGATGTGCTAATACAACTTCCATGCCTAAGCGAGTGAATAAACCGATAGCACCTTGTGGTACAGAAAGAGGTTTACCGTAGGATGGGGAGTATGCCCAAGTCATCGCTACTTTTTTACCTTTTAAGTTTTCAAGTCCACCGAATTCGTTAATAAGGTGAGCTGCGTCAGCCATCAATTGTGTTGGATGGTCAATATCACATTGCAAGTTTACCAATGTAGGACGTTGTTCTAACACGCCATCTTTATGACCTTCTTCTACTGCATCAGCTACTGCATGCATGTACGCATTACCTTTACCGATGTACATGTCATCACGGATACCAATGATGTCAGCCATGAAGGAAATCATGTTAGCAGTTTCACGTACAGTTTCGCCATGAGCGATTTGGGATTTTCCTTCATCTAAATCTTGTACTTCTAAACCTAATAAGTTACAAGCAGATGCGAAAGAAAAACGAGTACGAGTAGAGTTATCTCGGAATAAAGAGATACCAAGACCACTGTCGAATACTTTTGTAGAAATGTTGCGTTCACGCAATGCACGTAATGCATCAGCTACAGCCCAAACAGCTTTTAATTCGTCATCTGTTTTTTCCCAAGTCAAGAAGAAGTCATTGTTGTACATATTTTTTGTGTCTAATTTAGCTAATGCGTCTACACATTTTTTGAAATCTGCCATTTTTTGCACCTCATTAATAATTTATAGCTTTATAAAATGTAAACTATTATTTGCAATAGTTTGTAGGTAAGATTGCATATACTGCTGCACATGTTACAAGGTCTTGTTTCCATGTGATTTCATTAGGAGCATGTGCTTGTGCTTCTGCACCAGGACCGAAACCGATACAAGGGATACCATTACGTCCCATGATGGATACGCCATTTGTAGAGAATGTCCATTTATCAGTTAATGGGCGAGCTTTACGTTCTGCCAATGTAACTTCTGCACCAATACGTTCTGTACCATATAAGGAGATGTAAGATTCTTCCAATGCTTTTGTTACTTTATGATCTTTAGGAATTACCCATGTTGGGAAGTAGCATTCGATTGGATATGTTAAACCAGTCCAGGATGGACGAGCATATTCGTACATGGATACTTTCGCACCGTATTTTTGTACAGCTGGTAAATCTTCGATTTCTTTTAAGCAACTTTGCCATGTTTCACCTGCTGTCATACGACGGTCAAGAGATACTGCGCAAGAGTCTGCTACTGCACAACGGCTTGGAGATGTGTAGAAAATTTGGGAAGTTGTTACTGTACCACGGCCCAAGAAACGAGCTTCTTCATAATGGTCAGGGTTGAATTTTGGATCCAACATTTTTTCTAAACCACGAACTCGAGTACTTTCCGTAGAATTATTGGCATTCAATGCACGAACATCTTGTAAAATGTCAGCCATTTTATAGATTGCATTATCACCACGATCTGGTGCAGAACCATGGCAAGATACACCTTCTACATCGATACGGATTTCCATACGACCACGTTGACCACGATAGATACCACCATCAGTTGGCTCTGTGGACACTACGAATTCTGGGCGGATACCACGTTCTTTAATGATGTACTCCCAGCACAATCCATCGCAATCTTCTTCTTGTACTGTACCAACTACTAATACACGGTATTTATCATTCAATAAACCTAAGTCTTTCATGATTTTTGCACCGTATACTGCAGAAACGATACCACCTAATTGGTCAGACACACCACGACCACCGATTTCAGTGTCACTTTCAAACCCCTCATATGGATCGAAGTTCCAGTTATCACGGTTACCGATACCTACTGTATCAATATGTCCGTCAAAAGCAATCAATGTTTTACCAGTTCCCATGTAGCCTAGAATGTTACCCATAGGATCCACTTCTACTTCATCGAATCCTAAGTCTTTCATTTCTTTTTCAATACGGCGAACGTGTTGTTCTTCTTCCGCACTTTCACCAGGGAATGCAACGATTTCTCTTAAAAATTTTGTCATTGCTGGTTCATAGGCTTTTGCTGCTTCTTTTACTGCTTGTAAATCCATACCTTTTTCCTCCTTAAATACACATATACGTATACGTTAAAGTTAAAATTAACTGTATATGACTAGTTATTTATACTAAAATTTTCCTTGCCATACGATTTCTTGATAACGTGTTGGATCTGTGTCCCCCTCTGTGGAGAAGCAAAGAACTTTAGAATCTTTTGTAAGGCCTAAGTCTTCACGTAAGTCTTTATATTCATCCATTGTCATAGCTGCGGCTACTAAACCAAACGGAACAGCACCGGATTCCCCAGATATAATGCTTGCATCACCTTTAATAGGAGCTGCACTCATACGCATACCTAAGGATGCTACCCAATCTGGAGCGGATACGAATACATCCACGTGATTTTTTAAGATGTCCCAAGAAATTGTATTTGGTTCACCGCAAGCTAACCCTGCCATGATAGTTTGTAAATCACCGCCAACAATACGTAAATCTCCATCACCTGCTTTAGCACCTTTGTATAAGCAATCTGCTGCAGAAGCTTCTACAACAACGATTTTTGGTTTTACAGGAGCATCTTTATAGCGATTTACTACATAACCAGTCACAGCACCGGCTAAGGAACCAACGCCAGCTTGAACGATAACATGTGTCGGTACATCCACGCCTGCTTTTTCTAGTTGTTCAGTAGCTTCCAATGCCATTGTGCCATAGCCTTGCATAATCCATGCTGGAATTTCTTCATAACCATCCCATGCTGTATCTTGGATAACCACACCGTGGTTTACTTTTTTAGATTCTGCTGTAGCTAAGCGTACGCAATCATCATAGTTCATTTCTTCAATTGTAACTGTTGCACCTTCTGCTGCAATGTTCTGTTTACGAGTTTCTGTAGAACCTTTTGGCATGAATACTACAGATTTTTGGCCCAATTTATTAGCTGCCCAAGCTACGCCACGACCGTGATTACCATCTGTTGCTGTGAAAAATGTAGCTTGACCAAATTCATCGCGTAATTCTTTAGATGTTAATACAGAGTATGGTAACTCGGATACTTCTTTACCTAATTCTTGTGCCACGAATTTAGCAATCGCATAGGATCCACCCAATACTTTGAAAGCATTTAATCCAAAACGATAGGACTCATCTTTGATAAACAATCTGCTTAAGCCTAAATGCTCCGCCATACGTGGTAATTCAGTTAATGGTGTTTCTTCATATTGCGGAAAACTTCTATGAAATTCACGCACACCTTCACTTGCTTGCACACTCATAATATGCGTATTTAGGTCCTCAGACCCAGGCATATTATTTTTTACCCATTGAATCCGTTCCATGTAACTCCTCCTCTTCTTTCACTTGATTAAGGTCGTTATATAATGTAAATTTGGAAACGTTAAAATACTCTGAAATTTTGTCAGAAGCTTTTGAAATCAAAAAAGCGCCCTGACAATATAAATACCGTATTGCTTCCAGGCGCTCATTCTTATTCATTAAATGTGCTGGTCGCCCTACTACTTTTTCAGCTTGAGATAACATATCGCTCAACAAATCGCTAACAGATGTAACAATTTTCTCACTCTTTGTTTCCCAAGCACGATTGCTGGATGTAATAATTCGATCTAATGAATTTTGTAATGTAATAAAATCAGTAATATCATAGTTAATACATAATAGATACTGCAGTTTATCATTATCATCACGTATGTACATTGTCGTCGATCGAAGAACTCTTCCACCTTTGGTGCGTGTAAGATAAGCTTCCTTACCCTGACACTTACCATCGTCATTTCGTATCGCATCTAGTACTGCATGCGAGGCGCCATCACCTACATTTCGGTTAGAAATATCTCCGTGCTCAATATACACAATAGAACTCTCTAATGTTTCTATTTGCACGTCGTGGATCAACACTTCACATGAAGCTCCAAATTGTGTCGCAATACCATGCGCAATTACCTTTAATTGTTCTAATTTCATAATTGTCTCCTAACTATTATTTAGGCTATCTAACAATTTATTAGGTATGCCTTTATTATAGCACTGTCATAACTATAATTCAATACTTTTTCTAAATATTTTTTAGGCTTTCTAATTTTTTGTTAGGTGACATTTTTCACAGCCTACTCTAAAAAAGATAGAGGTAGGTTGAGTCTACACTTCAACCTACCTCTATAGTATATAAGCGTCCTATATCTTAATAAGGGACTTCTGTTTTACGAGCTACACCAGTTTTGATTGCTGTTTCAGCTACTGCTTTTGCTACCGCCAATGGAACACGTTTGTCGAATGCATTCGCTACTACATAGTCTTCTGCTAATTCTTCATCTGTTACAAGAGCTGCTAGAGCCTCAGCGGCTGCCAATTTCATTTCATCATTAATTTCACGCGCTTGTACGTCGATAGCACCACGGAAAATACCAGGGAATACGTTCACATTATTGATTTGGTTAGGCGCATCACTACGACCTGTACCCATAACACGCACGCCTGCTGCTTTCGCTTCTTCGTACATCACTTCTGGAACTGGATTAGCCATCGCAAATACAATGGCATCATCAGCTAAGCTTTCTAAAATTTCTTTTGTAAAAGCACCCGCTGCAGATACACCTAACAATACGTCAGCGCCTTTTGCAATCTCAGCCAAGTTACCAGTTTTTGTTTCTTGACCTAATATTTTGATTAACTCAGCTTGTAAGGAATCAAGACGTTTATAGTCTTTATTTAACACACCAGAGCTTACCATTAATGTAATATCACGAGCACCTGCCAAGTACAATAGACGAGCGATGTTAGCCCCCGCTGCACCTGCACCATTGACAACAATTTTTACTTTGGACAAGTCTTTTTTCACAAAGCGAAGCGCTGCTTTTACGCCTGCCAAGCAAGCGATCGCTGTACCATGTTGATCATCATGGAACACAGGGATTTCCAATTCTTTTTTCAAGCGATTTTCGATTTCGTAGCATTTAGGGGAAGAAATATCTTCTAAGTTAATGCCAGCGAAGTTTTTTTGTACTAATTTAACAGTGTTAATTAACACATCTGGGTCTTTTGTATCGATAACCAAAGGAATGCAGTCTACATTACCAAAACGTTTGAACAATAAGGATTTACCTTCCATTACTGGAATCGCAGCAGCTGCTCCGATATCACCTAATCCCAATACACGAGTACCGTCAGATACAACGGCTACCATATTAGAACGACATGTTAAGTCGAAGGATTTGTCTTCATCTTCTTTGATGTGAAGGCATGGCTCAGCTACACCTGGAGTGTAAGCTACTGTCAAATCATGAGCATCTTTTAATTCGTATTTTGTTCCAGTCTGCAAGAAACCTTTTAGTTCCAAGCGTTTTTGAATCGCCTCTTGTTTTACGTCCATGGGAAAACCTCCTAGATTTTCAATGATGGTAAATTTCTACCGTAGAATATTTCCGCCATCTCTTGTTTGAGTTGTTGGTTAATTTGTTTACGCTCTTTCAGCGTCAAGTCTTCTTCGGTAATACCAAACAAATAATTATTAATGTCGTACTCTTTCAGCATCATTTTGGTATGGAAAATATTTTCTTGATACACATTCACATCGATCATATTGTAAAGATTACGAGTTTTTGAGTTAATGTAGTTTTGAATAGAATTCATTCGATGATCCATAAATAATTTTTTACCATGAATATCACGAGTGAAACCACGCACTCTGTAATCTAAACTAATGATGTCAGAATCAAAGCTATCAATAAGATAGTTCAATGCGTTTAGCGGAGAAATTTGACCGCAAGTGGACACGTCTATATCTGCACGGAATGTACTTACCCCATTATCTGGATGACTTTCAGGATAAGTATGAACCGTCAAGTGAGATTTATCGAGATGCATTACCACATCATCTTTGTCTACTTTATCAACCGGTTCTTCCGAAATCAGAATCGTTACGCTTGCCCCTTGTGGATCATAGTCTTGCTTTGCCACATTCAGCACATTGGCTCCGATAATATGTGAAACCTCTGTTAAAATATCAGTCAAGCGCTGTGCATTGTAAACTTCGTCAATGTATTCAATATATTGGCGTTTTTCTTCTTCTGTACGCGTATAACAAATATCATAAATATTAAAACTCAAGGTTTTTGTTAGATTGTTAAACCCATAGAGCTTCATTTTATTTGATTTTACAGATGTATCCATAACTTAATATCTGCCTTCCTTATAATACCTACCATTATTATATCGAATTAAATCCATATATTCAAGACTTTCGATATATTTTTTTACTTTAATTATTAATTACTTAATTATAGTGTGTCGCAGTTGCTCCACTAACGCCCGTAGCGCCTTACCTCGATGACTGATGGCCTGCTTTTGTTCCATAGAAATATTGGCAATTGTCGTTTTTAATTTTGGAATGTAAAAGTATGGATCATAACCGAATCCACCTTTTCCCATCGGTGTTAACTGGATAAGACCTTCACAGGTTCCCGCTGCACGAATACACTGTCCATCTGGCGTAGCCCATACAAGAGCACATTGATAACGTGCTGTTCTATCCGATGGAGTTACATCAGCTAATTCTGCCACTAAGCGACGATTATTGTCCTCATCACTGCGATGCAAGCCAGCATAACGCGCGGAATACACACCCGGCGCCCCACCTAGGGCATCTACTTCCAACCCAGAATCATCAGCCACGCATGGGAGACCACAAGCCTCTGCATAGTATAAAGCTTTCAATTCTGCATTTTCCATAAAAGTAGTGCCAATTTCTTCTGGCTCATCAATATCCACCACATCATCTATTGTGCGCACTTCAAAGCCTAATTCTTCAAAAGCTGCGGTAAACTCACGAATTTTCCCTTTATTCCGTGTGGCTAGTACCACTGCTTTGGGTGCATTTTCATGACCCACCATGTTACCAATTTCGCCTAATGCTTCACGCTGTGCTTGCATCAATTGTTTTGTACCAGCTTCGCCTAAATCTAATAAGCTATTCAATTCTTCTCTCGTGAAAGTCCCATGTTCACCTGTACCTTGCACTTCTACTAATTGGCCTTTGCCGGTACAGACCACATTCATATCCACAACAGCTGCGCTATCTTCTTCATAGCACAAGTCTAGCATAGGACCATCTTCACCTATGCCCATAGAAATAGCTGCTAAATAGTCTGTTACAGGGAATTTACCATATCCATCATAGATAGAGTAAATGGCATCAACTAATGCTACAAAAGCACCTGTAATCGAGGCAGTACGAGTACCACCATCAGCTTGTAGTACATCACAGTCTACCGTAATCGATACTTCCCCTAGAGCTTCTAGGTCTACAACAGCTCGCAAGGCACGGCCAATCAAGCGTTGAATTTCTACGGTACGACCTGTCTGTTTACCTTTAGCTGCTTCTCTAGGTACACGCGTATGTGTGGCTCGTGGCAACAAGGAATATTCCGCTGTCACCCAACCTGTACCAGTGCCTTTCAAAAAGCGGGGAACACGATCCTCAACACTAGCCGTACAAAGCACTTTTGTATTGCCACATTCAATTAGTACAGATCCCTCTGCATAGGCTGTGTAATGCCTAGTGATCTTCACAGGGCGTATTTCTTTTAAACCACGACCATCAATTCGCATCGTCATTCCTCATTTCCCTCTAACATCGGATTATACATACCTTTTATTATACACAATCTTAGTACTGATTGGCAATTTGTGTATGCCTTTGACTGAGGGTATTTTATCCCCGGTAAGTAGGCTATGTTTTCTTTTACTTGTCCGTCAGAATGCGGCATGCTTCCTCACAAACGGCACTGCGTAATGTTTGCTGCGGAGCATACCGCATTCTTCTCAACCTTTATCTTATATAGCAAAACTAGCCTACTTACTTGTATACCCTGACCTTATATCTCCATCAGTCAAAGGCACACCTCTACTTTAAGTCTGTTTATAAGATTGTGTATCCTCATCGTTATGTGAGGGGGATCCTCAAGGAGGGGAAGAAGAGCTTTATCTATCCTTTTGCCGATAGATTATACGCCAAGCTATATGATGGATGTCCAGCCTGTTGATAGTTCCTTTATCTCCTACCGCGTATATGTATGATTCTAGCTAGAACTATACAAAATGACATTGCTCATTTACTTGCCTGTATTCTATGAGGAAGTAAGTGTAAGGCAAGAGTATTTGTGCACAAAAATGCGACATACCTAGTACAAACTATATAATACGGTTTGTGCCTCGTTATGTCGCATTTGCTTTGCATGATTTGATACCAAAACTCGTAGCATGGAGTTTAGGTACGTTCATAATGTTTGAACCTTACACTCTCAACATAGAGTTTAGGAATGCTTGTGTCCTTGGGTTTTGTGGATTCCCGAAGACTTGTTCTGGTGTTCCTTCTTCTTGTATTTTACCATCTGCCATAAAGATGACTCTGTCTGCTACTTCACGAGCAAATGCCATTTCGTGGGTGACGATGATCATGGTCATGTCTTCTTCTGCTAGTTCCTTGATGGTCCGTAATACTTCGCTGGTGAACTCTGGGTCCAAGGCGGACGTTGGTTCGTCAAAGAGCATAATTTCCGGTTTCATCGCTAGTGCTCTAGCGATAGCCACCCTTTGCTTTTGTCCACCGGACAAGGTGCTAGGGTATACATCTCGTTTATCCCAAAGGCCTACTTTTTCGAGTAAGGACTGAGCCATAGGCAAGATGTCCGCGTCTTTCATGCCTTTTACCATACGGGGTGCGACCATAATGTTTTCTAACACCGTCATGTGAGGAAAGAGATTAAAAGATTGGAATACCATACCCATTTTTAGCAAGATGTGTTGCTGTTCTTCTTTCCCTACATATACTGCCGCCCCTGTGTTCGCCGGAGTATCCACCAAGGTCTCCCCATCCACGATAATCGCCCCTTTTTGGATCGTTTCTAATTGTCCTAAGCAACGAAGAAAGGTAGATTTACCCGACCCAGAGGGTCCGATGATGGACACCACTTCGCCCCGTTCCATGGATAGTGACACGTCTTGCAAGACCGCCACTGAGCCATAGTTCTTTTCAATATGTAACATGTCTATGAAAGCCATGGTTCCCTCCTAATCTTCGTAAATCGCCATACGGCGTTCTAAATATTGATACAATTTCGTCAACACGAATGTCATAGCCAAGTAGAATACACCAGCTACGATGAAAGCTGTAATGTCGAAATCACGTTGTACGATGCTACGCGTAATGCGCAAGATATCATTCATAGCTAATACGTACACCAAGGATGTATCTTTCAGTAGTGTAATCGTTTCATTCGCCAACGGTGGCAACACACGTTTGATCACCTGTGGCAAAATAATTTTGTACATAGTCTGCGCATAGGTAAAGCCCAACACCTTCGCCCCTTCGTACTGCCCTTTTGGAATGGATTGAATGCCACTGCGGAAAATTTCACATAAGTAGGCAATATAATTCAATACAAAGGATAACACTGCTGCTGTCATATCCGTCAGTTCAAAGCCATCAATCATGAATGGCAAACCGTAATAAATGAGCAAAATTTGTAACATCAACGGCGTACCACGCATGACGTACACATAAGCATCCACGATGGTTGTCACCACTCGGTTCGTGCTCAACCGGAGTAGTGCCAAGAGCAATCCTCCTGGCACCGACAAGATGATGACAATGAAGAACAAGGACAAGGTCACTTCGAATCCGCCGGCAATAGCCGGTGCTATCTGTAAAATATACTCCAGTACATCCATGTTTTATTTATACTCCTCTTTCGTCAAGATAGATGTGCCACCAAACCATTTTTGCGCCAATTTGTCAGCCGTACCATCATTCATCACTTCTTGTAAAGCAGCGTCAATTTTAGCTTTCAATTCTTCATCTTCCTTACGCATACCTACGCCTGCTTTTTCAGTGGCGAAGGAACCATTAGCTACGGTGAACACATTGTTACCTTTTTTGCTGATTAAATAACGGGCTACCATTTCATCCACCACGATGGCATCGATACGACCTAATTCAAGGTCCATGAAAGCATTTACATAATCGCCATATTCTTTGATTTCTTTAAAGTTTTTAGATTGTGGATCATTTTTCACCGCTTCCAACCCTGTAGAACCGGATTGCACGCCTACACGTTTACCATCGAGTTGGGCTTTTTCTGCAATGCCAGAGTCAGATTTGACTGCAATGATTTGGTCTCCACGAAGATATGGTTTAGAAAACAAGATATTGCGTTCCCGTTCCTTCGTAATAGTCAGGCCATTCCACAATACATCGATGCGTTTAGATTTTAACTCTGCTTCTTTACTATCCCAATCGATGGATTTAAATTCTACTTCAGAACCGATGCGTTTTGCCACTTCTTTTGCCAAATCAATATCAAAACCTACTAGTTCACCTTTTTCATCTTTGAATCCCATCGGTGGGAAGTTATCATCTAGACCAATAACAATTTTTTTCGGCACCTCTGTATTCGTCTGCTTCGTAGACGCCCCACAACCTGCCACTAATCCAACAATGACCAATGCACTAGCCGCTGTTAATACTGTTTTAGAACATTTTTGTAACCAATTCATAGTACTTTCTCCTCTCTACAGATATGTAATTTCTATTTCATGATTACATTATACTTTAGTTAACTAAAGTTGTAAAGAGATAAAATGCTAAATTTTATTATTTATTATGAAAGTAATTTATACTGATAAAGCACCCAACAGCGAACTGTATAAACAAAAGCGATACGGTAAGTTATATACTCACCATATCGCTGTTTTTCTCTTTACCTATATATTTTATATCAAGCCATATGCCTTGCCTATTTCATTTATTTCTTTTAATATTTTGCTTCATCTACGGCACTTTCAATTTCTCGTAGTAACTCATCCGATGCAGCATGACCGTCCACATAATCTAAGAACCGTTGCAACGGCTTCGAAATAGCATTATAAAGAAACTATGTCAGAGCCAAATGTTAGAATCTATAGATTACACCGTAAGCTAATCTTTAAGTTATATCTATATGATAGGTTAGTAGAAGAGGTCAAAGATAGCATAACATAGTCCAGAACAGAAGAATACCCAAGGCCAAATGAGTTCATTTCCAGTGCCATCTTCCCATCCAAAGTTATCATCAAGTGCTATACCAATAGCAAAGAACGAATAGATAAACGAAATAATAGGTGCAATAATTAGTCCTTTATCATAAATCATAAAGGCTCCCATAAGTGCTACTGTAATAGCATGAGGAATCACCATGATTCTAAAACTAAAGGCATACATTAAGACTGCATAGACGGCATGAATTAGAAATACACCAAACATATTGATTCGCCTCCTTCGGTGAAATAGACCCTGCCGGATAACAAACAGATATTGATCCTTGATAAGAGGGTAACATGTTTTCTAGTCCGATTCAAGTATTTTTATATCGATTCAATGCCTCTAAGACTTTCATTTTATCTCGATAACTCAAAAACTGTAAGCTAATAGGCACGATATAGATACCACCCGTTTCTGTTTGCACATACAAGGTTTTCCAGTCTTCTCCAAAACCCATGATGCCTTGATAATGCACAAAGGTTAAATATAGATCTGGCGCGAAGAATCGTTCTATTCGCTCTTTCACCAATATAGGTGTCCGTTTTAAAATAATTCCTTCTGTAGCAATATAGATTTCCACATCATCTTGTTGATACATGCGAAGTAAGGCGTAGGCAGCAACCATCACGAGGAGGATAAGCCACATATTCATCCCTGACCCTAGCTCTCGATAGATAAGCACACTACGATAGATACCCCATACTGCAATGGCTGCATATAACAGCTGAAAGCCCCATACCATGACGGTGGAATTATGCAGTTCTTCTTGGATGGTTCCGCAGGGGAATATCTCTTCTAATTCTTCATGTTTCATACGCTCTCCTCATGTGTATCGGGACATTACTACCTTCGCACACCTATGCATCAGCACGCGTCTTTGCCTTCCTATCTATAGATACGCAACCGTACCCCATATATCTCGTCTGTACCATATCTTACCATACTAAGCTATTATCAAAAAGATGTAATGAAACGCCCCGAGAGCATCTCATTACATCTTCATCATTACTTACGTCGTAGGCCCATGGCTTCTTCTACACGAGCTAATGTTACATTCGCCACGGAGGCTGCTTTTTCAGCGCCTTCTGTCAATATAGTATCTAGCTCTGGGCTGTCGATTAATTCTGCATACCGTTCATGGATCGGTGTCAATGCTCCTACTAATAGGTCTGCAATGTCACTTTTGAAAGTTCCATAATTTTTTCCAGCATACATAGTTTCAATAGCCTCAAAGGAATCTCCTGTTAAGGCATTGTAAATGCCTATCAAATTGGAGATACCAGGCTGTTTTTCTTTGTCGTAGCGCACGACACCTTCAGAGTCAGTGGCTGCTTTTTTAATCTTTTTCACCACTACGTCTGGTGTATCCAACAAGCGGATGGTAGCCCAATTATTATCATCGGACTTACTCATTTTTTTCGTTGGATCTTGCAAGGACATGACACGAGCACCACCTACGGTAGTTTTAATTTCTGGCATAGCAAAGACTTCGCCATATTTAAAATTAAACCGCTGTGCCAAGTCACGAGTTAACTCGATGTGTTGACGTTGGTCATCTCCTACCGGCACATAGTTGGTTTGGTATAACAAAATGTCCGCCGCCATCAATGGTGGATATGTCAACAGACCAGCTGGGATAGTTTCCCCTTGTTTCGCCGATTTATCTTTGTACTGCGTCATACGCTCTAATTCGCCGATGGAGCTTAAAGTTGTTAAAATCCAACCTAACTGCGCATGGGCAGGTACTTCGGATTGCACAAACAAGGTCACTTTCTTAGGGTCTAAGCCTACTGCCAAATATAAGGCAGCCAGGCTTCGAGTATTGTGGATTAAATCCTTTGGATCTTGTGGTACTGTAATCGCATGTTGGTTCACGATACAGTAAAAGCATTCATGGTCGTCTTGGAATGTCAAGAAATTGCGAAGAGCCCCAAGGTAATTCCCAATGGTCAACTCACCGCTCGGTTGTATTCCAGAAAAAATAACGGACATAGTATCTCCTATTCTACGGTTACGGATTTCGCCAAGTTTCTTGGTTTATCTACGTCAGCACCGCGTGTGATAGCTGCATAATATGACAACAATTGTAATGGTACAACGGCTAAAATAGGCACTGTGAAAGCGTCAGTTTTTGGCACGAAAATCGTATGGTCCACGTATTTCGCCAATTCTTCATCACCTTTCATACCTACACCGATGACGATAGCATCACGAGCTTTTACTTCTTTGATGTTGCTCATCATTTTTTCACGTACCGACTCTTGTGTTGCCAGTGCGATAACAGGAATTCCTTCTTCGATCAATGCTAAAGTACCATGTTTCAACTCGCCACCTGCATAGGCTTCTGCATGGATATAAGAAATTTCTTTCAATTTCAAAGACCCTTCCATAGCTACAGCATAGTCGATTAAACGGCCTAAGAAGAAGGCATCTTCTTTATACCCATAATGGTTAGCAAAGGCTTTGATTTCGTCTACGTTTTCAAAGATTTCATGAGTCAATGTAGGTAACTCTTGTAAGTTCGTCAAAATTTCATGTTTTACCGCTTCATCAATGCGACCATTTAATTGACCCAAATACACAGCTAATAACAATAAAGCTACTAATTGCGTAGTATATGCTTTTGTGGAAGCTACAGCGATTTCAGGACCTGCCCAAGTGTAGATGACTTGATCCGCTTCACGGGATACAGCAGAACCTACCACGTTAGTGATACCCAAAGATTTAGCGCCTAAGCGTTTTGCTTCTTTCAAAGCGGATAAAGTATCACTAGTTTCACCAGATTGACTGATCACGATGCACAATGTATCTTCATCTGTTAATGGTGTACGGTAACGATATTCAGAAGCGATATCTACTTCTACTGGAATGCGCGCTAATTGCTCAATGTAGTATTTCGCTACTAACCCTGCATGGTAAGCCGTACCACACGCTGTAATTAAGATGCGTTTGATGCCTTTCACCATATCTGGTGTCCAGTTCAATTCATCATACACCACTTCTGTAGCATCTTTATTGATACGACCGCTCAACGTATCACGAATCGCTTTTGGTTGTTCGTAAATTTCTTTTAACATGAAGTGCTCATAGCCACCTTTTTCAGCCGCTTCTGCATTCCATGTGACATGGTAGATGTCTTTTTGTATTGGTTGACCTGCACGGTCTGTAATGGATACGCTATCTGGTGTAACGATAACAACTTCGTTGTCATTGATGATGTATGTTTCACGAGTGCGTTGAATAATAGCTGGGATGTCGGAAGCAATGAAGTTTTCACCTTTTCCTAAGCCCACTACCAATGGATTATCTTTTTTCGTACAAATAATTTTGTTAGGCTCATCAGCACAGACTATCGCTAAAGAGTAGCCCCCTTCGATGCGTTCTAACATACGGCGAACAGTACTTTCAAAGTTGCCATCATACATATCGCTCAATAAGTGAGCTACTACTTCTGTATCTGTTTCAGATGTAAATTCAACACCTTTTGCCAACAATTCTTCTTTCAACGGCATGTAGTTTTCAATGATGCCATTGTGCACTACGGCAAATTTGCCATCTGCACTTGTGTGCGGATGCGCATTCATATCGCTTGGACGACCATGGGTAGCCCAACGAGTATGACCAATACCAATATGACCTTGATTAGGATCTGCTTTCACCACAGCTTCCAAATTCGCCAAACGGCCCATTTTCTTTTGCACTTTAATCACATTATTTTCGCCCACTACGGCAATCCCTGCAGAATCATATCCGCGGTATTCTAACTTCTCCAAACCTTCCAGCATAAAATCTGCTGCATTTTCAAATCCAATATATCCTACGATACCACACATGGTATATTCCTCCTTGATTAATTCATTCATATTGCTTCTGAAAGTAGCCTTTGTGCACCGAGTTACCTGGGTGTTTTGCTCTACTTCTACGACTGAAGCTAGCCGAGAGGCATCCGCTGAATTTCGATACTCCTCTACCTCGTCCACTGTGAAAGCTGTCTCTTTCCAGTGCTTGCGCTATTCGCCTGTACGAATTTGGTTCCTCCTTTGTCATTGTTTCGACAGTTCTGTTGACTATGCCTAAGTAATTTAAAAATAGTCATAATCAGTAGTATTATACTTCATATTCATCTATACTGTAAAGAAATAAACAAATTTAGCAACAAATATTATGAACGGCATGTGATATTGTCATAGTATACACATAGATGAACTTATCATCAAAACCACATTTAGTATTGTTATACTACACTAAGAAGCAATTCGCCATTACATAGGCCTAAACTAATTAGCTGTAACAAAATAACTCTAAATAGAATAGAGGAATGCTGATCAAAGTTCATCAACATTCCTCTATTATGCTATTGCTTCTGTTATGTAGGCGTTCATCCATCGCAATCCTATTGCATCGATTGTAAACTTGCCAATCACATACGTTTTGTGCGTCTACATTTCCCTTACGCCTCTTCTGCAATGATGCCATCTCGGCAGACCAGTCTATGGTTGCCCACGGCTGCGGCCTCTTCTTCGCTATGAGTGACCCACAGGCAGGGGATACCCCACTCAGAGATGATGTCTACTAAGTCTTGTTGCAACTGTGATCGTAGGTTCACATCTAGGGCTGTGAGGGGTTCATCTAACATGAGTAGTACCGGTTTAGAGTACAACGCTCGACCTAAGGCAACCCGTTGTTGTTCCCCACCAGACAAGCCTTTGGCTCTCTTCTTAAGATGTGGTGTCAATCGCAAACGCTCCACAATATGATCGAATAACTCTGGAGAGCCTTGTTTGCTGTAGCAAATATTTTCTTCTACGGTCATATGTGGAAATACAATATTACCTTGCGGCATATAGCCAATGTGTCGTTTTTGGGTAGGTGTTACTATCTTCTTTCCCTCAAACCACACCGAATCATTGGCTGTAATCCTACCTTCTTTCGGCATTAACAATCCACATAAAGCTTTCAAAAATGTAGATTTTCCACTCCCAGAAGGGCCCATCAATGTAGTAATACCTTCTTGTAATGTACCTTGGGCTTTCACAACAAAAGTACCTCGTTCTATGACGATATCAAAGGAAATCATCGTACCTCCTTACCGATTTGAGAAGAGGGAACCTTTTGTTAGACCTTGAATGGCCCACACAAGCCCCAATGTTAAAATACAAATATAAATCACAAGTTCAAATGCCCCACTATAATCGCCAAATTCTACGAGAGAATAAATGGCTAGGGGCATCGTTCTTGTAACGCCTGGAATATTTCCAGCAATCAAAATAGTGGCACCAAATTCTCCTAATCCACGGGCAAAGGAAAGGATAGATCCGCTAAGGATTCCTTTCCAAGCTAAGGGCAAGGAGATGGTCCAAAACACGCGAAATTCAGAGGCCCCCAAAGTGCGAGCTACATCTTCCATATCGCTATCGATAGCGGCTAGCGCTGTTCGTACAGATTGATAGAACAGAGGAAAGCTAACCACTGCGGATGCAATGATCGCCCCTAACTTAGAGAAGACAACTCGGATTCCATGAGCCTCTAACCAAGCCCCAAAAGCATTGCCTGGAGAAAATATGATGAGCAACACAAAGCCTAATACCACCGGTGGTAAGACCAAGGGCAATGTAAAAAAGGAATCAATCAGAGATTTTCCTGGGAAAGAATATCGCTTCATGACATACGTAAGGCTCAGGCCCACCACCACATTAATGAGGAGCGCTAAGAATGCGACTTCGATAGATAACTGTAATGCTATCATTTTTTAACCGGCTCAGCGAAGCCCCATTTAGCCAATACTTCGCTAGCTTCTTTACTTGTAATATAATTATAGAAATCTTCGGTTAATTTATTTTGGTTCTTTTTCACGATACCAATTGGATATTCGATTGGGGCATGCAATTTAGCGTCTACAGTGGCCGAAATATCTACTTTTTCTTTCAATGCTAAGGCATCTGTTTTATATACGAAACCAACATCGGCTGCACCTTCAGCGATATAAGCGCCCACCGCTTTTACGTCTTTAGCAAATACAATGTTAGGTTCTACTGCATCCCATAAATTAGCTTTTGTTAAGGATTCTTTTGCATATTTACCAGCTGGTACTGTTTCTACTGTACCGATAGCTACGCGTTTTGCATTGGTAATATTATCTAATGTCACAGCTTCTTTACCTTTTGGTACAATCATCACCAATGTGTTCGCTACGAAAGGACGGATATTATCCATTAACCCTTTTTCATTTAATTGATCCATATTCTTTTTGTTCGCAGAAATAAAGATACTAGATGGCGCTCCCTCTTCAATTTGCTGACGCAATGTGCCAGATCCAGCATAGACCACATTGATTTGCTCAGGTTTTAAGTTATGTTTTTTTACATAGTCTGCTTTTAGCTCTTCCATAGCCCCTTGCATACTAGCCGCTGCAGATACTGTAATCGTTTCTGTTGTAGATGGTGCTGTAGACGATGTAGTACCTTGTCCACCGCAACCAGCTAATGCTAACATACCTGCCATGACCAAACCCATTAACCAATTACGCTTCATAATGATATCCTCCCTAATTTAAATATATACACTTAGAAGCTTACTACATGTTCTCATTATACTAGAAAATCAATATTAGACAAAATGATTTATATTCATGTGGTACAATAGAAATGACAACTATACAACCTAAGGAGGTTATCCATTATGGATTTATTTTTTCACATCATTCTCACCAGCATCGTCCCCATTTTATTACTTACCCTCATGGGTGTCTTGTTAGATCGATGGTTTCACCTCGATTTACGAACGCTGAGCAAACTAAACTTTTATTTATTTTTGCCCGCCTATATTTTGAAATCCTTTTATGTCACTGAGTTAACCCATGAAAGTTTTGAAATTTTTGGCTGTGCCCTCATCATTTTATTTGCTAACTCCGCCTTAGCAGGCATCGTCGCTAAGTGGCAAGGTTATAATTTAGGAAAAACAGAAATCGTTCGTAATGCAGTGATGTTTTCCAATATTGGTAACTTAGGAGTAGCCCTAGGCACTTTCGTCTTTGCCAACGAACCATACATCATCGATGGTAGTACTCCTTATTTACATGATGGAGTCATCGCCATTATCGCTACCTTTATTATCCAAACTGTGTTCTGTAATTCCTTGGGATTCTATCAAGCTGGCAAAGGAAAATTAACCACTGCAGAATCTTTACGTACTATCTTACATATTCCTATCATTTATTGTGTGCCTATCTCAATCATCGCTCACTATTATATTCCTATCGATTTCACCCAAACCATTATATGGGGACCTTTAGATATTTTTGGGCGCTGCTTTGTTGGTGCTGCTATGCTGACTCTAGGAGTACAGTTAAATCGAACACCTTGGAACTTCATAAAAAAAGACGTAATGATCACGTCCTTCTTGCGATTAATCGCAGGCCCCATATTAGCATTAATCGTGGTGCTTCCTATTACCATGTATTACACACCATTAAGTGCTATCGCCGCTCAAAGTATCATTATTGCCTATGCCGTACCTTCTGCAGTTAATACGGCCCTCATGGCAGTGGAAATGAACAATAATCCAGAACTGGCGACGCAAATCGTACTAGCAACTACAGTTCTTTCTTCTTTCACTATGCCACTAGCTATTTTATTAGCCTATTATGTATTTCCCTTATAACGAATACTATGATACGTCAATTCGACTACGCATGATAAACAGATTCGCTTTTACAGGTACACCACATACATTCTATTTAGGTCATATATAAATGCTATTTAGACAGAGAACATAGCAGTCTAGATACGTACCCATACACAAGGGATACTATGATATACTCCGTTCTCACATACAACAATAAAAACATACAATAATAAAACCCTATTCAACACTACATCAGTACAATGTTGAATAGGGTTTTTCCATGCAAAAAGGGCTGCTTTCGCAACCCTTCTACACGTTCTACACTTATTGATGTCCCACGTGTTCTAACCCTTGACGAATAAGAACAATCACATGGTCATCATTTAAGCGATACCAAGCTGTTTTTCCTTCTTTTCTAAATGTTACAAGTCTTGCTTGACGCAACACACGCAACTGATGAGATATAGCTGACTGGCCCATATCCATAGCATCTGCAATTTCAGTTACACACATTTCTTTCTGAAGCAGATGTCTAACAATACGCAACCGCGTTGGATCACCTAGGACCTTAAATAGTTCAGCTAACAATTGTGTTTCCAACTCTTGTTGATTTGTTTCCATCTTAACCTCGCTATCATATAGTAGTCCGTCCTCTAATTAGAGTTCGGTATTACTATTATATCATCTTTTTCTTGTTCTGTATCACCAATTTTTTCCAAAAGAACTCGTGAATCTTTTTCTTGATCCACTACGCTCTCTGGCGTAGCTAATTCCAATGGTACCCCCTTGGCATAAACACCAGTGACGACTCCATAGCCATCACGTAATTTCAAGGTGCCAATTAAAGTACCTCGATAATTGGTATAAAACTTACTATCTACCTTGCTAAGGTCTACTTTCACACGATTGAAAGGAATTGAAAATTCCACTACACCATGATCAAATCGTTTCACATTAGCCCGAATGTATTCTTGATCTTTTGGAGTTTCATCAGTGGCGGATACCACTTGCAATACACCAGACTGTTTAGGTGTAACGATGACATACACTTCATGCCCTACTTCTGGAGTTTGCTTCCCTTCCCAATTGGCATAAGAACCCAAAAACTCTATCTCTAAGTAATCTGACGGAACCCATCCAATATGTCGACTTACTTTCACAGGCCATTGGTATTCCGCACCACCTTGCAATAAGGTTGTATATCGTTGTTGAATATAGAATTGACTTAGCAAGGCAACAATCGCAGCAAGAGCAAAGAAAATCCACTTTTGATATTTCATCGTTCTTCCTCCTTCATAGCTACCTCTGATTCTACCGTTTTAGTTTCTTCTGTCACTACTTGTGTTTCCATCGGTGTTTCCAAAGCTGATACATCTGCTACCTGCCGACGTGCTTGTCGAACACGTTGATTCATCGTAGCACGCTGTTTTCCTTTTCGCCATAAATAAATGGCATTAATTCCTAGTACAATGATACCTAGCACTAAGAAGGATACCCCTCGTTCTACAAAGGTAAAGCTAGGGTCAAAGAAACGAGCCCCAAACATAGCTATCAAAGTCAAAATGCTGCTATTTAATAAACTTACCTTTTTCACCAAAGTGCCACGAATAAACGTCCCTAAAGCTGCTACTAACACATAAGCATTAAATAAAATGGATGTCAAAATAGGAGTCGCTCCAGATACAGTGACAATATAACATCCAAAGACAACGAACGGAATTAGTCCAATACAGCTTTCAATACGTTTTGCCAATACCAAACGACGTAACACAAGAAATGCTACACCTAGGCTCAGTAACATACAAAGCCATAACCACCATACCATGCTGCTTTCACCGATGCGAATCCATGTACTAATATAAGTGCCTTCCACAATCATATACAATAGAGCAATGGCACCTATCCCCTTACAGGGTAAAGCTAAGAGAGTAATTTTCTTTTCTAGCGTACCCAAACCATAAGTAACAGCGCCTAACACACTGATAAAAAATAAATTCATTTGTGGCTCATAGGTGGATAAAGTAAAAAATACCTCACCAAAAATGGCACCTACAAATGCCCACGATACAGACACTAACAAAGGATCTTTCACCTGTTGATACTTCCCAAAACGACGAATGTAATAGGGCACTGCCACCAGTAAAAGTCCACCTACAGCAGCCGGTCCCACCCACGCATTCAAAGGATGACTAGAGAAACTCCAACCTAAGACGCCAATGAGGTACAAAATCATCCCTAAGGCGGAATCAAGGATATAAATGATCGGCAAAGAACAACACAGGATAATCAGCACATATAATCCCATGTGTTCCCCTGTATAATAGGTATCTGCCACTAATAAGGTTGACGTCGTTAAAATTGCCATATAGATGACTGTAATGGCCTCGGCAACCATACTCGCTGGCTTGGCTTTCCAAACACCGCCCCCTACAATGGTGATTGCCAGTAATAAGATGACTAATGACCAGTCAAAGCGTCCATTCGGGGAAAATCCATACCAATAGCCTGCAAAAAGCAAAATAATCCCTAGCAAAATGAGCGCAGCGCCCCCTAACACAGTAATAAGTCGTGTCCAAGATGGTCCACCTTTAGGAATAAATCCATATTTCGCTTGCAATTGACGACTTTGTTCATCTGAAATCAGACCTTCCTCACGCCATTGCTCAAGTTCTTCATGTAACCAACGTATATGTTTTATACTCATATATCTCTCCATAAAAAAAGGCTTTGCTCAGAGAACAAAGCCTTATATCCTTTTATTTAACAATCAATACTGGACATGTGGAATGACTAGTTACATAGCTACTTACACTACCCATAAACAAACCTTTTAAAGGTCCTAATCCACGGCTCCCCATAACAATTAAATCAGCGTCATATTTTTTAGCCACAGCTAATACAGCAGGTCCAGGAGATCCTACTTCAAAAACGCATTTCACTTTCATATCAGCTGGTACATCTTCAGCTACTTCACTTAAGATTTTTTTACCAGTTTCTTCCATATCTTCAGCAATTTGTTCAGATACATAACCGCCACTGATTGGAGTTTGGTCAAAGTTAGAAATTGCAGATACAATATTTGCTACATGCACTAAAATCAATTCCGCATCATTACGTTTTACAATGGCCAATGCATGTTCTAACGCTCGTTTACCATTTTCTGATCCATCTGCAGGTACAATTATTTTTTTATATTCCACCATAGTAAGACCTCCTCCATATTGTCACTATATTACTATGTAACTTATCTATATCTTTATCATTCGACATAGACTTGAAAATTCCTTTTTTTCACTCTTATTGTCTCACAAAATTCCAATCTTCGCAAATGAAACTTGCATCACGATGATATCTTTATGGTGTTCTTTTCCAATATTAGCGCACGCTGAAAGCACAGCATAGGTTCTAAATAGAAGAGCAGGGCACAAAGCCTGCCCTCTATTTCTGAATTACTCGATAAAAGGAAGAACGTGGCACACCTCTCCACAAACTGATACTGCGTTAGGTTTGCTCCGAGGTATGCCACGTTCTTCTCGGATTAGCATAGTTTGGGTAAATACAAAGATTATTTCATATACTAGAATCTATTTAGTCATCCCCTGCTCTTCATTCATTTACTAAATATAAGTAATTAATATCGATACGTATTTGCTGTGCTATCTCGACTTTATCCTACCATTGCAAAAGAACACCTACAAGAGTGTATCCTACCACTGCGTTTCTACGGAAGGGAAAGAGACATACCATTAAGAGAGCTATTTCAAGGCTCTATAATCCTATTTTAAACGAATTAATGACAACAAGATGGCCCCGATGATTGGGGATATAGATAGCGCCATTAACGCTGTTTGGTAATTGCCTGTGGCTGTTAATACTGTGGACAAGATGATTGGTGCGGTGAGGGCTCCTATTTGGTTGAACAAGTTTACAAAACCCGCCGTGGTTCCTCTTAATTCTGGTGGTGCCGCTTGGATAATGATAGCATTGGTTAGCGGGCTATACATGAATGCCCCCATACCTAATAGAGGTGCTGTAATGTATAACATATCTGGATTACTTGTGTTCGCAAAGATTAGCAAGGCTGGAGAAAATAAAAACATAACGATGGCTGCCAAATAGTTTCTTGGCAAATAGATTCTATCAGAAATAAACCCAATAGTTGGTTTAGCAACAACTGCCGCAATGCCATAAAGGCTCATGATGGCTCCCGCAAAGATAGGTGTCACATGCAATTGTTTCACCAAATACAAGTTAGCCCACGTGGTAACACCCCATGTGGTACCGGTTGCGAAAAATCCCATCACTGCTAACAATAAAATATTCCGATTCGTTCCCACAAACTTTAAACTTTGTGCTAATGACATAGACTGTTGCTCTGTTCCTTGTGTTTCTGCTGTATGTTTATTTCTGAAAGCTTGTACTTCTTTCACAGTGAATAGAGCCAAGAAGAATACAATCAGTGGTAATAAAGCGGTCATCAAAAATGCCATTTGCCATCCATAGTGTACAGCTACAAATGGCGCATATCCGTTAACCACAGTAATGCCAAAGGATGTACAACTCATAAAGATACCTACCGCAGTACCACGTTGTTCTGCACTGAAATGTTCTCCAATAGCTTTCAAACAAGCTGACTGCACAGGACCTGATACAATACCTAATAAGAATCGCAATACTAAGCCATATTCATAACTTTGTACGGTGCTCATAAGCCCCGTTACAATAGCCATAGCCACTAAGCTGCCTAGAATAGACTTGCGATAGCCAAATCGATCTGCTAACAAGCCTCCTGGCAATACAGTCAATGCATACCCAAAATAGAAAGCTGTTAAATAAGACGTTCCTTGCTGTGCTGTAAAATGTAACGCTTCATTCACAATGGGCATCAACGATGACCAGGATAATCGCATGACAAAACTTAATAAAAATGTTAACCACAAAGTCAGCAGTATACCTGTTTGTGTAAGAGTAAACCCCTTTTTCATGTAATACCTCCTATGGAATACCACAAACCTATATAAAGAATATAATCTGCATAAAATTATAACATATGTAACATAGTTTCACACCTATTTCTAATTGACAAACCCCCTCATTCAATGATAGACTATATCTAGTTTTTATATTTGGAGAGGTGTCCGAGTGGTTTAAGGAGCTGGTCTTGAAAACCAGTGACTCCGCAAGGGGCCGTGGGTTCGAATCCCACCCTCTCCGCCACAATAAGCTGTTACCAATATGGTAGCAGCTTTTTTTATCCCCCCGTAGAATCGCAGTTATGCGTAGTAGCCTCGTGGCGTTCTCTTTTATCCAAATAACACAAACACAGGAAGAGCACGGTGTGCCACACGTAAACTAAGACAATGTCACGTTCCCTTATATCATAATTGCATATATGTTAAAAGAGCACGGCATGCCCCCACCGAGCACCTCCCAGAAAGAACGGCGCAAACCTGCTACTTCCATATGTCACATTCATTTTTTATCAAGTATCATCTATGCTAAAGAGAGCGATATACTCCGGAGCAAGCCTAACAACTGTATCAAATTTAAAAAAATATCACACTCTTCCCTGTAGAATCGCAGTTATGCGTAGTAGCCTTGTGGCGTTCTATTTCTGTCTAAATGATACAAATACAGGAAGAGCACGGTGTGCTCCGAACAAACATTATGAAATACCGTTTGTGAGGAGTATACCGTGCTCTTCCTTTTTATCATATTCAGTTAAGAACGCCACAGGCTACATAGCGGAGCAAGATTAGTCTTTGAGTTCCTCATTCCATAGTCCTGTTTTACGGAAAATTGCAAATAGAATACTCAACAAGATAGCTGTTACTGTTGCCAAGCCCATACCCTGTAACACAACTGGACCGATGGCTAATTTAGCACCGCTCAAACCAATAACTAGTACTACAGATGTTAAGATTAGGTTAGAAGATTTTGTATAATCCACTTTACGTTCTACCAACATACGTAAACCAGAAGCAGCAATGATACCGAATAGTAAAATACTTACACCACCCATAACTGGAACTGGAATGGCATGGATTAAGGCTGCTACTTTACCAATGAAAGAGAACAAGATAGCAAGCACTGCAGCACCAGCAATAACAAATGTACTGAATACACGTGTAATAGCCATAACACCGATATTTTCTCCATACGTTGTATTTGGTGTAGCCCCAAATAAACCAGATAATATATTAGATAGACCATCTGCAAATAAAGAACGGCTCAATCCTGGATCCTTCATTAAATCACGACCAATGATATTACTTGTTACTACAATATGCCCCACATGTTCCGCAAACACTACGAATAAAGCTGGCATAATCATCAAGATAGCATTGATATTAAACTCTGGCTCATAGAAATGTGGAAGTGCAAACCAAGGTGCATTCGCTACACTTGTAAAATCTACAACTCCCATAAAAGCAGCCGCTACATACCCTGCAACTACACCAATTAATACAGGAATCACTGCAAAGAATCCACGGAATAACACAGTTCCCAAAATTGTCACCGCTAAAGAGAACAAAGATAAGAATAGAGCTTGCTCATGAGTCATTCCAAATGTTTGCCATTGATCACCAATGATACCTGCCATACCCATTGCAACAGGCGCAACTTCTAAGCCGATAACGGCCACGATAGCACCCATCGCAGCTGGTGGAAACAATACATCAATCCATTTAATTCCAATAAATTTTACTAATAGAGCTAATAGCATAAAGGAAACCCCAAAGGCAATGAAACCACCTTGGGCTGCACCATAGGTCATACCAGAGGCTACGACTGCTCCTACAGGGCCAATGAAGGCAAAGCTAGATCCCAAATAAGAAGGAATCTTTCCTTGGCAAATTAATACGTATAAAATAGTGCCAATACCATTCATGAATAAGGACGTAGCTGGATCGACTTTTAATAAAAATGGTACCAATACTGTAGCCCCAAACATAGCAAATAAATGCTGAAAGCTAAGTGGCAATAACTTAGCGAAAGACGGGCGCTCGTGAACATCAATAAAATCTTTCATGGTGCATCTCTTTCTGTGTGAATCACACTTAAAACATTAAGACCTAGGTTGAAAACGATGTCGCGTTTCTTCACCAATAGATGGTAAGTAACGTGTCGTTCCAATTTGTTTGCGTGCATATTCATTTCGGCGCGCAATATTTAATAATATACCTATGACTGCAAAATTTGTCACCAAAGAAGAACCGCCGTAACTAATAAACGGTAAGGGAACTCCCGTAACTGGTACCAATCCTGCTACCATAGCAATATTAAAAAATCCTTGAATAGTAATAAAGAAAGTAAGACCTACGGCCAACACTTGACCTAATACATCTCTAGATTGACGAGCAATGGATAATCCATATTTTGTAAACCAAATAAAGAAAAACATCACTAACATTACACCTAGTAAGCCAAATTCTTGGGCAAATATGGAAAAGGCAAAATCTGTATGTGCCTCAGGCAAATAATTGTATTTGGAAATGCCTTTGGTAAACCCTTCCCCCCAGAATCCGCCAATGGACACACTCAATATACTCTGTGTCACTTGATATCCATTAACAGTCGTATCTGACCAAGGATCATAATACGCTACTACACGGTCCCAACGATATTGTACATATCGTACCAACGGATATACTACAGCCGCTAATATAACAAAAACGATACCTAAATATTTCCAATCTTGCCTTCTATATCCTACACAAAAAGTCATGATTGTAGGAAAAAATAAAATGAGTACTGCCGTTCCCATATCAGGTTGGAACATTGTAATCCCTGCATAGGCTAGGGGTACAAAAAATGCAGATGGCAATAACAAGTTAGGGTGTAACTTCCCTGGCGTTCCACGCCATCGCTTCCATAGCATATTACATTTAGCCGTCACAAAGGCCCAAATAGACCATATCCATCCTAAACCTTTATATTTCTTCCATTCAGTAGGTTCAAAAAGATACATAATACCATATTGTTTCACTTGTAAATCAATACGATAGGCCGCCCAAAGTATCGCTGCTAATTTAGCAAATTCAGACGGTTGTAATGTCATCCCCAAAGGCAAGCTAATCCAACGTCTAGCCCCATTGGCACCATGCCCTAAGAACGGAATGAAAACAACACCTAATAAGGCTAATAAAGCAACAAACACTCTCCGCTGTATCTTTGGGTCTCCCCATTTACGGTAATCAAACCGATAAAATCCATATGCTACTAAGAAACCTACCGCTAAAAATACCATTTGCTTTCCTAGTAAAAGCCAAAACGGTCTCCAATTATCTCCCCCTTGCAGGGTCGTCGTATAAGTGGCACTATAGCCATTTAAGAATCCTATCAATATAATGCCAAATAAAGGCACTAAAATACCTTGTCCATCATGCTTTATAACACTCCTATATAAAGCTTGGATTTGTTGCCACATACTAAGCGATGAGTTTGGTGTATTATTTTTCTCCTGCATCTGTCGTATCACTTCCTTTAGCTGGCTTAATGGCCTCTAAGCGGAAAATTGGTTGCCCTTTAGCACTAAATTTCTCTTCATATTCTGTGCGCACATTGGGCATATCTGTGCGATGTAAATCGTAACTTACATTTTTCAATGTCCATCCAGAATTTTTAAATTCTTCCAAAGAGAACATAAACAAACCTTCATTATCTGTTTTAAAATGAATCTCTCCATCATCTTTCAGCAATCGTGCGTACCGATCTAAGAATGTATGATACGTCAAGCGACGCTTTGCATGTTTTGCCTTTGGCCAAGGATCACAGAAGTTAATATAAAAACGGTCAACCTCACCAGGCGCCACAACTTCTTCAATACCTGCAATGTCAAACAAACTTACTTTGCCATTATTTGCTTTTTGTTCATATAGTTTTTGAGCTGCATAATATAAAACGCCAATTTGTACCTCAAAGCCAACAAAATTAGCTTCTGGATGCACTTCACACATGCCCGAAATGAACTTACCTTTTCCTGTTCCTAGTTCCATATATAATGGCTTGGATGGGTCTTCAAAACTTTCACGCCATTTTCCCTTGAAAACTTCGTGATTCTCTAGTACAGTATATGTATTATATTCCAGGATTGCTTCATCAATCCATGGTTTTCTACGTAAACGCATAATATCTCCTTTTACAACAATCTTATCTTTACTATTATAGTACAACATCAGTTCTATGTCAGTACTCACTTATAATTTTTTTATTTCCGCGAAAGGTTTTCCATGAAAGCATTAGTATTATCCAGTGGCGGTGTAGATTCTACCACCTGCTTAGCCATGGCCATCGATGCCCTCGGCACAGACAACGTGAGCGCCCTTTCCATTTGGTATGGGCAAAAGCACAAAAAAGAATTAACTTCAGCCAAATCTATTGCCAACTATTATGGCATTCCTCATTATGAATTAGACCTGACTCAGGTTATGTCCTATTCCAACTCGTCCCTCTTGTCTTCTTCTACTGAAAGTATTGATCACCGTACCTATGGCGAACAAATTGCAGACACCGGTTCAGTATCCACCTATGTGCCATTCCGCAATGGTCTTATCCTCTCTATGGCAGCTAGCTTAGCCCTAAGCCTCTATCCAGACGAGGAAGTAACCATCTATATTGGGGCCCACGCCGATGATGCTGCTGGTAATGCCTACCCAGACTGTCGTCCTGACTTCAATCATCACATGAACGAAGCCATTTACATCGGATCTTACAACAAAGTCCACCTCTATGCTCCCCTCAATAATATGAACAAATCGCAAGTTGTACAAGAAGGTTTACGGTTGCATGTCCCCTACCATCTTACCTGGTCTTGTTACGAAGGTGGGGACACCCCTTGCCATACCTGTGGCACCTGTCGTGACCGTGAGCAAGCATTCTTAGATAACGGACAATTAGACCCGTTATTATAAATACAATAATACAAAAAAGCTATTCACGCCTCTTTGGAATGAATAGCTTTTATTGTTCTTTTGTGACTTCCACAATCTGACTAGAATTAGCATCAATGGTAACATACATAGTATCTCCCAAGACATCTAATACCATATGATATTTTGCTATATAACCTTTTGTTTCAAGCTCCCATCGCAATACACGAGCTCCACTACCTAACATAGTAATAGCCACTTGTTTCGCCTCATCAGGGTTAATAAGATTCCCTAAATCAATAGAAACTGAATCTTCTTTCACCTCTTGCGGTATATCTACTTCTGATTTTAACACTTTTCCTGTCATAGCATCTATCATAACACTATGACTTGCTTCAGAAGAAACACCCTCTACTTCGTAACTTTTACGACCATTTTGTTCTTCAAATGTTATCCCTTTAATTTGTGCGGCCGGGTATTGCTGCTTATATAAATTTACAGCCCCTTTTGCATCCACTAGAATCGACTCTGCCCCATCTTCAGAGCTTCCTTTATCTGCCCCTGCAGATACAATCTTTGTCTCTGGTAATGGCGTTTGTTTTATCGTAATAGACCTCATATCTGGCGATACAGATGTAATAGGCATAACTTTTTGTGTTGTACTATACCAACACCAAGAACCTACTCCTATAGAGGCAATTGCACAAATACTAAGGATACTTATGATTAATTTTTGTTTCATTTTGCATCCTTCATACACACTACTAATTATATACATTTACTATACACAATTATTATGAATGTATTATGAACTACTACATTACACTTTTACAACATAACGCAATATACCATAACTAATTTCATATAATAAAATCATAGGTCCTGCAATCATTGTCTGTGATAGCATATCTGGGGTTGGAGAAATAACCGCACCGATGATAAACGCTAATAAAATAAATATTTTACGATATTGTCTTAAATGTTGTGAAGAGAGGACACCGATTACACCTAAAGCAATCAATATTAGTGGCAGTTCAAAAGTAATGCCAAATGGTAGAATAAAAGCAATCACAAAGTCGATATACTGTCCTATAGAAAATAAAGGTTGTAACTCATCCGTGCCAAAACCAATAAAAAATTGAATGGCCATAGGTAACACCAAATAGTAGGAAAAAAGAACACCTACTACAAACAAAGTCACTGCAGTAGGTACTACCATAAAAGTAACCTTTTTCTCACTTCGTGATAAGGCAGGTACAATAAATGCCCAAATCTGATAAAACCATATAGGACTAGATAAAATACCTCCTGCCACCATGGATATTTTCATATATGTAAAAAATGCTTCTGTTGGCTTTGTATAATACAGCTTCCCTGCTGGAGCCACTAAAATTTGTAGAATATCCTCCACATAATAGTACGCTCCCAATGTACCTATAGCAATGGCTGCAATAATCACAACCAAGCGGATACGGAGTTCATCTAAATGATCAACCACCGACATAGAAGAAGCTTCTTCCATAAGTTTCGCTTCTGTCTCTGTATAATTGTCCTGTTGCAACAAGGCGTCTTGCTCTACCTGTTGTTGAGCAAGACGCTTTTTTTGTGCTATCACACTATTTAAAGAGGGACGTTTAGCACTCATTTCAAAGTCTTTTACTTGAAATTCTTTCATACTTACACCTTACGGTTCGACAATTTTTCAAGAACAGTTTCTAAAATATCTTTTCCTTTGAAAGATGGTAATTGTTGTAATGCTGTCTCCGCTTGTTTACGATAATTTGCCTCAAGCACTAATGCTTGCTCAACACCACCTTTGGCAATGACATAATCCAATAACTCTTTTGTATCCTTACCATTGCGAATTTCTTCAATCATAGTTGTCAAAGAGCCTGTGTTTTCTGGAGTTACAATAGATAATAAGGGATACGTCAAAATTCCTTCTTTTACATCTTTACCTACAGGTTTTCCCGTAGTTATCGTCTGCTCACGATAATCCATCACATCATCGGTAATTTGGAATGCCATTCCTAAGCCATGACCATAAGTGCGCAATAATGAAATATGCTCCTTTGACCATCCCCCAAGGATACCACCTAATGCCAAGCAGCCTTCAATAAAGTCTGCTGTTTTCTTTTGTGTTTTTAAAAGGTATCGATCTGTGCCTTGATCTAATCGATATACATCTTCCATTTGCATAAATTCTCCTTCTACCAAGGCAGAAATAATTTCAGTAAAAATAGTTAGGCATGGAATAGAACCGATTTCAGACACAATACCAAACGCTTTTGCAAATAAATAGTCTCCGCTAAGAATAGCTACTTTGTTACCTTTCGTACAATGAATAGAGGTAACACCTCTTCGTACCTCTGCTTGGTCTAATACATCATCATGAATGAGTGTAGCCAAGTGCAACATCTCAATAGCTGCCGCCATGCGGACTCTATCTTCTTGTTTAGAATCTCCACTCAAAGCAATTAATAGGCACAACTGTGCTCGTAATCGTTTGCCGCCCCCTAGTGAAAGAGGGCGAATGAGTGCATTGAAATCTTCTGCACCAGTTTGTAGAGATTGTTGCAAATATGTTTCTACTCGTTCTAAGTCTTTAGATACGCGCAGTTTCATTTGTGCATCTGTAAGAATACTCATTCCTCTTCCCCCAATAAGACTGCATTAATACGTGCTAATAAACGATCACGACCTGTATGCTTTAAAGAACTATACAAAATTGGCGGATGACCAGTTGGGTAACGCTCTTCAATAGTTTTTAACTGCTTTTGTCGCTCGTTCATCTTTAATTTATCCGCTTTTGTTACCACGATTTGTAAAGGCACACCATGCGATTGTAACCAATCAAAGGCTTCCTGATCAATGGGTAGCTCAGGATGACGACCATCAATGAGTAAACACAGTAGCATCATCCGTTCGCTTTGTAAAATATAGTTGGCAATAAAAGAAGACCAAATATTGGTATTAGATCCACCTGTTTTAGCATATCCATAACCTGGTAGATCGACTAAAAACCAATCAAAGCGACGTTCCATATCATCTGGTAAATCTTCCTTTGATTCTATACTAAAGAAGTTAATCGTTTTCGTCTTACCAGGCGTACCACTGACTAGCGCCAATCCTCGATGATTACATAAGGAGTTGATGAGAGATGATTTTCCCACATTGGATCGTCCCAAAAAAGCGATTTCAATCGTATCACCTTCTGGGTATTGATCTGCCTTCACTGCAGATGCTATATATTTTGCTGCTATGATACGTGGTCCTGTCGTCTCTTTTCTAGTATACACTGGTTTTGGATGGCGTTTTACTGCAGGTTTCTTCTTCATAGTAATGCCTTTTCTAATACTTCTTCCATCGTTTTCACCGGAGTGATCATCAATCCTTCTTTTACGATATCTGGTAAGTCTTGAATATCCTTTTTATTACCTTCTGGAATCAGTACTTCTTTCACTCCGTAGCGAAGAGCTGCCAATAATTTTTCTTTCAATCCACCAATTGGTAATACTCTACCACGTAAGGTAATTTCGCCAGTCATAGCAATATCAGATCGCACTTTTTTACTTGTCAAAGCAGACACGATAGCCAATGTCATCGTAATACCTGCAGACGGACCATCCTTAGGTGTAGCCCCTTCTGGTAAGTGCACATGAATATCCAGTTCCTTATGGAATTTTTCTGGTAATTTCAATTCTTTTTGACGATGACGAATGTAGGACATAGCCGCTTGACCAGATTCTTGCATCACTTTGCCTAAGCTACCAGTCAAACTTAATTTGCCTGTTCCTTGCATTGTTGTCGCTTCACATGGTAAGACAACTCCACCTACGGAAGTCCAAGCTAAACCATATACAAGTCCAACTTGCGCTTGTTTCTCTCGAGATTCTTCCACAAATTTAGGCGTGCCTAGGTAGTCTTCCAAATTTTTCACCGTTACTTTAGGTGCTTTTTCACCTTCCGTAACCACAGCAAATGCCAATTTACGGCAAATCTTAGCAATTGTTTTTTCTAAGGTACGCACACCAGCTTCACGAGTATATTCGGAAATCACACGTTTTAACACAGCATCTGAAAGTTTCACACTGTGTTCTTCTAAGCCATGTTTTTCAATTTGTTTTGGCACTAAATAACGCTTAGCAATTTCTAATTTTTCTTCCTCAGTATAGCTGCTGAGTTCGATAATTTCCATACGATCCAATAACGGTCTAGGGATGTTTCCTGCCACATTGGCAGTAGTAATCCAGAATACATCAGAGAAGTCAAATGGAATTTCAATATAATGGTCACTGAATGTACTATTTTGCTCAGGATCTAATACTTCTAATAAAGCGGAAGATGGATCCCCTTTATAATCGGATGCTAATTTATCAATTTCATCAAGCAAGAACACAGGATTACGAGTGCCTGCATTTTTTAGTCCTTGAATCATACGCCCCGGTAAGGCGCCGACATAGGTACGGCGATGACCACGAATTTCAGCTTCATCACGTACACCACCTAATGATGCACGGATAAACTTACGATTCATAGCTTTAGCAATAGAGCTAGCTAGGGACGTTTTACCTACCCCTGGTGGTCCTACTAAGCATAAAATAGAACCCCCTTGTTTGCCAGATAACTTACGAACTGCTAAGAATTCTAAAATGCGTTTCTTGATTTTTTCTAAACCATAATGGTCACCATCAAGCACTTCGCTAGCTTCTTTTAATTCCAAACGATCATCAGACAAAGTATTCCAAGGTAATTGTAATAACCAATCAATGTAATTACGCAAAATATTAGATTCTGGCATCATTTGTGGCATACGACTATAGCGAGTAATCTCTTTGTCGATACGTGCATGAATTTCCTCTGGTAATTCTAATTTTGCTAGTTGCTCCCGTAATTCTTCGGCCTCTTGATCAGGGTCCATTTTATCCCCTAATTCGTCATGAATAACACGGATTTTTTCACGCAAGAAATATTCCTTTTGTGCTTTTTCCATAGATTGACGAACCTGATTATTAATGGAGTTTTCCATATCCGTAATTTGTAGTTCTGTATTTAATACACCTACAACCATATTCAAACGGCGATTTACAGATAATTCTTCTAGAATACTTTGACGCACCTTCATTTGGATAGGCACAAGGAATGCAATTTGATCCGCCCATTCGCTAGCATCAGAACTACCCAATACATGATCTAACCCTTCGTCTGTATTAGGTTTAATCACTTCTACCCATTGAGCAAATTTAGATTGCAAAATGCGACGGTATGCTTCTTCTTCCATTGGGTCTTCATGAATCGACTCCAAAGGGGTCACTGTTGCTTCATAGAAAGGTTCTGTAGATAGAATCGCATCAATATTAGCACGACTTACACCTTCTACTAAAATACGAACCACTCCACCCGGCAAGCGAAGCATTTGATTTATTTTAACAATCGTCCCAACCTTGCCTAATTCTTCCAAGGTAGGAGTTTCGATACTTTCATCTTTCTGAGTAGATACCACCAAATATTGATCTTTATCCATAGCTGCTTTTACAGCTTGTACAGATGTAGTACGACCAATATCTAATTGTGTTACTACTTTGGGAAATACGACCATTCCACGTAGGGGAACCATCGGTAATGTCATAGGTTTAGTTTCCATTGAACCTCCCAGTACTATATGATAAAAAGAAACTCATTCCGCCTTTGAAATGAGTTTCTTTGCCTTTACTATCTGATTACTTCAGCGTGGACTCATTTATTGAGTATTGGCTCTTCTTCGCCACGAACCGCTTTATCTGTTACAATGCATTCTTTTACATCTTTCATAGATGGTACTTCATACATCACACGTTTCATAACTTTTTCGATAATGGCCCGTAATCCGCGTGCTCCCGTATTGCGTTCTAAGGCTTCCTTCGCAATCTCACGGAGTGCATCTGATTCAAAGACTAATTTTACATCATCTAAAGACAGCATTTTTTCATATTGCTTAGTCAATGCATTTTTAGGCTCTGTCAAAATTTTAATTAATGCCTCTTCATCAAGTGGGCTGAGCGTAACCATCACTGGCAATCGTCCGATAAACTCAGGAATTAACCCGAATTTTTGTAAGTCTTCTGGCACAACTTCTTTCAAGATAGAGGCTACATCTTTTTCCTCTTTCTTTTGAATATCTGCACCAAAACCTAATGTTTTTTTCGCAGTCCGTTTCGTGATCACTTTTTCCATGCCATCGAAAGCGCCGCCGCAAATAAACAAGATATTTGTTGTATCTAGATGTAACATCTCTTGATTTGGATGTTTCCGTCCTCCTTGTGGTGGTACAGATGCTACTGTTCCTTCTAGAATTTTCAGTAATGCCTGTTGAACACCTTCCCCAGATACATCGCGAGTAATGGACGGATTTTCTGATTTCCGAGCAATCTTATCGATTTCATCAATATAGATGATACCACGTTCAGCTAACTCAATATCATGGTCAGCAGCTTGGATAAGTTTAAGAAGAATATTTTCTACGTCTTCCCCAACATAGCCTGCCTCTGTCAAACTAGTAGCATCTGCCATAGCAAATGGTACTTGTAGCATTTTTGCTAATGTTTGAGCCAGTAATGTTTTACCACTACCTGTAGGTCCAATGAATAAAACATTGGATTTTTGTAATTCTACATCATCGATAACATTATCATGTTGCAGACGTTTGTAATGATTGTATACGGCTACAGATAAGGAAACTTTAGCATCATCCTGACCAATTACATATTGATCAAGATGAGCTTTAATTTCTTTTGGAGTCGGGATATCGTTTAAATCAAATGCTTCTGGTAGTTCTTCCACTTTGTCTTCATCGATAATATGTTGGCACACATCGATACATTCATTACAAATAAATACATTGGGACCAGCTATTAATCGTTCTACCTCTGTTTCTGCTCTACCGCAAAAATTACAACGTCTTTCTTTATCGTCTTTATTCAAACCCGAGCCTCCTTATTTTCCTGCTAGGGATGGACGAGTCAACACCTCATCAATCAATCCATATTCTTTTGCCGCTTCTGCTGACATGAAATTGTCACGATCTGTATCTTGTGCAATCACTTCAATTGGTTGACCCGTATGATGTGCCAACACGCCATTTAATTCTTCTCGCAATCGTAATATTTCACGAGCGTGAATTTCAATTTCAGACGCTTGACCTTGAACACCACCCAACGGTTGGTGAATCATAATACGAGAATGTGGCAACGCATAGCGTTTACCTGGAGCTCCCGCTGTGAGCAATAAAGATCCCATACTAGCCGCTGAGCCTACGCAAATAGTAGATACATCAGGCTTAATATATTGCATGGTATCATAAATCGCCATACCTGCTGTTACCACACCACCTGGGCTATTAATGTACAAGTGAATATCTTTATCTGGATCCTCAGATTCTAAGAACAGCAATTGTGCTACGATGCTATTAGCCACCGTATCATCAATAGGGCCACTCAATAGGATAATTCGATCTTTCAATAGACGAGAATAAATATCGTAGGATCGCTCACCACGACCAGTTTGCTCCACTACGATTGGCACATACATAGACATCTAACACCTCTTATACATGTACCTGTATCAGCAATTATTCAGCTTTTTCAGCACCTTTAGCATTCTCTACGATGAAACGAGCTGCTTTTTTACGTGCTACGGAACTTGCTAACATAGATACACGACCTTCTTTTACAATGATATCGTATACTTCTTTAGGATCAGCGCCGAATTGTTGGGACATAGCAAAGATTTCATAGTTCATATCTTCTGGAGTTACTTGAACGTTTTCTGCTTTTGCAATTTCATCTAATACTAAGTCAGCGCGAACATTTTCAGCAGCTGCTGCTTTATTTTCTTCACGTAATTCTTCAATAGTTTTGTTGGAGAATTTTAAGTAGTCTTCTAATTTCAAACCACGGCCTTCAAGATTCATTGCTAACTCTTGAACCATTTGTTCAGCACGGTCTTCAATCATAATTTCAGGAATATCTACTGTTGCATTTTTAACAGCTAATTCCACTAAACCTGCATTGTATGTATCGATAGCACGACGTGCTGCATCATCTTCCATCCGTTTGCGAAGATCCGCTACAAACTCTTCTGCTGTATTGTAAGCTGGTTCAGTTTTACCTTGACCTACAGATACGGAACGTACAAATTCATCAGTGATTTCTGGTAATTCTTTGCGTTTAATATCATGGATATGACATTCAAATTTTGCTTCTTTACCAGCTAATTCTGCTACGAAGTAATCTTCTGGGAAAGATACAGTCACAGTTACATCTTCACCAGCTTTGTGGCCGATCAATTGGTCTTCAAAGCCAGGGATGAAGCTGCCAGAGCCGATTTGCAATGGGTAGGATTTACCTTCACCACCATCAAATGCTTCGCCATCGATGAAACCTTTGAAGTCAATTGTTGCAAAGTCATCGTTTTGTACAGTTGCACCTTCTGGAGCTGCTACCATTTTAGCTTGTTGGCTACGGATATTGTTCAATTGTTCTTCTACTTGTTCATCAGTAATAGTAGCATCTTGTTTTTCTACTTCCAACCCTTTGTAGTCACCCAAAGTTACTTCTGGTTGTTTTACTACTGTTGCTTTGAAGATTAAATCTTTACCTTCTTCGAATTGTTCACGTTCGATTTCTGGATTGCTAACAGGAACGATTTCGTTTTCACGAAGTGCTTCTGTGTAAGCACGACCTGCTAATAATTCAAACGCTTCTTCAGCGATAGCTTCTTTACCATAGTTCATTTCCAAAATTTTGCGAGGTGCTTTACCTTTACGGAAGCCTGGAATATTAACTTGGCCAGCGATGCGTTTTACAGCTTGTGCAAAGCCTTTTTTCACGTCTTCCGCTGGAATTTCGATTGTAATAGATACCTTGTGCTGATCAACAGCAGTTACAGTTGCTTTCATGAAACTATTTCCTCCTTAGGGTATACTGCACCCAAATTATAAGTTTTAATATTGCATTCTTAATATTATCATAAAGTTGTCAATCGTGCAATTATTTCCCTATTTACCTTGTTCTTCTGCGATAAGTTTCATGATATCATGACGACTTACCATGCCAATCAGATGATATGCATCATCAACAACCGGCAAGTTTTTCAAATGTTTTTCTACCATAGCCCCTACTGTCGCTTCCACTTCAGCATCAGCATAAGCAGTGATCACTTCTGTAGTCATAATTTCTTCTACATGGGTAGCCATCAATTTTTTGAATTGTCCATCGTATTCACCGATGCCGCCGTAGTAAATATTAGCACCTAGAATATTAATATAATGTGGTGCATGAGGACGCACTTTTTTATACAATAAATCTCCTTCTGACACAATGCCAATCAACTTGTTATCTTCATCTACTACAGCAATAGCTGTTAAGTTGTGCTTTACCATCAGTTTAGCTACATTTGTAATGTGTTCCTCTTTACCAACGGTAATTGGATATTTGTTCATAATCCCTTGTAATGTCATAGTGAGTTCCTCCTATTTCATATATACATACGCAGCAAAGATAGCAATAACTATCGCTGTTACAACCAAAATGGCAGCCAAACTTTTACGGTTACCACCATCGCCCCCTTCATGGGTTCCGATATGATTCCCTTCATCATCATAGGTGTGGCGATATTGACCTTCTAAATCATGATAATCTGTCACATCCTCGACTTTTGCTTGTTGGCGCATTTCTTGCAATCGTTTTCTACGTTCCTCTACATCATTCGCTACGGAATGGACTTGTACCTTCATCACATCTTCTCGCAGTCCTTCAAGACGAGGTACCATTAATTGCAACCGCTCTACCAAAGCCTTATTAATGTCTACACAGGAACTCAGCGCTGTTTGATGCAAGAATAAAATTTGCACCGTTTCTTCTTCCGATACGCCTGTCGCCCCTGCTAGTACGGCTTTCGCTAATTCAGTTTCCTTTACAAGCATATCAACTACTGTAGAAATATAATAATCTACACGGTCAAATATTTTATTCAATTCTACATTCTGTTCTAATAATTCTTGCTTACGATGTAATAAATACACTGGGTTACCACCAGATGTTTCCATCTGTTGAATCATATTGGCCATATCTATATGGGTATCCAATACAGTGCACACAGTATCTGTTACATTTGTATATTCTCGTATGCCATCAGTAAACATAGTATAACGCTCTTCTAATGCCTCTGATCTCCCCTTCTCTTGTAATTCGACAAAGAGTGTCTCATATCCTTGTACTAAAGTTCTGATTTCACTTTGAATCTCAAGAATATCCTCTTTTCCTTCTGTTAATTCTGTTGTATAGTGTCTTACAAAATCTGGATCCTCTAGGGGCAACTCCTGTATATCAGCTGACACATAAGTGATTCCTTTTTCAATTGCACTTGCCATGCATTTCTCCTTTCTTACCAATGATATGGTTCATTTCTATTAATTTTACAAGCTCTATATAATTGTTCTACTAACACAAGTCGCACCATTTGATGGGTAAAAGTCATAGGGCTAATAGATAATTTCCACTGTGCCCGTTGTCGTAATTCTTCGGACACACCAAAAGCGCCACCGATGAAAAATACCATCTCACTACATCCTTGTACTTCTAGTTCACTAATCCGTTTTGCTAACTCCTCAGAACTCATCTGTTTTCCATATACATCTAGCAATACCACAAAGGATTGAGGAGTACAATACTTCAACAATCGCTGCCCTTCATCGTAGAGGGCTTTTTGCTTATCTGACGAACTTGGCTTATCTCCTAATTTACTCTCTGGTAACTCTGTAATGATCGCACCACCATAGGGTTGCAATCGTTTGACAAATTCTGCTACCCCATCTCGTAAATAGGGCTCCTTTAATTTTCCTATACAATAGATAGAAAACTTCATATCTTACTATCTCCTACGACGTATACTATACTCCCTCATGAGAACCTTATTGACCACCAAAAACATCAATAGATACTATTATTTGCTATCGATACCAATGGATGTATATTCCTTCGGATCCCCGTGATACGCAGTAAATCCTTCATGCCCATTTTTTTTACACCAATCTAATAAGCGTTCTGATAATTGCTCAACTAAATGAAGGGAGTTATTTTGCTCGGACCGATGAGCAAAGACCACTTCCATCCCCTTGGGTCGTCTTAATGCTGCTAATACTTTCATCGCTGTCATATTACATAAATGACCAACATGGCTCCTCACTCGACGTTTCAACTCTGGTGAATATGGTCCATAGAGCAACATATGCTCATCATAATTCGCTTCTAAGACTAATAGATTCGTATCGTGTAAATGCTCTAGCATCTCTTTGGATACCATTCCTGTATCCGTCAATAAGGCCGCTTTCGTTTGGCCTTTATAACAGGCGATACCAATGGGATCTACCGCATCATGGCTAGTAGAAAATGGATGTAACACCATATCTCCTATAGTTACTTCTTTCGTTCCTAATGTTTGAAAGCACTCCGCAGATACGCTAAATTTATCCATAAGGCGCCGAGCTGTATTAGGTCTTGTGATAATGGGTAATCCCATTTGTTTAATCATTTGAGGTACCCCTGCAATATGGTCTGAATGCTCATGGGTAATGACAATGCCTTCTACCATATGCTTCGGTATTTCCAAATCTTTCAAGGCAGTGGTAATCCTGCGACAACTAATACCTGCATCAATAATCACTGCACTACGGGAACTACGAATAATGGTGCAATTCCCTTTACTACCGCTAGCTACGACATGAACTTGTAATTCTTTTTCTTCCAATGTCATATGTCTCCTAGCTTCTTTCTAATACATCTATGAAAGCTTTCATATTGTCTGTTAAATCTGGTCCTCGTCGGAACATATCGCCCCCCACAAGGAACATCGTATCCTTACCGTAAATACTAATCAATTCTGGCAATCGAGCCTCAGTTACACCCCCACCTGGAGCTGGGCAAGATGCTTTGATAGTTGCCAATGATTTTCGATTGGCATCACAAATTTGACGGCATAATTCCGGTTTGAATGTAAATCGCCCACCGTAGGATACAAAAATATTCATATCACCGCCGAAGATACGTGGTAATAAGCCCATCCAAATGGTAGCTGCAATGCCCGATGTACCCGGTAACGTGAATCCACCCATCATAGCAGGATGTACAATTAATGGCAGGTTCAGTGAATCATCCGTAGCCAACCGATGGAGCCAACCAAATCCGATTAAGGACGGAGCCACCATGAGAGCCGTAGCACCCACTTCTTTTGCATAGTGAGCCCGTTCTAGTACATCGGTGCCATCCCCAGATACATTCGCTGCATAGAGGGTATGATGACCACTTTTAGCATTCGCCTCTTGCACCGCTTCGGCACAACGTGACACACGATCTTTGAATGGAGAAAAGGACTGATTCGTCAATCCATGGTCATCCTTAATCACATCCGCACCGCCCATAGTGTAAGCACGACACATACGAGCTAGTTCTTCATTGGGCGTCCCCATCGGTTTAATAACGGCTTGAATCATAGGACGAGTCGGAGTTTGACACAACTCTCGAATGCCATCTAAGCCAAACTTAGGCCCCTTGAATGCGTCGACTAAACTTGGGCATAGCTCTATGTCCACCACCCAAATGTGTGGTTGCAACGAAGAGTTGCCAAAGACTACATTTAAAAACTGTGTTACTTCAAATCCTGATGTCTCCACCGGATAGGCAATTTTTGCCCAAAAACAATCTTCTTTTTCTTCCAACGAAAGCAATTGACCCACCATATGACGGCGCGCATCGCTTTCACCTAATAATTCATAAGGAAATTCAATGGTTTGTTCCACCTGGATAGACCAAGCCACTTGCTTCGCCTCTTCATAGGTGGGAACATGCAATGCATAGGTAACGGAAAATGTTTCCATCGGTAACTCCTTTCCCATCATTACAACTTTATCTATTCTAACTTCTTAATATCTATATTGAAAGTGTATTACAATCTCTTAAGTTGTAACATTTTTTTCGAGACTATTTCTCTACTCTTATAGTATGACATAAGTTCTCATGAAATGCTATGCCATACCTACAATTATACACTATATGCAATAAAAAAGAACCTCTTATCGACTAGGTTCTTTTCTTAGAATGTGGTACACTGTTACTATTATTAAATCTATCATTCTACTGGGTATTGTATAACTACATACAGAATAAACTGAGCTCTATTCTGTTAAGAATACAATTCCTTATACTCGTATATGATACACGCTATATCATGCTTTCTACTTAGTGTCTGAACCATTGCACATAGTACAATGCATATAGAGATATAGGTTTATCGGAAAGGACACCTTATGAACTGGAATCACTATCTTTCAAATATAACACAAACACTTCCCCCATCTGGGATTCGTAAATTTTGGGAAAAAGCCATGGCTATGGACGATGTTATTTCTCTTTGCGTAGGGGAACCCGATTACATTCCTCCCCAACCTGTACTAGACGCACTTGTAGCTAGCGTGGAACGAGGAGAAACGAACTACTCTCCTAATGCAGGTATCTTGCCACTACGCAAAGCTATTAGCAATTGGTATGACCGCCGTTACCACGTACACTACGGCACAGATGAAATGATGCTTACCATCGGTGCTAGCGAAGCTATTGACTTGTCCTTGCGAGCACTCCTAAACGAAGGTGACGAGGTGTTAATCCCAAATCCATCCTACGTAGCTCACCAAGCAGAAGTCCACATGTGTGGCGGTACAGCTGTGCCAGTGCCGACGCATTTAGAAGATGGTTTCAAACTTCGTGTAGAAGAGTTAGAAAAACTCGTCACAGAAAAAACAAAAGCTATTTTGATGTGCTACCCAAGCAATCCTACGGGAGCCATCATGGACTATGAGGATCTGTTGCCTATCGCAGACTTTGCGAAAGCCCATGACCTAATCATCATCTCCGATGAAATTTACTCGGAGCTTACCTACCACAAGGATCATGTATCCATGGCATCCTTGCCGGGTATGAAAGAGCGCACCATCATTTTAAATGGTTTCTCCAAGTCCTATGCTATGACAGGCCTTCGCATTGGCTTCCTCTGCGCTCCAGCACCATTCATCACAGCCTGCATTAAACTTCATCAATACAGCATCGTCGCACCAGCCACGCCAGTGCAACATGCTGCCATCGTTGCTCTCAACGAATGCGATGACTCCGTAGTGGCTATGCGCCAAGATTATTTGGAACGCCGTGACATGATTGTGAAAGGCTTCCAAGATATGGGCCTACCGATTGCCGTACCAGAAGGCGCCTTCTATGTGTTCCCAGATATTTCTCAAACAGGTTTATCCGATGAAGATTTCTGCGAACAATTACTAGAACAACAACATGTTGCGGTTGTACCTGGATCTGCCTTCGGCACCTGCGGTGCTAACCGTATTCGCTGTTCCTATGCCTCGTCTAAGGAAACCATCCATGAAGCATTGCGCAGAATCAAAATTTTCTTAACATCACTACAGAATTAAATACTATATAACAGACTAGAGAAAGGTGAACACTATCATATTTGCCTTTCTCTGTGTATACATCAATTTCACACTGTTTGCCTCACATACTCTATGATTGAGAAGAATCTTCCTATCCGCTGCAACATCCTATAGATGACAGCAAGTATCGGTAATATAGAACTCATAAAAGGGTTGTACCAGCACTACCTCTACGGCAGTGCGGTACAACCCTTTTTCTATCTCATCGATATGTAATTATGCACGTTCACAAGAGGCTGTGGTGATATACACAGAGTTATTTTCCACCTCTAGGAATCCCCCAGGAAGGATAAACTCTTCACGTTTGCCATCATGGTCAATGCGGATAGCCCCTGGCGCCAAAGCGCTTACTAAAGGCATATGATGTGGTTGGATACCAAATTCTCCATCGAGCGCTTTCCCTACCACCATAGTAGCATCTTCAGAAAACACTGTTTCATCAGGAGTAATAATTGTTACATGCATGGTACTCATAGATTATTCTCCTTTCCCTAACATGTCCCTTCCTTTGGCAACAGCTTCATCGATAGTTCCCACCATGTAGAAAGCACTTTCAGGTAAGTCATCATGTTTACCTTCTAGGATCTCACGGAAACCACGCAATGTTTCTTTCAATGGCACATATTTACCAGGACTGCCTGTAAATACTTCGGCTACGAAGAATGGTTGACTCAAGAAACGTTGAATTTTACGAGCACGAGCTACGGTCAATTTATCCGCTTCAGACAATTCTTCCATGCCTAAGATGGCAATGATATCTTGCAAATCTTTGTATTTTTGAAGTACTTCTTGTACACCACGAGCTACGGAGTAATGTTCTTCCCCTAATACTAATGGGTCCAAGATACGGCTTGTGGAATCCAATGGATCCACGGCTGGGTAAATACCAAGTTCTGCAATGGAACGAGACAATACTGTAGTAGCATCCAAGTGAGCAAATGTTGCCGCTGGCGCTGGGTCAGTCAAATCATCGGCAGGCACATATACGGCTTGTACAGACGTAATGGAACCTTCTTTAGTAGACGTAATACGTTCTTGTAAGGCCCCTACGTCATTGGCCAATGTTGGTTGGTAACCAACGGCAGATGGCATACGACCTAGCAAGGCAGATACTTCGGAACCAGCTTGGATGAAACGGAAAATGTTATCTACGAATAACAACACGTCTTGTTGTTGTACATCGCGGAAATATTCCGCCATAGTCAAACCTGTTAAGGCTACACGCATACGAGCTCCAGGCGGTTCATTCATCTGTCCATATACAAGAGCTGTTTTAGACAATACGCCAGACTCTTTCATTTCGTTCCAAAGGTCATTCCCTTCACGAGTCCGTTCACCAACGCCTGCGAATACGGAGTAACCACCATGTTCTGTAGCGATGTTGTGAATCAATTCCATGATTAGAACTGTTTTACCTACACCGGCACCACCAAATAGACCGATTTTACCACCTTTAACGTATGGAGCAATTAAGTCTACGACTTTAATACCAGTTTCTAAAATATTAGTTTCTGGTGCTAATTCATCAAACTTTGGAGCGGCCCGGTGAATTGGCCAATGTTCATTCACTTTCACTTCTGCTGGGTCGTGGTCTACTGTTTCGCCTAATACGTTGAAAATACGACCTAGTACACCATCACCAACAGGAACGGAAATAGCGGCACCTGTGTCCACTGCTTCCATGCCACGAGTCAATCCATCGGTGGAGCTCATGGCTACACAACGAACTGTGTCATCACCTAAATGTTGCATCACTTCTACAACAATCTTAGATGTTTCTTGTTCGCCGCCTTTTGTAATAGTAATTGCATTGTAAATAGCAGGCAATTCACCTTTCGGGAAGACAACGTCTACCACCGGTCCAATAACCTGAACTACTTTACCTATATTTGTACTCATATACGAGATACTCCTTTATCTATTATTGCAATGCGTTTGCACCGCCTACGATTTCAGAAATTTCGTTAGTAATACCTGCTTGGCGCAACTTATTGTATTCTAAGTGCAATGTACCAATCAATTCGCCTGCATTATCTGTAGCGGATGTCATGGCCGTCATACGGGCACCTAATTCACTAGCCGCCCCATGTAGCAATGCATTATATACAGTGCTTTCCACATAGGCTGGCAACAATTGTTCCAGTACAGAGCTTTGATCTGGATAGAATAAACTTTCCCCAGTTGCATCTGTATCCGTTTCTAATGAAAGAGGTAATAAGCGCTCATGAGTCACTTCTTGCAATAAGGAGTTCACAAACTTAGTGTATACCAATATCACTTCATCTACCTCACCAGATAAGAACATTGTTTTCACTTGTTCTACAATATCTTGAGCATGATGAAAGCCTGGTTTATCAGAAAAACCTTGCAAATCAGAGACTACAGAATAGCCATGGCCTGTGAAATATTCCGTTGGCTTGCGACCCACTGTGAATAGACCATAGGCATCTGCTGGCGCATCTTTGAGCAATGATTGCACGTATTTAATGATATTACTAGTATAGGCACCAGCCAAACCTTTATCGGCACCTACCACCACATAGGCTACCTTCTTCACAGGACGAACTGTAAGTAGTGGTAAGTCCGCGCCTCCATCTAGTGAGGACATGCTTTGGTGTAGCATGTGGCGGAGACGTTCTGTATAAGGTTCAGTACCTTTCGCTTTTTGTTGTGCACGACGTAGACGAGCAGATGCTACCATTTTCATAGCTTTTGTAATTTGCTGCGTATTAGTGACACTTTTTATACGCTTGCGTAAGTCTTGTGCACTACTCATAGATTACGCCTCCTCTGGTAATAATTCGTGAGTAGCACCAAAGACATCAATACATTCTAAAATCGCTGCTTGCAATGTTTTTTCTGTATCCTCTTCTAATTTCTTAGTATCTCTAATTGATGCTAATATATTGGCATAATTTCCATGTACATATTGTAATAACGCATCTTGGAAAGCTGGTACATCATGAACAGCTAATTGTTTGAAATAGCCATTAATGCCCGCATATAAACATACCACTTGTTCTTCTACTTTTAATGGAGAATATTGTGGTTGTTTTAACATTTCTGTTAAGCGTTCACCACGATCCAATTGTGCTTTTGTAGATGCATCCAAATCAGATCCGAACTGTGCAAAGGCCGCTAATTCACGATATTGAGCCAATTCCAAACGCAATTTACCAGCTACTTGTTTCATCGCTTTAATTTGTGCACTACCACCTACACGAGATACGGATAAACCCACGTCAACAGCTGGACGGACGCCAGAGTAGAACATATCTGTACCCAAGAAAATTTGTCCATCTGTAATGGAGATTACGTTCGTTGGGATGTAGGCAGATACGTCACCTGCTTGTGTTTCGATGATCGGTAAGGCTGTAATAGAACCGCCACCCAATTCGTCAGATACTTTAGCAGAGCGCTCCAATAAACGAGAGTGTAAGTAGAACACGTCACCAGGGTACGCTTCACGTCCTGGAGGACGACGTAATAACAAACTCATCGCACGGTATGCAGCGGCTTGTTTTGTTAAATCATCATATACGCAAAGTACATGTTTACCTTGGTACATAAAATGTTCGCCCATAGCAACCCCAGAATATGGTGCTAAGTACTGCATAGGAGCCCCTTCCGATGCCCCTGCAGATACGACGATAGTATATTCCATAGCCCCTGCTTCTTCTAATTTTTGAACCACGCGAGCTACAGTAGATTCTTTTTGACCAATCGCTACATAGATACAAATCACATCTTGTCCTTTTTGGTTCAAGATTGTATCGATAGCAATGGCTGTTTTACCAGTGCCACGGTCACCGATAATCAACTCCCGTTGACCACGACCGATTGGCACCATCGCATCAATGGCTTTCAAACCAGTTTGCATTGGTTCAAATACAGATTTACGATCTGCAATACCAGGCGCTGGATATTCAACAGGGCGATGTGTTTCTGCCACGATTTCGCCTTTACCATCGATAGGTTGACCAAGAGCATTCACAACACGACCAATTAAGCCATCTCCTACAGGTACTTGCATGATGCGACCTGTACGGCGCACTTCATCACCTTCTTTAATCAAGAAGTCGTTACCTAGGAGAACGGCGCCTACATTATCTTGTTCTAAGTTGAGTACCATGCCATATACGCCATGAGGTAACTCTAACAATTCGCCAGCCATAGCTTTTTCAAGACCGTAGATATGAGCAATACCGTCCCCTACTTCCAGAACAGTTCCTACATCATCTACGTTTAATTCAACATTATAGTCTTGAATCTGCTGTTTAATAATGGCAGTAATTTCTTCAGGCGTCATTTTCATAATTAACCATTCACCCCAATCTTATTGGTACTTGCATTAAGCAATGATTTTTTCAATTCTTCCAATCGTCTAGCCATACTTCCATCAATCCGAGTGTCTCCCACTTGAATCACCATACCACCTAAGATGGACGAATCCACGTGCTCTTCGATGACACATTCTTTGCCAGTGATATCTTGCAGTTTTTTCAATACTTTTTCACGCATTGTTTCTGAAAGTGGTTCTATAACGGTCACTTTTGCTTCCAAGATACCACGGCTTTCACGGGAGCGTTTTACATAGGCACGGGCTGTTTCCATGATATATGGACTGCGACGGCGGTCCACCATAACATAGAGAAAATTCATAATCAATGGATGCACTTCGCCACCAAAGATTTGCTCAAGAATCTTCTTTTTTCCAGCTACTTCTAACATAGGATTGATTAAAGTTTGGCGTAATTCCTCATGGGTGGAAAATAAATCTTGCACATAGGAAAGATCTGTATCAAATTGCGGTAACAAACCTGATTCCTGTCCTAATTCAAATATAGCGGAGCTATATGTTTCTGCAATTCTTTCTACACTCATCGTATCACGACCTTATAGTTGTACTATCAAGTTTTGCAATGGTATCCTCTACAAGAGCTACATTATCAGCACTGGAAAAATCTTTTCCAATTAATTTGCCAGCTACCTGTACAGATAAATTCACTACTTCTGCACGAATTTGTTGCATTGCTTTTTCCCGTTCCCGTTCAATTTCTTGACGGGCAATTTCTTTTTCTTTCACTAGTTGAGCTCGTAACTCTTTGATTTGTGCTTGTGATTCTGCTTCTGCTTGTTGTTTTGCGGTCTCGATAATGCCTTGTGCTTCTTTACGAGCTTCTTGCAATTGCGCTGTATATTCAGCTTTCAACGCAGCCGCTTCTTCTTTAGCTTGTTCTGCACTGGTAAGATCATTCTCAATACGACGTTTCCGTTCTTCCATAGTTTGCAATAACGGTTTATACGCATACTTTGCTAAAATCAACACTAGCACGATAAAGTTTAAAATCTGAAGTACGAGTGTGCCGTTTAAATCTACCAACGGTCATACCTCCTCTTAGCTAATGTCTATTATTTAAGTAAGTCTACCAATGGGTTTGCGAACACTAATACAATCGCGATAACTGCTGCGATAATAGGCACCGCTTCGATCAAGCCTACAGAAATTAACATATTTGTGAACAATTTACCAGATTGTTCTGGTTGACGAGTCATACCTTCTAAGGCTTTACCAGATACAAGACCGTCACCAATACCTGCGCCAATCGCAGCTAAACCAATTGCTAAACCAGCGCCAATGGCAGAACCAACCAATACATACGCTTTTGCTAATAATAATTCCATTATGATTTCCTCCTAAACTATTAATGTCCATCTCCAATTGTCATCCCCAAATATGAGGTAACGAGCATGGCAAAAATAAACGCTTGAATAATACCGATTGCTAGACTAAAAGCTAACCATACGATAGGAAGTACATAGGGTACCAAGGCATATAATAATTCTAAAAGAATTTCTCCCGCTAGTATGTTACCAAACAAACGGAAGGCTAATGTGACAGGTTTCGCTATTTCTTCCATTAAGTTGATGATGATAAATAATTTAAATGGCTGTACAAAATGCTTAAAATAGCCAATTCCTTTTACTTTCAAGCCCACAATCCATACAAGAATTGAGCTTGAAATGGCTAGTCCCAAAGTCGTGTTAATATCATTTGTTGGCGATGCCAAGATATGCGGACTCGGTATCAACCCTAACTCATTACTTACCAAAATAAATAGAAAATACGTAAATAGTATGGAGCTTAAAAACTTCCATTGATTGCCTAAGTTTGTTTTAAACTGACCAGTCAATCCTTCTAACACGCTTTCCATCACATTTTGAATCCCTTGTGGTACCAAGGCACGTGACCGTGTCGCTAATAGTGTGACCACAATAATAATCGCCATCACTAGCCACGTCATATACAACGTATCCATATTAAAAGAGATTCCCATCCATTGAACAACATGATGATGCCCTGCATGCAACTCCATATTCCCACCCCCTTTCACATAGATGATTACCTAATACGTTGGCGTACATACATACTATACTCAATATACTGCATAGGAGCAAACACACAAATGCCACCTAAAACACCTTTCATGGAAATCGAAGGTATTTGCGTACTTATGCCCACCAACAATACAATTAAGCTAAATCGACTCATAACACCAATCCAAACTCGTCGTTTTACATCTTCTAAGGTGGCATCTTTCATCTTATAGGTTTGTAATGCTAAATACAGGAAATAGATAACATAGGTCATCATCCCCCACAGCCAACCTGTAATATGACTAGACCAATCTAGGAGCCATAACACAACTACACCTAGTATAGCCACTGAAAGTATCCATCGGCAATGACTTTTGATATAGGTTATATATTCTTTCATACAGTCTCCTTACATACACTGACGTATGACACCATATAGACCTAGAAATCCACCGATTAATCCACCTAGAAGCACGCCCCAAGGGTGCATTCCTACATAGTGATCAACGGCATAACCAAGACCCATACAGATACCGATAGAACAAAGTATAGTAAATCCTGTGGTAGATGCTTTGGAGATAGCCATCCATAGTTCTGATTTTTCTTTCCCCATAGATACACCTCCTACACCCCTAACATTGTAAATTATACCATTCTTAGTGATAATTTTAACAATATATATATTTTATACGTATCAAAACTAATTCCCGTATACCATTCGAAATGACATGATTCTACCCATCCTAATGCGATTAAAAGTAGCTATCAACGATATATGACTTTTACGCATACAACTATTACTTTATGCAAAAAGAAGATGGTTTTTCTTGTGTCTTATCAAACTCATGGCGCAATGCTTGCACAATTCGTTCCGATGCCAATCCATCTCCATAGGGGTTCACTGCATTGGACATTTCTTTATAAACGTCTTCATTAGTAATCAACTCCTTGGCTGATTTGTAAACGGAGTTTTTATCTGTGCCCACCAATTTGACTGTCCCAGCTTGAACCGCTTCAGGACGTTCTGTAGTGTCACGAAGCACCAATACTGGCTTACCCAAGGATGGAGCTTCCTCCTGAATACCACCAGAATCCGTCATAATAAGGTAGGTACGAGCCATTAAATTCGCAAATGGTTCATACTCCAAAGGCTCAATCAGGTGTACACGTGGCATATCCCCCAGTACGTCTTGCACAATACTGCGTACCTTTGGATTCCGATGCATTGGGAATATCACTTCTACCTCTTCATGTTCTCCAATAATATCACGGATCGCCTCATACACATTGCGCATTGGATCTCCTAAGTTTTCACGACGGTGGGTGGTAACCAAAATAACCTTTTGATTCACGTAATCAATCTTGTTCAACAACTCTTCAGTAAATGTGTAGTCTTCATTCACTGTAGTTTGCAGCGCATCGATAACCGTATTTCCTGTTACATACAAGTGATCTGGATTTATATTTTCTTTCAACAAGTTTGCTTCCGATGTGGTTGTAGGTGCAAAATGATATGTTCCAATAGCACCAGTCAACTTACGATTCATCTCCTCTGGGAATGGAGAGTAAATATTACCCGTCCGAAGACCTGCCTCCACATGGCCTACAGGAATCCCCTCATAGAACGCCGCTAGAGCCCCCACAAATGTTGTGGTAGTATCTCCATGAACAAGCACCACATCAGGCTTCGCTTCTTTCAAGACTTCTTGCAAGCCCATTAAGGCACGGCAAGTGACATCATACAATGTTTGCCCTTGGCTCATAATATTTAAATCATAATCAGGGGTGATAGAAAATAAATGCAACACCTGATCTAACATCTCCCTATGCTGCGCCGTTACCGTTACAATAGACTCCATATCAGGCGCTGTTTCCAAAGCCTTAACAACAGGCGCCATCTTAATTGCCTCAGGACGTGTCCCAAATATGGTCATGACTTTTAACATAGTACCTCCCACATATTTCGTTTACTTCCTTTACCGTGAAAGCTGTCATACACAAACTTTCCTAAATCACTTTATTAAGCTTTTTTCAATTACCTCTATTGTATCATGTACAAGCCTTCCATACTAGTACAAACTCTAAAGAAGTATACCCAAGCAATACGCCATGAGCCAAAAAGCAGATTGACTAAGGCATATGGCATTGTATTGCTAGCATTAAGCAAATACAAAAAGACCGCGGTATGTTCCTGAACAAACATTATGAAATACCGTTTGTGAAGGAATATGCCGCGGTCTTAATTTCTAAAGTTAACGAAAAACGCCATATGCCCCTCAGAAAATCTTCTGAGGCGCTCCTGGCGTTTTGCATAGCTATTTACGAACGTCGTTGTCTTTGGATATAATCCCAATTTTCGTTGCTGTCCACACGCATGCACAGAGTATGGCAAGCACTAGCAACACTCCAATAACAAAGTTTGCTTTTGCCGCTACGATAGACACACAACCTAAGAGTGCCGTGATAGCATACATCAACAACACTGCTTGTTTTTGTGTGAGCCCCATCGCCAATAAACGATGGTGCAAATGTCCTTTATCTGGTTGGAACACAGGACGTCCATTAATACGTCGACGTACAATGGCGAATAAAGTATCTAAGATAGGCAACCCTAATACGATAACAGGTACCACCAACGCCACAGTCGCTGCCGTTTTTACACTGCCCATGACAGAGATAGCCGCCATAGTATAGCCTAATAGCATACTCCCTGTGTCACCCATGAATATTTTCGCAGGATTAAAGTTATAGCGCAAGAAACCGCAGGCTGCCCCCGCCAATGCCAAAGTAATGCATGCCAATTCAATTTGCCCCATTTGTAAAGTCACGATACAAATCGTAATACAAGCTATAAGAGAAATCCCTGCTGCCAATCCATCTAATCCATCAATAAGATTCACAATATTCGTAAACCCTACAATCCAAAATACTGTTAAAGGTATGGCAAAATACTCTAAATACAATAGATGCTCACCAATGCTGATAAAATGCACGGCATTGCCAAACAATGGCAACATAAGAGCCGCCAAAATTTGCCCCATCAATTTCGTCTTCGGTCCGATTTGCTTAATATCATCCCAAATTCCTACTGCTACTAGGATGATAGAACCTACAATCAATCCTTTCACCGAGGATACATCTTTCACACTATACAGCAAAGATACCATATAGCCAATATAAATAGCCAATCCACCTAACCGTGGAATCGACACTTGGTGCACTTTACGTGCATCTGGTTTATCAATAGCACCTACCTTAACAGCAAATTGCTTTACTAAAGGTGTGCAAATATATGTTACTACGAGAGCAATGACAAAGGCCCATAAATATACTGTCATTCCACCACCTCCATACGTGGTATTTCATGAATATAACAAGTGATTGTCAATAGTCTGTCATTAGAATACTAAGTTCATTGTATATAGACCATATTCATTAATTATATCAGTTAAACACGGCACATACAAGAACTGACACAGCAAACACATAGGATCACTGCTCTTCATCCACTTGTTAGAGACCTCTGTGAATTAGTCAGTAATCGTTACTAAGCCTTCAATAATACATTTTCCGTCTTCCATCAGACGCGCTAATCCCTCTTCTCCTAGATAGGACTCTGCATACATTTTATATAAATTTTCTGTACCTGATGGGCGTGCCACAAACCAACCTGTATCTGTTACAATTTTAACACCATCGATAGGTTGCTCTTCAAATAAAGAAGTAGTACGAACATCCAAAATCGGACTACCTCCTAATTCTGTCATACTCACATCACTCGGTTTCATGCCTTTTAAAGCACTTTTTATTTCCGCTGTACAAGGCATATCTACACGTTGGAATACTGGAGTTCCCCATTGTGACGTTATATCTACATACTGTTCAGCCGGAGTTTTACCTGTGGTTGCTAACATTTCCACCGCTAAAAGTCCTAGAATAATACCGTCTTTATCGGTCGTCCAAACAGTTCCATCCTGTTGTAAAAAGGACGCACCTGCACTCTCTTCAGCACCTATGCCAATACGTCCATCAAACAATAAAGGCGCAAAATATTTAAAACCTACTGGCACTTCATACACAGGATGATTGGAAGCGTTACAGTACGCATCCATCAATCCTGTAACTACCGCTGTTTTACCAACGCCCTTTCCCTTCCATGGGCGAGTTTCATTTAGGTACTTAGCTGCAACCACTAAATATTGGTTAGGTGCTAGTAATCCTTCTTCTGTGACGATACCATGACGATCATAGTCAGGATCATTTCCGATAGCTAATATATGGTCTCCCAGTTTTTTTGTCACTTCTGCCATAGCATATGGCGAAGAACAATCCATCCGAATAGCTCCATCATGGTCATAGGACATGAAACTAAATGTTGGATCATAGTCACTATTAATGATAGTAAAATTTAAATTGTATTCTTTAGCGATAGCATGCCAATAGGCACCTCCACTACCGCCTAAAGCATTAATTAATACTTTCGGATTGGCTTGTTGGATAGCCTCCATATTAATAATCTGCGGCAACTCTTTTACATAGGCCATTTTGAAATCATAAGCCTCTAGATATTGGCCTGCTTCTTCTAAGGAAATAGCTGCAGGGGCTACTACTTGTTCTTCTTCATGATGACAACAACCGCAATGGGCACTTTCATGAGCTCCTACCAAATGATGAAAGGAGAATCGATGAATACTATCTAATCCCTTTTCTAAATATTCATTGGCTAACGCTTCAATCCGTTTTGTCACTGCTGTATCGGCTGGCCCACCATGAGGTGGATTGTATTTAATACCTCCATGTTCGGGAGGGTTATGGGATGGCGTAATAATAATACCATCTGCTACATTATCTACAGCTGCCTCTGCATTATGACGCAAAATAGCACGAGATACACTTGGGGTAGGCACAAACTCACGATGTGCATCCACTCGTGTTTTCACACGATTTCCCAATAAAACCTCAATTGCCACTTGCAATGCTGGTTGTGATAAGGCATGTGTATCTTGTCCAATATAGCAAGGTCCTGTGGCGCCAAATTCTTGGCGTACATCACAAATCGCTTGCACAATGGCTGCTACATGTAATTCATTGAAAGTACCTTTCGAGGCAATTCCTCGATGCCCCGAAGTACCAAAGCTTACCCGTTCTTCTATCACCTCATGATTAGGGATAATGCGAAAAAAGTCTTTCACAATTGTATCCACCTGAATTAAGTCTTCTTTTTTTACAGGTTGTCCTGCCAATGGATGTACCATATTATTGTTCCTCCTTATTTGCTTTGGAAGGGATCTCATTTCTTGCCATTTGCACATCATGAATCATTTGCTCTGCTTCAGCTGCTTTTACTGGATCGCAAGTTTGAAACACTCGCTCTACAGCACCATTCGTAGCTCTTGTCGAAAAACCTGTGCCGATAACCTCTGCCGCATCAGTGATAACCATAAATGCTGTTGGATCTTCTGCTTCGACGGCAGCTTTCAAACGCGCTACTTGTAATAAACTAACTACTACCATAATAACCTGTTTTGGTTGATGTGTATAGGCACCCTCTCCATTCAAAATCGTAGCACCACGACCAATTTTATCAATAATTAAATTACAAATTGTCACTGGTTTATAGGAAATAATAAACATAGCTTTCCGTTGGTTAAATCCAGTAATGACCTTATTTGTCACCATAGCGGCTAAATAAGTGCTAATTAACGTGGTTGCAGCCGCTTCAATATTAATGACAATTGCACCGATGATGAGAATCATCATATTGATACCAAATAAGATACTACCAATCTGTAGCCCAAATCGATTACGAATAATCATAGCGATGGGATCCATACCACCAGTATTACCCCCACCACGATAGACAATACCAAGGCCTAATCCAGAGAATAAGCCACCTAAAATACCCCCAATAATTGGATTCTTAGTTAATTCCAGAGCTGATAGTGGAGATAATAGGTTAATCAAGATAGACATGATAATCGTTCCTAAAATGGTGATTCCTAGATGCCATCGTCCTAACCATCTCCATGCTGCATAGAGAACTGGAATATTAAATAGAAAGTTGATGGATCCTAAATTTAAAATACCTTGGGTAATATAATAAACAATCAAGCTTAAACCACTAATGCCACCACTCAAAAGCTTATGTGGCACAAGAAATCCCTGTACGCCTACCGCAAAGACAGTCGATCCAAGAATAATATGTATAATGGCTTTCACCGTACTTAAATATTTGGGTTTACTTAACATACTTTCACCTATTCTATCACTACTTCTATCACTATCTAACCATAAGCAAAAAGCTGCCACATTACAATCATAATGTAACAGCTTTTTAGTACTCATTACACCGCTTATGGTATAATACGATATACTATTCTGCTAGGGCAATCACTTCTACTTCTACTAAGAAGTTAGCTGGTAATGTTTTAACTGCCACACAACTACGAGCTGGTTTAGAGGTAAAATACTCAGCATAAATAGCATTAAATTTAGCAAAATCACCCATATCTGCTAAAAAGCATGTTGTTTTAACAACTTTAGAAAAATCAGTGCCCGCTTCTTTTAAGATAGCTTCGATATTTTTCATCGCTTGCAATGTTTGTGCTTCTACGCCACCTTCTACTAGAGCGCCTTGTGCTGGATCAATACCACCTTGACCAGAAATAAACACAAAACCATTTGCTTTGTAAGCTTGAGAATATGGTCCTAATGCTGCTGGTGCTTGCTCTGTATACACTTGTTTCATAGTTGTCCCCTTTCATTACCAATAAGACATTTATAACATATCACTAGTATAGCATGTAATGGTATCGAAGTGTAGCTATTTTTCATACTTCTATTGTACTTTATTTGCATACCTCTATAAGGAGTACCTATATGTCCATTAATTATACTACTTATGAAAGCCCTTTGGGCACTCTCACACTATACGCCACCGCATCTGCCTTAGTAGGGCTTACCTTTCCTACCCAATCTATACACTTTCTAGAACCAGTAGTCATAGATGAAACCATTTCCTCGTCTATTTTACGACAAACTATCCAGTGGCTAGACCAATACTTCGGTGGACAAGTCCCAATTATAACAATCCCCTTAGATCCACAAGGCACAGAGTTTCAACAAAAAGTTTGGGATCAGTTACAGCATATTCCCTACGGTACATCCCTTACCTACGGCGAACTGAGCCAACATGTGTTCAACTCACCCACTCCAAGAGGAGCCCAAGCCATCGGATCTGCAGTTGGTGCTAATCCTATTTCTCTTATTATCCCCTGCCACCGTGTCCTAGGCAAAGGAAAAGCCCTCACGGGGTATACCGGAGGGCTGTCCATTAAGCGAGCTTTGCTATCCATCGAACACATCGATTTTGTAGACAAGTAGGCTTACTTGATATGTTGTAACATTTGCAAGAAGTAGGGCTTAAAGAATGTTCCTTCCACTTCACTAGTTCCCATTACAATCGTTGTAAAATAGTTTGGTGTTCCCACTAATGCTATCCGTAGATAAGCAGGGTATTGAATCCCTTTTATATCATAGGTTATAGTTCCCGCCGTTGTCATCGTACCATATTTGCTATCTGTTAACGTATGTAATGGTTCCATATTTCGTAATCGTATCTTTGCTGGAATTTTATCTCGAGAATAATCAATATCTTTATCTTCTCCAATATTAACTTTAAAATACTTTAATAAGGCATTCATGTCATTCGCATACGTATTCATTTCCGCCGGTGAAAGTCCCTCTTTTCCATATGATTCTGGGGCCATTACCCATTCTTTAGGCAGCGGGAATACAAGAACCCAAGCTGTATTTAATCCATACTGATCCGCGCCTTGCAATTCATAGACATCCATATAATGTCCTAGATTAAGTCCTTCTTTCATGCTCTTCAGCCCTGTATAGTCCTTTACTTTAGCAACGGTAGTACCCACTGTACCTAGGTTAGCATAGACATATCCTTTTCCTACCTCTGCTAACTTTGAAGAAGACAATTGCTTAACGGTAATCTCTGGTCCCATGGTTTGACGCAAATCAAGCAATGGATTCTGATCTAGCATCGCCACGAACTCTGCTGCTTTTTCTTCGCCCGTTTTTTTCTTTTCTTGTTTTTTCTTTTTCTCCATAGCTAAATACTCACTCAAAGGAATTCCTACTTCCTCATCTGACATTAATTCACTAGTACCAGCTATACCATATGTTATTGATGTACTACTATCTGCTATCCCATCTGGCGTTGATGCAGTACTACCTACCACCTCATAGGTAGTATCATGTACTTGTGCAGATACTTGTCCATAGCCCATCACAAGGCTAGCCACTAAGACAGCCAGTCCCATTTGCTTCCAAAATTTCATCTACTTATTCTCCCTTCACACCTAACAGACTCTTGATAACAGGATTCCAATAGGCTCTCGATGTATCCGCCGTTGTAACCCATGTGATAGATACCCCATCCTGACCATACCGACCTACAAAGCTAATATACGAAGGTACTACAAATCCATCTACATCTAATTGTACTCTACCATGCGTATACAACCCTGTATCGCCTTGTAGACGTACAGGTTTCATCATCTCTCCATCAAGAAATCTTACGTTCACAAGGGGTAATACGGCTTTCATAATCTCAGTACTACTGAACTCTGGATTAGTACTTGTAATAAATGGAACTAATGCTGCCCCATTCTTTTCTATACGTTTTCCACCCATAAGGTTCACATTGTAGAGTCCTATATTTTGTACTTCTTTCACCATTTTGTTATATAATGTTTCTCCTACAGATTGTGGCGCTATCGTCGTTCCTTTATATTTTATCTTCCACAATTCAGCTGCTTCTGCACCTGTCATATGAAGGTGTACCAACTCTGCCGTATGTAAGCCCCGCTCATCACGCCCTTGTAACTGATAGCGTTGACCACGTTGTACTACACCTTTGACAATTGTATCTAGTACCTTAGCCTCTGTTTCATCTATATGCCAATCATTAGAAGGTACTACACTAACTGTATCTTCTTTTTTTATAAACCCTTCCATTAAATCATCATGATTAGCAACTGAAATATAGCTAGGCAGCTCCACACTACCTTGCCCATCCAATGCAATTGATGCTGCATTTCCTGAACACATCATCCCTACTAATGCCACACTAGCCATCACACATTTCCAATTCATAATAACTCCTTCCTAACTAGGGTCCCCTACTTTTTCCAACAATAATTTAGATTTCAACTGATGCAATTCTTCGCTGATGTTGACTTTCACCTCTGGTGCTCTACGAAGTCGCAAAAATTCCGGCCACAGCAATTGAATTTGCTCTTCTCCATAGGCTTTCACTTGTGATAAGGTTGGTACGTCGTACACTAACTCTCCGTCTACAAAGATAGGTACTAATAATTCTTGTACTCTGAACGTATTTGCTTTCAGCACTGTTTGCTTCCATGGGTGTAGCGGATTTTTAAACACATAGTCCTGTGTGGTGTCCACTGTTTCATGGTCCAAACAAATTAAGTCGCCAATGAGCTTGTTATTTCGTACATTAATGAGGCGTAATACTTTTTTCTTGCCAGGGTTTGTCACCTTTTCAATATTATCGGAGAATTTCATAGCAGGCATAAAGGTGTCCCCTTCCCATTGACCGGCTAATTTGTATACACCACCTAAAGCTGGTGTTTCATCAGCCGTAATCAGTTTAGTGCCTACACCCCACGCAGTAATGGCAGCCCCTTGCTGTTTCAAGTCCGCAATTTTATATTCATCTAGATCATTGGTAGCAAAAATTAATGCCTCTTTAAATCCTGCCTCATCTAACATCTTACGGGCCTCAATAGATAAGTACGCTAAATCACCACTATCCAGGCGAATACCATACACAGACGGCATAGTGCCACCACGACGTTCACGAATCTCTTGGAACACTTGAATCGCCGCAGGCACACCTTTATGCAGTGTATTATAGGTGTCCACTAAAAACACCAAATTATCTTCATATTGATTTGCATAGGCACGGAACGCATCAATTTCAGTTGGAAAACTCATGACCCAACTGTGTGCCATAGTCCCTACCGGTCGCATGCCATACAAGGCAGCACTGTATACATCACTAGTACTATCAAATCCACCAATGAAAGCCGCCCTAGCCCCTTGTACTGCTGCGCTTACCCCTTGAGCACGACGCATGCCAAATTCTGCTACCCCATCCTTACCAATAACAGATCGGATACGGCGGGCTTTGGTCGCAATCAAGGACTCATGATTCAAAAACATGGAAAGCGCTGTTTCCATTAAAATAGCCTCATCCTTGGCCGTTTCTACTCGAAGTAACACTTCCCCAGGAAATACGACAGATCCTTCTGGCGCTGCATAGATAGTGCCTGTGAAGCGGAATGTTGTTAAATATTCTAAAAATGCCTCAGTGAACACACCCGTTTGACGTAAATAGGTAATATCTTCCTCTGCGAATTGCAAGCCTTTCACATACTCGATGACCTGTTCCAATCCGGCTACCACTGTATAAGCACCTTTGAACGGATTTGTCCGATAAAAACGATCGAACACGCAACGGGTACGATGTTTGTTTTGTGTAAATAAACCTTGCATCATGGTAAATTGATACATATCTGTTAATAGAGCATGTGTAATCATGAATAACTCCTATTCTTATAGGTCTAGCCTATAGCATACTAAGCACTTTTCTATGACATTTGAATACTATGCCTATCCTCTACTTCTTTCTATTATACTCTACTATTACATTTCATGTATAATTGTTTTTCATCCTATAATTTGTCATAATCTCCTATTTAGGTTAGAATGATACCATATATTATATAACTTCATAATGATGAAAGGATGACTATGAATCTGTCACAATTTTTTGCATTAATTCGGCCCCGCACCTTAACGGCTGCTTTCAGTCCCGTTGTCTTAGGATCTGCCATAGGGGCTACGCAATTTGAAACCATACAACCTATTTGGCTATCCTTGGTCTATACCCTAGGCATTCTAATATCTGTACTAAGCGCGCAAATCGCTGCCAACATTTGGAATGAATACTTTGATTTCAAATCTGGCCTTGATCTCACACAAGTTTCGGGCAACAGTGGTTCCATCGTTCGTGATGGTATCGCCCCTACTGTGATTAAACGTTGGGGATATGTTACGACTATACTTCCCCTCATCTTAGGCATCGCTCTCGCTAATGCTATAACTTGGTGGTATATTCCTGTGGGTATACTTTGCATACTAACTAGCATCCTATATTCGGGCGGACCTAAACCCATTTCTCGCACTCCTTTTGGTGAACTCGCCTCTGGTCTTGCCATGGGTTTTGCCATCGTAGGCATTACCCTCTACGCTTGGACGCATACCTTGCACTGGATTTTTCTGATTCCAGCGATACCTTCTACTATCTTAATCGGTGCTATTATGATGACCAACAATTTGCGAGACTTCACTAACGATGCTAACCACGGTCGACGCACCTTAGTCATTCTCCTAGGCCGTGAAAGAGGCCTTAAGCTTTTACAAGGACTCTTCCTCATTAGTTCCCTATGGATACTACTGTGGACTATCTTAGGACTTATTCCGTGGCCTTCCCTAATAGCTTTACTTTCCCTACTACCTGCTATGAAAGTCATTCATATCTTCAATATCAATGCTGATCCAGTACGATTAAACGAGGCTATGAAATTTACCTCTATATCTTGTACATTGTATCATTTCTTATGGGCTATAGGGTTGCTACTGAACACAATTTCATAAATATGTGTGACAGCACTCGGTTTACTACTGAATGCAGTCATATAATACTAAATATGTGTTTTTATGACATACGTATATGTAGCCATATATAAAAATAACGAATCCCCTCATCTTGAATTAACATATTCTGAAGAGGGGTTTTTATATTTTCATATTCTTATATACTTTAAGTCTACGTATTCTGCTATAATAATCCACCTTGGTTTCAGATATATACAATTACTTTCATAATATCAGCAATTCATATTATAGTCTATTATTATAACAACTTAGATATATAACATATTTTACTTATAACCAAACTATTGGTATACTAAGCAAGTAGAAATTCACTATGTAAGTACACAAAAGAAAAGGAGATAACACATGAAGAAATTATTTAGTTTAGCAGCAACAGCTGTATTAGGCGCTGCCTTATTAATCGGTGGCTGTGGAACCACTGGCACTAGCTCCACTGGTTCCGATGCAGGTAAAACATTAAAAATCGGGGCCTCCCCAGTACCTCATGCTGAAATCTTAGAGCAAGTAAAACCAATCCTTGCTAAAGAGGGCATCAAATTAGAAATCGTTGAGTTCAGCGATTATGTACAACCTAACGTTTCCTTGAATGACAAAGAACTTGATGCGAACTTCTTCGCTCATATTCCTTACCAAGAAAACTTCAACAAGGAAAAAGGAACTCACATTGCAACTGCAGGTGCTGTTCATATCGAACCAATGGGCGTATACTCCAAAAAAGTAAAAGATTTGAAAGACATCGAAGATGGAGCTCAAGTAGCTATCCCATCTGATGCTACAAATGGTGGTCGTGCATTATTATTGCTTTCTAAAGCAGGTTTAATCACATTAAATGACCCTAACAGCATCTCTGCTACTGTACAAGATATCAAAGACAACCCTAAACACTTAAAATTTGTTGAATTAGAGGCTGCTCAATTACCTCGTACATTAGATGATTCTACGATTTCTGTTATCAACACTAATTTTGCTTTAGGTGCAAACCTTAACCCAACTAAAGATGCATTGTTCTTAGAATCTAAAGATTCTCCATATGTAAACATTGTGTCTGTTCGTGAAGGCGATGAAAAACGTGATGAAATCGTGAAATTGGTAAAAGCTTTACAAAGTCCAGAAATCAAAAAATTCATCGAAGACAAATACAAAGGTGCTATTCTTCCAGCATTCTAATAGAGCCACTAGAATAGACTCCTCCAAATAAAAATAAACACTAACAATTATCATACATACTTAACTATACAGCAACAGAGGCAAGTTGATTCGCTCAACTTGCCTCTGTTGTATTTGCATATAGTAAGATATTAAAAAGGGTCCCTAAGGACCCTTTTCTAATCAATCTACTGATGCTGAATAGAACAGTATGAAACTGATTACTTTTCCCCTATTTATGAACCATAGCTCGCAACGCTTGCATTTCTTGTTGCAATACTGCGATATCTTGTCGTAGATGATTGTTTTCTTGTGCCAACACTGTAATCTCACGGCCATAAGCTTCTTTCATAGCGACCATTTCATCATGTAATACGAGTACAGAGGAAATAGGACCATTACGATAACGCTCTGGTACCGCTTTTTTCTCTGGACTATCACCAAATTTGAAAGTAGCGCCACCATTAATCATAGTGCCACCACGTACCATGGATACACCTGCATGGAACATTGTTGATTCTTTTGTATAATGAGCGATACCGATAGCAAAAGCATTCGCATTTTTATAATGTCCAATACCAGCCATAAACTGTGTTGGCTCTAAAGGATCATATTGGATTGGTTTTAATGCTGATAAAGCAGCACCCAAAGCATCACCTTTACGACTTTCCTTGCGCAACTCTTGTAGATCATTACCAAGTTCTCCAATTTGATGCTCTAACTTTTCGTACTCTTGAGTATTGCTTTTTGTTCCACCTTCTAACGCTTTTCGGAAGTCATCTTCTGTTTTATTTTCATTACCTTTGATTTCTTTCCAATATTCATAAGCAGATTTACCATCAGATCCATCTTTACCAGCCGTGCCAGTCTCGCCTTTTTCACCTCTAGGTCCTGCTACTCCGGTTTCACCCTTTTCTCCTTTAGCACCTGTTGCTCCGGTTTCACCTTGTAACCCTCGCTCACCCTGTGGACCTTGTATACCTGGTTCACCTTTTATGGCTTTCAAATAGTCTTCTTTTGTTTTTTCACCATTTCCTCGCATGTCCTTCCATACATCGTAGGCGGACTTACCATGATCTCCTTTATCTCCCTTGTCTCCTTTAAAGTCAGGGTCACCTTTCAACTCAGTCTTATTCAAGCTAAGTGTATATGTTTTACCGTATTCTCCCCCATCCTTTTCAGTGATTTTAATACCTGATTCGGCCTTTAATACATCTTTTAAAGAAGCCGCTGTCAATACGGGGCTTGTTGTAGATGTTGCACCATCACCTTTACCACTGGTAGTCAATGTTAAATGTCCTTTATCATTACTTCCTAATGAAATATTCATAAGAGGATTATCAAAATTTATCCCGGTAAATGTCGGCGCTTTCAGCAAACCGATACGCAAGATAGAGTCAGTTGAATCCTTATAGGTAATCAAATTATCAGAGCTATATAATGTTGGCGCTGCATAGTCACTTTTACCATCAGGAGCTTTAGCACCTGCTTGAGGAGCAATTCCATACACGGTATTCGCCTTACCTTGAATTTTAATTTCTTTATCCCCTGGCGTATATACACGTGTATCCAGTGTAGCATCAGATACAGTACCATCTGCCTTAAAGGGCACATCATTACCTGCCAATATTGTATTACGTTTTTCTAATGCTTTTAACTGAGCTACGTTGACAGCGTCTGTATCTTCTCCACCAGCTGCCACATTAATGATTTGGCGAGTTTTATGATAACCAGTACGACTGTCACCTACAGATACAGCTGAGTCAGTGGCTTTCCATATACTTCGTTCTGAGCTTGCTACTGCTGCCTCTGTCGTAGCATCAGTAAAATGAGGTCCATGCAAAGATGGATCATATCCTCGATTAGACCTAGAATTTACAGCCCGATCTGCATAAGACCCTGTACCTAAGGCAACACCATTTCTAACTACTGTTTTAGAGTCCATCCCAATACTGATTCCACCGTATGCTTGGTTGCCACTTTCTCCAACTTTACTATTATGACCAATAGCGATAGATCCATTTCCATGAGTTTCTGTATGAGCGCCTACTGCAATAGATCCAAATTGATAAGCATGTGCACTATATCCCACACTGACAGACTGACTTTCATCTGAATTTGCTGAGTCACCTAGCGCTGTAGCTCCTAGTGCACTAGTTCCAATTGTAGCTGCGCGACCTACTGCCACACTATTCTTACTTTCAGCTTTAGCTGAACCACCGATAGCCAGTGCAGAATCCCCTGCTTTTGCCCCTTGCCCCACAGCTGTACTATATTCACCTGATGTAGTTGTACCTTCCCCAATATTTACACTATGGATACCCGTTTTATCAATTCCAATACCAATAGCTACTGTATTTTTTGAGTTTTGACCGATTTGTACATTACGCCCAATAGCAATGGCATTTTCACTTTCTGATTTTGCCCTCGGGCCAATGGCAATGGCACCTTCTTGAGTAGCACCATTATTATTTTCATTGCTATCTACACCAAGGTCTCGACTTTTTATGGAAATATAACGTGGTTTTTCTCGCTCTAACCGATTACGAAGCACCCGTAGTTGCCCCACTGTAGCAGCATCTGTATCTTCATACCCTGCTGCTACATTGGTAATTTGACGAGTATGTTGTTTCCCATCTTTTATACCGCCTACAGACACCGCCCCATCTGTAGCATTCCAAGCACTACTAATAGCATCATTATCCGTTTTATTTGCTTCCTCTATCGCTGCTGTATAAGCTTTCTCTGCATTAACCAAATCTTGATCCGCTTTGGCTTTTTGAGCATTTGCACTTGCTACCGCTTCCTCTGCACCACGTTCTTTCTGTTTTTTCTTATACTCAGCTCTTTCAACATCCTCTTCTGCTTGTAGTACTTTATAATTAGCTTGACGAATTTTTTCATATAAGGCTTCAAGTTTTGGATTATCTGCCCCAGCTTCACCATATTTATAATGTGTATTACTCATTGGATTATAACCAATATAACTAGCCGTTTTGCCTGATCTATCTGCAATGGAGTTAACCCCTATAGCAACCCCTCCATCTACCGTAACCTCTGCACTATCCCCTATTGCGATAGCAGACATCCCATTCACACTGGATCCACTACCGATGGCTATGGCATGGGTACCCGTACCGGTCACTTGTCCACCATCCAACACATACGTATGCGTATCACCGTCAGCATAACCTACTACATGACTTCCCAACACTAACATACTTGCTACATAGAATGCTACTTTTTGTTTCTTCATGTTGTTCCCCTCATTGTTCGATCTAGTCGTCTTGCCCGGCTAGTTCTGTCATCATCAATTTGAAACATATATATTTATAATTATTATAGACCTTTTTGTAGATTATTCAAATTGAATTTATTAAATTTCATTCATATTAT
>OBVV01000003.1_pt1 | contig 309459 bp, 308 predicted proteins | sample 1476221 | NCBI WGS metagenome assembly OBVV01 (sample SAMEA2580029, study PRJEB22360) | human gut metagenome | biome: human gut; feature: human-associated habitat; material: faeces | place: Denmark | collected 2008/2010 | reverse complement strand
CGCCATAGCGACTGCCGTAGACTATCTTGTGCTTCAGCACTTAGAGAGTCTTTCATGGTCACGACACGAAGGAAAGTCGGTCGATTATACCGACTTCACACAGTTAGTGAGGTTGATAGGCAGTCCGCCATAGCGACTGCCGTAGACTATCTTGTGCTTCAGCACTTAGAGAGTCTTTCAACGTCAATCCACAAACTCAAACTCGAAGTTACCGATACGAACGATATCGCCATCCTTAGCACCACGTTCACGAAGCGCTTCATCAACTCCCATACCACGCAATTGACGTGCAAATTTCATGATAGATTCGTCACGTTCCATGTTAGTCATGACAAAGAGTTTTTCAAGTTTCTCACCAGAAAGTACCCATGAGGCATCGTCGTCACGGCTAATTTCAAATGGACGTTCATCCTCATTAAAGCCGTAGTAAACTTCTTCTTGTTCCATATCGTCTTCGCTATAGAGCAAGAATTCATCTGTCTCATCAAGCAATTCTGCAGTAGCTTCCAAGAGATTTTCCAAACCTTGGTGAGCCAAACTTGAAATTGGGAAAATTTGTGGCAACTCATCAAATTCATCATAGTTAGCAGCCAATTTTTCCTTAAACTCTTTCAAGTTTTCCTCAGCCCCGGGCATGTCCATCTTATTAGCCACAATAATTTGTGGACGTTCCATCAAGCGAAGGTTGTAAGTTTCCAACTCTTTGTTAATTTGAAGATAGTCCTCGTAAGGATCACGCCCTTCACTCGCTGACATATCAATCACATGAAGGATAACACGTGTACGCTCAATATGGCGAAGGAACTGTGTTCCCAAACCAACACCCTGGCTAGCCCCCTCAATCAATCCTGGAAGGTCAGCCATGGCAAAGCTCTCACCTGACTTCGTACGAACCATCCCCAAGTTAGGAACAATTGTCGTAAAGTGATAGGCACCAATCTTTGGTTTTGCTGCTGTTACCACACTGAGAATCGTTGATTTACCAACGGATGGGAAACCAACCAAACCAACATCAGCCAAAATCTTCAATTCCAATTGAAGTTCACGTTCTTCTCCTGGTTCACCATTTTCAGCGATTTCAGGAGCAGGGTTACGAGGTGTCGCAAAACGGATATTTCCACGTCCACCACGTCCACCGTGAGCAACGACAAACTCTTGGCCATCCTCAACCATATCAGTAATAACCTTGCCTGTCTCAGCATCACGAACTGTCGTACCTGGCGGGATGCTAACGATGAGGTCTTCAGCACCTCGACCGTGCATTCCCTTGGTCATCCCTTTTTCGCCATTCTTAGCCTTGAATTTACGGTTATAACGGAAATCCATAAGGGTACGCAAGCCTTCGTCAACCTTGAAAATGACTGAGCCTCCCTTACCACCGTCACCGCCCCAAGGACCGCCATTGGGTACATATTTCTCACGACGGAAAGCGACCATCCCGTCACCACCACGACCAGCTTTGACACTAATCTTGGCTGTATCTAAAAACATACTCATCTCTCTATCTCTCTTTCTGACTCGTGTGTCCTATATCAAGACATTCTCATATAAAAGAATTTCTGACAGACACAAAAAAACGCTTGATAGCGTCTTAAAGGACAGCTGCGACTGCTTGGAAAATCAATGCCCCAACTGTTACTAATAGCATAATCAAAACGACCAATACTGTTAGACGTTCAAAAAATGATTTCTTACGTGGTCCGTTATCTCCAAATGCCACTTGAATTTACCTCGTTTTTTCTTCTAATATTTCACAATAATAGTAACAAAAATCTGCCTATTTCGCAACTCTTAGACTAGCTTAAGCCAAAGGAATTCCAAAAACCGTTAAAGCTTCCAACTCCTCCTCGGTCAAACGTCGCCAAGCACCAAGGTCTAAATCATCTGGCAGGCTTAAAGGTCCCATGCTCAGACGTTGTAACTCTGTCACTTCCTTACCACAAACAGCTACCATACGCTTAACCTGATGGAATTTCCCCTCAGCAATGGTAATCTGAACCAGGCTAGTCCCAGTAGCCCTATCTACTGAAATAATTTCTAGTTTAGCCGGTTGGCAAGTATGATCTTTGAGTTCAATTCCTTTTTCAAAAGCCAGAATATCCTCCTGATTCATGATTCCATCAACCTTAGCCTGATAAATCTTATCAACATGTTTCTTTGGAGACAGCATAGCGTGAGCTAAATCGCCATTATTTGTCAAAAGCAGGAGACCGTGAGTATCAATATCCAAACGTCCAACAGGAAAGACCTGCTTATGTCGTGCTGTATCATCCAGTAAATCAAGTACTGTCTTGTGACGGGCATCCTCCGTCGCTGAAATGACTCCCTGAGGCTTATTTAAAAGATAGTAAACAAAGGTCTCGTGTGTTAATGCTTGACCTTGAAAAGCAATCTGGTCTTGATTCTCATCAATCTGAGTCTTGGGTGACGTCTCCACCTGACCATTTACGGTCACTTGCTTCTTTTTGAGAAAGGTCTTGACTTGACTGCGACTACCAACACCACAATCAACCAAAAACTTATCCAGACGCATCTATACTTCCTCCTTTATTGGAATCCAAACTTCCATCTCATAATCTTCAGCCTGACGATTCCCTGGTGGATAAACCTCTACAGTTGGCTGATTAATCATTTCAAAATGTTTCTTAGCATAATGAAAACTCTCCCAAACAGCTGCTGTTGCAGGCCCACTAAGTTTAAAAACCGCATAAGTAGCTGGTGCAAGAGCAATCATTTCCATACTATCATCCTCACCAGCCAAGGCCGTTACATAAGTCTTGCGACTGCCATCATTGATCCGAATACCATAGGTAGGAACAGCCAAATCATCTTGTTCTGCCAAAAAGGGTACCCAAAGAAAGTCTGTTGGCTTACCTAGTTCCTCGCCCTCAAAAACCATCCCTGAAAAACTCAAAAATCCCTTTCGAACAACCTTCACATCATAACGAACGGTTACTAAATCTAGCTTTTGAATCACCTTTTTCAGTTTTGTCAGTTCAACTGGAACCTCATCCGCTAGGACATAGGAAATCTTTTCTACAAATGCTTCTTTTTCAGCATTACCAGAACCTATAGGAACCAAAACCCAATCTTCTGCTGTAACACTTTGGTCTTCACAAAGGTAGGTAAAGTGCTTTCCTCCTTCGTTAAAAGACACATCAGCTAAACGAAAAAGGGGCTCAGGCAAATCGACAACCACCATTTCAAGCCCCTTTGCTTGAAACAAGAGCTCTTGATCCCTTAAACGCACTTTCATAGCCAAGCTATCACTATCAATAGAAAAGCTGTTAGCCGAGTCCATTACAGACTGAAAGAAGGCCTGGTGTAACCCTGAAAAAGTCCAGACAGCATGCCAACGACACATCATCTCGTAATCATCAATGGTCACAAGAAGAGAGAGCTCCTGCTGGTCTGACGCATAAGAATAGGCTTGAACGCTCAATTGGTCTGGTGTCAGGTAGTCATTAACAAAGACCGCAAAGTCATCCATGGTTTGAAAATCTGACATAAACGCTCCTTTTCTATTCCTCGACCGAGCCTGTCACATACATGGTAAACGTAGCCCTTGTAAGAATTTTCTCTTCCTGATTAGTAATAACAACTTCCACCACCTTAGTCGTCTTACCATTATGAACACATAGTCCTTCAATCTTGAGTTGGTCAGACAAATGCCCTGCCTTGAGGTAATTGATATTAGACTGAAGCGTCACCGCATAGTCGCCTGTTGAAATGGCCACAAGCCCTGCAACCTGATCACAAAGCGTAAACAAATACCCTCCGTGAGCATTACCAAAATAATTCAGGGACTTCTCAACCACCTTAGTTGTCACGATGACATGTCCCGTTTCAAATAGTTCTTCTTGAAAATTCTCAAACACACGGATTTCATGTAGTTTGTCTTGCATAGCAAGCCCTCCTATTGTTGCTCATTCCACACCTAGTGAAATGACACGTCTTTATCTACTAGTATAACACGAAGTTCATAAAGGATAGTAAGCTTATTTGGCTAAGCTAATATCAACCTGAATATCTTCACGAAAAAGCTTCTTCACTCGGCAAAAATTATCCACAAAAGCCAAGAGTCCTTGCTCATTTTTCAAAATCAGATCCTCAGGTAAATGAATGGCAAGGATGAAATGCCCTTCTTCATAGTTGGAATCAACTTGAATAGCAAGCTCCTCGATTCCCTGATACTTGGCAAAATAACTCTGTAGACACATGGTCACACAGGAAGCCAAGGCAATATTCACCAAGCTCATCGGTGTTTCCCCATCATCCGTGTAGCCAAAAAGTTCCACAGGTGCTCCATAACCCTCTGAAAGCGAATGGAAACGTTTGTCACCTTTAATTGTTGTTTGATACATCATGTCACCTCAATCTGTTTTTTATTATTATAACAAAGAGAGCCTTAAGGACCGAGCTGAACGCTTTGAAATATCTATCAAAAGAAGAAAAAGCGTAAGAGCTTTTAGCTCTTATTTTTCAATAGATTAGCCTTGTACAACACTGGCATTACTAAGGGATTACAGTTGAGTAAAAGCGACTGGAAGCGCTTTTAAAATTATGGTAATTCATTTAAAATGAATTTACTAAGAAAAAAGGGAGACTATTATGAAAACATTTTCTAAATTAACTTTAGCCTCTGTCTCAGTTCTTGCCTTGTTGACCTTAGCAGCATGTGGCAACTCTAAAGACAAAACTGACTCGTCATCTTCAGCACCATCATCAAGCAAGGTGACCAAAGAATCTTCTTCAACTGATTCAAGTGCTTCAGTAAAAGTCAACAAAGATGGATCAACTGAAGTCAGCGACGGAAACGCTAACTCAGCAAAAACAAACGGCAATAACACTGTAGAAGCTAACGATAGCGAAGGTAACAGCGCAACAGTTGGTCAAGATGGTTCAGTCGATGTTAATAGCCAAGACGGTACAAACGTCAAAGTCGGATCAGACGGAACTGTCTCAATTGGTAACTAAATAAGATAAAAAAGGCTAGCTATTCTGCTAGTCTATTTTTTTAGATTTAGATTGATGTAAACGCTTCCTGAACGTGCTATAATAGGCGTGGAAATCCAAATTCAGGAGGTGAGACAATGAAAAATAAAATCATCTTAGGATGTTTGGCTGCAGCGACTTGTGAGATTCTCTTTGGGCTCAGTTTTATCTTTACCAAATCTATTACAGCACAGGTCAGTGACCTGGCTTTAATCTCTTGGCGTTTTGTCACAGCCTTCCTTTTTATTAACCTCTATTTTCTCATCAGTCGACGTCGGATAACAATTAACGGTAGAAATCTTAAACCTCTGACACGTATTGCTATCCTCAATCCGATAATCTATTTTATCTGTGAAACAATTGGTATTCGTATGACGACGGCTTCTGAAAGTGGAGCCTTTCTCGCCTGCATCCCAGTCGTTGCCCTTATCATGTCTAGCCTTATTTTAAAAGAATGGCCCAGCCGTTGGCAGGTGGTTGGTGTCATCACCACCCTCGTCGGTATCATCATGGCTGTCTTTGCTGCTGGCGGTTCTACCCACTTCTCCCTGGTGGGCTACTTGATTCTAGGTCTAGCAGTTGTCTCCTACGCCCTGTATTGCGTTGATGTTGAAAGGGCTAGTCAATTCAGTAGCCTTGAGATTACTTATTTTATGCTTGCCAGTGGTTGCCTGACATTTGGACTCTTTGCACTCAGCCAAGGCTTTCTAGCAGGCGATTTGAAAGAGCTCTTGCTACTCCCTGTGACCAATCCAAAATTCACTATCACCATCCTTTATCAAGGCTTGGGATGCAGTGTTCTGGGCTATCTTCTATCAAATTTTGCCATCGCAAATATCGGGGTTAACCGAACAGCATCCTTTATTGGGATTTCGACAATTATCTCAATTCTAGCGGCTGTCGTCGTCTTAGGAGAACCCTTCTCGTATTTACAAATTCTTGCAGGAATTTTAGTCGTCTTGGGCGTCTATGTGGCCAATAAAACCTAAAACTCTCGGGAATTAATCTTCCGAGAGTTTTTAGTCTTAATCAAGCTCTGTTTGGATTAACACGACGAGTTCTTCCTCATTAGGAATGCTGCTTACCGCAGTCGGCTCAGGTAAAGCCTTATCTCCATACCCCTTAATAATATGTGATAAGAACACAGACGCTTTTGTCATGGCAAGAGGTAAAGAATCTGCCCTAATGCTACGACCAAAATCAGGAAAACTAATTTGATAACCTTCCTCAATCGTGTGAAAAATCGCTGGATATTCGTATAACATGTCTCTTCCCCCATTTCAATACTATACTCCTCTATGATAAGATGCGTTTGAAGAGAAGTCAACCAAAATCATTACAATGGGGGAGTGAAACCATTCGAAACAATACAGCAAAGTTAAAATAAGGCTTAGTCCGTATTCAACTTGAGAAAGTGGCACCGATTCGGTGCTTTTTTGATGCCCAAAAAGCCCATTGGAATAATCCAACGGACTCTTTTTATAGCTACTATTTCTTAACCCCATCCAAAATCTCAATCACCTTATACAAATCTGGTTCTGTGATTTGGTAAGGCGCTTGTTCACGGACGATTGGTTTAGCACAAAAGGCGATGCCGATGCCAGCTGTCTTAATCATAGGCAAATCATTAGCACCGTCACCCATAGCAATGGTTTGCGAGAGTTCGAGACCATTTTCTGCTGCCCAATCTTTGAGTTTGGCTACCTTGACATCTTTGGTGACAATGTCACCATAGACCTTACCAGTTAAGACACCGTCAACCACCTCTAGGTGATTAGCCTTAACATAATCGATTCCTGCTTCAACTGCTAGTCTATCCACAGTCTCATGGAAACCTCCAGAAACCAAGCCTACCTTAAAGCCACGGGCGTGGAGTTCATATACAAGTTCCTTGGCTCCCTTGTTGAAATGAATACGAGCGTAGACCTTGTCAAATATACTCTCTGGCAATCCCTTGAGGGTCGCCACACGCTCATTCAAGGCCTGTCTAAAATCCAATTCTCCACGCATGGCACGCTCTGTAATTTCAGCAACCTTTTGACCAACGCCTGCTTCTTCTCCCAATAAATCAATAACTTCTTCTTGGACTAGCGTAGAATCTACGTCCATAACTAATAAACCTTTAACTTCTGACATAATTACCTCGATTCTTCGATGTCTATATAAGCCTTCACTAGATTTAATTCAAATATGAAATGAAAAACGGACCTTACAAAAAATTCTGGACCGTAGTCCAGAATCTTTCTCTTACATACGAATTTGTTCGCGTGTCTTCTCGTAAGATGATACAAAACGATCTGTCACACCTGGTTCAACTGTTTCCAAAGCATAAGAGATTTCTTCCAAAGATGCATCATAATCATGATCAACCTCAAACAATTTAAGTGCATGCTCAAAGCTACTTTGAACAGCAGGTTCGAACGAACGGTAGCGGTTTGAGTATTGCAAGAGTTGCTCAGTCAAGGTTGCATTTTGAACAACCAAGTAAGCAGTCTCTTCCAAATGATCAATGGCGTTTTTAGATATTTCTGTCAAACGCATTACCGCATCAATATTAATACGGCCACGGCTGAGTTCGTCCATAAGGGCCTCAATTTGAGCACTAGTTGAGAAGAATACACTCAAGAAGGATTGAGGAATACCTGGCAGGTTACGTTTTTCCATGTAACGCTTGATAACATGCAATTTATTAACATAAAGATCAAGCTCTTCACGTGCTTTAGCTTCGTTTATCTCAATAGCCTGAAGATTTTCAAAGACCTCAACCTGACCATTTTCAACAGCTGACAAGGTATTAAGACTCTTTTCAAAGATTTTCTCAAGTTCTGAGAATGGTTTTACCTGAGTTTCAAAATTTTCAAGGGTCGGAAGAACAGCCGTCTCCACACCTGAAATATCAGATGCAAAGCTACGAACATCTGCCGCATATGTTTCATCGAAGATGTAAGTCAACATGAGACGCTCAAGCTCTTCTTGAAGTTTCTTGTTGTTTTCTTTAGCATGCTTGAGATAATCTGGCAAAATTTTCTTTTGACGCATAACAACCTTGTATGATGCAATTTCACGTTCGAAAATGCTATATAAGTTGTCAATTTTTTCTTGAATCTCAGCGTTTTCTTCTTCCGCACGGTCCAAATCAAGAGAAACCAACTCACTTGAGTTTGAACGGATAGCTTCGCGAATTTCTTGGAAGCGACGTTCGATATTTTTTTCAGGGAAGTGATAATTTTGCTCAATCAACTTGCGGTAGCCAGACTCCAAATCATCCAACTGATCTGGGAAATCATCTTCCAACTTAGCTACAATAGCAGGAATCTTCTCTGAAATTTGACCCAATGCGATGGTGTGCTCTTCTGCACGATCCAAGATGCTTGAGGCCTCAACAGGGTCACCTGATGAGTTAAGCGTCACGAATTCTGCAAATTCAGCTTCAATGTTTTTAAGCTGTTTATTGATTTCGGTCATGGTAGAACCGAAATTATCAGAGTTTTCCTCGATTGAGTTTTGCAACTCTTCGTACAAGTCTAGTGCATGCTTAACACGAGCACTATTCTTTTCTTCTTGTTCTTTCAAGGTTGAGAGCGCCTCGCGGATAGACTTGATGTCTTCTTCCACAAGATCCAACTGACTCTCAATATTATTGATTTCACCACTAGCCTTGAAGAAATGGAAGGTATCGTTCATATTTTCAGCTTCAAAAATATGATTTTCAATATCTGCGAATGAATTTGTTGAGATATCTATCCATTTCTGGTTCCATTCACGGAAGGTTGTTTGACTTTGTCCAATCAAGTGAAGCTTTTTGACTTCTTCAATCTCTTCATTAACTGGCAAGTCAAACAATTTTTGCTTGCGTTCTTCAAGCTCTGCAATCCGCGAATCATTTCGTTTTCTAATAAGAATACCGACTAAGTAAGCGATAATTACGAGCATAACTACCACTACAATCAGTAAAACAATTCCGCTAGACATAGTTTCTCCTTAATCGTCTATTATGTTCATAAATGTAGAATAACATTACGATTATATCATAGTTATCCTAGCATTGCACCCTTTTCTAAAAGAATATTAGATATCTAGAGTACTGTAAACGGCATTTTCTTCGATAAATTCGCGGCGAGGTTCAACCTTGTCTCCCATCAACATATCGAAAATCTTATCTGCTTCTGCAGCATCATCCACAGAAACACGTGCCATCAAACGATTTTCAGGGTCCATGGTTGTTTCCCAAAGTTGGTGGTCATCCATTTCACCCAAACCTTTATAACGTTGTACCGTAGGTTTTGAACGTCCCACACTATACTTTTCAAGAGCAGCACGCAATTTGTCTTCTTGATCGGCACCAGGTTGGATATATTCTTTAATCTCAGAACCAACCTTAACCCCATAAATTGGTGGTTGAGCGATGTAGACATAGCCTGCTTCCAAGACTGGACGCATAAAGCGGTAAATCAAAGTCAGAAGCAAGGTACGGATGTGAGCCCCATCGACATCGGCATCGGTCATGATGACCAACTTGTGATAACGTGCCTTACTGACATCAAATTCAGCTCCAAAACCTGTTCCCATTGCTGTGAAGAGAGAACGAATTTCTTCATTGGCTAGAATCTTATCCATGCTAGCCTTTTCAACGTTCAAAATCTTACCTCGAATTGGCAGAATAGCTTGGAATTCACGGTTACGACCTGACTTAGCAGAACCACCGGCTGAGTCCCCTTCGACGATGAAAAGTTCATTCATTTCAGCATTATTTGATGAACAGTCTGCCAACTTCCCTGGAAGGTTAGAAATTTCAAGACCTGACTTCTTACGTGTCACTTCACGGGCACGCTTAGCGGCGATACGAGCCTTAGAAGCCAAAATCCCTTTTTCAACAATCTTCTTAGCAATGGCAGGATTTTCCAAGAGGAAGCGACTTAGAGCCTCACTGAAGAGGCGATTGGTAATCTTAACCACTTCAGAGTTTCCAAGCTTGGTCTTGGTTTGACCTTCAAACTGAGGGTTTGGATGCTTGACAGAGATGATAGCAGTCAAACCTTCACGAACATCATCCCCAGTCAAATTATCATCTTTTTCTTTGAGAATCTTATTCTGACGCGCATAGTCATTAATGACACGCGTTAAGGCTGTACGGAAACCTTGTTCGTGGGTACCACCTTCATGGGTGTGAATGTTGTTAGCAAAACTCATCACCGTTTCATGATAGCCAGTCGTGTATTGCATAGCAACTTCAACCGAAATACCATCCATCTCACCATCAGTGTAGATAGGTTCATCAAAGATAACATCCTTGTTTTCATTGATGTATTTCACATAAGATGTGATACCACCTTCGTAGTGATAATGTTTCTCTTGTTCGAGACCCTCACGCTTATCTGTGATAGAGATACGGAGCCCCTTGTTCAAAAAGGCTAGCTCTTGGATACGTTTAGCCAATTTTCCAAAATCAAACTCGGTTGTCTCTTGGAAAATCTCTGGGTCTGGCGTAAAGTGAACAGTCGTACCATGTTTCTCTGTTTCACCAATTACTGCTAGATCTGCCACCACGACCCCACGTTTATACTCTTGGAAGTGGATATGGCCATTTTTATAAACCTTAACATCAAGTTGTGTTGAGAGGGCATTAACGACCGAAGAACCAACCCCGTGCAATCCACCAGAGACCTTATAACCGCCTCCGCCAAATTTACCACCAGCGTGAAGTACCGTAAAGACAGTTTCAACTGCAGGACGGCCTGTTTTCTCTTGGATATCGACTGGAATACCACGACCATCATCGACAACCGTGATAGAATTGTCCGGCTCAATAAAGACCTGAATATGAGTGGCGAAACCAGCCAAGGCCTCATCAATTGAGTTATCGACAATCTCCCATACCAAATGATGCAACCCTTCTTTTGAGGTTGATCCAATATACATACCTGGGCGCATACGTACCGCTTCAAGCCCCTCTAGGACTTGAATCTGGCTGGCATCATATTCTTGCGCTTTTTCTTCAAGATTTTTTAATTCATCAGTCATTTATGTCACAATCTCCAATAATGATTTATGGCCATCAACAAGCAAGGTATCCAGACCTGCTGCTTTTCCTGCCTCTATATCTATCTGGCGGTCACCAATGACCAAGCCGTGTTTAATATCGTATTTGTTAATTAAATAAAGGAAACTATCTGGACTCGGCTTTCTAGCAAAGCCATTTTCAGAAGTTACAACCTCTGTAAAATAAGAGGCAATTTCTGCTTTATCAAGGATTTCTAGCACCAAGTGATTACGGTGGCTAACCAAAAAATTACGCCCACCCTCAGCCACAATCTTAGCTAGGACAGTCTTAGCACCTTCAAAAAAAACAGGTTCCTGTAAATGCTCGGCTTCCTCCTGCTTATATAGGGTTCGAAAATCAGCTATATCAGGCGCAAACATAGCAATGGCAGTGCTCGTTGATACCTTAAGGGCATCATAGACTGCTTGAGGTTCTGCTGTACGCTCAAATTGTTCTAAAGTTGCTAGAAAGGCTTGGGTTGATACCTGGTAATTATCCAACAAGGTACCACCCAAATCCCAGATATAATCTCCATAATTCATAACCTTAATTATAACATAAAAGGTCAGATTTTGCTTGCTTTTCACAGCTAAAAAGGCTTGGAAAACCTATCCAAACCTTAATTTTTTATTTCAGAATCAAACTTGCCACAATAGGACTAATAAAGACATATAGAATCCCTGTTACAGCGATTGAGAGACCACCCATGGCACCTGCAACTTGACCATATCTGAAGGCAGTTCCTGTACCTACAGCGTGTCCGGTTCCTCCTAGTGAAAGTCCGATAGCGACTGGGTCTTTAATCCCAATCATTTTTAGAAAGACAGGACCTAAGACAGAGGTTAAGATACCCGTAATAACAACTACAACCAAGGTTACCGTCGTAATCCCCTGCATTTTTTCCGAAATTCCCACAGCCATGGCAGTCGTTACGGACTTAGGAAAGAGCGAAATAGCCAAAAAATAATCCATTCCAAAAAGCTTAGCAATCAAGGCCGTGTAAGTCGTATTTAGAACACAAGCAACCGTTGATCCAATTAGAATACTCTTATAGTGATGGCGCATGAGGTGTAGATTTTTATAAAAAGGAACTGCTAGCGCGACTGTTGAAGGAATAATCAAACTGTTAAGATAAGAGCCACCGACATAGTAATCCTTGTAGGAAATTCCTGTATAGTGCAAAATGACGATAATCAGGGCAGTCGATACAAGAAGAGGCGTCGTCAAAGGATTAGGGAAACGGCGATAAATCAATAGCCCTATTGTGTAAGCTAGTACAGAAAGTGTTAGCCCAAACAAGGGTGTGTTAAAAAAATTAGCCACGTTTAACCTCCTCGTAATCACCTTCAAAATGTTTTTTGATGAAACCGACGACTACTGCAATCACTACAATATTAAGAACCAAGGCTCCCATAATAATCAAAATAATAGGGACAATATTCGCTGAAATAGCATTCCATCGTTCCATAATACCGACACCTGCTGGCAAAAATAGAATGGTCATATTGGTAATTAAAAACTCTGCTACTGCATGAATATGACGTAGACGAATCCACTTAAGCTGAAGAGCAATAAGAAGCAAGAATAAACCAATAATGCTTCCAGGAATAGGTAATTTGAAGAATGTTGAAATAGCTTCACCAATAACGGCAAACAAACAAATCAACATGAATTGAACGTAGTATTTCACGACTTGCCTCCTAGGTTTAATCACCTATTAGTCTACTCCTTTTTTTTTGAATTTCAAGAGTTTTCAGTAAATTCTTTTGAAAAATTGAGAGGTATAAATCAGCCTCTTTGAACATAAAAAAATCCAACCCTAAGGCTGGACTTTATCACAGATGCCACCACCGAGAATTGAACTCGGAACGGAGCATTACCATTGCTCTATTATACCATTTAACTATAGCGGCAACTGTTTTAATCTTACCATACTTCTATTTACTGTGGCAAGATTTTTTGCTTATTTTTTATAAATTTAAGTCTTGGTAAGGGGTACGGTAACCAACCTGTAAAACCTTACCATCTTTAATCAAGATAGGACGTTTAATCAACATACCATCTGAAGCCAAGAGTTCAACAGCTTCATCAAGAGATAGGGTTGGCAACTTATCCTTTAGACCTAGAGAGCGGTAGGATTGACCACTCGTATTGAAGAATTTCTTAAGTTCTAAATCTGACCCTACCAAAAGCTCTTTTAAAAATTGAGCTGAAGGTGGATTTTCCTTAATATTAATAGATTCAACATCTAAACCTAATTGATCGAGTTCTGCCTTTGCCTTACGACAAGTGCTACATTTGGGATATTCATAAAAAGTGTACATAATTTTCTCCTTTTTTCTAGCATAAGATATCTATCTAAGGATTGTCAAACCTAATGCCTTCTAAATGAAGTAAGAAACGCTTGGCGTCTTCTCCTGCGGCGTAATTTCCTATATGACCACTACTAGGAAGAACCCGATGACAAGGGATCAGAATCAACCAGGGATTCTTACCAACAGCAGTTCCTACAGCCTGAGCTGATTGACATGAAATCACTTTACCAATCTGACTATAAGTTATGCTCTGCCCCGCAGGAATGTCCCGTAAAGCTAACCAAACCTTTAGCTGGAAGGCCGTCCCTCTATCAGCTAGAGGCAGTTTATCTGGATTTGGATGTTCTCCTTTAAAATAAGCCTCTAACCAATTCTTGGTCATTTTCAAGATAGGATTTGAGGTGTCTACTAACTCCTCTTCCTTGATACCTGCCTGAAAATGTTTTTGCCCCTCCAACCAAATACCATAAAGCGCTTGGTCACTAGCCACCAAGCACAAGCGTCCAATAGGAGATAAATAATACTGACGATAAAGCATGTCTTTATTATAACAAAAAAGACAGGAATCTCTTGTTCCTGTCAATTAACTCTTATTATTTACCTTTAATCAAACGCACACGAACGATATTGTCACTAGCTTCAAACTTAGCAACCAATTCATCAATCTTAGATTTGTCTGTTTCATCAAGGTCAAGAAGTGTATAGGCATAGTCACCCTTAGAACGGTTGATGATATTATCGATATTGATATTAAAATCAGAAACCGCAGTAGAGATACGAGCCACAATATTAGGCACGTTTTTATTAATCAAAGTGATACGGTATGGGGCACTCAAGGCCTGTTGCACACGTGGGAAGTTAACAGAGTTAACAATTTCACCTGTTTCCATGAAACGACGGATGGTTTGACCAGCCATAATCGCACAGTTAAGTTCTGCTTCACCTGTTGATCCACCGACGTGTGGGAAGACAGTCACCTTAGGTTTGTTAAGAAGATCTTCTGTACCAAAGTCTGTGATATAGCGTTTAACCACACCTGTTTCCAAAGCATCAAAGAGGGCATCGTTATCTACCAACTCTGCACGAGCAAAGTTAATGATAGTTGTCCCTTTTTGCATGAGGTTAAAGGCATCCGCATTGAAAGTACCTTTTGTATCTGGTGTCAATGGAACGTGAACAGTGATATAGTCACAGTTTTCAAAAATCTCTTTAAGATCAGAAACACGTTTTACATGGTGAGAGATATTCCAGGCAGCTTCAATAGAAACATATGGGTCGTAACCATAGACCTTCATTCCCAAACGGTAAGCATAATTGGCAATACGTGCACCAATCGCACCAAGCCCGATAACACCCAATGTCTTACCAGTAATCTCGCTACCTGCAAACTGTTTCTTACCTGCTTCAATTTGTTTAGGAACATCGTCACCACTAAGTGTGTTAACCCAAGCATTGGCCGCAATATAGTCACGTGCTGAGAGTAAGATAGAGGCCAAAACAGCTTCTTTAACAGCGTTAGCATTGGCACCTGGAGTATTGAAGACAACAATCCCTTTTTCAGTTGCTTCGTCAACTGGGATATTGTTAGTACCTGCACCAGCACGCGCAATAGCTTTCAAGTTGTCAGGGAAGACAGTGTTATGGAGATTTTGACTACGAATGATATAGGCATCCGGATTTTCCGCTAAATCACCATCAATTTGGAAATGATTTCCAAGTTCCTTCAAACCAATCTGGTTAATATTGTTATACGTTTTTACACTAAATACCATAATTTTATTCCTCTTAAATCAATGTATCCCGTGGTGAGCTGCTTCATCAAGTTCTTGATAAAAGGCTTTCTCCCGCTTAGTTTTGATTTTCTGATAAGCAAGGCGTTCACCATCAATAAGAACCTTGCCACAATAGACATAGCCAAGCTTCTCCAAAATATGCTGCATGACAGTATTCTTTTCATGCGTATCGCAACGGAAATCATGAGCATCAGTTCCCTCAATAAGACCCTGAATGAAGGTTTGAGCAATGCCCCGACCCGTAAATTCACTTAAAACGGCGATTCTATGAAAAGTAATATAGCGCTTATTGTGGTGTTTCCAGTCCCCGTCATAGATTTTGTCGTAAGCAGGGTCTCCATCAACAATCACCGCAGCATAAGAAACGATTTGACCATCAACAATTCCTACATAGGCCTGCCCATTAAGGACATCGTCAAAGATAGTTTCTTCAGTAGGGTAACCATCAGCTCCTTGCCATTGGGTACTCCCCGCTTCTGCTAAAGCAGTTCTAGCACTCTCAATCACAGTCATGATAGCCCCAATTTCATTTGGGAAGGCTTGTCTAATTTCCATCTCTTTACCTAATTATTTATTTTCGGCTTCAAATTTCTTCATAAAGTCAATCAAGTCAAGTACACCCTGACGTGGGAATGCATTATAAACACTAGCACGCATACCACCTACTGAACGGTGTCCTTTGATATTCTTGAAACCTAGAGCATCTGCTTCTGCTACAAATTTAGCATCCAACTCTTTACTTGGTGTTACAAATGGGATATTGCAGACAGAACAATCCTTGGCATCTTTGACAGGATTTGTGTAGAAATCAGATGACTCAATGTAATCATAGAGAAGTCCTGATTTCTCACGTTGAATTTCAGCCATCTTGTCCACGCCACCAATTTCATTTTTAACCCAGTCAAAGACGAGTTTTGAAATATAGATGTTGAAACATGGTGGTGTATTGTAAAGTGATCCTGCTTCAGCTTGAATACGGTAATCCAACATGGCAGACAATTGTGGTTGGTCGTTAAGGAAGTCTTCACGAACGATAACCACTGTCACCCCAGCAGGTCCAATATTTTTCTGAGCACCAGCATAGATAAGGGCAAAGTCCTCAACATTGTAACGAGCAGCCAAAATATTTGAAGACATATCAGCTACAATTGGCACACCATTAGTATCAGGCAAATCGTAGATAGATGTTCCTTCAATGGTATTGTTCGTTGTCAAGTGAACATAAGCAGCTTCTGGATCAATTGTTGCTGGGTCAAAGCTTGGGATGTGATCGTAAACAGTTTCTTCTGAAGAGGCCAAAAGAATTGGTTCAAAAGGAATAGTTTTTGAAAGTTTAACAGCTTCTGTATAAGCTTTTTTACCCCATGAACCACCTACAAGGTAGTAAGCTTTCTTACCTTGAGCGAGGTTAAGTGGGACCATTGTAAATTGTGTCGAAGCGCCACCTTGCAAGAAAATAACCTTATAGTTATCAGGAATGGCCATAAGCTCACGAAGTGTCGCTTCCGCATCTTTAACGATTTTGTCAAATTCTGGAGAACGGTGGGACATTTCTAGCACGGACATACCGGAATCTTGATAGTTAAGCAATTCAGCTTGGGCTTTTTCAAGCACTGGTTTTGGTAATGTAGCAGGTCCTGCTGAGAAATTATAAATTGTCATAAAGACACCTCCAAAATTTTAATGGTCCTATTATAGCGAATTTTCTGAATATTGTAAAGTGTTAACAGTAAAAAACGAACGGGATTAACCGCTCGCCTCAAAAAAGTTAGGTATTTTATGTATATTTTCATCAGTAATTGATTTTAGTATCCGTTTATTTTTGCTTAAGAAAATAGGCTGCCCCAATTAGATTAGCTCCATTATGATGATGACAAGCAACAATCTCGGGACGTTTAATAATTTTACCGATAAAGTCAATCTCATGGTGAACCTTATCAAACTGGCGGTTGACCTCCTCGATAAGAATCGGCTGGGCTGAAATGCCACCTCCAATAACAAAGGTTTCCATATCAAAGATAGTTTGAAGATTCAAAATGGTAATGGCTAGGTTACGGCAATAGCTTTCAAAAAGCGGATAGACTGTTTTATCTCCTTCATTTATGGCCTTAAATGCGGCTAAACCATCCTTTAAATCTGAGTTACCTAGCACTTCATTTACCTTGGTAATTAAACCGACAGCCGACAAAGTCATGCCTCGCATCAATGAAGGATCAACTTTTTCCATTTGAACTGGTAACAGAAAGGTCAACTCACCCGCTTGAAAATGACTTCCTTGAAAAAGTTTACCATTAATAATAAATCCACCACCTAGACCTGAACCCAAAACAAGAGCTGCACCATTGGCCACTCCTTGCAAATGACCTGTAGCTAGCTCTGCCAAGGCCGCTGCTTTACCATCATTAAGAGCCATCACAGGCAGATGGTACTTGGCTTCGAGGACCTCTTTAATACGAAAGCCGTGGAAGAACCTCAATAAGCCACCATGATAAATCACACCTTCCTCAGTATCAACCGTCCCTGGAACACTAATTGCTATACCTGATAAGTCTACTTCAACTGAAGTAACTATCTGATCAATCACGTCAATAGCTTGTTCTAAGTTTTGTGGGGATGACTGCGTCGGCAGACTCTTTTCAATGGCGAACTGCTCCGAAACAAGTGCTGACTTCACCTGTGTTCCCCCAAAATCAATCGCTAAAATCGTCATAAGCATCCTCCACAGATTGTTTTTCGTCATTATAACACAAAAGAGCAAAAACTAGAAAAAACGGTTCCAAAATGCTATCATAAACTTACAGAATTAGATAAAAGGAGTTATCTCACATGACTAAATTTCTACACACTTGTGTCCGTGTCAAGGACCTAGAAGCCTCACTTAAATTCTATAAAGAAGCTCTTGGTTTCAAAGAAGCTCGTCGCAATGATTTTCCAGAATATAAGTTCACCCTTGTCTACTTGCAACTCGAAGATGATCCTGATTACGAGTTGGAATTAACCTACAACTACGACCATGAAGCTTATGATCTCGGAGATGGATACGGGCATATCGCCGTTGGTGTTGATGACCTAGAAGCTACACACCAAGCTCACAAAGAGGCTGGCTATACTGTCACAGACCTCTCAGGTCTTCCTGGTAAACCAAAAATGTACTACTTTATCACTGATCCAGATGGCTATAAGATTGAAGTTATTCGTTTGACGCAATTCCTAGAAAAATAAAACAAAAAAAGTCAGATTGTATAGATCTGGCTTCTTTTTGTGCTTAATTTTTATTATCTGTCTTTAAGGCTGACAAAATTTGGGTACGAATATCATCCACACCGTTTGGATTATTTGGTAGGAATAAGGTTTGATTGCCTTTAGCCGCAAAAGTATTAAGGGTATCTAGATATTGGTTAGTCAAGAGAATAGACATAATCTGCTCTTCAGACATACCCACATTGGCCTCTTTAAGTTCTGCGATAGATTCAGCCAATCCATCAACGATTGCCTTACGTTGTTGGGCAATACCGACCCCGTGAAGACGATCTTTTTCAGCTTCGGCTTCAGCTGCTGTAACAATCTTGATCTTATCAGCTTCTGCCAATTCTTGAGCTGCGACACGCTTACGTTGGGCAGCATTGATTTCGTTCATAGACTGTTTAACTTCAGCATCTGGTTCAACTTTGGTAATCAAAGTCTTAACAATGATATACCCATAAGTTGTCATTTCTTCAGCCACTTGGTGTTGAACCTCAAGGGCAATTTCATCTTTCTTCTCAAAGAGTTCATCGAGCGTCAATTTAGGAACTGATGAACGGAGAGCATCCTCAATGTATGATTTAATTTGAGCTTCTGGACGCATGAGTTTATAGTAAGCATCTGTAACATTTTGCTCATTAACACGATATTGAGTAGCCACATTCATCATGACAAAGACATTATCCTTTGTCTTAGTCTCAACCACAATCTCACTTTGAAGCAAACGTAATTGAATACGAGCGGCAATTTTATCGATACCAAATGGTAAACGCATATGAATCCCACTCGTTGCAATTTTTTGATAACGTCCAAAACGTTCAACGATAGCCACTGACTGTTGACGTACAACGTAAAGCATACTAATGAGAATTCCCAAAATAATCAGGAAGGAAAACAGTAAAAAGAGAAGTGCTGCTTGCATGTTAAGTCCTCCAAAATAAACATTAAAAATTTCTTTGCTTTATTATAGCACAGCAATACAATTTTTCAAGAAAAATAGTATGGCTCATTTGAAATAGTGTAAAAGAGACACTTTCTTTATCGCTTATGTGTTAGCACTCCTGAAAACTTGGAAACTCCTGTTAGTCGAGAAATTTGTCCGCAATAGGCGAGACTTTTCGATGTAAGAAAAAGGCTGAAACGATTGCGTTTCAGCCTCTTAGTATTTTCGAAAATAAAATCGTTGGAAGAATCATTCTAGATGGCATCTAAAACTCAAATCTCAAAAGACTTATTTACGATACATCTTGACTTGAAGGTAAATATCGTTATAGATTCCTAGCCATTTTTGTCCCAAGTTGTTATAGACTTCAAGGTTTTTAATGGTTGATTCTGAGGGATAAAAGGCTTTATCATCAGTGATACTCTTTGGAAGCAAGGCTTTAGCTGCTTGGTTAGGTGTGGCATAACCGATATATTCAGCATTTTTGGCTGCATTTTCTGGTTTAAGCATGAAATTGATAAAGGCATAGGCCTCTTTTTCATGCTTTACAGTCTTAGGAATCACCAGATTATCAAACCAAAGATTTGAGCCTTCAGATGGGACAACATAACGTAGGTCCTCATTTTTATCAAGCATCTCACTAGCTTCCCCTGAGAAGGTTACTCCAATGGCCGCATCACCTTGAACCATGTAGCCCTTCATCTCGTCACCAACAATAGCCTTGATATTTGGTGTTAGACTATTAAGTTTAGTTTCAGCCAAACGTAATTCAGTCATGTTCTTCGTATTCAAGCTATATCCCAGGCTATTGAGTGAGAAACCAAGGACTTCACGCGCGCCATCCACAAGCATAATCTGATTTTTGTAATCTGGTGACCAAAGATCATCCCAGTGCTGTGGTGCTTTTTTCACCAATTTTGTATTATAAACAATGCCGACAGTTCCCCAGAAATAAGGGATGGAATAGTCATTGTGAGGGTCAAAACTAAGTCCTTTAAAGCTTGAGCCAATCTGGTCAAAACCTTTGATTTTAGATTTATCCAACTTCACCAAAAGGTCTTCCTTAACCATTTTATCAATAGTATAGTCTGACGGCACAGCGATATCGTAGGTTGTTCCGCCCTGCTTAATCTTGGTATACATGGCTTCATTGGAATCAAAGGTTTCGTACTGAACCTTGATGCCCGTTTCTTTTGTAAACTTGGTCAGGAGGTCTGGGTCAATATAATCACCCCAGTTATAGATAACTAATTTGTCCGACACATTTCCTGTACGACTCTGCATGTAGGCAGAGATGCCCCAAAGGAAGAAGATAATGGCTAAAATACCTGCCAGAAATTGATAGAGTCTACGCATCCTGCTCCTCCTTCTCCTTGGTAATCGCATAATAACCTATAACTAAAAGAATAGAGAATAGGAAAACAACAGTTGACAAGGCATTAATTTCCAGAGAAATCCCCTTACGTGCACGTGAGTAAATTTCCACAGCAAGTGTTGAAAAACCATTCCCCGTTACAAAGAAGGTTACGGCAAAGTCATCCAATGAATAGGTAAAGGCCATGAAATAACCAGCAATAATACCAGGTGTCAAGTATGGCAACATAACCTCTCGTAACATCTGCCATTGAGTTGCACCTAGGTCATAAGCGGCATTCACCATATCTCGATTCATTTCCTTAAGGCGTGGCAACACCATGAGAACCACGATTGGGATTGAAAAGGCAATGTGACTCAATAAGACAGATACAAAGCCTAGTTGGAAACCAATCAAGGTGAAGAGAATCAAGAAACTAGCACCAATCATGACGTCCGGTGCAACCATGAGCACGTTATTTAGAGATAAAATCCCAGTCTGTTGCTTTTGTTTACTCTCGTAGATAAAGATAGACCCAAAGGTACCAATAATCGTTGCCAGAAGAGCGCTAAGGAAAGCTAAAAAGAAGGTTTGAGCCAGGATTAACATAAGTCGGCTATCTGAAAACATGCTCTGATAGTTATCCAGAGTAAAACCTGTGAAACTATTCATATCGCCACCACTATTGAAAGAATAGGCGATTAAATAAAAGATTGGCAGGTAAAGGATAACAAAGACAAGAGCTAAATAGAGATTTGCAAATTTTTTCATTGACGTCTCTCCTTTGTTAACCACATTGTCGCAATCATAGCAACAATAAGAACAACACCAATGGTTGCCCCCATTCCCCAGTTTTGTGTCGTGAGGAAGTGCTGTTCGATAGCTGTCCCTAGGGTGATAACTCGGTTACCACCAATCAAGCGTGTCAGCATAAAGAGGCTGAGACTAGGAATGAAGACCGACTGGACACCAGAGCGTACCCCATTAAGCGATAAGGGAAAAATAACCTTGGTAAAGGTCTGCCAATCATTGGCTCCCAAATCTTTACTTGCATTCACAATATTTTCATCCAAATCATCCAGTGCATTGAAAATCGGTAGAATCATAAAAGGAATTTCAATGTAGCTAGCTACGAAAATAAAGGAGAAGTCCGTAAAGAGGATTTGCATGGGTGCAATCCCAAAGAAACCAAGAAAGGCATTGATACCACCTTGTTGGCCAAAAATGCCCATAAAAGCATAGGCTTTCAGAAGGAGATTGACCCAGGTTGGCAAAATGACCAACATTAACCAAAGTTGCTTATGCTTCAGTCTGGTTAAGAGATATGCCGTCGGATAAGAGATAAGGAGAGTTACTAGAGTAATGATGGCTGCATAAAGAACCGAGTTAAAACTCATCCTTAAGTAAGTCCAACTGGAAAAGAAGGTACCATAATTATCTAATGTAAAGTTGCCACTAATATCAAAGAAAGACTGATAGAGTAGCATGAGCACTGGAGCAACCACGAAGAGTAGGAGCCAAAGGAGGTAGGGTACCGAGAAGAGGCTAGCTGTTTTCTTCATAGCGCTCCTCCTCAATGGCATTAATCAAGCCATCTTCATGCTCTTCCACTTCCACATATTCTTCAATACGTGCATCGAATTCTTCTTCTGTCTCATTAAGACGCATGATATGAATATCCTCAGGTGTAAAATCAAGACCGATAATCTCACCCTCAATCGCCTTACGGGTTGAATGAATCATCCATTCATTACCAAGATTGTCATAGGCAATGATTTCATAGTGGACCCCACGGAAGAGCTGAGTTTCCACGCGGACTTGCAATTTGCCTTCCTCAGGAAGTGTAATCTGCAAATCTTCAGGACGAATAACCACTTCGACAGGTTCGTTAGGACGCATTCCTCCATCGACAGATTCAAAACGTTTCCCATTGAACTCAACCAAATAGTCCTCAATCATAACACCTGGGAGGATGTTAGATTCTCCAATAAAGGTTGCAACAAAGTGATTAATAGGTTCGTCATAGATATCAACCGGAGTTCCTGATTGAACAATTTCACCATCGTTCATAACAAAAATCCAATCCGACATGGCCAAGGCTTCTTCTTGGTCGTGGGTAACAAAGACAAAGGTAATCCCTAGACGTTGCTGCAATTCGCGCAACTCGTATTGCATTTCAGTACGTAGCTTCAAATCTAGTGCTGACAAGGGCTCATCCAAAAGGACCACACGTGGTTGGTTAATAATCGCACGGGCAATGGCCACACGTTGACGTTGACCACCTGATAATTTTTGAATTGAGCGTTTTTGATAACCATTGAGTTGAACCATCTTTAAGGCTTCTTCTACACGCTCTTCGATTTCCTTTTTAGGCACCTTTTTCAATTTAAGGGCAAAAGCCACATTGTCAAAGACATTCATATGTGGAAAGAGGGCATAAGATTGGAAGACGGTGTGGACATCCCTTTTATTGATAGGAATATCATTGATACGCTTTCCATCCAAAAGGACGTCACCACTGGTCGCATCTAAGAGACCTGCAATGATGTTCAAAATTGTTGATTTACCAGAACCAGAAGCCCCAAGTAGGGTATAAAACTTACCTTCTTCTAATTCAAAGTTGATGTCTTTTAAAACTTGTGTGCCACTGTCTTCAAACACTTTTGAGACATTTCGAAAGGCAATAATCGGATTAGTCAATTGTCATAAATCCTCCATGGATAGCAAATATAGGGATAGGGTTTTATTAGTTTAATTTGTCGCCAATGATACGTACTTCAGGCTCTAGTTTAACACCTGAATTTTCCTTAACCTTGGCGATAACATCTGCAATAAGGTCTTCGTAATCTTTAGCTGTCCCGTGATCAACATTGACCATGAAACCAGCATGCTTAGTTGACACCTCAACGCCGCCGATGCGATGTCCCTTGAGGTTAGCTTCCATAATCAGCTGACCTGCAAAGTGACCTGGTGGGCGTTTAAAGACCGAACCACATGAAGGGTATTCAAGAGGTTGTTTAAGCTCTCGCAAGTGATTAAGACGGTTCATCTCATTCTTGATTTGCTCGTAGTCTCCTGGTTTGAGGTTAAATTTAGCTGAAATAACCACTTCTCCTGTTTCTTGGAGCACTGAACGACGATAACCAAAGCGCATATCTCTTGCGTCAATCGTACGAATATCACCGTCTTTTGTAAGAACCTGAGCAGAAACCAAGATATGGGCAATCTCGCCACCATAGGCACCAGCATTCATAAAGACGGCACCACCAACACTACCTGGAATCCCCGCTGCAAATTCAAAACCTGTCAAACTTTGGAAACGGGCTACCTTGGTTGTCGCAATCAAGTTAGCTCCCGCCTCAGCTTCAATTTGATAACCATTAACTGCGATACCATTGAGCCTGTCAAACATAATCACAAAACCTCTGATACCACCGTCACGGACAATCAAATTACTGGCATTACCAAGCACCATCCAAGGAATGTCATGCTTATTAGCAAATTTGACAATACGAGAGAGTTCATAGCGGTTACGTGGAAAGGCCAAATAATCAGCTGGACCACCAACCTTGGTATATGTATAACGTTTTAAGGGTTCATCGAAACGAATATCAATCCCCACTAAATCTTCTTTAAGTTCATCTAACATGTTATTTTCCATACTTTTCTATACATTGATTTCTTTGTAGGTATCGTGATAGACTTCCCCATATTACTATCACTACCTAAAAATGAGTGAGTATTTTTCCCTAAAAATTAGAAGAAAAATACAGCAAAAAGCCAAGTTTAATTATAGCAAAAATTCCCCATCTTGACGACAAGGAATTTCACGCAAAGCTAGTCCATAAGCTCCAATTTACGGACATCACTAGTGTTTAATTGACTCAAATAATTTTTGTAAGCTTGCCCAGTTTTAGGGTCAACCAAATCATCTGCTATCTCTACTAAGGGCACCAGAACAAAAGCTCTCTGACTCATATATGGGTGGGGCACTTTAAGGTGCTCAGTCTCCCAGATTTCCTGCCCATATAGAAGAATATCTATATCTACCGTCCGAGGCCCCCAATGCTCATGACGAACGCGATCAAGGTCTTTTTCAATTTGCTGACATGACCTTAGTAAGGTCTCTGCTGGCAACTTCGTCTCTAAAGCCAAGGCAAGATTCAAAAAATCAGCCTGATCAGTCAGTCCCCAGGCAGCCGTTTCATAATAAGAGGATACCGCTTTAACTTCCGTCTCAGGTAAGTCATTCAAGGTCTTCACAGCTTTTTGAAGATAGCCTTGACGGTCTCCCATATTAGATCCCAAACTCAAATAAACTCTTGTCATCGGCTACGCTCCAATTCGATACCAACATTCTTATAATGCCCATTAATTGGTGGATTTTCCTTAGTAATTCGAACTTTAATAGATTGAATTGGTGGAAACTGTGCAAATAAATCCTCACAAATCGCACCAGCCAAACGCTCAATCAAAATATACTTTTTATCTTCCACTTGTTTTTGCACGGCTTCAAAAACCAATCCATAGTGAACCGTATCATCTAGATTGTCACTCTGTGAGGCCTTAGTTAAATCAACAGCCAATTCCAAATCTACCACAAAAATTTGTCCCAGGGTCTGTTCCTCAGCAAAAGCCCCATGATAGCCATAAAAACGGCAACCATTTAAAATAATTTTATCCATAGTTTCTCCTTAAGACGACTATACTCCTCTTTATTCTAGCACAAAACAGTTGAAAAGTTGGTCTCTAATTAGTATGATATTTTAGACAGATCTGAAGTTATTGTGTTTACGCTTATGCAATCGGTTGCATAATTCTTCTGATTTGGTAAAATATAGGCACAGGAGTTAAAAAGACTCCTGATTACAAGCAAGACTATCTCAACTAATAAGGAAAAAAACTATGACTAATCAAACCGCAATGCAATACTTTGAATGGTATCTCCCAAGTGACGGACAACACTGGAACAATTTGGCTGAAGATGCCCAACATTTAGCAGACCTAGGCATCAGCCACGTTTGGATGCCACCTGCTTTTAAAGCTACCAACAAAGATGACGTTGGTTACGGAGTCTATGACCTCTTTGACCTTGGAGAATTCGACCAAAAAGGAACTGTCCGCACCAAATACGGCCTTAAAGAAGAGTATCTCAATGCTATCAACCAACTCAAAGAAGTTGGTATCGTACCTATGGCCGACGTTGTGCTTAACCACAAGGCCGCAGCTGATAAACTCGAGACCTTCGAAGTGGTCGAAGTTGACCCAGAGGACCGTACCCAAGAAATCAGCGAACCATTTGAAATCGAAGGCTGGACACACTTCACCTTTGACGGACGCAATAAGGCCTACAACGATTTTGAATGGCACTGGTACCACTTTAACGGAACTGACTTCGATGCTAAACGTAATAAAAGTGGTATCTATCTTATCCAAGGTGACAACAAAGGTTGGGCAGACAACGACTTGGTTGACAATGAGAATGGTAACTTTGACTACCTTATGTATGCTAACCTAGACTATAAACACCCTGAAGTTATCGAAAACATTTATGAATGGGCAGATTGGTTCGTTGAAACAACAGGCGTTCAAGGCTTCCGCATGGATGCTATTAAGCACATTGATTCTTTCTTTATGCGTAATTTTATTCGCGATGTCAAAGAAAAACAAGGTCAAGACTTCTATGTCTTTGGTGAATTTTGGAATGGTAACGAAGATGATAACAATACCTATCTTGAAAAGATTGAAAAACGTTTTGACCTCGTTGATGTTCCCCTTCACAACAATCTACACAACGCTAGCACAGCTGGAGCTGATTATGATTTAACAACAATTTTCGATCATTCTTTGGTCAAAAATCATCCTGAACATGCCGTGACCTTCGTAGACAACCACGACACTCAACGCGGACAAGCTCTAGAATCTACTGTTGAAGAATGGTTTAAACCAGCTGCTTATGCTCTCATTCTTCTCCGTGAAGACGGTCTTCCTTGCCTATTTTATGGTGACTACTATGGAATCGAAGGTGAATTTGCTCAAGAAAATTTCCAAGAAACCCTAGATACCTTGCTCTACGCTCGTAAAGACCTAGCTTACGGAGAGCAAACAGACTACTTTGATAATCCAAACTGTATTGGATGGACACGCTCTGGCAACGAAGATGGCGCTCCATTAGCTGTAACAATCTCTAATGATGCTGCTAACAGCAAGTCTATGGAAATTGGTAGTGATTGGGCTGGACAAACCTTCTATGACATTCTTGGAAACTGCTCTGATACTGTAACCATTGACGAAGACGGATGGGGAGACTTCCCAGTTTCTGAAAAATCTGTCAGCGTTTGGACAATTCAAGACTAAGAAAAAAAGCTCAATCGAGCTTTTTTTAGTATCATAAAATCCCTAAAATGGTCTTAACAATATCACGATTGGCATCAACATTATGCACACGGACAATCTGACAGCCCTTGCTAACAGCATAGCCAGATAGAGCAGCCGTTCCCTGATCACGGTCCTTAGCTTGGGTATTTCCACCTAGTAGGTAGTCCACAACACGCTTACGAGAAATCCCAAAAAGAACAGGATAGCCCAAGGCAACGACCTTACCCAAACCTTTTAGCAGGTCAATATTGTGTTGGACATTTTTCGCAAAGCCAAAACCTGGATCAATCCAGATATTGTCCTTGGCCACTCCTGCTTCCAAGGCGGCCTGGGCTCGTTGACTGAGGAATGTACAGACATCTTCTGTGACATCATTGTATACTTCTTCTTTTTGATTATGCATGAGAATAATCGGCACATTCTTTTCAGCTGCTAAAGCTAGCATCTGACCATCATAGAGTCCAGCCCAGACGTCATTTAGAATATCTGCCCCTGCTTCAAGAGCAGCTCTGGCAGTAGCTGTCTTATAGGTATCAATACTGATGAGCACATCATATTTTGCCTTGATAGCCTGAATAACTGGCACGATACGAGCAATCTCTTCTTCCTCGGTCACAAATTCTGCTCCTGGTCTTGTAGATTCGCCACCTACATCGATAACGGCTGCTCCCTGGGCAATCATACGCTCAACCTGAGCCAACGCATCCTCTACAGTGTCAAAATCGCCACCATCTGAGAAAGAATCAGGGGTGACATTCAAGATTCCCATAATACAGGCCTTACCTGCAATCTCATGTTTGCCAATAAACATCTTAACTCCTAAAAATCACGCATCAATGAAAGAATTTCCTTGCGTTCTTCACGGTCTTCTTTATAAAGGCCCTTAGCGACAGTTGTGATTGTCTTACTTCCTGGTTTCTTAATTCCTCGCATGGTCATGCACATGTGCTCTGCTTCAACCATGACAAAAACTCCTCGAGGATTCAGAGCTTCTTCAAGTGCTGTAGCAACTTGATCTGTAAGGCGTTCTTGCAACTGCGGACGACGAGCAGCTACTTCAACGGCACGCGCTAATTTGGAAAGTCCTGTCACCTTGTCTCCACTTGGCAAATAAGCCACATGGGCCTTACCATAAAATGGAACCAAATGGTGCTCACACATAGAGTAAAAAGGAATATCCTTGACAAGGACAACTTCGTCATGGACTTCTGAAAAGACAGCTGTAAATTGATCCTTAGGGTCTTCATTTAGACCTGAAAACATTTCAGCATACATCTTAGCCACACGTTTTGGTGTGTCCAAAAGTCCCTCACGCTCAGGATTTTCACCTAGAGCTTCCAATAGTTGATAGACTGCTTGTTCTACTTTTTCTTGATTTGCCATAATTTCCTCTTGCAACGTTATAATACTATCTATTATACCTTATTTTGCTGGATTTTTCTTGCAAAAAATAAGATTTCCTAGCTACCTAAATCTCAAAAAAAGCGAAGACCACCTTTCATATAGAGGTTATCTTCGCTTATATTTTTTAGTCTTTCAAGTGGTAAGAATAGGATGAAACCACAATATTCTCACGCCATTTGAGATAATATTTCAATCGTAAACTCATTTGGTTGTGAAGCATGGTTTGCCATGATTTTTTAGGCACAAACTGAGGAATCATGACTGTCAGAGTCGCATTATCCTTCTCAGCTTGAGTGGCGACCTCGTCCACATACTGAATGGTTGACTGAGTGATTGAGCTGTACGGTGATTGGATATGAACCATCTCAATTTCAGGGAAATATTTTTTAAACTCTTGTTCAGTTTCCTTGTCCTTGTTCTCAGTATCCTTAGTAGATACATGCATGGCGATAACCTTGTCACCAATAGAACGCGCATAGGAAATAGCTCCGATATTAGCCTTGGTAACATTCCCAACGAGGATAAGAACAATATTTCCTTGATAATGGTGTTCTTCTACCGCTCCATCAATACGCAACTGTTGAGCAACACCATTATAGTGTTTTTTAATCTTAAGGAACATCCACATCAAGATTGCAATAATTGGGAAGAATGGCCAGATATCTCCTAAACGGAAAAGGAAGAGAATGAGAACAATAGCATAACAAATGAGAGCCCCCAAGATATTAGCTAAAGAATGTTTCCAGAATCCCTTACCATATTCACGAATCCAATGGATAACCATCCCCGTTTGAGAAAGAGCAAATGGAATGAATACACCGATGGTATAAAGCGGAATCAAACGTTCCGTATTTCCTCGGAAAATAAACAAAAGGGTAATGGCGCCAATTGCAAGTGTCAAGATCCCATTAGAGTATCCCATACGTGCCCCTTTTTCAAGGTACATGTGAGGCATGTATTTATTTTTCGCCATATTAAAGGACAACATCGGAAAGGCTGAAAAACCTGTGTTAGCCGCTACTGCAAGAATCATGGCAGTAGAGAATTGGAAAACGTAAAATAGAATACTACCAATCCATGACTGACCGAGAATTTCTCTAGCCATTTGTGACAAGATGGTTACTCCTGCATGAGGTGTAATACCTGTCCACCAGTTGAGGAAGGTGATTCCCGCAAACATAGCCCCCAAAATGCTAGACATAATAAAGAGGGTTGAAGCTGCATTTTTGGCCTTAGGTTTCTTAAAGAAAGGCACCGCGTTAGAGATAGCTTCTACCCCTGTCAATGAGGCAGAACCTGAAGTAAAGGCCCTTAAAATAAGAATCAAAGACACACCTGTAATTGGTTGTCCTAAATGTGCTGTGGCTGCGTTAGGCATATGACCCGTTAGAATTTGAAAGAAACCAAATCCCAATAGGAAGAGCGTCGAAACAATGAAGAGATAAACTGGTATCATCAAAGATTTTGCCGATTCACGCATTCCCCTAAGGTTCATAACCATCAAAACAAGCACCAAAATCATTGATATTTCAAGATTGAAAGGATGCAGGAAGGGAAGGGCTGAAGTAATGGCATCTGCACCTGAGGCCACTGAAACAGCAACCGTCAACATGTAATCGACCAAAAGACTACCACCAGCTATCAAGCCAAACTTAGGAGACAGATTTTCCGTCGTTACCATATAGGCGCCACCACCTTGAGGATAGGCTTTGATAACCTGTCTATAAGAAATGGTAAGACTGGCCAAAAGGACGAGAACCAAAAGTCCAATAGGGATTGACCACCAAATAGCCGCACTAGATACAGCTGTCAGAACCAAGACGACCTGCTCTGGACCATAGGCGATAGATGAAAGTGCATCACTCGACAACATGGCCAAGGCCTGAATCTTGGACAATAAGTGTCCATCACCACTATCATCATGAGTTAAAGGTTCACCGATTAAAATGTTTTTCAGACGTTGAAACATTGTGATCTCCTTACTTTTAAAACATACGAGGGCTATTATACGCCCCTAAATGTCATCTTTCAAGTCTTAACCATCACTTGCCTGCTCTAAAACCCATTTTCTGACCTGAGAAATGAAGTATAGAGATCCCGTTACCACATAAAGTTTCTTATTGTCAGTCGTCACATGTTCTTTAATCCATGTTTTGAAGTCTGGTACCTGCTTATAAGCCTCTGGGTATTTATCTAATTTAACACTGTTTGGATAGTCAAAACTCGTTACAGTCAAGTCACCAACCGATTTTAGTTGGGCAAGCATACCGTCAATAGGCTTGGTATCAATCGCTGCAAAGAGAAGTTCAATCTCCTTATTGGCATACTCTGATTGCAACAAGTCAATCAAAACTTTAACACTCTCATTATTATGAGCACCATCAATCATGAGATTAGGTCTTAAAAATTCTGTTCGACCTCGCCAATGGGCATGAGCCAGGGCATTCTTTATGAGTTCAAGAGTTACTTTAGGATAATCTTTTTGAAGCAATAAAGAAGCCATGATAGCCAAGCTAGCATTTGCCACTTGGTGTTGACCGGCCATAGCCAAGGCTATATCATCTAACCTTTGCTCTCCATAGGTAAAATCAAAGGAATGGCTTGACCCTTCAGCTGTGAAATCTCTCCCCAGCTCATAGGTCTTGGACCCTTCTTCACGCGCCTTCTTCTCGAAAACATCTCTAACATCAGTACGGTCAGTCGCATAAATAAAAGGAGCCCCATTCTTCAAAACACCAACTTTTTCTGCTGCAATTTCAGCATGGGTATTTCCCAAAATAGCCTGATGGTCTAAACCAATCGAAGGGCAAAGGACTGCCAAAGGCTTAAATAGATTAGTCGAATCATGAAGGCCGCCCATTCCAGCTTCAATGAATGCGATATCAACAGGATGGACCTGACCAAAATAGAGGAACATCAGGACTGTGATAATTTCAAACTCTGTCGCATTTTCATGCTCTGTATCTTTTGGTAGACGTTCAACCACAGGCTTCACACGACTAACCAAGTCAAGTAAGTCCTCTTCTGAAATCATCTGACCATTAAGAGAGATTCGTTCCTTGAAGTCGATAATATAGGGCGAGGTAAAGGTTCCAACTTCATAGCCTGCCTGGGTAAAAATTGTTTGTAGGGCATTGACTGTAGACCCTTTGCCGTTTGTTCCCACGATATGCACAGCCTTGAGATTATCTTGTGGATTTCCCAATTCTTTAAGCATCCAAGCCATACGCTCCAAGCCAGGCTTGATGCCAAATTTTAATTGTCCATGAATCCAATCCAATGCTTCCTGATAAGTCATAATTACTCCTTTTTTGGCTAATGCTTCAACTTAGTCATTAAACTGACCTTTAAACTAGATTCCTAGTTTTTCCTTGAGCTTAATGAGTTGACGTTCTTATTATACCAAAGACTTCTAGTCTTTAACCAAAATATGCAAAAAAGGCAACCCTAGGGTCACCTCTTAAGCTTTCTCTTTTTCGTCAATAACAAGACGAACTTTTTTACCTTGAGTAGGTACCGAATAGACAATCGCTCTTATCGCCGTAATAGTACGTCCTTTTTTCCCGATAACACGCCCAATATCGGCTGGGGCAAGATCAAGATGGTACTCCAAAAACTCAGGACCGTCAATGATTTTGATGGTCAACTGATCTGGTGAAGCAATTAAAGGTTTAACGATGGCGATAATAAGATTTTCAATGGTATCCATAGGCTAAAAAATTATTTTGAGAATTTTGATTCGTGGAATTTCTTCATAACGCCTTCTTTTGAAAGGATGTTACGAACTGTATCTGAAGGTTGTGCACCTTTAGACAACCACTCAAGAACACGTTCTTCTTTAAGTGTTACTTGGTTTTCTTCAACGAGTGGGTTGTAAGTACCAACTGTTTCGATGAAACGTCCATCACGTGGAGCACGTGAATCTGCAACGTTAATACGGTAGAAAGGTTTTTTCTTAGAACCCATACGAGTCAAACGGATTTTTACTGCCATTTTTAATATCTCTTTTCTTTAGTTTTTTTATTATGGTGAGGGCTCTTATCGCCCCTCGACCCTAACTAGTATACCATATAATTTTGATGTGTCAAGAAAAAAACTTGACAGACTTAAATTTTCTACAAAAAAAGAATTAGAGTTTGACTCTAACTTCCTTTTAGACTATTTCTTAGTTGTGGTCTTATGATTTTTTTCATAAGCTACTTTTGCTTCAGCATATTGAGCTTCTAAACTCTTAGCCGCTGCCTTTGACACTTTCTCATAAGTATCACGACTAGTCAACTTGCCATCCTCGTTGTATGTAGAAACAACCATGGTATCTTTATTTACAGTATAAGACTTGGTGCGTTTTCCTTTACGGTAGAGTCGGTAGTTATCTACGTTATCCGAAATATAGTAATCTACTAGATTCTTATCTGCATTTGGATAAAGTTGCGAGACAACTTTAGTCAACTCACGCTTAAATTCTGAAACTTCTTTAGTATAGGTAATAGATTTATTCCACTGATCAACAACTTGATATTCCTTCAAATAATCTGAAGCTGTAAAAGTAGGCTGATCCTCCTCACCTTTTTTATAAAAGTAAGAATGTGTTTGTAAATTATTAGACTGATCAACTTTAAGGAAAGAGACGTAAATTTCATCTTTATCTTCATGTTCTTTCAGAGCATTGGTTAACTTTCCAGAATTTTCGTCCAATACCTTAGACGATTTTAATTCCCAAGTCCCCTCAATGTTCCCCGAAGCATTACGCCAAAAACCGTATACACCACCAACAAGCAACATCAAAACAACAGCAACAAGACTAGAAATCAAGGCTCCTTTGCCCCAATTTTTGGCCTTTTGCGATTTTTGATTAGCGTTTTGAATCGTTTCTAGAAGACGAACCTGACTTTCCAATCTCTTTTCTAGTCTGGCAACTGTCTGTTCTTCCTTAGATTTAGCTTTAGCAGCTAATTTTTCAGCCTTTTTCTTATCACGAGTAGCTTGACGAGCAAGCTTCTTAGCTGCTTTTTCTTCCTTATGATCAAGTTTTGTCAAATCCTCAGACAATCCAAGATGCTGTGCTTGGTTACTGAAAACTGGAATAGATTGATTAGGCTCACTCGAGGTATTAACAGAATGATTTTCTGCATCTGGACGGGTTGGCGCATAACTTGCCAAACGCTCCTTAGCCTCTGCGACGCGTTTGCGTTGTTCCTCTTCTTTTTGAATATCCTCAGCCTGGCGGCCCGACTGAATGGTTCTTACTTGACCAACAGTCTCTTGAGATAGGGCCTTTCTCTTTTCTTGAGCCACATTTGCCATAGCCTCTTGCGCGTTGTCACGCTCTTTCTGAGACTGGGCTAGTGCTCTGGCAGTTGCGGTTCCTTCTTCAAACTGTTGGTCAGCTGAAGACTCTCCTTGATCAGCTACTTGGTGAGCCTCTGCACCTTCAGAGAGAACAAACTCTCCTCGTTCCAAGGCTTCTTTAAAGTCGATTGGTCTTGGTTTTCGGCCATTCACGGCCTCAAAGTACTCTAACCATTCGTCTTTCAACATAATAAATCCCCCTGAATTAAAAAACACATGATTAACTTCCCTATTTTACCATACTTTTTAACATAAAAATAGGGATTAACAAGAATTCTAAAAATTCTTATTAAATCCCCATTAATCTTCTTTTGGTGTAATAGACAATAATTGGACAAAACGGTGTTGTGCTGATTCCGTTTCAAGCGTGACATTATCGTATCTAAAGAGAATCTCTTCGATATTTGCCAAGCCCAATCCTCGACCTGTTCCTTTTGTTGAAAATCCTCTTTGTTTCAAAGGAGCTACATCAATAGAAGCTTCCTTAGTTGAATTCTCAACAACAATAACTGATTGATTTTCCATCTTAAAGATAGCGATAGATAATTTTGGTTCATCTGCTAATACAGTAGCTTCTATAGCATTATCACAAAGAATGGATATGATTGTAATCAAGTCGAGTGGACGCATATCTGTGAAGAAGACGCCCTCTTCAACCTCAACATGACATTGAATACCTTTATCAAAAGCTTCGGCAACTTTAGATGACAACAGACTCTTAAGCGGCATGTTGGTCACACGAGTTAATTTTGCCAAATCAAACTTTTGCTGCTTCAAATCTGATGCCGAATCTTTCAAGACGCTATCATAAATCATCTTGATTTGGTCGATGTCTTTCATCTGAATGGCTTCATTAAGCGAAATCATGACATTAGTATAGTCGTGACGGAAACTACGTAACGTTTCGTAAAGACTTTCGACTTGTTCAGAATACTTCTCTAGGTCATCCAAGTGACGACGATTTTCTTTTCTTCGCTCATTTTCAAAGTACTCATCTGCGTATCTATTGACACTGTAAACAGCATAAAGAATCGCAATATAGCCAATCAAGGTTATAATATGGCCAGCATAGTACAAATCAAAGAAACGCGAAGCCACAACTACGGAATAGTTCATAATCACATAACTAATCAAAACAAAGTTAGTGAAAAACATTATCCGACCAAATTTGCGATCTCGCTCCAAAACCCTCAAATATTTAAAATCAATATTAAGAAGTTTGGAAAGAGCGACAAATGTTGGAATAATTAAAAGGTCAAAGAAAATGAAATAAAGATAACTTTTGTTAAGGAAATCCGATGTGATACCAAATCCCGGCATCAAAAAGTAGGCATAACCATTAAAAATCAAAAGATAAAGAACAAGAGGATAGAAGGCATAAAATGCCAACATATTGGTGGTTCTTTCCTTGCCATAGAAATAAGCATAGAAAAGAAGGTAGAACGGTGTCATAAAGGACAAACCGACATTATATGACATCCCCAGTATCCCCCCTATACATTCAACTAGGAACGCAATAGGAAGAATAATACGTGGTATCTTGACCAAGCTGGTCTTTTCGTAAATCCACTGTATGACGATGAAATGCAAAAGATATTCTAATGCAATTTGCAAATTGAGCATCATTTAATGGTTAGCCACCTCCTTCTAGTAATCTTAAATAAGCAGTAAAAAGCCACATTACTATTTTAGCACACTTCCTGCTATTATATGAGATAAAATTGAATAGTTATCTCGAATTTCAGAAAACTTTCAATAATGATTAGAGAAGAAGGGGAAAATCTGAGCCTTAACGATTTTTCAATCGTTCCAAAAGTTCTTTTTTACGTGTCCGCGATAGAAGGCATGACTCGTCTCCCTCAAAGAAGACCATATTAGCCGTACGATCCACACTTGTCACATTACTCACATTGACAACAAAAGAGCGATGCGTTTGGAAGAAAATATCATCCAATTTCGCTACTTCTGCAATTTTTCCATAGAATTCTACTAGATTTGACTTGGTGTGAGCAATCAACTTATGTGGCACAGGGGCTGTTTCAATGTATAAAATGTCATCATAAGGAATATTAACATCATTTTTATCCGTTTTTACCGTCAGACTCTGTGCCTTGGTTTCTTGCTCAACCTGCGAATACGCAAAATCTAAAAGTTCTACCAAGGCTCTCTTAAGATCTGCATCTTCCATGGATTTATCAACAAAGTCCAGAGCTTGAATCTTATAACGGAAGGTCAAGGGCATAAACTCAGAGTAGGCTGTAACAAAAGCGATTTGTGCTTTCAAGTCTTCCTTACGGATTTCAAGCCCAATATCTAGTCCCTGCTTCGTTTGATTTTTAAGGTCAATATCCAAAAGATAAACCATGGATTTACCCGAACCTCTATCAGCATCTAACAATTCCTGACCTTGCTCATAAAAGGTAATCCCATCAACAACGGCCTTCGACTCCTCAACTGCTTCGTCCAATAAACGACTAACACGATGACGCTGCAAGGCATCATCTTCAAGGACGATAATAGAAAGCATCTTATTTCCCTCTTTCTTTCTAATATACTTTAATATACCTATTTAACATTTTATCATAATTAATCGGATAATATTCCTTTTTGTACAGCATAAAGTCTTTTTAACTTACCTCATTTCATTTATAAAACAATTGTTATCTCCCTGTCACTTTATCTTCATTTTTAGATGTTATCATGAGAACTGTTTTTGTTTTATATTAAAAAGGAGAAAGTTATGTTACGTTCTTTTAAAACGCAAGGGACTAAGACAAAGACCATCTTAACCCTTGCAACTGTTGGTATCATTAGTGCTTTTCTTGTGGGAAGTCCTCAGCATGCCTCTGCGGATCAAACCTATGTTTCAGATCCTAACCAGGCTATGACATTTTCTGAACTTGAAACAACTACAAATACCAATACCATCACTCAAACAGGTGTATCTAGTGAAACACCTACTACTGTGACTACTGTGTCACATACCTCTGTAGATGATCTTCATACACATGAAAATGACTATGAACAAACGCCCACAAATACTCCGACTTTTGAGGAATTGAAACAAGATAGTCAAACAGCTAGCAGTACTGTCGACAGCCAGACTGGTAGCAAAACCTATGGGACTAGAATTCCGACAAATACAGATAGCAATCATAAGGCTGTAGAAAATCACTCTGAACCAAAGACCGAAACTGTCGCTCAAGCACAAACCTGGTCAAAAGATGGTGCTACATGGGTATCAACAGAAATTAATAATGGTAACGTTCATAAGATTCTATCTACTTATATTCCAAAACCATTAACACCTTCTACAAAGCCCACGACAACAGCTACAACAAAACCTAAACAATCAACTCCTGCTGTTAGTCAACCTAAAAAACCAGCCACAGTCGCTAACAAACCTACAACATCTACAACTCAACCTAAGAAACCAACAACTGTTGTAAACAAGCCAGCGCCTTCTACAACGACACAACCTAAGAAGCCAACAACGACTGTCACTAAACCTACAGCTCCTAAAGCTACTCCTATCCAACCTGCTAAACCAGTGGACCGAATTGCTCAAGTATGGCAAAAGAATAACGAACTGGTAAAAGAGAATTACGACACTCCTCACTGGTCAACTAAGGAAGCAACAGTCTTCATCAATGCTAAAAATCCTGAAATCGTGAATGCCTACAAACAAGCTATCACTTCTTGGAATAACACTGGTGCCTTTAATTTCTTGCTCACTAACGATAAACAAAAAGCTAACATCATTGCTGATGAACGTTATGAAGGTAATGTAGCAGCTCCTCTTGGGGTTACCTACTCTACTTACTACCTCCCAACTAAGCAATATAGTAATGCTACTGTTTACTTGAACACCTTCCATGTTCAAAACAATTATTATCAAAAGAATGGTGGAAAACTCCTTAACACTGCGCAACACGAATTAGGCCACTCAATTGGACTTGAGCACAACAGTGCTGTTGCCTCTGTAATGGAACCTAAAGGTGGTAAGACAAGTATCCAACCAGTTGATATTAACAATGTTAAGAAGCTCTATAGCAAGATTTAAGTTCTTACACCATCACTATAATTTATAAGCAGACCTATCAGGTTCTGTTTTTTTTTATACAAGTGAGATGACCATTCAAGACCAGAAAATGACTGTTCATGATTTTTTCTTACATATTTTAAAGATATGTAAAGTTTTCTCCATTTTTTTTGGTAAAATAGAAAATGTAAAGAGAGACCGGATGAGTTAGAAAACTCAACTTTGTTAGTTTTTGCTCATTATTCTCATAAACAGAATAAAAATAGTCTAGGAACCCTTCTTAACATTTATACCTATCTTCCCCAAACACTTTTCCCCCATTCCTAGATTTCCAGATCTCTCCTAATAAAGAACGTCTAGCAACAGCAGCTAGGCGTTCTTTATTGTATCTAAAGCACATAGGCCTTGATATTAACCTAGTAGATTAGTAATCGTTCAAAATAATTCTCACAAAATTACCATTCAAGATCAGAAAATGACTGTTCATGATTTTTTCTTACATATTTTAAAAATATGTAAGTTTTCTCTGATTTTTTTTGGTACAATAGATAATGTAAAGAGAGACCTAATGAGTTATAGATAAGTGTTTTATCATTTAAAACTTATTGTTCTCGCAAATATTTTTTAAATAGTCTAGGAACCCTTCTTAACATTTATACCTACCTTCCCCAAACACTTTTCCCCCATTCCTAGATTATCAGATCTCTCATAAGAAAAGCGTCTAGCTCACCCGGCTAGGCCTTTTTTCTTTTTCCATACTTTTGCTATAATAGAGTCATACCGTTTGAAAGGAACTCATAAAATGACTATAGATCAGCAACTTCTTTGCTACAAACGTTTACCAAACTGGACAGCTACAACACTTCCGGAAATGGTGACACAAAAACACAATACTAAGGTGGGAACTTGGGCTAAATTGACCATTCTATCGGGATCTCTTCACTTCTACGAATTAGACGAAGAGGGAGAGGTTACTGCAGAGCATCTCTTTACCCCCGAGACAGAGATTCCTTTTGTTGAACCACAAGCTTGGCATCGCATCGCTGCTGCTTCAGATGATTTGGAATGCTATCTTTCTTTTTACTGTAAACCCGAAGACTACATGGCTAAAAAGTATGATACTAAGGCCCACTCCGAGGTTCTTGAAGCAGTCCAATCTGGCCATATCAAACCTGGTCGTACCCTTGACCTAGGCTGTGGTCACGGTCGTAACGCTCTTTATTTGGCATCTCTTGGGCATGATGTTACAGCCGTTGATGTTAATAACGAAGCTACACAACGCATCCAAATGATTGCAGATGAGGAAAATTACAATGTTAGAGCTGGCTACTACGATATCAATGCTGCTGCTCTTCCTGAGTCTGAAACCTTTGATTTCATCCTCTCAACAGTAGTCTTTATGTTCCTTGATCCGGATCAAATTCCGGCTATTATCAAGAATATGCAAGAGCGTACTGTCGTAGGTGGTTACAATCTGATTGTTTGTGCCATGGATACTGAGGAACACCCTTGTACCATGCCTTTCCCATTTACGTTTGAAGAGGGAGAGTTGAAAAATTATTATAGTGACTGGGAGTTAGTCAAGTATAATGAAAATCTTGGTCACCTTCACCGTTTGGATGAATATGGCAATCCCATCGCCCTTCAATTTGCAACCATGTTAGCTAAGAAGGTTAAATAAGAGCGAATGACTGTAGAAGAGCTGAACACAGCTTGACTTGTCTTCAAAGTAAAAACTAGGAACCCAGTCGGATTCCTAGTTTTTTAATTGTTTACAATGTCTGCATATCCTGATTTAAGGTCTGCATTTTCTGTTTCTTTGACATAATAGACACCACCATTGGTAGTTGGTGAATAAAGCACAAAGGGAGTCCCATCTTTTTTAATGGTGAAGAAATAACGGTGAACAGATACATTTTCCCATCTCTCGTAAACGGAAACAATGGTATACTCAGAACTGCTATTACCATTTGCAGCATAAGTAGCATCCACAGTCTGGTTATGGTCCGACATCCAACGGATAGGCAAGGAAGAGGCTTCATTGGTAATTTCTTTGTATCCAGGCTGATTCATCTGATTGCCCCAAGAAACCATCAAACTAGCAAGTTGACTAGCTTTGTCATTGGTCCAACGTGGATTTTCAGTATAGGCTTCCTTAGCATGGTTAGCATCAGGTGTGTCAATACTTGCACTGCTAGATTCACTTGTCTTCGTATTTTCGGCCGATGAAGTACTTGGCTTGGCACTAGCCTTATCTGTCGATGAGAATATCGAGCTAGCCACTGTGGCAGATGACTTAGTCTGTTTGACGTTCTTCAGTGAACTAGAGACTAGAGTCAAGCCAATACCAACTACTATCGCTACCAGAGCCCCCAGAAGAATATAGATATAATTATAATTTTTCGAGATTCCAATAAGGCCAGACTGATAAGCTAATTGTAGTTCATCAGGTTTCGGTTTACGCCCCTGAACTTGCTCAAAACGACTTATCCATTCTGCTTCTGATAGCTTTCGCATAATTTTCCTCTTCTCTTTATCAATTATCTTCCATCCTATCATAGAACAGGGATGATGACAATAGTAGAGAGAACTTGAGGTTTACCTTCAACCTATTATCCTTTATTTTCAAAATAACGACGAACAAGTCGATTCTAGGAGGGTTGTTTCTCCAAAAGTTGAAATGCCAAGTTCAATCGTCATAAATCTTTCCTCCAGTAATTCTTTATTTTTTATTAGAATAACATTATCTCTAATTAGTAATAATTACCAATAAAAAAGCCTAAGACTCTATTTTCCAAGAAAGGCTAATAGGGTTAGGCAGAAAAGGAGAACTAAAGCACCCATGACCACTAGGAGACTAATCTTATAGCCTAGGGGATTTTTGGGATTTAAACTAGTTCCAACGCCATACCTACGGAGGACAAATAAGGGTTCTGAGGGAGATTGCTTAAGGTTGTAGCCTAAGAGATACCTTAAGTAAAATAAAAAGAAGACACTCATCCCTGGAAAAATGACAAGTGGAAGAATAATTCCCTGTGACCACCAAATCATGATTGTAAGAATGATTTGTATCAACAAGAGAACCCAAAACATGTAATAAATGTATGATTGCTTTTTCATTAATATGTACCTCTCAATCTAAGATTAGTATTCTCCTCCTAGCTTCTCTTATCAATCCCATAACTCGCCTGACATCTTATTTTCTGCTACAATAGATAGGAACAATTCAAAGAAGGAAACTGTACACATGAAATTAATTTCTTGGAATATTGATTCCCTAAATGCCGCTCTTACTAGTGACTCTGCTCGCGCTCAACTATCACGCGCAGTTATCCATACCTTGGTCGCTGAAAATGCAGATATCATTGCAATTCAAGAGACAAAACTATCTGCTAAAGGTCCGACTAAAAAACATTTGCAAATCTTAGAAGACTACTTCCCTGACTATGACAATACCTGGCGTTCATCTGTGGAACCTGCCCGTAAAGGTTACGCTGGAACCATGTTCTTGTATAAAAAAGAATTGACACCAATCATCACATATCCTGAAATCGGAGCACCTTCAACCATGGACTGTGAAGGACGTATCATCACTCTCGAATTTGACCATTTCTTTGTGACACAGGTCTACACACCAAATGCCGGTGACGGCCTCAAACGTCTACTAGAACGTCAAATCTGGGATGAAAAATATGCGGATTACCTAGCCGAATTGGACGCTCTGAAACCAGTCCTTGCGACTGGTGACTATAACGTTGCCCACAAGGAAATTGACTTGGCAAACCCTTCAAGTAATCGCCGTTCACCAGGTTTTACAGATGAAGAACGTGCTGGCTTCACTAATCTCCTCGCTAAAGGATTTACAGATACTTACCGTCACCTCAATGGTGATGTTACAGGTGCCTATACATGGTGGGCCCAACGTAGCAAAACATCTAAAATCAATAATACAGGCTGGAGAATTGACTACTGGTTGACTTCAAATCGTATTGCCGATAAGGTCACAAAATCAGATATGATTGACTCTGGTGATCGCCAAGATCACACACCTATTGTCTTAGAGATTGACTTATAAAACAACTCTAGACCTAAATCCCTAAAAAGAGTAGAACTACTACTCTTTTACTTTGCCCAACTAAGGAGAAATAATGAAAAATAAACTTAACCCTACACAAAAGCTTGTTCTCTCAGCTATTATCATGGCCCTATATATCGCTATCCTCTTTGTCTCTCAAGCTATTTCCTTTGGTGCTGTTCAGATGCGTCTGGCTACGGCTTTATATGGATTAACCTATATCTTCCCATTTTTGGTTGTCCCACTCAGTCTCGCCAATGCTATTGCTAACTCTTTTGGTGGCCTGGGATTGATTGATGTTGTCGGTGGATTCTGTGCCAGCTTTCTGGCAACTGGTAGCATCTACCTCATCCGCAAAGCCAAGTTGTCAAGCTGGTTTATCGTACTCCCAATCCTACTCGTTCCATCCTTAGTGGTACCTATCTGGCTTAGCGCCTTACTTAAACTTCCTTATCTTGCTCTCGTTTTCAATTTGCTATTAGGACAATTAGTACCTTCAATCTTGGGAGCCGTCCTTGTAAGAGAGTTGTCCAAACGTGGATACAAAGACTGACAGACAAAAGTATCTCTGCAAATTGCAGAGATACTTTTTTAGTAATGATATGCTTTTTCGTAAGCTTCTTTTGGTGTCAGTTTGTCTCCAAAAATAAGTAAACGGTAGTCAACATTAGTAGGATCTTTTTGATAGTCATCAACCCAATCTTGATTCATTTCGAGATAAAGATTATAAGTTCCCAACTCAGTCGAAACAGTACCTATCTTGTAAAAATCTTTATAACGCTTTTGGTTATCCGTTTTTTTCAATTTTTCATATCGATAATAGGTTCTGGCAAAGTCCATGAATTGGAATTCTTTCTTATCTTTGCCAGAGCCCGTTGTTACTTCAATGGTACCTTTGTTATTTGTTAGGTGTAAATCATAAACATAGTCACCATGATTATCTTCATAGAAAATACCTGAGGTGTTATCCTCCTCATCATATAAGGTCTCAATATTTGCATACTTAGCAGCCTGCCAAGCAACAGGGACTCCTTCATATTCACCATCAATCTGTAAACCTAAAAGTGACCAATAATGACCGATATAGAAGGTATTAGACTTATTACGATCTGTCACCAGTTCACCTACCATCTTAAGGTTTTCAGCACCTAGACGATAAGGGTTAGATAGGTAACCAAAGACTGGGAAGAAATAAATGATGACTGTAAAGGTCAAGAGGGTCTTCATATTAATCTTATTGATTGCCCAGAAGAAATAAGCAGCTGAGAACAAGAGAGCGTAAGCAGCCCCGTAGCTAAACTTATGCGCGTGAGCAATCAAGAGCAGAATGAAGAAAATAGGTTGGATAGGACGAATCTTGTGATAGATGATAGAGAAAACGTCCTCCTTGTCTTCCTCAGATTTGAAAATCAAAGACAAGACAATGGTCAAGAGTACAAAGAAGGCACCAAAGCCGAAACCAACATCATTTGGACGGAAGAAATAAGCCAAGATGGACATATCCATCACCAAAAGCCAGACAGCTGCAAATTTAACCATGTTGTTACCAAATTTTGCAGCCGTTTGACTAGGTGCCTTCAAAGGTACCTCAAAGGCTTGAGCAAGTGCTCTTTCTTTGGCTTGACGTTCAGCCTCTATTGCAGCTTTCATTTCCTTAGTACGGCGTTCCTTTTGGAACAAATGGGCAACCTTAGTCGGTTCATCTTGCCTTGACTTAGTGATACTCAAGAAAAGCAAGTACTGCATGGCGAAAATGAGAGCTGTGTTTCCACCGTATTCTAGAAAGGAACCATCCCAAATACTAGAAACAACTGCAAAAACAATGTAACCTCCAAGTGAGATCAAAACCGTCAAGAGCAAATGAATCCAACGATAGCGGTAAGTGTATTTATCAGTTGTATCTCGTCTCAAAAAGGTGTCACGTGGGTAAAGATACCAGATAACGAAGATAAGTTCAATGGCCTGAACTGCTGTTAGAAAACCAACATAGTTGAAGCCAAAAAGAGCTGCTACCACATTGATGAGATAGGAAATAATAGCCAAAACTCGCAGACTGGTGCGCTTAGACAAAAGTCCAATACTCATCAGAGTGATAGTTGAGAAAGCAGAAAAACCAGCACCCACCTTATCATCAAAGATGAAGACGTTAACAAAGGCAAAAATCAAGATTCCTAAAAGAGTCAAGACTTGTCTTTGCATTTCTTTTTTCTTTTCTTTCATATTTTCCCTCCTTTTGGAAATGATAACGCTTCCGTATTCCTATTTTAACACAATTATACTATTTTTGTCAGATTTGAAAAGACATTCGGATAAACGAATGCCTTTTTCATTAATTATCCATTGCTTCAATCTTAAGGAAAACAAAATCTCCATCAAAGCGTTGAATATACTTTTGAAAGCCTAATAAACTAAAGGTTTCAATCTCATAACGGACCTGATCAACACCTTCACTAGTGCTTTCCTCTAGCAATTTCAGTTTTGGAATATCAGACTCCAAGACATCACGGTAGAGACCTTTATACTCAAAGGTAATTCGAGCCCATTCGTTACCAGAAAGCATTGAGAAAGCTTGGTAACGCACCTGCTCATCTGTAATGAGACGGGCTTCTTGTTCTGGACTAAGCGTGAAGGCGACGTCATTTTCAGATTTATGAATGGTCTGAAAACGATCGACACGGAAATAACGTATTTCAGAGAACTTGTAATCACAAGTAAAGTTCTCATCCAATTTGTAAGAAATACAGTAGAAATAGTGGTTGTCAAAAATGACTGAAATTGGAAAGACCTTATACTCCTCCACTTTTTCACCTGGCTTACGGTAGCTAAATGACAATGGACGTTGGTCCACAATAGCATCGAAAATGGCTGAAATAGCTGGTAAGAGTGACTTATCTTGTTCCTGATAAATCTTAAGTTCTTGATAACTATCTAGTTCTAGCTCAGTCAATCGCTTGATACGTCTGCGCTCTTTGTCGTCTACAGCCCTCTCAACAAAGATGTTGATTATCTCTGCTACTTCATCCTTTCGAAGGGCACGACTCTCTAAAAGAATCTTAGATAGGATAACTGCCTGATTGTATTTAAGGTTACCATAACCTTGTTCATACTCAGCATGGTAGGAACCGTATTTTCTAGAATACTTAACCTTCATATTTGGACGTAACTCAGTCAAATTTTCCTTGAGTTCACTCACGTCCTCTTTAAGTGTACGCTCACTTATGCCAAAGCGAGCTAGGTAGTCCGTTTTTGAAATGTCATTTCCCTTTTCCAATTCGGACATAAAGTACAAGAGACGTTTGGTTTTTGATGCTGTCATTATAAAATCCCCCTTTATAATCAAACCTCTTATTACTAAAAAATTGCTGTCTAGTTATTAATTATCATAGATAGTCATCACCAGTGGCCACGATCCACAGAATTATAGCTCAAATAATAGTCCTTTTTCTTTTCGTTATACTCAAAAGAGAGTCTTAACAATTGTGCTTTCTCAATAGGACTATTCTGATCCGTGTAATCAAGATCAACTGACTTATGCATGATTCCTGATGAATGGACCTTTATACTTCTCCAGGCCCCTTTTACCTGAGGATGTTCCCTAATAACCTCAGACAAGGATGTTGTTGGACCAAAATAAGCTTGGTCTTTGGTACGTAAGCTATTTATCTGTTCTTCAGTCCAATTACTGCTATAGTTAGCAACTTCAGTGACGCCATCAAGTGGATAAGTCGCTGTTCCACCATCATAAACAAAGCGTCCCTTTTCGTCCTTCACAAAAGAGAGATCAATATACTCATTGCCATCTCCACGGTCATATCTCACCTTGAGACCACTGGATTCCATCTCGACATAATTGCCCTTACCATGACTTTTAATAATCGAACGTAAGGTATCAACCTTGGGTTTCAGATTTTCAAAATCTTCTTCCGTCCAGTTATAAATCGCAGACTTATCTTCGTAGTCTTTTGGATCATCACTATCGGGTTTCTCCTCATCAAGTTCTGACTGGGATACTTGTTGGATCAGCCTGTATTTTTTCATAGCGCCTCGATAGACAGAACCACCTAAAGTTGCAAAGAAGGATAATCCAATCAGGGCAAGCACGATTGCGGTAAAGAGAAATCTACCTAGCTTCTGTCCCATTCTAAAGAGAATGATAGCAAGGACAAAACAAGCCACAATTACAGCCAGATACAGAATTATCGGCTTATACCTCCAAGATAAGAAGACCGACATCCAGCTCACACTTAAGAGTATCAATGGCAAAACAAGGGTCAAAAAGAAATGTCGCTTTTCAGCTTTTTCCTCCTGAAAAGCAGAGTCAAACTCTGGCCCTTGATTACTAAAAGCCGACTCGAAAGCCTGATCACCATTCTTTCGATGATCATCACTTAAATAACGTTCACTTTCTTTATTAAACATCTACTCCTCTAAATATTCTATATAACAATTTCCCAGTTTTTTCTATTGTAACAAATGAAAGCGTCATTTTCTACAGATATACTTAAAAAGCAACCTGTCTTAGGTTGCTTAAAGGTTTAACATTAGTCATTCTCGATTTTTTCAGCTTCTGTACTGAATTTTTGTGCAATGGCTTCGAGGGCCAATTCGTCTGTATCTGGAAGAGTGATGGCATCATCTGAAATCTCATCAATATTTGCATAGAATTCAATATGATTCTTCAGATTTTGGAGGTGAATCGGTGCATCACCACCATATTCGCCATCGAGGTTAATCATCATACGATCATCACTTAAAGGCTCAATATCTAGCGAGTTCGTTTTGATATAAGAAATTCTCTTATCGTAGATATGCTTACCACCTTGAAGGACCTGACGAATAAGGTCAACTAGCTCAAAGAGGTTAGCTGTCTTAACCATAATTAGGGTAAATTTACCATCATCCAGTTTAGCATCTGGTGCAATCGTTTCGAAGCCACCAACTGAATTGGTCAAGGCAACGAAAATCATAGAAATCCCGCCTTCAAAAACACCCTCATCATGCCTAATACGGACTGGTACCTTCTTAACTTGTGGGAGTAATTCTGCCCCCTTAACAAGATAGGCCAAATAACCAAGTACTGTCTTCAATCGACTAGGCACACTATAGGTTAGTTCCGTAAAGGAACCCGCAGCCGCAATATTGATGAAGTATTTGTCAGCATAGGCACGACCGATATCCATCTGAAGGGTTTGATTTTTAGCAATAACCTTGGCTGCTTCAACAGGATTTCCTCTTGGAATCTTCAAAGCGCGTGCAAAGTCATTTGTTGTCCCCGTTGGAATAACCGCCATTTGTGGGCGTTTTTTGAGTGGGGCAATCCCAGAAACAACCTCATTGATTGTTCCATCGCCACCTGCAGCAATAACTAAGTCAAAGCCTGCTTTGGCTGCACGAGTGGCCTCATTTTTTGCTGAGTTCTCATCTGGTGTTGTTTGAAAGGCTGACGCTTCAAAGCCAGCACCTTCCAGAATATCCAAGACCTCGGCAACATTTTTTTTCATAATTTCTTGTCCAGATGTTGGATTATAAATTAAGCGGGCACGTTTTTGTTTCATATTGAACTCCTATAAATCCAGCAACCAAGCCTCATCTTTTACGTCAATTCCTAGGCTTTGTGCTTTTTCCAACTTACTTCCGGCATCACTACCAGCAACTACTAAATCTGTTTTCTTAGAGACAGAACCTGTCACCTTAGCACCCAGAGCTTCTAGTTTTGCCTTTGCTTCACTACGTTTAAGATGCTCCAATTTTCCTGTCAAAACAACTGTCTTACCAGATAGGATGGCATCATCTGCTACCTTTTGCCCAAGATAGGCCAAATTAACCCCGTAGGTTTCCAGTTCTTTAAGAAGAACCTGAGCTTCTTCCTTGGCAAAATAACGCTGGATGGACTTGGCAATAACCTCTCCTAAACCATCTACAGCAGCAATTGCCTCGACATCTGCACTTGCTAACTCTTGTATACTTCCAAATGCTTCTAGCAACTGCTTACTAACTTTGGCACCAACATGACGAATACCCAAACCATAGAGCAATTTCTCTGCAGAATTTTCTTTTGAGGCTTGAATGGCTGCATAAAGTTTTTCAGCAGACTTTTCCTTAAAACCTTCCAATTGGAGGAAATCCTGACTGTTCAAGCCATAGATATCAGCTACATCTTTAACCAATTCAGCTTTAAAGAGCTTTTCAACCACTGAAGGTCCCATACCTGCGATGTTCATGGCATCACGAGAGGCAAAATGGATGAGGCCTTCCTTAATCTGAGCAGGACAAGAAGGATTAATACAACGTAGGGCAACTTCATCTTCAAAATGTAAGAGGCCACTACCACAAGATGGACATTGCGTCGGTACTTCCATTGGTTCTTGCGTTGTACGCTTACTTTCCACTACACGAAGTACTGCAGGGATAATATCACCAGCTTTGTAGACAATCACGGTATCACCGATACGAATGTCTTTTTCAGCAATATAATCCACATTATGAAGGGTAGCACGACTAACCGTTGTCCCTGCTAATTGCACTGGAGTTAAATTAGCAGTCGGCGTTACTACACCCGTACGACCTACCTGCCAGTCCACTGAGAGAAGTTCTGCTTCCTTTTCCTCAGCAGGGAATTTATAAGCAATGGCCCAACGTGGTGCCTTAACTGTAAAACCTAGCTCTTCTTGCATAGCCAAACTATTGACTTTGATAACAACACCATCAATATCATAAGCCAAGTCATCGCGATCTTCTCCAACAGCTTGAATAAAGTCCCAAATCTCATCCATCGATGATGTGACAATGCGTCGTGGATTAACAGAGAAACCGAGTTCTGCCACTTCATTTAAGACATCATTTTGTGTTAGACGCTCCGTTGGACTAGCTTCCTGATAAAGGAAAGTCGCCAAACGACGCTCTGCAACCACTTTGGTATCTAATTGACGAAGAGTTCCTGCTGCAGCATTACGTGGATTGGCAAATTCGGCCTCACCATTTTCCTGGCGTTGGATGTTGATGCGTTCAAACTCAGCCCGTGGCAGGTAACACTCCCCACGCACCGTAATATTAAGAGGTTGGTCCAACTTCAGAGGAATATCTGAGATCCGCTTGACATTTTCAGTGATATTCTCACCTACAGAACCATCACCACGTGTCGCACCTACCTGAAGAATACCATCCACATAGGTCAACGAGATAGAAAGCCCATCGATTTTGAGTTCAGCCATATAATCAGCATTAGGAAATTCGTCCTTAACCCTCTTATCAAAGGCATCTAGCTCTTCTCGTGAAAAAGCATCCTGCAAACTATAAAGCGGATACTCATGTTGATATTTTTCAAAACCATCAAGTACCAGCCCTCCCACACGATGTGTTGGACTATCTGCTTGGACAAGTTCTGGATGTTCAGCCTCCAAAGCTACAAGCTCACGATAAAGCTTATCATACTCGGCATCTGACACTGATGGATTATCTTCCGTATAATACTCTTTTGCATACTGGTTAAGTTTAACAACCAGCTCTTTCATTCGTTTTTCCATAGGAACATTTTAACATAAAAGCAGAAAAAAACGCCTTTACAGACGTTAATTTAGGAAACAAAATCAATAACTTTGGCCAATTTCTTAATAAGAATTGCACCAACTAAGAGAGAAGCCAATTCTCCCATAGCAACAGTGAACCAAGTTGCCCAAAATGGTGCCTGAGTAACCAAGGTCAACTCAGCCGCAATTGTCACCATGAAGAATGAGAAGTAAAAGGCAAAGTAAACATGAGCCTTGTCAAAAAGTCCACCTAAAATATCTTGGTTCTTAAATCGGTCGAAGAAATAAACACCTGAACCGACAAAGACCAGTGTCGAGAGACTTCCGACAACCACATCAATCATGTTAAAGCTAAAGAAATTAGCAATCACACAGCCCAAAGTCACGGCAATGATATACTTGCGATTATAAAATCCTAACAGATTGAACATTTCTGCAATTCGGAACTGGTAGGGACCATACGAAATTAAGTTAAAAGGTGGCACAACAGTCAAGACTACATAAAGAGCTGCCACAATAGCAATATGTGTTAAATCACGAACAGTTTGTTTTTTCATTTTTCCTCCATAATCAATGTTTTTTATTAGCTACGAAAAATCAATAATCCCGTCAAAAGAGCCTGGATCTCACCAAGCTCTTTTTATCATCTAGGAATCATCCTCATGTTTTTTTTGTTTTTTGCTGTCACTACCATCTCCAGAAAAACTCTGAATAATAGTAATCACATCTCCTCTTCTACTTTTCAGTTCACCTTGTCTAAGCTCTTGATAGGTCGCATTAAAGACGGCACCCAAAATCAATATCCTGGCCAAAAAGATGAACCAAAGCATGAAGACGAAAATCATAATGGATCCAAATAACTTGATGTCAACCAATCGACTCAAGGTACGAATCACGTAGGTTCCAAACAAGTTACTTAAATAGCCAATCACTAAAGTCGTAAAGATAGTCCCTGGCATAACGTAGCGGATTTTTCGAATCTTCACATTTGGAAGCACGAAATAAAGCACCATCATTCCCAGGAAGACAACTGCAATACTTAGAGGCTGAATACTATTTAAAATAAGCTGGGTCATCTTGGAACCAATAGGATAGGTCTGATTGATAACTCGAAGGACCGACTGAATAATCGTAGACAGCATTAGTGCAAAGGTGAGCAGGAACAAGATGACCAGACTCATGAAACCACCAACAATGTGGCTAATAAAGACATCACGGTGTTCTGAAGCACCATATGCCTTGTTAATCGCCTTTTGAAGTGAAGACAAGGACTTAATCATAGTCCAGAATCCCGTCAAAGAGGCAACTCCCAACAACTGTCCAGAAGGTGTCGAGAAGATATCTTTAACAACATTAGCTGCAGGTGCATAAAACTGCTTAGGAAGATGCTCATTCATAAACTTCAAGAGATCAGTCGTATCAATATTCAGATAGGGAAAGACATTTGCCGCAATGACAATAAGTGGAAAAACCGTCAAAATAAGATAGTAAGCCACTGCGATAGTTGAAATATCTACCTCTGCACTACGATAATGACTAAGATAAACCTGCAAAGGGCGCCACTGGAGTTTATCCAGGAGACGGGCCATTATGCCTTGTCGTTTCATACTAATAAGTTCTTTCTTCGCCTTGAGAAGTCAAAATTACTGGACCATCCTTAGTGATAACAAATTGGTGTTCATATTGACAAGAAAGTCCACCGTCAAGAGTTTTGTGAGCCCAACCCGTTTCAAGGTCAGTATCGATTTCCCAAGTACCAGTATTAATCATTGGCTCGATAGTCAAAACCATTCCTTCTTTGAGACGGAGACCTCGTCCAGCCACCCCATAGTTTGGCACCATTGGTTCTTCGTGCATTGTTGGCCCAACTCCGTGTCCAACCAAATCACGAACAACACCGTAACCACGACTTTCAGCGTATTCTTGGATAGCTGCACCGATATCACCGATACGGTTACCGACTACCGCTTGTTCAATACCAAGGTACATAGCCTCACGTGTTACTTCCATAAGTTTTTTAACTTCGTCAGATGGCGTTCCAATCGCATAAGCCCAACATGAGTCAGCCAAACCGCCAGAATATGATTCCGTGTATTTTTTAACCTGAGCAACATTGTCAAAATCCAATTTTGACACATCAAGGACTGACTTATCGATAGGTTCTGATAAGACCATATCTACCTTCAAGAGGTCACCATCTTTCAAAATATAGTGACGTGGAAAGGCATGTGCCACTTCGTCATTAAGGCCACAGCATGTCGCATAAGGGTAATCCATAATGCTTCCCTCAACCCCAATCTGAAGGGGAAGGACATTCTCTTCTTTACAACGACGACGCACATACTCTTCCACTTCCCACATGTCTACTCCTGGTTTCAAGAGGTCACGTAGACCAATGTGAATGCTAGCAAGAAAATCCCCTGCCCTATCCATTGCTTCAATTTCACGTGCTGATTTTAATGTAATCATTGTTTTCTCCGTTTTCTTTATATCTTTTATTTTTAGTTACTAAGTTTTCTTAACCACAACGACTGATTTGCAGACGGTATGATTTCCGTGTGTAACCATAAGGTCCAGATGGGCTCTACGTCTGGTTTCAGCGATAATACTTGGTGTAATCGTCACCTTATCATCGATCTGAGCTGCCTGAAGAAAGTAAAACATCATCTCTTCAATCACAAGACCATTTTGTTCCTGCTTTTCCATGATACGATAGACAACCTCTTTAACCATCTCTGCAAGAACACCCTGAGTGAGGTTTCCAGAATTGTCAATCATAGTGGGCTCGACCTCAAAGCTGAAAGCATGCTTGTCCTGGTTTAGGTTAGCTATCATTTGATCGCTAAAGGTGTGCAAGTTGCCACGATTATTGTCCTGAAGTTCTTCCAAAACCTGACGACGGGTGATAACACCTAGATAGTGTTTTTCTTCATCCACAACAGGAATGATATCAAAGTCCTCAAAAATCATCTTTTGGGCCACAGTTGCCAGACTAGTCTCAAGTCGTGTCACCGTCGGCTTGGTCATTATTGCCTTGAGCATGGTCGTCGGTTGCTGATTAGACACATCTCGCATGGTCACAATCCCAATCACCTTGTCAGCCTCAGACAGAATAGGAAAACGCACCAAGTTCGTCCGTTTCACCAAATTCTGAAAATCCCTGACTGTCATTTCTGGAGTCATGTAGTTGTAGTCTTCTCGTCTGGTATAAACTTGAGCTACAGTCTTGATGTCTGTTTTGATACGGACATTCGAAAGTGCCTGGTTAATCATGGTTGCCACGGTAAAAGTATCGTAAGTTGTTACCATGACTGGAAATTGCTTCAAACGTGAAAGCTCTTTAACCCTATCGGAAACCCGAAAGCCCCCCGTCACTAGAATAGCATTATTGTGTTCTAGGGCAAGCAATTGAATATCCTCACGGTCCCCAACAATAAGAAGATCTCCTTTGGTTAGATAACGAGTGATATTCTCAATAGTCATGGCTCCGATATAGAATTTACTGAAGACACGTTCCAGACCTTCATGACCGGAGATAACCTCAGACTCTGTAATCTCCGCAATCTCCGCAAAGGTCAGCTTATCAAGGCGAACCTGGACTTTCTTTTCAATTCGAACTGTCCCACTCCGAGGACGTGTCTCAACCAACCCTCGATTTTCAGCTTCTTTAATTGCTCGATAGGCAGTTCCATCAGAAACCTGTAAGTGATTCGAAATACTACGCACACTAACACGCTTACCGATAGGTAAGGCCTCTAGATAATCTAGAATTTCTTGATGTTTACTCACAGTTCTCCTCCTTCTCAAAGCGGAGATAATCACGCATGGTACGGGTGTATCGGTCTGCTCCCTTAAAGCGGGACACAAGTTTAAAGCCAGACTTCTCCGCTACACGAATCGATGCCTTATTTTCCAAGTGGGCAATAAGAATAATACGATCCATTCCCATAGCTGTCAAAGCCAAATTTGACAGACAAGTAACTGCCTCTGTCATTAAGCCTCTACCCCAGTATGAGGCATTCAAAAAATAGCCAAGCTCTGCAGTCCGTTTCTGGACATCTATCTTTTCAAAACGAACGACACCAATCATCTTTTCTAACTCTTTATCTACAATAGCCCATACACCTAGAGGCTCCTTCATGAAGTAATGAACCAAAAGGCAATCTGTTTCATGCTGTGTTTGAGTGGCAGGAAAGAAAAATTGTAGATTCTTAGGATTTGATACAATTTCGTGTAAATCAAAACGATCCAAAAAGATGAGTGGTCTAAAAGAAAGGCGCTCCGACTCAAAGAAGGCAAAAGCACCCAGACTAGTCCAAATATCCATGATAGTATTATAACACAGTTTTAGAAATGGAAAAAGGCTCAACCACTAGGGGTTGAACCTTAGACTTAATCTTCAATCAAACGAATATCTGCACCAAGGTCAGAAAGTTTCTCAATGATATTTGAATACCCACGAAGGATAAACTCAATATTGGTAATTTCAGTTTGACCTTCTGCCATAAGACCTGCCGTAACAAGCGCCGCACCTGCACGCAAATCACTAGCTTTTACTGGTGCACCTGAGAGTTGCGTTGGACCGTTGTAAACAATCTGTCCACCAAGTACTTGAATATCAGCTCCCATACGAGCCAATTCAGGAACGTGGTTCACACGTTTTTCATAAATTGTATCTATGATTTTTCCTCGACCACTTGCTTTCAATAACAATGGCGTCATAGGTTGTTGTAAATCCGTTGCAAAACCTGGATAAGGCGACGTCTTAATGTCAACAGGTTTTAGATCACCTTGCTCTTCCACAAAGATGGCATCTTCTTCAACGGTCATACGAACACCCATTGCTTCAAGTTTAGCAATAAAACTTTCAAGGTGTTCATAAAGAACATTTTTAACCTTAATTCCCTTACCGATAGCCGCAGCCATAGCAATGTAAGAACCCGCTTCAATACGGTCTGGAATAACTTGGTGACGAGTACCATGTAAGCTTTCTACACCGTCAATCGTGATGACTTCTGTACCAGCGCCACGTACACGCGCGCCCATATTGTTAAGAAGAGTTGCTACATCAATAATCTCAGGTTCACGCGCCGCATTTTCAATAACTGTACGACCGTCAGCCTTAGCCGCTGCCAACATGGTATTGATGGTCGCTCCAACACTGACCGTATCCATGTAAATATGAGCACCCTGAATACGTTGACCAGCATCAGTCGCAATACGCATAGACTCAGCTTCATAGGAAATGCTAGCACCCATCGCTTCAAACGCCTTAAGGTGAAGGTCAATAGGACGTGGTCCCAAATCACAGCCACCAGGCAAACCTACTGTTGCTTGACCGTAACGTCCAAGCAAGCTACCGTAGAAATAGTAAGAAGCACGAAGACTGTTAATCTTACCAAATGGCATTGGCATATCCTTAACGCCTCGTGGATCAATTTCAAGTGTTTCGCCATCACGCTTAACAGAACCACCCATTACTTCTATAATTTCAATAAGGTTATCGACGTCGCTGATTGCTGGCACCCCATCAAGAGTAACCACTCCATCAGATAAAATGATGGCTGGAATCAATGCAACAACTGAATTTTTAGCCCCTGATACTGTAACTTCTCCCTGAAGTTTCTTACCACCATTGATGATAATTTTACGCATACTGTTCAATCTTTCTTATACTGGAATATTAGCTTTTACATTCTACCATAGATTGAGGTGCATGACAAATTAAGAACTCTAACAATTATCGGACAGTTTCACTTGACCATTTAAACCAACCCTTAAAACGTATGGCTCCGTCTTTATCTGTTCGTAAAACCTTAATGTGACGTTGCTTAAAACGTTCTAATGTTTCATCATTTGGATGTTTATAACGATTGTTCTCACCAGCTGAAACAAGGGCAAGGGTGGGCTGCAACTGGTCCAAAAACGCTTCAGACGATGACCCTTTTGAACCGTGGTGTCCAGCCTTGAGGATACTTGCCTTTAAATTGGGATAACTGGCCATCAGTTCCTCCTCACCTTCTTTTTCCAAATCACCAGTAAACAAAAAACTACTTCCTAATAGTTTTCCGTAAAGAACTATCGAATCATTGTTACCACCATCACCAATTTTATTTGGATAAAGAACCTGTAGTTTACTTCCCATCATGGGTAAGTTGTCTCCAGCCTTTAGAGTGTGAACTGGTCGTTTTAAGGTCCGAAGTCTTTTAACAAAACTAGGTTTAGTCAAAGCCCCCTGACTGACACAGATTTCCTTAATCTTAAACCGCTTGGCCACTTCTTCCAAATCACCAATATGGTCTGTGTCCGTATGCGTCAGGACCAGATGGTCAATTTGAGACACTCCCCTAGCCTGTAGATAGGGAATCAAGGTTTTCTCCGCATTGCTCGTCTGGCTAGCCTCTTGCCATTTTTCCTTTGAGCCGAAAGTCACCTTGCCACCCACATCAATTAGGATGATATCGCCTTTCATACTCCTCAGAAAAATACTATCTCCCTGACCAACGTCAACTATAGTCACCTCATTGGTTAAAGGATGTTTGACCCAGACCATCAAAAGACCAAAAATCATCAAAAGGCAAATCCTAGACTGAGGCTTTTTCCAAAAATCAAAGAGCATAACCAATACAGCTATCATCAAGCCAAATTGAAACAAACTAGGTTTCCCTAAAATCAAAGGCTGGCCTATCCAGGATTGTATCCAAGTCAAAAAGGTCTCCATCCATTCAAAAAGTGGGTTGATTTGAGAAAAGATTACCAGTCCTGAAAGGGCAAAGAAGACCGTTAAAACAGGCAAGAGAAAGCTATCAAAGACTATCGAAAACATCGCTGTCAGAATTAAACTCACCGGTTGAAAGGTCCCATAATAGTAAGTTAGAAAGGGCAAAATCCCAAGACTCAATACCAAGCTCGTACAGATTGACTTTTTAAGAGATGACATCTCCTCAAAATCAAACAAACACAACAAAAAGGCATAGGAACAACTTAAAACACCTCCCACTGTCAAAAGAAAATGAGGTAAAAAGAGAAACATTAGAAGCAAGGTTATTCCCATATTGTCCAGTTTTTTAATACCAAACTCAGCCAACAAACTTTGAATCAAGGAACGTAGGACAGAAGCTGTCCAACCTGTCATTAAGCCATAGCATAAGGAAAAAGGCAGCAAGATAATAAATAGATAATCTTTAGGAAGGCCCAAGCGTAGGAGTCCGTAGCGAAACCATCCCAGAAAAAAGCCCACTTGCATCCCCGAAAGTGCGAATAGATGAATAATACCTAAGCTTGTGTAAAGCTGACTTTGCTCATCAAACTCCTTGTCCAAATACCCAAAGAGCAGACCTGTCATATAGTGTCTCATAGGATTAGGAAAATGCGTCTGAATATGAACCAAAGCCCTCCTCCTCAGTTGATGGAAAAAAGCTAGGGGAGATGTGTTTTTTTGAGACACCACATGATCCAAGCGCTCAATCTGAGCCATTCGATAAATGCCTTGACTGGCTAGATAAGACTGATAATTAAACCCTTGAAAATTACGTTGACCAGTTACTGGGGATAACTTTATTTTCCCTTTTAATACCAAGGTTTGACTAGTAGTCTTAAAAAAATACTGCTCCTTCTCAGATTTGAGTCGGTAAAAAACCTGATAGGTTTGTCCCTTTGCCTTTCCAATAGCTGATAATTGCTCACCATTAACCGATAGCGTATCAGCAACCAGAGTCACCTGATTGATTTCAGCAGGAGCTTGTTTATCTTGTATGCTAGCTCTATGATGCAAGAATAAAAAGTAGACCAAAAAGAAACTACCTACAAGTCCCACCAACTTTAGGGCTGTCTTATTCTTCCAATGATGCTTCAAAAAACAGACCATCAGAAAGACAAAAGTCCCAATAGCATAAACATTAGTGGCAAAAATCGTAAAATAAAGAGCAGCTATTAAAAGAGTCAAGGAAAAAAGATTGATGGGAGCTTTTTTAAGCCACATAGAGGGACTCTCTGATTTTATCTAAAGTTTTATCACCAATCCCTGAGACATTTTTCAAGTCATCTACGGATTGAAAACCTCCATGACTTTCACGATAGGCAATGATATCCTCAGCACGCTTAGCGCCAATTCCAGAAATGGTTTGTAACTCCTCTGAAGTCGCTGTGTTTAAGTTGATTTTGCCATCCTTAGCACTAGTTTGCCCTCCTTTGTCAGAGACCTGACCAGTTCCTGATTGACCAAGAACAGAAAGGTTTTCATCCTTAGTTGCCACATAGATAACCTCTTCGTCTGACAGGCTTGCAGCTAAATTAACACTCTTAGCATCCGCATCCTCAGTCATTCCCCCAGCAGCTTTGATGGCATCAGTCACCCTAGCGCTTGCTTTTAAAGTATAAACACCCGGATTAGCCACAGCCCCCTTAACATCTACCGTTACTTTTGACTTCTCCTTTTTACTTCCTTCAGTCTTTGACTGGGAAGACGCCTCAGAAAGAGACTGTGAACTTTGTTTGGAGGAGGAGGTTGACAAAGCTGTCACATCTGTATAAGACGTCTCCGCCTCCATGCTGTTGCCGGCACCACAAGTCATCCATAGAAAGAAGCAAAAAATCACCATCAGTACAGCGATGACACTCACAAACAAACGATTATCTTTGACATAGGCTAGAATCTTTTCCTTCACGCTATTCTCCTTAATTGATATATTTTCTTTCTTATTCGTAAAAGATTTTAAAAATACATCAAAAAGTTAAAAACTCCATCAGATCTATGTCTGATAGAGTTTTTAGCTTATTTCTGAGTTTCTTTAGCTCGGTGTTTTTCAGGATTCCAAACAAAGCTGGCTACATATGAGAAAGCCATGGTCAAAAGTACCGCAATGATAGCCACAATACCGAGAGGTACTCGGTAAATATAAGTCAAAGGATTGGGTTTCTTGCCTGTTTGATAGCTCAAAGCTTCCTCATCAAGGCGATCAAATTCAGATTGGATACGACGAGCAACCTCTTGAATATTTTCGTCATTCAAACGCTTCAAATCTGAAATATCAATAGGATTACCATAGTTCATGTCCACACGTTCACCTGTCAAGAGCCCCTTGAGTTCACGAGGTCCTTGATAGACAACCGGCATAATCTTAACCTTAGCCATCTTAGCGATAACTGCAACCCCACCCTTAACATCAGATGAATGGCGGCTACCACTTGGGAACATAATCAAACTACGGTTACTCTTCTTAAGCATGTTAACAGGGTACTTGATAGCTTCTTGACCAGGATTTTCACGGTCAATTGGGAAGGCTCCGCACATACGGATCCACCAACCAAAGATACGACTCTTGAAGAGTTCTTTCTTAGCCATGAAAATAAACTGCTTAGGACGAGCTGAAAAAGCCATATAAACAGGGTCCCACCAAGTTCGGTGCGGAGCAACCAAGATATAGTTTTCGTCCTTGTTCAATAATTTATCGCAATTGTGGTAATGGGCATTCCCATTGATAATCCATAGAAGGAAGACAACAAGCCCACGTAAATAAGCGTAAAACACGTTTTTACCTCTTTTTCTACAAGTTTTTTCTATTATACCAAAAAAAGGAGCGCTTTTTTCATCGAATTTCTATGTAAACTATTGAAAATGGTGTGGCACTTTCTAATAGTTTGAGCTATAATGTAACTATGAAAAAAAGTTTTGAGATTATAGGGAAAAATCGAAAGGCACTTAATCTTTGCCTCATTATTGCAAACTTGGTTGTTCTGGCTATCCTAGGCTTTGTCCTATTCCAACGCCATAACACGAAATCTGAACAAGTAGCCAAGGCTGAAAAGACTGAACAAGTCGCTAATAGCACAAGCTCATCTTCAGAAAAAGCTAAAGAAGATGATGAAACACAACTCAAGAAAGGTAGTAACCACAGCATTGCAGCTTCTGACTATGCTTACGATGTTACTGCTGTGAATAACACTATTCGAGGCCAGTCTCAGGATATCGACGACAAGGTAGTCTTTTTAACATTTGACGATGGGATTGATCCAACACTGACCCCACAAGTTATGAGTATTTTGAAAGAATACGGTGTTCACGCCACATTCTTCCACATTGGTTACACCATTACACAAGAAAATGCGGACATCCTCAAACGCCAAATTACAGAAGGACATGCGATTGCCAACCATAGCCTCAGCCATAACTTTAATCTCCTTTATCCAGGACGTGTTCCTAATCAAAGTCAGATTGTTTCTGAGGTTAACCAAACCATGGCTAATTTCCAAGCCATCCTAGGTAAAGACTTCAAGACAAGAATCTTCCGTTATCCTGGTGGTCATATGTCATGGCAAGGTCTAGAAAGTACTGACCAAGCTCTCGCCAAGGAAGGTGTCCAGTGGATTGACTGGAATATGCTTTGTGGTGATGCAGAACCAGCCTCTGTTCGCCCAACAACATCTGAAACCATGATGGCCTACTTGGATGGTTCACAAAAATATTTCCCTGAGAGTCATGTTAAGGTTGTCCTTATGCACGACACTGCTGGTAAGGAGCTCACAGTTCAGACCCTTCCACAAATCATCGAATACTTCAAAGACCAAGGCTACACCTTTGGTGTCCTAGAGTAATCACTCACAACAGTTCCTTTGGGAGCTGTTTTTTGTTACAATAAAAGCTATGACAAATCCAATTTTAAAAGATGGAGAACGCATTGACCAACTCTTCTCCACAGATGTAAAAATCATACAAAATAAGGAGGTCTTCAGCTATTCTATCGACAGTGTCCTCCTCTCTCGATTTCCAAAAATTCCCAAGAAGGGGTTAATCGTCGACCTCTGTTCGGGAAATGGTGCCGTTGGCCTCTTTGCTAGTACACGCACTGAGGCACCAATTACCTTGGTTGAGCTACAAGAACGTCTGGCTGACATGGCCAAGCGTTCCGTCACTCTCAACCAGCTAGAGGACCAGGTGACCGTTGTCAATGACGACCTAAAAAATTTGCTTGACCATGCCCCACGATCTCAAGTGGACCTTATTCTCTGTAACCCTCCCTACTTTAAGGCGACAGAAACATCCAAGAAGAATTTGTCAGAGCACTACCTCTTGGCCCGTCACGAAATCACGACTAATCTAGAGGAAATTTGCCAGGTCGCTCGTCATGCCCTCAAATCTAACGGACGTATTGCCATGGTGCATCGTCCCGACCGCTTTTTGGATATCATCGACACCATGCGCCAGTATAATCTAGCGCCTAAACGCATCCAGTTTATTTATCCTAAGATGGGACGTGAGGCAAATATGCTCCTGATTGAAGCCATTAAAGACGGCTCAACAGATGGCTTGAAAATCCTTCCGCCTCTCTTTGTGCATAAGGAAAATGGCGACTATACCGACGAAATCTTTGAGATTTACTTTGGAAAAAAGACTGAGGGTAAGTCCTAGACGATGATAGAAAAGGATAGCAAGGCCTACATGTATGTGGTTGAGTGTGCCGATGGCACCCTCTATACAGGCTATACCACAGACGTCGAACGCCGCCTCAAAACCCATAACGCAGGCAAAGGCGCCAAGTATACCAGAGCCCGCCTACCAGTTAAACTCCTCTACTCAGAAGCCTTCGCCAGTAAACCAGAGGCCATGAGCGCCGAAGCACTCTTTAAGAGAAAAAGCCGAGAGAAAAAACTAGCCTATATCAAAGAACACACGGAAAAATAACCGTGTGCTTTTTGATATAGGAAAACGCTCTATTTTCATAGAGCGTTTTTATTGTTTATTTATCACCCTTGTTACGGATAACAAAGCCGTTTTTCTTTTCACTTGAGGTACGGTGTGGGCGTTTGTTGCCACGGTTTTCGAAGTCACGGCTATTCTTCTTAGACTTGCGTTTGAAGTCACGACGGCCACCGTCTCGGTCATCGCGGTTACGGTCGCCACGGTATCCACCACGACGGTTGTTATCGCGACCACGGTTGCCACGGCCACCTTTGCCGCCTTTACCACCAAAGCCACCACCTGATGGTTTGAATGGCAATGGTTTTTCACGTGCAATTTCCACTTCTGGCATTGTCTCTGGGTCTTGAACGGTCAAGCTCAAGATGTAAAGTGCCAATTCTTCAGGAGTGAATTCTTGAGCCAATTTAACCGCATCACCCTTGAACTTGTCAAAGTTAGAACGGATAGCTTCATCCGCAAAGTCGCGTTCGATCTTCTTAAGGGCAACTTTCTTCTTAGCTTGGAAGGCTTCTTGAGCTGTTGGTGGCTTAAGGCCTTTCATGCGTTTCTTGGTCAAGTTTTCGATGATTCCCAAGTAACCCATTTCGTTTGGAGCTACGAAAGTAATAGATTGACCTGATTGGCCTGCACGTCCTGTACGTCCAATACGGTGAACGTAGCTTTCTGGATCTTGTGGAATATCATAGTTGTAGACGTGAGTGACACCTGAAATATCAAGACCACGCGCCGCAACGTCTGTCGCAACCAAGATATCGATTTGGTCATTCTTGAAGTCACGGATAACACGAAGACGCTTATTTTGATCAAGGTCACCGTGGATACCCTCTGCACGGAAACCACGAAGTTTCAAACCACGTGTCAACTCATCCACACGACGTTTGGTACGTCCAAAGACGATTGACAATTCTGGTTGGTCAACGTCCATAAGGCGAGTCATGGTATCAAACTTCTCTTGTTCCTTCACTCGGATAAAGTATTGGTCAACGTTAACATTGGTTAATTCTTTAGCCTTGATTTTCACATGCTCAGGATCTTTCATGAACTGCACACCAATACGTTTGATGGCATCAGGCATAGTTGCTGAGAAAAGAAGGGTTTGACGTTCTTCTGGTACTCGGCTAATGATAGCTTCAATGTCTTCAAGGAAGCCCATGTTAAGCATTTCATCCGCTTCATCCAAAATCAAAGTCTCGATGTTATTGAGTTTAAGAGCCTTACGTTTGATAAGGTCAAGGAGACGACCTGGTGTCCCTACAACGATGTGGGCACCTGAACGGAGGGCCTTGATTTGTTTTTCAATGCTAGAACCACCGTAGACTGAGCGAACTTTAACGCCTTTGTCACGACCAAAACGGAAAAGCTCTTCTTGAGATTGCACTGCCAACTCACGTGTTGGGGCAATAACAAGAGCTTGGATTGTATTTTCTTCTGTACGAATTTTATCTAGGGTCGGCAAACCAAAGGCAGCTGTTTTACCAGTACCAGTTTGGGCCTGACCGATAACATCCTTACCTTCAAGAGCGAGTGGAATTGTCAACTCTTGGATAGGTGATGGTTTTTCAAAACCGGCAGCTACAACAGCTGATTGGATGTCTTCTGATAGGTTTAAATCTGTAAATTTCAAAGTATTCTTCTTTCTATTTGAAGGCGGTGCGAAGCCACCTTATGAGACTTGGTTGTGTAGTAGATTAACTACCTGTATTTAATAGTCGTTTATTTTAACAACTCATCTAGTCTATCATATTTAGAAATAAAAAGACAGAAAATAACGTTTTAAAACCGCCTTCAATTTGAGAAGACGGTTTCACTCACTAATTATTATTTATGGACCAACCAACGCAGGTAGCGGGCCAAGACCAAACAAAGAATTACACTACCGATAATGATGAAAATCCAGGCTGGACTGACAGTCATAAACGGTAAAGGAACATTCATCCCAAAGAAACCGGTAATGACAGCGAGCACTCCCAAGAGTACCTCAATAATAGTCAAATTACTCAAGTTGTTGTTCAGATTGTTGTTTAGGATATTATTATAAGAACCTGACAGTTGCTGTAAGACCTTAGAAATGAGGTCCGTCATGGCTACTAACTGTCTGGCTTCAATCATGGCATCATCAAACTGTTCTTTTTCAACCTCGTTGAGACGACGATAAATGGCGTGCCCCTTGATGTGCTCCAAAAGGAGGCGGTTTTGTGTAGCGGCAGCCACCAAATAGACCATACCTGTTTCCAAATCTGAAAGGTCGTAAAGATTCTTACTTGTCGTAGTCTGCCTTAGACGTCGACTAACCTCATCTTTTTGCTGATCCAAACGTTCAATGACAGGATAGTAGGCATTTGAAATCATCTCAAGCCCTGTAAAGAGCAATTTATAAATGGATAAATCCTCATGGTTATCCACATAGTCTTCCATTTTGCTGATCACATAAGCATTATCCTCATTACTAATGGTCACCAGACGCGTATCTTGTACAATAAAAGTCAGAGGAATGGTTTCATAGTATTCCTTGTCCTTTTCAAGAGCCAGAACATTATAGATAAAAGTGATTGTTCCATTCTCACGGTTGTAGTCCATGTGAGCTCGTTCATTTTTATCCAAGGCATACTCTATGGTTTCCTGGTCAATATCATACTTAGTATAAAGGTAGGATTGCTCAGAAATAATATCTGAGTCAATATTAATCCAGTGACGCTTATAACCCAGTTCTTTTTCAATAAACATTTTTCTTCCTCATTACTTTAGCACTGCTGCTGCCAAAGCTTGTTGGATTTCAAAGACATTATTATCACTCTTAAATTGAAGGACCTCTGCGGGCTCCAATGCTGATGAAATCCAAATCTTAAGTTCAGCATCTAGATCAAAGTGCCCTGAACTTTCTACAGTAAAACGAGAAATCGAGTGATAAGGGATAGACTTGTAGGAAGTCTTCTTCCCGGTAACACCTTGCTTATCGACTAAAATCAAGCGCTTCTCTGTAAAGACAATCAAGTCACGAACAAGGACATAGGCTAACTCCACCTGTTCACCTGGAATTAAGATGCCCTCCAATTGGCGCTCAACCTTATCATTATCTTTTTTAGATGCGTTACCAAGCAGTCCTGAAAAAAGTCCCATAATTGTTTCTCCTTTTTTATTGTAAAGATAATCCTTGCTTTAACTATACCACAATTTTAGGATTTCAGACACTTGCAGAAATGGGTTTCTAGTAGTACAATTAAAGAGTCACAAGAGGAGCAATTGCTGAGAATGGCTAGCTTGATTTTTTCTTCAAGACTTGCCTAAACTCTTACCACCTGATCAGGTTAGGACCTGCGTAGGGATGTGTCTCAAAATAGATTGAAATAGAGGAACTTCTATGACGTCGTTTTGATGTGGCAAAAAACAGCCAATCAAGACGATTGGTATAGGAGGTTTTTTTATGTCGAAAACAAATATTCGACCAATGATTGAGGTTGCCCTTTTTGCAACCATTGCTTATATTCTGGACTTAGTTACTCAGCCCATGTCACTAGGCCCTTGGATTTCCCTTTCCTTTAAGATGGTACCTATCTTTCTCCTCAGTTTTCGCTGGGGCTTAAAAGCTGGTGCTATGGGCGGTCTTATCTGGGGGCTACTTCAAGTGGTGACAGGACAGGCAGCCGGTGGTTGGCTGACCTTGACACAAGGGTTTCTGGAGTACTTTGTCGCCTTTAGTCTGATTGGTATCAGTGGTGTGGTCAAACCAGCCCTTGATAAAGCCATTAAACAAGGCAATAAAGTCAAGTCTCTGATGGTGATTACTGAGGGGATTCTTCTTGGTAGCTTCGCTCGTTACCTCATTCACTTTATAGCCGGTGTCATCTTTTGGGGAAGCTATGCCCCTAAAGGACAAAGCCCTTATCTCTATTCATTTATTGTCAATAGCTCATCCTTCCTTGGAGAAACATTGGCCAGCCTCATCGTTTTCTTCGCCCTACAACGATTCCTAGGCAGGTTACTAAATACGGAAAAATAAAAGAAACCATAGGACAGTCTTAATTGACAGTCCTATGGTTTTTCTTGTTTTCATAACATATTACGACACGAAGTCAGACGGCTAGCTAGCCACAAGATAGGGGCTAGCGTCAAAAGATGAACGATTTACTTAAACTATACATAGTATTACGACATGAGAAAACGGAAACGTTATTTTCCCGTTTTCGAATTAGTAAGGGACTTAGCCACGGTCCCAAAGGACGTGGCGTAGATTGCTTAGGCTATGAGATAGCCAAGCAATCTTAGTACATTACATCTTCTCTTCCAATGTTACATCTGGATATTTATCCGCAAACCAACGGAGGGCAAAGTCATTTTCAAAGAGGAAGACTGGTTGGTCAAAGCGGTCTTTAGCCAAGATATTTCGACTTGATGACATGCGTTCATCAAGGTCCTCAGGTTGGATCCAACGCACAGTCTTTTTACCCATTGGTGTCATAACGACTTCAGCATTGTATTCATTTTCCATACGGTGTTTGAAAACTTCAAACTGAAGTTGACCAACGGCACCAAGCATGTATTCACCTGTTTGGTAGTTGGTGTAAAGCTGGATGGCTCCTTCTTGCACCAATTGTTCAATTCCTTTGTGGAAGGACTTCTGTTTCATAACGTTTTTAGCAGAAACTTTCATGAACAACTCTGGCGTAAAGGTTGGTAGTGGCTCAAATTCAAATTTGTTTTTACCTACAGTAAGGGTATCACCAACCTGATAAGTTCCTGTGTCGTAAACCCCGATAATGTCTCCTGCCACGGCATTTTCAACATTTTCACGAGACTCGGCCATAAACTGAGTAACGTTAGAGAGCTTCGCTCCCTTACCTGTACGGGTTAGGTTAACACTCATACCACGCTCGAATTCACCAGACACGATACGAACAAAGGCAATACGGTCACGGTGACGTGGGTCCATGTTGGCTTGGATTTTGAAAACAAAACCAGAGAAATCCTTGTTAAGAGGATCAATCTCGTCGCCATCAACTGTCTTGTGGCCATGTGGTTCTGGCGCAAATTTGAGGAAGGTATCAAGGAAGGTTTGAACCCCAAAGTTAGTGAGGGCAGAACCGAAGAAGACCGGCGTCAATTCACCAGCTAAAATAGCTTCTTCAGAAAATTCATTACCCGCTTCTGTCAAGAGTTCGATATCTTCTTTAGCTTGCTCATAGAATGGGTTGTTGGCAAAAAGGGTATCACCATCTTCAATCTTGGCAAAGCGCTCGTCACCCTTGTAAAGCTCCAAGCGTTCGTTATAGAGGTCGTAAAGTCCTTCGAAGGCTTTACCCATACCGATAGGCCAGTTCATTGGGTAGCTGGCAATACCAAGCACTTCTTCCAACTCTTCCAAGAGGTCGAGTGGCTCACGTCCATCACGGTCCAATTTGTTCATGAAGGTGAAGACAGGAATACCACGGTGTTTAACAACTTCGAAAAGTTTTTTGGTTTGGGCCTCGATACCTTTGGCTGAGTCAACGACCATGACGGCAGCGTCGACCGCCATAAGGGTACGGTAGGTATCTTCTGAGAAGTCCTCGTGCCCTGGGGTATCAAGGATATTGACACGTTTGCCAGCATAGTCAAACTGCATCACAGATGAGGTTACTGAGATACCACGTTGTTTCTCGATATCCATCCAGTCTGATTTAGCAAAGTTTCCGGTTTTCTTACCTTTTACGGTACCAGCTTCACGGATTTCACCCCCAAAGTAAAGCAATTGTTCAGTGATTGTTGTTTTACCAGCATCGGGGTGAGAGATGATGGCAAAAGTACGGCGTTTTTTGATTTCGTCTTGGATACTCATAGTTTTCTTTCTTCTTTAAAAATAATCTTTTTGATACTTTTCCGTAGCGGTATCGGACTTCAGCAGCTTCCTTAGGAATAGTAAAACTTCCATGCTCAATAGGAACTGACAGTCATCGGTTTTTACCAGATCGAAAAGTAAGATAGTTGTAGCACTTCTTTCAGAAAATTTTTCTCTTTTTTGGTCTACATTTGTTGTCGAGGCTTGCGATAATTCTCGCAGGCACAGCTCCTTTATTATATCCAAATTACAGTGTGAAAGCAATTCTGAAAGCGTTTTGTGTTAGAATAAAACAAATAAATGAAAAAACACGCTATCAACTTTCTGATAGCGTGTTTCTTCATTTATTTAATATTTGTCTTCAAAATGCTCCAGACCTTTTTTCATGATTATCATGAGAATAATCAGAGCTCCTGAAACAGCAAGGTATTTGACAAATAAGGGAGTTCCCATAATAAATGGCGTGTGTTTAAGCATGCCATAGTTTCCACCGATAGTCTGATTAACGATTACCAAAGCTAAATTCAGTAATAAGGTGGCCACGACAATCAGCCGCTGGCTGATGGGATGAGTTTTATAACTATTAAAAATTACATTCAGGCTATTGACCAGTAGGGCATAGTGGCCAATTAGGAAAGAAAAGCCTGTGATATGAGGAAACTCATAGGGATCAAATACTGGATAAATCAATGCACAGTAGGTCCCAACAACTCCCATAATAGCGAAATAGCTCTTTATCCTGCTATTTTTCAAGAGGAGAACAGTAAACATGGCCATACGACAATGGTACAGGGGCAGACTAATATAAAGTGGGAAGCCCTGCCAGAGGTACCAAGTGTATAGGGCAAAGAGTTGAATGGCTTGGATAATGAGAAAGGTCCAACGCCATATCTTATTCTTATACCAACGCCAACTCAAGTAACTCAGAAGTACCATTGCCAAAAGCATAAGCAAATAATAGGGCAAAGGTATCTGGGGTGGATGAGTTTGGGTGGTTGTCAAAAATTCCTTCATTCTCTTCTCCTGCTGAAATTACTATGCCTGCTATTATATCAAATTTCAGGGTAAAGCAAAAACCTGCTTGGAGAGCAGGTTAGAGAACTTAATTCTTAGCTTGGAGTTCTTCTACAACCTTGGCTAGGTTCATAGAGTTAGAGCCTTTGAGCAAGATTTGATCGTGCTCGCCCAGGCTTTCTTTGATTTGCTTGACCATAGCGTCAAATTGGTCTTCGTTAGCTGTTTTCTTGAAATAATAAACATGACCAAGTGGGAACATTTGACTAGCAAGTTGTGACAATTCTGCAATGTCTTCACCGTAGAAAATCACCGTATCAATAGCATCTGGTGTCAGGCTGAGAATCATCTGTGTGTGAAGTTGAACAGACTGTTCACCGAGTTCTTTCATATCAGCTAGGACAGCGATCTTCTTGCCTCCTTCATTCTTAGGAATGGCTGAGAAGGTCTCCAAAATGAGCTTCATGGCTGTTGGATTGGCATTGTAAACGTCTGAAAGGATATCGGCACCGTTGGCTGCTTTTTTCCATTCGGTACGGTTTTTTGTAAGCTGCAAGTTGGCAAGAGCTGAGAGGATATTTTCCTCAGTTACACCCAAGTGTTTAGCCACATAGGCAGCAACCATGGCATTTGTGGCATTGTATTTTCCAGTGACTGGCAAGGTAACTTGTCCGTCTAGGAAGTTTGTTGAAAAGGTGAGATGGTCCTTGAATTCTGTCAACTCAGAGACTGTAAGCTCCGCACCATCCCCAAAGCGTACCACTTCAAGATTGCTTGGCAAGAAAGGATCTACGATAGGATCACTTGGCACAAGCAAGAGGCTACCATCAGGCATACCGTCTTGCATTTGCATTTTACCTTGGGCAATCTTGTCACGGCTACCGAAGAATTCCAAATGAGCCTCTCCGATTAAGGTAACAACGGCTGTTTTTGGCTTAGCCAGGGTTGACAAGAGGTGAATGTCTCCCATGTGGTCTTGCCCCATCTCAAGGACGATTTTCTCAGTATCATCAGGCATGTGGAGGGCTGTATAAGGAAGACCAATCTCATTGTTGTAATTGCCTTGGGTTTTGTAAGTACGATAGGTTGTTGCCAAGATATCATGAATCATGTCCTTGGTTGTTGTCTTACCATTAGAACCAGTCACAGCAATAACATCAACCTCAGTCTTTTCAAGATAGTAGGCAGCTAGTTTTTGAAAGGCTTCAAGAGCGTCATCAACTAGGATGTGGACTTGATCAGCTGGTAATTCTTTTTCTGTGAATGTCGCTAGGGCACCATTGTCAAAGGCTGTTTGGATAAAATCATGCCCATCACGCGCACCTTTTAGTGGTAAAAAGAGGTCACCCGCTGTAATCTTACGGCTATCAAACTCAATCTGGTTAATGGCAACATCTTCATAGGCTGTGACATCATTTTTAGCGCCAACAACCTTGGCAATTTCATGGAGTGTCAGTTTCATCTTAAAATCCTCTGTTTTATTTTTACAAGTCTGGCAAGAAATAAGATTTCCTTGTCTACAATCACTCCCAATTATATCACAAATCAGGCTAGCTTTTGCTTGGGAGATGAATTTGTTACAATGGTTGATGAAAGGATTAGGCATGACAAAGAAAAAATTAGTCAACCTCTCTAAGGGAGAGGAAACCATAAAAAGCGACTGTCAAAGTATCGAAGAACCTAAAGGATGGCGTTTTAATTGGAGAAAGTTCATCCTACTAGAGCCAACAGCTGAATTGATTATCTTAGTGCTACTGGCACTGCTGTATGGTGGTTTTTATTATTATGATCATTATACAGTCAATGAAGATAACATATATGGTCTCTGGCAGTCTGATCATCATAAGTTAGCGATTTCCTATAAGCATATTCGGAAACGAGGAAATATCGACTGGCAAGTCGTACAGGATGGTAAGTATATTATCTATGCTGCTAGAACTCGCCCGGTCAAACGGCTTAATGACGGAACTCTTCACATGGAGCTCTACACTGTGGAAGGCTACCTGACAGACCTACCCACCAAGGACGGCTTCAGCTATATGGATTTCTATCTTCGCAAAAACAATTATCTTACCTATGACGGTGAGTCCTACAAGCGTATCAATTCTGGAAACAAGTCCATCACTTGGAAAGATGGTTCCACCAGCCCTTATGGTGAACGGAAAACCAAGCTCTCTACAATTGTTCAAACTATCTATCGTGGAATTCTGGGACTGGGCTTCTTTATTGTTATTTTAGAGGCTCGGCAAAAGAGGAGAGAAAAACTAAGTGAGACACCAATCAAAAAGAAAATACGCTGACCGAAAGAAACTCAATCGAAAGTATCATTCACAAAAAGCATATCGAAAAGAACAAAAACGCAAAACCGGATGGCGAGCACGCTTGGATAAATTTACAGACCGTCTAGTCAATGTGTTTATGATATGTTTCTTACTCACGATACCGATTTTCATCGTCTATATGATTTTCTTTGATCATAATGTTTATAAAGACAGTATCTATGGTCTGTGGAAATCTGAAAATCATCAGCTTGCCATATCCTACGAAAGAGGGCGCAAAGGAAGTAAGCGTGATTGGGATATTGTTCAAGATGGAAATGTCCTCATTAAAAATGCACGCATCGATGATATTAAACGCTTCGAGGATGGTACCCTCTACATTGAAGTTTACGCTGAGGAACGCCTGCTTTCAGACCTCCCCGCTAAAAACGGCCTTAACTATTTGAATATGTACGTTCGTAAAGACAATTACCTGACCTATAATGGTGAATCTTACAAACTGATTGATGATGAAAACAAGAGCATTACCTGGAAAGATGGTTCAAAATCCCCTTACGGTCAACGAATAACCTTGTTTGATCGTCTGGAACCTTATATCGTATTTGGAATGTTTGGAAGCTTGCTTTTATATGTCCTTTTCGTTGAATGGAAAATCAAAAGAAAATATAAAAAGGAAAAATAGGTTAAATGAGGCATCAAATAAAGAAAAAATATAGTGATCAACAGGAAATTGATAGAAAAGATCATTCACAAAATGAATATCGAAGAACACAAAAGTACAAAACTGGATGGCGAGCACGTTGGGGTAAATTCAAAGACCGTTTAGTCAAGATTTTGAGGATTTGTTTTCTATTCATGGTACCTATAGTCACCATCTATCTTAGATGCTTTTATGATGGTATCAGTGAAAATAGTATCTACGGGCTATGGCAGTCTGAAAATCACAAGCTTGCTATTTCCTATAACGAAGGAGGAAAAAGTCGTAAGTACGATTGGGAAATTATACAAGATGGAAAACTCCTTATCAAAAATGCTCGAACTCAGAAAATTAAAGGTCTTAAAGATGGAACCATCTACATTGAAGTTTACGCCAAGGAAAGTCTGTTCTCAGACCTTCCCACAAAGAACGGCCATAACTATTTGAATATGTATGTACGGAAGGATCATTATTTGACTTATAATGGTGAGTCCTACAAAAGGATTGATGATAGGGACAAAACCATTACTTGGAAAGATGGCTCTACCTCGGTCTATGGTGAACGCAAAACTTTTTTTGATTATATTGAACCATTTCTTTTTTGGGGAATGATGGGAGCCCTTTTCTTGTCATGTATTGTCATTTGTTGGAGAAACATAAAAAGCAAAAAGTGAGAAAAAAATCACCCTAAAACAAGAAAAACCATCCCTGCTTCTAGCTAAGCTAAATAGCCACGGGGTGGGGTTTTATTCTTATTAAGCAAGACTCGCCTCTTACGAAGGCTGTCAGTCTTATTTCACTTCGCCACCTTCAACCACGAGGTCATCAGCTTTAGCTGCATCACCGTAAGTTGGACGAAGTGTTTTTTCATAATCTTTGTGGAAGAAATTCTCTTTACCAAGTTTCTTAATGTCTTTATTGATAAAGTCAAGGAGTTCTTTGTTACCTTTTTGAACGGCTGGGGCAATGGTATCTGGGTTACCAAGTGATGTGATTCCTACTTCATAACCTTTATTTTCTAGAGCCCAAGCAAGAACTTCTGTATTATCAGTTGAGAAGGCATCGCCACGACCATCAAGGAGGGCTTGGTAAGCATCGCTATATTGGTCATACTTTTGCAATTTGATATTTGGGTAGTTCTTTTCAAAGTAAGTTTCAGCAGTTGTTCCCTTAGTAACAATCAAAGTCTTACCTTCAAGCTCTTTAACGTCCTTAATGACCTTGTCTTTAGGTGACACCACACCGATTGAGACTTTCATGTAAGGAAGGGCGAAGTCCACTTGTTTCTTACGTTCATCAGTTACTGTAAAGTTGGCAAGGGTAATATCTACCTTATTTGAAATCAAGAATTCTGCACGGTTGGCCGCATCTACTGAGACGTATTTAGGTTTAACACCCAAATCTTTGGCCAAACGGTTCCCAAGTTCAATATCGTAACCTTGGTAAGCACCCTTGTTATCTACATAACCGAAAGGTTTCTTGTCCGCAAAGACGGCGATACGGAGTTCACCACTCTTCTTAATTTCTTCGATGGTACGTGCTTTGGCTGTTGATTTACCAGAGCTACTGTTACTTGAGCAAGCAGTCACTGCCACCAAGGCAAAGACGAGGGCTAATAGGGCAAAAATTTTCTTTGTTAATTTCATAAATATCTCCTAAAATATTATATTTTCACTAAAAACAATGGGTTACAAATAGGCACCAAACTTACTGAAGTCAAAGACATTGAGGAACTCTTGAGCTCGCTGTGTCTTTGGATGATTGAAGAATTCTTCAGCAGTACCTTCCTCAGCGATGACTCCCTTATCCATAAAGATAATACGGTCAGCGATAGCACGCGCAAACTGAAGCTCATGGGTCACGATCAACATGGTCCGTCCTTCTTGAGCGAGGTCGTTAATCAATTCCAGAACCTCACGAACCATCTCAGGGTCAAGCGAAGCCGTCACCTCGTCAAAGAGGATAACTTCAGGATGCATGAGCAGGGAACGAACAATGGCCACACGCTGCTTTTGACCACCTGACAGTTGTCGTGCGAAGCTATGCTTCTTGTCCAGAAGTCCCACACGATTCAAAAGTTTCTCAGCCTCCGCAATGACTTCTTCCTTATTACGCCCTTGAGCTTTGACCGGCCCCAAAATCAGATTTTGCAGGATGTCCAAGTGTGGAAAGAGGTCATAACTTTGAAAGACCATTCCGATTTTCTGGCGAATCAAGTGGAAATCCTTCTTACTGCCAGTGATAGACTTGCCATCAAGGAGAATGTCGCCTCCTTGAATCGTCTCCAAGCCATTGATGCAACGTAGCAAGGTCGATTTCCCACAACCTGAGGAACCCAGGATAACAACGACTTCACCTTGTTTAACATCCAAGGAGATGCCTTTGAGAATCTCATTGTCCCCAAAGGACTTTTTCAAATCCTTGATTTGTAAAATGCTTTCTGTCATCTTAATTCCTCCAACGATTTTCAAGATAAGTAGACAGCTTAGATACTGGGTAACAAATGGCAAAATAAAGAATCAAAATCGTGCCATAAATCCAGAAAGAAGCTGTTGGAATAGTCAGGCGGTTACTGTCGATAATCTGCTGACCAACCTTGGTCACCTCAACCACGCCAATCAAAACCACCAAGGACGTCGTCTTAATCATCCGTGTCACCAGGTTAATAGCCTGAGGCAACAAGCGACGCAAGACTTGTGGAATAATCACATAGGTATAGAGTTGCCCATTGGTCAAGCCAAGGGCCCTTCCGCTCTCAAACTGGTGTCTAGGTAGCGACGTGATTGACCCACGCACCAAATCACCCATCTCAGCCGTTCCCCAAAGGGTAAAGACGATAATAGCCGATAGCTCGCCTGAGATATTGATGTTAAAGTTCCTAGCCAGACCAAAATAAACAATAAAGAGCAAGACCAACTGGGGCATGATACGAATAAATTCCAGATAAATACGTGACAAGAAACGAATAATCTTAGACTTCGAAGTCATGACAATCCCAAAAAGTGTTCCTAGTAAAAGGGACAGAAGAACCGAGACGATGGAAATTCCAATAGTTACGCCTAAACCTTGTAAGATACGTAGGAAATTATTCCCCTGAAGAAGAACCTGAAAGCCCGAATCCTGCATAGCGTAACCTCCTTTCAATCCAACTAAAGACTAGAGAAATCGGCAGCAACATCAAGAGATAAGCCACCACCAACATACCTAGAGCTACATCGGTTTCGTAGTAAAGACCAATCAAATCCTTGGCCACATACATCAAATCCGCCAAGGCTACCGCTGAGAATACTGACGTTTCCTTGATAAGGAAGATGACGTTAGCACTAAATGACGGAAGCGCCACAGCCACTGCCTGAGGAAGGACCACATAGCGAAAGACTTGGAATGGCGTCAAACCAATAGACAACCCCACTTCATGCTGGGTCTCACTAACAGCCTCTAGGCCACTTCGGAAGGACTCCGCCATATAGGAACCACCCAAGAAAATCAAACCTACCACAGCACAAGCCTCTGAGGATAGAACCAAACCTATACGAGGCAAGCCAAAGTAGAGAAAGAAAAGCTGAATCAAGAGCGGCGTATTACGAGATAACTCAATATAAGCCGTCGAAAGCTGACTCAAAATCGGCACTCGGTAATGACGAATAACACTCACCACCAAGCCCAAAAGGAAGGAACCAAGAATCCCCAGAACGGCAATATGTAAAGTTAAAAAGAATGCCTTCTGATAAAAGGGCAAATACTGTTGAACAATGGACCAGTCCAAAACTTACCTCCTCATTTAAGATACAAAAGGCGTGTAAAATTCCGTAAAACAAATAGGAAACTGACGACGTGTGCTGGCACACTAGGAAGTCTATCTTTTGTTCTAGGAATTTAGCCTATGTTCAATTCTACAAGATACAAAGGGCGTGTAAAATTTCGTCAACACTTGCTGACTGCCATCTACTTCTAGCCCTTTGACCTTCACTCGCCTCTGATAATCATCGCGATACGCAAATCTTCATCAAACACGAACGAATTGCTTTATTTCATTTGAAACGTTAGATTTATTCTACCACCTGTTAGATTATTTGGATAATATGTATTTTTTATCGAGGTGATAAAGAAAAGATATAAATAAAATCTGGATTTCTGTAAAGAAAAAACACCTCAGTCTCAGAAATTTCTCCGAGACTAAGATGTCTGTTTTCTAAATCATATTTCTTAAATCAAATGGCTTTCACGTTTGTCGAACATTTCTTGTCCCAAGGCTACCAATTCCTTGATAAGGTCTGAGTAAGAAAGTCCCATATTTTCCCAAAGAAGTGGGTACATAGACCATTGGGTGAAACCTGGCATAGTGTTGAGCTCGTTAAGGTAGATGGCTCCATCCTCTGTCAGGAAGAAATCACAGCGGGCAAGACCGCAACCACCGAGGGCACGGAAGGCCTTGGCCGCATAGGCACGCATTTGCGTCATGACTTCTGCAGGCACGTGAGCTGGGATGTCCATGGTGATTTTATTGTCAATGTACTTGGCTTGGTAATCATAGAAAGCCACGTCTTTAACTACTTCACCTGGATCTGTCGTCTTGACAGTCGTATTGCCAAGGATACCAACCTCGATTTCACGAGCAACCACACCTTGCTCGATCAAGATACGGCTATCATATTTGAGAGCCAGATCAATCGCTGCACGAAGCTCTGCTTCATTTTCAGCTTTAGAAATCCCAACAGATGACCCCATGTTAGCAGGTTTGACGAACACTGGGAAGGTCAATTTTTCAAGCGTCTCTGCTACTGCTACTTCCAAATCTTCACCCTCGATGAAGACTGTGTAGGCAACCTGAGGCACACCAGCAACTTCAAGAATGTGCTTGGTCATAATCTTGTCCATAGCCACACTTGATGAAAGAACATTGGTACCCACGTATGGCAACTTGAGGGTTTCGAGGAAACCTTGGATAGAACCATCCTCACCCATAGGACCATGAAGAACCGGGAATACCACAGCGCCTTCTTCATAAAAATCGCTTGGTTTGATAGCCTGACTAGCCACAACTGTGTCATTAGTCATAAGCTTCTCGTCATCACCTGGTGTTTCTGTAAATTCTTGTGTTTTGATAAAATCACCAGACTGAGTGATAAAGTAGGTTTTAACCTCAAATGCGCTGTAATCCACCGCACGCATAACGCTCTCAGCTGAGAGCACAGACACTTCACGTTCTGCTGAACGTCCACCGTAGAGAAGGATAAGGGTTTGTTTAGACATAGGTATACCGTTTTCTTTTCTTGATTTTCTATTCTCAATTTTGAGAACATAATTACCTTAATCATATCACAAAAGGAAGGGATTTTCAAAAAGATTATAGGCAGAAAAAAACAGCCTAAGAGCTGTTTCATTCCTGTCTTAAATTTCGTCACCAAGTTCGAACTTAGTACCTTTGAGGGCACGTTTGAGAGACCACTTCCATGGTTTCCCTTCGATAGTGACTTGTTTGTTTTCGAGGTCAACTTGAACCTTGTCTACGCCTTTGACAGCAGAGAGTTTTTCGGTAACGGTGTTGACACAACCTTGGCATTTCATTCCTGTAATCTTATATGTTTTTGTCATTTTTCTTTCTTCCTTTTCTTTAATTGTTTTTTTTGATACACAGCTTAGCTTAAGTGGCGGGAGTTATAAGTAACTGACACTTAGACTTTGCGGCGTTTGAGTCGCAGAGCATTGAGAACGACGGAGACAGAGCTAAAGCTCATGGCCAGTCCTGCTATCATTGGGTCAAGAAGCGGACCACCAAAGAGGTGGAGGACACCCATGGCCACTGGGACAGACAGGATATTGTAGATAAAGGCCCAGAAGAGGTTCTCTTTAATCGTTGTGATAGTTGCTTGACTGATTTTCAGAGCCTTAACGACATCCATGAGATTTGGTTTCATAAGGACCATATCGGCACTTTCCATGGCAATATCTGTCCCTGAACCCATGGCAATACCGATATCAGCAGTCGCAAGGGCTGGGGCATCATTGATACCATCACCAACCATAATGACTGATTTTCCTTCTGCTTGCAGGTCACTAATCACTCTAGATTTTTCTTGCGGAAGCACTTGACTGATGACACGTTTGATACCAACCTTTTGGGCAATAGCTTGAGCTGTTTGGTCATTATCCCCAGTCAACATGATGACTTCCTTGCCCATTTGATGAAGAGCTGCCACCATATCGGCGCTATCTGCTTTAACCTGATCGGCTACACCGAAGAGTCCGATTAACTTGCCATCTTCAGCCAAGAAAATCGGTGTCTGACCATCGGCTGTCAAGCTTTGGAAATCAGCTTGTGCTGAAGTCAAGTCGACTTTTTCATCAGCCATAAGGGTTTGATTCCCAGCTAGATAAGTTTTTCCTGCATAGCTTGCAGTTAGTCCTCGTCCAGTCAAACTTGAGAAATTGTCCATCTCTAACAAGTCCAAGTTAGCATTTTCTGCTGCCACAAGGATGGCTTGACCCAAAGGGTGTTCAGACTTGGCTTCCAAGGATGCCAAAAGCTGCAAGGCTGCTCTGCTATTGCCATAAGTGTAGCTAGAAACGAGCTGAGGTTTCCCCTGAGTAATGGTTCCTGTCTTGTCAAAAACGAGGACATCAGCCTTGTGAGCTAACTCGAGCACATCCCCACGCTTGTAGAGAATACCGTGTTCAGCACCAAGGCCTGTACCAACCATGATGGCTGTCGGTGTCGCAAGTCCCAATGCACATGGACAAGCAATAACCAAGACGCTGACTGCTACTGTCATAGCGAAGGTAAAGGTTTGTCCCATGATAAAGTACCAGAAGAGACCTGAAACAAGGGCAATGGCCATGACAACGGGAACAAAGACTGCTGATACCTGATCGGCAATCTTGGCAATCGGTGCCTTGGTTTGTTGGGCATCCTCAACCAATTTGATAATTTGGGAAAGCAAGGTGTCCTTACCAATCTTTTCCGCCTCATAAATCAAGCTACCCTGACCATTAATAGAACCTGCAAATACTGGTTTACCAGCAGATTTTTCAATAGGAAGTGACTCACCTGTAAGCATACTCTCATCAATAGCAGAGCTACCAGAAATCACTCCACCATCCACGGCTATCTTTTCCCCAGGTTTGACCACAATATGGTCACCAAGAACAACCTTATCCACAGGAAGCTTGACTTCCTTACCATCACGAAGGACAGTTGCTTCCTTGGCTGACAAGTGCATGAGTTTCTTGATAGCTTCTGAAGTTCGACCCTTAGAGAGGGTTTCAAAGTACTTACCTAGAGTAATCAAGGTCAAGATAACAGCCACCGACTCGAAATAAAGTTGGTGGGCGTGATGGGCATGCCCCAAAGAAATGTGGTAAGTACCATAAAGACTATAAAGGAAGGCCGCCGAAGTTGCCAAGGCTACCAAGGCATCCATGTTAGGATGACCCTTGGCCAAGGTACGAAAACCATTACTATAGAAAGAACGGCCTAACCACATGACGGGCACTGTCAAAACTAGCAACACCAAGGCATAAGTCAAAGCTGCATGATGAGGAGACAAGAAGTTTGGCACAGGTAGACCGACCATTGGCCCCATAGCTAGATAAAAGAGAGGAATGGTGAAGACTGATGACCAAATGAGACGCTCACGCACCTTGTGAATCTTGTCTTCTTCACGTTCTTCCTGACTTTTAGCTGTATCTGGATTGTAGACTTCGGCCTCATAACCAGCGTCAGCCACAGCTTTTTCAATAGCTTCTGGACTAACCTTATCCCCAGCATAGTCCACAGACATTTTTTCGGTGGTTAGGTTAACCACAGCCTTGTCCACACCATCCAACTTATTAACAGCATTTTCAACGTTGGCTACACAGGATGCACAGGTCATCCCATTAACCACAAAGGTTTCTTTTGCCATTTCCTATATCACCTCCATATGATGCCCACAGGCACATTGGCCTGGCACACAGTCACAAACCACCTGATCCACAGGTTCTTTTGCTAAAAGCAAGACCTGTAACTTGTCCACATCAGCTTGTGTCATCGGCGTCTTCTCGATGAGTTGACCCAACAAGTCGCTGTGTTTGGTCAAACAAATCTTGTCAAAAACTGCCTCTAAAGCTTGAAAATTCGCTTCATCTTCACCCAAGCTGGCTTGATAGATAAACCCTCGTCCTTGACGCTGACTAGTTAGGTAACCCTTGTCCGCCAAACGCCCAAGCAAGGTCTTAACTGTCGAAGCCGACCAGTCTAGCTTCTTAGCTAGAATCGCTATAATCTCTGAAGAAGTCGCTTGCCCCTTAGCCCAGAGCACTCGCATGACTTCCCATTCCGCAGATGAAATTGTCAGCATGATAGCTCCTTTCTGAATGTTGTTATTCGTTTACGTTTGTAGATTTATTTTAACGCTATCGTGAAAACGTGTCAAGGGTTTTGTTTACATTTGTAGATTTATTTTAAAAAAAATTTCCAAGACCACTTCAAGGACCTTGGAACGCTTTCATTATCTTAGGCAAAAAATTATGCCTTTGGATTTTTCTGATACAGTGTAGTCATAAGCATTATTCCCAAGACGAGTATAATGACTGGAAGACTGTATCCCAAATAAATCGTAGTGACCTGCAGACCTCTCTTGATAAGCATACCACTGACAAATACAACAATCCCTGTCAAAACCTGATTCAAGACTTCGATTTTCAAATAAAGATTGTTGAGCTGTAGAGGATTCAACTTCTCCTGCAGGTAAACATTTTGCGAGATTCCAGATATCGTTTGGCCAACTGCTAAAAAGATATAGCTAAGCAAAACAGTAGGTAGGTTAGGTACGAATGGAAAGACGACAACATAACCCAAATAGACAAGAGAGCCTAACAAGTAAACGGTCATAGGGGAGTATTTAGTGAGACTTTTGAAAGATAGAATTGAACTCGTTGCTAGAAAGGCAATGGCCAAGAAGGACAGAGAGAAAGAATATGCCTGACTAGAAATACCGACATCTTTGGTCAGAAAGATAACCTCATATGCATCATATAAGACACCCACTGATTGTAAGAGTATAGTCATCATAACCATCTTAAGGACGACACTCTGCCTTCCAAAAATAGGACTACCTTGACTGGAAGAAACCTCCTCTTCTGATTCATTCTCACGGTCAAAAATAATCGGTCCCAGTTTAAACAATAAGAGGGTTGCTAGTAGCGTTAGCACACTGTAGACCAAAAATAAGCTTCCTAAATCAAGGCTACCCCAGAGACCAACTATCATAGGTGCTAAGAAATAGGAAGCTGACCCAATCATGGTATAGGTACTGTTAAATTTTTGTAAGTTGGCTTTTTTTACAAGCACGGGCACCGCTGAGGACAACAAACTGTTAAAGTAAGTCGTCAACACTTCAGTCAAAACCACCAAAGCAAAGACAAAAACACTCCCCATGGCAAGATAGATCAAAGCCAGACAGACTGCCTTAAGCAATTCAATACCAATCAAAACATATTTTTTATTTGTGATTTTTCCTACAAATTGGTGTCCCACATTAGCAAGAATCCCTCCTAAGAATTTGGCAATCCATAGCCCTAAGACATAGTCCACCGAGATTTTAGAGAAGATAATGCTCAGTGCTATCGCATAACCGTACTCGATAATCAGTGACAAAAACCTATTAAGGAAAATAATTCTGGAATTGTTGGTAAACATTAACGATTTCTAAACCTTTTCTTTTTCATTGCCCTTATTGTAACACTGAACATACTAGCCTTCAATAGTTCAACGCATTAGAAAAACACCTCCTAAGAGGTGCTAAACTTTACTAAGATAAGATTGAGTTGACGAGGCTACGTCCAAAATCCCTGCCTTCACCATACAAAAATGTAAACATGCCAGGGTAAATAATAGCCAAGCAAATTATCATAAAGAGTATTGCTAGAGCTTTCTTATTTGATACAAAGAATGACAAAATATGATCAATCATGTTCAGTGATGCCCTCTCTTTCTTGCGTACTCATCTGCGCCTCCAGCAATCGCGCCCAGTACGAATGGTGTCGCAACTACCCCTACAGCAATAACTACAGGGGCTACTCCACCATTAATCATGGCAAGATCATTAATATTCAGTTCTTCATCATTTCTCTTTTCTCTATACATATTATCTCCTTTTAAGGCATAGCAGCGTTAACAACGCTACGTCCAAAGTCTCTTCCTGTAGAATATAACGTTCCCCAGGTATCTTTAACAAGTCCAGCTACACTTGACAGAATTCCTCCCCCATTAATTTGAGCAAGTTCAGTAAGTGATAAATCAGAATAAATCATATTTATTTCTAACATAATATTCTCCTTTCTTTTTTTAGCTATAAACAAGCTATAAAATCAGTCTATAGCTTTCGAAAAGAAAAAAATAGTGACATTCATGTCACTAAAAAACCTTATTCATTTGATACGAGATATACGAAAGATGATTACGATGATCTATTACTACTTCTAACAGAGATTTAACCCTCAGCTCAAGCCCTTGTAGATATACAAGGCACCAACCAAAAGAAAAATCAGTGCATAGTGATTCTCTCCTCGACAGAAAAAGAGTAATGCGCCTATTAAGAAACAGACCCCTAGTATTACCCTCAATGATACTTTCATGTGTCTACCTTCTTTCTATAAGTAAGATGAAAATAAAAACAAGAGATACATTTAATTCGCTACAATCCACCCATATTATAAGCTTGATAACTAAGAAAATCAAATTGTCCCAAAGAATGATTTGATAAAAAATACTCCCCATTTCTGGAGAGTAGCATCTGCTATTTTTCAAAATGTGAACCGAATGTAACAAATTCAGCGACTTCTTCTTCCTTACCGTCGTGGAGGTCACGGACAATTTTTGATCCAACGATAACACCGTCTGACACAGCGTTAAAACGTTTGACATCTTCCTCTGTTGACACACCGAAACCTGTGAGAACCGGAATGTCAGCATGAGCAGTCAAGTTAGCCAAGTGTTTATCAAGGTCATCACGGTAATTACCAGTCTTACCAGTAACGCCATTGATGGCAACGGCGTAGATAAAGCCTTCTGCACCATCAATCAACTGTTTCTGACGGTCAATACCTGTAGTCAAGCTTACCAAAGGCACGAGAGCAATATCACTGTCTTTCAAATAAGGGGTGATAAAGTCAGCGTGTTCGTCTGGCAAATCAGGAATAATGAGCCCCTTAACAGATGTCTCTGCAAGATCCTTAACAAAGGCTTCAATACCATATTGATAAACTGGGTTGATGTAGGTCATGATAACCAAAGGTACCTGTGTTTTTTGTTCTTGAAGCTTCTTGATGATAGCTGTCAAAGTCACATCTTTAGCCAAACTACGTTGTCCTGCTAGTTCAATAACGGGACCATCGGCCACAGGGTCTGACCATGGAATACCCACCTCAATAGCTGAGACACCACTATTTTCCAAGAGAGCAATGGTCTCAAAGAGTCCGTCTAGACCTTTAGCGTGGTCACCCGCCATGATGTAAGGTACGAAAATACCGCGTTTACTGTCTTTGATAGCTTGTAGGTGTTTTGTTAATGTTTTTGTCATGGTTTATTTCCCTTCTGCTTCAGCTTCGAAACGTTCTTTAACCTGCATAACGTCCTTGTCCCCACGACCTGAGAGGCAGACGATGAGGCTTTGGTCTGGCGACATCTTAGCTGCCACTTTTTGCGCAAGCGCAATGGCATGGCTAGACTCGAGAGCTGGGATAATTCCTTCCAAACGTGACAGAAGTTTGAAACCTTCGAGAGCTTCTTCATCTGTGATAGAGTCGTAAGTCGCACGTCCAATTTCGTTGAAATAAGAGTGCTCAGGACCAACCCCTGGGTAGTCCAGACCAGCTGAGATAGAGAAGGCTTCCATGATTTGACCGTGAGCATCTTGGAGAACATCCATAAGCGCTCCATGAAGGATACCTGGACGGCCTTTGGCAAAGGTTGCGGCATGTTTTTCAGTATCAAGCCCCAAACCAGAAGCCTCAGCACCATACATGGCTACTGATTTATCATTAACAAATGGGTAGAACATACCGATAGCATTTGAACCACCACCGATACAAGCCATTACAGCATCAGGCAATTTACCGCCAGAAATCTCTGCATATTGGCGCTTGGCCTCACGACCGATGACAGATTGGAAGTCACGAACAATTTCTGGGAATGGTGCAGGACCAAGGGCAGAACCCATGATGTAGTGCGTATCCTCGATACCTGCAACCCAAGCACGAAGGGCTGCATTTACAGCGTCCTTAAGCACGCGCGAACCATCTGTTACGCTAAACACCTTGGCACCAAGCAATTCCATACGGAAAACGTTAAGCGCCTGACGTTTAACATCTTCTTCACCCATATAGATTGTACAATCCATGTCGAAAAGGGCTGCGGCTGTCGCTGTTGCAACACCGTGTTGACCTGCACCAGTTTCGGCGATGATTTTCTTCTTGCCCATACGTTTGGCAAGCAAGACTTGACCAAGAGCATTGTTAATCTTGTGGGCACCTGTGTGGTTAAGGTCCTCACGTTTAAGATAAATTTGAGCTCCACCAATATGGTCGGTCAAACGTTTGGCGTGGTAAAGAGGCGTTTCACGTCCCACATAGTTTTTGAGGAGGTCATCCAATTCCGCTTGGAAACTTGGATCTTCCTTGGCTTCACGATAGGCCTTGTCCAATTCAATAACGGCTGTCATCAGCGTTTCTGGAACGAACTGACCACCGAATTTTCCGTAAAATCCTTTTGCATCAGGTTGTTGATATGTCATGCTTTCACTCTTTCTATAAATGCTTTAATCTTGTCTAAATCTTTGTGACCATCTGTCTCGACACCTGAGGACACATCTAAGGCATAGGGTTGGAAAGTTTCCTTGGCCTCTGCCACATTGTCCACAGTTAAGCCACCAGCGATGAAATAATCCTGCTCAATCTGCTTGTCAGCCAAGAGTTGCCAGTCAAAGGTCTGGCCACTACCAGCAATAGGAGCATCAAAGAGAAGATAATCCGCCTGGCTCGTGACTTGGGAATCACTATCTGAAATCTGAATAGCTCGAATAACTGGTACTGAAATCTTTGGAATCAGAGCTTCATCAAAAGTTCCATGAATCTGAACGATATCTAAGGGAACCTGACTAATCGCTTCTTCCAGTTCCTCAAGACTTGGTGAAACAAAGACACCGACGATTTTTGTCTGGCCTGTCACCCCTTTAGCTAGCTCGTGAGCTTGTTCAAGACTCACTTGACGCTTGCTCTTGGCAAACACAAAGCCAATGTAGTCAGCACCTGCTTCAACTGCAGTTGCTACCGCTTCTGGTGTCGATAGTCCACAAATTTTAACCTTTGTCAATTTGCAACTCCTTGACCTTTTCAGCCACATTGTCAGCCGTCATAAGGGCAGTTCCTACTAGAATCCCATTAAAATATGGGGCAACTAAGGCAGCATCCTGACCTGTAAAAATAGCCGACTCAGAAATATAAACAGGCTTGTCCTTGAAATGCGTTGATAACTCAAGACTGGTGTTGATATCTGTCTCAAAAGTGACCAAATTACGGTTGTTAACACCGATAATCTCAGCACCAATACGATGAGCAACTTCCAATTCTGGCAGATTATGCGTTTCAACCAAGACTTCCAAGCCAAGGCTTGTCGCAAAATCGTAGAGGTCCCTGAGGCGAGCCTCTGGCAAGGCCGCTACAATCAAGAGAATGACTGTCGCACCCGCATTACGACTACGCACAATCTGTTTCTCATCAATAATGAAGTCCTTAGCCAAGGTTGGAATAGCCACCTGTGACGAAATTTCTTTCAAATAGGAAATATCCCCCTTGAAGAAGACTTCGTCAGTCAAAACAGAAATCATGGCTGCGCCATTTTCCTCATAGGTCTTGGCCTGAGCCACAATATCCACATCTAGGTTAATATCACCCATACTTGGACTAGCTTTTTTCACTTCAGAAATAATTTGCAGCTTGTTTTGATTTGACTTGAGAAAATCATAAAGACGATAGGTCTGACGTAAGGGCTGCAAGTCTTCCATGACCAACTGGGCCACTTCTTTTTCTTTTTGTTCTAAGATTGTTGGGAGAAAGGCTTTACTCATACTTGTACCTCTTGGAGTTGGCGAAGTTTCTCTAGGGCTGAGCCGTCCGCAATCAATTGACGAGCAAGCTCTACACCTTCCTTAATAGTCTCAACCTTACCATTGGCAAAGAAGCCAAGACCTGCATTAAGCACTGTTGTTTCAAGATAAGGACTATCTTCATTTTTCAAGACACTAAGGAGAATCTCTGCATTTTCCTTGGCATCGCCACCTGTGATGTCAGACAACTCAACCTTTTCCATACCCAAATCTTCATAAGTGAAAGTGTGCTGGCTGATGTGACCATCTTCTAAAAGGGTGTAGGTGTTAGTGCCATAGAGGGCAGCTTCGTCCATATTGTCAGGACCTGTGATAATAACCGCACGTTTACGTCCCAACTGTTGAATAGCATTAGCAACAATTTCTTGTAATTCCACACGATAGAGCCCCATGAGTTGTGTCTCAAGGTCAAGCGGATTAGCCAGTGGCCCAACCAAGTTCATAATCGTTGGAATCCCAAGAGCTTGGCGAGCTGGACCGATAAAACGCATAGCTGGATGCATGGTTTGAGCAAAGATAAAGGCCAAACCAACCTTGTCAAGTGCTTTAGATAGGGTTTCTGGTGATGCCGCAACGTTGATTCCAAGGGCTTCAAGGACGTCAGCCGAACCAGATTTAGAGGAAATCGAACGGTTACCAGCCTTGGCCATACGAATACCGCCTGCTGCTAGGACAAAGCAAACAGTAGTCGAAATGTTGAAGCTATAAGACTGGTCCCCACCAGTTCCACAGTTACACATAGCATCTGTGAAAGTCTCAGGCAAGACAGTCGCATGTGATTTGAGGGCACGCACGATACCTGTGATTTCATCTGCTGTTTCTCCCTTAGTCTTAAGCCCCATAAGGAAGGCAGCGATTTGGCTTTCTGAGACTTCATTTTTGAGAATGCGGTCAAAGACTGCTTGGACTTGGTCTTGAGACAAGTCTTGACGGTTTGAGATTTGTAGGAATATTTCTTTCATATCTGTTTTCCTTTTAAAAACTGTTCAATATTTTCTGATGCACGATGAGAGTTTTTGAGCGTAGACAAATCTAGTCCAAAAACTGTCCAACTAGCCTGCAACAATTTTTACGAAATTTTCAACCATCTTAAGCCCATCTGGACTTCCGATACTTTCTGGGTGATATTGCAAACCGTAAATAGGTAGCTCCTTATGTTGAATGGCCATGATTTCTTGATCATCAGTTGTGATAGCTGTCACATCAAAGTCCTCTGGCATTTGGTCAACAACGATGGAATGGTAACGCATGATTGGGACATCATTGTCGATATCCTTGAAAATAGGCGATGGCGTTTCAAAAGTGATGTTACTTTGTTTTCCATGCATGACATTTTTAGCCAAGCCAAGTTTACCACCAAAAGTTTCCGCAATAGCCTGATGCCCCAAGCAAATTCCCATCATCGGTTTTTTACCAGCGAAATCCTTAATCAAGGCTTCCATTTTACCCGCATCAGCTGGCCAACCTGGACCTGGTGAAAAAACTAGCCCGTCAGCTTTTTCCGCCTCTTCATAGAGGGTCTCGTCATCGTTACGCAAGACCTTTACCTCTGTAAATGTCCCTAGGTATTGTGCCAAATTATAGGTAAAAGAGTCATAGTTATCAACTAATAAAATCATTGGGCATCTCCTATTCTTGTCATAGCTTTCGCCTTGTTAATCGTTTCGTAAAATTCATTTTCAGGAACACTATCGTAAACAACACCTGCACCTGCTTGAACATAGGCTTTTTGATTTTTGAGAATCATAGTACGGATGGCAATGGCAAAGTCCATATCTCCTGTCGCAGACAGATAACCAATAGCTCCCGCATAAATACCACGTTTTTCCTGCTCAAGCTCATAGATACGACGCATGGCACGAATCTTAGGTGCTCCTGATACGGTTCCAGCTGGTAGGGTTGATTTAAGTGCATCAAGTGCTGTCAATTCCGGCAAGAGTTGCCCCTTAACCACACTAGTAAGGTGCATCACATAGCGGAAATACTCAACTTCCATATACTTGGTCACCTTGACTGTACCATTTTTAGCAATCTTACCAATATCATTACGTCCCAAGTCAACCAACATACGGTGTTCCGCAGTTTCTTTGACATCATGTGAGAGTTCATCTGCCAAAGCAGCGTCTTCCGCCTCATTGGTACCACGAGGGCGAGTTCCAGCAATCGGATTGGTTACCACCTCTCCATTTTTCACTGAAACCAAACTCTCTGGGCTAGCACCAATCACCTGATAATCTCCAAAATCGTAGAAATAAAGATAGTTTGATGGGTTGGTCACACGCAAGTTACGGTAGTAATCCAAAGGATCTCCCTCAAAGTCCGCTGAAAAGCGTTGGCTAAGCACACATTGGAACATATCTCCCTCACGAATGAGTTTCTTGGCCTTAGCCACCATATCCATGAAGACTTCTTTTTCGATATGATTTGAAAATTGCAAGGCTTGCAAGGCCTGAGGTGTAAACTCGTTTGGCGCCTGAGTCTGGAGATTGGTTACCACCTGACCAAGAGCTTGACGCACCGCATCGTTGTCACGACCAGAGTAGATATTGTCCTCAACCACATAAACCTTTTCTTTTTTGTGGTCAAAAATCAAATAAGACTCATAAATGAAGAAATGCATATCAGGTGTTCCAATCGTATCTTCTGGAATCTCACCGATATTTTCATAGAGACCGATCATGTCATAGCCTGCAAACCCGATGGCACCACCTGCGAAAGGTAGGTCAGACTTGATGCCCTTGACTGTTACTTGGTCCAAGTATTCGAAAGGATCCTGATCAATCGCCTTACCATTTTCATAAAGAACACCATCCTTGAAGGTTACTTCAAAGACCGGATTGTAGGCAACAATAGAAAAACGCGCATTTTCCTTCTCACGAGGAATAGATTCAAGGATAACCTTGTGTTCCCCCTGAACACGCATATAAGCCAAGATTGGTGTTAAGGTATCGGCTGGTAAAATTTTTCTCATAATATTTCCTTTCAAACTGGTTTATCGAGAGTAATAAGACTGATGCAAGGCTCCTTTATAGGAGGTATTGGCACCATATTATTCTTTGTTCACTTTCTCTTCCAAAGCAATAAATGCTTTAATCATGCTTCTCCAAACACTTTCAGCCACATCTGGCGATAAGCCAAGCTCTAGTGCCTCCTTACGACGGTTTGCTATCACTTGGGCAACACGATCACTAGCCTGGACAGCAACCTTGTCTCCCTTGGGCTTAAGTCGTCCTGCCTTTTCCACAAGTATTTGACGTTGGGCCAGTAGTCGAAGCAACTGTCTATCAATATTATCAATATCAATTCGAATATCGCTTAATGCATCCATAAATACCCAACCTTTCATTGAATAATGACATAACACTTCTTTAAAGATAAAAGTAAACAAAAAACCTCACAGAGAAAAACTCTGTGAGGGCATTAAATCTAGTTTAACACGGTACCACCTCAGTTAATGGTCTCCAAAAAAACGACCATCATCTCTATCTCCTCTAACAAGGAGTTGCACGGTAAGGGGTGCCAACCGAGAAGAATATGTATTACCTTCTCATTATCATCCAATCAGCCCAATGTTCGCTCATCTCGATTACCTACTCACAATCACCGCAGGCTCCCTGAAAATCTAAGACCAGTTACTTTCTGATTTACTAACTATTGTACTCCTTTTTAGAGGGATGTCAAGAATTTTCTGTTAATTTTGACAATTCCTCCCTTATAAGATTCGTCTATACCTAATTCAGAGAGTGAGGTAGTCTTATCACCACACTTTACAAAATAAAAAAGCCCCAAAAGGGACTTCTTGGTTTGATAAACAACGGCAGGGTGACAGTCCTGCATCTCTTTCAGACCCGAAGGTGCGGCGGCTGCCTCTTCCGCCCTCGTTGTTATTTCTTATCTATATTATATCACATTTTCTTAGCTCTACCAGCATTTAGATAATTTTTCAGCTTAGAATCTTTAATCACAAACATGGTACGGACATTAAGTTTATCACATAATCTGACCGCTACCAGAACATTACCATCAATACGTTTTATATATTCCAAGGACTGGCCATTAGGATGGCGACCGATATAGTCCGGATGAGCAATAATCTCTGGAATACGTTCATAGGTGGCATCAAAATCACTGAATTCCTGGCGATGTTTTTCCATATGCTTCTTACGTTGTGTAGACAGCGTGATTTCTTCACCAGGCTTGTAATCCAAATCAAAAGCTTTAATAACTTTTGGTGTCAAGTACCCTACTATTTTCATGCTTCTATTGTACCACACCTCATACACATCAAGGCTTTTCCTACTGTTTAGGTATCAAAAAACTCAAGCCTGTTACCAAGCTCGAGTTTTGCTTTATGCTTTTTGAAAAGCACCTTGTTTATAGCTAATCCAGAAGAAAAGCGGTGTACAGATAGCCATTGCGACCAGATAGATTGGCAAGGTATAGCTATTAAGTGTCGAAATCTCAATCACATCTCGAAGATAGTAGGAGCTGATTAAGAATCCAAAGACTGAGTAGATAATCAAGGCCACACGCCCCTTATTCAAGGGGATACAAGCACGAATAACGGCAAGAACACCCGTTGATCCCATCATATAGTAAGACAGCGTCAGCATGTCCGTATTGCTCATGCCAAGATAGACCTGAGACAGATGGAAAATAAGAACACTGATAACCAGCATCAAGGCATTAGGAATAGACAACTGGAGCGAACGTCTGAGGAAATGTTTCTCAACAGGTCGTATATTACGTTCGAAGGTCAAAATAAATGGTGGAAGGCCCTCGATAAATTGCCCCGCTAAAGTCATCTGAACCTGAATGAATGGGAAGACCAAGAGGTACTCTGCCTTTCCAAAAACAATACTGGCAATACAGATAAGTCCCAAAAGGAAGGAATAAACCGTTTTGATGAGGAAAATAGGTGCAATGTGGGCAATATTATTAACCACACGACGTCCCTCAAATAGAATTTCAGGAATATCCTTAAACTCAGAATCCATAAGCACCAAGTTGGCAATCTGACGTGTAGCGGGATCCCCTTCAGCCATAACAATCGAACAGTCCGCTTCACGTAGTGCCAAGATATCGTTGACACCATCACCAGTCATAGCTGTGGTATGCCCATTGGCATTAAGCGTTTGGATTAACAACTTCTTCTGATGCGGAGATACGCGACCAAAGATTGCCGTATCTTCAGCCAAAGCCTCTAACTCCTCATCACTGACCTTAGAACAGTCAATATAGCTTTGATAATCCGCAAAACCAGCCTGGTGGGCAATATGAGAAACCGTCACAGGATTGTCACCAGAAATAATCTTAAGCGTCACATCTTCTGAACGTAGATATTCCAAAGTTTCTGCAGCATCCTCACGAATAGGATCGGCAATTTCAAGCAAGGTCAAGCCTTCAACGTCATTCGGCAAACTCATAGTCTCTGTATCAACCGCTGACTGACTCCATGCCAAAATCAAAACACGAGAACCACGAGCCTGCGCCTGATCGACTGCTTTTGGATTTTCCTTAAGAAGCATCTCGGGTGCTCCCAAAAAGAGAGTTCCAAGCCCATCAACGCTCACAGCACCCCATTTACGGTCACTTGAAAATGGAATAACGTCGCCCACCTGATAATGATGTTCCAGACCTTCATAGGCATTTCGAATCGCCTGGGCTGTTGCGTTTTTATCCTTGCTATGCTGCATATAAGCCGCAAGCAAGCGCTCCAACTCCTCTTTCGTAAAACGCTCTGATAGTAGTTCCAGACCCTTAACGGTCATCTTTCCTTGTGTAATCGTCCCTGTCTTATCTAAACAAAGCACATCGACACGCGCCAAGGTTTCGACAGAGTACATCTCTTGCACCAGGATATGCTTCATTCCAAGCTTAATAACAGCCGTTAAAAGAGAGGTAATTGTCAGAAGGGCAATCCCTTTAGGCAACATTCCCAAAAGAGCTGTCGAACTAGTAACTACCGACTCTTGAAGAGAGAGCTGTTTAATCAAGTAAGCCTCAAAAAAGAGCGCAAGCCCAAACGGTATCACAATCTTGCCCGTAAACTTAGCAATCTTATCCATATTATAGAGAATACGTGACACGATTGGCTTATGCGTCTTGGCCTCTAGCATGAGCTTATTGGCATAATTGTCCTCGGCTACGTTAATAACCTTAGCATAAACCTGACCACTCACAAGATAAGACCCCGAGAGCAACTCCTTCCCATCCTTCTTGAGAATAAGGTCACTCTCACCCGTCAGCATAGCCTCATTGAGCTCAGCCATCCCATCAACAACCACGGCATCACTAGGCACCTGCTCACCCGCAGACAAGAGCATGATATCATCCAAGACAATATCCTGAGGATCAATAGAAGTCACCTCACCATCACGCACCACACGGATCTGATCCTTATTCATGAGATTGAGCTTATCAATCATGCGACGGGCACGCAACTCTGTCATCATCCCCGTAAAGGCATTAAGCACAATGATTCCGAAGAAAAAGAGATTTGACCAAGCCTGAACAGCAATCAAGGCCACAAAAATAGCAAAATTGAGCATATTAAAGGAGTTAAAGACATTACGTCTAAAAATCTCCCAGTTGCTGGAGCCAGTTTTTGCTTTAAAATGATTTGTTTTACCGGCATCTATCCGCCGCTTGACCTCCACCTGCGTCAAGCCTTGTAACTGTTTTTTCATAACTTTCATAGTAGCATAAAAATGAGGTGTTTTCAAAGGTTAGCCGTCATGGATAGCCAGGAAATAGACCTATTATATCGAACCGCTCTCCCGACTATTTCACTCAACCTAAACTACTTTCAAATAGCAAAGGCAAGAGTTCCTACAAAACACTCCTATGCTATCTTATTTCCTAATTAAACCTACTTTGGTAAATTAAATTAAACAACCACTGAAGATTGATTAATGGTTTTGGTTGAGCATCAATCACAGGTTGAACAGTTTCTCTAATTTCTTTTTGGACTTTTCGTTGATTATATTTAATAGTATGATAACGTTTGTCAAAAGCATGTTGGACAGAAAAATTACGATTAAGAAGATACCTATCATTTGATTCGGAATGAAAAAATAGAGTATCACCTGTAAGATCTAATATAGACGTTTTAGTTCCTTTCTCTCTAATTATAGCATACGACCCATCATCATAGCTAATACCATCTATTTCCGGTGTATAGGCCCAACCCATATTCTCCATCAGCATAATGATGTCCGGTTCTGTTCCCTCCTTATGAGGAATATGCTGAGCATAATAAACAGAGTTAAATTTTAAATTAATAAAGGTAAATAGGCTCATTCCCAAGACTGTATATAGCCCTATAATTAGTCCTACAAAGAGCACTAAAATATTTCTTTTTTGCTTTGTCATCTTCTCTTTCCTTTTCTCTAATTAAACCTACTTTGATAAATTAAATTAAACAACCATTGAAGATTGATGAAGGGTTTTGGTTGAGCATCAATCACAGGTTGAACGGTCTCTCTAATTTCTTTTAGGACTTTTCGTTGATTATATTTAATCTTGTGATAACGTTTGTCAAAAGCATGTTGGAGAGAAAAATTACGATTAAGAAGATACATATCATCTGACTCCGAATGAAAAAATAGAGTATCACCTGTAAGATCTAATACAGACGTTTTAGTTCCTTTTTCTCTAGTTATAGCATACGACCCATCATCATCATAACTAATACCATCTATTTCCGGTGTATAGGCCCCAACCTTATTCTCCATCAGCATAATGATGTCGGGCTCTGTTCCCTCCTTATGAGGGATGTGCTGAGCATAATAAACAGAGTTAAATTTTAAATTAATAAAGATAAATAGGCTCATTCCTAAGACTGTATACAGCCCTATAATTAGTCCTACAACGAGCCCCAAAATATTTCTTTTTTGCATTCCTGTCTTCTCTTTCTTTTTCTCTAATTAAATCTACTTTGATAAATTAAATTAAACAACCACTGAAGATTGATAAAAGGTTTTGTTTGAACCTTCATAATTGGAGAAAAATCTTCCCTAATCTCTTGTTTAATTTTCGATTCATTAACTTGAATTCTTTTTGCTTCTTCTGAAAAATAACTGACGTGATCAAATCTAAACGTACTGTCAAAACCGATAGTCATATTATCCTTATCATATAAAAAGTTTCCTAAGGATTTTGTTAGAAAAGATTTGCTTTTAGTATTTATAATAGCATTTGTTCCATCATTGTCGTATCGAATACCATCAATCTCCGGTGTATAAATCCAGTCCATATTCTCTATCAACATAACGAGATCCGGCTCTGTCCCCTCCTTATGAGGGATATGCTGAGCATAATAAACAGAGTTAAATTTTAAATTAATAAAGATAAATAGGCTCATTCCTAAAATTGTAAACAGTCCTATAAATAGTCCTACAAAAATCCCTAAAATATTGCTTTTTTGCATTGTCATCTTCTCTTTCCTTTTCTCTAATTAAACCTACTTTGATAAACTAAATTAAACAACCACTGAAGATTGATTAATGGTTTTGGTTGAACATCAATCACAGGTTGAACAGTTTCTCTAATTTCTTTTTGGACTTTTCGTTGATTATACTTAATCTTATGATAATGTTCATCAAAAGCATGTTGGAGAGAAAAATTACGATTAAAAATATAACTTTCACCTGAGTCCGGGTAAAAGACTAGAGTACCATCTGAAAAACCTAATACAGAAGATTCTGTTCCTTTTTCTCTAGTTATAGCGTACGACCCATCATCATCATAGCTAATACCTTCTATTTCCGGTGTATAAATCCAGCCATTATTCTCCATTAGCATAACGAGATCCGGCTCTGTCCCCTCCTTATGAGGGATGTGCTGAGCATAATAAACAGAGTAGTATTTTAAATTAAAAAAAGTAAATAGGCTCATTCCTAAGACTGTATACAGCCCTATAATTAGTCCTACAAAGAGCCCCAAAATATTGCTTTTTTGCATTCCTGTCTTCTCTTTCTTATTCTCTAATTAAACCTACTTTGATAAATTAAATTAAACAACCACTGAAGATTGATTAATGGTTTTGGTTGAGCATCAATCACAGGTTGAACAGTTTCTCTAATTTCTTTTTGGACTTTTCGTTGATTATATTTAATAGTATGATAACGTTTGTCAAAAGCATGTTGGACAGAAAAATTACGATTAAGAAGATACCTATCATTTGATTCGGAATGAAAAAATAGAGTATCACCTGTAAGATCTAATACAGACGTTTTAGTTCCTTTTTCTCTAGTTATAGAATACGACCCATCATCATCGTAGCTAATACCTTCTATTTCCGGTGTATAGGCCCAACCCATATTCTCCATCAACATAATGACGTCCGGATCTGTCCCCTCCTTATGAGGGATATGCTGAGCATAATAAACAGAGTTAAATTTTAAATTAATAAAGATAAATAGGCTCATTCCTAAGATTGTATACAGCCCTATAATTAGTCCTACAAAAATCCCTAAAATATTTCTTTTTTGCATTGTCATCTTCTCTTTCCTTTCCTACGACCAAACAATTTCTTGATCAGATTAACAACAAACCATTGTACACTATTTTTAACAAGTCTCATAATTTAAGGATTGGTGGCTTTGTAACTGATCTAACATTTTTATGAACAAGAAAAAATCAAGTCTTAACAAATTCCTCCAATACTTCTCCTTACTTTGTTAATCAAGCTAAACATGGTATAATAGTTAAGATTTTTATACTACTTATTTCTGGGCAGAAGTGGGCAGTAAAATTTAAGAAACAGGGGCTAAACCCTTGATATGAAAGGAATCTAGAAAATATTATGATGAACATGCAAAACTTGTTTCATGTTTTTTTAAGTCTTGTTGACGTCAGAAATATTGATTTAAAGCCTTTCTTGATTCTAAAAATTAAACTAAAATGACCTGAAATCATTTCAATAAGACTAAAAATAGACTATGCAGTATCTTCTATGTAATTAGAATAAAAAACGGCGCTATCATGTGATAGCGCTGTTTTAGATTTTTATAATAGTGGTTGGTTTAAAATACTATCTAATGTAACCCCTTCTTCCAGTTGAGAATCTCTCCATCTATCATAAGCATCATCTGCATATGAGAAGCTATCATATTTCTGTTGCAAGTACTCTTCAAGATGGCATTGCAAACTTGAATAATCAAATTTTTCTACCGCAATATCATCCCATTGAAAATCACTTGTTAACTTTTCAGTTAACTTTTCTTGAAATTCTGAAACCTGCCTTTCAACTTCCCAATCCAAATCAAAGCCATCTGGGTCATTAGTAAAATCAACGTCTTCCTCTTCTAAAGTACTGCTACTGTCCAAATAATCTTGGAGCAACTCAATTTTTTTCTGTCTAAAAACGCTATAGCAGTGCATCTCTTTTAAAGAACCTTCTTGATAATCATCATCTTCTATACTTACCTCATAAATTATCTCACTTATTGTATTTACAATCTCATCTAGTTCTTCCGAGTCAAGATAAGGACTATTTATTATTTTATCCACGACTCCCTTATCATCAAGAATAATAAGGAACATTTTCTTTATTGCTTTATCATCAGAAACATAAATCTCATCGATTATCTTTCTCCACCCATTAATATAAACATTTAAATTATTTCGACCATCGTATATTCTCAGTAATTCTTCAAATTCATGCTTAAAATTTGAAAATTGATTTAAACCAATAATAGCTAGGATTTTTTCTCCAATAAAATCATCTTTATCTTTAAAATTATCCCAATCATCTAGTAATCTGGTGAAAAATAAAATCTGTGAATCATTTAAGTTCCTCAATCCGTAGATATTACAACCTTTACATAATTGGTGGAGGTAAATAGAATTCTGAGTTATTTTTTCAGTTATCTTTAGACTCTCTTTCAATTTATCATTTAAAAAGTCAATAATGCTAGGGTTTAAAAAATCTACCTTACTTTTACCATCAAAACTTTCTTTTGTAAAAGCAAGCCATGAACCATCCAGTTTCTTTAACGATTTTTTAAAATTAAATATCGGATTAAGTTCCAAAGTATAAAGTGAATTTATTAACCACTCTTCCTCAACAGGATAAGCATCGAATTGTAATAAAGAGAATAACAAAAATTTTTCTTCTTTTTCTAAATAGTGAAACAAGTTATCATACAGTTGAATAGGGTGATCAAGAAAGTATACTACATAATCATAAAAGTTTTCTTTAGATTCTTTAAAATTTTTTGCTATTACTTCTACTAACCTAGGAAAATAATTTCGATGTCGTATAATTCTTTTCCAATCTCTTCCAATAAGACTGTTATATTTCTCTACAAGCTCTATTTTATCACCACCTTCAAGGTAGTGTAATTTTTGTTCAAATACTTTTCTAAAAATATAAGCTTTATCTATATCAGAATACTTATCTAAATCAATGATAAATCTTCTTTTCTCTGTAAATTTTTCATCAATTAGTTTTTGAAATTCAAAATTCATTGATGTTGCATCTTGAAGAATTTGAGTTCGAGAGTTTAAACAAATAAAAAGGTTGTTAGTATTAATAGAGGCTGAATATAATTTTCTTATATCTTGCAATACCCTCTCCCCAACATCAAACTTATTACGCCCTAAGAAATCATCAAAAATCACAAAAAGATTTCTATCCTCATTACATCTATAGATTTCATTATATAATTTGAGAACCTCGTTAATATCTTCTACTCTACGAACAATAATATCAAAAGTATTTTCATTATTATTTAGAAATAATTTTCCAAGCATGGAACAAGTTGTTGTTTTTCCAATTCCCGCTGGTCCTTGAATTAAAACAATATGTTCCCTTTGTAAAATATAATAGGCTTTCCCTAGAAAAGAAGTTTCAACAAAATATTCAGAATCAAAATCTGAAAAATAATCCTGAGATTCTGCTTCTACACATTTCAATCTCTCACTCCTCAAAATATTTGAAATATCTTTTTCCAGTAATCCATAATTAATAAAAATATTTTTATATTTTTCCTGTTGAGAAAGAGTTGTTAGCGTAGAAGAGAAAATAATATAATCGTCGGCCGGAATAGCATTAGGAATTTTTATATCTGCGTAATTACGAATATCCTTTAAACCTGCAGGAGATAGCCCCATACTTGTAACGATAACATAATTGAAATCAGATTCCCAACCGTATTTTTCTTTAGTTTGAGCAATTTTATCAATTTCTTCTTTTAATAGTTTTACAGCAGTAGTATGATTTTTATTTACCTGCCAACGCTTAGCTTGAATAATAAGAGTAGGAGAAACGATATTATCGATTCCATCAATACCATCATCTTTCCCTTCCTTAAATCCATGTAAACTCTTATTATCAAATTTTTTCTTTACAATCTCAATGGCAAAATTTTCAAAGTCCGATGTTGTCATTCCATCAGCACGAATCCCAATATCCATAATTCTCCTCTTCTGATCACTAAATCTTTCAACAGAAATCCAATATGCTCATTTGACTCTTGTTATAATCCCAAAAACAATTCAAAAGACATATCTCCCGTATCTCGTCTTATATCTGGATTTTTTAATACTGTGTAACTATCAAACATCAACTAACATTAGGTTCGTTTCTTGATAAAATTATCCAATATTTTTAGTATTCATCATCACTTCTTATAGATTTTCTTATTAAATTTCAAGCTATATTATATCAAATAAATGTCAAGATTTGTAGACCTGCAATTAAGTCATGTCACTGCCAAAACATTACTTTTATAAGATTTCCTTTTTCGTAAAAATACTAATAATTGAATTAAATTCAAGAAAATAACAAATAGGCAATATAACAATACATTCTAATTACTAATACCTAGAAGCGTTTAGAAACAATAATTCTAAACGCTTTTTTTGCATTACTCTTTAAACATCTCCTATCAACAATCTCCTTATTCAATTAACTATATAACTATAGTACTTGGATTTCTATGGATGGAGGATTCAAACCTAATTTAGTTTTAAAAATGAGTCTTTGAGATACTGTAAACTATTTACATGAGATTCTGACATAGTTTTCTAAGCCTACGGATTAACCCCAAAATACAAATAATCATTCTACAAATAGAGCTATGTCACTACCTTACAATGGGTGTCCCAGAGCGATATACTACCAATAACAAAAAAATAGGTCTGATAGTGCGCACTAATAGACGGATTGAAACTATAAACACATAAACAAGCATCATATTCTTTGTTTATGTAAAAGTTTCACCGTTTCTTTTGGTGTGCACTTTTACATGCCTTTTTCGGTACAACTTTACTTGTTTCTTTCCGTCTCAGACGAGAAAGAAGGAATAAATGAATTATTCAAAAGAAATAAAAAAACTTTACAGCCAACTTTTAGGAAAATCTCTCAAAACAAAAATGAACGAATTAGGAATCTATAATAATCAAATTGCTTACTACAACTCAGATAACAAACTTGTTTTTATTGCAGAGTCGTCTGTCGGTCAAATCATCAAAGGTAGAAGAAATCTAACCTTTGAAAGCTCATTAGCTTTTCAATCAACACTGAATTACAAGACACCACGAGAAGTTTTTTTCCCAAGCTCTGAATTTGAACTCAAACTCATTGAAACTATTATTTCTACCATTTTGACTGAATCATGCTTTAAACAAACTTTCTTTAGAGAAGCTATCTATAAAAAACTTGATGAAAAAATAAACCAACAAAATATATCAGATTTTGTAAATGCTCATCAAGAGATATTTTTAAACTCATTAGCTCAATTCTTTCCAGCATTTCTTACTGAAGAGACTTCTTTTCAGATTACGGAACGATTGACTGAATGGCTTACGGAATTGGTTTGCATCGTAACACAATAATTATCTTCAGACTGTCAAAAAATCTGACAGTCCGCTTTATTGAAATAGCCTAAAATAAACTTGTTCTTAGCTAAGACGAAATTTAAAAATGAGGTATTACACATGAAAACACGTAATCGCAAAAGTGGCTACTCAGCCAATACTGCAACTGAATATATCGACAACAAGCAAGCTATTTACTGCTTAAGCACTGAGTTAGAACCACAGATTCGGTTTGAGGACAACCAGCCTACTGGGGAGATAATCGCTTATAAAGCTTGGTTTTCACAAAAAGGGCTTCCTCCATTCACTGTGAAATTTAACTCTGAGGTAACTCTTCCACCTTATATGGCCATGGTTACATTTGATAACCTTCAAGCTTGTGAGGTTGGTTACAATGTTTATTTTAAGGCTGATGGGCTCAAGGAGATTAAATGATGACCAAACGAGAATTGGAACAGTACCTCCTTCAAAGCCTTAATATGGGCCTCGGTTCTCTCATGCAAGGTGAAACAAGCTACACTAATAGTTTTGACTGCAAGATTCTGGATGATGGCTTCCTTTTTCTACCACGTTTACCAGCTGGTTACATCATCGATGACGACCTCTACCAAAAAATTTTCTTAATTGCTAATGCATCATTGTACCCACGCTATACTCTGTTAAAGCAAAACTCTGCTTATTTTATGGCTCTTGACACTGACGATATTCATATTCAACGTGGCCTATTCTTTCCATGGAAAGTTGGTGTCTCCGAACGTCTTATTATTTCTGATTTAGACAGCTTCACTAAGAGTCACGAGAAAGACATTATTCCAATCATGAAAAATCTTGTCCTTGATTATAATAACGTCACTTCTCTAGCCATTGCTGGCAATAGTGGCTCAGGAAAGTCATATACTCTGACCTACCTGCTTAGTCACCTCAAACAGATCTCTAACCTTATTATCATAGATCCAAAATTTGATACCCCATCACGATGGGCAAGAGAAAATGGTATTGCTGTTATCCACCCTAGAAGAAATCGCTCTAAATCAGATTTTGTATCTGAAATCAATGAAAATCTTAGTGATAGCCTTAACCTTATCCAACAAAGGCAAGAAATTCTATATGTCAATCCAAATCATCGCTTTGACCATTTAACTATCGTGATTGATGAGGTTCTAGCTTTGTCAGAGGGTGTTAATAAGACAATCAAAGATTCCTTCTTTTCTCTCATGTCCCAAATTGCCCTTTTAGGTAGAGCGACAAAAGTTCACTTACTGCTGGTAAGTCAGCGTTTTGACCATAATACCATCCCTGTATCCGTTCGTGAACAATTAAATGTACTCATTCAAATTGGAAATATCAATAAGAAAACTACGCAATTCCTGTTTCCAGATCTTGACCCTGAGGGTATAGTCATCCCAATAGGAAAAGGAACTGGGTTGATTCAAATCATCGATAATGAACACCCTTATCAGGTTCTACCTTTGCTCTGTCCAACCTATTATACTAAGAAAGGTATCTTATAAGTATGAAAAAATCATTCTTCCAAAAAACTTACAACCTTATCATAAATCTCACCATCATAGATTTGATTTGTTTCTTAGCACAGTTCTGTTTAGGCTTATTTTATCAAGCTATCGAACTGAGTGGCCTATCTCAATATAATAACTCTTTTATCCTAATCAATGATAGTCTAGCTAATATCAAACAAGTCATCTTAGTTTTTTCAATCTCTATCCTAGCTATCTCCTCAATTTTGGTAATCGGTCAACTACTTTATCGGATTGCTAAAGATTCTCTTTGGAATTACTTCAAGTCAGTCTATCAAACCATCCGAATGCGTCAATTTCTTAAACAAGTCGAAAACTCTGAACCTATCGTAACAATCGAAAACCAAACCATTACACGATTCAATCCTGTTTTGAGTGAATTTAACCAATCCGTTAGGAAATGCACTGTCGATATCCGACAAGAAGAGGTTTCTATTTTCCTAAAGATGCCTAGAACTCAACAAGCTCAAAAACTTTTGAAAGATATGGAAGAACATATCAAAGAAGAAATCTCCAATTATAACCCCAACTACTATTTTTCCACACCTCTAAGGGTGGGAAATAAGCTCTGGTTCAAAGGAACTAAACGTTAATAATAGGGCAGTGCCTGGCTCACGTAGTGAAAGCCAAGTGTACTACCTTTTCAAATAACATTTTTACTGTGTAATGGGGCTACTACGACCCCCATTACATCAATAATCAATAATCATAGGAAGGATAATACTATTGCCAAAAGAAAAACGGTCAAACAAATGGGCTTTCCTGATTTATAAAGAAAGTACGCCCCATAATTACCTAGAAATCCTTGAAAAGTTACATATACCTTTTGTACTCAGTCCATGGCATGATAAAGATATCAATAAGGAAACTGGTAAGTTCAAAAAAGCACACAAGCATGGCGCCCTGTACTTTGAGTCCTTAAAGAGCTATTCTCAAGTATCAGAACTAATCAAAGAAAAATTAAATGGTCCATCACATGTTGAACCTATAATGTCACCCAAAGGCATGTATGACTATTTTACTCATGCTGAAAATCCAGAGAAGACACCCTATAACATCAATGATATCGAATCAGGTTGTGGTTTTGAGCTTGATAAATTTTTAGTCAACAGTAATACAGATAATTTTTTATCCTTAGTTATTGATATTATAGAAGAACACAACTTTACAGAGTTTAATACACTCGTGAGGTATGCACGAACAGATAACCCTTATCTTTTGGGACTGTTAATGAACAAAACCTATTTTTTTGCTAAGTATTTAGACTCTCGACGACATCAGAAAGATAGAAAAGAGGATAAGTAAATGATTCAAATTGTAGATAAAATTGAACTAATGATCCTTACAGGATATACCGATGCACAGGCTAGCAAGTTGATCAGAAAAGCCAAACAAAAACTCCTACAAGATGGCTTTGAGTGGTATGGAAATAAAAAGGTGGGACGTGTTCCTTTAAAGACCATTGAAGACATTCTAGGTGTTGAGTTATCCGCTAAACATGATATAATTAATCCCGTACTGGAAGATACTGTTAATGAGTAAGGAGATTACACATGGCAGTAACTAGACAAAAAAATAAAAAATGGAAGGTGGATCTTAGTGATGGTTATGACGCTATAACAGGCGGTCAAAAGCGTCACAGAAAAACAAATTTCAAATCACGTAAAGAAGCTGAACGTTATGAAGCTGATTACCGTATCAATAAACTTCATCAAGTAGGACACAAAGACAAAGTCTCTGTAGCTTACCTCTATTCTCTTGTCAAAGAAGAAGATGAAATCCGAGGTAATAAAAGAGGGACTATCGACAGTCAAAAATCTTATTATCGTATGTACGTCTCTAAGTATTTTAAAAATGCTAATATGAGGGAGGTCTCGCTTCAAGATATCAAGCAATATCGTGACTGGTTAAGAAAACAACCTAGCGTAAAAGGTGGCACACTAACCAATTCACATATTAATCAACAAATGATCTTTGTTCATAAACTGTTTGATATTGCTGTAACCAATGGCATTAGAACGAACAATCCTTGTGATGGTCTGCGTCGTTTGCCACAACGACACAAAGAAATGGCCTACTATACACCTGAACAATTTAAACGATTTGATTCACTTTTTGAGGAGTCAGAATATCAATACCAGCTTTTATATCGGTTATTGATGTATACTGGTGTTCGAATTGGTGAGGCACTAGCACTTACTTGGGAGCAGATCAACCTTGATGAAAAATACGTTGATGTAAAATTTTCAGCATACTACCGAAATAGTGAGGTCCATATTGAAACTGTTAAGACTACTCAATCTAACAGACGCATATACATTCACAATGCTTTTGTAGAAGAGCTAAAAAGTTGGAAAGCAAAGCAATTTGAACTACTCAAGGCTTTTACAGACAACACTGACTCTTTACAGATTTTCCAAAACTCACCAGAGGTTCTAACCAGTCCAGATATTTCTAATTTCAGGACAAAACTGAAAAAACGCATGCCTAAAAATTTAAAACTGATTCGTAATCATGATTTTAGACATTCTCATGCAGCCTTTCTCGTCTCACAAGGTCTTAGAAATGGAGAGGGGAAAGACTATATTTTCTTCACACTTATGAAACGTCTTGGACACAGCTCTATCAACACAACAATAAATGTATACTCACATTTATTCCCAACTCAACAAAAAGAGGTAGCTTCTGCCTTTGATAATTTTTAAAGAATAAGGCAAAATAAGGCATCAAAAAGTAACAAACAGGGGCTAAACCCTTGATATGAAAGGAATCTAGAAAATATTATGATGAACATGCAAAACATGATGAAGCAAGCTCAAAAGCTTCAGAAACAAATGGAAAAAAGTCAAGCTGAATTGGCTGCTACAACTTTCACTGGAAAATCAGCCCAAGACTTGGTAGTTGCTGAATTAACTGGTGACAAAAAAGTAGTTAACATCACTTTCGCTGATGCTGTCGTAGATCCTGATGATGTGGAAACACTCCAAGATATGACTGTTCAAGCACTTAACAATGCTCTTGAACAAATTGACGAAGCGACTAAAAAATCAATGGGTGCCTTTGCAGGTAAATTGCCATTCTAAAAAATGAAAAGGAATCTCGCGGTTCCTTTTTCTATATACTCTTCTAGCAACTCAGTCATAACATACAAAAGACTTGGACAAGAAATCCAAGTCTTTTTGTGTTAGTCATATAAAAATTTTATTCTTCAACCAAAGCAAGACCTGACTTTGCGTCTTCTTCGTTTGCCAATTTATAGCGATTCTTTTGACCTAAGTAGATACTCGCTGAATCCAATGAACTTTCTAAAGTAGGGTAATTCACATCCTCATTCGCTGTTTGGGAAGGTACAGGTCCTGAGATTAATAGTTCATCATCATTCTTGACATAAATCTGGTATTCTCCAACCTCGCTAGTTTGAGCTAAAATCTCATTCAACAAGTCTGGGTCAAGCGTTTGAGCTACTCCATCAACCACTTGATTAGAGTCCTGCTTATGCTCCGACGAATCCACTACCTCGGTGATAACGATGTAGTCGGGAGTTTCCTCATCTGTAGTCTTAGATTCTTCAGTTTCTGGCTGTTTTTGTCCAGGTGTTTCTTGCTTCTTCGTATCCTGAGCTTGCCCATCATGATTCTTCAAGTCCTCATCACTAACGGTTTGAACCTTAGCCTGATTGGCATCTAAATCAATTTTGGGAGCTTCTTTAACATCAGCCGAGGCCCCGCTGGTCCCCATGAATAAAGCCAGAGTCCCCAAAGTAGCAATCAAGCTGATTATTGCTTTGCCGATAAAACCATTATCTTTGTTCTTAATCATAAATCCCTCACTATTTATTTGGTTAGCTCTAACTGGCTAACAAGGCGTTCTATTTACTGCTGTAGGAGGTAAAAGGTTGGTTGAGCTGTTTGACCAACCCTTCACCCAGATAACAATCTTAGCATGCAACCCCCTTGATTTCAAGCGTTTCTTTAATTTTTAAGCATTTTAAATAAATGACAACTTCATGTCTTAAAATTGATGCTAATCTATTATCAGATTAGCTTTTTTACGTTATGCAAATGGTAATTTCTTTAAGTAGTACTTAGGGAAATAATAGTTATTTTTTAGAAGGATTCTTCAGAAAGCACTTTTGCTGACTTATCTCCAAAAAAATTTTATCGGATAAGAAAATTTTGTCAAAACACTTTAAATGTAATTATAAAAAAGAATTCTTGAGACAGGAAGTCGAATTCTCAACATCCTAAAATAAGATTAGGAACTAGAATTCCTCTATTAGTCAAAAGAATGCCACAACAAAAGGATTTAAGGGTAACTTTATGGAATACCCCATAATAAATAACTAATCCTAAAGATGCACATCTCTCATTTAGATATATATATATTTAAGGTGTTTACAACTTCTTTAAAAATAACTAACACACAAAAAATCATTACGAAAAGCCCTCTATTTCCTCATAAATAACTTTCCCCATATAGAAAATGTATCCTCCAAATTCAAAAAAAATGTCCGTATTCTGGATACGTCATTGCTAGAAACTATGAAAAAACTCTTTATCTATCATCAACTTTGACGGAAAACTAGATCCCCTTTGGCACCCCTATGATGAAGTATTTACCGACCTAAACTCTCCGATAATTATGGAAATTGAAAAAAATAGTATATCCACTCCGTAAAAGACTGAAAATAACCTAACTTTATAACTATTTCAGCAAATCTTCACCTCACTCAAAGCTCATCTGAAATAGTATTTTCTCATATGTAAGCGCTTCGTCCACATTTCTGTCACATGTAAGAAGAACTTCTCCACTTTTAAACCTTTTTTGCCTCAAAACCTAGATATTCCAAGGAAAATTCGTTACAATAGAGTACGGAAAGATAGGTAATTATCAGCATCATTATTTTCGTATGAAAGGGAAATTCATGGCTTATATTCAAATGAAGCATAGCTATAAACGCTATAAAACCGGTGATCTGGAAATTATCGCAAACAACGACGTAAGCTTTGATATCGAAAAAGGGGAGCTTGTCGTTATTCTTGGTGCCTCTGGCGCTGGGAAATCAACCGTTCTTAACATCTTGGGTGGTATGGACACCAATGACGAAGGCCGCGTCATTATTGATGGTAAGGATATCTCTGAATACACAGCCAAAGAACTTACAACCTATCGTCGTGAGGACGTTGGCTTTGTGTTCCAATTTTACAACTTAGTTTCTAACCTTACGGCCAGGGAAAACGTCGAACTAGCATCTGAAATCGTTCCAAACGCTAAAGATGCTACTCAAACACTCGTCGAAGTCGGTTTGGGAGACCGCTTAGACAACTTCCCATCACAACTATCTGGTGGGGAGCAACAACGTGTCGCTATTGCACGCGCCGTTGCCAAAAATCCAAAGATTCTTCTTTGTGATGAACCAACAGGGGCTTTGGATTATCAAACAGGGAAACAAATCCTGACCCTCCTTCAAGAAATGGCTCGCAAACAGGGAACAACTGTTATTATCGTTACCCATAATGCTTCTCTAGCTCCAATTGCCGATCGTGTCATTCGAATGCACGATGCCAAGATTAAGAGTGTGGAACTTAATCCTAATCCACAAAAAATCGAGGACTTGGAATACTAGAAAGGAGCAACGTCATGAAAAAAACAACTTATTGGAAAGATGTTTGGCGAACCTTTGTAGCTTCTAAAGGGCGTATGCTCTCTATTGCCTTACTTATGGCACTGGGATCCTTTGCCTTGATTGGTCTTAAAGTAACTTCTCCTAATATGAAGAAAACTGGGGAACACTTCTTCAAGACGCATCAAACAGCTGACTTGAGCTTAATCAGCACTTACAGTATCAACCAAACCGATCAGGACCTTCTCAATTCAATTAAAAAGAAGAATGTAGACATCGAGTATGGTTATTTCAAAGATGCTGTCATCAAGGGGACGAATACGGCATTTCGTATTTTCTCTACTCCTAAGAAAATCTCCACTTACGACCTTATTGAGGGGAAACTTCCTACCAAGGACGGGGAAATCGCTCTTTCCTCAACTTATAAAGAAGAATATAGCGTTGGAGATAAGATTAACTTTTCTGAGCCAGTAGATAGCTCAGGGCAAAAACAGTTAAAGGAACAAACATATACCATTACTGGTTTTGTTAATTCCTCTGAACTTCTCTCTAGGAACCGTCTTGGTAATGCCAGCGCTGGTACGGGGAAACTAGATGGCTACGCCATTGTTCCAGAGACGGACTTCACCTCTAACGATTACATGATTGCCCGCATCCGCTACAAGGATTTGGAAAATGTTAGTCCTTTTAGTGAGGAATACGCAAATAAGATTTCTAAACGAAAGGCTGAACTTAAGAAACTCTTTAAAGATGAACCTGAGAAACGCCTAACTGAGATCAAGTCTCAGTCTCAAGCTCAAATTACTCAAGCTAAACAAGAACTTGAAACAGCCCTCGCACAGACCCAGCAAATGGCTACAAGCAACTCTGCTGAAGCTGCTAGTGTCAAAGAAGCTACTACCAAGATTGAAGCCAAGCAAAAAGAACTCGAAGAAAGTCAAGCAATGGTTGATAATTTACCAGCGCCTAGCTATCAATTCTACTCACGTCGAGAGATTCCGGGTTCCGAGGGATATGTTGCTTATGAAAGTAATATTAACATCATTCACGATGTGAGTAACATCTTCCCTGTCGCTCTCTACTTTATGGCAGCTTTGGTTACCTTTGTAACCATGGGACGCTTTGTTGAAGAAGAGCGTGGTAAGGCTGGTATTTTCAACGCCCTAGGCTACAGTAATTCGCGAATTATCCATAAATTCGTCATTTATGGTTTGATAACGAGTATTACTGGTACAACCGCAGGTGTTATTACCGGTCATACACTACTTCCGATTCTAATTCACAACACTTATAAGAGCGATTTGCAGCTTCCTGCTTTTGAATTGCACTTCTACTTAGGACTTACCCTTGTGGCCTTCCTTTTAGGTCTCTTATCTGCTGTGCTACCTGCCTTTGTGGTTGCCAAGAAAGAGCTCTGGGAAAAACCTTCCCAACTCCTCCTTCCAAAACCACCTCGAGCAGGAGCTAAGATTGTCCTAGAGCGCATCACACCGCTTTGGAAACGTCTCAGCTTTACGGAAAAAGTTACCATGCGTAATATTTTCCGCTATAAGCAACGGATGTTTATGACCCTCTTTGGTGTCGCAGGTTCTATTGCACTTCTCTTCGCAGGTTTAGGAATTCGATCTTCTGTATCTAACCTTAACCAGCAACAGTTTGAAGACATCATTCACTATGATATGATTGTTGCCAAGCAACCAAATGCGTCAAGTGCTCTGGATGAGGAACTCACTAAACTCCTCGATGGCAAAGACGTCAAAGAATACTTGAATGTCCATTTTGAAACCTTGCAAAAAATTGCCGGTACCAATAAGGACACCCAAGAAATCTCAACTCTTGTCTTTAACGACCGTGACGAAAAACTCATTGACAGTTACGTTAGCTTACATGACCGAGACCGCAATAAGACTCTCAAGCTATCTAATGACGGAGCAATTATCTCTGAAAAAATGGCAAAACTTCTAAACCTCAAGGTCGGAGATACCATTACTGTGCAAAACAGTCAGGATGAATCTGTCAAGATTAAGATAGCTGGTATCACTGAAATGTACATGGGGCATTTCCTCTTTATGAATGCTAGCTACTACCAAAAAGCTTTTGGGACACCTTCAGTGAATAATGCCAACCTTGTTACTCTCGCTGAACCAACTAAGCAAAATGTTGAAAATATGGCAGCCAAATTCATCAACTTGCCAAATGTTTACGGTGTTGTTCAAAACAACAACCTTAAACTGCAAATCAGCACTATGGTCAATTCATTGACACAGGTTATTGGTATTTTGATTACGGTTTCCATTCTCCTTGCTGTGGTTGTTCTCTATAACCTAACTAACATCAACGTTTCAGAACGTATCCACGAACTTTCAACCGTTAAGGTTCTTGGTTTCTACAATAATGAAGTATCCCTCTACATCTATCGTGAAACCATTTACCTTTCTATCATCGGTATCTTCGTAGGGTTTGGTCTTGGACAAGCACTCCACCAATATATGGTAAGCATCATTCCGCCAGATCGTATCATGTTCGATCCATCTCTCGGTTTGGCTACCTACCTTTTACCAGCTGTTCTTATCGGCTTCATTCTTATTATCCTTGGCTTTGTCGTTAACAAACGCCTTGCCAAACTTAATATGCTCGAAGCTCTAAGTTCAGTTGAATAAGCTAAAAACGCCTGAGAAGCAATTCTCAAGCGTTTTTTTTATGTTCGATAAATTTATTTCGTTTTAGTCTTAGCCAACTCCAAACAGTAGGTCTTTACATGACAATGAGGACAAGTCAGTTTACGAGTCCTTGGTGTATGTCCGGCAATGGCAAATTCTTTAAAACTTGGATCAAAGGTCCTATGACAATTAGGACAAAGGTATTCAAACTGCTTTCTATAGTGAAACATCACTAAATTCACTACTATAATATAAGCAGGACAGACAACAAACAAACCTCTAGGATCCTTAAAATAATAAATGACTATCAGTAGGGCTATGATATAAAGAAGACTCGCTAGACTGATGCTCCCAAATATTCTCAACTGCAAATGACGCCATGATTTTTGATTTTCCATAAGACGTGAAATGTCTGACAAATCTTCCAGCGAAAGTTGATGTCGTTTAGCAGTTGCTTTTTGCAAGTGACGGGCACGTTTTAGTTTGACCTCTATTTCCTTCGAAGACTTTTCCAAACTCTCGATTTGGTCTGTCAACAAAAGCTCTAAAACCTGTTCCCTATTCTCCTCTTGCAAGAGTTTCTTGATTTGTTTGATTGAGAAGTCCAAATCTCTTAAGAAACAAATGACTTGCAGGCGTTCCAAGTCTGATTCGTGATAGATTCTCCGACCACCTTCTGTGACTTCAGACGGCGTCAAGATACCTCGTTGATCATAGTACTGGACAGTCCTAACAGACACTTCTGCTGCCTTAGCCAACTCTCCTGTTGAAAACTGCGACATCTCAGTCACCTCCTTTTTAGATTTTCTATCAAAGGAGGACCTTGGCCACCCTTGATACCTAGATTCTACCTTATAACGCAAGGTAATATGCAAGCCCTAACCCTAGAGGATTTTCTTTTCTTACAGAAAAAGTTAGCTATCACTCTTTACACCCTTTACAGCTTCTGTAAAGCCCTAGTCGAAAAGGCCACCCAAACCTAAGGCAGCAAAAGGATTGTTACTGACTTCTTCCTGTTGCTCCAAAAGTTTGGCATTCTCATCTAATTCGAGAAACTTTTCGTAAATCTGTGCGGTCATACGAGCATCCTCCAAGCTGTTATGACCGTGTCCCTTGATTCCAAAGAAATCTGCCACACTAGTCAACTTGAGGTTAACAATACCGTTCAAATCAGAAGCACGACGGTCAAAGGCCTCATCGAAAACATCTAAAGCATATTGTTCTTCCAAGTCTAAACCATTTTCAGCTAGAATAGGCAAATCTGATTTAAGAGCATTGTAACCAATAAGTGGAGTGTCACCAACAAATGATTTGAAATCCGCCAGAACAGACTCTAGCTTTGGTGCCTTGGCAATCTTATCCGCTGTAATTCCAGTCAAACCATTGATAAAGGATTGCAAAGGAACATCCGAATAGACGAAAGAATTAAACTGGTCCACTTCCTCATGCTGAGTCAGCTTAACAGCCGATACTTGGATAATATGGCTAACACCATCCACTGTGTTAAACTCCAAATCAAAGGCAATATAAGTTTCTAAATTTTCCATTTTAATCTCCTACAATAGTTAAAGCTGAGACTGAGTCCCAGCTTCTTTTTATTTTCCAAATAGACGTCCAAAGAAACCTTTATTAGAAGCTTCTTCTTGTTTGGTCTGGATTTCTTCCACTTGGGCCTTGGCTTCGTCAACCTCAACCTTAGCCTCATCAAGTTCCAGTTTAAGCTCTTCCTTGTCCTTCATAGCAGTCAAGGTCAATTGCTGCTGTTGATCAATTTGCTTGTCCTTTTCGGCGATTTGAACGTCTTTGACACGCAATTGATCATCCATATTAGACAACTGCTCGTCCTTAGCCTTCAACTGAGCATAGAGACGGGCAATCTCAGAGTTTTTCTCGTCTACAAGAATCTCCAACAACTCACGTTGTTTTGTTTCTTCATCAATTGGCTCATCGTCAAAGATGGTTTTCTTGTAAATTTCCTCCAACTTAATCAAGCCACTGCGTTTAACGACAGTAACCCCTTTAGCATTTTTTTCTAGATCTTCTTCTGGAAGTTGTTTGACACGATTATTGACTGCTTGACGACTAACACCAAGGATTTCAGCAATCTCGCTGACTGTCTTTTCAATACTCATAATAGCCTCATTTTCTCTTGAAATGTCTTACTATGAGAATATCACAATCACTCCTTTCTGTCAATTTGACTAGTTATTCTGGATATCTGAAGGACTTTTTTTCCTTTCACTCTTCAAACAATTTACTTGATAGGAAGCTAAGCTTTTGGTAAACTATGTGTGGGTGTAAATATATATAGAAGGAAAGTCTTTAACTTAAACAATCGGTACTTCCAAATTAGGTTTGGTCGGTATCAGATCTGTTGTATCTAGGAATAGTGGGAACAATTCCACAAGGTTTGGGATTTTCATTCTTGCTCCAATTTTGATGGTATTCGAGCAACCTTGGTTGCAAAACGACTTCATATTGAAGCATAAATCACATTATCTTCAACGGTTTGACTGTTGGAGGTTTTTTATTGTTACTTTACTCGCTTACTAAAGCCTCATATTGCCATCCGAGATTGAAAAAAGCCCTAAATTATGCCATAATAAACAAAAGCAAAATAGAAAGAATGAGTCCTATGAAAAACTTCCGTGATGATATTAAGGTCAATGATTTGGCCCAGCCCTTCTTAGAGCCAATCGTCGAACAAATGACCACTGTATTCGATCCTGAGATTGAGCTAGACATTTATAACCTTGGTTTGATTTATGAAATCACTGTCGATGAAAATGGCCACTGCTACTTCCTTATGACCTTTACTGATACTGGTTGTGGCTGTGAAGAGACTATGCCTTATGAAATCGCTGAAAAGCTAAAATCCATTGACGGTATTAACTCTGTCAAGGTGGAAACCACTTATTCACCAGTCTGGAAGATGACACGCATCAGTCGTTATGGACGTATCGCTCTTGGTATCTCACCTCGAGGCGGAAAATAAAAGGAAAACCGATTGGACATTTCCAACCGTTTTTTTTTACTAGAGTAACAACAGACAAACCATTACTTGTCATCATACTGCCAACAACTGTCTTAGAAATTAATATCAAAAAATCACATCGAACAAATGTCCGGTGTGATTTTGTTTTATATCATTTCATTAGGCTTTACCTGATTTATCCATGTTCCAGAAGTCGGTAACGGCACCACGTGACGCTGAAGAAACGATATGAGCGTATTTACCGAGGACACCACGGCTATAAAGTGGTGGCAACTCAGTTTCGACTTTACGTTTCGCCAACTCTTCGTCTGAAACGTGCATCGTAATTTCTTTGGTATCTTGGTCAACTGTAACCATATCACCTGTACGAAGGTAGGCAATAGGTCCACCAACCTGAGCTTCAGGAGCAATGTGACCAACAACGAGTCCGTAAGTACCACCTGAGAAACGTCCATCTGTCAAGAGGGCAACCTTGTCCCCTTGACCTTTACCAACAATCATTGAAGACAATGACAACATTTCTGGCATACCAGGACCACCCTTAGGACCTACAAAACGTACAACAACTACATCGCCATCAACGATTTCATCAGAAAGAACTGCTTCGATGGCATCTTCTTCTGAGTCAAATACTTTAGCAGGACCAGTGATGTTACGAACTTTAACCCCTGATACTTTAGCAACCGCACCTTCTGGAGCCAAGTTACCTTTCAAGATAATCAATGGACCATCAGCACGTTTAGGATTTTCAAGCGGCATGATGACTTTTTGACCTGGTGTCAAATCATCGAAGGCCTCCAAGTTTTCTGCAACAGTCTTACCAGTACATGTGATACGATCACCGTGAAGGAAACCATTCTTAAGAAGGTATTTCATAACGGCTGGTACACCACCAACATTGTAAAGATCTTGGAAGACATATTGACCTGAAGGTTTCAAGTCAGCCAAGTGAGGCACACGCTCTTGGAAATCATTGAAATCTTCAAGTGTCAAATCAACGTTAGCTGCATGAGCAATAGCGAGCAAGTGAAGTGTCGCATTTGTTGAACCACCAAGTGCCATTGTGACAGTGATGGCATCTTCAAAGGCTTCACGTGTCAAGATATCTGATGGCTTAAGACCTAGTTCAAGCATCTTAACAACTGCACGACCTGCTTCTTCGATATCTGCTTTCTTCTCAGCTGATTCTGCAGGGTGAGATGATGATCCTGGAAGGCTCATCCCCATTACTTCAATCGCTGTCGCCATTGTGTTGGCAGTATACATACCACCACAACCACCAGGGCCAGGGCAGGCATTACATTCAAGATCTTTAACCTCTTCTGCGGTCATATCACCGTGGTTCCATTTACCGATACCTTCGAAAACAGAAACCAAGTCGATATCCTTACCGTTAAGGTTACCTGGTGCAATGGTACCACCGTAGGCAAAAATCGCTGGAATATCCATGTTAGCAATAGCAATCATAGAACCAGGCATGTTCTTATCACAACCACCAATAGCAACAAAGGCATCGACGTTGTGACCACCCATAGCTGCTTCGATTGAGTCGGCAATGATATCACGAGATGTCAATGAGAAACGCATCCCTGGTGTCCCCATGGCAATACCATCTGCAACAGTAATCGTACCAAATTGAACTGGCCAAGCACCCGCGTCTTTAACACCTTCTTTGGCAATTTGACCAAAACCGTGCAAGTGGATATTACATGGTGTGTTCTCAGCCCAAGTTGAGATAACCCCAACAATAGGCTTTTCAAAACTATCATCCGTCATCCCAGTCGCACGAAGCATGGCACGGTTAGGTGATTTAACCATGCTATCGTAGACAGATGAACGGTGTTTCATGTTATTTTCAGACACGATATTTTCCTCCATAGTTAATAACTATTCTAATTTAAACTTCTACTCCTATTCTAACATAAATTATCTAAAAAAACTGACCATTTACAAACTATTCTCCCTTTTTAAATTATGCTAAAATAAAGGCATGAAACATTTTGATACTATCGTTATTGGTGGGGGTCCTGCTGGCATGATGGCGACTATTGCCTCAGCCTTCTATGGCCAACAAACCCTTCTGATTGAAAAAAATAAACGTCTCGGTAAGAAGCTGGCTGGTACTGGTGGTGGACGTTGTAATGTTACTAACAACGGGACTTTAGACGATCTTCTAGCAGGTATTCCAGGTAATGGCCGTTTCCTCTATAGCGTCTTTTCACAATTTGATAACCACGATATCATTGCTTTTTTCGAGGACAATGGTGTCAAACTCAAGGTTGAGGATCACGGACGTGTCTTCCCTAAGACAGATAAATCACGGACCATCATCCAAGCTCTGGAAAATAAAATTCAGGAGCTGGGTGCTAGTATCCTTACCAATACAGAAGTTGTCTCCGTCAAAAGGGTTGATGAGCAATTCCAAGTTAAGTCTTCAGACCAGACTTTTACCAGTGATAAACTCATCGTCACAACTGGAGGAAAATCTTACCCATCGACTGGTTCAACTGGCTTTGGACATGATATTGCCCGCCATTTTAAGCTCCATGTCACTGATCTTGAAGCTGCGGAAAGTCCACTCCTAACCGACTTTCCACACAAGGCTTTGCAGGGAATTTCTCTTGACGATGTCACTCTGTCCTATGGCAAGCACAAGATTACCCATGACCTTCTCTTCACCCATTTTGGTCTATCTGGACCAGCTGCCCTACGTCTTTCCAGTTTTGTCAAGGGTGGTGAGATAGCTCATCTGGACTTTCTTCCCAACCAAAGCCAAGAAAATCTCAAGGCTTACTTTGAGGAAAATCGCGAGAAATCTGTCAAAAATACCCTCAAAGCTCTTGTACCTGAGCGTGTCGCTGAATTCCTAGCAGAAGACAAGGCTGATAGCAAGGTTAAACAACTGCATCCCAAAGACTTGGAAAACATTATCAGTCAGCTTAAGGGCATGGAAATTCCAATCACAGGTAAAATGTCACTTGCCAAATCCTTTGTGACTAAAGGTGGCGTTGACCTTAAGGAAATTAATCCCAAGACTCTAGAAAGTAAAAAAGTCCCTCACCTACACTTTGCAGGAGAGGTCCTTGACATCAATGCCCATACCGGCGGTTTTAATATCACTAGTGCCCTCTGTACTGGTTGGGTAGCAGGGATTCAGAGCCCTTGGGACTAAGGATTGAGTCCTCCTATCATAAAAAGCTGTTAAAACCATCTTCTTTTTAATTACTATACCTAAAAAGTGTCCCTTCTAAAACGGAAGGGACACTTTGTCTATTTCTCAAAGGAGAGGAGGGGATTCGAACCCCCGAGCCCCTTAAGGACTACACGCTTTCCAAGCGTGCGCACTCGGCCTCTATGCGACCTCTCCACATCAAACAATTAGCCATCAATAGGCTAATCGTTATTTTTAATCAAGTTTTCAATAATTAATCTTTAAACTGAGCCTCTACTCGGTAGATGACCTGACCTTTTTCTGAGAACTTACGCTCGTACTCAGTCATGACGTTGCCCTCATAATCACTTGCATGAAGGTCCAACCAAACTTTGTTGATAACCATTCCATACTGTGAAAAGCTCGCCAAACTGTATTCGAAAAGTCCACGATTGTCTGTCTTAAAGTGAATCTCTCCGTTTTTAGGCAAAATTTGCTTATAAGTATCTAGGAAAGTCTTGTAAGTTAGACGACGTTTCTCATGACGGCTCTTAGGCCATGGATCTGAGAAATTCAGATACATCATATCCACTTCGCCATCTTCAAAATAATTGGTCAAAGCTGAACCATCCACGCGTAAGAGCTTGACATTTTCAGCACCCGAAGCCAAGACCTTATCCAAGGCATAGCTCAAAACAGACAACTGAATATCAATACCAATGTAGTTGATGTTAGGGTTTTGTTGGGCCATACCAGTAATGAAGGCCCCTTTACCAGATCCTACCTCGATATGGATAGGATTATCATTACCAAAAAGCTCATGCCACTTACCTTTAGCAGCTTCCGGCTCAAGAATAACGTACTGAGGATGGTTAGCTAGGTGTTCCTCTGCACCTTTACGTTTTCTAACTCGCATGTCTACTTTCTAATATCTGTGCAAGGTCTCTCTGAATTTACGAAGTTCATAAATCTCTCGGTTGGCATGTTCCATATCACGACTATCAAAGAATTTTGAAATCTGTGTCAAGTATGAAAATTGCCCATACCAGTAAATCTTGTCCATCACAAGGTCATTGTTCTTATAGCCATAGTATGACAACCACTGGGGCCAATGTGCCAATGGAATGTAATGGCTGAGAATCTGTGCCACATCATACATACGATCTGTTAGACGTACAGAATCCCAATCAACCAAATAAATCAATCCTGAGGTTGTGATGACAAAGTTACTATGACGAGCATCGCCGTGAACAATTGTTGCAATCTCCGCACGAAACTCTGGAAGATGACGTTTCAAATCTCTAACAACGTCTTGAAGGAAGCCATTTTCACGCAATTGATAAGCGGCATTTTCTTCCCACTCGTGTAGAAGATCAAAAGGATTTTCAATATGATAATCCAACTGCAAGAGTTGATTAACCAAGTGTTTAGAGCGGTGCAAATTACCAAGAATTTGGATAATCTGTTTACTATTCATGTCATGTTTGGTCAAAATACGACCATCAAGCCACTCCTGTGCACTCATCATGTCACCATTTCCCAGACGCTTAGCCCACAAGAGCTGTGGTGCAATCTGTTCCTTGGCAAGAGCTGCCAAGATTGGTGTTGTATTCATCTTCACAAAGACGCGATCTCCGTTTGGGTAAGTTCCCATATAGGCCTTACCACTATTTCCTTTGAGAGGAGTCAGGCTCAAATCTTTATCTGTTGATGTCACCTAGGCATCTCCTTTTTCTTTAGTCATTCGTTTCTATTTTAACTTATTTAATAGGTGTTAGTCAATCATCTTCTTAAGCTTGGCTGGTAGGTAAACAAGGCTCAAAACTAGCATAATTCCAACCAAAATCAGGCTAAATTTAAGATCGAAGAGGCAAATAGCCTGGACCAGAGTCAGCACAAGTACAATCTGAGTAATCAAGCGCTTAAGATTGCTCACCTGCATGTCTTTTCCAACTGGCATAAGGTTAGCCATTCTCTGATAAGCAAAGTGCGATTTAAGCGCCGTGAGCTGGAAGAGCAAAAGGTAGTCAAAAACAACCACAAGAACCATAGCCAGCCATTTTTCAGGAACCAAAAAGATAACTAAAAGCGTTAGGGCAAAAAGGCGTAGGCTAAGGGCAAAGTAATCTCCAGAACGCAAGAAGGCTCTTAGGTAAAGATTATACCAGGTATTTTCCTTGTCTTTCTTTGTACGTTTGAGAATACTATCCAAATAGGCACGACGTTTAACACTCGACGTAATCCCTTTAACATTGGTAAAGAGTGAAAAGAACTTCAAGATCGATTGTTGACGCTTATTTTCTCCTGCAATAGCCTCAGTCCAATTCAGTCCAGACTGCTTATAAAAAGGTTGAGCCTTTTTCTGGAAAATAACATACTTAAGAATAGCCATAGCCACAGCTACAAGGATAACTCCCCAAACTGGAAGTCCCAAGGCTAAAAAGAGAGGAATAACCAAAATAAAAATCAGGGTTTGTACTATTACCCAAAATCTAAAAGCACGCCCTGTTGCCTTCTTAACATGGTCTAGCACCTCTTCTTCCTTAACCAAAAGGTAGTGCTTGTCCGCAGGTTCTAGATAAGTAGCAATATTCCCCCAGAAAGGTAATAACAGACACAGCACAAGCAAGCCAAGAATGATTGCCCACGGATTTTTTGGAAAATGCTTCAGCAACTGGCTATACTGAACTAAGACAAAGCCTAGCAGAAAGAGAAGAACCAAGATAAAATGATCATTAAAAACGTAGCGACTATACTTAGCACAGCGGGCATTGAATCGCTTGCTACGCTCCTTAAATAGCTTAGCTATCATTACAATTCTCCCTTAGTTAACTGCATGTAGATATCGTTAAGACTAGCACTATCGTCGCCAAAAGTCTGACGGAGCTCCTCGAGAGTCCCCTGTGCTAAGACCTGTCCATGGTGCAAAATCACAAAGCGATCACACATTTTCTCAGCTGAATCCAAAACGTGGGTAGACATGAGAATCGCCTTGCCCTTAGCTTTTTCCTCAGCTAAAAGCTCAATTAGGTCGGAGATTGCCAAGGGATCCAAACCCAAGAAGGGTTCATCAACAATGAAAAGACTGGGGTTAACAATAAAGGCACAGATAATCATAACCTTCTGCTTCATTCCCTTTGAAAACTGAGTCGGGAACCAATCTAACTTTTCATCTAAGCGAAAGAGTTTGAGGTACTTGTCCGCACGTGCCATCCCCTCAGTCACATCAAGACCATAGGCCATCAACACCGTTTCCAAATGTTCACGAAGCGTCAACTCTTCATAGAGACTTGGCGTTTCAGGAATATAGCCAATCTTCTGACGATAGCTAGCTGAATCTTGTTGAATAATTAACCCATCAATGGCAATCTGTCCCCCATAAGGTGTTAAGAGACCAATAATCTCGTTAATTGTTGTTGATTTCCCAGCACCATTAAGACCAATGAGACCAACTAATTCACCATCAGCCACCTCAAAAGTCACATCTTTTAGGACGGGAATATTAGCGTAACCACCCGTCACCTTTTCTAATTTAAGCATTATCTTTTCTCTCTTTGGTATGATATAATCTATTATAACAAAAACTCATGGAAAGGTCGTTATTATGGATAATTGTATTTTCTGTAAAATTATATCTGGAGAAATCCCTTCATCAAAAGTCTACGAGGACGACAAGGTTCTAGCCTTCCTCGATATTTCACAAGCTACAAAAGGACATACCCTGGTTATTCCTAAAGAGCACGTTCGTAACATCTTAGAAATGTCTGCTGAAACCGCAGAGACTGTCTTTAGCCGTGTCCCTAAAATTGCCCGTGCCGTCCAAAAAGCAACAAAAGCTATCGGCATGAATATCCTTAATAACAACGAAGAAGTTGCTGGACAAACCGTCTTCCACGCTCATATTCATCTCGTTCCTCGTTACGGTGCAGACGATGGTATCCACATGGGATTTGACGAACACGAACCAGACTTCGCTGCCCTGGCCGACCTTGCTGACAGCATCGCTAAAGAGGTAACAGAATGAAAATCGGACGCTTCCTAGCTCTTGGAGCTCTCGCCTATGGTGCCTACTACGCATACACACGACGTGAAGACATCAAGGAAGAACTCCTAGACCTCAACCAATCTCGAGAAAATATCTCCTACGATTTAGACAATATCAAACGTAACCTTGACATCATCAAGGAACAAAACCTTGTTCTCTCTGATATGAAACAAGACCTCAACTATAAAAAACGCGTCTTCCAAAAAGACCTCGAACCCCGACTCAATATCATCCAAGAACGCTTGAAAAAGTATCAAGGTGAGGATAAAGAATAAAGGTAAGTAGCATAAGCTACTTACCTTTTTGTGTTGCTTTCCACTTTTTAAATTCTTGATATTCTCTAAAGCTCTCTTCATCAGACAACTCATATTCTTCATCTGATTCATAAGATGGCGAGACAAACTCTTCAAAATCGTCTAAAAATCCGTTATTACGATTTTTTCTACTTTTCCTCCAAGTTCTACCTTGTTTTATAGCAGTGTCTGAATTGATTTTATTATTTATTACATTTCCTGCTATCGCTCCTAAACCGAGCCATTTTGCTATATTACCTAATTTATTGATTACCTCTGAAATTGTAGCAAAAATCATGATAATTACCACGAATGCCATAAAGAAAAACATTGGCCAAAATAAATCCATTTTACACTCCTTGAAATAATTTTCTCATATTCATCTATTAAAGAAATTTTTTCAGGCTCGCTAGATACAATGAACCACCTATTATTCCTAAGATTCCGCCAATCCATCCTAAGAAAGGAATAAGAGAAATCGCTCCTCCAACAATCAAGAGTACACTAGGAGCAGTTCCTACCGGAGTATCTCCTTTATAATAGACAGCACCAACTATTCCAAGTACTAGTAGGGCTAACTTTACAAGATATACAAATAAAGTCATTAATCCAGTCGCAACCTCTGATCCCGAAGATGCTACACCTAAAATAAACCAGATTCCAAAAAGAAGAAAGATTCCTCCGATTAGTCCTACTACTCCATTTGTGACAGCTAATGTTTTTGTTTTCATTTGTTCTCCTTAATTATATTATTGAATTTGGGTTGAAATATTATCTGTATATTCTTTCAACCCATTACGGTAATTTTTCAAGAATTCAACTAGACTATCTTTACCAACAATCTTAGTATTTCCCATCGGACCGTATTCTTTCTTCTGTTCTTCCAAAGACTTTAATGACTCTTGCTTCATTTGCTCAATTGTATTTGCGTCATCAAGTACTGTACCAGCAACAGCATTTTGATAATTCGTTAGATATTCATCAACAATTTTCGAATACATCGTTAGATAGTCGTTATAGGTTGAAATACTCTCAATTGTGGCATCAGATGTGTCCTGAGGGTTAAAATTACTTGAACTTACAGAACCTGAAGAACTTGACGTTGTTGAAGAACTTGAAGATTTACTTGTAACTCTTCCTGAAATATTTTTTGCAGTATTTATTAAGTTTTTACTGGCCGAACAACCTGTTAGTGCTATAGATAGTAAAATTACTGCAAAAGTAAATAAACAATTTTTCTTTTTCATAAGAATTCCTCACCTAAATTTAATTTTCTGTAAACATTATATATATATATATACGTTGTCAACGTTTTCTTGAAAATAGAATCTAAATTTAAATTAGTTTTTAGATTATTATAATTTAAACAGTTTTATCTCATTTTATATTTAAGAATAAATATAAAAGTCACAGCTATACACAAAACAAGACTTTCCGCTGTGCTAAAAGTGAGAGAAGTCCTATTGCTTCTCTCACTCGGAAGATTTGAGACCCAGGCTCAAATCTTAGGAATGGAATTCCGTTAGGAAGTCGCTTCCGTCCGTAGCACCCAAGGAAAGTCTAAAAAATTTATAAAAAGAAAAGCAGAGACGTTTAACATCTCTGCTTCATAAATAGGATTAGGAGGTTTTATGCTTTTTATTTAGCATCTTTTTCTTTGATAACCAAGACACCATCTTCCATATCAGCTTCTAGGTGTTTAGCATCAAGGTTATCCAAGTGGAAGTCTGTGACTTTGTCACGGATTTGTTGTTCAACCACACGACGGAGTGGACGAACACCCATGACTTCATCGTAGCCTTCTTCAGTCATGTATTCTTTAGCAGCTTCGCTAACTGCCAAATCAATGTCTTTCTTAGAAAGCGTCTTGTTAACTTCAACCAACATAAGGTCTACAATCTTAGAAAGATCTTCTTTGCTCAAGTGTGAGAATTCGATGACAGCATTGAAACGGTTAAGGAATTCTGGACGGAAGTAAGGTTTCAAACGATCCATAAGTTCTGGTTTATCAGCATCTTCTGTCAAGTTAGCTTCGTAACCAAAGCCAGCGTTTGAAGTTGCGATAATCACAGTATTCTTGAAGTTTACAGTGTTACCTTGACCATCTGTCAAACGACCATCGTCCAAAACTTGGAGGAGAAGGGTGATGACTTGAGGGTCAGCCTTTTCAATTTCGTCGAGAAGGACGATTGAGTATGGGTTACGGCGAACACGTTCTGTCAAAGTATTGCTATTGTCATCATAACCAACATAACCAGCTGTTGTACCAATCAATTTAGAAACGGCTGTGCGGTCGCTGTATTCTGACATGTCCAAACGGATAATGGCATCTTTAGTACCGAACATATCAAGAGCCAATTGTTTAGCCAACTCAGTTTTACCAACACCAGTAGGTCCTACAAAGAGGAAGCTACCGATTGGACGGTTACCTTCGTCAAATCCTGCACGGTTACGACGGATGGCACGTGCCACTGCTTCAACGGCCTTATCTTGACCGATAACTTTAGTTTGCAAACGGTGGCCCATATCTTTCAAACGTTCGATATCAGTTGCTCCCATTTGCGATACTGGGATACCAGTCATACGTTCTACAGATTCAGCTACATCGTTAACAGTTGCTGTGACTTTAAGGTCTGCTGTGTGGTTAGCAATTTTCTTTTCAAGTTCTTCAATACGAACCTTAGCATTTAGAGCTGCTTCGTAGTCTTCTTTGGCAGCTGCAGCTTCTTGTTTAGCTTTTTCTTCTTCAATTTCATGTTCAACAGCATTCACATCAGTCACTGGGTGTTGAGCAGCCAAGTGAGCAGCTGTTACATCGACAAGGTCGATAGCCTTATCTGGCAAGCTACGTTGTGGAATGTATTGTACAGAGAAATCAACCGCTGCTTTCAAGACGTCATCTGGCAAGATAACATTGTGGTGTTTTTCATAAAGATCACGGATACCTTGGAGAATCTTGAAAGTATCTTCAGCAGAAGGAGCATTGACCTTAACTTCGTTGAAACGACGAGCTAGGGCAGCGTTCTTCAAGATAGTATTACGGTATTCATCTTGAGTTGTTGCACCAATCACTGTCAATTCACCACGTGAAAGAGCTGGTTTCAAGATATCAGCAAGCCCCTTAGACCCTTGACCATCGCCAGTGCTTCCGGCACCAAGAATTTGGTGAATTTCATCGAAGAAGAGGATAATATTTCCAGCTTCTTTGACTTCGTTTACCAAGTTTTGAATGTTTTCTTCAAAGCTACCACGGTATTGAGTACCAGCTTCAAGTCCAGAAATATCAATTGAGATGATTTCCTTGTTCTTGATAGCAGCTGGGACATCACCATTGACGATGGCTTGAGCCAAACCTTCAACTACGGCTGTTTTACCAACCCCAGCATCCCCGACAAGGACTGGGTTATTCTTTGTACGACGAGCCAAGATTTCGCATGCTTCTTGGATTTCTTTGTTACGTCCGATAACAGGATCCAATTTACCTTCGCGAGCTTCTTCAGTCAAGTTCCGACCAAGTTTAGCAAGGATACCATCTTGTTTAGGTCCTTTACCTTGTTGTTGAGTTGGGTTCACTGCTTCACCTTCATTACCAGGCAATTGACCTGTTTGACGGTAAATCGCAAATTCTTCAGGTGTCACTTCACGACCGTTAATCATGTAGCGACGGTTTTCTGAACGGTAACCACCCATGTTACCCATCAATTGATTGAAAAGATCGTCCATATTGTTAAAGTTGTTGTTCATATAATTACCTCGTTTTGTGTTTTTTTGTGAAATTTTTTAAGTGTTATTTTTATGTTAATGTGTTTTCTGACTTTTACTGACCAAAACCCTAAAAATTTTTAGTAGCTTCAACTACTCTTCTAATAATTTCAGGTTTTGCTCTTGGTAGGAGACTGAGAACTTTCACAGTCTTAAATAAATTGTCATTTAGCATAAGAGCCACCTTCTTTCTGTGAATCTCTCAAAATAGCTAACTTCCAAGCCTCTTTCAGAAAGAAACTTGTAGATTAAGGAAACCTTTTTCCTTATAGCTTTATCATATACCTTTCATCTGCTTGGGTCAAGAATTTAGTTTTGACTTTTACTGACCTTTTTAATGAAAATTTAAGCAGACAAGCTGCAATCTTTTCATATCGATATATGGACTGTTTTGACAGCCTTCATAAGGATTTCATTTCCTTATGTTTATATTGTACAGCATTGGTCAGTAATAGTCAATAGTTTTTTTGACTTTTTTTGACCTTTTGGAAAATAATTTACGGAAAGTAAAAAAGCCTACCAGCGGTAGACCAAATAATGATCTTTAAAAGAGAGAAAGGCGACACTCTTACCATCAATCATATAAATCAAACGATTTTCAGCATCAATTCGCCGAGACCAAGCTCCTTGAAAGTCATACTTCAAGGGTTCTGGTTTCCCAATACCTGAAAAAGGATCCCGTTGAATATCTTTAATTAGCTTATTAATTCGCTTAAGTGTCTTCCTATCCTGATTTTGCCAATAACAATAATCTATCCATGCATCTTCAGTGAAAGTGAGTAACATTTTCTACTCCTTTAGTGCATGCTCTTGAGTCTCTCCAGCACGTACCTGAGCCATTCCTCTTAAAACCTTGTCTGATAGTTCTTTGTTTTGAACAATACGCAATGTTTCTTGAATGCTATCCCACTCACTCTTTGAGACCACTACAATATCTTCATCAGGATTTTTATTGACTACAGCTAGAGGTTCAAATTCATCATTAACCTTTTTCATATAATCCTTCAAATGATTTCGAAACGTTGAATAGACGACTGCTTCCATTAGCATACCTCATTTTCCTCTTTTCTTTTATTATATACCAAAAGTATAAACTTGTACAAGTTCCTGACAAGTTTATACTTTCTACAATATTTATTCGAAAAAAGATTTAAAAAGCCTACCAGAGGTAGACCTTCTATAAAACTATTTTACTCTAATCGGTACACGTCCAAAGTTTTGTTCGCAAAGCTCGGGGTTACCTAATTGATAAACATTATCCGCTTGTTGTGTAAGCATATCCCAAGGCTCTCTTCCGATACGAGCCACTATATCCACAGACTTTTTCACAGATTTGAGATGAGACTGTCCCTTTTGAGAAAATCCAAGCACATGAATGGATTCAGGTAGAGAGTTGTCCACAGCTCCGACCAGGATATAAGTCAAAATACGACGTACCCGTGCTTTTGTATAGCGTTTGGTTGCTACCTTATCCACCAATTCCTCCACAGAAGAGGCCTCACGGATAGCAGCTTTTAAACGGCTAGCAATCTCTTCATTCACCTGAAAAACACTGGTCAAATTAGGGTTTGTAAGAATCTGATAAACCAGCAATTGGAAATAATTATCCCAAGAGACCTGTGGAGAAGTCTGAAAAAGTTTGCTATTGGGCATGAACTTATCCACAAAATCACTATCTTGCTTGTGGAGACGTAGACTGGTCGCTGAGGCGAAAGATACTTCCTTATCTGAGGAATGATAGCCGGCTCCTTGTCTCTGGATAGGATTCAGCTTAATACCCTTACCAGCACAAGCTTTGGCATAGGCTAAGCCTAGGATATGATTGGGTGTATTGCCAGTAAAGTCCACACCAGCAAACTTTTCCCACATTTTTTGTGTCTTCTGTGGATAAGATAGGTCACTCGGCAAGTTTTCCACAAAGGCTTCCATGTCCTCTGACTTTTCAGCATAGACATTTGCTATTGCCTGGTAATCTAGGACTTCTTCCGTGCCAAAAGCAAGATTATCAATTCCCAGTCGGGATAAGATATCGACGGCCCCAGCAGCAAAATAATCGGCAGACTGGACTGACGTCAAGAAAGGCAACTCAACCACGAGGTCAGCTCCATTTTCCAAAGCCATCTGAGCCCTAGTCCACTTATCCACAATAGCTGGCTCACCTCGCTGAACAAAGTTCCCAGACATGGCAACGATTTTTACACCTTCAGCCTGATCCAAGAGATACTTGTGGCCGTTATGAAAAGGATTGAACTCAGCAATAATACCTGTAACTGTCATAGTCTCTTACTTTTGGGCCACAAAGAACCAACGTGTACTAGTTTCAGTCGGCTCCTTATCCTCGAAATCAGCGTAAAGTTTGAAGGATTTGAAGCCAGCCTGCTCCAACAAGATATCATAAGTCAAAACCTCATAGGTACGCTCCTCATGGACCTCATCATGTCGGCTAAAGCTTCCATCTTCCTCTTGGACAAAGAAGGTCAATTCATGAACAATAGAATGTGGTGCCGCATCCTCATAGGTATCCCAAAGCATAGCAAAATCTTCTGCATTTTCATGATAAGAATAGCCAGGGAAAACCTCATCCGTCTGATAGGTTGAGTGCACATCAAAGATGAAGACACCGTCTTCATTAAGGGCATTGTAAACCTCCTTGAAGACGTCCCCAACCTCAACTTCATCTTGCATATAGCAGATTGAATCCGAGTAACAGGTCACAAAGTCATACTTGCCCGCTTGCGATAAATCCAACATGTTGCCTTCAATAAAGTCAATTTTCTGTTTGGCAGAAGAGGCACGCTTCTCAGCAATCTTCAACATATCAGCACTCAAATCGAGTCCAGTCACATCAAAACCAGCTTGAGAAAAGCGTACAGACTGAATTCCAGTTCCACAAGCCAATTCAAGCAATTTCTTTTTATCCTTAGTCTTTGGCAAATGACGAAGGGAAAAATCCGTCCACAAATCGTAAAGACTATCATCCATAACAGCGTCGTATACCGCCGCGAAAGTTTCATAAGTAGCCATAAATCAAGATACAAAGAGCGTCAAAAGCACAGAGAAAATAGAAAACTTTCGGCTGTATCACCTGACACAAAGAAAGTTTATCTTTTTCTCACAGTTTTTGGTTCGGGTTCAGTTAACAAACCACCTAAACACAAGGCTCTATCCTTCCTATTAAATCTTTAGTTTAAGCAACAAAACCCAGTTGTCGCCAACTGAGTTCAATTTTTATGCCAAATAAGCTGACACATCCACCATTGGTGCTTCATGCCAGAGTTTTTCGAGGTTATAGTGTGCACGTTCATCTTCTGTAAAGATGTGAACAACAACATCGTTAAGATCCAAAAGAATCCAACCACCCTTGTTGTCACCTTCCATGTGACTAGCATCAAGGCCAGCTTCTTTCACTTTCTCACGGATGTTGTCGGCAATAGCTTCCAACTGACGGCTGTTCATTGCACTCAAAATAACAAAATAATCTGTTAGGCTTGTAAGGCCGTACAAATCAAGGGCAACAATGTCTTCAGCTCGCTTTTCATCAGCAGCTTTGACAACCAATTCAAGTAATTCTTCTTTCATTTAATCCTCTTTCATTAAAAAATCGTTTTGTAATCTAAGACATCTGCAAAACGTTCATCCCAAATGTTCTCGTAAAATTCATTAATCGTTTCTGCTGGAATGTCGTCTCCATCAAAGGTTGTAACAGTACCTTCGGGAACAACTAGCTTGTAGCCATGTTCGAAAGCAACTTTAATGGATGTATCAACACAATACTCCGTCTGCATACCGCATAAGACTAGTTTCTCAATTCCTTGTTGATCCAAGTATTCCTTTAATCCAGTCTCTTTAAACATGCTATTGTATCGCTTCTGAAAAACCTTTTCATCAGACTGTCTCTTTAATAGTGGCGATAATTTCCAATCTTCCGAGGTTAGAGCCTCTTCCGTTTCAATATGCTGAATATAGATAATTTCAATCTGCTGTTTTCTAGCCTGATCTTGTAAATAAGAGATTTTCTCTAACAGCTTTTGTGTTTCAAAACCTGTTTCTACTAAGATATTTTGTACATCAATAATAATAAAAGCTGTTTTCACTTACGAATCCTCTTTCAAGCAATGCACAAAAGCATTATAGGTTTCCAAGGTTTGTGGGAAAATCGGCAAGACCTGGTGGGCCAAGTGTTCTACCGTATGGACTGTTTCAAAAGCAACTGCCTTATCCAAGGATTGCTCAGCTACTTGTCTAGCTTCCTCTACCAAAGGGAAATTACGGTTATGCTCAATATAATCAGCCACATAGACAATCTTATCTAGGGTTGACATTTCATGGCTTCCGACGGTATGGATCTCAATACTGCGTAGAATCTCAGAATCAGTCAAACCCAAATCTTCTTGGATTTTGTAAATCCCAACCATGCCATGCCAGACATTGTTCCCCCATTTTTTCAATTCAGGGTCGAGCTCATACTTATCGATTAGCTCTAAGAATTCCTGATCCGGAAGTTCCTTGGCATAATCATGAAGGAGGCCAGCCAAACCAGCTTTTTCAGTATCGTAACCATACTTTTCAGCAAGAGCAACAGCAGCTCGCTCAACACCCAAAACATGATTGAAGCGTTTAGGACTCATGACCGCTCGAACTTTTTCAAGGAGTTCTTCACGAGAATAGTCTAGATATTTTTCATAGGTCATTTATAGAGCCCCGCTTTCTTGATGTAGGCAAGTACAGACTGCGGCACCATAAAGTTAGGTGTACGATCCTTCTTAATGTAGGCTCTGACTGCACTCGAACTAATATCCATAAGGGGCACATCCACCCAGATAACGGGATATGAGGTTCCAGCCTTATACTTAGGACGCTGAACACCAACAAATTGGACCATCTCGATTAGTTCATCAATACGATGCCATTTTGGTAGGTATTCGACCATATCCGCTCCAATAATAAAGTAATAATCCGTATCAGGATTAGCCTCTGTCAAGAGCTTCATAGTGTCATAGGTATAGCTGATTCCCTTACGTTCCAACTCGATGGTTTCAATATCCAAACCTTCAATGCCGTTAATAGCCAACATAAGCATATTAAGGCGATGTTGTTCATTAATAGTCTCTTTTTTATCGACATGAGGTGGCTCAAACTCAGGCATGAGAAGAACTTCGTCAAGACCTAACTGTTGACGCACCTGGTCCGCAACAACCAAGTGGGCATTGTGAACAGGGTTGAAATTTCCACCTAAAATTCCCACCTGCTTACGGCCAGTATCTTTGATTTCTTCTTCTAGTTGAACCTTTGTAAATGGGGTTACGAGATCCAGTGCCATGTACGCCTCCTCTTTTTCAAGCATTATACAACTGACTTAAGGCCAGCTTTAATGATTCAAAAGTGTTCCTATACCTTAGTTTATCCTTCACCAAGCAAAGTCAGCAACTATTTTTGGATAGCTTTGACCTTTGGTGACAACTTACGATTTTCTTTTTTAGCTGACTCTTTATAGAGAATCAAGATACGTCCAATCTTAAGAACTGTATCACAGCCAATTTCTTCTTCCAAGATTTCAGCAACCTCATGAATATCTTCCATAGTGTTTTGGAGTAGGGTTACTTTGATCAATTCACGGGCATCAAGGGCGTTGCGAACGCTAGTTTTGATATGGTCGTTAAGACCGTTTTTCCCGATTTGTACAATAGGTTTAAGTGTGTGTGCTTCCGATTTGAGGAAGGCACGTTGTTTTGATGTTAATGACATGTTTATTCCTTTTAACTACTTAATTAAGTTTAAATAATCGCTTTTCGTACGACAACGCCAACACCTTCTGGTGCCCAAGCAGCAACGATGGTTGGTTGGTCAGCTTTTCCTTGGACACGGATCCATCCTAATCCTGAGAAGACAATGTCTGTCTTATCTTTGACAGTGAACTCGTGACGGACAAGTTTCGGAAAATCGGCAAGATCCTTTGGCCCAGGAGGCATGAGGAGACTTCCAACATGCTTATCATAGAAGGCATCTGCGCCTTCAAGTTTGGTACGATGTAGCTTCAAGTTATTATCAAAGAAGGCTGTAAAACCTTGCTTATTCCCATCAATAAAGTCAAAACGTCCAAGACCGCCTAGGAATAGGCTTTGTCCTGCATTTAACTGGTAAGTTTTTGGCTTAATTTCCTTCTTAGGACTAACGTACTTGAGATCCTTCGCTGACAGATAGTGTGCCATCTGGTGTCGGTGAATAATTCCAGGTGTATCAAAAATATAGCTACCGTCATCCAATGGGATTTCAATCTTATCAAGGGTCGTTCCTGGAAAACGAGAGGTTGTGATAACATCTTTATCACCAGTAATTTCCTTGATAATGGCATTAATTAAGGTTGATTTACCAACATTCGTCACACCGACAACATAGACATCACGACCCTTACGGAGTTTTTCAATACGCTGAATCAACTCTTTAATGGCGTGATGATTTTGGGCAGACGTCAACATGACATCCACCGGACGCATCCCTTCTTCGTGGGCACGTTCTGTCAACCATTGGGTTACCTTACCATCTTTTACGGATTTAGGTAGGATATCCTTTTTATTTCCAACCAAGAGCACATCATTACCCGAAACAAAGCGTGATAAGCCTGGTATGATTGATCCATTAAAATCAAAAATATCAACGACATTGACAACGAGGGCATCACTATCACCAACTTCATGAAGCAATTTTAAAAATTCATCATCTGTGATGTGGACATCCACAATCTCATTGTAATGACGAAGACGGAAACAGCGTTGGCAGTATAACTCACCTGTTTCTTCGGCCTTTTTAATAGAGCTAGCAGGTGTGAAACCTGCTTTTTCTTTATCTTCTGTTTGAATTTGGGCTCCACACCCAATACAAAATAATTCTTCCATTAAATTCCTTTGTTGAAGGTCATTGGACCATATGCTTTTTCAATCTTTTTCCACATGCGACGTTCACGCCAACGGTTAAACTTGGTTACCCAAGCATCTGATTTCACCAAAGGCTTGACCAAAATCGATCGAATTCCAGCTCTGTGGCTAGCTCTGATGTCAGTCATTAGCTGGTCTCCCACCATAACGACCTCGTCTCGATTAAAGTGGTAACGCTCAATCGCTTCATTAATACCTTTAGTGAAAGGCTTCATGGCACGACTCACGAAATCCACATGGAAATTGACAACCGCACGTTCAACACGTTCATATTTATTGTTAGAGACCACAACTACCGGAATATCAGCCTCTGTCATCTCATCCAACCAAGCACGTAGCTCAGGAGTCCCATCAGGGTTGTTCCAAGCAATCAAGGTATTATCCAAATCGACCAAGACAGCACGAATACCGTGTTCACGTAGCTGGTCAGGTTTCAAATCATAAACAGCCTCCACCATAAAATGGGGCCTGTAATCGTCTATACTCATTTTCTCTCCAAAATGTTAGTTTACCTCTTATTTTACCATATTTTTAAGGTTTATGTGTGGGACTTAAGTCCTATTTTTTAAGAACATCTTTGACATGCAGGTATCGAAAAAGAACCACAATCACTTGGGCTCTATCTTTATCTTTGAATTTTCTCTTGTTTTTTAAGGGCTACTAAATCCTTAAGCGAAATGAGGATAACAGCAAGAACAATTAAAATCATCCCAAGCACATCAATGGCAAAGAAGTGGTCACCCATGATTAAGACCGTTAAAATGACCGATGCCACTGGTTCTACCGATGCCAGAAGACTTCCTTTTACAGCACCAACCATGGTCGTCCCCTTGAGGAAAACGGTGTAGGCAAAGACTGTCCCGATAAAGACCAACCCAAAGAGTGCTAAAAGATTTCCACCAGTCAAGGGTAACTCATACTTCCAGGCTTGGATAGCAATCGGAAAGACCAGACCACCAAGCAACATTCCTGGACCAATGACAAGCAGACTGCCCCATTTTTCGATAGCCTTAGCAGGCAGTAAGATATAGAGTGCATAGGTGACTGCCGAAAAGAGGCCCCAGAACAAGCCAATAGGTGTGATGGCCAACTCCGTCACCTGACCATGCGTTGCGATGATAAAGGTTCCCGCAATGGCCATTATAATCGCCACTAACTCAGCGACCGTTGGAAATCTCCGGTTCTTAGCACACACAAAGGCCAAGATGAGAACTGGTGTGACATACTGCAAGACCGTCGCAGTTCCAGCATTGGTATGCTGAATAGCACTAAGATAGGCATACTGGTTCAAAACCAGACCAAAGAATGCAAATAAGGCGATTGTCACTAAGGTTTTCTTATCCTTAATAGCTTGAGCTAACTTGTCTCTCTGCCTGAAAAAGACCGAAGCCGTTAGTAAAATTCCAGCCAGAATCAAACGTAAACTCGTTAGAAGATTGACGTTAACCCCATGAGCCATCAAGTATTGACCTGAAACCCCTGAAATCCCCCAGGCAATCCCAGCAGTTATGACCATCAGACTACCTTTTAGCGTCTTTGACATAGTCGCCTCCCAAATCTATTTGTTTCTGTTATTGTAACACAAAAAGGTCGAAACAAAACGGTTTCGACCTATATCTATTCATTCGACCTTTACAAGCTTATTCTGGTTCAACCAAGATCTTAATTTGAGATTTATCTTGTGTTAATTCCACAAATCCTTCTTCAACGATATTCTCCAATTTAATTTTCTTAGTAACCAATTTATCAGCAGGGAAGTAGCCTTGTTCCATCAATTCCAAAACTTTAGGGAAGATGTGACGGTAGGCAATAATTCCTTTGAGAGATTTTTCTTGGATAGCGAATTCATTTGGATTAATGCTCGCTTCACGTTCCCAGATAGATACGACCATACATTCCCCAGCTTTATGAACAGCTGCAAGGGCCTGTCCTAAAACAACTGGAACCCCAGTAACTTCGTAAGAAACATCTGCTCCACCACCTGTCAAACGATGAATAGCTTCTACGACTGTTTCTCCTTCTTCTGGGCGAACAACGATTGCTCCCAATTCTTCTGCTTTTGCTTGGCGTTCAGGAGACAATTCAACCGCATAGATTTTTGATGCTCCTGCTGCGCGAAGGGCCTCAACAATCAAGAGACCAATTGGACCCAAGCCAAAGATAACAGCTGTATCCCCAGCTTTCAAAGCAGATTGACGAACGGCATAAACAGCTACAGCAGCAGGTTCTGTAAGAGCTGCCTGTTCATAGCTCAAGCTATCTGGAATCACATGGACAAGATCACCATCAAGAACACAATATTTCGCAAAACCACCATCTGCAGCGAGGCCGACGAAGTTCAAGTTTGGATCAAGGTTATAATCACCAATCAAGTTGTGCTCTGCAAGAATTGGTTCGATGGTTACACGATCTCCAACTTTGACACGAGTCACATCACTTCCGACTTCCACAATTTCACCAGAAAATTCATGCCCCAAAGTAACCGGTGCTTTTTGACCTGAATAAACATGTTCTTCTGTTGGAATGAAGATTGGTCCATCCAAGTATTCATGCAAATCTGTACCACAGATTCCTGTGAACTTGACTGCCACTTTTACTTGATGAGGCTGTACTTCAGGTACTTCCACTTCTTCGATACGAACGTCTTTTGCCGCATGCCAGCGAGCTGCTTTCATAGTTGCCATATGTTGATCTCCTTGTTTTCACGATTTTTAGTTTTCTTTTCAGGAAACCTTATACATTGAATTGTAAACGTTTTCCTTTTGCTTGTCAAGGAAAAAGTGGACAAAAGAAATTAGGGACGTACCATATGAATTCCCCCCTAGTCTAAACAATATTTACCTTATTTCTTTTGATTCGAGATACCTCTATCCACCAACCCACAATCCAGCCAAGGACGAGAAGATAATTTTCAAGCGCACCAATAGCATTGACTGAGTGATGATGTTGAAGATAGCTAATAAAATGATTGGTCCCAATACCTAGGCCACCTAGAATCAAAGCAAGTAGAACAGCTCTGAGATAAAACCAATCGTACTTGAGGTTCACGGCAATTAGGATGACCAGAACTGCCACATTCCAAATACCAATCTCCCTCTGCCATCCAACGGAAACGCCATATCCCGAATGGCTTCCCATATAGGTTGGGAAGAATAGCTGAAAAATAATGGCACCAGTCATGGCAAGGATGACCAGAATAAATAGGACTCTTAAGAATTTGTTCATGGGGTTGCTCCTGCTTAATAGATGTTTTATTGAATACCACTAGTATAACAAAAAAGACCTAAGTATAACCTAGGTCTTTGAAGTTGATTATAATCTGTCGAAAAAACTTTACTTTAAATTTGTTCGTTAATCATTAGGGCAATAGTTTCCAACATAACTCAAGATTTTAGATTTCCAAGGATTACTAATTGCTTTTTCGAAATCCTTTCTTTTAATTCCCATAGAACTTGAAATGTACTCAATATATTCTTCTTTTGTTCCTCCAGTCCTATCAAATAAATTTGGATTAATTTTTTCATCCATAAATGGTTTAAAGATAAGACAATCTTCTGTTACTAAGTTATCTAATTTATTACTATCCTCTATTTCAAATAGCCTTTCATTATATACAATTCCTTTAAAATAAATGCTATTGTCAGATTTATCCAACTTAAATATAAAATCAAAATCATTTAGTTTTTTATTTTTCTTTAATATGTATCTGTTTACATTATTAGTGATGAACACTTTCTTATATAATTCTTTAATGCCCGCAAATATAAAGGCTGTTAATGCAAATGATAGTGCGGTGGAAATAAAAAATTCTCCTATATTTTCAGGATATTTGAGTTTTATCTTGAAATTTCGTCCTCTAAAAGGAATATTGAACATTTGTCCTTTAGATAATAAAGTTAAATAAATCCTAACTGCTATTAGGTAAACAAACCAAAATATTTTAAAACAAGTCTCAAAATAATCATATACAGTACTTGTTTCTATATCGGAATCATCAAAGTATTTACTCTGCATCTCAAAAAGCTCTTTAACATATGGTAAGAGCAATGGTAGAAACCAAACTAAAATGCTCACCGCACTGTCAGATACCTTTTCAGTTGCAGGATTCAATGAAATAATGAATATAAATAAATCAAAAACTAAGAATACAAAAAGAAAAAAAAGAATCCCTGAGACAAATCCATCAAATACAAACTGGGATAATGTTTCATCAAATCTTTTGGAAATCTGATATTTTTCATAAAGATAACCCAAGACAACCATACTTATCAAAAAAAGAGCAAACGATAAACCAAGGATAAGTTCATAATTTTTATAAAATAATTTATAACTAATAACAAAGAAAATAGCAAATATCTCAAAACAACACAAAGTCTCAACAAACAGAAACAAGAACCTAATAAAATAAATAAATACTTTATCTAATTTTGTTTTACTAATTATAGAATTTGAGGACCTATATTTAAAAAATATTATTATACCACTCTGCATAAGCCATAATAGGAAAACTAAATTAAAGTCACTATAAAAAAAATAAACTACTAGGCTAAGTAAGAGTAGCAAAGTAATCAATACTATTTCATTAAGAAAGAAATCTTTTATAAACTTTTTCATATTTACCTCCATTCCCGAGTATACCAAAAAACTAGCCTATATTCTATGTTCAACAAAGAATGAGACTAGTTTTTATATTAGAAAAAATTTATTACTCTTCTTTCAATTTAGCCAATTCTTGGGCAAGTAGTTTAAGGGCAACTTGTGGGTTGGCTTGGCCTTTGGTTGCTTTCATGAGGAAGCCGGTGAAGGCCTTGTCAGCGTTACGTTTACCTGACTTGAAGTCGGCTACGGCTGCTTCGTTGTCTGCAAAGACTTGGTGGATGATAGGAATCAAGACTTCAGGATCTGAAATCTGTACCAATCCAGCTTTTTCAACGTATTCACGCGCACCGCCACCGTTTTTCGCCAAGTGAACGAAGACTTTCTTGGCAATCTTAGATGAAATCGTTCCATCTTCGATGATGGCAATCATTTCCACCAAGTTTTCTGGTGTCAATTGGATTTCTTCCAGCGTTTTGCCTTCTGCATTCAAGAATTGTGCAACTTCACCTTGTAGCCAGTTAGAGACTTGTTTGGCATCTCCACCAAGGGCTACAGCTGCTTCAAAGAAGTCAGAAGTAACTTTCGTAGCTGTCAATTGGTTGGCATCATAGTCTGACAAGCCAAGCTCTGCTACATAGCGTGCACGACGGTCTTTTGGAAACTCAGGCAACTCAGTACGCATTTCCTCAATCCACTCATCTGAGATTTCAAACAATGGAAGGTCTGGTTCTGGGAAGTAACGGTAATCCGCTGCTCCTTCTTTGACACGCATAAGGATCGTGCTCTTATTCGCTTCATCGTAACGACGTGTTTCTTGACGAATGACACCACCTGAACGCAAGATCTTCGCTTGGCGTTGCACTTCGTATTCAAGACCTTTACGGACGTTTGAGAAAGAGTTCAAGTTTTTCAACTCAGTCTTGGTACCAAATTCCTCTTGACCGTATGGGCGAAGGGAAATGTTGGCATCCACACGCATAGATCCTTCTTCCATCTTGACGTCTGAAATACCAGTGTATTGGATGACTTCTTTCAAAGCTGTCAAATAGGCGTAGGCTTCTTCTGGAGAACGCATATCTGCTTCAGATACGATTTCAATCAATGGAACCCCTTGACGGTTGAGGTCTACGTAAGAGAATCCGTCTGTTCCATGGGTGTTCTTACCAGCATCTTCTTCCAAGTGGGCACGTTCAATCCCGATTTTCTTAGTTGAACCATCTTCCAATTGCACTTCAATCCAACCGTTATAACCGATTGGCTCGTCAAATTGCGAAATTTGGTAAGCCTTTGGATTATCAGGATAGAAATAGTTCTTACGGTCAAAGTGCATGTGCTGGTGGATATCCATATTCAGCGCCAAAGCAGCCTTGATACCAGCATCCACAACACCCTTGTTCAAGACAGGAAGCACCCCTGGGAAAGACCAGTCAATCACATTGGTATTAGCATTTTGCTCGTTTCCAAAGTGGGCAGAGGTTGGTGAGAAAATTTTTGAGTTTGTATTCAATTCAACGTGGACTTCAAGTCCGATGACTGTTTCAAAGTTCATTAATTGTCACCTCCGAAAATAAGGGGTTGTTGCTTGTGGTAATCCGTTGTTGCTTCAAATGCTGCTGCAGCTTGGTAAATAGTTTCTTCAGAATACTTAGGACCGATCAACTGCAAACCAACTGGAAGACCTTGCGCAAAACCTGCAGGAATCGAAATCCCTGGAAGACCTGCCAAGTTGACTGGAATAGTCAAGAGGTCAGCCAAGTACATGGCAACCGGATCATGGTTGAGCGAATCCAAATCAAAGGCCACGCTTGGAGCTGTTGGACCAAGGATGAGGTCGTAATCTGCAAAGACTTTTTCGAAGTCTCGGATAATGAGGGTACGGACTTGACCAGCTTTCTTGTAGTAAGCATCGTAGTAACCAGATGACAAACTAAAGGTACCAAGCATGATCCGACGTTTAACCTCATCACCAAAGCCTTGACTACGAGTGTTCACGTAGATATCATCCAAGTTTTTAGCATCTTCCGCACGGAAACCATAGCGAATCCCATCGAAACGTTGCAAGTTTGAAGAAGCTTCAGATGAAGCGATGATGTAGTAAACGGCAACCCCGTATTTAGAGTGAGGCAAGCTGACTTCTTCGACAGTTGCTCCCAATTTTTCAAAGTGTTTAGCCGCATTGAGGATGGTTTCTTTGACTTCTGGGTCAATACCTTCACCGAGGTATTCCTTAGGAAGGGCAATCTTCATGCCTTTAATGTCTTGACCAATCTTAGAAGTAAAGTCTGCTACACGAACAGGTGCAGAAGTTGAATCCTTGGCATCTTCACTGGCAATGACATTAAGCAATTGGGCATTTTCCTTAACCGTTGGTGAGAAAGTACCGATTTGGTCAAGTGAGCTACCAAAGGCAATGAGACCAAAACGTGAAACTGTTCCATAAGTAGGTTTGAGACCAACAATCCCGTTAAATGCAGCTGGTTGGCGGATAGAACCACCTGTATCTGAACCAAGGGACAAACGGACTTGCCCTGAAGCTACAGAAGCTGCTGAACCACTAGAAGATCCACCAGGCACCTTGCTGTGGTCCCAAGCGTTTTTAGTCGCGCCATAGTAAGATGTTTCACCAGATCCACCCATGGCAAATTCATCCATGTTGGTCTTCCCGATGACAATCATATCTTTGGCTTTGGCATTGGCAACAGCTGTCGCATCAAAGATTGGCTCGTAGTTGTAGAGCATTTTTGAAGCCGCAGTTGTCAAGATGCCATCTGTTGAGATATTGTCTTTGACGGCGAGTGGAATCCCTGACAGAAGGTTATCTGCATCGATTCCTTTTTCATCAATGGCCTTAGCTTGCGCAAGGGCCGCTTCTTCGGCCACCGTTACAAAGGCATTGACGGCTTCTTCACGCGCCTTGATATCATCAAGCGTCGCTTGTGTCAATTCCGTTGCTGAAATTTCCTTAGAGACAAGGAGGTCGTGCAACTCTTCAATGGTTTTATTGTTGAATGACATTAGGCATCTCCTCCATCTTCTAGGATAGCTGGTACCTTGATGTAGTAGTTATCTTTTTCAGGTACATTTTTAAACAAGCGGTCACGGTCAGTCCCTTTTTCAGCAACATCCGGACGCAATACGGTCTTGCGGTCAGCCATGGTCGTTGTTGGGGCAACACTTGTTGTGTCCACTTCTTCCAACAATTCCACCATGTCGACAATTTTAGACAAGGTTGTCGCAAACTCAGCTGTCTCTTCTGGAGAGAATTTCAATTTTGAAAGATTGGCAACGTGGGTTACCTCTTCTTGCGTAATTTTCATCTTGCTTCCTTTCGTGAAATGATGATTTTTCAATACCTTCTATTTTACCATAATTTAGCCTATTTTGCTTGGAGGATAAAAAAACTGTAGTAACTTTTTTGTCACTACAGTTTACAGAGATAGAGCTTTTTCAAAACACTTATCGTATGGCTATCAAGAGCTTTCTCCAAGCCTCTAGAATTTCAAGTTTCAAATACTGTTTGGCCAACTCATATGAGGCTTGGTGCATAGACTCAAGATCACTTTCTAAAGCAAATACAATTTTGTCAGCCATCTGAGAAACAAGCAGGTCCTCATCCATAGTCTCGCTATAAGGAACCAGATAGCCATTCTCACCATCTTTGATGAAGGTTGGATTGCCGTAACGGGCATCAAAAGCAACCAGGGCTAAACCTGCTCCTACTGCTTCCATCAGGGTCAAACCAAAGGTCTCCCACTGAGAGGTAGTGACATAAAGTTCGTACTGTGGGTAGACATCACGTAAATCCGCATGTCCTCTAAGTTGGATGTAATCATTCGCCCCTAAAGTATCAATTAGATCTTGTAGATTCTCTTGCTCCCCACCTTTACCGTAGATGTCAAAGCGAAGGTTAGGCTCTTTTTGATGGGCAAGGGCAACGGCTCTTATAGCCAAATCCAAGCGTTTACGTGGGTCCAATCGCGAAGCCGTCATCAAACTAAGAGGCTTCCTCTGCTCCTCTGGAAAACTAAGCTTATCCAAATGTCCCACTGCTAGGGCATAAATAGCAGCGTCTGTGACACCTTGCTTTTGCAGAGTATTTTCTAAAACAGCCTTTTGTACCTCAGTAGCTGTAATAAAGAAGTCAAAGCGTTGGGCATACTTAAAGATGTAATAATACTCATAGTAGAGGTCACCATTTTCAAACTCATGCTCTGAATGAAAAACAAAGCCTAGTTTTGCAGGTGAATCCAGTTCATAAATCGGTCGCATAAATTCCATCAAGGAAGCCCTATCCAGCAACAAGGTATCCGTAGCTGTCAGTGGGAGTCTTGCTAGAAAACGACGCATGACCTCTGTCTTGGTCACTAAAATCTCAGTGCCTAGCCTATATAACCAACTGGCTCCTTGCTTGAGTTCTTCAAAGGCGATGCGACCATCTTTATTGTGATAACTTCTCCTGATGATGATGCCTTTTTCAAAGTATTCTGTAACCAATTTACTTGTTCCATACCACTCACGCTTCAATAGGATGCCATTGACGTGGTAATCTACATACCTCACACTACCCTTTTGGTAGGGATCCATCTTGAAGACTAAAGAAGTCCCATCAGAACAGGCATAAACAGACTCTATTTCGCTTTGGCTCTTCAAATCTAGACGTGTCAACTTATATTTTTGCTGCAAGGCCCCCACTGTCAAAGATGGGATATGACTGTCTTGATCTGTAAAGCTAAGATAGGCATGGAGGAGCTCCTCGTAGCGATGCCCCAAAGAAAGATAATAATCTAATTTATAGGGTTGCGGCCAGGTCGTAAAGACAAACTTAGCAGGCTCATTTAATTCACGTAACATCAAAGCTCTAGACGCCTGAGCCACATCGACACCATTGGGCTCATAACCCACCAATAGGTTAAAGGTGTAAATCGTCATCTTTTTCCCCCTCCAATCTAGTAAAGAAAGCTAAGATTTCTTCCCTCTCGGCGAGTTTCAAAACCTCTTTCTGACTTTCAAGAGCCTTAGGGTAAAACTCTGCTTGCTGTATGAGTTGTCGGAACCCCTGCTCTAGTTCCTCTAAGGAAGTATAGACCGTTGGTAAGTCCTTATAGTAGTGACGATGAACCGTTGATTCTAAGCCAAAAAGCAACTGTCCATTTTCAATCGCATCCAAAGTTGCATCAGACACTTCACTTCCATAATTCAAGTCTAAATAAATGAAACAATTCCTCAGTAGCTCTTGATATTTCTCTTGATGAATTCCTGGGTAAAGATAGACATTTCTCTTATCTTCGAGACAAGTCAACTTTGGTCCCATACTAGTTTGAGCTCCGATATGAAAGTCAATATCCGGAAAAGCATCAACCAAGTCAGCTAGGCCCTCAATATTTTCAGAAGCAGTCATCACCATGGCTTGAGGCACAAAAGTCTGAGAACCGTCTTGTTCTGCACCAGCTAAATAAATCATACCTGACTTACGTTCCTCTTGGGGATAATAATTAGTAACCAAAACATGATTCACTTGATTTTGAATAAACTCAAGACCATCATGAGTGTCGGAGCAATAAACCAGACGATTAACATTCAAGGTCTGCAATGTCGGGATTAGATTGGAATCCATACAGATGATAGCTTCGTCTGACTTCAGGATTTGATTCAAAACAGCCTTAGTTAATTCTTCCCTACCTGAAAAAATCCTATCTTTTCCTTCAGATCCCTGATCAATTAGGTATCCATCTTGAATATAGTGAAGCAAGACCTCTTCTTGGTTACGATTAAAGTAAATATCCATTATGCCTTGCCCCTGATCATCCAGAAGACGCTGTTTGGTCCGCCAGCCATAGCGATTATAGTCGTCTACCGCAAGGACTTTTTCCCCTTGTCCAAACCATTGGACTTGTTTGACCGTACGTTCCTTAAGATTTTCACGAAAAATGATACTGGCACGACGGTCTTGACCATCAAAAATATAGGTCGTAATCCCCAAAGTCCACAATTCCCAGTAGAGGGGAACTGACAAATCGTTAAAAAAGAGTGGTTTCCCTTGATAATCTTCCTCAGAGGAATAAATAAATGACGATGCTAAACTAATAGTGCCCTTATCAACATCCGTTTCAAAATTCGTGTAAAACACACGGGATTGGATACCAAAGGAGTCTAGTAATCTTCTCAGTTTTTCCGTTGCCTGACTAGGTTCTTGTGCAATAATAAACATAGTTATCCTTTCTGACTAATCCAAGCAATAAATAGCTTAACCCTAGACCTTTATTGCTCCAAAAATCTCAAGTTAACCTGCGCCGTCTTATAGGTCTCAGTATCTTGAAGATTAGCTTCTTCCATTTTTTCAATCGCCCGTTTCAGACGTGTCTTATAAATATAACGGTGCCAGGTCAAATCATAGCCCAACATACCTAGTAAAGCTAGTTTTTCATTCTTGGCTTCCATCTCATCTAAGACACGTTTCTCCGTCCAGACCTGCGACAGCGTATCCTTACGACCCACTCGGTACCAGTAAATACATTTTTCAGTATGAACAACACGATTGGCCTTTAACAAGAGTTTGTACATAAGGAAATTATCTTCGACATTCTTCCCAACAGGAAAACGAAGGTCCTCAAATAAGGAGATTTTGTAGAGTTTCATCATAGCACATGCCCAGGCCATATCTCTTGTCTCTTGAATGGCATCCTGGTCTATAATCTCTCTCCCCTCATAAAGGGTTTCAGAATAATCGTTCTCCGTTACCTTAATCAAAAACTTACTGGTACTCTCGTTGAACAAGTTATAATTGGCAATAGAAACATCTGCCTCATACTTCTTAAGCTGAGTGTACAAGGTCTCCACATAATCCTCTGTTACCCAATCATCTGGGTCTACAAAAGTGATGTAATCACCTGTGGCTAGGTCAATTCCTGTATTTCGGGCTGCAGACAGGCCACCATTAGCTTGTCGCACATAGCGAATACGCGAATCTCGCTTGAAAAACTCCTTGCAAATCTCCTCTGACTTATCAGGAGAGCCATCATTGACAAGAATGATTTCAAGGTTTGGATAAGTCTGATTCACTATCGTTTCCAAACACTGCTTTAAATAAGCTTCCACATTATAAATGGGAATAACAATACTAACTACTTCTTTATTTTCCATGGTCTATCTCTCAATCGTATCTATATAGTCTCGAATAGCCTTTGCCATTTGATCAACCTGGTCATTCTTGAATACTTGATTTTGCCCAGTTTGGTCGTGATTTGTTCCTTCAAAAGAGAAAATCGGAAGCCCCAACTGATGAATCGTTTCTGTGATATGATCAACCTCGTCAAATGGGTTGATATCCATATAGAAATCTATTTTTTCCAAGACCTTTCGACTAGTCAAGGGATCAAAGGATGGATAGAGAATAAGGTTTGGATACTGCTCCAACTTCACCAAATTAAACCCGAAATGAGAATGAGCCAAAACATGAAAAGCTACGTCTGGAAGAGCCTGCAGCAAATGTTCCAATTCAAAGATGTCTGCAGTATTAGTATAAATCGCCGTATGGTAAGGAAAATCACCTACCATATCACTAAAGCTAAGCTTTAAGGATGGCTTTCTCAATAAGATTTCTTCCCAAGATAGGGCATAATAAAACCACCAAATATCCCTGAAACGATTGAAGCGTTTCGACGTCCAAGGCTTATTGTGGGAAGTGTAATGAATAACTGCTGGTACCCCTTTAAAAGCATCATACCATTCCAAATCTCCATAACCATACTGGTCCTTATCAGAACCCACTTGGAGATTATAGGTCCATGGGAGTTGATGCCAAGCGTCCTTGAAATAAAGATTCAAGATTCCTTGATCCCCATAAACATTTTGATGATGCTCTTTTGTCAAGTCAAAAAGAGACTCTGTCACCTCGTTTTGTCGCCACCAATCGGTATCAATAACCATCAAGCCAGCGTTAAAACCATCTGTTGTCGTCGGACGGTCCACTACTGCTCCAATTCCAAATCCGCCTAGATCCACTTCAAAAAGTGGTGACAAATCCTGCGTGAAAATCATATCGCAATCCAAATAGAGAACACGATTTTCTTGAACAAACTCAGGAATTGCATAACGGAAAAAAGTCGCATAATGAATATGCGCACTTGGAAGCGAAAATTGTTTAAAGCTTTCTGCAGACACACGACAATTAAGAATTTCAGAATCAATAGCTTCTAAACGACGATTCATCAACGTAAACCATTCTGTTGGTAAATTCTCATTTAGCACATAAATTTTCCACTGCCCTTGATGTGCACACAAAGATTTAAGAGCTACCTCTAACTTTTCCATATAGGATAGCTCAGCTACAAATACAACTGATTTTTTACCCATGTTTTCTTCCTCTCAAACTCTAACAAGAATATCATTTTTTAGAAAACATTACAATTTCTATCCCTTACAAAAAAGCCAACCCTAAGGCTGACTTTAAATGGAGATCAATTTTCTCTTAGTGCTCCTTATATGCGTAAAACAGGATTCAGACTAGCACGTGGCTTAAAACACCGAACACCTCTCAACTCATAGACTATTCTACAGAGGCACCGTTACTTGCGATAACTTCTTTGTACCAGTTAAATGATTTCTTCTTAGAGCGTTTAAGACTACCATTACCATCGTTATCTCGATCCACATAGATGAAGCCATAACGTTTCTTCATTTCACCAGTTCCAGCAGAAACAAGGTCGATACAGCCCCAGGTTGTGTAGCCCCAAAGCTCTACACCATCTTCATTAATAGCATCACGCATAGCCTTGATGTGGGCTGCCAAGTAGTCGATACGGTAATCGTCTTCAACATAACCATTTTCATCTGGCGTATCCACAGCACCAAGCCCATTTTCAACGATAAACATCGGTTTTTGGTAACGATCCCAAATAGCATTGAGCGTAATACGAAGGCCTAGTGGGTCAATTTGCCAGCCCCACTCTGAAGCTTCCAAATAGGGATTTTTAATAGAGGCAAAGATATTTCCAGCAGTCTTTTCATTAACTTCTGGATCACCTGAAGCCACACGACTTGCATAGTAAGAGAAAGAAATAAAATCAACAGTATGCTCTTTAAGAAGGGCCAAATCTTCTTCAGTCATCTCAATCTCAATGCCATCACGTTCCCACTGCTTCTTAGCATAATTTGGATACTCTCCACGAGCCTGAACATCAATAAAGAAATAGCTACTACGATCTTCTTGCATGGCTGCCCAGTAATCACGTGGGTGGGCTGTATTTGGATAATATTGACCTGCTGCCAACATACAACCAACCTTATTTTCAGGATCAATCTCATGGGCCAACTTGGTCGCCATAGCCGAAGCTACCAATTCATGGTGAGCTGCTTGGTATTTAACCTGTTCCTCATTCTCACCCTCTTCAAAGCAGAGTCCTGCTCCCATAAATGGTGCATGGAGAATCATATTGATTTCATTGAATGTGAGCCAGTACTTAACCAAACCTTTATAACGTGTGAAAAGGGTACGGCAAAGATTTTCATAGAAACCAAGCATCTTACGGTTACGCCAGCCACCATACTCTGTAATCAAGTGCATGGGACAATCAAAGTGTGTGATTGTCACCAAAGGCTCAATGCCATACTTGTGACATTCTTTGAAGAGGTCCTCGTAAAAGGCAAGCCCAGCTTCATTTGGCTCAGCCTCATCACCCTTAGGAAAAATACGTGACCAAGCAATAGAAAGACGATAGGTCTTAAATCCCATTTCACCAAAGAGAGCAATATCTTCCTTGTAACGATGGTACATGTCGATACTTTCCTTAGCTGGATAGAAATAGCCATCCTCAAAATCAAACATCTTACGACGTCCAGTGATAATAGAAAGGCGATCCTCACCAATTGGCACCACGTCAACATTGGCTAGACCACGCCCATCAGCATCATAGGCACCCTCACATTGGTTAGCTGCTGTCGCTCCACCCCACAAAAATCCATCAGGAAAAGTCATTTTTTTAGTCATTGTTCTACCTCTTTATGATTCAAGAATATTTCAGTAATAGTATATACTAATCTGGAATCGTTTTCTTATAGTAAACTACGAAAAACTGATACTATCCTATGATTTTGACAAAAAAACGAGAGTAGGACAGATTCCTACTCTCGATCATAAATCTTCTTACTCCACAATTGTTGCTCCAAGCACATTCTTAAAATGCCCGATAGCAAAGTCATGAGCTTCAGGCGTCAAGGAAGCTGTTGCACTTGCTACAACCTCGATATCATAGCCCAAATTATAGGCATCAATGGCTGTATGCAGCACACAAATATCTGTTAAAACTCCTGTCAAAACAACTGTCGTCACACGACGCTCACGCAAACGAATATCTAAATCCGTTCCCGAAAAGGCTGAATAGTGTCGCTTATCCATCCAAAAGACACGATTATCATCCTTGATAGCATCATATACACCAGCTAACTTACCATAAAGTTCTCGCCCAGATGTCCCTGCAATATTGTGCGGTGGAAAGAGCTTGGTTTCAGGATGGAAGGTATCTCCTTCATCATGTCGGTCCATAGCAACGAAGATATAGTCCCCATTGTCATAGGCTTCTTGAGTTACCTGAGCAATGCGATCTTCAATGGCTTGGGCAGGCTTTCCAGCCGTCAACTTCCCATCATCTGCCACAAAATCATAAGAGTAATCAATTGATATCAATGCCTTTGTCATATTACTTTCTCCTTTTAAAAAAAGTGGGGCAGGCTCCTCCTACCTCACTTTCTTTCAGTATTCTTCTTATTCGTATTCTTTCAATTTATCGTAGATACCTTCGTTAAGGACTTTAAGATAAGTCCCTTTCATACCGAGTGAACGGCTCTCAATAATACCAGCTGATTCCAACTTACGAAGGGCATTAACGATAACTGAACGTGTAATTCCGATACGGTCAGCGATAACAGACGCTGTCAAGCGACCTTCCAAACCGTCCAACTCATTCAAGATAGCTGAAACTGCCTTGATTTCTGAGTAAGACAAGGTATTAATTGCCATGTTGATAGCTGTTTGTTTACGAATTGTTTCTTCCAAGTTCTCTGTTTGAAGGTTCAACAACTGCAAACCAACAACCGTAGAGGCAATCTCAACCAAGATAAGATCTTCATCCACAAAATCATGGTCGTTACGCCAAATGATGAAAGAACCAAGACGCATCCCACCACCATAGATAGGGGCAATTGTAGTCAAACCATCTGGGAAGTCATCTTTTGATTCCACAGGGAAAATGGTCAAGTCACTGTCAATACCAATGTTTTCTTGAGTGTCATAAACACGGCTGATTCCACGTGTGTATTCTTCTGGAAGTTGTTTAGCTTCAAAAAACTCTTCTACACGATCATTGTTGGTTTTGTACTTCATGGCAAAACCAAGGAGAGCACCACCACCATTAACGATAGCAGCGTTACAATCAATGATATCCGCCAATTGAGCAGCCATATTGTTATATGGAAGATCTCCTTCCAAGCTGTCTACTGAGCGTTGCAAGATAGATGTAATTTTACGTGTTTTAGCCAGCAAATTTGCCATATTTATTGTCTTCACTTTCTATTGTAATCATAATAATATCAAGCCTTGCACTAATCTTCTGCGTCAAGACCTACTAGCCCTACTATTATAGCACACTTAACCCAGAAATTGCAAACAATTGTCTGAAAATTATTTATTATTCTACTATTCATTATATTAAGTATATTATGGCATTTTTAGGAAAAACGTCCGGATTTTGCTCAAATACATCCCCTTTTTAGAAACAATAAAAACTGGACAAGCCTTTTTGTCCAGTTTTTTAAGAAATTAACGCTTGTAATATGACAAGACTCGTTCGATTTTGTTACCGAGATCAGCCAACTCTTCCACTCGAGGAAGATAGACAATGCGGAAGTGATCTGGTTCATTCCAGTTAAAGCCTTTACCTGGAACTAGGAGAACCTTCTCCTTCTTCAAGAGACGAAGACAGAATTCTTCATCATCTTCAATATCGTACATGTTACGGTCAATCCTAGGGAAGATGTAAAGCCCTGCATCTGGCTTAACAGCTGATAGCCCTGGAATAGCGTTTACGGTATTCGTGATAAACTCACGTTGTTCATAGATACGCCCACCAGGAATCAAGAGCTCATCAACGGATTGGTAGCCACCAAGTGAAGTCTGAATAACGTGTTGAGAGAGCACGTTGGCACAGAGACGCATGTTAGCCAACATATTAAGCCCTTCAATATAGCCTTTGACATTCTTTTTAGGTCCAGAGAGAACCATCCAACCCACACGGAAACCACAGATGCGGTGAGACTTAGAAAGACCATTCATAGACACGCAGAAGACATCTGGTGCAAGACTAGCGATTGCAGTATGTTTCTTACCATCCATAACCAAGCGGTCATAAATCTCATCCGCAAAGATAATCAAATCATTTTGGCGAGCAATATCCACAATCTGTTCAAGAACATCCTTAGGATAGAGCGAACCTGTAGGATTATTGGGATTGATGACTACAATTGCCTTAGTATTTGATGTAATCTTTGATTTGATATCATCAATATCTGGATACCAGTTAGATTTTTCATCACATACATAGTGTACGGCATTACCGCCTGCTAGACTGACACAGGCTGTCCAAAGAGGATAATCTGGCATTGGAACCAAGACCTCATCTCCATCATCAAGCAAGGCCTGCATAGATATGGAAATCATCTCTGAAACACCATTACCAATATAAATATCATCAATATCTACATTTGGGAATCCCTTTAACTGGCAATACTGCATAATCGCCTTACGAGCTGAGAAAATCCCTTTACTATCCGAATACCCTTCACTGTTACGAACATTCATAATTAAATCACGAATGACTTCATCCGGTGCTGTAAAGCCAAATTCCGCAGGATTTCCCGTATTAAGACGAAGAATCTTTTCACCGTTAGCAATCATACGGTTGGCTTCATCCAAAACTGGTCCACGAATATCATAGGCAACGTGTTCCAACTTTGATGATTTATCAAATGTTTTCATAAGTTAATCCTTTCAAAAGATACTAAAAGCAGATACATCTAGCAGAAAATAAGAAAATTCAACACCTGATGGGGATTTCCACTTTTATTGACACCAACTTTATTTAGGCTCAGCCATTTGGTATCATTTCTGAAGACTTGTCTTCCTATTGTTTAATTATCATGTTTCTTACGAAGCTAATAACAGATTGTATTATACCTCTTTTTCATGCAATCTTCAATTTTTAGATAATACTGAAATCTTCACATTACTACGGACATCCTAAAGTAAGCAGTCAAAAAAAGATTTCAGAAAATCCATAACAACGCTTTCATTTTTTAAATTAAAGGAGTATAATAAAGCTAAAGATAGGAGGTAGAGCTTATGTCTCAACAATATGAACGTATTATGGTAGCTGTCGACGGTTCTTACGAATCAGAACTGGCCTTTATTAAAGGTGTGCACGTTGCAAAACGTAATAATGCTCAGTTACTATTGGTACACGTTATCGATACACGCGCCCTTCAAAGCGTTGCGACTTTCGACTCTTATATCTATGAAAAACTAGAAGACGAAGCTAAAGCTGTTTTGGCTGACTTTGAACGCCAAGCCAGAGAAGCTGGTTTAACCAAGATTCGCAAAGTTATTGAGTTCGGTAATCCTAAGAGCCTCTTGGCTGTTGATATCCCTGATAAGGAAAATGTTGACCTTATTATGGTTGGTGCCACTGGTCTCAATACTTTTGAACGCTTGCTTATTGGTTCATCTTCTGAATACATTCTCCGTCACGCAAAAGTTGACTTGCTCATTGTTCGTGACTCTGAAAAAACACTTTAGTCACCTCTCACAAGCACCTCTGGTGCTTTTCTCATACAAAAAAAGAACCGAGATTTTAACTCTCAGTTCTTTTTTTGTTCTATTTTTCAGACTTTGCTGATTCAGACATCACTTCTGACTCTGAAGTTGACTGGCTTTCTTCGACCAAGTCTTCACTAGCAGATTGACTTGAGGCACCTGCTTGCTCCAAAGCAAGGCTAGTTGAAAGGCTCTCACGCTCTGCTTCCTGACTAAGGCTAGCTTCAACAATCATGAGTTCCTTTTGACGTTCTGTTTCACGAAGGTATTCACGTTCTTCTAGCTCTTCCTGGCGACGTCTTTCCTGCTCAAGTCTTTGAGCTTTTTGACGCTCACGCTTAGCATGACGTTTTTGCGTCTCATCAATCAAGACCTTAGTGTTGTCTTTAATATGCATCCACTTAATAAGACGAACTAAGAGTCTCCATAGGAAAACAATAATCGATTCTGCGAAAAGAAGAATCTCAACCAGAATAACACCTAGCAAGCTCCAAGCCATAAAGAGTGTAATCAATAATTGCGTGAAAATCTTCTTCAAGTCACCCAAATGATTGTTGTGAATATTAAGAGTCTCAAGGAAAAGATCTAAAATTCCTTGCAAGAGGTGTGATTTAACAGATTTGTCTCCCTCTAAGCTCAAGTCCGTTTGAACTTCTGCTGGAGTAACAACGGTCAAGTCCCCATCTTGGTAGACATCAATACGGTCTCCTAATTTTATATCAAAATCAAAAAGCTTGCGATCTATTTTCTTAAGTCGCCCGTCAGGATGACTGAGATAAACAAAGTCATCATCAAATTTTAAAATACGAAACATAATTTACCTACTCTTTATTGCTCCCTAAATAATAGCAAAGTTAAAAAGCTCTTGTCAAGAGCTTCTTTTTCAATCCAAGGTTTTAACACCGATACGATTTTTATACTCTTGATACGTTTCAGTGTGCATGAGAGCTTTGGCATTTTTAACCCGATCTGCCGTTGGTGGTTTGACCCCTTCCAAAGGATATGGAATACCGAGCTCACGCCATTTGAACTCACCCATTGTATGATAGGGAAGAATTTCAAATTTATCGACATTTTTCAAGGTTTTTACAAACTCACCAAGCTTAACCAAGTGTTCGTCAAAGTCTGTCAAACCAGGTACCAAAACATGGCGAATCCAGACTGGAACTTGTTTATCAGACAGATATTGAGCAAATTCCAAAATATTTTTATTAGGTTGACGGGTCACAAACTTGTGTTGTTCAGGATCAATCTCTTTGATGTCAAGTAGGACCAAGTCAGTAACAGCCAAAAGTTTGTCAACAACTTCATGATACTCAGGAGTATTGCGGTAAGCAAACCCACAAGTATCAAGCGTACAATGAATCCCTAGCTTCTTAGCCTCTGTAAAGAGGGCAGTGACAAAATCAATCTGAAGCATGGCCTCACCACCTGATACAGTGATACCACCATGCTCACCCCAGAAATGACGGAAACGAAGAGCCTCATCTAAGACATCTTCAACTGTACGTTCAACAGCCTTATTTGACTCCATAGCCCAAGTATCTGGGTTATGACAATATTGGCAACGCATCTTACAGCCTTGCATGAAAACAATAAAACGGATACCAGGACCATCTACGGATCCAAAACTTTCGGTTGAATGAACAAGTCCAGTCACCTGACTGTAATCAATTTCTGCCATGGCAGCCTCCTTGAAAACGCTTTTTACATGTTTTTATTATACCTCTTTTATCAGAAACATGCTCCATATCTGCCTGAATTCAGGCAAAGGTTATACTATAATACATCTGAAATTAAGGAATATCTATACTATACCAGAAGAAAAACAAAAAAACTGGAAAAATCCAGTCTTTTATCATCTATATTACTAGGCACGTTTCTTAAGCCCCAAAAAGGCTGCAGCAGCAAGGAAGAATGTTCCTACCATTGTCAAGATTACTGTTGATGCTTCACCAGTCTTAGGAAGTGTAACTTCCTTACCTTTAGCATCTTTACCAGTCAATGTACCGTCAGCGTTCACTTTGAATCCTACTGTTTCAGGAGCAACAACACTTGTTGTACCATCAGTGTTAGCGATAACAATTTGGCTATTTTGTGTAGACACAATTGTTTGGCCAGCTGCAGTGATAACTGGAGCTGTCGGTGTTACAGTAACAACAGGTTGTCCATTAACATTCACTGCTGGAGTTTCAGGGTTTTGAGGTGCTTCGCTTGTCCCTTTATCAGTTGCTGAAGCTGGGTCTTCCGGCTTATCGGCTGGTTTCTCAGTTGGTTTATCAGCTGGTTTTGTAGATGAATCAGCTGTTGGAGCCGGTGTCGCAGGTGTTTCTGGAGTTGCTGGTGTTGTTGGTTCAGCTGGTACTTCAGGAACTGTAGGTGTTGGTGTTGTTGGCGTTGCCGCACCTGTGTTTGAATCATTGCTACGAGCCAAGTCTCCATCACTTGGGGCTGTTGAAGGACCAGTTACTGCACGATCTGTCGTTGGTTGTGTAAGAACAGCATCATTTGTCGCAATACCATCGTCCGCAAAAGAAGTTACTGGTACAAAAGCTCCTAGGGTAAGGGTGAGTAAAAGCAAGCTACTATATATAGATTTTTTAGAAGCCATCAAGATTCTCCTTTTTTCATTTATCAGTTAATTTATATTCTACCATAAAAAAGTAATAAAAGACTGTTTTAATTAAAATCTTATTTATTTTTATTCTAAATCTATCAATACGCTGAAAAATGTTAGATTATCTTCAAAATTATGGTTGTTTTCCTGACAAAGTCCGGCAGTTTTGATAGGTAAAAAAGGCTTTATGACGTGTTTTATAGACGTTTTCTAATCTTATTATTTTGATAAGCTGATATTCCAAGATAGATAAGAAAAAGCACTTTCACTCATAATGAGAGAAAGTGCCTAATTAGTAGATAGTCGCTTTTAAGTTCCAACATTTTCTAATAAAAACGTGGAAAAAACTATTCTTCTGCTTCTTCTGGAGCGGCTGTGATGATTACCTTAAGTTTGGTTACACGACCATCCTTAACCTTATCATTGATAAATTCGAGGTGTTTGTCCTTGTTGATAACTGAATAGTGTTCCTTGACTTCTTGAGTTGGGATGGCCCCCACACCAGTCAAATAATAACCTGCGATAGTATCAACGTCATCACTCTCAAGTTCTGTATCAAAATGTTCATTGAAGTCGTTAAGAGTCATAGCTCCTTCGACAATATAAGTATTCTCACCAATTTCACGAACTTCCACACTAGTTTTATCTGTTTCGTCGTCAATCTCACCAACGATTTCTTCCAAAAGGTCCTCGAAGGTAACAAGACCAGCAACACCGCCGTATTCATCAAGCAAGATAGCCATCTGATTATTGGTGTTACGAAAGGCCGCCAAGAGATCATCTACGAAGATAGTCTCTGGAACAAAGAGAGGTTCGTTCATGATTCGACGAAGTTTGATATTTTCAAAACCAAGTTCAAAACCTGCTTTTAGAAGGTTTTTAGTATGAATGACACCGATAATCTTATCCTTGTCATCCTCGTAAACTGGGATACGAGAGAAACTTTCCTTGAGAATAGCTTGGATATTTTCTTGAGTATTGTCTTCGATATCAATCATGAAAGCATCGGTACGAGGGACCATAACCTCACGTGCCATCAATTCATCAAGAGAGAAAATCCCCTGGAGCATTTCAATTTCTTCAGCCTCAAGTGTATCTTCACTCTTGGCCAACATGTACTCAATCTCATCCCGAGTCATCTGCTCATCCGCATCATCAAAGGTCATAGGCGTCAAATGAGACACAAGATTTGTCGATGCTGAAAGAATCCAAACAAAGGGACTAACAATCTTACCAGTAACAATAATAACTGGTGCTGAGTAGATGGCTAGATTTTCCTTGAGGTTCATAGCAATACGTTTAGGATAAAGTTCCCCAAAAACAATCGAGATATAGGTCAAGACAACCAAAGAAATCATGCTACCTGCTGTCTTAGCCCAGGCTGCATGACCAAACCAAGTCGCTATCACTGCACCTAGTGAAGCGGAGAGACTAGCCCCTTGTAAGAGACTGATAAAGGTAATACCAACTTGAATGGTTGATAAGAAGTTATTTGGATTTTCAAGAACCTTGAGCAGGCGAATAAATTTCTTGTCGCCTTCTTCAGCCTTTTGTTCCACACGTGAACGGTTTAGTGATACTAAAGCCATCTCTGATGCTGAGAAAAAGGCCGTAAGCAAGGTTAAAATTAGTAATAAAATAGATTGAAATAATAAGGACTGACCACTGGAGTCTTCCATTTTTTCTTCTCCTCTAAAAAAATTCTGACTTCCATTATATCACAATTTCCCAATATAGGTTCCTATTTTATGCTATAATTAGAGTAATTTATCATCGAAGGAGAGACTTATGTCACTTATACGCTTAGAAAATGTCAGCTTGGCCCGCCAAGGAAAAACACTTTTGTCTGGCCTTAACTGGACAGTTGAAAAAGGTCAAACTTGGGCTATCCTAGGACTTAACGGTGCTGGAAAGTCAACCCTCCTACGTTTGTTGACAGCTGAATTCTTCCCTTCTGAGGGAAAGGCTGAGATACTAGGCTACACCTTTGGGAATGGAGACATCACAGGTCTTCGTCAACATATCGGTATCGTCAGCTCCTTCATCACTGAGCGTCTTCCTCAACATATGACAGCTGAAAAAATCGTCCTTACTGGTAAATACAAGAGCTCAATCCTCTACAAGGCATATGGGGATAAGGAGTTGCAAGAAGCCAAGGACATGCTGACCTCACTTGGTGCTGGAGATTTGATAGGTCGTAAATACCATGGCCTGTCTCAAGGAGAAAAACAAATTTGTTTGATTGCTCGCAGTCTCATGGAAGATCCTGACATCATTATCCTTGACGAAGCGACTGTTGGCTTGGACCTATTTGCCCGCGAAAAACTCTTACGTCAGATTGACCGTATCACCTCGCTTCCACATGCTCCATTGGTTCTTTACGTCACCCACCACGCTGAAGAGATTACTGAAAAAATGGACCACATTCTCCTACTCCGTCAGGGAAGAATCGTGGCACAAGGACCAAAAAACGATATTATCACACCGGAAGTTCTAGCTGACTTCTACCAAAATCCTGTTCAAATTATCCCAATTGACGACCATCGTTTTTACATTAACCCTCTTTTATAGAGACAAGTCATAAATTAACTTGATTTAGGGCCAATTCTAAAACAACAAGTCCCCCAGACTAGGTCTAGGGGACTTGTTGTTTTATGGCTACTCCTCTTTTATTTTCGATACGCCGTACAAAATTAAGGCTGGAACGATAAGCTGTTCTATAGAACCATATGAAACAATGAATAGCCCAGCAACTACATATAGACGGTTTTTGTTAGCGGTGCTTATAGCTCTTGGAAGCATCATAGTAGGAATAATAATTAATGGAGTCATCATAATGAAGTACATAAACCAACCAATACCTGCTAAGGGATTAGATTCGTCTATAGGATAGTAAATGACAGAAGTTAAATTAACAACTAAATCCCTAAGCGCTAAAATAAAAGCGGTCCAAAGCCAAGGAGAATGAAGAATTTGAAGATTGAGTTGTCTTTGGCTCTCCGCATAATCATAAACCTTACGCTTTTCAATGACTGGCTTAGTCTTTTTCTCCACCAACAGATCATCTTCTCTAACCTCAAAGCCATACTTCTGCTGCCATTTTTCAACTAATGTTGAAGTGTTTCCGTTTGTGCGGTAGACAAGATAAGATGAAACTACCAGGAGAAAAAGAGAAACGTCAGTAATGATATGGTCAACCAAGAAAGCATAAATCAACTCAAGTAAACTAATGATTATGAGAAGGATTGAAGAGATTCTTAATTTCTTTTGGTTTTCTTCAGTCATCAATATAAGGAGTAGGAAGATACTTGCACACTCTAATATTGGATACAGTATGTAAGTAAGACTACTTAAATCATCTAAATCAATATGTATATAGTGTGTGCTCCATACTACAGCTACCATCCCTAGTCCAATAAGGGGAACAGAGGACTGCCAAGCTGACGAACTTTTAAGGGAGGCTAAGAGTGTTGGAAGCTCTGTCTTCCTAATCGTAATGACAAGCCAAATTAGGCACATAATAGTTAAAACTGGGGAAACCAACCAAGGCTTAAAAATGGAAGCCGGTATTATGAAATAGGTAACTAGCTGACAAATATGGAAGGCAAGCACAGCTAAGACGCCCTCAGCTTTCCGCTTGTCCTTCAAAAGCCTAAAAACAAACCATACTAAAACGACTTGCTGTGGAAGTTGAGAACTTAGTACAGATACAGAATTGAGCGTTTCATACTCAAAATGCAAACCATAAGACCTAAGCATAGAAAGAGCTAACAATACTTCAAAAAAGATAAGTATATAATACCAAGTTTTTCTGGACATACAACCGCCCCACCTTTCATTTAATCTTAGAGAAAACATCTTTCAATACCATTATACTCCTTTTTATGTAAGCGCTTTACCTTTACAGTAAAATATTCCCTCTTTTCTTTACTTGATAACAAAACAGTCCTTTTTGACCGAATAGATTCTAGAATGAACCACATAGACAAATGATATTGTCCGTAAGTTAACCTTTTGATAACTTAGTAGGTGTTAAAGCAAAATATCTTTCAGATATAGAAAACGAGGTAAAAACATGACTAAAGTAATAGGTATTGGATTAATCGGTACAGCAGTAACAGTTATCACTTACAGTATTCTCGGCTTCCCAAAATTGGAGGTGTCCCTTTGGCCACTCTTTCCAGTCGCCCTTTTTGCTTTCTTTGCAATAGAAAATCTTATCAAAAAAGATTATAAATCTAGTTTCATGAGTACTTTGATTGGTTTAATGATTGCTAATGCAATCTATGACTTGCTCCCTATTTCAAACAGTATCCTGATTGTTGCAGGAATCCTAACATGCCTAGGACTGGGCTTTCTTTTTCCAAACCACGATAATGAAAAAGAGAGACATTAAAAAGAAGCCAAGAAAAATCTTGGCTTCTTTACTTAAACTCGCCCTCGGGCTAGATTAATCATATCATAGGTCAAGGTATTGCTAGTTTCTTTGAGAGAGTAATCCTCCAAAGTATTGACTTCCTTACGAAGCTGCTTGGCATAACGGCTAGAGATAAGCTCAGCCTGCTCGTACTCGTTAATAACCTTACGTTCCAAATAGTAGCCTCGTAACATTTCATCGACATTGTCTGGATGAAGGTGGGTGATAACCCGCTCAACAAAGGCACCTGATTGAATTATTTCAGCCTCTTGAAGTCGATTGCGCTTCAAATAAGACAAGAGTTCTGAGTGGTAGACACCTTCCAAGTTACTTAAGGCTTCCAAAATTTGCTCCGTATTTGTCAAATATACCTCAGCTATATGGTCACGATTCTCCTCTGTCAAACGAGTAACACGCAGAATTTCATCATGATCAAGGCTAAACCTAAAGGTTAAAACCAAGTGTAAGAGTCGACGAAGGCCACGCACAAAGACAACGAAGGCATAAGAAAGACTAGAAACAAAGCCACGGTTGATACGACGCTCCAACCCCTTGATATAACGTTGATAAAGGTTATATTCGAGTTCAGAAATCTTGCCCTTCTTGTAGGCATATTCCAGACCTTCACTCTCGATTTCCATAATCATGACACGGATATTAGCCAACTCTTCTTTGACATTATTGGATTCCTGCTCCAAGATTAGATTTTCCAAGCGTTGGTTATAATTGTCAATAGTCGCATAGATAGCCCCTTGATGTTTAGACTGCTTGAGGTCCTTCTCTAGCTCTCCAACCACATCATTGAGAATGGCAATCTGCATATAATGGTTGGTCGTGTGAGCTGGTCCAGTGGCTAACTTAGGTAGGACTAAGATACCAGTTAAGAAACTCAATAAGGTTACACCCGCTACTGTAAAGAGCAAAAGACTATGTTCCAGAGCAGTCATATTGGCAACCGGAAGCAAAAGAATGGTTGCAATCGAAACTGTTCCTTTGACACCAGAAAAGGTTAAAAGAGTAGCACTCTTCCAGATTTTCTTCAATGGTCGTTTAGTCCGCCAAGATCTTTGGGCAAAAACTGCACTAATCATAACAAAGCGAATGCCAAACATAGTCGCTGTTAAGAGGACGATAGCAAGAAGCATCCAGAGATTATCGTAGGTACTACTACGTAGCACTGGAGCTGCCAAGCTCGGCAGTTCCGTACCCAAGAGGAAAAAGACCATGCCATTAAGCATAAAGGTAATGGTTCCCCAAATCGTATGGGAAACATTATCCAGCTTGGCATCAAAAACGGTGATTTTTTTGAAACGACTGGCAAGCGAGATCCCTGCTACTACCACAGCAATAATTCCAGAAGCATGAATTTCCTCAGCGACAAAGTAAGAAGAAATCGGTAATACTAACTCTAGTAAGAGGGCACCTGTAACATCTGCAGCATCCATATTGTCCAAAATGGTCAAAAAGAGGCGATTAAATAAGGCTGTAATCAAGCCAACTAAAAAACCACCAAGCACAGAAACAAGCAAATTCCAGCTCGCACCAAGTAGGGAGAAGGCACCTGTTGTCAATGCAGTCACCGCCACCTGAAAGGCGACCAAGCCAGATGCGTCGTTCAGAAGACCTTCACCCTGCAAAATATAGCTAATCCACTTTGGAAAACTGAAACGTTTAGAAATAGCTGAATAGGCTACTAAATCCGTTGGCCCAAGGGCGGCACCAATGGCTAGACAGGCAGATAAGGGTACCGAAGCAGGCAAGACGGCCTTAGCAAGATAACCTATTCCCAAGGTAGACACAAAGATAACTGGAAAAATCAAAAATAGAATAAGTTTCCAGTTACGCAGAATACTAGTGATGTCACTTTCTTCACCCTCCCGAAACAGCAAGGGAGCAATAATGAAAGCTAGGAAAAGTTCTGTTTCAAGCTCGAAAGCGCGTCCCTTAAAAAGTAAACCAATACCAACCCCAAAAATAATTTGAATCAAAGGTAGGGGAAGACGTGGAAAGACACGATTGATAACGTTAGATAAAATCAAGCTAAAAAGAAGAACAAGCAAAGCTAATGATAAATGCATAGCTCCTCCTACCCTTCCTTATGACAACAATTTGAGAATAGTTCTTTTTGCTTACTAATTTTTTTATCAATAGCAGTGACATCTTCCTTGGCCAAAAGTTTATGGCAACGTTCGACCTCAAGACTAGCTAACTTTTTCTTAATTTTAGCCGTTTTACGATTATCAACCTTTTTCAAAGTACCCTCGGTACTTTGCTTATCTATATATTTGGCCTGCATATCTGCAAGCTTTTCTTTAATATCTGTAATCATTGTAATTTCTCCAACATCACCAAAAATGGTGGGGTATTAATTTGATTAAGGGGTTGGTAAAGCATAGCTGTAAAATCACGCTGGTCCAAACCGATAACGTACTCAAGCACAGCATCCTTCTCCATATCGCCACCATCATGACCATAGTAAATCATAATAGCTAAACGACCACCCACCTCTAGACGGTCAAGAATTTTCTCAATGGCCTCAAGGGTCGTGTGGGGTTTGGTAATAACACTCTTATCTGCAGATGGCAGATAGCCCAGATTGAAAATAGCTGCACGAATAGGTTCCGTGACATAATGATCCAGATTTTCGTGACCGTCTAAAATGAGTTCCGCATTTTCAATTTCCAAATCTGACAAGCGTTGACGAGTCTTTTCGAGCGCCTGCTCCTGCACGTCAAAGGCATAAACCTTCTTGGCAAGACCAGCCAGAAAGGCTGTGTCATTACCGTTTCCCATGGTTGCATCGACAGCAACACTCTCGTCATCCAGCACTTGAGCTAGAAAGTCATGAGACAGATGAATTGGTCGTTTAATCATGCTTTTTCCTCCTTCTCGTTAGCTACTTTGCACCCTTGCCATGAGTCGCGACGTTCCATCTCTTTGTCAATGGCATTGAGGACTTCCCATTTGTTAAGACTCCACATAGGACCTATCAACATATCTCTCGGCGCATCACCAGTAATTCGATGAATGACGATATCCTTAGGGATGATTTCCAACTGGTCACAGATGATGGACACATACTCTTCCTGACTCAGCAATTTAAGACGCCCCTCGTGGTAGTCCCTTTGCATACGCGTATTGGTCATCAAGTGGAGGAGGTGGAGTTTAATTCCCTGAATGTCATTGTCCGTCACACAACGGCGAACATTTTCCACCATCATCTCGTGGGTTTCCCCTGGCAGCCCATTAATCAGATGCGATACAATCTCAGCCTTTGGCGCACGCTCACGCACACGCTTAACCGTCTCCACATAGAGATCATAGCTGTGTGCTCGGTTAATGAGCTCCGAGGTTTCTTCATAAGTCGTCTGCAAGCCAAGTTCAACGGTCACATGAATACGTTCTGTGAGTTCTGCCAGATAATCAATGACATCGTCTGGCAAGCAGTCCGGGCGGGTACCGATGTTGATGCCAACAACACCAGGCTCATTGATAGCCTGTTCGTAGCGTTCCTTGATAACCTCAAGCGGCGCGTGGGTATTGGTAAAGTTTTGAAAATAAACCAGATATTTCTGAACTTCTGGCCACTTGCGGTGCATGAAGTCAATCTCATGGTAAAACTGCTCACGAATCGGTGCCTCAGGTGCTACAATAGCATCCCCAGACCCCGATACCGTACAAAAGGTACAGCCACCGTGGGCCACTGTGCCATCACGATTGGGACAATCAAAACCCGCATCAATTGGTAGTTTGAAAATCTTTTCGCCAAAAATCTCACGATAGTAATCATTGACTGTTCTATAACGTTTTTTCATAAAGACTATTATAACACTTTGACCTAAAAAAGAGAGTAAGACTCAGACAAAAATCATGGATTTCTGCCTGTCCTACTCTCTTCTTATTTAGTCTTTTTCAAATAATCAATAGCTTCTTGAGCTGTTTTAACAGGGACGATTTTCATCTTGGTTCCCAGTTTCTTAGCAGCTTCCTTGGCCTCTTGATAGTTAGTCTTGGCATCCGGATCAGCCTTTTTCATTTCCTTGGTTACTGGATTATTTGGTACAAAGAAAATGTCTGCACCACTATCAGCCGCTGATTTCACCTTAAGGTAGGCACCACCGATATCACCGACAGAACCATCCTTTTCAATGGTTCCTGTTCCAGCAATCTTACGACCAGCCTTGAGATCTTGACCAGACACCTGATCGTAAATAGCTAGGGTAAACATAAGACCCGCACTTGGTCCACCAACACCATCAAGTTTAAACTTCACATTTTCAGGACTCTTGACCTCGGTATGATCTGTCAAACCGATACCAATACCATTTTTACCATTGGCAATCTTGATAATCTTACCAGTAGCAGTCTTTTCTTTGTCATCTGTCGTATAAGTGACCTTGACTTTTGAACCCAGCTTAAGACCTTGAACGTATTTTATCAAATCAGCAGAGTTATCAAAAGTCTTGCCATTGACAGCTGTCACCGTATCCGCAATATTAAGGACACCCTTGAAGCTAGAATCATCAGCCACCTGAAGCACATAAACACCCATATACTCCAAGCTAGCCTCCTTACCAGCCAGAGTCAAGCCCTGATAAATCGCTTGGTTTTGGGAAGTCTCCATGTAAAATTGGTTGATACGCATGAAATCTTCATCAGAGTAATTTCCAGTTGCCTCTTCAGCTGTTTGAAGCTTTGCAAAATCATTAAGCTGAGCATAGAGCATCAAGGCCAAAGTCGCCTTGGTTTGGGCCACCGCCACAAAATTGTAGGATCCTTTTGAATCATCAGCTTTCTTATCTACAGTCAAGACTTCCTTAGTATCAAAAGCACCACCCGGAAGCTCAACATAATAATTATTTAGCGGAAAAAAGAGGGCAAATAGGAGGAAAAGTACCGTAAAAATACTTAACAACCACCACTTAATCCGCCAAATTTTCCCTAATAGTGATTTAGATTCGTTCTTGTTTGCCACGCTTGGCCTCCACTTCCTTAACAACTGCTTGAGGAACATAGGAACTAATGTCCCCCTCAAAATAAATCAACTCACGCACACGACTTGAAGAGACTGGTGTCACCTTATGACTAGCAATCAAATAAACCGTTTCTAACTCAGGTGCCAACCCCTTATTGAAATAATCCATATTGGCCTCATAGTCGAAATCTGTCGCATTACGAAGGCCTCGAACCAAGTAAGTCACCCCAAGATCTCTAGCGACATCTACAGCCAGACTATCGTGGGCCGTTATAATCTTGACATTGGGAAGATCTGCCACAACCTCTTCCAGGATACGCTTGCGAGTCTCCACATCCCAGAAGCCCTGCTTATTTTTATTATAAAAGAGACCGATATAAAGCTCATCAAAGAGCTTGCTAGCTCTGGCAATAATATCCATATGCCCATTAGTAATCGGATCAAAAGACCCCGTAAACATAGCAATCTTTGTCATAGCATTCCTTTCTACAACTTCCCTATCAAAGGCTAACGCACGTAAACGGTCACCTTACTGATACCATAGGTTTTCTGTTTCCAAATCCCAAAGTTTGAAATTTCTTCAGGCAGGTCCACAGCCTTATCCGTCTCACAAACCAACATAACTTCCTCAGCCAAGAGCCCTTGCTCCTCTAACTGAGTAATATTGGCCACAATCTGCTCTTTGGCATAAGGCGGATCTAAAAGTACCAAGTCAAACTTTCCTGTCAATTGTGTCAGCGCACGTGCTGCATCCATCTTCAAAAGCTGGAACTGTTTCTCACTCTTGGTCATCTTAATATTTTCCTGGATAACAGCCTGTGCCCGACGATCCTTTTCCACGAGGACAGCAGAAGACATGCCACGACTAATTGCCTCAATGGCCAGACTACCGCTCCCCGAGAACAAATCCAAAACACGCCCTCCATCAAAGAAAGGACCAATCATATTGAAAATGGCACCCTTGACCTTGTCCGTTGTTGGACGAGTCGTTTTGCCTTCTAACGTTTTAAGCGGACGTCCGCCAAATTCACCTGCTACAACACGCAAGTCGGTCACCTCGTTTTTACTGATTTTTAGTAAGACTTTTCTATTATAACAAAAAACACGCATAGATGTTGGTCCAAAGGGGACTAGACAAGCTAAATCCCCCCAAGAGAACACAAAAAACTCGAGAACATCCCGAGTTTTTATTATTTTACTTATCACCAAGTGCAGTCACGTAGTTGTAGGCTTCGATACCAGCTGTGGCACCATCACCTACGGCTGTTGTAATTTGGCGAAGGTCTTTCTGACGGACATCCCCAATGGCAAAGATACCAGGAATACGTGTCGCCATCTTATCATCTGTAATTACCCAACCGTCTTGGTCAGTGATGTCGAGACCTGTCAAGTAATCTGAAACAGGATCAAGTCCCACATAAACGAAGACACCGCCAAATTCGTGGTTAGTCACCTCACCAGTTTTAACATTCTTGATATCAACACTGCGAACCTTGATGTCATCACCCTTGATTTCTTCAACGACTGAGTCCCAGATAAACTTAACCTTTTCATTGGCGAAGGCACGGTCTTGAAGAACCTTTTGGGCACGCAATTCATCACGACGGTGAACAATGGTCACACTATTGGCAAAGCGTGTCAAATAAATTCCTTCTTCAACGGCAGAGTCTCCACCACCAACAACCAAGAGGTCTTGATTACGGAAGAAGGCCCCATCACAGACCGCACAGTAAGATACCCCACGGCTGTTGTACTCTTCTTCGCCAGCAACACCGATGTGGCGATGTTTGGCACCCGTCGCAATGATCACTGTCTTGGTTTGGTACTCCTCATCACCAGTTTTGACAACTTTATAGTCACCCTTGTCTTCGATACCAGACACGATACCATAAAGATTTTCAACGCCTAATTTTTCCAAAGGTTCGAACATCTTCATTGACAATTCTGGACCAGAGATACTTTCAAAACCAGGGTAATTTTCAATATCAGACGTGTTATTCATCTGTCCACCAGGAGCGCCTTGCTCCAAAGTTGCCACTTTAAGGTTGGCACGTGCTGCATAGAGTGCTGCAGTCATCCCCGCAGGACCAGCTCCAATAACAATTGTATCGTACATGAGTAACTCCTTACATGATTTTCTTGTAGAAATATCTTACACCTAATGTGCCAACAAAGCTAGAATTATGCATTCAGCACGATAAGAATCGCCATAAAAGCAAATGCCAAAACGGGAATCGAAACCATCGACATCATAATAGCATCATAGAGGGCACCTTGACGCTCCTTAACAGTTTTGTCTGCACGACGTAAGGCACGCCATCCAAGCCAAATGGCACCAATCACCAAGCAAACAAAGAAAGCAATCACAAGGCCTAAGAGGTAAAATTTAAAAATATTTAATAACATAAATCATCCTAAAGTGAGAAATAGAAAAGGCTGAGATAACATTCTCCAACCTCTAAATTCGACTAGTAATAACTGCACGATGCAGTATCTGACTGGACACTTAGTCACCTTTGACGTTTTCAAAAGCTTCTAATCATCCTAGTGGGACTTTGACTATGGGCTAAAATGTCGTCCACTCCCACTACCTTTTCTATTGTAACAAAAATCCCATCTTAAAGATATTGTTTTGAATAAGAAGCGAAAAATTCTTTTGTTCGTTCTTCTTTTGGATGGTTAAAGACTTCGTCAGGTGTTCCTTGTTCAAGGATACGACCTTTTTCAAGAAAGAGCACCTTGTCAGCCACTTGATAAACAAAGTTCATGTCGTGACTGACCAAAATCATAGTTTGACCTGACTTAGCTGCATCAGCGATTGATTTTTCAACCTCACCAACCAACTCAGGGTCAAGAGCAGATGTTGGTTCGTCAAGCAAGAGCACATCAGGCTTCATTGCAAGGGCACGAGCCAAGGCCACACGTTGCTTTTGACCACCCGACAAGTGACGTGGGTAATGATTTTCACGATTAGAAAGCCCAACCTTAGCGAGCTCTTCTTTCGCAATCTTGGTAGCTTCTTCGTCAGAAAGTTTCTTAACAATCTTAAGACCTTCCTTAACATTATCCAAGGCAGTGCGACGTTCAAAGAGGTTGAACTGTTGGAACACCATGGCCAACTTACGGCGAAGTGTAAGAATTTGTTCTTTAGTGATAGTCTTAAAGTCGACTTTAAAATCATCAATGGTAATGGTACCAGAATCAGGTTGTTCCAAATAGTTTAAGCTGCGAAGAATTGTTGATTTCCCTGCACCAGAGGCACCAACAAGAGCTACAACTTCACCCTTTTCAATGTCAATATCAATACCATCGAGAACCTTTTGACCTGAAAATTCCTTGGTCAAATTTTTGATACTAATCATTAGCGGTCACCTCCAATTCCAGAAATGTCAGTCACTTCAGGCGCCTTAATAGCCATGTGATTTTCAACTGAACGACCAATGTACTCAATCAAGATTGAGATTACCCAGTATACAAGGGCAACTGAGATATAACGTTCAAAGTAACGGTAGTCGGCACCACCCAAGATTTGAGCCTGAGCATACATTTCGACGATACCAGCACTAAAGGCAAGTGATGTTCCCTTAGTCAAGCCAATCAAACTGTTAATCAAACTTGGTGTCGCAATAACTGCCGCATTTGGAATAATGACACGACGGTAAACCTGTGCTGATGTCATCCCAAGAGAACGGGCAGCTTCGATTTCCCCGGCATCAACAGCCTGAATCGCTGCACGAATGGTTTCACTCATGTAGGCTGCTTCGTTAAAGGCAAAGGCCGTAATCGCGAAGATAGCTGGTGGAATCTCATTAATATTCCAATCCAAACCAAATTCACCATTCAAATAACGAAGGAAGAGTGGAATACCATAGTAAGTCAACATGAGTTGTACAAGGATTGGTGTCCCACGCAGGAAGCTCACAAAAACTGCTTGAATTGGATAAAGGATACGTACTCGATTGATCTTAACGACCGCAAAGACAAGGGCCAAAATCAAACCGAAGAAAGCACCTGCAATGGTCAATCCCAAAGTCAAAGGCAAGCGTTCCACAATCTTAGGAACAGCATCAAAGACTGCCTTCCATGAGAAGAGCTTACCAGCTGGCATCCAAGATGAGATCCACTTGAAGACAATTGTAATCAATTGCAAAACATAGCCCCAAAGAATTTCTACTAGCCAAGACAAGGGAATGGCTAAAGCAACTGCTACTGCCAAACCAACCAAACCAATGATAACTTGGAGATACCAAGGTGACCGATTAAATGCTTCTATACTCTTTTTCACAATGTCGCCCTTTCTTTCTAAAAAAGTAGGTTAGCCTAGTGCTAACCATTCAAATATCTTATCATAATTTTATAGTATTCATTTTAGCACGACTCAGAAAGTCTGTGAAATAGTCTTTTCTTATCATAGTGATAAGAAAATCGTATCACTGATAATAATACCTTGTTAAGACCAAAAAGATTTGAACTCATTCCTTATTTAACGAACAAAGTTAGCATAAACCGAGGCTTTCCGGCGTGAGAAAAACACCTGAAACTTTAAAGTTTCAGGTGTTCGGAAGTTTTGAGACCTTAGGCTCAAAACTTAGTCATGGAGCTTCGACGAAGGTCGCTGACGTCCGTCATCACCTCAGGAAAGCCTCAAAAGAAAGCTTTGTGTTAAATCCAAAGCTGAGACAGCAGTCTCAACTTTTAACAGTCTTATTTCAAATCACTGACGTAATCGCCACCGAAGTATTCCTTGCTGAGTTTGGCAAGGGTTCCATCCTTCTTGAGCTCTTTGATACGTTTATTGACAAAAGTCTTGAGTTCCTTACCTTGCTTATCATTTGAGAAAAGAAGATATTCAAGACCATCAGTCTTCATACCAATATCGTCTTTAATCTTGTTTACAGCCAACTTATAGCCTTGATCTTTGACAATGTACTCAGAGGAAATGGCATCATAAAGGATAAAGTCAATTTTTCCTTCTTGAATGTGTTGAACACGTGTTGAAAGACCAGTTGAGCTAGAAGCGTAGTTGATTGTAATTGGTGTCTTGTCCGCATTGGCATGGTTCCAATTTTCAAGCAACTGAGCATAGTTAGAGCCAGGAAGTACTTCTGTCGTCTTACCAGACAAATCGTCTAGGCTGGTATACTTGGTCCCCTCAGCACTAGTGATGGCGTAGTTAGAACGTGAAATCGGATCTGAGAAACCATATTTCTGCGCACGTTCTTCATTGTAGTTGAAATCATTAGCCGCAATCTGATAACGTCCAGAATCCACCCCTGTCAAGATGGAATCAAAAGGTGTCGTCACAAACTTAACCTCATACTTGTCTGAATCTTTGAAAATAGCCTTGACCAAATCAATATCATAACCCTTGAAGTCATCACCTTTTTTGAAAGTGAAAGGCGCCGTATCAGAGTCTGTCGCAACAGTAATCGTCTGCTTCTCACCAGATGCCTTACCGTCACTCTTGTTTCCACAAGCAGCCAAAGTCAGAACTGATAAGCCAAGAATTCCTAAACCTGCAAGCCATTTTTTCATATCTATATTCCTCGAAACTTTCATTAATAGTTAGTGATAACAGTTTACCATCTTCATCCCAACTCGTCTAATAATAAAAACCTAAGTGGTGATAGATAAAGGTTATAGGGGGTGAGGCTAGAAATAACAAGATAGAAAAAAGCTGCCACTCATGTGACAACTCTTTTCGTCCAAAACAGCTTTCCGTACATGTTTAACATCAAATCCACTAAAACACTACTTATCCTTATCTGATGACTTACTGCTTGAGTCGCTACTGTCTTCAGGTTGATAGTCTGACAAATTCTTATGGATACGTTCGGCGTAAACGGCTCTGCTTCCTGATTCGTCATGGTCGACCAAGGCTTCGGCAAGCTCTTTATAATCTTCTACAGAAATAGTCCAGTTTCCACCATCATCTTTGGTAAGCTTGAAGGTCTTTTCCAGATTATCAGCACCTGTCAAAGGTGTATAGGATATTTCTTTATCAATGTCCTTAAATTGCGTCAAATCACCGTTAAAGTTATCACCATAAAGGAATTTCGTTGTGAGATCTTTGGCCTTCCCCTTTTCCACATCGTTGTTATCAGCTTGATTCCATTGTTTCAACTTGTCAATGTCGTTGTCATAGAGACTCATAAGGAGAGTACGAACAGCAGCTGCAGCTCCATAGGCACTAACAGAACGTGAAGTAAAGGTAACTGTCGCATCATTTCCCTTAACTTTGACATCCTTCAGCTTATAGTCCTGAATCTTACCAATCATATTACGACGGACCTTAAGGAACTTAGAAAGTACTTGAGTTGGAGTCTTGGCATCATAGCCTTCAATGTATTTAAACGTATACTTTTCTTCCGGTGTATACCCCTTCTCTTCAATAGTGTCTGCAACCTGTTTTTCAAAGACATTCGTTTCAGTCCAGGTTTCGTAATTTTCACCGTAGAGTTTTGAAAAACCGTTACTAGATTTTCCAAGCATGGTATCAATTAAAACTGTCGCATCAGCCTTGGCACGTTCTGTCGGAGTTGGTGTCGCCTTTTTCTTCTCAGCTGGTTTATTGGAAGCACAGGCTACAAGAACCAAGCAGGTTGCTAAAATCAAGCCCAGATAAGTAAAAACTTTTTTCATTACTTTTATTCCCTCATTTCTATTGGTTACTATTTAAGATAGCATAGGTCTGATGATTCTTCAAGGTCACTTTTCAGGGTATGAAGCAAAACTCTACCTATTATATTGTTTTTATATCATGACTCCAAATCATCCAAATCTAACTGCCTGCCCTCTTGGTCTTCCAAACCTGTCAGAGTAACACCTAAGAGACGAACACCACTGCTATTTTCCTCCAGTTGATCAAAAATGGTATGAGCAATCCTTTCGATGGTGTCGAAATCCTGGGTCGATTTGTCCAAGGTCATACGCTTGGTTAAGGTTGAGAAATCCGAATAACGGACTTTGATGACAATAATTCGACCGACTTTTTTAGTTTTCTGAGCACTTTCAGCTACTCGCCTAGCATTCTTAGTCAACTCAGCCTTGATGTCATCTTCATTATAAAGAAGCTTGCCGTAGGTTCGCTCACTTCCGATAGATTTACGGACACGATTGGGCCTAACAGGACTATTGGAAATCCCTCTAGCCTTACGAAAGAGATCAAATCCAAAACGTCCGAAACGATCAATCAGCGTCATCTCAGGGATCTTCAAAAGATCGGCACCAGTGTAAATGTCCATATCATGAAGACGTTCAACTGACTTTTTACCTACCCCATGAAACTTTTCAATAGGGAGCTTTTCCAAAAATTCCTGAGCCTCCTCTGGAAGCACCACCGTCAAACCAGCAGGCTTTTGAAAATCAGAAGCTAGTTTGGCGATAAATTTATTGTAGGAAACGCCTGCTGAACAAGTCAGGTGAAGTTCCTGCCAGATATCATACTGGATAAGTTTGGCTACCTTAACCGCCGATTTGATACCAAGCTTATTTATCGTCACATCAAGATAGGCTTCGTCGATAGACATAGGCTCTACCAAGTCGGTATAGCGTTTAAAAATCTCACGAATCTGCATTCCTACCTCTCTGTAATGACTATAATTTCCTGAGATAAAGACAGCATTAGGACAACGTTCATAGGCTTCCTTAGAAGACATGGCTGAATGGACACCATATTTTCTAGCCTCGTAATTACAGGTTGATACCACACCACGTCCCCCTGTTTTTCTAGGGTCGTGACCGATAATAACCGGTTTGTCCTTAAGACTGGGGTCATCCCTCATCTCGACCTGAGCAAAAAAGGCGTCCATGTCAATATGGATGATTTTCCGACTGGTATCATTTATTAGAGGAAACTCTAACATGGCTCCCTGCCTCCTTTCTCAGATTTATCTCATTGTAAAGCTTTTCACATAAAACTTTGGGACTACAAAGCATTCTCCCCTTATGATACCAAAATCTACCAAAAAACAGAAATTTATAATACAGATTTGTCGTTTTCAAAACTGTATTATAAAAGAATGTCTCTAAAAACACAGTTTTAAAGTTGTGTAAGCGGTTACTGTGTGATAGAATACTTCTAGAGAATGTAACAGATGATTTTGTTACTAGAATTATAGGAGATCCAAACTATGGCAACGGTTAAAACTAACACAGATGTTTTTGAAAAAGCGTGGGAAGGCTTTAAAGGAACTGACTGGAAAGAAAAAGCTAGCGTTTCACGTTTCGTTCAAGCAAACTACACACCTTATGATGGTGACGAAAGCTTCCTTGCAGGACCAACTGAACGCTCTCTAAAAATTAAAAAAATCGTAGATGAAACTAAAGCAGGCTATGAAGCTGAAGGACGCTTCCCAATGGATACTCGTCCAACTTCAATCGCTGACATTGACGCAGGATACATTTCAAAAGAAGATGAACTTATCTATGGTATCCAAAATGATGAGCTCTTCAAATTGAACTTCATGCCTAAAGGTGGTATCCGTATGGCGGAAACTGCTTTGAAAGAACACGGTTATGAACCAGATCCAGCTGTACACGAAATTTTCACAAAATACGTAACTACAGTTAACGATGGTATCTTCCGTGCTTACACTTCAAACATCCGTCGTGCACGTCACGCTCACACAGTTACTGGTCTTCCAGATGCTTACTCACGTGGACGTATCATCGGGGTTTATGCTCGTCTTGCCCTTTACGGTGCTGACTACTTGATGCAAGAAAAAGTTAACGACTGGAATGCTATCAAAGAAATCGACGAAGAAACTATCCGTCTTCGTGAAGAAGTTAACCTTCAATACCAAGCACTTCAAGACGTTGTTCGCCTTGGTGACCTTTACGGAGTAGACGTTCGTCGTCCAGCCTTCGATACTAAAGAAGCTATCCAATGGACAAACATCGCCTTCATGGCAGTATGTCGTGTGATCAACGGTGCCGCTACATCTCTTGGACGTGTGCCAATCGTTCTTGATATCTATGCAGAACGTGACCTTGCTCGTGGTACTTACACTGAATCAGAAATCCAAGAATTCGTTGATGATTTCGTTATGAAACTTCGTACAGTTAAGTTTGCTCGTACAAAAGCTTACGACCAATTGTACTCAGGTGACCCAACATTCATCACAACTTCTATGGCTGGTATGGGTGCTGACGGACGTCACCGTGTTACTAAGATGGACTACCGTTTCTTGAACACTCTTGACAATATCGGTAACTCTCCAGAACCAAACTTGACAGTTCTTTGGACTGACAAATTGCCTTACTCATTCCGTCGCTACTGTATGCACATGAGCCACAAACACTCTTCTATCCAATACGAAGGTGTGACTACTATGGCTAAAGACGGATACGGTGAAATGAGCTGTATCTCATGTTGTGTATCACCACTTGACCCAGAAAACGAAGAACAACGTCACAACATCCAATACTTCGGTGCTCGTGTTAACGTGCTTAAAGCCCTTCTTACTGGTTTGAACGGTGGTTACGACGATGTTCATAAAGACTATAAAGTATTTGACATCGAACCAGTTCGTGACGAAGTTCTTGACTTTGACACTGTTAAAGCTAACTTCGAAAAATCTCTTGACTGGTTGACTGACACTTACGTAGATGCCCTTAACATCATCCACTACATGACTGATAAGTACAACTACGAAGCTGTTCAAATGGCCTTCTTGCCAACTAAACAACGTGCTAACATGGGATTCGGTATCTGTGGTTTCGCAAATACTGTTGATACATTGTCAGCAATCAAATACGCTACAGTTAAACCAATCCGTGACGAAGATGGCTACATCTACGACTACGAAACAATCGGTGAATACCCACGTTGGGGTGAAGATGACCCACGTTCAAACGAATTGGCAGAATGGTTGATTGAAGCTTACACTACTCGTCTTCGCAGCCATAAACTCTACAAAGATGCAGAAGCTACAGTTTCACTTCTTACAATCACTTCTAACGTTGCTTACTCTAAACAAACTGGTAACTCTCCAGTTCACAAAGGGGTATACCTCAACGAAGATGGTTCAGTGAACTTGTCTAAATTGGAATTCTTCTCACCAGGTGCTAACCCATCTAACAAAGCTAAAGGTGGATGGTTGCAAAACTTGAACTCACTTGCAAGCCTTGACTTTGGTTATGCCGCTGACGGTATCTCATTGACTACTCAAGTATCACCTCGTGCCCTTGGTAAGACTCACGACGAACAAGTTGATAACCTCGTAACTATCCTCGACGGATACTTCGAAAATGGTGGACAACACGTTAACTTGAACGTAATGGACTTGTCAGACGTTTATGAAAAGATTATGAGCGGTGAAGATGTTATCGTACGTATCTCTGGATACTGTGTAAACACTAAATACCTCACTCCAGAACAAAAAACTGAATTGACACAACGTGTCTTCCACGAAGTTCTTTCAATGGACGACGCTTTGGGATAAAAACGAATAAAGAGCTCGCAATTGCGAGTTCTTTTCTTTTTGTAAAACACTTGTTTTCATTACATTTTTCTAAATCTACTATAATTTATATTTGACTTTTTCTCAGATTAGCTATAAAATAAAAGCGTTTCCGTTTGGTTTCTCCAAACACTTCACTCTCAGAAGCACCTCAGAGAAATGACACTCTATCACTGTCTAACTGCTAGTTTACAAATAACAGGTCAACTAGTATGACAATAAAATAAAAGAGTACAAGGAAGAAAGATGAATAAGAAAAGTTTTAAGCTAATTGGATTAGTAGCTCTCGTAGCAAGTACAGTCCTACTCGTAGCCTGCCAATCCGAGACAAAAACCAAAAACTCAAAGTCCAAGGACGTTCAATGGGGTTATACTGGCTCTACTGGTCCAGACCATTGGGGTGACCTTTCGAAAGATTATGAACTCAGCAAAAATGGTAAAGAACAATCTCCGATCAATATCACCGGAGCTGAGGACGTTGATCTTCCTGAACTAATCCTTAATAATCAAGAATCAGAAGCTCAAGTTGAAAATAACGGGCATACTATTGAAGTCAGCTTTAAAAATCCAAAGAATACCCTAACGATTGGTAACGAAGTTTACAAGTTGCAACAGTTCCATTTTCACGCACCAGCTGAGAATGAAATTGATGGTCAGACTTATCCTCTAGAGGGGCACTTCGTCTATAAGACAGATAATGGAAAAATCACAGTTGTCTCCGTTCTCTATAATTATGGCGATGAAAATCAAGCCTTAAAACAAATCTGGGACAAAATGCCTCAGGCGGCCAATACTGAAACTGAGCTTTCTCAAGTCATCTCACTTGATGAATTCTATCCTGAAGACAAGGACTACTACAACTTTGAAGGTTCCCTAACAACACCTCCATGTACTGAAGGTGTTAACTGGATTGTCTTCAAGAATCAAGAAACTGTCAGCAAGGAACAAGTGGAGAAATTCACTCAAACCCTTGGATTTGAAAATAACCGTCCTATCCAAGATACAAACGGTCGAAAGATAAATGAATAAAACAAGATAAAGAGCTTGATGATAACTCCTCTCATCAAGCTTTTTTTCGTTGACGATATACTAGAATCTTTGTTACACTGGTTCTATGATTATCAAACATACAAGAGATACACTTTCAGAGACTTATCTAGATGCTGTGGCTATTCGAAACACCGTTTTCGTTAAAGGCCAAGGAGTTCCTCACTCTATCGAGATTGACGCAAATGAAGCCTACTGTATTCACTTTGTTTTATACGATGATAAAGACAAGGCTGCAGCAACCGTACGCCTACTACCTAATAAAGATTTGACTCAGCTTACCCTCCAACGTATGGCAGTGCTCGAGGCCTACCAAGGTCAAGGTCTGGGAAGCATTCTCTTGAAAGAAGCTGAAGATTTCGCACAAGAGCAAGGCTTCCAGACTATTTCTCTCCATGCTCAACTCGGGGCACTTAAGTTCTACCTCAATAATGGCTATCAGGAAGTCGGTAAAATCTTTGAAGAGGCTGGTATCCAACACATTACTGTTGAAAAATCATTACTAAGTAAAAAAGCTTAAGCAGTAGGTCAACTGCTTAAGCTTCTTCTTTTGTCGCAAATATAGGATAGCCATGCTCGACAGCAAGAACTGATACATATTCTCTTTTCTTTAATGTCTCTACGATCTTTTTCCAGTATTTCTGCCCTTTAAAAAGAAAGACAAACACTCCCATGCAGACCAAAAAACCAAGAAATTGTTTATATTCAGAAGATGACAGTTTTGATTCTAGTTCTAGGAGCTCAAACAGTCCTCTCAATAGAACTGTAAAGGTAATTATTATAAGGCTAAGTCCACTAAAGTATCCTAAACATATAAGCAAATACCCTATTTGAAGCTTCTTGGAACGCTTCTTGTAGAGTAACTTATAGTCCTGACTGTACTTTTCAAATACAGGAAAGTGAATATCAAATCCTCTCCTCATACGAATGACTTTCAAATCAGGTTGGGCACGATAACCAAGGCAATGAATCAATTTGTATAGTATCTCTCTTATCAAGATATAAGAAGAAGCGATTATAGGGACTACTATACAAGAAAATACAAGAACACCTAAATAGAAGGAATCTTTATCAAATGCCAACAAGTCGACCATCACCCCAAAAAACATACCACAGACAAAGAGACTACTCCCGTTAAGCACACAAAAGAGGAGACTCAAAAACCAAGGGACAAGTTTGCTTTCCTTAGAATGTCTACTCGACCGTTTCACGAATCAGCTCCTTTTTCATTATCTCAATTAAAACATCTCTGTCTTTAATCCATTGAGCTCTCTCATCCTTGTAGTAAGTACGATTACTGAGGAAAATAGCTGCATGTTGAGCTGGGATATTGATAAGCACAAAGGTACCTGTATAACCAGTATGAAGAATCCAATCGCCTTGGAGGTCCCAAGCGACACTACGTTCCTTATTGGATTGGCTGATATTCTGCGTCAGATTTTTAGCAAAATCATCCGTCAAATAATGGTCAATAAAGATTTCCAAGTCCTTTAAGGTTGAAAAGAGACCTGCTGACCCTGTATGCTCTTTGAGCACTCGAGCCTTGGGATCGTGAACAGTTCCTCCCGGAATTCCCCCAACAGTTGGAACAGCAACCTCAACTGGCCCAAACCGTGTTTCAGTCATACCAAAAGGTTGAAAAATTTCGCTGTCAAAGAGCTTATCCAGTGTTTGTCCAGAGACTTTCTCAAGCATCAAGCCTAGGAGAATAAAATTAATATCGGTATACAAGAAAGGTTTATCATCCTTAACTTTGATGGCATTAATAGCAGAAATCAAGCCAGCTTGGTCTAACTCATCACGGTTTGGAATAAAAGGATCAATGCCGCTACTATGAGAAAGAAGCTGACGAAGGGTTAGCGTCTTATCCACTACTGCAGGATAATAGGTCGATAGTTTCTCGTCCAAGTCCAATTTTCCCATCTGCAAGTAGAAAAGACAGAGGGTCCCTACTCCTACCACCTTGGAAACACTGGCTAGATCATAGGTCAGTCCTGGAACTACCGGAATATTTCCATCCTGAGTTCCTAGATAATGCTCCTGCCAATCTTGTCCGTCATAAAGTGCAAGGCTGGCACCTGGAAAGATGTCAGCCTTGATGTAGTCTGTAATTGTTGACAATGTTTGTTTAAAATTAGTCATTATTTTGTTAGCCAAACCTCAATATTACTCATATCAGTCAGTGCGAGTAGGCTTTCTTTAGTATCTAGATAACTTGAGAACTGTTCCTTTTCAAGTTTCTCATGCAAGGCAACCAAGTCGTAGTCTTCAGCTACCTTAAATTCTAGAATTTCCAAATCCCAAGTCTGGTCTGGACTCACTTGGAGGTCAGGACCTTCTGCTTTCTCAAAGTGGATAGACAAAGGCAATTCTTCACCAAAAAGATTGTCGTAAAAGAAAGCAGCTTGAGCTGTATCAACAACGTTCAAGGTCAAAGACTCGACCGTAAAGTCTGACACTCCTTTGAAATCTTCTTTTTCTTCAACATCTGCGTATTCAACTGTCTTGAGAGTAGACAAGTCATCTTCGGCATGCATCAAAATAAGACCATTCTCAGGTGAGATTGTTTCAAAAGCATACCCTTTTTCCCCTTGGAAAATAGCCTTGGCTTGGTGATCATCACGCGCCAAAAGGTACTCAATCTCAAGTGGATCTGAAACCTTGATAACCACTTTATTAATTTTCTTAGGGCCTTCAACCGCACGGCAACGGTAAGCTGGTGACTCCTCAATCACAAAAAGTGAGTTACGGTCTGTCCAATCTGTGAAGACCGCAAGGGCATTTTCCTCAGTCAAAAGCTTAAATCCTAATGTATTTTGGTAAAAATCAATATTTTCTTGTCTGTTATTCACACGAAAGATTGGTGTGTGAAACTTAAAATTCCCTGATTGCGTCATGACAACCTCCATTCTTTTCTATTTTATCCGAAAAGAGCCTGTGTGACAAGGATTTTCCTAAGAAAAAACAAGATTGTAATTTTTTCACATTCTTTCACATAAATTATGAAAATCATTATATTATATTTACCTTAGGACTAGCTATTTCCTCATTTTAGAGTATAATAGAGACTATGAAAACTCTCGTCAATCATTTGGCGTTTAGACATACCTATCAGGGATTTTTTTTACTGCTGATGATAGCTATCCCAAACATCACCTTAGGTATGACAACCTTATATAACAATCAGACTGGGTTGACCTTCACTAGCCTTGAAAGCTGGGGGATTATCGCTGTCAACCTCATTATTTTTTATATTAGCTATCTTTGGGCTAAAAGCGAAAGATTGATTCACAGCTTTAGCTTAAATCGAAAGGACATCAAAGCCATTATCTGGGGCTTTGTCATTATCTTCTTGATGGGACTCATCGGAAGTAACCTCATGTTACTGACCCATACCAACTACCATGCAGAACTTCAAAAGACGCTCACAACAATTCCTATCCTACCTGTAGCGATTGGTCTGATGACTACAGCCTTCCTACAAGAACTGCTCTTTCGTAAGTGGATTTTCACTTGGTTATCGCCTTATTCGACAGTAGCTGTTTTAGTGAGCTCTGGTCTCTTTTGTCTCTTCCACATGCCTACTAATCTTGCCCACCTCCTCCTTTATATCGGAATGGGTTTGGCCCTCTCTATGGTCTACCAAAAAAGAGAGAACTTATCTACAAGTATCACACTTCATGTTTTGTGGAACCTTTACACCTTATGTGCTACAATTCTGGTTATGACTACTCCTATGTAACTGAGAATGCTTTCTCAGTTTTTTTGTTACTCTCAAAATTTTAAGGCATAAAAAAATCTGAAGCTTGAACTTCAGATTTTTTTGTATTGATTAAAGGTAGATGGCTTTGAACAAGTATACAGCCAAAACTCCTGCAAGGATTGGAGCCACAACTGGGACCCATGAATACCACCATTTAGAATCACCTTTGTGCTCACCAAGAACTGATGTTGGCAAGATGTGGTGAAGAAGACGTGGCATCAAGTCACGGGCTGGGTTAAGGGCTGGTCCTGTAGGTCCACCAAATGAGAGAACCAAGGCACAAACCAAGAAACCAACACCGATGTGAGCTACAGCAAGAGATCCATTCGCCATTTGGCCTGTTACAGCTTCTTTATCATACCCATATTGGACTGCTTGTGAGACCAATTTGTGACCAAAGTAGTTATTAGTCAAGGCAAGAGCACCAAAGAAGAGAAGGAATGAACCTGCAAACTCGTTGGCAAAACCGTTAGCCCATGCACGATTACGATTTTCTGGAGTGTCGTCATGATCGTCAACTGCTGAAATCGTTGAGAAAGTACCAAGAATATTGTTTGGATTCTCAGTTTGTACATAGTAAGGTTGGTGAACCCAAACCACGATAGCTTGACCTACAAAGGCACCAAGAAGTTGTGCAATAAGGTATCCAGGAACACCTACCCATGAGAACAAGCCAGATGCAGCAAGTCCAAGTGTGAAGGCAGGGTTGATGTGGTTACCAGAAACATCACCAAACATAAGGGCTGGCATCATAACACCAAAACCATAACCAAAGGCGATTACAATCCAACCAGATTTGTTACCTTTTGTTCCCTTAAGCTCAACGTTGGCAACGGCACCATTACCAAGGGCTACAAGAAAAGCAGTCGCGATAAACTCAGTGAGGTATTTCAAGACCCATTCACTGCTGAGCGCTTCTTTTAGAAAATCATTCATTTGTCTCTTTATTTCCTTTCGATTTTACAATAATTTAGACATCTATCATTTTATCAAGTATAATGTCTGATGTAAAGATATTTCTGAAATGTTTACGTATTCTTTTTGAGGTTTTTAAATATGAAATTTAACCAGTTTAGTTACATCCCTGTTAGTCCTGAAATGGCTTGTCAGGAACTCCGTTCTTTGGGCTTTGAAGTCTCTCTAGATGCCAGTGTCAAAGCCAATTTTGAGGCTTTTGTTCGCAAGCACTTCCTTTTCTTCGAAGATACTGATTTGGCTTTGAAAAATTGGATTGCTGATACAGAGACTGATCTCCTAACCTTCTTCCAATCAGACCGTCCTTTGACTGCTGAAGTCTTTGGTTTGGTAGCTCTTCAAATGCTAGGATTTGTCCCTAATGTAGACTTTACAGATAGTGTTGCTTTCCTAGAGGAAATGGCTTTCCCAATTACTTTTGATGGTAGCCTTAATAACCTCCATCAATTGCTAGCAACACGCACACAGTCTGGCAATACCTTAATTGATCAGTTAGTAGCTCAGGATTTGATTCCTGTAAGTAATAACTACATCTTCTTTAATGGTAAGAGCTTGGCAACATTTGACACTAATCAGCTTCACCGTGAGGTGGTTTATGTTGAAACACCTGTAGATACCGATAAAGATGGCCAGTTAGACTTGGTCAAAGTGACTATCTTACGTCCTGATGTGGACTTCCCAGTTCCAGCCATGATGACCGCAAGCCCTTATCAACAAGGGGCTAATGAGCCTGCTTCAGATAAGCTTACCCACAAGATGGAAGGTGATTTACTCGTCAAACCAGCAGGTGAAATCTCCCTTAGCCAACCAGAAATCAAGGCCCCAGAGGTAGACCTTACGCCTATCAATCCTGTCACGAAGGCTCAGGAGCGTTTTGCTCACACAGATACCTACACGCTTAACGATTACATGTTGGCTCGTGGTGTGGCTTCTATCTATGTATCAGGTGTCGGTACCTTCAATTCTGAAGGCTTCATGACCTCTGGAGACTATCAGCAAGTTCTGGCCTATAAAGCTGTCATTGACTGGCTCAATGGTCGTGCACGCGCCTTTACTAGCCGTAGCAGACAGCATACCATCACTGCAGATTGGGCATCTGGTAAGGTGACTACTACCGGACTTTCATACTTAGGTACCATGTCCAACGCCCTTGCTACAACTAGTGTCGACGGTTTGGAGATGGTCATCGCTGAAGCAGGTATTTCTTCTTGGTACGACTACTATCGTGAAAATGGACTCCTCGTCAGTCCTGGAGGATACCCTGGTGAAGATCTCGACACCTTGACTGAATTTACCTATTCTCGTGCCCTATTAGCTGGAGAATACTTACGCCACCAAAAAGACTACCAAGCCTACCTCAAAGAGCTAAGCACAGCCATTGATCGTAAGCATGGGGACTATAGCCAATTCTGGCATGACCGTAACTATGTGCAGTTCGCAGATCGTGTTAAAGCCACTGTTGTCTTTACACATGGTAGCCAAGACTGGAATGTCAAACCGATTAACGTCTATCAAATGTTCAATGCTCTTCCTGACACTCTTGAAAAACACCTCTTCTTCCACAATGGTGCCCACGTTTACATGAATGCTTGGCAGTCTATTGACTTCCGAGAAAGCATGAACGCCTTGATTTGTCAGAAACTCCTTGGTTTGGAGAATGGCTACACACTGCCTACTCTTATCTGGCAAAACAACCAGTCTGAACAGACCTGGGAAGTCCTCGATAACTTTGGACACAACAATGGTAAAAATATTCAACTTGGTGAAGCTGAAGCTAGCATCGCTAACCATTATGAAGAGGAAACCTTCACCAAATATGGTAAAGCTTACCAAAGCTTCAAGGATGACCTCTTTGCAGACAAAGCCAATGCCATTACCTTGGACTTTGAACTGGACCAAGACATCCAGATTAATGGTCGTGTCCACCTAGAGCTCAAGGTTAAGTCTAGCACAAACCGTGGTCTCATTTCGGCCCAAGTTCTAGAAATGGGTGACAAGAAGTATCTCGCACCTATTCCCGCACTCAAACGCATGAATTTAGATAACGGCCGTCTCTTCAAGGAAGAAGCTTTACGTGAATTGCCATTCAAGCAGGAAAAATACCGTGTCATTACCAAAGGACACCTTAACCTGCAAAATCGCAAAGATCTCCTTAGCATTGAGAATGTCAGTCCAAATGAATGGATGACTATCGGTTTGGACCTGCAACCAACCATCTACAAACTCAACAAGGGCGACAAACTCCGACTTGTTCTCTATACCACAGACTTTGAGCACACTATTCGTGATAATAGCAACTATGAATTGACTGTGGACCTAAGCCAAAGTCAGATGACATTGCCTTATTAGTATTTATCGCAAAAATCCCATAGGATGAGAACTCCCATGGGATTTTTTTATTGTGTGGAAATAAACAAGATTTAATCTTCAATTTTTACGATTCATTTTAATGTTATTTAAACAAATGATGTAGCCAAGACAGTGAAATAAGACAAATTCTCAATGAACAACTCAACCTTAAAACCAAGAAATCCTCCCTAATGACATCAATAGCCATAACGAATCGCTAGCAATTTTCGCAAATCTGCCATTCGCTCCTCGATAAAGGGAGACAAGGTTAGCTGGTCTTTTCTGACCACTTCGGATATTTCCAGTGACATCCTGCTTAAGATATAGGGAGTGGCTGAACGAGAGTCTGCAAGTTCCGTTCGGTAGGAGTGCAGGACCTGCTTCAAATCAGCATAATCTGGCTTATCTCCAATAGTTTCAATTACTTCATCGATGATAGCTACTGCTTGTTCTCGTCTCTCTTTGCCTCCTGCAAACCATTTAAGTCCTGTCATTAAGAAAACCTCCTTATTTCTTTTAACTAATTTTTCAATCACATCTTTAGTATAGCACCCTGATAGTCATTTAAAAGCCAGCGTCCCAAAAAATAGCTATAGGTCCTAAATGGTAGCCAAATCCAGATTGGATGCTGACTAGATAGAGGATTTAAAGCTATATTCCCAATGACTACTCCTAAGATTGCTGATACGACACGTAAAGAACGTAACACAGCAGAACTAATTTTTTGTAATATCACCATGGTAATTCCTTTTCTACTAGAGTCATTTACATAAACTACTAGAGCGTTATCTAAAGAATGATTGGCTATTATTCTGAATCTAGCATGGCTAAAGACACGAATCTGTCACTTTCCATGCTGCTTAAAACAAATACATCACTTCTCATTTCTAAAAATCAGCTGACTAAGATCATCAGAGAACGATAAAGAAACATAAAGTGACAAGATATAAAATAAAAATGTTCTTTCTTGATGCCAGAAAAATGTTATCACACATTGAATACAGACAGCCAAGATAACTTGTAGGATAAATATTATGTATTTTCTAGAAAAAACAGATTGTTCCAATAGTAATCCTCCTTTCATGACATTTTTGAAAACCCAGACACTGTAAGTTTTGTCTATACGATAGAAGAACTTCTTTCAAGCCATAGAAATCCTACTCTAATTTTCACATTTTTCATTAATCACTTTCTTATTATAGCGCTTTTATGCACTTTATGCAACGTAAATTGAATAATGTCACAAATGGTTACTATATTTTCTATCTTTTAAAATATTTTTTGACTTGCAAGTAAGCTAGAAAATCACAGAGAATTAACAAAAGCATTAATACGACTAGTACTATGCGGTCTGTGGTATCACTGAATGTTAGTAAGGTGTAAAACTCTACACAAAGCACTAGAAATGAGATGACCAGAAAGACAATGAAGGACTGCCATATTATTAACGGATTTACTGAATCGGAACGCTTCTTAAGCATACAGTAGAGCAGCCCATTTACAAAAATGACTACTAAAGCTAGTGCTCCGACTGCTAACCAAATCTCTGGAGAAGTCTTGCTTTTGTAGAGAGAAATACTGGTACTTATAAGGAAAACTGCCAATATAGCAGTAGCGACCCTAAAAAATCGCAATACTCTCGGACTAATATTCTTTAACTTCATGATAAAACAATTAAGCTATGAATAACCTCAGTCAGTCTTGTAGACTGAATAAGCTATTACATTTAACGCTATTCCTTTCTGTATTTTATTCTACTGTTGTAAGATCTCAAGTAAGTCCTTAGCGATTAAATTCTACTGGAGATGTAATACAGTAGTGTCATTAGTACAGATACTTTAAATAAGCGAATATACATATCTTTGTCTTTTCTATTACAAAGAAAAACAATCAAATATAATACAATCTCCGCTATCATTAGCAAGAATAATTTTACTTCGGGAACATCAAAAATAAGCATTTACAAGGACCTCACGTTCAAAGGGGCCAAAAGTTACTTTTTAAACTGTACCCATTTTTTAAAAAGAAGACTATAAAGAAGCAAGGTTAGGCCTAGCAAATTAATGGTATGATGGACTGCATCCAAACTTCTACATAGATTAGCGAGGCCCATTCCTATGAGAATGGTAGCCAGTAAATACGGTTTTGAGTTTTTGAACATACTTTTCTCCTTAAAGTGTTTTTAGCTTTCTGTGCAAAGCTATGAGTTTTATTATAGATTGGAAGCCGATAAAAAAGTAGTGACATAAATGTCACTACTCGCATGACCTTATATACTTGATAATCGTATTTTAGTCATGATTACAAATACCTCTTCTCTTATATCGAAGTTTTCAACTATAATTCGCATGGTAGTCACAGACTAGCAATTGACAAGGTAGCCTAATTAAGATTTCTTTTTAACGGGATTGTTAGTTTTGCGTTTTTCAAGAAATGACATAATAGGCTTATCTAAAAAACTCATCACAGCCATGCAAACCATCCCTAAAATATAACTTTTCAAATCAAACATAATCCATCACCACCAGCATGTTGCTCCATAACCAACACCACCTACGATAGCACCTCCAGCTGCTCCTGCAACAGCACCTTGCCAAGTACGTGTTTTGATACCTAGTCGTAAACCATTACCAACTCCTGTAGCTACTCCTTGTTTAGCAAAACCTCCCCAGCTACATCCACCACCTTCAACGTTTGCAAGTGCCTCGAGATCGAGTGTCTCAAAATTGTTCATTGTTTGTGTTGTCATTCTAACAACCTCCTAAATTATTTTTAGCTTTTTCTCTCAAGCTATGGTTTTATTATAGGATGGTAGCCCACAAAAAAGTAGTGACATGTATGTCACCACTCGATTTTGATTTTTAAGAAATCTTTTCGAATATAGAATCTATGGTCTAGATTAGCTTAGGCTCCTTCCATAGCACCTGCTTGTAGGCTGTACATCTTATGATAGGTACCACCGAGGGCTAGGAGTTCCTCGTGGCTACCGTGTTCGATGATGCGACCCTTGTCTAAGACATAGATGCAGTTGGCATCTTGGATAGTCGATAGGCGGTGGGCAATGGCAATGGTTGTACGTCCTTGACGCATTTTTGCTAGAGAGTTTTGGACAATAGCCTCTGTCTCCGAATCAATATTGGCTGTCGCTTCATCCAAAATCAAGATTTTAGGCTGACTCGCAACGGTCCTAGCAAAGGCTAGAAGCTGACGTTGGCCAGTTGAAAAACTTGAACCTCGTTCAGAAACTGGAGCATCGTAGCCTTCTGGAAGTTTGTCGATAAAGTGGTCGGCATCCACAAACTCAGCAGCGGCTTTGATCTCTTCATCAGTTAAATCTTGATACATGGCAATATTGGATTTGATTGTACCATGATAGAGAAAGGGTTCCTGAAGGACAAGACCAATGTTCTTACGCAGCTCTGCCTGACTATAATCGCGAATATCTACACCGTCAAGAAGAACTCGTCCTGATTGGAATTCATAAAAACGCATGAATACGTTGATAATAGAGGATTTTCCGGAACCTGTAGAACCAACAAAGGCGATGGTCTCACCTTTATTGACAGAGAAGGATATGTTATCTAAAATCTGGTGTTTACCATCATAGGAGAAAGAGACATTTTCAAAACGAATATTCCCCTCAGTAACCTTGGCATCTGTGTCTCTCTGTTCAGGCTCATAGGTACGCTCGTCAATCAAGGCGAAGACCCGACCTGCTGAGACCATCGAGGTTTGCAAGGTTGAGAAGTTTTGTGTCACTTCAATCAAGGGATCAAAGAGGCGGTTAATGTACTGGATAAAGGCATACATGGTCCCCGCTGTGATACCTAGATAGATGCCACGATAGCCAAAATAGGCCATAAGAACGGCATAGCCCAGGAGCTTCAGTAAGCTCATGGCTGGGCGTAGAAAGAGAGAATCCAGTGACATGGAACGGCTAGCATAAATCAGGTGTTCCTCATTAATAGCATCAAACTCTTTTTTGAGGCGTTTCTCTTGGTTAAAGGCCTGAATGATGCGAATCCCTTCGATACTCTCTGATAGTTTGGCATTTATATCTGAAAGCAAGGCTCTGGTCTTTTCAATGATAACCACTGATTTTTTGCGGTAAAGGTTAACCAAAAGGACAATCAGAGGAAGAAAGAGCACAATAAGCCCGGTCAGACGAATGTCCAAGATCATCATGGTGTAAAGGGTGGTAACAAAGATAAAGATAGCCGAAATAAAGCTAGACAGAATCCCTGAGAACATCTCGCTAATAGTCTCTGTATCATTGGTCAAGCGAGAAACGATAGAGCCTGCTGGAGTTTTGTCAAAGTAAGACATACCTAGTTTCTCCATATTGGCAAAGGCATCTCGGCGAATATCCCTGACAATGCTGTAGGACACACGCGCAAAAAAGAGATTTCCCAAATACTGAACTAGTGTCTGCAAAAGATAAAGACCATAGTAACCAATCAGAATTAAACTTGCCGCCTGATTCATATCATGAAGATAGTGGTCAATAAAATAAGAGGCCACAAGGGGAATAATACTCTTGATAACCGTTGTGGACAAGAGGAAGGCTAAAGCTAGAAAGGTCAAGAATTTGTAAGGCTTGAGATAGGTCAAGAGACGCTTAAACACAGACCATTGGTTTTGATTAGGCATCATCTTCTTCTCCTCCTTCCATTTCTAACTGTTGAGACTCATAGGTCTTGGCATACCAACCACCCTTAGCTAGCAAATCCTCATGACGGCCACGTTCAATGATACGACCATCCTGCATGACTAAGATAAGGTCAGCGTGCACCACCGCACTCAGACGATGGGCGGTAATGATAGTTGTCTTGTCCTTGCGGGTATGTTTGAGATTGTCAATAATAGCATATTCTGTCTTGGCATCAACCGCAGATAGGGAGTCGTCCAAAATCAAAATATCTGGATCCAAAATCATGGCCCGACTCATGGCCAGACGTTGTTTTTGACCGCCTGATAGGCTGACACCCTTTTCACCAATGATTGTTTCAAAGCCTTCAGGCATAGCCTTGATGTCATCATAAACTTGAGCTAACTTAGTCGCTTCTTCTACCTTGTCAAAGGAGAGATCCGGATTACCAAAGCAGATATTGTCTAAAATGGAGCTGGCAAAGAGAAACTGGTCTTGAGGAACATAGCCCATCAAGCTACGCAAGTCTGATAGGCGATAATCTCGGATGTTATGACCATTCAAATAGATGGCTCCTTGATTAACATCGTGCTCCCGCAAGAGCAACTTGACAAGGGCCGTCTTTCCTGAGCCAGTCTGTCCAACCAAACCAAGGGTTTGCCCCTTGTCCAAGGTGAAATGAATATCTCTCAAAGTATCCTCATCCTCAAAGGCAAAGCGGTCAATCGCATATTCTAAGCGACCATTTTCAATACTTGGGAGAGGGTGCGCAGGATCTTGAACATCTGATTCCTGCTCCAGAAGATTTTCAATACGTTGGTAGGACACATTTCCTCTCTGTGTGATATTAAAGAGGAAGCCAATGGCCATTAGAGGCCAAACCAGCATGTCCAAATAGGTAATGAAGGTTACCAAATTTCCGACCGTTATCTGACCAGCCTGAATCATAAAGGCACCGACAAGAAGGGTCAAAACATAGGATGAGCCAACAAAGAGTAAGACCAAAGGATCAAAAAGGCTATCATACTTCATGGTATGCATATTCTTTTTAAAGGTCATCTTATTGGTCTCTTGGAAGGACTGAAGCTCAGCCTCCTGATAGCCAAAAGACTTGGTTACCTTGATACCTGATACCGACTCTTGGACCTTATTATTAAGTTCTGAAAAGGCTGCCTGGGATTCTCCAAAAGCTTTATGGGTCTTGCGTCCTAAACGACTAGTCGCAAAAGCCATGAAGGGGAGGGGTAAGACAGCCACCAGTGTCATCTGCCAGGAAATGCTGAAAAACATGGTGATTAGGGTTACCAAGGCTGTGATAGAGGCATCCACGGCTGACATGACGCCCCCGCCAGCCAAGCGGGTTAAAGAGTTGATATCATTGGTTGCATGGGCCATGAGGTCCCCAGTTCGGTACTTTTGATAAAAAGAAGGCGACATCTTAGTAAAATGCTCAAAAAGGCGTGAACGCATAATCTGGCCTAAGCGATAAGAAGTCGCCAAGATATACATGCGCCAAACATAGCGCAAATAGTACATCCCCAGAGCTGCCAAAAGCAAATATACGAGATTCAGAAGCAAGATCTGATTGGTCAATTTTCCCGATGTGATAGCATCAATGACCCGCCCCATAACCATAGGAGGAATCAGATTGAGAACCGAAACCAGACTCAGTGCCAAAATCCCGACAATATACCGGCGTTTTTCTAACTTGAAAAACCACCAAAGTTTTGCAATGATTGATTCTTTAAAAGACAAGTTACTCCTCCTATCCTTACAAATGGTTAATAATAGACCTCGTATAAGTCTCGTATGATAAGGTTACTTCCAATAGCGATAGATTGTGCCATCTTCTAACTGAAAGTGACCAATATAAGATAACTTCCCAAAATCAGTAGACTCTGGCAATTGATAAGCAAAGGAATCAAAATTATAGACCTTGTGCCCATCATCCATAGAGTAGCTATCCTTATCATGGATAACGGATTCATCTTTCTTAGGGTTCCAAATGCGTCTGATTTCATCAGATGTCTTATACTCTCTGACAAAATTGTACAATTCAAAGTTAGTTGCCTCACTGAGATAGCGACCATCGGTGTTGTAGTTAGCTAATTGAGGCTCTCTCTTAGCCTCAGAATAATTCCAAACCTGTCCTCTTTCTCGCATGATATCGGCATCACGGCCACTTTGATAGGTATCTGCCTTAACCATCGTCATTGTTACTCCTAACGTTAATACGGTGACTACTGTCATCATTAAGTGTTTCATTGTTTCTCCAAACGTGTTTATTCATTTTTCCCTCTTTTGAATGTGTTGTATTTGTATTATAGAAAATAAGTGAAACCTGAGACGCGTAAGCTCCCAGGTTTTTTACTCTTTAGAATGCGTTTGAATCAGTTTTACAAGAAGGCGGTAGACAACTAGTGCCACCAAACCTCCCAAAGTGTTGGTCCATAAATCATCTAACTCAAAGACACGATTAGCATCAATGAGAAGATCTAGAATGACTTGTCCAACCTCAATCGTCAAAGACATGACAAAGGTCGCTAAAAGGACCTTTTTCCAAGACCTGAATCTGGGGTACAAGGCTAAAAGCCCTAAAATCAGCGGACTCAGCAAGAAAATGTTGGTCACATTTTGCCCAAGCACAAAGACAATCTCCTTAAGACTATCCAGCTGATAAAAGTTGGTCAAACTATTGAATGGGGTTAATAGGACCACTACACGACCAAAATGTTGAATACCAGGGGTTTCAACACCTTCAACTAGCCCGTACTGGGGTGTCCAACATAGGAGCACTAAACAAAGGAGATAAGCACAGACCAAAACTAGGCTTAGCTTTCTTCCTTTTGGTGTTAGTTCTCCATCCTTATCTACCCAAGTCTTAAGCCGAAACATCTTACTTACCTTCTGATTTACCAGAAGCTTCTGCCACTGCTTTTTGACGGTCGCGTTTCATAGTGTTTGAACGCAATTGTCCACAAGCAGCATCGATATCTGTACCGTGCTCTTGACGAACCACACAGTTAACCCCATTTTTCTTAAGCACATCGTAGAAGGCCGCCACACGTTCTTTAGTTGAACGGCTATATTGATCGTGCTCTGATACTGGGTTATATGGAATCAAGTTGATGTATGACAACTTACGGATTTTCTTAGTCAAATCAGCCAACTCTTGTGCATTTTCAGGATGGTCATTGACCTCATTAAGCATGATATACTCAAAAGTTACACGACGGTTGGTTGTTTGGATGTAATACTCGATAGCTTCAAAGAGTTTTTCAAGTGGGAATGAGCGGTTGATACGCATGATGCTTGAACGAAGGTCATTGTTAGGCGCGTGAAGTGATACGGCAAGGTTAACTTGAACACCTTCGTTAGCAAATTCCTTGATTTTTGGTGCCAAACCAGATGTTGATACGGTAATGTGACGCGCTCCAATGGCAAGACCATTATCATTGTTAATGGTACGCAAGAAACGAAGCACATTGTCATAGTTATCAAATGGCTCACCGATACCCATAACAACCACGTGGCTTACACGTTCACCGTCGCCACGATCGTCAAAGTATTTTTGTACCAACATGATTTGCGCCACAATCTCACCAGCAGTCAAGTCACGTTGTTTCTTAATCAAACCACTGGCACAGAAAGTACAACCGATGTTACATCCAACCTGGGTTGTCACACAGACAGACAAACCATAGTGTTGACGCATCAAAACCGTCTCAATCAACATACCATCTGGCAATTCAAAAAGATATTTAACGGTACCATCTTTAGATTCTTGAACGATACGTTGTTTCAATGGGTTCACACAGAAATTCTCATTCAATTTAGCAATGAAATCCTTAGAAATGTTAGTCATTTCTTCGAAAGATTGCACACGCTTCTTGTAGAGCCAATCCCAAATTTGAGTAGCACGGAATTTCTTTTCACCGTGTTCCATAGCCCAATCAATCAACTCGTCACGAGTAAGACCATAAATAGAAGGTTTGTAGCCTTCCATATCCTCTAACTTCTGACGTTTACGACGTTCTGGTTTTGCTTGTGTTGTTACTTCTGACATAGTTTAATTTCCTTTTTTTCTGATTGTGAAATGCTGACCATCTGACTTGGTCTGGCTTTGTTTCTTCGATGGGGCGTTTTGACCTTTAGATTTTGGAGCTTGCTTCTGACTCTTCTTGAAGTTAGGCTTACGCTCACGACCACCGTCCTCGGATCTAGATTTGAACTTAGGACGACGCTTGATTTTCTCAAAGCTTGGACCCTCTTGATCCCTATCTCTTCGTTTGGACTTGTCTGGCTTTTGCTTAGCAGAAGCTTTTTGCCCCTTATTCTTTTGAGAAGCATTGCGCTCTCTAGATTCCTGAGAAGCATTACGACGATTATTAGAACGACGGCGCTTGCGACGAGGTTCTGTCTCCTCTTCAAAGACAATTAATTGCGGCTCTTCATTTTTCAAAATAAAGTAGGCGCAACCAAAAGCACAGTATTCACGCAAATACTCCGACAATCGGCTAATGCGGTCTGTCTTACGCGTATTAGGGCGCTCGTCCTCGTAAAATCCCTTAAGGCGAAGCTGATCATTAGACCAGTCCCCAACGATATAATCATACTTGAGCATGATTTCAGAAAAACGTTGCCCAAAGCGGGTAGCGTCTAAAGCATCCTTGTGATTTTCAAGAACTGTAAACTGACAGGCATCTGATTTCAGAAGATCAGCCACATACACAAAGTCTGGCCCTGGATATTTATTATAATTAAACATTTCTGGCAAGATTTCTTTACGCATGTGCCATCCTTTCTGCTCTCTCTTATTTTCTATCCTGATGCTGTAATAATGTCTCTATATCTTATCCCAATTGGCACCATTTTTTCCTAAATACTTGGCCACAAGTTCCCTTAACAAATCTGGAAAAAGAAGAGTAACTTCCTTTTCCTTAATTGTAGGGAAGTAAGAAGCAAAGTAGTACTGGTCCACAAGGACCAAACTAAACTTCTCATTGGAATCTACAACCCTTCTATTATACAACAAATTACCGTTTTTGTAAGCAAAATTCCCCGTGATTACTTCACCAAATGTCTTCCCTCTAAATCCCATACCTTTAATAGCCTGATTTTTAAGGAGTTCAGCCTTAGTAAAAACTTCCTGACAGATTTCTTTGAGTTCTTGTCCTGTCACGACTAGACGTGCCATCCGCATCTGATGGGGAAGGGCTTCTTGCAGGTCTGCCATGGTCACTTGAGGACCCAAAGTTTTCATGATGAGTCCAGTATTTAAAAGCGTTAATTGGCTATGAGTCTCCTGACAAACAGCCTGTAAAACCAATTGACAAGTCTCATCAAAATCTAGTTCTCGACCTAGATTAGCTACTTTTTTCTGAGCTAAACGACGATGGCCTTCCTCACGCATAGCCTTGATAAAGGCTTCGTCCTCCTTGTCTAAATCCAAGATGTAGGACTTGGTGGGAATAGCCTCAATCTGACATCCTATCAATTGCCCATTTTCCACAGTAAGGTCAATACAGCCAAGATAATAACCATATCTGTCAGCAGCTGCCAAATAGGTTTCATTGACTAATTTGCCCTCTTCAAAAAGGTGATGCGTGTGGCTTCCGATGACAAGATTTACCTGTGGATAAGTCTCTGCAATCTGCTCATCATAACGTACACCTAGGTGGCTAAGAACGACGACTATATCTGCATACCTTACCTCAGGACGAGCCAAATCCTCTTCCAACCGAGCCATAGGCTCTAACACCTGCCAACCGTTGGGAGCATAGGTGATGTAATATGGAAAGGTATAGGCCAAAAAAGCAATTTTTGTACCTGCTTTAGTTTTGTGGATAAGATAGGGCTTAGCCCATTCAGGTTGTCTCCCCTCATCCTTGAGATTTCCTATGATCGGCTGAAACTTAGCCTGCTCATAAAGACAGTCTAGCTCCTCCTTGGCCAGACCTATCCCCTCATTATTTCCAATAGTCGCATAGTCTATCCCCAACTCATTCATCAGGGCTACATTAAAACGCCCAGCGGTCGCATCAGATAGAGGATGGGACTTATCCACATTGTCCCCAAGATCTATCTTAATCAACTCTCTATCCGTCTGACTCAAATCATCCACAGCTCGCTTGAGTTGTGGATACTGTTCAAAATGAGAGTGTAAATCATTGATATGAAGAATTCGAATCTTGTCTTTCATGACTCCTATTGTAGCACTTTTGCTATAAAAAAACTTGACAATCATTCTGCCAAGTTTTTACATATCTAAATTTTCTTACACCTAGAAGCCAATACTTAGAAACTTTGCTTCTTAGCTTTACGCTCAGCACGCCCCTTCGCACGATTAGCTGCACGGCGTTCACGTTTGCGTTTTTCGTCAACCTTCCACTGAATTTTCTTCTTGTAGCCAGGCTTGATTTTTTTCTTTTTCTTCTTAACCAAACCAATCATTTCCGTATCAAGTTTTTGATAGGCTTTTTCACGGTTGGCACGACGGTCACGGTCATAGGTATCTTGAAACTCGCCGTCCTTATAGACTTTCGGCTCAAAGGTAATCCCCATCTTTTCAAGCTCACGAATATCTGAGTCATCACTTGGTTGATAGAGGGTGATGGCTGTTCCTGACAAGCCATTACGTCCAGTACGTCCCACACGGTGAACAAAAAAGGACAAGTCTTGAGGGATGGCGTCATTGATTACATGGCTAACCCCTTCAATGTCAATCCCACGCGCTGCAAGGTCAGTCGCTACTATATACTCAAACTCAAGCTTCTTAACTTGATTCATGATACGTTTACGTTCACGTGGTGGAATACCGCCGTGAATTTTGGCAACCTTAAGACCATTTGACACTAGGTAACTGTGCAAATCGTCAGCACGTTCCTTGGTATTAACGAAAATCATTGCTAGATAAGGCTGCATCCCCTTAAGCATCTCAAGAATCTGTTCATTCTTGTTGCGACCCTTGGTAGATACCAACCAGTTATCAATGGTATCCGCAATAACTGTTGAAGTTTTAATTTGTTCCATGACTGGATTGGTCAAATACTTCTTCAAGAATGGTTGCAATTTTTGAGGAATGGTTGCTGAGAAGACCAAAATTTGAACTTCCTTAGGCAGACTTGCCGCAATCTTGTCTACAGTATCCAAGAATCCCATATCCATGGTCATATCAGCTTCGTCAACAACAAAGGTATGGGCCTTGTGGATAGCCAAGTCCCCAGACTTAACTAGGTCATAAATACGACCTGGTGTCCCGATAACAATATGAGGTTGTGCTACCTTGAGTTTCTCAATCTGACGTTGCTTGTCTGTACCACCCACATAGTTGACCACACGAATTTCAGTCTCAGAGTGTTTGGCAATTTGTTTTGTCGCTTGGTAAATTTGTGTCGCCAATTCACGTGATGGTGCTGTAATAACAACCTGAACATCACCACTCTTTGGATTTAGTTTCTCAAAAATTGGCAAGAGGAAGGTATGTGTCTTCCCTGAACCCGTCTTTGATTCACCAACCAAATCACGACCTGAACGGACTACAGGAATCAATTTCTGTTGAACAGGTGTTGGCTCTTTAAACTTAATCTCGTCAAGAGCCTCCTGAATAAATGTTTTAAAATTAAAATCTTTAAATGACATGCTTAGTTACTTCTTTTCTATCTAGTCTATCCCTATCATTATAACAGAAAAAGAGCATTTCTGCTCTTTTCATTTATTTCATAACGTTTCCAAGAACCATCCAAAGGGTAATGGCACTTGCAAGTGCTCCAACTGTCCAAAGGAAAGCATCAACCTTCCACTCTGACCATTTGTCACCCTTACCTGAAAGACCACCCAACTCGAGGTGATGGTGGAATGGTGTCATACGGAAAATACGACGACCTTCACCATACTTACGCTTAGTGTATTTGAAATAGCTGACCTGTAGCATGACAGAAGCTGTCTCAAAGACATAAACCACACCAATCAAGAGTAGGGTCCACTCTACACGTAGGGCAATAGAGATAACCGCAAGCATAGCTCCAAGTGACAAGGAACCGACATCTCCCATAAAGACCTTGGCTGGCTTGTGGTTAAAGACGAAGAAGCCAAGAAGTGCCCCAATCATAGTGATAATGATAGTCAAGATAGCGAACTCACCCTTGACAAAAGCGATAATTCCATAGGCAATCAAGCTGATAACCACAGAGATAGAAGCTAAACCATCAATACCGTCTGTCAAGTTCACAGCATTTGAGAAACCGACAATCCAGAATAGGACAAAGAGAACATAAAAGACACCGAGATGAATGGTTAATCCACCAATAGCTAGGCTATCTGTCCCACTAGGGAGTACGTGGATAAAGTAGAAAAGCAAACCCGCAATAATCTGCAAGGCCATCTTTTGCCAAGGTTTAAGTCCCTCATTGATTTGACGGAAAATCTTAAGGAAATCATCAAGGAAGCCGATGATTCCATAAATCAAAATTACAAAGAGAATCCCTACTGTAGCACCATAGGCTTGGTGGCCCTCGCTAAAGACGTGGAAGTTAAAAATCAAGCTAACCAAGATGGCAACCACTAGGAAGACTGTCCCTCCCATAGTTGGTGTTCCAGCCTTAGCCAAATGCTGCTTCACATCTTCATGCATTTGTTGGCCACCGATTTTCTTGATTTTGTAGTAAGTAATAAAGTGAGGCATGGCGAGCACCGTCAACACAAAGGCGGCCACACCTGCTATCAGACTCATAGTCATCTTAGTCTCCTAAAGTAATGGTAATCTTCTTGGTTTTAGACAGGGCTTTTCCTGCCGCAACACTTTGTTTGGTAACAGTCCCTGACTTGCCACCCTTATAAGTAACTTTAATGCCTTTCCATTTGGCAAAGGTTTCAACGTTCTTCTTGGTCCAACCATACATGTCTGGAAGTTCTGTGAAATCATTGGTCATGATAAGAATCTGTTCATTAGCCTTGATATTGGCTTTGGCATCTACAGAAACCTTCTCAATCTTATCACCAACACCCAGAACAATCGGATGAATCAAGTTTTGACGAAGGGTGTTAGCTGTCTCGCCCGGACTCTTACCGATAATATCGCCGGTTTGATAGCTCGTTTCATCGGTCTTTCCACCACCTTCAGAAACAGAGGTATCAAGCGTATCACCCATGGACATAGCTTCTTCTAGGACAGGGTTAACCACCGTCGCATAAAAATTATTATCCCAGGTCTTAGGTTCCTGAACTGTTACATACATAACATATTGTGGATCATCAGAAGGAACCATAGCTACAACTGAGTTGAGCGTTTCGTTGGTCCCAACTTTATAGGTTCCTGTTTTTTCATCGGCCACTTGGGCTGTTCCTGACTTAACCGCAACATCATAGTTACCAACCTTAATGATTGGCGAACCTTCAGACTTGTTGTACAGGGTACCAAACTCTGGGTCTGTACCAACAGAAATCATATAATTACGGGTCTCAGAAGCAGCCTGCTTGGAAACTGGCTTACCAATAACTTCTTTCTTAGCCGTACGAACAGTGCCTTGGTTAACATCTGCAACTTGTTTGATAAATTGAGGTTCCAACATAACACCATTGTTAGAGATAGCTGAAAAAGCACGAAGCATCTGAACCTGAGTCACTGAAATCCCTTGTCCAAAGGATGATTGCGCAATATTCACAGAGTTTCTTGAGACAACCCCTGAAGATTCACCTACCATCCCAAAACGGGTTGGAAGTCCAAACTTATAGAGTGATAGGTAGTTTGACCAAACCTTGTCTCCCATCTCTTGTTCCAACATGGTCATCAAAACGTTACTTGAATAAGAGAAGCCTTGAGCAAATGACATGGTTCGGCCTGACGAGATACCTTCATTAATAGACCAGTCATTGATTTCAACATCATCAACCTTGATACCGTTGGCATTGCTATAGGTCGCATTAGGATTGAAACTTCCGTTATTGATAGCCGATGACAAGAGCATGACCTTCATGGTTGACCCTGGTTCATATTGGGCCTCATAAAGTCGGTTAACCCAGTCATAACTTTTCTTGGCTTGTCCTTCGAGGGTATCAGAGTTATAGGTAGGACGTTGTGTCGTCGCAAGAATTTCACCTGTTTTTGCATTGACAACTGTCGCTGAAGCATTGACACCTTGCGTCTGCTCCATAAAGGTATCCATCTGCGTTTCTAAGAAGGTTTGGAGAGGCGCTGACAAGGTTGTATAGATGTTCTTACCATCGATAGCTTCCTTGGTAATGGTTTCCGTACCTAGAAGCGTATTACCGTTTTTATCCTTTTCATAGATGGCCTCTCCATCTGTTCCAGTCAAGAGGCTATTGAGCGAGCGCTCCAAACCAGTTTGACCAATTAAAGAATATGAGCCGTCTTTTTTATTTTCAACAGCTTCGGCACGACCAAGAAACTCTGACGCGAAGGTTCCATTAGGGTACATTCGTGACGTTGTTGCTTCAAAGGCCATCCCCTTAATTCCCGCATCTTTAAAGGCTTTTTCTAGTTCTTCTTTAACAGAGTAGGTAATTCCCTTCCCCTTTAGCCCAAAGGAAACCTGGTAGGCACCCTTAGTACGCAATTGGGCCAAGGAATCACTCTTTTCAATTCCTAGCTTATCCTTTAAAATATCAGCAACCTTGTCAAACTGACTATCTTGGACATAGAGTTTTTCTTGAGTCGCTGATACATAACTGGTCGACACGATAGCGTAAATGGCATAACTGGTTGAATCCTCAGCCAAAACATTTCCATTTCGGTCGTAAATCGTCCCACGCTTGGCAGCCACCGTGGTCTTAGTGTTATAAGATTTAGCAGCCTGGGTAGACAAATCGACACCAAACTTACTGTCTGTCCCGATAATCACCACAAAGTTGATAATAAAGACGAAAAAGATAAAGATGCTGAGAACCATAAGGTTCTGACCAACGTGCTGTCGATTCTGGGCTGGCTTTCGCCTATCCCTAACGACATAGTTTAGAAATAAATGTTTAAGTTTTCTTAATCTGTTCATTGGTTACTTCACACTCTTAATACTATCGTTATTAATAGACAGGCCTGCCTTATTAGCAATCTCTTTAATACGGTCAGAGTTAGTCAACTCATTAACCGCCTGCTTAGCATTGTTAAGCTCTGTTTTTTCATCACTAATCTTGCTATTAAGGTCTGTGATTTGTTGCTTGATAGCCTGATTACGCCCTTGTAAAAATACAACAGCGATACTCATCACAATAGCTGTCAAAACAATTGCCGAATAGAAGGCCTTTTCCATACGCGTCATAAAACGAATATGGTTTCTAATGGCTCTATTAACAATCTGATGTTCCTTATTTTCCATAATTATTTCCTGATTTTTTTAGCCACACGCAATTTAGCAGAATGCGAGCGGTTATTAGCTTCTAATTCTTCCTGACTAGGTAGGATTGGCTTACGATTAACTAAGGCCACCTTAGGCTGGAGGTCTTCAGGAATAAAAGGTAGACCTTTAGGCACATCTACCGTACTGGCTTCCTTGAAAAGCTGTTTAGTCAATCGATCCTCCAAAGAATGGAAGGTAATGACCGAAATACGGCCATCTACAGCAAGTAAATCCAAGGCCTCTTGAATAGACTCATCCGCAGCACCCAGCTCATCGTTCACTTCGATACGAATAGCTTGGAAAATTTGCTTGGCTGGATGGCCCTTCTTCTTCAATTCCTTAGCAGGCTTAGCTGATTTAATGATTTCCGCCAGTTCCGTCGTGGTCTCAATTGGTTTAACCTGACGAGCCTGTTCAATCTTACGTGCAATCTGTTTAGAGAACTTGTCCTCACCATACTTGAAGAAAATACGCACCAAATCGTTGTAAGGATAGGTATTGACCACATCGTAAGCAGTCAGACTCGCCTCCTCATTCATGCGCATATCCAGCTTGGCATCCTGTTTATAGGAGAAACCACGCTCACGCTCATCCAACTGTGGGCTAGAGACACCCAAGTCATAGAGAATGCCATCAATTTCAGACACCCCCAAGGCTTCAAGATTGGACTTGAGATTACGGAAATTATCCTTGATGAAAGTCACCATGCCCTTATCAATATAGTCCTTGAGACGCACTTGAGCATTATCAATAGCCTTTTGGTCCTGATCAAAGCAGTACAAATGACCCTTTTCAGATAATTGCGACAAAAGATAAGACGAATGTCCTGCGCCACCCAAGGTCGCATCAACATAGATGCCATCGGGCTTGATATCAAGCATATCAACAGTTTCGTGTAAAAGAACGGTTACATGGTGAAATTCATTAGTCATAACTTTTATTATAGCACAAGAATAGAGAAATTGTCTCGTTCTGTAAGTTGACAGGATAGTAAAAGAGCCAGACCCGAGGCCTAACTCTTTAGTTACTATATCATCTGATAAGATTAATCCACTCTGTAAAAATAGCTTTCCTCAGATGGCACTCCATTCGTCGCTAGAATACGGTCCTTACTGTTATCTCCCGCATCACTTGCATCACTAACTCCCTTAGGACAAAGCTGAATTGGAGTATTCCCAACTGGACTAGAATCAACATAAGTTAAGGTATATATACCAGACACATACTGATTCGGTGAGACTTTGTCGATAGGATAAGTATAGCCCCAGAAATCCAACTGTCCATCCGAAGTAATGATGATGGTCTTTCCATTTGAAGATTTCCATGTTCCTACAGCTGATTTGTAATTGCCATTTTTGAGCTCATCAGGCTTAAGAGCTGATGAACTTGTTGGCGTTTGTGACGCTGTGCTAGAGCTACTAGTAGAGGCGCTGCTCAGGTCCTTCCAACCCCAATTAGAGAGATCAACCTTGTCTGCACCCGAATCACTGTCATCTTTTACAAGAGACTGGCCATCACTACTAAAGTGGTAGCCAGAACCTCCACCAGCCATAGCACCAGCACTACCATAGTAGCTAAAGGTGTCATCCATGAGGTAGGCCAATGTCATACGCTCACCCAACATGCCCAGTTGTGGACCTTCTGTCAGACGAATCACCTGACCACTATCCTTAGAGATAGTGTAAATATCCGTAATCACATGTTCTTTAAAGAGTTTACCTGGCTTAAAAGCAAGAATCAACTCATCAACACCATTACCATCCAAATCACGATAAGTATAGACCGTTGAGGCAGGACTTGTTTGAGAATTAGCATAGGTCACAATGAGAGAATTAAGTGAGGCATCCGTTTGGTTGTTGGCCACGGCCGTTTGGTACTTACTAATGATGCTATCATAGGCAGAGGTATCTACCTTTTTCTCCTGACTAGAGCTTGAGCTATTACTCGTGCTAGAGCTTTCACTACTACTTGATTGTGACTGCTCTACTGATGAAGATGAAGTCGTCGAAATCATGTCATTTTGCTGGTTTGAACAAGCTGCTAATAGGACTAAACTAGATAATCCTGTCACTAATGCTAAAACTTTATTTTTCATTTCTAATCCTAAATTCCTTTTCTCTAACCCTTATTCTGTTGTTCCAGAGCTAACATCTGCGCTGTAGGCAGGTACTGTATAGCTTGAAGACTCACTATGTGACTCTGTATAAGTTGTTGGTGGCACATAGTTATACTGGGGCGCTTGATAAGCCTCTTGTGCTGAAGAAGGCGTTGGCGCCGATGCTACCGCAGGAGTTGAGCTTGCTTCTGTCTGACTAGCTGCTTCTACCGTTGAGCTTGCTGACGATGATTCGCTTGAAGACTCACTTGAAGTTGAAGAAGATGACGACGAACTTGAGCTCGATGACTTGGATGAAGCCTTGGGTTTGCTTGATGATGATTGCTTAGTCCCCACCTTAACTTGGACCTTAGCATGATTCTGCGCAGGTTGCAAAAAGACGATAGCCAGAGCCAAAAGGATAGCTGGTAGGGTAAATGTCAAAATAAGGTAACGTTTTTCTTTCAAGTGACGAAATAGTTTCATAAGTTATTCACATTTCTTAAATTATATTTTAGTATTGATTAGTCTCAGATAAGATTATATCAGAAATATTAAAATGTGCAACATTAACATAAAACTTTTTTGACATTAGAAAAACCAACTCAAAGAGTTGGTTGATTGTCATTATTGCTGTGGGTTATCGACGTTGTTGGATGGCACTTCTACTTCTGTTGGTTGACATAGTAAAAAAATAAGGATAAAAATACCGACAAATGGGATTAAAGGAATAAAAATATATGCCCAATGATAGCCAGCATCACGTAAACGACGAACCGTTACAGCAATACCAGGTAAAACCGCAGCAACACCATAGGCAAAAAAGATAAGTAGTAAAATAACACCAATAGTAAATAAATCGCTTGATCCTGTTTCAGAATCCATTCTTTCAAACACTGCTAGGAGCAAATAAGAAGCAAAGAAAATCAATACATGTGCCGAATATGCAAACCAGTAATCCGAGGGTGTTGAACGGCCCTTAAAATCAACATAGCCCTTCCAAAATTTTTTGTAGGCTTCAATCATAATAAAATCCCCCTTTTTTATGTTACTCTCAGTATAACAAGAGAAAAGGAGCTTGACAAATCAACTAAAAAACAGCCTAGCGAGGCTGTTAAGTCATTATTATTGCTGTGGATTATTGAAGTTATTGAAGTTATTGAATGGATACTCAACCTTAGTTGGTTTACACAACAACACAATTAAGATAATACCACCTACAAATGGGATAAATGCAACAAAAATATACGGCCAATTGTAGCCAGCATCACGCAAACGACGAACAGTTACAGCAATACCAGGTAAACACGCAGCAATACCATAGGCAAAAAAGATAAGTAGTAGGATAAGTGAAATAACAGCTAAAAAGCTTGAATCAGTTGCACCTGCAATTCCTCCAAATACTGCTAACAACACATAAAAAGCAACGACAGTTAACATATTTGCCAAATATGCAAACCAGTAATCTGAACGTGTTGAACGTCCCTCAAAATCTACGTAGCCCTTCCAAAACTTCTTATAAGCTTCGATCATAATAAAATCTCCTCATTTTTTGATAATACTACTATACCAAAAGACCGGTCTTCTGGCAAATTGACTAAGGAGCAGCCTATAAGGCTTTTTTAACTTTTTGTTATTTAAAATAAATTTGACAGATAATATAAAATAGATTAGAATAATTGCATAACTATAATAATTGATATACCATTAGTTTTCATAATTGTTCTTGGTAAATCTCAACGTAAAAAAAATTTTAATTAGGAGATATAATGAAGGTTTTAGGATACATCATGCTTTCTTTTATAATGCTATTCTTAGTAATTTCAGCATTTCCGTATATTTTAATTGGGGCTTTAATTTATAGTCTTTATCGATTGATTAGATATATTAGGAAAGTTCGATATTTTAAGAGTCCGAATTTTTTAGCCCATAAACTGGCACTTGCTGATACAATCTCTGAATATAATGAAATATCTAATTATGTAAACTCATTTGATCAAATCAGTCTTAGAGCAAGTCAAGCAGATCGATATAAATATTCTAACCTAGCTACTTATCAAAATACTAGCGTGCATAATATGAATCGTAATCGACATCAGAAAACGCTGTCTAGTAATGTTCACCACGCTTCGCTAGCAGTAGTTCGAAAAGCGTCTGAAGAGCCTTTAAAGTATTTGTGTAAATATTTTGATTTCAAACCTAATGAAGAGAATCTCCAACGCATTCAGGATATCGGTGAAGTAGTATCACGTTTTACAAATGCGAAAAGTAACTTAGACATGCGTCTAGCTCAAATTGAAGCAGATTTCAATCCTCCTAAATTTATAAAAAAATACTATCGTGATGAATTACTTAAACATTTAGAAGTAAATATTCCAAAAATTCATTTTTATTTTCCACAATATATTTTTGAATATGTTAGTGCGGGGGGAAACAGCTCACAACGAACAACTATCACACTTGACGACATTACTATCGAAGCACTTATAGAATATATTGATGATAATATTAAGCGTAGCAAGACTGCAAAAGCGCAGCGTTCTTTAATGACAAAAAAATTACGTGAATTTATTAAACGTCGCGATAATTATACCTGCCAGAATTGTTATGCCTCTGTCGCTCAGCAAAACCTTTTACTTTTAGAAGTTGACCATATCATCCCTATTTCAAAAGGTGGCTTATCTACTAAAGACAACTTACAAACATTGTGTTGGAAATGCAATCGAACAAAATCTAACAAAATCATATAAAATAGGTATTTGATGTATTATTACGTTAGTTATTATTGCTTTGTTGATTCCTTTATATATATTGTCTATAGATAAGTATTAGCTGATGTCTCATCTCCCACAATTCACAATTTTTATATGACAAAAATATTTAAATAAATGATTTAGTTCTGTATTGTACAGGACTAAGTCATTTTCTACCATTTGTCAAGTTTATCAAGGTATTTGATGAAAAATAGTTTGAGTGCCATAGTCAAACTAAGGAAATTATCTTTTTTGAACTAAAGATTAGTGTAAAAAATGTACACTAATCAACACCTTATCTGGTGATTTTTTTGATAAGGCGTTACAATAATATGGTATAAACAATTTTACCGATTTTGGGTAGAAGTATAATCGTAAAGTTTGTTGTGCATTATGAGGTAATAATAAGACGATGTATAGAGGCAATCGTGTGTGGTTTGGTTTAAGTCACTTGCGATTGTCTTTTCCGTTTCTCACAGAAGTCTGCGATATGACAAGGATTGGTGTAGCTATCTGAAGTTATGTTAAGAATGCACTTAAAGAGAATTTTTCTGGCAGAGGGATTCCCACATTTGATGAAATGTTCCTTGGCTAGAAAGTTTTAGTTTTACCTTAATGCACTTATTATCATAATAATCAATGTATTCTACAATAACTTGTTTCAATTGCTCAAGTGACTTAGACACCTTCTCATGACAATAAAACATTTTCGATTTCAAAATTCCAAAAAAGGACTCCACCATACCCTTGTCTAGGCTATTCCACTTGCGTGACATGGATGGTTGAATCCTTTATCCTCTATAAATTGATAATGATACTGGTGAGAATATTGCCATCCCTACTCACTATGGAGAATAGCAATCTCCTGGTCTCTCTATAAAGGCCTGTTCTAAACATAACTTTCATCTATACCAAGTTCAGTGTTAAAATCATCTAAAACAGGAAACTATAAAAACTTTTTATTGCTGTGGGTTATTGAAATTATTAAACGCTACTTCTACCTTTGTTGGTTGTAAGGTTAAGATAAAAATAATAAAACCACCAAGATATGGAATTAGCGATAGGAATATCAAGGCCCAGTGGTAACCTGCATCTCATAAACGACGTACTATGATTGCAATGGATGGTACAAGTGAGGCCAACGCATAGACTCCTATTCCTAACACTACAATATAGACCAAAATCATTTGGAAACTATATGGATCAGATATATACGTAGAGGAGTCTCCTCCTAAAATCATGATTAGTATGAGTAAGAAACTAAACAATAAATAAACCAAGCATTGCGCAAGAACATTAAGCCAATAATCTGAACGCGTTGAACGTCCCTTAAAATCTACATAGCCCTTCCAAAATTTTTTGTAGGCTTCAATCATAATAAAATCCCCCTTTTTTATGATACTCCCAGTATAGCAAGAGAAGGGAAGATTGACAAATCAACTAAAAAACAGCCTACAAGGCTGTTAAGTCATTATTATTGTTGTGAATTATTGAACTGTTTGAAAGGAAATTCTACTTTTGTGGGTTGACAAGACAAAACCAACAGAACGATATCACCTATAACAAAGGCAAAACGTAAAAAAATCAAGGCCCAGTGATAGCCTGCATCGCGCAAGCGACGTACCTGAAGGGAAATGGATGGGATAAAGCTAGCAGGAAAATAGGTCATTACAAGCAGATACGGTAAGTTGAGAATAACATGGTAAGGACTATCGGGACTATCAAAAACAATTACAACTATAACTATGCTAAATAAAATGATAGTTACTATAGTATTTGCTAGAACTGCTAACCAATATTCTGAGCGAGTTGGACGTCCTGTAAAATCGACATAGCCCATCCAATACTTTTTATAAGCTCTAAACATGACAAAAGCTCCTCATTTTTGATACCACCAGTATATCAGAAGGCCTGTTGTCTAGCAAACTAACCTAAAAAAGCTCCTTCATGGAGCTTGATGGTTTATTCTCTAATTTGACCTTGGCCATTAATATAGAACTTGGTTGAGGTTAGGGCCTCAAGTCCCATTGGGCCACGGGCGTGCATTTTTTGGGTTGAGATTCCGATTTCAGCACCCAGTCCAAAGACGAATCCATCTGTGAAGCGGGTTGAGGCATTAACATAGACAGCTGCAGCGTCAACATCATCTTGGAATTGCTCCGCACGACTGATATCCTGAGTCACAATAGCCTCTGAATGCGATGTCGTGTAAGTGTTAATCCAGCCAATAGCCTCATCAAGGCTATCTACCACTTTAACAGACATAATATAGTCAAGAAACTCTGTCGCAAAATCTTCTGGTGAAGCGGGTACGGATTTTTCCATAAGTTTCAAAGCCTTTTCATCCGCACGGAACTCAACAGCCTGAACTTTTGAAATAGCTTTTTCCAAGTTAGGCAAGAAGTCTTCCGCAATATCAGCATGAACAACGAGAGATTCTGCAGCATTACAAACACTTGGTCGTTGGGTTTTGGCATTGATGACAATCTGTGTCGCCATATCTAAGTTAGCATATTTATCCACATAAATATGACAGTTACCAACACCCGTTTCAATGACTGGAACTTTGGCTTTTTCTTTAACCGTTTGAATGAGACGGGCTCCGCCACGAGGGATGAGCAAGTCTACATACTTAGTCGCCGCCATAAGTTCTTCTGCTACCTCATGAGAGGTATCTTCAACCAGCTGAACGGCATCTGCTGTGATACCCGCATTTTCCAAAGCCTTACGGGCTACTGTAACCAAGGCCTTGTTGGAATTGATGGCATCACGTCCTCCACGAAGAATGATAGCATTATTGGTTTTAAAGGCAAGGCTAAAGGCATCGATTGAGACATTGGGACGGCTCTCAAAAATCATAGCGATAACACCCATAGGAACACGCTTTTGAACGATTTTGAGACCATCCAGATTCGTATAGCCACGAACTACTTGACCGATTGGGTCCTGAAGATCTGCCACCTGACGGACACCCTCAGCAATCCCTGCGATACGGTCTTCCGTCAAGAGCAAGCGGTCTTGCATAATCTCTGAAATACCATTTTCCTTGGCATTGACCATATCCTTAGCATTTTCAGTGATAATATAGGCACTCTCAGCTACTAGAGCTTTAGCTACCTGATTTAAAAGGTCGTTTTTAGCTGCTGTTGACAATTTAGCAATCTGACGACCTGCCACTTTGGCCTGCTGGCCCAATGTATCAATATATGTCATATTAGACCTCCTGTTTAAAGAGTGTACCGATTTTGGCTCCTTCTAGGACACGAAGAATGTCACGTGGATTTTCACCATTCATCAAAACCATTTGGCTTTGATTTTCAAAAACCATCTGAGCTGACTTAATCTTACTCATCATACCACCCGTACCAAATTTACTACCGGCACCACCAGCTGAGGCTATAATTTCCTCTGTAATCTCTGGGACATAGCTACGAAGGGTCGCATCCTCATAGACATTTGGGTTCTTATCGAAGAGCCCATCAATATCTGACAACATAATGAGTAGGTCAGCACCAACAATCTTAGCTACGATAGCTGACAAGCGGTCGTTGTCTCCGAACTTAGTCGCATGGTCCATTTCATCTACGCTGACAGCATCATTTTCATTAACAACTGGAACAACTCCAAGCTTGAAGAGGCTCTCGAAGGCATTGATGGCATTGGCCAAACTCTCAGGATACTCGACCACATCACGGGTCAAAAGCAACTGAGATACCTTGGTTTGGTAATGTGAAAATACCTGAGAATAAAGGCTCATCATGGCCACCTGACCTACACTTGAGACAGCTTGTTGCTTACCGACTTCAGCCGGTCGCTTGTCTAGGTCTAAGACATTGAGCCCGAAGCCCATGGCACCAGAGGATACGAGGACAACCTCAATCTCTTTATTATGCAGGCTAGAAATAACAAAAGCTAGCTGATCGATTTTTTCAAGATTAATTTTCCCTGATGGTAAAACCAGAGAGCTAGTCCCGATTTTGATAACCAGGCGTTTTACTGAGTCAAAATTTCGTTTCATGTTTATGATTATACACTAAATTCAGGTATTTTAACATATATAATGCATAAGTTTACATATTAAGGATTTTCAGTAAAAAAGAATCCCTCCAATCGGAGAGACTCTTTCAACAGTTTGTTCTAGGCAAAAAACATGGCTCTAATACGTTTCCAACGTCTGCGATCAACAAAAAGATAAACGATTAGGGCAATTAAAGCTATAAGCCCAGATACTATAACGTTGACTACTAGGGCAATCCAGAACTTACTTGCAAAGAAGACAATACCTCCTAGCAAGGCAGCGATGAAAATTGTAAGAATAAAGATACCCATATAGAGCCACTGTCCGCCACCCCGATTGAAGAGCTGAGTGACTTCCTGCCAATTCACTTCCAATAATTTAAGGTCACGTTCAAAGAAATAGCCACCTACAAGATAGGTTGTTACGAGAAAACCAAGAGCGAAACTTGCCACCAAAATAGGATGGAGATGTGCAAGGAATATTAAACCAAGTCCTCCTAGTAAGAGGGATACACCGACTTGCAAGCCATAGAAAATCCAAAACTTTTGACGAAGATAGTCACCCGTATTGATTGGCAGGCTACGGATAAAGTCAAAGTTTGTTCCTTCTAAGGAAGTTGCCACCCCAAGAAAACTTGTTGGTTGCGCTGAAAAGAAACCAAAGGCAATTCCGACTAAAAGCATGAGCCCGAAATAGTCTGGACCTAAGTCTTTCAAAAAGAACGCACCTCCACCCAGCATGATCATATATAATACTGGTACCACATAGGTATTGATAATGAGGGTTGAGTTTCCCAAAGTAGATAAATGATGGCGAACCAAGACCTGTCTTTGACTTCGAGTAACAACTTTTACCTGAGTCTTTCTAGCCTTTTTGTTATAAATGGCTTCGTGGAAATAACGAGGCATTCTGACTTTATAAAACCAAAAGCCCAAGATAAGCACTAAGATAAGAGGAAGATAAAAATTTAGTAGAGCCTCTGGAGATAGAGGAGCAGCTACCACATCATAGTAACCTCTTAGATAAGGCAATAAAGGAAAATCAATATGTCCAGCACCCTTAATATAACCATTAAGAAAACCAACCATCATGATAGGGAACATAATCAATAGGGTTGACAGGGTCATCAAAATAGTCGAATAGAGCTTTTGACGAGAACTGCGAACAATCAGCGTTCCAATACTATTAGACAGAATCACTGAAAAAACGAGATTGATAAAGAGAGAAACGATAAAGGATAGCAGCCCCACGACTATCCCCAGTGGGCCAATAAATTGCCAGTAAGCTAGAATGAGAAGACTAAGGATAGGTACCATGAAGGTCATCCCAACCATAGAACCTGACAAGGTCTTGGCCAAAAAGACTTCTGATGGCTTTAAAGGAAGAGGCAGATATGCCTTGCTATCCTTACTATCGTAAAAGGTACTATAGAGAGCCGTAAAAGTCTGGAGAAGCCCCATGATTGAAAATGTCAAAAGATATAGGGTTAAGACTCCAGGATTGGCCTTATAATCGACACCTACAAAAAGATAGCTATATACAACCGTAAAAATAATTAAAATCAAGAGTTGTTGTCTAAGCATGGCATTAACGATGGAGAAATTAGCCTTTTTCTTTTTCTCCTGACGTTTCTGTAGGTTAGTTACTGCTTGAGGATTTGCATAGAGGAGATTAATTTTAAAAAGCTCCCAAACATGGTTCCAGTTCATGACTACACCTCCTCGATCTTACGTCCAGCCATTTCCAGATAAATAGTTTCCAAATCCTTGTCAGGGTACTGAGACTTAAGTTCCGCTAGAGACCCTTGGAAGATGAGTTTTCCTTTCTTCAAAATAGCAATACGATCACAGAGCTGCTCAGCTACACTTAGAACGTGGGTTGAAAAGAGCACACTATTACCCTCCTTAGCGTGGTTACGCATGGCTTCTTTCAAATCATAAGATGCCTGTGGATCCAGACCAGTCAAAGGCTCATCCAAAACCCAAATCTGCGGATTAACCAGAAGAGCACCGATAACGACAACCTTCTGACGCATACCGTGAGAGAAGGAAGAAATGAGGTTATAGCGACTTTCCGTCAAGTCAAAGGTAGCCATAAGATTAGTCAAACGTTCCTCAACCTGACTAGCTTCCAAATCATAGATACGTGTCAAAAAGTACCAATAGTCATTAGCAGTCAAATTTAAAAATAAGTCTGGTGAATCTGGCACATAAGCGATTTTTTTCTTGATAGCATCACGATGTTGGCTGAGGGCCATATCATCGACGTAAACTTCACCGTAGCTAGCTTCAATGATGGATGTCAAAATGGAAATAGTCGTGGTCTTACCAGCCCCATTGTGACCAATCAGACCAAAAATCTCCCCATCTCGAATCTCGAGGTTAAGATCTGAGAGAGCATCCTTATCTTCATAACGTTTCGTTACGTGTTCAAAACGAATCATCTTTTATCCTTTCTTGAGAATCTATTTAACAATAGTCTCATTTTACACTTTATATTAGATTATAAATTAGAGTTATTGCCTTGTCTTTTATGGACAATACTCTAGGAACACTGGCAATAGATTTAGATAAGGCTATTTCCTTATCTTTTCATTTATTGTATCATTTCAAAGGTACAATTTCAAGAAAACGTTTGTAAAAACGAGACAATTTTGCATTCGATCTTTGATAATGCTAAACTTATAGTATTTAGAATAAATAGGAGGAAAATCACTGATGCCAACTGGAATTATCATCAACTCGCTATCTATTATCTTAGGAGGAATCGCTGGAGGGCTCTTCGGGGACTATCTCAGAGACGATTTCAAGGAAAATCTTAACCTTATCTTTGGTCTAGCCTCTATGGTAATGGGGATTAGCGCTATTATGAATATGGTTAATATGCCTGCGGTTATCTTTGCGGTAGTTATCGGTACCATCATTGGGCTGGCCCTAAAGTTTGGAAACCTCATCAACAAGGGAGCTGGACTTATGGAAAAAGGCTTGTCCAAGATTACACCAAGCAAGCAAACAGGGTTAGCTCACGATGAATTTTATGCGCAGCTCTTGACAGTTATCGTCCTTTTTTGTGCGAGTGGTACAGGAATTTACGGGAGTCTTGAGTCTGGGATGACAGGCGATGCTTCTATCTTAATTTCTAAATCTATCCTAGATTTCTTTACGGCTATGATTTTCTCTTGTAGTCTAGGCTACATCGTCTCCATGATTGCCATTCCACAATTTATCGTTTTCTTCCTCCTCTTTGTGAGTGCTGGTTTCATTCTCCCTCTAACAACAAAAGCCATGATTGGAGACTTTAAGGCTTGCGGGGGCTTCCTCATGATTGCGACCGGTTTTCGTATTATGAAACTGCGTCAATTCCCAACAGCAGATATGATTCCAGCCATGATTCTGGTTATGCCTATTTCCTGGGCCTGGGTCAATTGGGTGGTTCCTTTGATTAGTTGATATTAGGATTAAAATAAACTAAAACCGTCAGTCTCATGCTGACGGTTTTTATCTCTATTTATTGCTATTATGGATCCTAACTATTAAAAACTAGTAATGTTTGTGGCAGTTAATTCTAATTTTTCTAACCTTGTTTAGACTAAGATGAGTTTGTTATAATAGCCCTTGTAGGCCTAAGCAACCTACAAGATACTTTTTTTCATAACTATTTCCATCCTCTAATATTTTAACGAACTTACAATACTGATGGAAATCTATCGAAAAGACTGGTGTGTGCACACCGGTCTTTTTTGGTGGGATTAAGACACAAAAAACCACTCTTTCACCATGAAAGAATGGTTAGGCTATAGCTTATACTTCTACGACTTCCAAGTCTTTTCCACCTAGGAGAATAAGGTATTTATCAATCTTATCTATTTGATAGGCTTGGCTGAGTGCTTTAGCATAGAGGCTCATTTGACCTTTGTAACGTTCCTTAAGTTCACTAGGATGAGTGAAGCGGTCCGTCTTATAGTCAAAGAGGACAATACGGTCTTCAAGAAGAAGGTAGCCATCGATGATACCACGGACGACAAAATCTTCTTTACTAGCGGGATCTTCTGCCAACATAGCAAATGGTGCTTCCCGACGCAACTTACCACGGTTAGCTAGAATGAGCTTCCCAAGTTCGGTGTCAAAGAAGCCTAGTAGCTTTTCTAACTGCACACGCGACTTAACTTGATCATCTGCCGATACCCGACTCAAGGCCTGTGTTAAATCTTGGAGGGTTACCTTGTCAGAAAGACTCAAGCGTTGCATGAGTTCATGGGTGGCTGAACCAACTGCAGCTCCAGTGACCTTCGTTTTTTGCCCAAAATCTGGAAGCTCAAAGCTAGTGGTAGTCTCAAGAGGTTGCACTTCCTCTTTCTTGTCCATAATATCCACCCCTTCGGTATCCATGACAGGTTCATAGAAGGCTTTGAGCTGGCTCGGCGTACGCACAGATGGCAGGTCAATCGCTGGTTCATAAAGTTGGTTAAGTTTTTCAACACTTTCTAAGACCGTTAGGGCACGCTTAATGTCTTCCGTCTGGCGATTGTTAGATAGATCATCAGCATTTACTGCCGCTTGAACTTCAACCTGACCAATAGCCTCTGGAGTCAACTCCTCAGCCTCAACAAAGCGAACAGTAAACTTGAGATCCTTTCTCATAAAGGCGGTATCCAAAGCCATAACCCAATCCTGATAAGTAGCGATTTGGTCACGTAGAGCTACTGGTAGGCGATTATTTTCAACATCTGTGCCAAATTGCTGGGTCAATTTCTCCTTACTGCCCTTACCAACTAGATAGAGTTTTTTCTCAGCACGGGTCATTGCAACATAGAGCAAACGCATCTCTTCTGAGATACTTGCTCGACGCTCTTCCCTACGATTTTCCTGGAAGGTTAAGGTTTCGAGAACAACATTTAACTTAGGCAAATTAGTGTTTACCTGGTCTTTGAGGTCAGCTAGATACTTAATGCCTAGTCCTTTTTCACGGTTTATAATGTACTTACCACTTAGTCCATCCTTGCTGTGACCAATAAACTTGCGATTCATCTGCAAGACAAAGACATACTTGAACTCTAGTCCCTTGGACTTGTGAATGGTCATGAGGCTAACGGCATTTTTGGGAACCAAGTCTGTTACTTCCTCTAGGTCGTTACCGCTAGAAATGATCTTATCAATCATGCCAATAAAACGAGAAAGTCCCTTAAAGCCAGTCTTTTCATAGGCATTGGCACGTAAGGCAAGGGCGTAGAGATTGGCCTGGCGTTGCTCAGCTCGTGGAAGACTGCCAACATAATCATAATAGAAACGATCGTCGTAAATCTTCCAGATGAGGTCATAGAGCGAGTGCCACTTACTGTAATCACGCCAATCTGCCAGAGTCTCAATGAAGAGAGTCAACTTGGCCTCCAGTCCTTGCGTCACGACTTCTGGATGAAGTCCTGATTTAGTATGAGCTGCAAGAAGCTTATCATAGAATTGTCCTTTGTCAGCCTGAACAGCAATCCGAGCCAGGTCGTCCTCGTTGAAGTTAAACATAGGTGAACGAAGGAGGGCAACCAAGGCGTAGTCGTTGAGAGGATTATTGATGGCACGAAGGGTATCCAACATAATCATAACTTCTAGTGACTCTAGGTAGCTTGACTTGTACTCGTCAGGAACCAATGGAATTCCGTGCTCCTCAAAGCTTGCCATCAAGTCCAGATAGGTGTTGCGAGTTGGTGCTAGGAGGGTAATATCCTCAAAACGTACACCCTGCTTATGAAGTTTGATGATTTCTTTGATAACCAAGGAAATCTCGCCGCTACTAATAGGTTGATCAGCACCTTCTTCGTCAGGAGTTACACTCGCTTCATCACTATTGTAAATCAGAACCTCTGTCTCATTTTCAGGATGGGGTTCTTTTTGCTTCTCGCTACCCGCTACCAGCATATGAGTCTTGTCATAGAGGATGTCCCCGATTTCCTGGTCCATGAGGTGGCTGAAAACACCATTGGTCGCATCAAGAACTTCAGATTGGCTACGGAAGTTCTCTTTAAGGAGAATCAGCTTACCTGCATCTGGATTTTCAAGGAAAAGCTGGAACTTGCCATTAAAAATCTGAGGATCCGCCTGACGGAAACGATAGATGGATTGCTTGATATCTCCCACCATGAATCGGTTGTGGCCGTTAGAGAGGAGCTCCAACATGCGTTCTTGGGTATGGCTATTGTCTTGATACTCGTCTACCATTACTTCATGGTAACGGTCACGGTAGCTGGCTGCCACCTCTGGATTTTCCTCCAAAATACGGATGGCAAAGTGGGCAATATCTGAGAATTCAAAGGCATTTTCCTGAATCTTGGCCTGTAAATACTGGTCTGAAAAATCAAGCACAAAGGCCTGAAGCAGCTCTAACAGAGGTAGAATGTCATCATTATGCTTGGTCAAAACCTCGAGGACCGTTAGTTGGGTATCAATCTCACGCAACTGGGCCACAAACTCATTTTTGGTCTTGTTGTAAGCTTCCTTGTAGGTCTTGAGTTCCTCATCTTTAGGACGGGTCATATTTGTCAAGCCAGTCCCTCCTGACAGAGTCAAGAGTTGTTTGAGCAAGTCCTCCATATCGGTTTGGTCATTGGCCAAGGCTCCCTCCAGAAGGCTAATGGCATCTGACACATTATTCAGATACTTGGCCTTGGCAAATTCACGCTGAGCTAGGCCTAAATGGTCTCTTAAGAAGGCTAAGAAATCAGCTAACAAGCCATCTTTGAGACCCTCTAAAAGCTCAACTTTAGCCTTGTCTGGCTTGGCATCCGTCTGCCCTTTTAAGAGATTCTGACGTAGCCATTTTTCAGGACCTGCAGTAGCCTGAGAAAAGTTATAGACATCGTAAACTAGATCACGGAAGGCCTTACTAGTCTTACCATTTCCAGCGAAGTTGCGGACCAATTTTTGGAAAAGTTGGGCATCCTTCCCTTGCATGTAATCGTTGAAGAGATCAACATAAACCTCATTTTTCATGAGTGTCTGCTCAGCAGGATCTGTCATAATGCGGAAAATAGGTGACACCCCCAGGAGATAGCCATACTGATTGACCAATTTCTGGGTAAAGGCATCCATGGTTCCGATATCAGCTGTCCCAATCTTGGCAATCTGGTCTGAAAGAAAGGCACGCTCTTCATCTGTCTCCACCTGACCCAGCTGCTCAGTCAAACGCTTTTCCAGACGCTCTTTTAACTCACCCGCGGCCTTTACCGTAAAGGTTGAGATAAAGAGTTGGTCAATGCCAACACCACGTCCAATCATATCAAGGATACGCTCAACCATGACAAAGGTTTTTCCTGATCCGGCTGAAGCTGATACAAGAATATTAGTACCATTACTGTAAATGGCCTCAATCTGCTCAGGTGTTAACTTGCGTTCCTTGTCAGAAGCTGCTTCTTGGGCAATGCGTTCCTCAATCTCTGTTGGACTTAAAAAAGCTTTAGTCAACATTGTTGTCCTCCTGGTCTTTTTTGTCTGCTGTCACAGCTTGATTAGTGACAAGAAAGGGGATGATATTTTCAGCAACTTGCATCTGATTCTTGTCCTCGTCTTTTGTCATCAGCTCCAAATAGGCTTCCTTCTTGCCCTTACTTGGTAAACGCAAGAGTTTACGAGCCTGTCCCATGTGGCGGTCGGCCTCAAAATGAGTAATAGCCTTGATTTGATCCCCTTGAACAGACTTGCCATCCTCGGTATAAGGATTGACCGCAAAATTCCCACTTCGAATAATCTCAGCAGCATCTGTAAAGAGCTTAATATTGTAGTCTAACAAGTTTTCTAGGTCCTCCTTGTCATAGGTGACAGTCTTTTGTAAATCATAGTTTCCACCAGCCAGATGCTCTGTTTCTGAAGCTACAAAGAGCCCCTTATAGGTCAATTCCTTATTAGCCTGAGCTGCTAGCTTATCCAGACCAAACTGGGCTAGGTTAAGCTGTGGGTCTTGCATGTGAAGATACATGGCACCAAATAGCTGGTCAGCATCAACCTTATAGGTTTGTCGAAGGGCCTCCAGATAGGTCACCAATTGCGGACTGAGGCCATTGTAGAATTTCTGAATGTCAAAGACATTTTTACCTGATTTGTAGTCAACGACACCCAGAGCCCCATCCGTTAAACGGTCCACACGGTCAATAATCCCTGTAATCTTGATGCTATTTGCTAAAAGCAAGTCAAACTTGGCTTCCTCCCGCTCAACTTTAACGGCCGCATTGTCACGCAAAACACTGGCAGTTGAACGGGCGATATCTTCCAAGATCTGACGAGACAAGCGACTCTCTTGGTCCTCGGTATAGAGAATTTCAAAGGGTTGTTCCTGATTGGTCTGAGCAATAGCCTTTTCCAATTTATCATCGAAGTTTTCTGACGAAGAATCACCCATCACACGCTCAAAGACACGGTGTAAATAAGTCCCGTGGTGTCGGGCATCTGGATGGATGGACTCCAACTCTTCAAGTCCCAAAACATAACGCAAGAAATAAAGATATTGGTTGTTATAGAAGGTCGTCAGAGCCGAAGCTGATAATTTCAGTGGTTCTTCCCCCGGAAAGACCAGCTGCATGACCTGATTATCCACCTTGGTCGTCGTCACATCGTCAATCACATGTGGGATCAAGACTTGGTCCTCATCAAGTCGCTTACGGAGATAACGCACAGCAACTGACCAGAACGTCTGCGTTTCCTTATCTAAATCAGCATCTAGATGGCTGCTGTTAAGGGCAATGATAGTCGATAGGAGGTCCTTGTAGTTCCCAATCTGGTCACCCTTAGCCTCGAAACGATTACGTCCCTTTTCAACCAAAGGAAGACCAAGGTCAGGAAGTTCCTTCAAATAAACCGACATGTCATCCTGCGTCTCATTGAGAATTTGTGGCTGACTAAGCACCAATTGTTCACTAGCCGCATTGAAAAGCGACATAGCCACAAAATGCCCCCGCTGACTATTACTCTGCGTAACAATATCCAAACTCCTATGCTCATCCGTCGCCTCATTGATACGACTACGCTCCTCATCAGACAGGAGACTCTTATTTTGCCCAACCTTTGGAAAATGCGACTGAGTCATGCCTAAGGCAAAAACATAAGGAGCTGAATGTGGTTGAATCAAATCGTATTTCTTCACATTGACCACATCAACAGTGGCTGGGACCGTACGGTAATCACAAGCCAACATTCCCGAACGCAAAATTGACAAAAAGTCATCCACTGACAGTGTTTCTTCTCCAAAAATAGTCTCAACCTGCTCCAAGAGTTGGGTGAAAGACTTCCAGACCTGTTCATTCTGCTCTTTTTCAGCTTCACTGGCCTTGACAGTCAAAGCAGCCATCTGACTTGGCACTTGTACAGCCCCTAAAAAGACCGCAAGTTTCTTAAGCAGACTAGAACCCTTTTGTTTGCGACTGTTAAGCAACTTGTCCAAGGGCTCTACCAGTTGTGAGCGCAAGGCATTAAGCTGGTCTAAATCATACTTATCACGACTATTGGCCGTAAAATCAGACAAGAACTTGTGACGCCCTTTGATATCTGCAAAATTGACATAATACTCAAAAAGGTCTAAGTCCTCTTGAGTAAAACCGCCATAGAGACCTGATTTTACGAGATTAAGCAAATCCTCGGCACGATAATTATAGCGCTTGATACGCTCTAGCGAATCCACAAACTGCACCAAAGGATGGCTAGACATGGCTTCTTCCTTACCAAAATAATAGGGAATATCAAATTTTCGGAAAATCTGACCCACCTGAAGCTTATAACTCTCCTCATCACCAAGCAGGACCAAGATATCCTTGTAGCGCTTGCCATCCGCCAGTAACTGACGAATACTCTTGGCAACCTGAGCCACTTCTTCCTTTTGGTTGACCACTTCCCAGACCTGCAAGGCTTGCTTGTCTTGATCCGTAACCTTCTCATCTAACGTACTAAAATCATGACGGCTCTCCAAAAGACGACTAATACGTGCAAAAGAAGGATTGCCCTCTTTGTCTGTCGTCACGTAGTCAGGTGTCACCTTATAAGTCTGAGCCAAAGTCTTCAGAAAATCCACTGAAGCCTGATAAACATTGCCATAGACAAAATTGGCCTTATAAGCTTTTTGACTGGCATAAGTCCCAATGACAATCTGGTGGCACTTATCATTCAAGAGTGCAACCAGTGCTTCCTCCTCGGCAGAGAAACGCGTAAAGCCATCAATGACCAGAACCGTATTACTTAGAGCCTTATCCAGATGTCCTGAGGTAATCTCTTTGAAGAAGGCACTGAGTTTTGATTGATTGTCGAAATCTCCCGCCAACAAGAGATCCTGAGCCGCACTGAAAATCCTTACCAAATCCTCTTGTTTCTCCGCCTGATCCAAATGCTGCAAATCCAGAACTGTCATATTAGCCTGCTGCAACTCTTTGTAAAGGTCCACCAATTGATTAATAAAGTTACTATCCTTGCGTAAACGACCATAAACCTTGAGCTCATCATCGTCCATATGTGACAAGACCTTATAAAAAATCATGGCCAGACCAGTATCATCCAACTGCGTTTTTGGGTTACTCGTATTGAGAATAAAGTACCTAGCCATCTGAGTAAAACGAGTCACCGTAATCTCAAAGGACGCTGACTGAGGCAGGTATTCCAAGACCTTACGCTCCTTCTCAAATGATAGGGCATTAGGGGCAATATAAAAGACCCTCTTTCCCTTTTGAGCATAGCTAGTTGCCTGCTCCGTCAGAATTTCTGTTAAATCCTGAGACATATCCGTATAAAGTAATTTCATAAGACGTCCCTTTCTTGTCTCTACACCAGTTGTTAGGCTAAGCAATCGCCATTCACCTAGCTCTAAGAACCACTAATCCTTGCTATTATAACACAGAATGAAGCAACAATCAGACTCCTCCCTCACCCCTTCCTCCTCCGATGTCCTAAGCTTCAGACATAAGCGTAAGCTCAACAGCAAAGAGCCCTACTTTATGGATCTGTAACGAAAAAAAGAGCCAAATCCTTTGATTTAGCTCTATATATTTATTTAAAAATCAATTCCTGTTTGAAGAGGTAATCACCACTGCTTGTAATCAGATTGGCATCACTATACTTCCTAAGAATATCCTTGGCTGAGTGAAGGTTAAGACCAGAGGTCTTCTTCTGATTTTCTTCCTGCATAATGGCATCAAGGTCAACTTTTTCTTCTTGCGTCCTATTTTCCATGACGAAATGGTAACTCCCATCCTTATCATGACGATGAAAACTAAAATTGATTTGACTGGCAGGCACCTGCTTACTCTCATCAATCGCATTACTAAAGAAAATGGACACCAGCAAGGTCAAGTCAACCACGTTCATGGTAAAGCCTGAAATCTCCTCAGGAATATCACAAGTCACTGGAATATTACTACGTTTAGCCTCCATCATACGAGCCGAAAGAAGACTACGTAAGGGCAAGGATTGAATATTTTCTAGCTTAGGATTATCAATGACACGGAAACGTTCAAACTCCTTGGCACTCTCTCTAAGAACATTCTGATACACCTGCTCAGCAAGGGCCTCTTCCTGGTCACGCACTTCCTCTGAAAATTGTTCCACAACCGTCTGATAAGACTGTCTGTATTGTAACAATTCATTGTAGAGAAGATCAATCTTTTGGTTGGCCTTAGTCAAACTATTCAAATGCCGTTTTTCCTCCATGGCCAAACTCTCTTCCAAATACTGCCTAGACAGTTGATTAAGATGAGCAACTAGGAAAATAAAGGCCACTGCAGACAAGAGAACCCCTAACATACGAAGTCTCAATTCCAAATCTAAAGAATAACCAGGTAACCAGTCATCTAAATTCATACTGAGAAAGATTCCCAATAAATAAGTAGCCATGGCTAAGGCAGCTCTTCTAGAAATCTGGAGGTTATGGAAAGAGTCATCACTATAGACCTTCCAACGCTTCAAATCCAAGCCCAAGAAACGGTCAAAAACAAAATAAAGTGGCAAAATCAAACCGTAAGATAAGAGATAGAAAAGTGCATTAGACCCCACCTCCGCTACAGGGAGATTTAAGAGAAGGGGAATAAAGAAGAGTCCCAATAAACGATAAAGCAAATCTGATGTCACCACTGGAAACAAGGTATGAAAAGCATACTGCGTTACCGTCCAAGTCTTTCCTTTAGCCAGAATAGCCAAAACCATCAGAATAAAGACATCAGCAATCATGTTCATACTCTTAATATTATACTGAAGAACCACATCTAGCAGGGCTAAGGTCAGAAACACCGTCCAGGAGATACGAATGTCTGTCATTCGTTTGAAAATAGCACAGTTTATCGTCAGCGTTATAATAATCTGAATGGCTAGAAAGGCATCTGTATTATAGAGATTTAAAAAATTTATTCCCAAAAACGACTCAAACATCGAATCTCCTTTCTATATATTTTTTTACAAGTTGTTTAGTATTCAAATTGCTGTCTATAGATGAACTTATCATTCTTAAAGCTAAGTTTAGACTGAGGGTAACGCTCCATAATATCTTCGATCTGTTCATTAATTGACAGATGATTCTCGTACGCCTTGTGAGGTGCCTCAGCACTGTCTTGCGAAAGGGTTGTCTCTACAGAGAGGACCTGAACCTCACCACTTTGGTAATAAGACAGACGAACTAAGCTATTTTCTTGACCATGAGCTCTCAATAAGGCATTGTCCAAGAAGGTCGTTAGGACAGCTGATAGATCCACTATATCAATATGGGATGGGGATATAGGGTCTGGAACCTCCATGATAAAATCAATTCCAACAGCATGAAACTCCATATACTTACTCTCAATGACGGAACGTAACAATTGAGAAAGCAGGTTGGAAATATCTGGCATAACCTTGCTGAAGGGAACTTCTTCCTCAGATAGGTTTTGACTGTCTCCCTCTTGACTAGTAGCCAGAACAGTCTTAGCCTTCTTAGGTACAACTACCTTAGGCACTCCATCACGGTATAACTCCTGATAAAGATGGAGGATATGCCTACTAGATTCCTGTAAGCTCTGGAAATGACGTTCCTGCTCCTCTTTCAACTCCAGAAAAAGTTCATCCTTTATCCACTGATTGGCATAGGAAACAACGATAAAGAAGGCTCCTGTTGCCAATAGAACGACCAACTTAGCATAATTGTTAACCACTTCCACAGGCCAGATACTAGCAAAGTAAGGCATGAATTCATTTAAAAGCCCATATGAAAGAAAGGCAAAGCTAACCCCAATAACAATAGGGGTGAAGTGTATGCGCAAGCGCTCCTTTTCCTCGACCTGCAAATATTCATAACCAATAAAACGGTGAACCAAGAGGTAAATAGGATAGGTAACTACCACACAGATAAACTCCGTTAAAGATTCTGGAATACGGCTAGTCAAGTCGGCTCCCAAAAGTAAAGGAAAGACGATTAATGACAAGCCCCGTATAATGATATTAGTTGTTCCCCAGGCATAAAAGCTATTAAATACCGGCTCTATCCATGGCAAGTCTGGACGTTTGTAATAACTAAAACAAAATAATATGAGAGGATTAAGTAAAAATTTGAATCCCATAGGAAGAAGGGGAGTCAAAACAACTGACAAAAGACCACCTAATAAAAGTAGCCTCCAAGAAATCTTGACCCTACCAGCTGCATGAAACATCAGATAATTGACAAAGAAAATCAAGAGTGTGTCTATAGATACTAGCCAATGAAAATCTTTAAAAACAGCAAATAGCGATTCAATAATAAAAGTCATTCTTTTCCCCCTCTCCCTTTAATCTGATTTAAGAAACTTCCTCAAAAATCCCCTAGGAAGCTCTTTTTACAACACTACTCATTATATAGCTTTTTGTAAGTTTTCACAATAATTAAATTTCTAATAAAGTCTATAATACCTCTAAGAATCCATTTATTTATATAAGATGGACTTACTATTAAATTAAAGTTACAAATGTAACATAAAAAGTTGAGATAATTTTATCTCAACTTTTAGGTTATAACATTACTTTTTTTAAGACTTTCACCCTTGTCAGGTCTAATCAGCTTTATAGTAGAATTGTTTAGCGTCAGATTGTGGTGATGCTGACTGGGTAATCAAAATACGGTCTTTAGTATTATCCGAACCGTCCACAAATCCCTGTACTGTCGGAAGCGTTACTCCCTTAGGAATAAAGACAATTGCTGCTCCGGAAATACCCATTCTTAAACTTGATGTGAGATAGCCATTCTCAAGTTTTCCATTTGTATTTTCAACAACATAATTCTCAGGAGCTGTTAAATTGTCCTTAGAAAAATTCAGACTTAAGCCATTCCCATTCTTCCAAGTCCCTTCAAGGCTTTGGAAGTTATTATCCTTGATAGCATTAACATCCATGCCTGTTTGTTCGGTCTTAGTTTCTGTTTTTGATTCTGTTTTGGTCTCTGATGAGCTTGATGATGACTCCGATGATTGTGAAGAACTTGAAGATTCTGAGCTATCAGACGTGCCAGTACTAGAGTAATGCTTGAGCAACTCTTGGTAAGCCTCTTGCATGTCATCTGGCGCTACCTTATAGGTCTGAACAGCCTTCTTATCGTAATTGTCCTTCCAGTAGTTAGTTACATAATAAACAGTACCATTAGAGCCTAGAACGATTTGGTAAGAATCCTTATCTTGGTCAACCAAATCCTTATAAAGCTTGTTATAGCCATTATAATTGCCACCAGTTTTATCATCAGCTGAGAAGTCCTTAAAGAGGGCTTTTTGTTCAGCGGCATCGTCTTCATACATAGCATGTTTCTTATCCTTCAAGGTATAAAGACGGAAAGATGATGTTGGGCTATAGTCTGCGGTCTTACCACTATTGTCATTAATCCCTAAAGCAAAGGAATCAACCGTGTTTTTATAGTCCTTGAAATCATAGTTTGAGACTTCCTTACCATTGATGATACCACTCGGAACACCAGTAATATGTTCATAGCCATCCGCATTGATGAGATTAGCAAGGATGGTAATCGTTTGGCTGCTATCTTTTTCCTTAGGTGCCTTAAATGAAAGGAAGGTTGGACTACCATCATTGACCTTAGTGATACTGTCAAAGCTACTTTGAACTAAAACAGCATCCTTGGCATAATCAGACTGATAGAGCCATTTCCCAAAAGCTTCCGTGATAGACTTAATGTCTTCAGTCGAATAGTCTGCAATATAAGTGGTTTCCTTATCACCATTGACATCGGTCTTAGTCTTGATATCTGCATTTGGCTTATTTGGATCGTTAGAAGACGACTCTGAGCTTGCGTCGCTACCAGAGGATGAACTACTTGATTCCAAAATATCCTTAATAATGCTTTTAACTTGGCTACTTGAAGAACTAGACGAAGCCTCGCTAGACTCAACGACTTCAGAACCTCCCTCAACCTGAGTATAGGTGTTTGAGTCAGTCATTTCAACCTTTGCATCTCCTCCAGGCACCATACTTGGTGTGATACGGATAGTACCGTCTGAGTTGCCGTTAGTTCCAGCCAACTTAAAGCTCAAAGAACGGTCTTCGCCGGCTTGGGCATTAGCCTGATAAGTATCACCTGTCTCCGTATTTTTGACTTCGTATTTGTCTCCCTTGATTTTACGAACTTCAAAACGCACCTTGTTCCCGGTATTCTTATCGACAACGGTTGTGGCATAAACTCTTGAAGACGATGTGAAAGCCGTGCTCTGAGTGTATTTTCCAAGTACCATGAAGACCAAAAAGACAAGCAAGGCCAAACCGATAAACTTTTTATGTTTAAACTGTTTCATGAGGTCCTCCTAGATAAATAGATAGCCAACAACATAGCCAAAGAGAGCAATACAAATCAAGAGCAAAATTTCTAAAACTAAAAACCAGCTAAACTTGAGATCTCCCAAACCAACCTTAGACAAGACTTGTCTGAATTTAGAATTTTTCTGTCTGCTTAAGCCACTAGAAAGAGCAAAACCAGTCTTAGCAGCTTCGGCAACTTCCTTATCACTTGGCTTGCGGCCATGCTGAACTTGGAAGTCAATCAGCCATTCATCATATTGTTGCATTTATTTCTCCTTCTTCTGAAGTGTGACGAAAAAGAGTAGGGCATAAACGAGGCAATGAAGCACCAAGGCCCACCATTGTCCCCAGAATTCGCCTGTAGACCCTTGAAAGGCCTCCAACTGGCTCTTAGGAACAGGGACCCTGTACTTAGCCAAGCTAGATGGCAAGTCTGACAAGTCACTAGAAATCCCAAAAAGCTTGTGCCCATAACCTAGATAGATAAATTTTTGTACCCAATCAATGGCTTTTGGCAAAGATAGGATAGTTCCTGACAATGAAAATTGCATGATTCCCACAACAACTGCTAGGATAACAGAGGTAATCTCAGATTTGCCAACCAAGGCTGAGATAAAAAGGGCAATGAAATGCGAAGCCAAGAAAACCAGAAGCACTGTAATCCCAACTTCCCAACGGTAGGAACCAAAAATATGACCAGCGTCTGGAAATTCTTTGTCAAAGAACTTACTAAAAACAGAGTAAGATAGGATAAAGACAATAGTTTCCAAAACAGCAAAGAAGGCGTGAATCCCCATACTAGCCAAGGCAAAGGCCGAACGACTCAAACCTGAGAAAAAGTCACGGTTGAGGACCGAGCGTTCCTTAGAAATATAAATACTGTTTTGAACCACAATCAAGAGACTGGTTGAAAAAAGCAAGAGAAAGAGGGTCATTCGAGTTGTTTCGAAATCTTTCAAAAATCCCTTGTCCTGAATATAGAGGATTAAGCCTTCGAAAGCGACAATGCCCAGAAGAACCTTCACAAAATCCATGTAGTGGTGTTTAAATTTATACCAACTTAATCGTAATGCTGCGTTCATAAGTCTCCCTAAATCTTGTAAATACGTGTTGAAGCATTGAGCTCTTGGTAGACATCTGCGATATTCATATCCATATATTTACGAATCATATAAGGATCGCTAGTCTTGTATTCCAAAAGCAACTCTTCATAAGTCCCTGCAAATGTCGGACGTCCCTTAGACAAGAAGATAATTTTGTCAAAAATAGCCAAATTTTCTGTGTTGTGGGTAATAACCACAATAGACTTGTTAGCTGATTTAGCCAAGATTTTCAAGGTACGTAAGAGATTACGGTCACTAAGAGCATCCAAGCCTGAAGACGGCTCATCAAGGATAAAGTAGGGACTAGGGCTAAGAAGCTCGATACCAATGGAGACACGGCGTTTTTGCCCACCAGAAAGCTCTGAAATCTTCTTGTTTGCAAATTCCGTCAACCCTAAATCATCCATAATCCCTGCAATGCGATGCTTTTTAGTCAGCTTACCACTTCCTTTCAGATGATGGTCCGCATAAAAATCAAAGGTCTCAGATACCTTGAGGTACTCACGAAGAAGATTTTGTTGGGGCACATAGGACCAAGAGCGTGAACCAGCAGTCACAGGTTTGCCATTTTCTAAAATACGAAATTGTTGGCAGGTTGGTTTAAGCTGGCCAAGGAGAATCTCAGTTAAGGTTGTTTTCCCTGAACCAGAGGCACCCAAGATACCTACAACTTGGCCAGTCTCCATAGTAACATCCAAATCTGTAAAGAGCTGGTTATCATTTCCCTTATATTTGAAACAGATATGTTCAAATGTTAATTGATTGGTTTCCATTAATATCTCCTAAGACATAAGTAACATCAAAGCCACAATTAGAATGGCTCCGATAATAAGAACGATGACATTGATATTGAAAAAGAGAATCAAGCTTAGTAGAATCACAAAGGCGAAGGCCGCAAAGAGGTAATTTTTAAGAGATGACTCTTTAGTCTGAGTCACCGCAACAGGTTCAAAAGGGATTTCCTTTTTACCTGTTACATTGCTAGTATCAGTGGTCGTCCCCTTTTCAACTTCCAATGCCTTTCTCTGAGCCTGTCTGAGTTTTCGGTCGTATTGTAACTTCTCATGGTCTGAGAAAAAGATTGAGCGAATCGTGTAGAGCTCACTACGCAAACGCTCTCCCTCTTTATCCAAGGTACCATTTGTCCAGAGCTCCTCCAGCTCCTCACGTAAAAAGGAAAGTGCCACGAAACAATCTTGAGCCGACATCTCTGGAGAGATACGGTTACTGACCTCTCTTAAATAAGATACTTCCTGTCCTGTCTCTGTATCAATTGCTTTGTAGTAGTCTATCATGAGATGAATTTAGCAAAAATAGCTTGAAGTTCTGACAAGTCTTCCTTAACCACTTCTTGGGTTTGGTTGACTTGTGCGTTGACTGAAAAGCGTGCCACAACAGTATTGCTTCGAGGATCAGACACTGTTACGGTAACAATTTGTTCTGAATCGAAAGCATAGGTGACTTGTGCCAAAAGCTCGCCTTTCTGACGAGGTTGTGGCACTTGTCCTTCCACTTGTCCCAAAATCTTCACAGCAAATGGATTTTCATAATTTCCTTCTGTGATACGAAGCTTGAACTTACTCTGTCCATCCACGACCGCAAAGAGATCCTTGGTCACTGCCAAAGGCAAGACCGAGTTACGTGGAACCACGACACTATTATAGTAGTCACCCACAAAGCTGTAGTTCTTGTTTGGATTTTTCTTGAAGAGCAGACCTATTCCCTGAGAGGTCACATCCTTGACAACTACTCTGTCTGTCTCAGTTGTCTTACCATCCTGGTGCTCAGAGAAGCTAACCTCGTTATTGACGATAAGGTCGGCCAAAATAGATGCCCCCTGTGCCACGATAGTGTCTGGATTAAGGTCAAACTTAGGTTCCAAACCACTCATCAGGCGAATCATTTGACGAATCATTGGCATACGTGTTGAACCACCCACAAGCAGGATATGGTCAATCTCTTCCCATTTCAAGCCAGACGCTTGAAGGGTAGATTGTACCTTGATTTCAGTATCTTTGAGGAGGTCCAAGGTAATTTCATTGAAAATTGCTTGAGTAATCAAGACACCGTAACCTTGACCATTGACATAATGCTCATAGAGGGCTTGGTCATTCACAGATAGACTAGTCTTAATCTGCTCAGCCTTATATTGAAGTTGAATTTTTTCCTTCTCGGAAAGGTTAGTCATATTGACCCCTTGTTTTTCCAACTCCTGCATGATGTAGCCCACAAGACGCTTATCAAAGTCAATCCCACCAAGGCGTGAATTCCCGTCAGTCGCTAAAATATCATAGGCATGATTAGCCACGCGCATGATGGTAACATCAAAAGTTCCTCCACCAAGGTCAAAGACCAAGACATTTCCTTGGGCACTTTTAGTGTGGGCATAGGCAATGGCCGCAGCTGTAGGCTCATTGATAATACGCAAGACGTTAAATCCTGCGATACGACCAGCATTCTTCGTTGCCGCACGTTGATCTGACGTAAAGTAGGCAGGCACGGTGATGACAGCATCCTTGATACCGTCTGCTTGTCCCATTTCCTGACCAACGACATAGGCGCGTTTACGGAATTCGTTCAAAACCAAGGCCGAAAGAATAATAGAATTGACACGTGTGTGGTCTGGTGTATCACTAGCTATCGGACGCCCGATGTCACGTTTGAAGTCAAATTTAAAGTTTTCTGTACTTCCGATTTCTGTCCCACGCTCAATGGCTTCTTTACCAAAAGATACATGGTTTTGGCCACTAATATTTGAGAAGTAAACCGCTGAACGTAAGACCTGATCGTCATTCGTCCCCATCGGAATAATCTCTGGCACATCTTCACGAACAACAGCCATAACGGAATTCGTTGTTCCTAAATCAATACCAATCGCTTTTTTTCTCATAACAATTTCCCTTCTAGCCTCATTCCTCATTTTGAGTTTTCTTGACTATAGCTCCAAGCAGGCATCCGCTTAGATTGTCTCCATTCATCGCTGTCACATAAAACTCCAAAAGAGTAAAGTTATTCCAGTCTAGTTTTTTTCACTATACTATATTATCACAAATAAAGAGACTATAAAATAGGAAAAAAGGGAGTAGGACCGAACAACTTTTTAAAAATTGTTCCTTGCCCCACTCCCCTTGAGTATCAATCAATCTGATAGACTGGATGAACTTATAAATACAGGAGTATTATCTACTTAAAGTATCATGCTTTATAGCAACTAAGATACTCCTACTTTCTAAAAAAAAGCTGAGAAATTCATCTCAGCTTTCTTTGTTATAGTCAAAGCGAATGACTTGCTTCTTTGCATCTACATGGGCGTGGACTCCAAAGGGAACAATCGCTCTTGGAGTTGCGTGTCCGACATTCAGATTATAGACAATTGGGATATTGCTATCAATGATATCCAATAGTGCCTCTTTATAGTCGTCATAGAAGGTTTCATCCATAGGTTTCCCGACCAAGAGTCCACTGACGACCTCAAATATCCCAGTTTCTTTTAAAGTTTGCAACATTTTTTTGAAATCATCAGGTTCAGGCTTTTCTTCACTTGTTTCTAGCAATAGAATCTTTCCTTCCCAGTCGGATAAGTCAGGGAAAAGTTTGTATTTTTGGCAGAGGTCTGTGCTATCTGCGTGTAGAGAGTTGTCAAAAATATCGTAGAGGGATTCGAGGCAACCGCCGAGGATTTCCCCCTCGAACTTAGCATTGCCTTGTAACAAGTCAAAACCTGTATTTGCATGGCTGACACGAGGAGTTCCCAAGGCTTTGGGACTGAAGTCAGTTCTTTCCTCATACCAAACGTCACTAGGGCGAATTTCCGAGATTCTTCCCGTCTCAATCAATTCCTTGAAGTAGTGGAGGCTATATGGCAACATTTCTTTGTCTAACTCACAAATGTCTGCTAAAAATGATTGGCCGTAAAAAGTCTTGACCCCTAGCTTATGCAACATGAGGTGGTTCATGGTTGTATCCGAGAAACCGAGAAAAATCTTTGGTTTGATAACCTTTTGTAGTTGGTCATTTTCAAAGAGGTAGGGTAGCAAGCGATAGGTATCGTCTCCACCAATGGCGCATAGGATCATGTCGATGCTATCATCAGAAAATGCCTGAATCAAATCCTCTGCACGAGCTTCAGGATGTTCTTTGATAAAATCTAAGCCTTTTAGTGAATGGGGCAAAAAGATAGGATTGAGTCCCAGGTCCTTGAGACGTTGAATACCCAAGTCCACTTCGTGCTTGACAAAGTCTTCACCGATAATTCCACTAGATAAGCTCACAATACCAATAGTAGAAACCATGTCTTGACCCTCCTGAAAATAGATTGAGCCTATCTTATCACAGGAGATGAGATAAAACAACAAGAATTAGAGTCAGAAGAAGACTTTTAGATCGAGAAAATAGTAAAAAAGCAACCGCTCGATGTGGTTGCTTTTTATAGTAGTTGTATTCTTATAGAGCAGTAAGGAAAGTCAGTCCGCCAAGGATAACCCCGGCTGAGTTTGGAATGATTAGAATCCAGTCTTTCTTAGGCTCTTGTGTCCATCCATAAATGACCCAGATTAAGCAAGAGACAGCTGCTGATAAAGGTTGGAATGGTTGAGCTTTGTTCCCTTGTAAATTGGCAAAAATTTGAGGGATGTAGGCTATAAATACAATAATCCCGATAAAGGCACCAATTGAACCAACAACTTGATTAATTCTCTGTTTAGTCATATATATTTCTCCTTATTACTTTATTAGTATAACAGAAAAACAACTTGGATTCAAGGACAAAACCTCGGGATTCTAAGGAAAGACTTTACATTAGAACGTTTTTAGAAAATGTAGCAACATTTCTTTGTCTAACTCACAAATGTCGGCTAAAAAGGATTGGCCGTAAAAAGTCTTGACCCCTAGCTTATGCAACATGAGGTGGTTCATGGTTGTATCCGAGAAACCGAGAAAAATCTTTGGTTTGATAACCTTTTGTAGTTGGTCATTTTCAAAGAGGTAGGGTAGCAAGCGATAGGTATCGTCTCCACCAATGGCGCATAGGATCATGTCGATGCTATCATCAGAAAATGCCTGAATCAAATCCTCTGCACGAGCTTCAGGATGTTCTTTGATAAAATCTAAGCCTTTTAGTGAATGGGGCAAAAAGATAGGATTGAGTCCCAGGTCCTTGAGACGTTGAATACCCAAGTCCACTTCGTGCTTGACAAAGTCTTCACCGATAATCCCACTAGATAAACTTATAATACCAATAGTAGAAACCATGTCTTGTCCCTCCTGAAAATAGATTGAGCCTATCTTATCACAGGAGATGAGATAAAACAATAGGTATTATATTAATCAGAGGTTCCCTCCACTAACTTAATCAATCGCATTCTCACCAACATAAATAATTTCTAAATTACCCAAGGAAACATCACCTTTGATGTAGAAGTCCTTGTTAGTTAAGTTGCTAGGATTTTCCTCATGCTGTACAGCTGAAAGAGAGTTATCCACATTCACATGTACCCGCCAATCACTGGGCACATAGAGGCTAAGACTTCCAAGAGAAACGTCCACATCAAACTGAGCAGATGGCCCCTCAATACGGCAATTATCAAAATAAACGGAAGCCTGTCCTAAACTAACATCTGCACTCCCATGCGTAAATTGCTGGTCATTGAGATATTTGGTCACTGCTGAAAAAGTAACATCAATATCATTTCCACCATTATTAGCGTCCGAACCAGTAGACCCCAATCCAAAACGATTCTTTGTTTTACCAGAAGAATTGAAGAGAATGTTCAAGCCAATAACTGCAAGAATGGAAGAGAAGATAAGGACCGAATTAGATACTGGAAGAAAATGGAACTGTCCATTAAGTGAAAATAGAGCCACAATGCCATAGGCGAAACCAAGACCAAAATGTCGCTTCAAAAGACTAGAAAGGGACAAAATTGCCAATAAGACTACCCAGGCCAACATCCAAATACTAATTTCCCATTTTATAAAATAGTCTTGCACAATTACCAAAGCTGCCAAAAGGATCAAGAGGATCCCAATTAATTTCTTTCTCATTATCTTACCTCATTTCGTTTAGTCGTTCTTTTAAAACTTGATAGTAGCGTCTTGATACATGGACCTGCTTGTGGGTCTGATAGAAATTCACCGTACTAGTCCCCGAAAAAGACTTCTCTAAAGAATAAATCTGCTTAGCATTAACAATCGTCGATTTGGAAATCCGACAAAAGGCAATCGGGAGCAACTCTTCTAATTCGTAGAGCTTTTGCTTCACCTCATAGGCCTCATCCTTGGTATGTCCAAAAATCTTTTCCCCGTCTGTTTCAAAAAAGAGAATATTTGCCAAATCCAGAAAATATTCGCTTCGATCCTTGTAAAAGGCTAAAGGAACTAACTTTTGCTTTAGAATAGATTCTTGGAGCTGGGCCAATTCCTGTGTTAACCGAGGAGCTCGAATCAAGATTTCAGGCTCATCCATGGATGGGTCCAATTCGATTCTAACTTTCATAATACTCCTTTCTTGTCCTTTTGATGCTTCCATTATAACAACTGCTTTACACAAAACAAGGCCTTTTAGGTAAGTGGCACGGTTTAGCCCCTAAGAGGTAATAACAGACAAACAAAAGAACCTGGCAATTGCCAAGTTCTTCATTTTTTAGTCTGGAGGACTAACCTCCTATTTGTAATCCGTTCAATGCTAACTAACTGAGCAAGCATCTACTATTTCACCGTATTTTCACGACTCACATTTTGTGATTCGCCAGCCTTGCCATTGATACGGTAGTCGCTGTAGTTAGAACCATTGTTGCTAGAGTCACTATCATCACCAACATATTCTACATTACATGACCATGAGATTTTATCTTTGATATCTCCTGATGACTTGAATTTCGAATCATAACCATAATAGAAATCATAAACTGCAGTGAAGGTCACCTTGAAGGTCTTCTCACCAGTCTGAACGACTTCTGTGACGTCAACGTCTGAGAAAGTAATACTATCAGCGGCACGGTTTTTGGCACCTGTAGTATTTTTATCAATATCAGCCGTTACATCCTTGTACATGGTATCATCAGTACCATTAAGGAAAATATCGGATACACCATCTGGTGTCGTGTTGTGATTAGAAGCGTAGCTACCAAATTTACCGTAGGCAGCGGTCAAGAGACGATCTGCCGTATCACGGTCAAGAACACCATCAGCATCTAGAGTAACCGTTTGACCTTCAGAGATTTTCTTAATAGACAGTGTCTCTGTCTTGATAGAGCTACCATCTTCGAAATTCTTCTTAACATAAACGGCTGATGATCCAGCTACTGCTACCTTGTTAACATCTAGTTTCCCTGAGTTAAGGGTTCCAACTTTGGTACCACCAACGTAGAGGTCTCCATCCTTAAGATTAGACTTAACAGTAAAGCTAAGATACTCTACAGAAAGGTTAACTTCTGTTTTAGAGGTCACATTTTCCTCAGATGAGACCGTGATATCTTGATCATTGACCTTACCAGAAGCCACAAAATTGTAAGTTCCTGGATAGAGATGGTTCAATTTAGCCGTGTAGTTATTGCCATCTGTAGTCGCATAAGAAACCCCGTTAATAGTCACATTCAAATCAGCTGTATTAACGGTTAAATCAACCGTTCCAGGATCTACCACGACTCTCCACTTAGGAAAAATAAGGAACTGACGCCCAACCTTTTGCATACGTTCGCCAGACAGGAGTTGGCTCTTGCTATAGGCTTGTGTACTTTTAGTGTCTGTGTACTTGACTTCGGATGTTTTAATTTCCTTTTTAGTATCAGACCATACTTGGTATTCCAAGCTATCTTTAAAGCTCTTCTTAGCTGCTGCTTCATAACGCTCTGCTACTTGACCACGTGAGTAGTAGTAAGAACCAAAGCCGTAACCAGCAAGTGCCAAGACTGCTGCAACAACACCAGCAATAATCAGGATTTTCTTCCCTTTAGCCATGGCAGGCTTGGCTGGTTTCGCAGCCTTACCATCTGAGATAAACTGATGGATAGTTGACACATCATAACCTGAAGACTTACCAAGTAAGAATTCCTCAGGAAGAGGTTGACGTCCAACATAGGTTTTAAAAGCCTTCATCCAGATGGCTTGTGCTTCTTTAGAAGCGGCCTCTGAATTTTCTTCAGTTTGACCTTGATCTGCTTGAGATACTGGTGAAAGCTCCTTAGTTTCTAAAGGAGTCGTTTCCTCTTCATCACCAAGCGGTACATCTTCAAACACTTCCTCGGCAACGTCATACTCATCAACTTCTTCTGTTGGTTCAGAAGGAGTGGCTGCTTGGTCCAAGCCCATTGCCGAAATGCCTTTAATAGCCTTTAAGTCAAAGTCTGCTTTCTGGCCTTCTTCAATCTCCAAAGCATGGGGCGGACGACCAACTGCCTTTTCAAATAAATCAATCCACTTTTCTTTTGTTGCCATAAAGACTCCTATAAACTTGCTTTTTCAAAAATCGTCAGAGGTTTACTTAGAATAGAAGACCTACTGTAAATGATGACATGATAGCAAATACGATTGCAAACAAGATTGACAAAATCACACCATTCAAAAGTGCTGCCAAAATCATTTGATAGAACTTATCAGCCTTCCACGCTGTTGTTACAGGAACAATTGTAAATAGATTAGCAATTGCAAATAAGAAGTAAACAACATAGAACAAGAATCCTGGGAAGGCAACAAGTCCAATAGCTCCCAACAAGATTGTTACAAGCAAGATTGGCAAGGCTAATGATGTCAAACGACCAAAACGATCAAAGCTATTCAAGAAAGTAGTCTCAGGGTCACGGAAGATGGCCTTACGTGTCACAAATCCTGCCAAGATAAAAGCAAAGATAAAGAGGAAGGCAGCTAGGATACTTGCGAAGAAGGCTCCAAAACCAATGCTAGATGTATGACTTGAAATTGAAGATGAGTAACTATCTGTTCCATAAGAACCAAACATACTAGACAATGCATTTGTTGTTGATACAACTGGGCTAATAAATTTACGTGCCACAGCGCTCAAGATTGCAAAGAAGGCAAGTCCAGTGAAGAGTGACAAGAAGATATAGTTAAGCCAACCATTGTGTTTACCATAGTCTGTCATGTCAGCTGGACGACGCCATGCATTAAGCAACCATGTCCAGTAGTTTTTGAAAGTTGTCGCAAATGCTGATGGTTGTGCTGGAACAACTACAGCTTGGCCATTGATAAATTGAACATTTTGACCTGGTTGAAGCGGTTGACCGTTAGCAAAAGCTGTTTGTTGACCAGCTTGAGCATTCGCAAAACCAGCTTGTGGTTGCACTGCTTGATTTGGCACTCCTTGGACTGGAGCTGTTTGAGCCCCTGCAAAGGTTGGTTGTGCTTGAGCAGCCTGAGCATTTGCAAAAGGAGCTTGCGGTTGTGCTTCTTGTGCACTTGCAAAAGTCGGTTGTTGTTGCGCCTCTTGTGCACCAGCGAAAGTTGGTTGTGGCTGCGCCTCTTGTGCACCAGCGAAAGTTGGTTGTGGCTGCGCCTCTTGTGCTGGTGTTTCTTGGGCACTAGCGAAAGCTGGTTGAACTGGCGCTTCTTGTACTGGAGCAGTTTCTACTGCTGGGGCGTCATCTTGGAACTCACCAGCTGCAAGTGCTGCTGCAATTTCTTCTTCAGTCGCTGAACGACCATTGATGGCTTCAAAAAAATCTAACCAATCTGCTTTAGTCATAATAATCTCCTTAAAAATACATAGAATGACTTTATTTTATCACAAATAAAGCCATTAATAAATGTCATTTTTATTAGAAAAAGGTTCGGAGCAAACTGTCCAAACCTTTATAACTTCTTATTTACTTCTTTGTAGAGATTTTTGAATCTGACGATCTAGCTCACGTTTAATGTGTGGTTCTGGTGCAAATCGCGCTTCCCAATCACTTGGTTTAAGAATTTTGTGAGTCACAGGATCAAAGTGAGCTTTGCCATCTGGGAAAATTTTACCCATATTAGCCTCATGAACAGTATCAAAGAAAGGCTTAGGATCCACACCCATAAGGACAAATGAACCATAGGTCAAATAAAGCAAGTCAGTCAAAGCATCCACCTGACCAACCATAGTTGATTCTGAGTGCTCTTTAGAACTAACTTTGAGCGCTGCCTTGTCAAGAGCAGCATGCAAATCCAGAACAGCCTGACCAAAGACACGCTTGTCCCCACCTGATGAAGCATAGAGGAATTCGACAATTTCTTCCAACTTGAAGTCCGAACGGTGACTAGCTTCCTCAATACCGTAAACACGAGGCATATCGGTAGTTGAGCCATCCATCAAATGGTGGAAATCCTTAACCTTGTTGAAATTGTCATCATCACTGGTAAATGAATTCTCTGTTTCAAAGTGAATCAAACCATAGTGTGACAAGGCTTTGGCAATCCCATTCTGGTTATTAGTATCAGTGACATGGGTAGCCTGGTCTTTCAGTTCGTCTTCACCATTTCCCATGGCAACACCAACGCCAACGCCAGACAGCATTTCTAGGTCATTTTCCGAATCCCCAAAGGCCATAACCTCACTGAGTTCGAAACCAAAAACCTCACCTAGATGAGCAATACCTTTCAACTTAGATTGATCCGCTGAAATAATATCGGCTGAGTAAGGACTTGAGCGGGTAATCTTCACATGAGGAAATTTTTCTTGAATACCCTGTGTTTCACCCACCGTCGCTACCATAACTACCTGATAAATAGGCTCACGCATGATAGTTTTAAGGGTTTCAATGCTTTGTGGCTTGAAACGACGAATCAAAGACTTGAAACTACGTTCCACCATCTTAGCCCAGGACTTAGGGACAATACGACTAACGATTTGCCCAAACTTACTCGTCCCCATACTGATAATATTGGAACCAACAAGACCTGTACTAGTCCCTAGAGAAATCTCTCTACGGTGCTTGGTGGCATAGCGAATCAAGTTGTAGACTGTTGATTTAGGGAGCTGGTTTTGATAAAGGACCTTGTCGTGAGTCAAAATATACTGACCGTTATAAGTGACTGCAAAATCCAGACCTAGATTGTCCATGAAAGGCTGGACAAATCCTGGACCACGACCTGTTGCCAAACCAACTAAGATACCATCTTCCTTCATTTGACTGATGGCTTTTTTGGTTGAACTAGACACGCGTTTTCGGTCATTTAGAAAAGTCCCATCAATATCAAAAAAGACTGCTTTAATGGCCACAGAGCTCCCCTCCTTCTAACATTTTATGCTAAAATAAATTATAACATAAATATGATAGTGAGTAGTATAAATGATAAAAAAAATCCTAGTCCTTCACACTGGAGGGACCATTTCCATGTCAGCGGATAATGATGGCAGGGTCAGCCAAAACGCTGATAATCCCATGAACCATGTGGGACTTGATTTAGATAATTTAGAACTAACCGTTCTCGATTTTCTTAATATCCCAAGCCCACATATCACACCCTACCACATGCTGGATATTTACAAAAAAATCAAGGACACAGCTGGTCAATATGATGGTGTGGTCATCACTCATGGGACAGATACCCTGGAAGAAACAGCCTACTTCCTAGATACCATGGCCGTCCCTGAGATTCCAATCGTTCTAACTGGTGCCATGCGTTCGTCAAACGAGCTAGGAAGCGACGGGGTCTATAACTATCTCTCAGCCCTACGTGTTGCCAGTGATGACAAGGCCGCTGACAAAGGAATCCTGGTCGTGATGAATGATGAAATCCATGCAGCCAAGTATGTGACTAAGACCCATACCACAAACGTGGCAACCTTCCACACACCAACCCATGGTCCACTAGGCATCATCATGAAGCATGATATCCTCTGGTTCAAAACTGCTGAGCCTCGTGTTCGCTTTGACTTGGAACAAATTACAGGAACAGTACCAATCATAAAAGCCTATGCAGGGATGGGGATTGGAGATGGTATCATCAGTCTCCTGGACCCTGAAAAGATTGATGGGGTAGTTATCGAGGCACTAGGTGCTGGAAACCTCCCACCACTAGCAGCAGGAGAAATCACAAAGCTTATGGACAAAGGAGTCCCTGTTGTGCTCGTTTCCCGCTGTTTCAACGGTATCGCCGAACCTGTCTACGCCTATGAAGGGGGTGGGGTCAAACTCCAAGAAGCTGGTGTTATGTTTGTTAAAGAACTCAATGCACCAAAAGCTCGCCTCAAACTCCTCATCGCACTCAGTGCCGGACTCAAAGGTCAAGAATTGAAAGACTATATCGAGGGATAGAACATGAAACTTAGTATTGAAGCAACCGATAAATTGGAAAATAAAGATTTCCACTATGAGCTAACAGTCTCAAAAACACATATCGCCATGGTCTGTGGTACCGTGCTAGCCAGTCTAGCCCTGATTACATGGCTGAAGAAAAAATAAAAAAAGCTTGAAGCATGGTCACTATAGAAGTGACTGAACTGCTTCAGGCTTTTAGTTTTCTTCGTCAGGTCTATATTCAAGAATATCTCCTGGTTGGCAATCTAACTCTTTACAAATAGCATCCAGTGTTGTAAAACGGATTGCCTTGGCCTTGCCTGTCTTAAGAACCGAGAGATTGGCTGGGGTAATACCAATCCGTTCTGCCAGCTCACCCGAGCGCATCTTCTTCTTGGCAAGTTCAACGTCCAAATTGACAATAATCATAAGCCCCTCCTAAATCGTGTACTCATTTTCCTCAGCAATGGCATTAGCCTTAGTCAAAATCATAGCAACAGCATAGAGAACAAAGCTAACTAGCAAATAACTGATATTAAAGAAACTATAACTATGGTTGCCTGTCCCAAATGTAAAGATACCATTATGGATAAAGGCCCCAAGAACTAGCAAATGTGCTGACCAACGAACCAACTTAGCATTTTTAGCGATAAAAATATCAGAACGATAAAGATTAATCAGAAAGGCACGTAGACACAACAAGAAGCCTATGTTGACTGACATACGAAGGAAATCAATGGTTGCTGTAAAAAGCGTCAGACTAGTGCTAGTACTTTTCACGGTAACTCCCGAACCAAGAAGCATACGCAAACCTTGGTGTAAGAGTCCTTCATGACCAGTCAGGATAAAGGCATCAGTAAGAATGGTGATTACAAGACTTAAAAAGCCCACAAAAAGGAGAACATTGACGAATAGGAGAACACTACGCAGACGTTTTTGTTCTTGCGTTTCCTGGCGACTTTTGGCACTTTTGGCAGATCTCCAACCATAATAACTAGAACCAGCTAAGGCTAGGACGATTAAAACATAGAATAAGATAGTTTTCATGTGTTACCTCAATTGTAAATACATTTTGATTTTTTTGGAGAATAGACTAGAAAAAGCCAAGGTGCCTCTAGGAGCCCTTGACCTCGTTCTAAATCATTAGCTAACTATTAACAGTATCAATTATATCGAATATCAATATAAAATACTAGTTTTTAGATAAGATTTTACTACTTTTCAAATAAGAATTATTCAATTATTTGACCGCTGTTTGTCCCTTACGAAGACGAATCGCATCACAAGCTAGAGAGACCAAGAAGAGCCAGACTGATGTACTAAAATCCATTACAAGGTGATTAGTCATTCCCAACTGCAGGAAGATATTCAAGGCTGATGGCACAAAGGTTAAGAGGGCAACCTTTTTCAAGAAAAGAGAGAAATCTTCTGTCCAAAGTGCCTTCCAAGTAAAGGATTTAAGTTCTTTACGAAGGAACCAAATCAAGGCAAGATAGAAGGCAAATTGTAGCTCTGCGACCAGCCAGTAACCCCAACCAGAAAGGTAATGAACCTCTGCACCTGGGAAAAGGCTAGCCACATCCACAAAAGGAAGGATAGGTAAAGCAAGCATTGCAAGACCGTAGATTGCCATAAGAAGAATAAGAAGAGCGTTGATGATTAATTTAAGTGTTTTCATGATAAGTATTTCCTTTGTTAAATAGTTTTTAGTATATAATTTCTCTGATACTGTCAATAAAGTTCATTCTATCACGATCTGCTAAACTGCCCATAATTAAAGGCAAAGCAAGTGTAGATAAGGCACCGATAATACTTAGAATTAATCCTACTATAAATAAAAAGTACTCAGGTATAAGAAAGCGTCTAATTTGAGATAATACTGAAGAACTTTTTTTACTCTCCATAATAGTACCTCAACCCACTAATACTCAAGTCTACTGTAAAAATATAAAGAAGCAATATACAAAATTGCATAGTAGACTACAAATAATAACATAATAAGTAATATACTACTATTAAAAGACATATGACCTAACACATTAACATAACCGTTCGGAAACACATATTTTAGCGAAGCAAGTTGTGGAGCTATAAAAGAAAAAAGTGCAAAAATAATTCCTACAAGCATAGTGAATCCATTTGTCAAGATAATTGATGCCAGACTGGCAACTAATAAACACAACAAAAACACCAAAATAGTCCCTAAAATACTAATTACCGTATACTGTACATCATCAATTTTGGAAGGCCAAAACCTACCTGATGTATATGGTTTATGAACCAAATAAACATAATAAGTAAACAATGATGAAAAGAAAGTTATTACTATATACAATATTTGAAACAATAAAATCGCTCCTAACTTTGCATTTAAAATAACTTTTCTACTAATATCTTTGTAAAGATACATAATACCACTTGTAATTTCATCCCTAAAAATCGTACTTACAATATAAATAAAAACTACTAATGGCAAGGTCATTTGGTACTGAGTAAATAAAACTGCACTAAAAAACTCTAAAAAGCTTAGTGACCCTACTGGGGCGCTCAATTGCATAAAATTGGTATTAAATAATCCTACAACAATTAATAGCATTGGGAAAAAGCTAAAAGCTAACGCAATTTTTGATTCTTTTTTCTTCAACAATGCTTTAAAAAAAGGTAATGTTAAGTAATTCATTCCTATTCCTCCACAAATAATCTTTCTAAACTATCCTTTTTAGATAAAACATTATTAATTAGCTTAGCAACTGCAAGTTGTTCCAAGATACTATTTAATGCTTCATTATTTACAGAATTATCAATTTCAATATTATTTTCACTATACTTTAAGCTATATTTTTTCACAAGATTCTCTATCAAATGATTATCTTCATCTCTGAAAATCTCATTCAGCTCTATTATAATACTATTTTGCTCCGTACTGATTTTATCATCAATTATCCCTGATTCAATGAAAAGATAACGTGTACACAAGTCTTCTAATTCTGCTAACTGATGACTAGATATTATCATTGATGTTTTATTAACTTTTGACCATTGTTTTAAAATTTCCAATAAATTTTTAACACCGATAGGATCTAAACCCACAAAAGGCTCATCTAACAACACAAATTGAGGTTCCGTAACAAGAGCCAATGCTAAAGCAGTTCTTTGTTTCATACCAAAAGAAAAATCTATAGGTTTTCTATCTTTAGCTTCCCAAAGTCCGACTAATTTCAGTATTTTTTCGATATTATCTTGATACTGTTCTTTCTTATGAATTTTAAGATATAACTTTAAGTTTTCTTCAACACTAATTTGTGGAAAGAATACAGGTTCTATCATGATTCCAAAATCTTTAAGAATATTATCTTCTTTAAAAATGTCCCTACCATTAAAAAAAACATTCCCTTCTGTAGGATTTTGAGATTTTGCTAATATTTTGAGCAAAGTACTCTTCCCTGAACCATTTTTACCTACTAAACCTATAATATCTCCCTCTTCAATCGTAAAAGTAGCATTTTCTAAAGAATAAAAAGCATTACCCTTATATTTTTTTCCTAACCCTTTAACTTCAATTATTGCCATTTTTCTTCACCATACGTTCCATAACTTTTATACTAATATACTCTACCAAGAAATAAAGTAAGGCTACAAATACAATTTGAGAAGGCTCAATTAAACTATTATTTATCTTGATATACATTTCTCCACTTGTTATTGTATTTTTTTGAATAAAACTAGTCCAGACACTAGAACCTTTTAAAAATAGCCCTATAATAATGTAAGCAATTAAAGAGATTGCTGGAAAAATTCATCAATATCTTGCTTTTGGGCTAGGAAGTTAAGCAGTTCTGTGCTAAACTGAGTCATAGGAATAAATCTCTTTCTAGTAATGTGTTGCAACTCTACTATAACGGATTTATTCCTTTTTGTGTTTACACAACTTATTTTACACTATCATTTCTCTTTTTCGCGAATAAGATTGTCTTTATCGAAAACTTATTATCGTTTATCGATAATTATATATTACACTCTTTATTTCTCCTTGTCAACAACTTTTATCGTTTTTCGATATTTTTTATCTAAGATTCAAAAAAATAGAAAAACCAGCTAAGAAAATCTTAACTGGTTACCTTACTTATGTTAATCACCTAGACTGGTCATACTTCCGTCTAGACTTGTTATGATTTTAAGAAGAGGGGTTCTACGTTATGAAAAAAAGGAAAAAGGGATTTTGGAAAATGAGGGATGAAAGTTGTAGAATATGGGTAAATTTAGCCTCTTCCTGGCATCAATATTAGTTTTGATAAACCTTAAAGTCTTGAGGATGCTTTTGGAAATTTGGGTTGTATGTTACTTTAATTTTTACTGTCATTGTTGTTTCCTCCTTTTTAGGAATGGTTTGGCCTAGCCAAAACGTTTTATTATCAAAACCTATCTCGTTTTGATGGTTTTATTATAGGATCTCTAACTTAAAGAAAGCTTGTAATAAGCTTGAAGGAAACTTAAAACTCTCAGTGAGTTCACTGAGAGTGCTTGTGTTTATATCATGGATAAAATAAGATAAAACCTGCAAAATAAAATATAAGACCTATCAGTAGAAGAAAGAAGGGATGAAAGATAGCAAAAAAATCGAGTTTTAACCGCTTCTTTTTCATGGGTTTCCTCCTCAGTCAAACTCAGCTTGCCTTCTCAAATGAGCTCCAAGCACCTGCCAATCAGGATTCTCGCGCCAGTTAGGGTCAGACACAATTTGGCTGGCCACGCGCCTTGCTTCTTCTAAGATATTGTAGTCTTCCACAATATCAGCCACTTGAAATTCAGGAATTCCTGACTGACGTGTCCCAAAGATCTCTCCTGAACCACGCATTTTAAGGTCCTCTTCTGCTAGAACAAAACCATCCGTAGTCTCACACATGGCTTGCATGCGTTTTTTCCCGGTATCATTTTTAGGATTAGCCACCAATACACAGTAAGATTGCTTGTCGCCACGACCTACACGGCCTCGAAGCTGGTGAAGCTGGCTAAGTCCAAAACGATCCGCATCCATAATGACCATAACCGTAGCATTTGGCACGTTAACCCCCACTTCGATAACTGTGGTTGATACTAAAATTTGAGATTTTTTATCCTTGAAATCTTGCATAATCTGGTCTTTTTCATCATTTTTCATGCGACCGTGCATCAGAGCCACTGTAGCTGAATCCCCAAAGAAATCTGTGAGTTCCTGATGAAGGGCCACCGCATTTTTCAAATCGAGAGCCTCAGACTCTTCAATCAAAGGTGAAATAAAATAGACCTGAGCATCTTTTTCCAACTCTCCCTTGATCCAAGTCAGTACGGTATCTAGTTGCTCATGTTTAACCCAACGGGTAATAATGGGCTTACGTCCTGCTGGCATCTGGTCAATGATTGACACATCCATCTCCCCAAAGGCAGTGATCGCCAAGGTCCTAGGAATAGGGGTCGCTGTCATCATAAGGACATCAGGATTATCACCTTTCTCACGGAAAATACGACGTTGATTAACCCCAAAACGGTGCTGTTCATCAGTAATTACTAGCCCAAGCCTGTGATAAGTCACAGCATCCTGAATCAGTGAGTGAGTCCCCACGATCATCTGAGCCTCCCCAGATTCGATTTTGGAAAGAGCTACTTTTTTGTCCGCCGCCTTCATCCCAGAAGTTAGGAGCACTACCTCTAGCTCAGGAAAAAGCCCCTGCAAACTCTGATAATGCTGCTCTGCTAAGATTTCCGTCGGTACCATGAGGGCAGACTGCAATCCTGCCGTATAAGCCCCATACATAGCCAGGCTAGCGATAACTGTTTTCCCTGAACCCACATCTCCTTGCAAAAGACGGTTCATATGAGCTCCAGATTTCATATCAGCTAGGATTTCCGATAAACTGCGCTGTTGGGCCTCTGTCAAGGGAAATGGTAATTCTGCAATTTTGGCCTTAATTTTGGCTTCATCGTAAGCAATTGCTAGACCATTGGTTTCGGACTTATTCTCAGCCTTCAGCACCTGTAAATTCATCTGGAAATAAAAGAGCTCCTCAAACTTGGTCCTACGTAAAGCCTGCTTATATTCAGCCAAATCTTTCGGAAAATGCATAGCACGCACAGCCTCTTGGCGTCCCATAAGACGATACTTGTCCATAAGCACCTGTGGGAGACTCTCCTCCAACAAATTAAGAGCCCCACTATCAAAAGCTGCCTTTATTGCCTTTATCAGCTGGGCCTGACTAACACCCTGGGCCACATGATAGACCGGCTGCATATCGTCCTCAACTTGAGCCAATACTTTCATACCAGTCACAGCCGACTTCTTCTGGTCCCATTTGCCAAAAATAGCCACTTCTGCCCCCATCTCAATCTTGTCCACAAGATAAGGCTGGTTGAAGAAACTAATGGCAATCACTGCCTCTCCTTGCTTGATTTTAAAACTCAGACGATTACGTTTAAAGCCATAATATTGCACATTGGCAGGGGTCACCACCGTTCCCGTAATAACAGCCTTTTCGCCATCCATCAGTTCAAAGATAAACTTACTCTTAAAATCTTCATATCGGAAAGGAAAATAAAGCAAGAGGTCCCCAACCGTGTGCAAATCTAATTTGGTAAATTTTTCAGCGGACTTAGGACCAAAGCCTTTCAAATCCGCAATCGGTGAATCTAGTTGAATCATATCCTCTATCATTTCTATCGTGTTCTTCTCCTCGTGAAAGAGGAAGCCTTATCAGCTATTATAACACATGAAAATGGTCTTCACTAAAACCAAAAAATCCAGCATCAAACTGGATTTCTCTTTTTATTGATATTAATCATAGCTACGAGGTACGCGGTCACTAAGTAAACAAAGAACTTCGTAGTTGATAGTGCCACGTTTTTCAGCCACCTCTGTCGCAGTAATGCTTGCTCCCCCATTTTCACCCATAAGAGTGACAGGAGTTCCTAGGGGATAAACCTTAGGAAGGCGAACAGTAATCTGGTCCATAGACACACGCCCAACAATAGGACAAAGCTGTCCATCCACAATAACATGGAAACCTTGTAAATCTCTAGTCCAACCATCCGCATAGCCAATCGGAATGGTTCCAATAACCTCATCAGCTGTCGTCGTATAGGTTGCACCATAACCTACATCTTGACCTGCTGGCAGGGTCTTAACATGAACAAGTGCAGTCTCCAAACTTAAAGCAGGACGAATCCTATATGGAAGGTCTAAAGCACTGCCACTAGGATTGAGACCATAGATAACAACACCCAGACGTACCGCATTAAAGACTGTTTCTGCATGCCAGATACTCGTCGCAGAGTTGCTAGCGTGTACCAAGCGAGGACGGTCCACCAAGTTATTAACCAAATCCGTGAAGAAGGCTAATTGACGCTTGAATTTACTATCATCTGCCTCATCAGCCGTTGCAAAATGGGTAAAAATACCTTCGACATCCGCACCAAGTGATTTCAGACCAGCAATCAAGCTAACCGCATCCTCTTGGTTACGCACCCCAATACGGCCCATACCTGAATCAATCTTAATATGGCAGGTCAAACCAGTTAAATCAAGCCCTTGATTCTTAGCCATTTCCAACCACTCAAGCGAAGCTACCGTCAGAGTGATGTTTTCTTGAATAGCCAAAGGAACCTCGTCTGGCAAGACGACTCCTAAAATAAGTATCGGTTGTTCTAAGCCAGCTTGACGAAGTTCAAGCGCCTCGTCTAGGTTGGAAACACAAAAACCATCCACCTGCTTAGATACATGCTTGGCCACTTCGACAGCGCCATGACCATAAGCATTGGCCTTAACAACTGCAAAAGTCTTTACCTGTTTAGGGATGTGACTAACCACTTGTTCAATATTTTCTGAAATTGCTGATAGATCAACCTTTGCCAAGGTTGGTCGATGTAAACTTGAAATCATAAGCTATCCTCTTCCAACATCTATCTCTTAGTTTTTTTCTAAAATGACACTTGCCTGAACAAAATCACCGCTATGGGAAATCGAGATAAAAACCTTGCCTTCAAAAGGTGATTGGGTCACCACTGGAGCTCCCTTGTCATTGGTCAATATTTCAATATCCTTAAAGCCGACTGCTCCAATACCAGTACCCCAAGCCTTTGAAAATGCTTCCTTACCGGCCCAGCGCCCTGCTAAATAGGACATCTGACGATTACCAGAAAGGGATTCAAAACGCTCCCACTCTTTTGGTGTCAATACCTTTTTTGCAAAGCGTGGATTGCGGTCATAAGCCTTTTTTACAGCTGAAATTTCCTGCAAGTCTATACCATGTCCAAAAATCATAATTATAACGAAAGTCGATTGTGGATTTCACGAATAAGGCTATCTGTCTTAGCCCAACCAAGACATGGATCTGTAATTGATTTACCATAAACTTCAGGTGTGTCTTGACGACCATCCTCAAGGTAAGACTCAATCATAAAGCCACGCACGGTATCCGCGATACGCTCATCCCACTCACGGTTAAGAAGGACTTCACGCACAATGCGAACTTGTTCCATGAAGTTTTTACCTGAGTTATCATGGTTTGTATCAACAAGAATAAATGGGTTTTCCAAATTAAATGCACTATACTTGTCCAAAGCCTTAACCAAGTCCTCGTAATGGTAGTTGACAATGTTCTGACCATTTTCATTGTTGGCACCACGCAGGATAGCGTGAGCGAGTGGGTTACCATCTGTTTTAACTTCAGCACCATTGTAAAGGAAATGCTGTTGGTTCTGCGCCGCATAGATACCATTAAACATGACATTCAAATTCCCTGACGTTGGGTTCTTCAAGCCAATTGGCACATCAATACCTGAAGCTACAAAGCGGTGTTCTTGGTCCTCGACAGAACGTGCTCCAATAGCGTGATAGCTAAGCAGATCATCAAAGAAGGAAAGATTTGACGGATAAAGCATCTCGTCAGCGATTGGAAGGCCTGTTTCAGTAATAATACGTGACTGAAGGTGGCGAACCGCCTTAACCCCAGCAAGAAGGTCTACATCACCCTCTGCATCTGGCTGGTGGATAAGCCCCTTATAACCGTCCCCATTAGTACGTGGTTTAGCTGTATAAACACGCATAACAATAAAGATTTTGTCCTTCACTTCTTCCTGAAGTTTGGCCAAACGGTGAGCATAGTCAAGAACGGCTTCTTCATTATCAGATGAACATGGACCAATAACCAAGAGAATACGTTTGTCCTCACCCTTGATAATTTTTGCCAAGGCCTCATCATTAGCCTGTTTAGTTACTAGTGCGTCTCCCGTAAGAGCATGCAATTTCCTTACTTCCGCTACATCAATCAGCGGACTATTTTGATGAATTCCCATCTATTTCCCTCTCTTTGTGAAAAGAGAGCGAACCGCTTGGTCATCCAAACGGTTCACTCCCCATATATGGTTTCTGTTACCTTATTATTTTGACAATGTATCGTGGATTTCACGAATCAATTCTTCTGTCTTATCCCAACCAAGACATGGGTCAGTGATTGATTTACCATAGACATCTGGCGCATCTTGACGGCCATCTTCAAGGTAAGATTCAATCATGAAACCACGTGCTACTTTGTTGATTTTTTCATTCCAATCACGGTTAATCAAGGTTTGACGAACGATACGGATTTGTTCCAAGTAACGTTTACCTGAGTTATCATGGTTTGTATCAATAACGATGAATGGATTCTCAAGGCCCATTTGTTCATAGTGTTCGATTGTTTCAAGCACATCATCATAGTAGAAGTTAGGCACGTTTTTACCATATTCATTCGTTGAACCACGAAGAATAACGTGTGCCAATGGGTTCCCTGGAGTTTCAACTTCTTCACCGTTAAAGAGGAAGTTTTGTTTGTTTTGTGCAGCGTAGATACCGTTAAACATCACGTTAAGGTTCCCTGATGTTGGATTCTTCATACCAGTTGGAACATCAATACCTGACGCAACAAAACGGTGTTGTTGGTCTTCTACAGAACGTGCACCAACGGCAATGTATGACACAAGGTCATCTACCAAAGGAAGATTTTCTGGGTAAAGCATTTCGTCAGCAGTTGTGATACCAGTTTCAGTGATAACACGGTAGTGAAGGTTACGCACAGCCTTGATACCGTTAATTAGGTTTGGTTTCCCTTCAGCATCAGGTTGGTGTACAAGTCCTTTATAGCCATCACCATTTGTACGAGGTTTAGCTGTATAGACACGCATAACCATAAAGACTTTATCTTTAACTTCTTCTTGAAGTTTAGCCAAACGGTGAGCATAATCAAGAACAGCTTCTTCATTATCAGATGAACATGGACCGATAACCAAAAGCGTACGGTCATCTTCACCCTTGATGATTGCTTCAAGCTCTTTATCACGAGCTTGTTTCTTGGCAAGAGCTTCACCTGTTAATGTAGTTGATTCTTTAACTGCATCAAAATCAATTTTTTCACTTACTGCTTTAAAAACCATAATAATTACCTATTTTTTCCTAAAATTGTTTACGACCGTGACAATTTTTAAATTTCTTACCAGAGCCACATGGACAGAAGTCATTACGACCAACCTTACTAAAGTCAATTTCTTGACCATTAGCATCTGCTTGGTGGGCCTGGATATTGCCTGTTGCTGTTGTCGAAACACGTTCATTCACATTTTCACGAGATTGTTCATGAATTTGTGCTTTCATCATTGTACGTGTCACATCATATTCAATTGCCCCAATCATATCTTGGAACATCTTGAACCCTTCAGATTGATACTCAACGATTGGGTTGTTTTGTGCATAACCACGCAAACCAACGGCATTACGTAATTGATCTAGGGCATCGATGTGGTCCGTCCACTTGTTATCAACAACCATCAAAATCAAGACTTTTTGGAATTCACGGATAGCTTCCTCTGAACGCAATTTCTTGATTTGACGATCATAAACATCATCTGCTAACTCATTCAAGTAAACTTTAATAGCGTCATAATTAACACTACGTTTCGTTACCTCTCCCACTTCTTGTAAATCTTCAAGTGAGATGGCATTCTCAGGAACCAAAGCCTGACGAGCAAAGTTCAAAATACCTTTAAGAGCTTCCTCTTGATCATTGCGGCTGTGACCATCTACCGTACGGTTAATCGTACGCTTAATCATAGCCTTAATCTCAGGTTCAAGGTCACGTTCCGCTGTGATAACATCATAACGCTCAGCGTAGATGATTTCACGTTGTTCACGCATAACGTCATCGTACTGAAGGACTTGTTTACGAGTATCGTAGTTATTTCCTTCGACACGTTTTTGAGCCGCTTCCACTTGGCGTGTCAACATACGTGATTTGATAACGATATCTTCATCATCAGCATTCAAACGTTCCAAGACTTGCTTGATACGATCAGAACCGAAACGACGCATCAATTCATCTTCAAGTGAAAGGTAGAATTGAGATTCCCCTGGGTCCCCTTGACGTCCCGCACGACCACGTAACTGGTTATCGATACGACGGCTTTCGTGACGCTCTGTACCAATAACACAAAGTCCACCAAGTTCAAGAACACCTTCACCAAGTTTGATATCGGTACCACGACCGGCCATGTTGGTCGCAATCGTAACGGCACCACGTTGACCCGCATTCATGATAATATGCGCTTCTTTTTCGTGGTTTTTAGCATTAAGCACTTCATGAGGAATGCCTGCTTCAACCAACATCTTAGAAATCAAGTCAGATGTTTCAACGGCAACCGTACCAACAAGGACTGGCTGTCCCTTTTCATAACGACGTTTAACATCTTGTACCACAGCACGGAATTTAGCATCCAAGGTTGGGTAAAGAAGGTCGTCGTGGTCAATACGTTGAATTGGACGGTTAGTTGGAATCGGAATGATTCGCATGTTATAGATTTCACGGAATTCATCTTCCTCGGTCTTACCAGTACCGGTCATACCTGACAATTTCTTGTACATACGGAACATATTTTGGTAAGTGATTGAGGCAGATGTCTTCGTTTCTTCTTGAACTGGCACACCTTCTTTTGCCTCAATGGCTTGGTGAAGTCCATCAGAGAAACGACGACCTTCCATGGTACGACCTGTAAATTGGTCGACGATAAGAATTTCTTGCTCAGGACTTACCACATAGTCGATATCATGCAACATGATGTAGTTGGCACGAAGGGCATTGTCAATATAGTGAGTCAAGGCAACATTGTCAATATCATACAAGTTGTCCAAGTTGAAGAATTCTTCAGCCTTGTCAATACCTGAGTCATTCAAACCAATTGTTTTTGTTGGAATATCAATGGCATAATCATCCTCTGTCAAGGTCTTAACAAAGGCATCTGCACGATGATACAACTGGTTAGTTTCTGAACTTACAGGACCTGATACAATCAATGGCGTACGAGCTTCATCGATAAGAACCGAGTCTACCTCATCGACCAAGGCATAGTTCAATGGACGTTGTACCATGTTTTCCTTACGAACAACCATGTTATCACGAAGATAGTCGAAACCTACCTCTGAGTTGGTTGAGTAAGTGATGTCACAGTTATAAGCTTCACGTTTTTCAGCTGGTGATTTGGCAGAAAGGTTAATCCCTACTGACAAACCAAGCCAACTATAAAGTTCACCCATTTCAGTCGCATCACGCTCTGAAAGGTATTCGTTAACGGTGATAACGTGTACACCTTCACCTGAAATAGCATTTAGGTAAACAGGCATTGTCGCAGTCAGGGTTTTCCCTTCCCCTGTACGCATCTCTGGGACGTCACCATGGTGAAGAACGATACCACCCATGATTTGCACACGATATGGGAAAAGTCCAAGGACACGTTTTGCCCCTTCACGAACAACTGCAAATGCCTCTGGCAAGAGTTGGTCTAGGCTTTCTCCGTTTTGATATCGTTTTTTAAATTCTTCTGTTTTTGCCTGAAGTTCTTCATCTGAAAGAGCCGCCATTGCATCAGCATAGCTCTCGACTTTCTTGGCAGTTTTTTCTAGTTTCTTAATTTCGCCTTTATCATTTTCAATGATTTTGCGTAATATATTTGCCATCTTTTTTCCTTTCGACAGTCTTTATCTCCATATTTTACCACAAAAGCCCCCTTTAAACAAGAAATCACTCAAGGATTGACAAAGAAAAAAGCCCTAGTTTAAGGGCTTTCACAATGGATTCGCAAATAAAGTAAAACTTTTTTATTAGATTCACTGAAAATATCGACAATAATACTTTATGCCTACTTCTCAGAATTTCCTTGGCTCTCTAGGATATCCTCAAAATCATGCAAGAGATTTTCAAAAGCCTGCTCAAAGAAAGCATGGTCGGTGCTACTATAGGCCTTCATTATCATAGGACTAGCTTCAAAATCAACGTAGAATTGATAGTCCAAAACACCATTTTTCCAGTAAAATTTGATGCTAGGGGAAGCTGTTTTTTCACCACACATACCAGGAATTACCCGCTGTAAGCCATAAATGTGGTCGCCATAGTCTTTCAGACGATAATAAACTCCCTCAAAATAATAGGATTTGTTGATTTCAATATGCTCAAATAGTGCCGCTAAAACTTTTTCATTACTCATACTTAAGCCTCGTTAGGGTGACTGACAATCATCTCCAATTGTCCATCAATTTCCCAATCTGTCACATCATTTGGAAGAATGAAGTGATCACCTTTTTTTAGACAATAAATGCGTGAATCGATAGTCATGGTCCCATTGCCAGAAAGTACGGAACAAAGCAAATAGGGAGCTGATTGCTTGAAGTCAACCAAGCCACTGAGTTTCCATTTATACACAGTGAAAAAGGAGTTTGATGTCAAACAAGTCGACTCTAATTGCAAGGTCTTAACAGTTGCTGGGACGCTATTTTCAGGATACCCTAGATTCAAGACATCAAGAGACTGTTGAATATGAAGTTCACGTTTATTGCCCTGATTATCCCTACGATCAAAATCATATACACGATAAGTGGTATCGCTAGATTGTTGAGTCTCTAAGATAAGGATACCTGGACCAATAGCATGCATGGTACCGCTTGGTACAAAGAAAAAGTCACCTTTCTTAACAGGAGTTTTCGACAAAAGTCCATCCCAATCACCTGCTTCAATCAAGGATGCCAGCTCTTCCTTTGTCTTAGCCTTGTGACCATAAATAATTTCTGCACCCTCTTCAGCATCAATAATATACCAACATTCTGTCTTTCCTAGCTCACCTTCGTGCTCTAGCCCATAGGCATCATCAGGGTGTACCTGCACTGAGAGCCAGTCATTAGCGTCCAAAATCTTGGTCAACAAAGGAAAAACACTAGTCTTGGGGTTTCCAAAAAGTTCTGGTTTATCCTTGTAAAGCTCTGCCAGGTGGAAACCAGCATATTTTCCATTTTTGACATAGGATACACCATTAGGATGGGCAGAAATTGCCCAGTATTCACCAGTGTGTTCACTGGGAATATCGTAACCAAACTCTGCCTTGAGGCGGTTCCCTCCCCAGATTTTCTCATGCATTGGTGAATCTAAAAATAAAGGTTCCATTACTTCCTCCTGTATAGAGCAAAACGCCTTAAGATTATCTCTCAAAGCGATTTTACATATTTTGTTTATTTGTTTGTATGCTTGTCAGCTACGTCTTTAGCAAGTGCGAAGTTACCAAGTGTTGCAGAACCATTACCTGAAACAGCAGGTGTCACAATATACTCATTTACATCTGGTACTGGAAGGTAACCATTCAAAAGAGCTGTGAATTTTTCACGAACACGACGAAGCATGTGTTCTTGCCCCATAACACCGCCACCAAAGACGATAACTTCAGGACGGTAAAGGACTGTTGCTTGGACAGCCGCTTGAGCAATGTAGTAAGCTTGAACATCCCAAACTTCAGAGTGCTGATCAATCAATTCACCACGAATACCTGTACGGGCTTCAAGCGATGGTCCAGCAGCCAAACCTTCCAAACATCCACGGTGGAATGGACAAGTTCCATTAAATTCATTGGAAACATCATTTGGGTGAAGAGGTACATATACGTGACCAGCTTCAGTATGACCCATACCACCAATAAATTCACCATTTTGAATAGCACCAGCACCAATACCAGTCCCGATAGTGTAGTAAACTAGGCTTTTAACACCTTTACGAACAAGCGTTTCACCATAAGCAGATGAGTTAACATCAGTCGTAAAGTAGAAAGGAACATTAAACTCTTTAGCAATCAAGCCAAGAAGGTCAATATTTGACCAATGTGGTTTTGGTGTTGAAGTCACAAAACCATATGTTTCAGAGTTTGGATCAACATCAATTGGACCAAATGAACCAATAGCAATTCCAGCCAATTGGTCTTCATAACGTTTGAAAAATTCAATCGTACGATCAATTGTTTCATAAGGTGTTGTAGTTGGGAATTGGGTTTTTTCAACGACTTGGAATTTCTCATCACCAACAGCACAGACAAATTTTGTACCACCAGCTTCCAAGCTTCCGTAAAGTTTAGCCATATCTAAAGCTATCTCCTTCTGTGATCTATAAATAACTATCTTATACTATTATAAAGAAAAGCAGGATAAAAGACAATCTAAATGAGGCCTTATTTGACAAGGTACAGACTACTCTGCTTCATACTTTTCTTTATGAGACTTTTAACTAAAAAAGCCGAATTGACTTCGACTTTTCTAGCTTATTATTTAACTGCGATGAAGTCTGCACCTTCAGCAACTGATCCAGTTGCTACTGATGAAACATCTTCGAAGTCTGCAGTGTTTGTAACGATAACCATAGTTGTATCGTCAAGTCCTGCTTGAGTGATTACTGAGCTATCGAAGGTAGCCAAGACATCACCTTTTTTAACACGTTGATTTGCTTGAACTTTAGCATCAAACCCTTTACCGTCAAGTGAGACAGTGTCGATACCGATGTGGATAAGCACTTCAGCACCTTTATCAGATTTAAGGCCGTAAGCGTGACCTGTTGGGAAGGCGATTTGCACTTCACCATCAAATGGTGCAACCACTTGGTTACCTGAAGGTTTGATAGCGGCACCTTTACCCATAGCTCCTGATGAGAAGACTGGGTCATTGACATTTTCCAAAGCTACAACTTCACCTTTAAGTGGAGCAGCAATTGTTTCAGCTTGCAACGCAACTGGAGTTGAAGCTGCTGAGGCGATATCTTCAGCAACAACTTCTGTTTGAGCTTCAACCTCTTCCTCCTTGTATCCAAAGAGCCAAGTAAGAGCGAAACCAAGAGCAAGGGTAACAAGTACCATGATTACATACTTAAATACTTGACCGTTTAGGTAAAGAAGAGTACCAGGAACAATTGTTACACCAAATCCTGTACCAGCAAGGTTAAGGATTGACGCCAACCAACCACCGGCAGCACCTGCGATAAGACCCATGATAAATGGTTTACCGAAACGAAGGTTAACCCCGAAGATAGCTGGTTCAGTGATACCAAGTACCGCTGAAAGAGTTGCAGGGAAAGCAAGTGCTTTCAATTTAGCATCTTTAGTTTTCAAACCAACTGCAAGTGTCGCACCAGCTTGGGCAGTCATAGCAGCTGTGATGATTGCGTTAAGTGGGTCTTTACCTGTATTAGCAATAAGGTTAGCTTCAAGCAAGTTGAAGACGTGGTGAACCCCTGTAACGACGATAACTTGGTGAACTCCACCAAGGACAAGACCAGCAAGACCAAATGGCAAGTTAAGAATCCATTCTGTAGCAGCAAGAACATAGCTTTCAACAGTATGGAAGACAGGGCCAATGATAAAGAGGGCCAAAGCTGACATTACTGCGAAGACGATAAGGGGACGCAAGAGAAGGTCAAGAACATCTGGAACCCATTTACGAACCCATTGCTCGAACTTAGCACCAAGCAAACCTACGAAGAAGGCTGGAAGCACTGAGTTTTGGTAACCTACTACTGGAATAAAATCAAAGAAGTAGATTGGTTTAGCAGCACCTGATGCAACATCCCAAGCGTTAGGAAGGGCGTTGTTTACCATCATCAAACCAAGAACCAAACCAAGAAGTGGTGAACCACCAAAGACGTTAAAGGCTGACCAACAAATCAAGGCTGGGAAGTAGGCGAAGGCTGTATCTGTTAATACAACTGTGTATGTATAAAAGTTTGACGCTTGGAAAGCTTCAGAGCTTGTACCGAACAAACCAAGAACTGTATCGTTATTGATAGCTCCACGGATACCCATGAAAAGACCAGTCGCTACGATTGCTGGAAGCAATGGAACGAAAACGTCACCGAATGAACGGATAGCACGTTGGAACCAGTTACCTTGTTTAGCAGCTTCTGCTTTTTGTTCGTCTTTAGATGCTGTTGGAAGACCTTGAGCAACGACTTCGTCGTAAATCTTGTTAACAGTACCTGTACCAAAAATCATTTGGTATTGACCTGAGTTAAAGAAAGCACCTTGAACTTTTTCAATGTTCTCAGCCTTTTCTTTATTGATTTTGTTTTCATCTTTGACCATCACACGTAGACGAGTCGCACAGTGAGCAACACTGTTGACGTTTTCACGTCCACCGAGGGCATCGATGACTTCTTTTGCAATTTGTTTGTTATCCATTTGCAAAATTCTCCTTAATAAAATTTGGTATGAAAGCGTTTAGCTTTTCTTTACGATAACTATTTTAGCATCTTTCTGCCATATGTCAACCGTTTAGCATATTTTTTTATTTTTTGTTATAAATCGTTGATTTTTATAGGTAAAACGTTTACTATATTATTAACAAATAGATTAGGAGATTACTAAATATGAATCTACCAACAGAAGTTCGTTACCGTCCATACGCAGATTGGACAGACGAAGAAAAAACAAAGATTAGAGAAAATGTCGCTAAATCACCTTGGCGTGCAAGTTACCATATCGAACCAGAAACAGGGCTTCTTAATGATCCAAACGGTTTTTCTTACTTTAATGGTAAGTTCCAACTTTTCTACCAAAGTTGGCCATTTGGAGCTGCTCATGGTTTGAAACAATGGGTGCATACTGAAACTGAAGATTTGGTTCACTTTACAGAAACTGGTGTCAAACTCTTGCCAGACCATGAAAATGATAGCCACGGTGCCTACTCAGGTTCTGCTTATCAAATCGGTGATAAACTCTTTATCTTCTATACTGGGAACGTTCGTGATGAAAACTGGATTCGTGACCCACGTCAAATCGGCGCTTGGATGGATAAAGACGGCAAAATCGAAAAATTCGACAAGGTTCTTATTAAACAACCTGCTGACGCTACTGGGCACTTCCGTGACCCTCAAATCTTCGATTACAAGGGACAATTCTATGCTATCGTAGGTGCTCAAAACCACGATAAACAAGGTTTTATCAAACTTTACAAAGCTGTTGATAATGATGTCGAAAACTGGGTTGAAGTTGGAGACCTAGACTTTGGTGGTACTGGCTCAGAATACATGATTGAGTGTCCTAACCTTGTCTTTGTAGATACCAAACCTGTTCTTCTTTATAGCCCACAAGGTCTTGATAAAGCTGAACTTGACTATGGCAATATTTACCCTAATACTTATAAGATTTTCCAAGATTTCGACCCTGAGAAACCTGCCCTTGTTGATGGCACACCAATTATTAACTTGGACTATGGGTTCGAAGCTTATGCTACTCAAGGATTTAACACTCCTGATGGTCGTGCCCTTATTGTTAGCTGGATTGGTCTCCCAGACGTGGACTATCCAACTGACAAATACGACTATCAAGGTGCTATGAGCTTGGTTAAAGAATTATCTATCAAAGATGGTAAACTCTACCAATACCCAGTAGAAGCTATTACAAGCTTACGTGCTAGTCAAGAAGATTTCTCTGAAAAAACGGCAACAACTAACACTTACGAGCTTGAACTTAACTTTGAAGCTAACACTCAAACAGAACTTGTCCTCTTCGCAGACCAAGAAAGAAAGGGCTTGTCACTTACTGTTGATACTGAGAACGGAAAAGTTATCCTTGACCGTTCTAAAGCTGGTGAACAATATGCTACTGACTTTGGAACAAGTCGTGAATGTACACTTGATGCCGGTCAAGCTGCAACAGCAAACATCTTTGTAGATAACTCAATCGTTGAAATTTACTTCAACAAAGGTGAGAAAGTCTTCACTAGTCGTGTTTTCCCAAGTGCAGAACAAACTGGTATCAAAGTAACGTCAGGAAACGTTTCTGGACACTACTTCGACTTGAAATACTAAGGTGATTTATGGTCGCAAAGCTTACTGACGTTGCCGAACTGGCTGGTGTGAGCCCAACCACAGTTTCTCGCGTCATAAACAAAAAGGGCTACCTCTCACAAAAGACCATTGACAAAGTTCACGCTGCTATGCAAGAACTCAACTATAAACCAAATAATTTAGCTCGAGGCCTCCAAGGAAAGTCGGCCAAACTCGTTGGCTTGATTTTCCCAAATATTTCCAATGTATTTTATGCCGAACTTATTGAACGTCTTGAGGATGAACTCTTTAAGCAAGGCTATAAAACCATTATTTGTAATAGTGAGCATGATCCTAACAAGGAGAGAGACTATTTGGAGATGCTTGCCGCCAACCAATGTGACGGCATCATCTCGTCTAGTCACAATCTTGGTATTGAGGATTATGAGAAGGTTGAAGCTCCCATCGTTGCCTTCGACCGTAATCTCGCCCCAAAGATTCCTATTGTTTCGTCTGACAACTTTGAAGGTGGCAAGTTAGCCGCAAGAGCTATGGTCAAGGCTGGCTGTCAACGCATTGTCATGATTACAGGCTATGATAATTCGGATTCTCCAACAGGACTTCGTCAACTAGGTTTTAATTATGAATTGGACAAGAAAGGTATTATTTGTCCTGTTCCAAACGATTTGTCTCTCATGCGACGAGAATTAGAAATCAAATCTATTATCTCTCGTGAAAAACCAGATGGCATCTTTGTTTCGGACGATTTAACAGCTATCTTGGTTATGAAGATAGCTAGACAATTGGGACTTTCTATCCCAGATGACCTAAAAATCATCGGTTATGACGGTACCGCCTTTATCCGTCACTTCTACCCAGAGTTAGCAACTATCCAACAACCTTTGGATGAAATTGCTAAGCTTTGTGTCGAAATTCTTCTCAAGAAAATTAAAGGCAAAACAGTTAATCGTGATTATGTACTTCCAGTGAGTCTGATTGCTGGTGGCAGTATATAAATGAAAGTCGCAAGAAATCTCCGCTTGCGACTTTTTCTTGTTACATTTGTAGAAAAAAAGAAGTTGAAACAACGTTCAACTTCTTTTGCTTATGCTTCATCTGTCACAAACTGACTAAGTACACCATTAATGAACTTAGCAGATGTTTCATCAGAATATTTTTTAGCGATTTCAATGATTTCGTTAATAGCTACACGTCCTGGTGTTTCTTCAAATGACGTGATTTCATAAAGTCCCAAACGAAGGAGAGTACGATCTGTCACAATCAAACGTGAGAGGCTCCAACCCTCTTTCAACTTTTCTTCAATTTGACTATCAAGTTGGGCCAACTCTTCACGGACACCTGTTACTAGGCTAAGAAGAAAGGCTGGTACATCAACTTCAGTTTCTTCGTCAATTGGCTTGTCATAAGTGTAAGCGAAATGTGCTTGTTCCAGAGCTTCTCCACCAAATTCAAGGGCAAAAAGCGTTTGAAAAGCACGCTCACGAAGGTCACGACGTGAATCTTTAAAGATATTAGTCATTCAAAAAATCCTCGTTAAACAATTCAGCCAAGTCTGGTTTTTGTGACTTTTCAGTAACAATAGATTCAACGTGAACATTGACTTCTGAAATTGCCACTTCTGCCATATCATAGACAGCTGTTTTAACAGCCTTTTGAATTTCAATTGAAACCGCTGGTACGTTAACCCCATACTGAAGTGAGACGTAGATATCAGCATTTACAGTACCATCTTCTTCTGTTCGGAGGTAAACACCACGTCCCAAGCTTGTTTTGCTGAGACTATCCGTAACATTTTTATTTTGAAGGGCGTAAACACCTTCCACTTTAGTTGCAGCGATACCTGTAATCACTTCGAGCACGCGAGGGGCAATTACAATTTCACCGATATTTTCTGTAGTCATCGCATGTTTCCTTTCCGTTAGTTTGGAAAATAAAGCCTTCAAACCAGTGGTTTGAAAGACTTAGTTGGGCTTAGGCACGTGATACGTAAGTACCTTCAGCTGTGTTGATAACCAATTTTTGACCAGCTTCGATAAAGTCTGGAACGTTAACCACAAGACCAGTTTCAAGTGTTGCAGGTTTACCTGAACCTGTAACTGTTGCACCTTTGATTGATGGTTGTGTTTCAGTAACAGTCAATTCAACAGTTGTTGGCACTTGAACACCAATAACTTCTGTTCCGTAGAATTGGATTTTTACGTCTGAGTTTTCAAGGATAAATTTCAATTCTTCTTGAACGTTGGCTACTGGGATTTCATATTGGTCATATGTTTCAGTGTTCATGAAGTATGCAGTATCATCCATTTGGTACAAGTATTGTGCTGGTACTGTTTCGATGATTGCTTGTTCAAATTTTTCTTCTGGACGATAGCTAGTATCAAAAGTTGAACCTGAACGAACATCACGCAATTTCATACGCATGATTGTGTTACCTTTACCAGGTTTGTGGTGGCTAGCTTCAAGAACTTTGATCAATTTGCCATCGTTAGTTACGAAAGTCATACCCGCACGGAGTTTACTTGCTTCAATCATTATTAAATACCTCTTTGTAAAAAATTATTATCAGTTTATTTTACCATAAATGATAGCATGGCTCAAATGTTTTATAGATTCAAGCCCAATCCTCAGGCTTTTTTCAAAGAACAAACTAGTCATCCATTCCTAAGTGAACCTCTGGAACATCATGTTGCAAATAAGAAACGCCTTTTTGTTCCATCAATTCAATCGCAAAGGGATGGGGCCTATAATTGGCCTTGTATGTAATCTTAACAATACCAGCTTGCAAGAGAGCTTTGGTGCAGTTGATACAAGGAAAATGAGTCACATAAATCTCTGTATTTTTGGTAGAAATCCCCTCTTTGGCACATTGGATAAGGGCATTCATCTCTGCGTGTACCGTACGAATACAATGACCATCTTCCATATAGTGGCCTACTTCGTTACAGTTATCAGTCTCAGAAACTCCGCCGTTATAACCTGTAGCGATAATACGCTTGTCCTTGACTAAAACAGCTCCAACAAAGGCACGGTCACACGTAGAACGCTTAGAAATCAGCTCTGCATTAGCCATAAAATAATCTTGCCAAGATAAACGGTTTGGCATAAAGTATTCCTCCAAATCTTAGAGAACAATCAATTCCTTAGGCGCAAGGGTAATCAATTCACAACCATTTTCTGTGATAATGATGTCATCTTCGATACGAACACCGTATTTGTCAGCCAAATAAACACCTGGCTCGTCCGTCAAGACCATACCAGCTTCGATAGTCTCATCAGAGTTACCAAAGTAAGGAATCTCGTGAATGTCAAGACCGATACCATGTCCAATACCATGTGTAAAGTAGTCACCGTACCCCGCTTCGACAATAACATCACGCGCAACCTTATCATAGTCACGACGTGTCATACCAGCCTTAGCTGCGTCAATCAAGGCCTGGTTAGAACGTAGAACGATATCATAAATTTCACGCTCCTCATCAGTGGTGTCACCAATATGGATAGTACGAGTCATATCGCTAACGTAGTGGTTGTAGTAGCAACCAAAGTCCATCGTTAAGGTTTCACCAGATTGGATAACCTTTTCTGAAGCAACCCCATGAGGCATAGCAGAACGGTAACCTGAAGCAATGATAGACTCAAAGGAAACCCCTGAAGCTCCGTACTCACGCATACGGAAATCTAGGAAGTTTGCCACTTGTAGTTCTGTTGTTTGACCTGGTTTAATAAAATCAAGTACATCTGTAAAGGCACGGTCTGAGATAGAACAAGCCTTACGGATAGTTGCCAATTCTTTTTCGTCCTTGATCATACGCAACTCTTCCATGAAGTTGCTTTGTGGTGATAAAGTGTAGCCTTCAAAAATCGCTTGAAGACCTTGATAGTAAGCAAATGATACCTGATTATCAAATCCGATTGTTTCCAGTTTATCAGCCTCGATAATTTTAACAATATCCTTAAGTGGGTCCTTACTTTCGATAATATCAAAGCCATGCACGGATTGTTTGGCAATGAGGGTATAACGTGAATCGGTTAAGAAGAGGCGACGATTCTTAGTGATGAAGACAGTCGCATTTGTCCCCCAGAAATCTGTCAAATAATAAATATTGTTTTGTCCTGTCACCAACAAGGCATCAAGGCCTGATTGGGCAAGTTTGGCATCAAATCGTTCAAGTCTACGTTGCATTATGAATTACTCCTTTGGTATTTTAGGTTAATTATACCAAATTTTCAGATTTTAAAGGATTAAATTGACATTTTAGATTGTTTTTTTGAGGTCATAAAGAAAAAGCCAGATCAAACTCTGACTTTATTAGCATTACACAAAGGCTCGCTTTTCGTAGATAGTTGGCATAAAAAGGAGCAAAACCAAAGTCCAAACAAACAAAACAAAGGCTTCGCGAAGATTAAAGAACTCTTGACCACTAGTAAAGACTGCTCGCATAAAACTAAATGGCACATAAGTCATCAGCTTAGTCATGGTATCCCCTAAACTAGCCAAATAGAGTGTAAAGAAAGTCATTCCTGTTACTCCAAAATAAGCCGTTACAAAGGCCGTTAAGGTATTCTTCACAAACAAGACAAGCAAAGAGGAAATCATATAAATAAAGGCTCCATAGAGTAGAAAATCAATATAGATGTTTCTGATATAATCCCACAAATGAAAATCGACATGTTGCACAGAATACTTATAAAAAGCTAACTCTAAAACCAAAATAGTCGCGGCGACTATAGACAACACAAGGAAACTTAAGAGTTTTCGAAGAATGACCTCACATCCAGATAAGGAAGATACCCGAATCATATTAATTGTTCGATTCTGAAATTCTCGTCCAAGACTAGACACTGCTAGATAAGCAAAGACGATATCCACGATAAAGGAATAACTGGCAATAATCGCTGATGACCCAAGGTAAGCTCCCTTATAGCCATCACATAAGATTACAATTGCACCAATCAATGCTACCAATCCAAGACAAATAAAGACACTCCTTGTCACACATTCCTGCTTTAAAAATACCGTTCTCAATTTACTTTTCATTGAATAGCACCTCACTTAATCCTTCTTTTTCATAAGTAAAAGGAATCCCCTCCCGATCCATAACCTGCTTAACAGCTGCCAACCCTTTGACTAAGATGTCATGCTTTTGTCGTTCAAAAGATATACCATTTAATTTGAGTAGGGTCATTAATGACTTCAAACTTAAATCCTCAGTATAAATCTTATATTTGACATTATCACTGTCATCTAAGTAAATCAGCTTATGATTCTTCAACAAATAATTTTTCGTACAAACCTGTTCAAGATTAGACAGGATATGACTTGAGATAATAAAGGTTAGACCATGGTTTTTAGCTAACTTTTTAATTAATGTGAGGAGACTGTTGATTCCATTAGGATCCAAACCATTTGTAGGCTCATCAAGAAGGATGAGTTCATCTGAAGCAATTAAGGCGATAAACAAACCCACACGTTGCTTCATTCCCAAAGACAATTTGGAAGCTTTGCGTTTAAGATAGGCCGCCACCTCCAACTCGTCTTTATAACGGTCAATCAACGCGTAATCTTTACTGTACAATTTACAATAAAATTTAAGGTTAGCTTCAACAGTCATATTGGGATATAGGGCTGGAGCTTCAATCAAGGCTCCTACTGTTTTTGTTTTTAAGTCAATAATATCCTTGGGTCCTGCCAAGATACCTGAGACTAGTTTCATCAGGGTCGTCTTCCCTGCACCATTATTACCAATCAAACCAGCAATATCCCCCTTCTCTAACGTAAACGAGATATTATCCAAAACGGTTTGCTTTCCAAAACTATAGGTTAAGCCTTTCACCGCTAGTACTGTCATGTATTTACCTTTCTTTGTTTAAATAACTAGCCCAATCGCTTATGATACACGAAGAAATGACCTTAGACCAAGGCAGAGGAAATCATATTTGATAAATTCTTTTATTTCTCCAACTTAGAAAATAGTCTGTTAGATAAATTTCCCTAAAAGACTTATAAGCAGATCTGTTAGATTCCTAAAAACTTGCTTAATTTGAGACATTAGGCTAGTAACAGACCCTTCAGTATGATTAATTACATCCTTATCACTATCCTTGATAGTATCTTCAGAAGGGGACTCAGGTAAGGGATTTTCCACCTTCTCTACTACTTCTGTTCCCTCTGGTGTCTCTGTTTTCTCAGTTTCTTCCTTGAAAACAGCCTGATAAATAGCTTGGGCATCTGGAGCACTGCCAAGATAGCCAGAAACCAATTGACCATTTTTGAGACGAATGACACTTGGAGTCCCTGGAATTCCTAGCTTATCAAATAGTATTTTACGAGACTCACGGTCCAACTGATCTGAATCTGTATTGTAATAAAGAAGCTGACCATCAATCAGGGTATTGAAATCCTTCAAAACCGGAGAATTTTGACGACAATAGTAGCAGGTTGGCCGGCCAACATAAAGGATATGATCCCCGCTATCTTCAGTCAACATATTTGTGACATCACTATAAGAGACTGGCTTCAGGTTTTCAAGATTCTTTTCATAAGTTTCAACCGAAACCTCTTCGGACCTCACTTCTGTCTCAGCCACTCCTGTCTGTGATGATGGAAGAAGTGAATTTTCCTTTGTCTCACTATTAGATTCAGCCTTCTCAACCACTTGTTCGGAGGTTGTTTCGGAAGAAATCTGTACATTATCTACCTGACTATTCTCAACAAAATTATTGGATAATTCGATTGTAGATCCCTTAACATCTGGCTCATCCGCTGCTCCACTAAGCACTGCTAACTGGCAAGTACCTAAAACAAAACTCGCCATCAAAATAAATTGTATTTTCTTCATGTGTTCTCCTTATTTGTTTACTGTGTGACATCTTATCTTTTACCCATTAACAAAAGCAAGGGTACCATGACATTAATTACCATATTTCTCTCCTTTTTCTATTTAATTAGCACTTTAACAACTAGGTCCAAGCTATGAACTTCATTATAAGAGCTTAACAAGATAAAAAATAGTGACATAGATGTCACCATTCCATAGAATTAAAGATAAAAAGAAAAGGTTAAGTATATAAACTCAACCTGAGACTATAGCAATTAGCAGAGAAAATCATTTCTCCTTGTCCTTACCCGCTACCCTAAGCGCAAACAAAGAAAAAGCTAGCGAAAGTGTTGACCAGACGAGACAATGGTCAATAAAGGCAACGCCTTCGGTGAAACTTAACGTAGCATTTATGATCACAATAAATAGCCAGACAATCACGATAACAATGCTTAAGCTTCTAATAAGATTATTTTTCTGTTTATCCATATTCTTATTTTCCATATCTGGTCCTCATCTTAACTTCTAATCGCCATAAGGATATTTTCTTTTTAACCACCATCTGTCCCAACCCAATCGTTCAGGTAAGGTTTGAGGTCTAGATACAAAATCACCCCCTGTGACATTTTCTAAGGTTTCAGCAGTGAGCTCTTCGCCATATGCCTTAGTTCGCATTCTTATTTCTCCTTTCTTGTCAAAAATAAATACAGCAATAACTACTTGGACTATTCAAAGACTTGCTGTCTTTAAAACCTAGTGAGTTTAGCTACAATGTCATTATAAGTTCCTCTTTTTCAAAAAAATAGTGACATAGATGTCACTATCACTAAACACAAAAAGACAGGCCTTTATAAAACCTGTTCCAAAACTTGCTTATTTCTACGATGTCTTACAATAAGATAAAAAATAACTTCAAAAAGGAGGAAACTAAAATAAAATCCTATGACATAAAGCAAAGTTTCCCATTTATCTGTTGCTGATTGAAAATGGCCATGATGATCCACTGTACGAATGCTAATCAAAAGACAAATATCTAGAAATAGGGCTAGTAGAATGCCGTTAAAGCCTATGAAAAAACGCTTTTTAACCATAATACAACTCCTTTTTGTTTTTCTTAACTGTAGGATAGCAAGCTCAACTTAAATTAGCCTAAAGCAAAAAAAGACTCCGAGAGCCTTTTTCCTTTATTTCAATTTTTCTTTCAAATATTGTCCAGTGTAGCTTTCTGGAACAGCTGCTACCTCTTCTGGAGTCCCTGTAGCTACGATGGTACCTCCACCGACACCGCCTTCAGGACCCAAATCAATGATATGGTCTGCTGTCTTTATAACATCCAGATTGTGCTCGATTACGAGAACAGTGTTCCCATCGTCCGCAAAACGCTGCAACACCTTCAAGAGACGCGCAATGTCATCTGTATGAAGACCTGTCGTAGGTTCATCTAGAATATAGAAAGACTTCCCTGTAGAGCGTTTGTGCAACTCACTAGCTAGCTTCATACGTTGGGCTTCACCACCTGAGAGGGTTGTTGCTGGTTGTCCCAGGGTCACATACCCAAGTCCTACATCCTTGATAGTCTGTACCTTACGAGCAATCTTAGGAATAGCCGCAAAGAAGTCAACTGCGTCATCAACTGTCATATCCAGAATCTCCGCAATATTTTTTCCTTTATAACGAACTTCTAAGGTTTCTGAATTATAGCGTGTGCCATGGCAAACCTCACAAGGAACATAAACATCAGGTAGGAAGTGCATCTCAATCTTGATAATACCATCACCAGAGCAGGCTTCACAACGGCCACCCTTGACATTGAAAGAGAAACGCCCCTTCTTATAACCTCGAATCTTGGCCTCATTGGTTTGAGCAAACAGATCACGAATATCGTCAAAGACGCCTGTGTAAGTCGCTGGATTAGAACGAGGTGTACGCCCAATTGGACTTTGGTCAATATCAATCAAACGCTCGATATGCTCGATTCCTGTCACTGATTTGTGTTTACCTGGCTTCTCACTATTACGATTAAGCTCTTGGGCAATTTTTTTCTTGAGAATTCCGTTAACCAAAGTCGATTTTCCCGAACCAGAAACACCTGTGACTGCAATCAACTTTCCAAGTGGAAACTTGACAGACACATTCTTAAGGTTATTTTCGCTAGCTCCTGTAACCTCGATAAAACGACCATTACCTACACGACGTTCCGTCGGTACAGGAATTGATTTAGCACCTGACAAATATTGCCCGGTGATTGATTTCTTATTCTTAGCCACTTCCTCTGGAGTTCCCGAAGCCATGATTTGCCCACCAAAGGCACCAGCACCAGGTCCCACATCGATAAGCCAGTCAGCCTCACGCATGGTATCTTCATCATGCTCCACCACAATCAAGGTATTGCCAAGGTCACGCATCTTTTTAAGACTTGAAATCAAGCGATCATTGTCACGCTGATGAAGCCCAATAGAAGGCTCATCCAACACATATAGGACTCCAGAAAGATTAGAGCCAATCTGTGTCGCCAAACGGATACGCTGACTCTCACCACCTGAAAGAGTTCCAGCCATACGAGAGAGAGTCAAATAATTAAGACCTACATTATTTAGGAAAGTCAAGCGATCCTTGATTTCCTTAACAATTGGACGAGCGATCACTCCCTCGTTTTCACCTAATTCAAGGTTATCGATTTCCTTAAGATGATCTGAAATAGACAAATCAGAGATTTGACCAATATTGAGGCCATTCTCACCACCAACACGAACCGAGAGTGCCGCTTCGTTAAGACGATAGCCATGACAAGTTGGACATGACAGCTCATTCATATAACCTCGCATGACATTGCGAGTGAAATCACTATTGGTCTCGTGGTAGCGACGATTGATATTAGTCACAACCCCTTCGAAAGGAATGTCAATATCACGCACTCCACCAAAATCATTAACATAATGGAAATGGAATTCACGATCCCCAGATCCGTAGAGAATCAAATCTTGTTCTTCTTTTTTAAGATCTTCAAATGGCGTATCCATATCCACGCCGAACTGCTCCATAGCCTGCTCAAGCATAGCTGGATAATAGTTGGACGAAATAGGATTCCAAGGCGCCAGAGCACCTTCACGCAAGGTCTTACTAGCATCAGGGATAACCAAATCCATATCAACTTCCAGTTTATTACCCAAACCATCACAGGTCGGACAAGAGCCAAATGGCGCATTGAATGAAAAGAGACGAGGCTCCAACTCTGGCACTGTGAAGCCACAAACCGGACAAGAATAATGTTCTGAGTAAAGCAGTTCATTATCATCCATGGTATCCACAATCAAGTAGCCATCTGCTAAACGTAGGGCCGCCTCCACCGAATCAAAGAGACGACTACGGATACCATCCTTATTCACCAAGCGGTCTACAACTACTTCTATATTATGCATTTTAGACTTAGACAACTCTGGCACTTCTGTGACATCGTAAATCTCACCATCTACACGAACACGAACATAACCGTCCTTTTGTACACGCTCAAAAACGGCCTTGTGTTGCCCTTTTCTACGACGAACAATCGGCGCTAAAATCTGCATACGCGTACGCTCAGGAAGAGCTAGAACCTCGTCCACAATCTGTTCCACAGAGGATGACTGAATGGCCCCATGACCATTAGGACAATAAGGAACACCCACACGGGCATAAAGAAGACGAAGATAGTCATTAATCTCCGTTGCTGTCCCTACAGTCGAACGAGGGTTTTTGCTTGTTGTTTTCTGATCAATGGAGATGGCAGGACTCAAACCATCAATCGAGTCCACATCAGGTTTCTCCATATTACCCAAAAACTGACGGGCATAAGCCGAGAGACTTTCAACATAACGACGTTGCCCCTCTGCATAGATGGTATCAAAGGCCAAGGAAGACTTCCCAGAACCTGACAAACCCGTAACCACTACCAGTTTATCACGTGGAATCTCCACATCGATATTTTTTAAATTGTGAGCTCTTGCTCCATGAATCACTAACTTATCTTGCATATTTTAAGAGGCCCTAACCCAGAAGCTACGGCCACTCCTTTCTACAGACGGAGGGAAAATCCATCCCGACTTTCTCTCATATTATAACAAAATTTCAATTTATCCAGCCCAAAAATGTTTCAAATGTAGTATAATATTGGAGTGTCTAAAAAAGGCAAGGAACATCGTCCCAAGCCTCATTTGACATCACTAAAAAAAGCTAAGAGCGGTGTTTGTTTTACTTAAAAGCGATTGTAAAAATCCTTTTATAATCAAGACGCTAGCGCTTACCTAATGACAAAGGAGGGGTTCCCATTGAAACAAATGTTCTTATCCACCGGAAAAGAATTCAAAGAAATTGAAACATTCGAGCCTGGTGCTTGGATTCATTTGGTGAACCCTTCCCAAGAAGAAGCCATGAAGGTCGCAGAACGTTTTAACATTGATATTCAAGACCTCCGTGCCCCTCTGGACGTGGAAGAAACATCACGTATCGATGTCGAAGATGACTACACCCTGATTCTGGTCGACGTCCCAACCCAAGAAGAGCGTAATAACAAAAGCTACTACGTCACTATTCCATTGGGTATCATCGTTACCGATGAGGTGGTTGTTACAACCTGTCTCGAGGACATCAGCCTCATGGACAACTTCCTCAACCACCGTGTACGTAACTTCTACACCTTTATGAAGACCCGTTTTGTCTTTCAGATTCTCTATCGCAATGCTCAACTCTTCCTAACCGCCCTACGTTCTATCGACCGTCAGAGCGATAAATTGGAAGCTCAGTTGGAAAATGCGACTAAAAACGAGCACTTGATTGACATGATGGAATTGGAAAAATCCATTGTCTATCTAAAAGCCTCACTTAAGATGAATGAGCGAATTGTCAAAAAGCTAACAGGTAACGCCTCTAGCTTGAAGAAATACATCGAGGACGAGGATCTCTTGGAAGATACACTGGTCGAAACCCAACAGGCCATTGAGATGGCAGGTATCTATGAAAATGTCTTGAATGCCATGGCTGAAACCTCTGCTTCTATCATCGGCAACAACCAGAACACTATCATGAAGACACTCGCTCTCATGACTATGGCTCTGGACATCCCAACCGTTATCTTCTCCGCCTACGGCATGAACTTTAAAAATAATTCTATGCCTCTAAACGATTTAGATAATGCTTTTTGGGTTATCTTTTTCATCGCAGCCTTTGGGTCATCCTGCGTTGTTATCTACTTTATCAGGAAAAAATGGTTCTAACATAGAGCCTCTTCTTTTCCCTAAACTACAAAACTAAAAAATAATACTATTTATCGAAAGGTCATCTCATGGACATCCAAAAACTCACCAAGAAAAACCAAGAATTTATCCACATCGCAACCAACCAACTCATCAAAGATGGTAAATCAGACCAAGAAATCAAAGATATCCTTGGCGATATTATTCCTGAACTTATCGAAAACCAGAAAAAAGGAATCACAGGACGTGGACTCCTTGGTGCTCCAACTGTTTGGGCAGCTAGCTTCTCCCCTGAAAAACACCAACAACCTGAAACTGGTAAACCTAACAAAGAAGTACCAGAAACAGATAAAACACCTTGGAAAATGTGGCTTGATACCTCACTCTTCCTTCTAGCCATCGTTGCAATCATGAACGCAATCTTTGGTTTCTCAGGCACACAAACCAGCTACGGTCTCACAACCCTTCTTTCAGTGTCATTCATTGGCGGTCTTGCTATGTATACCCCTTACCACTACATCTACCGTCACAATAACAAACCAAAAGAAGAACGTCCAAAATGGTGGTTCAGCATGACCATCATCACTCTCTCTTTTATTGCATGGTTTGCTCTATTTAGTCTTACAGCCCTTCTTCCAAGCTACCTCAACCCTGGTCTTTCACCAATTGTAATCCTTATCATTGGTGTCATCGCTGGTGTTGCCAAATACTTCTTCAAACGTCACTACAACGTTCAAAGTACTTACGCACCTGCATCTTAATCAATCTCATCCCTAAGCACCCAGAAGGGTGCTTTTTTACGTCAGAAATCTTGACACAGTTGGTTGTTCTATACTAAAATGTTAAAGTTAATAGACAAAAGAAAGAAATCCAATAGATGCGTATCAAATTCCCTCTACTAATCATTGCTTGCTGCCTACTACTTATGGCTTGTGGCCACAAGAATACTCAGAAAAACCATCAAGCTTACTATAGTTTTAACAATGTGACGACTTCCACTCAGGAAAAACAGCTGGCAAAAGCCTTAAAAAGCAAGGGCATCCCGACAAAAGACTGGGACAATCTAGCCCCTTATATTGCTCGTTACAATCAGGAAAATACAAACCTCCAACCTGTTGTCAAAAAATGGACCCAAAGTAAAATCGGCAAGGATCAAAATCAATTCGTCACCTTCCTTAATGAAAAAACTTTCGAAGATAACAAATCACATTTTACTGATGACTTAAACTGCCGACGAACATCGTTCCTCCTTCTTCATGATCTTATTACAAGTTCAGAGGACCTCACCAAATTGGACCTCCCCCTTCAAAACGAATTTATAAATCTTAAGTCACGCCACAAAGAGCTAACTGCCAAGGATCAAGCTCTCTATAGTCTCCTCTTTGGGGATAATATCAGCTACCAGTCTACGGGTGACCTCCTTAAAGCTTGGAAAAAAGCTGGACTCAAGTTCCCAGAAAAGGTTAAACTCCTCTCTGTCTTTCAAAATAGCCCTGGTGATGTCAGCAATTTCCACACGGCTATAGCTTACGAAAAAGACAGCAGTATCTATGTCTTTGAAAAACAGGACCCTACACTTCCTTACAGGTGGAGCCGCTTCAATAATTGGGCGGACATCAAAACACACTGGTTAACAAACCGCTTCAATGTCTTCAAAGATAATGTCGATATCCTCGTTAACGACCAAAAATTTGATGATTTCTTAGAAAACACACTCTATATACCACAAAACAACCAACTAGCTCCTCAAGATAAATGAGAAGACCAGTTGGTTTTTCTTTTTCCCCTAAAGTATAAAATAAAACTCAGCACACAAGCCTAAAAAGAAAAAAAACCACAAAATCAAGGCAGAAAAAAACACCCTCAGTCGAGGGCATTATTTTTAGTCTTCGTTTACGTAAGGCATAAGTGCCATAACGCGAGCGCGTTTAATCGCTGTTGTTACTTTACGTTGGTTTTTAGCTGAAGTTCCTGTTACACGACGTGGAAGAATTTTACCACGTTCTGAAACGAAACGGCTAAGAAGCTCAGTATCTTTGTAATCAACATATTCGATTTTGTTAGCTGCGATGTAATCAACTTTTTTACGGCGTTTGAATCCGCCACGACGTTGTTGAGCCATGTTTATTTCTCCTTTATATATTTAATTCGTTTTGTCCATTCTTAGAATGGGAGATCGTCATCTGAAATATCCATTGGATTTGAATTACCAAATGGACTCTCGTCACGACCGAAGTTTGGTGTAGATTGTGCAGGTTGTGATCCACCAAATGAACCACCAGTTGAAGCTCCCCCACCGAATGAATTTGAATTATCAAATCCTCCAGCGTTGTAAGAACCACCACTGTGACCTTCACGTGCCGCACGGCTTTCCAACATTTGGAAATTATCAGCGACAACTTCAGTTACGTAAACACGTTGACCTTGTTGATTTTCATAGTTACGAGTCTGAATACGACCTGTAATTCCAATCAATGCGCCTTTCTTAGCCCAGTTAGCCAAATTTTCAGCTTGCTGGCGCCAGATAACACAGTTAATAAAGTCAGTTTCACGTTCACCATTAGCACCCTTGAAGTTACGATTAACTGCAAGACTGAATGTAGCAACTGCAACATTACTTGGTGTATAACGAAGTTCCGCATCACGGGTCATGCGACCAACGAGTACGACATTATTAATCATAATCTACCTTCTTACGCGTCAAGTTTAACGATCATGTGACGAAGAATGTCACCGTTGATTTTTGAAAGACGGTCAAACTCGTTAAGAGCAAAATCGTTATCAGATTCAACGTTAACAACGTGGTAAAGTCCTTCACGGAAATCTTGGATTTCGTATGCAAGACGACGTTTTTCCCAATCTTTTGATTCAACAACAGTTGCACCGTTGTCAGTCAAGATAGAATCGAAACGTGCTACCAAAGCGTTTTTAGCTTCTTCTTCAATGTTTGGACGAATGATATAAAGAATTTCGTATTTAGCCATTGATATTTTCCTCCTCTTTTGGTCTAATGACTCATGGTCTTTCGCCACGAGTAAGTGAGGTGCACTCACAAGATATAATTCTACCAAAGTTTGGAGGATAATGCAAGGAAAAAGTAAAGAGTTAGAAATTTGAATCTCTCAGAAAAAAATTAAGCCCTATGCGTTATCTTTTCTCTGACTAAACTTCATGCTAAAATAAGAGAATGCTTTATCATAAAAAGAAATTAGGGGAAAAACTAGGGCTTCCAACCTTTAACCACTACTATAATATCCCTATTACCTCCCTAGAATATGATTTTCAAAACCTAGGTCCGAGTGATGCCTACATTATCACTTTCAAACAGGACAACAACCTTTTTGTTGTCGATATGACACATCAGCTTGGTCACACCAGTCATTTCGATACTGTCTCTCTCTTTAAAAAAGACAATCTCCTATCAGGTATCGCTGCTGTCCCTTTAGCTGCTGTCCACAGCATTCAAATCTTGAGTTTTCCAGACGAGTTATACTCTCTGGATTCTAGCCAGCATCTTAAAAATCTGGTCGCTCTTTACTACAAGGATGCTGAAATCATGCGCTACCTCAAGACGACTAAAAATATCGGTGATCAGGTGACAAGATATCAATTAGAGGCTAATCGACTAGAAAGACAAGGTAAGAGTTTTGACTTCTTCAAGTACGTCAGCCGTGGCAAAATACGAGAAGAAGACGGTCTATCGGAAGTGTCTAGCAAGGACTACGACTTCATTCCTGATTTTCACCCCTTCTTAACCTCACCAAGAAGCCAGCAGGTTTTAAGCGTACCAGTAACCTACTTTGATGACAAAACGAAACAGACCGCCAAAATAGACATCATGGGGTGGTATATCAAGGACCAGCAACTTAAGATTCGTTGGAAACCCAAGTACATGCGCAAACGTCGATGGCGCTCATCACGTATCTCAGTTGATATCGTGACCGACAACTACTTCTTCCAAGGACAAATCTATAGAGACAGTAGTGCCCCCATATTTCTGAACAACCTAAACTTCGATAGTAAAATCCCTAAGAGTTTCCTACCGCATCTTAAAAATCAATACCAAATCTTTATGACTCTAGTAAAAGAACAAAAAAGGCTTGCTCTCCTACGGAAGGTTCGGTTGAACAAAAAGGACTAAGAGTCTCTCACTAAAATCCACTAATATTCAACATATCAAAAAGCTCATTCTTACACGCTAGAATGAGCTTTTAAGATTCTTCAATTGTCATTAGAACATCCTTTTGGAATTTTGTAAAAAATATTTTCATAAGGAGGAGTCATTGTGTGTCACCATTTTTATACCTAGCAATCATAGATTACCTCCATCAACTTACAAACAACTTTCAAGCATTGTAAATTTTCTATTACATCGGTATCACTCCCTAAGCTATTTTATGCAATAACTTGAAGTGTCTCCATTTTTATAACGTCCTAAATTCATCATCATAGTAATCACCTCTGATTCATATGATTTGAGACCTATCTCCCCATTGACCACTCAATGAGGTTTACTTGTCGCCGTTCTTATAACGACTTACATCAAACATCAACATAAGCGTCACCTCGGTACTTTGTTACAAGATTTAAGCATTTAACTTTTGTCGATAGATTACTCATTTGGCATCGGTATCACTCCTTAAGCTATTTTACGCAACAGCTTAAGTGTCTCCATTTTTATACCTACTAACATTTCTCATGAGCTTTACCTCACTTTTTGACGTTAATCTTGAGTTTAGCTTTCGATTTCTGGTGGTATCACTCCCTTGTAGCTATTCTATGCAACATTATTAATCGCCGTTTTTATACCTACTCATATTTTTCATGAACTCACCTCGTTCATCTTAAGAATATAGGGTTTACGTTTCGTGTGGCATGGGTATCACTCCTTAGGTTATTTTACGCAACAACCTATGTGTCTCCATTTTTATACCTACTAACATTTCTCATGAGCTTTACCTCACTTTTCTTAAGTTAACAGATTTGAGTTTGGCTTTCGACTTCTGGTGGTATCACTCCCTTGTAGCTATTTTATGCGACTGAATTAATCTCCGTTCTTGTAACGCCCTACTGTCATGCGGTCACGCTCCTCAGAGATGATTGGTAAAGTTATTTGTTTTGCCTACTGTTTTGTTTAGAGATCTCAGTCTCCGTTTTTGTACCTTGAAATATTTACTCTCACCATGGCTCTTACCTCCTTGATGAATCCTTATCTTCTTTACACTTTTAGTATAGTGTAAACGCTTACTTTTGTCAATCCTTTTGTCGGAAAAACGCATAATTTTTTGAAAAAAGATTTCTTTGCTACAATAGAGACATGTTAGATTTAAAAGAATACGGCATTGTCATGTGGGATGCTGAGAAAATCGCGTCTTTTCGTCGCACCCTCCTGGACTGGTACGATCGAGAGAAACGAGACCTCCCCTGGCGTAGGACTAGAAACCCATACTATATCTGGGTCAGTGAAATCATGCTACAACAAACCCAGGTTCAGACTGTCATTCCCTATTACGAGCGCTTTTTAGACTGGTTCCCAACAGTTAATGATTTGGCCGAAGCCCCAGAAGAGAAGCTTCTCAAAGCTTGGGAGGGGCTAGGTTACTATTCACGTGTCCGAAACATGCAAAAGGCTGCGCAACAAATCATGAATGACTTTGATGGCCAGTTTCCAGATACTTATGAAAACATTGCCAAACTCAAGGGCATCGGACCCTATACTGCTGGTGCTATTTCTAGCATCGCCTTTGGGCTCCCAGAACCCGCTGTTGATGGTAATGTTATGCGAGTCATGGCTCGTCTCTTTGAGGTTAACTACGATATCGGAGACGCCAAAAATCGTAAGATTTTCCAAGCAATTATGGACATTTTGATTGACCCTGACCGTCCAGGTGACTTTAATCAGGCGCTTATGGACCTTGGAACTGATATCGAATCAGCTAAAAATCCGAGACCAGACGAAAGCCCAATTCGCTTTTTCTGTGCAGCCTATCTCAACGGAACTTATGATAAATACCCCATAAAATTACCTAAGAAGAAGCCTAAACCTATGCAAATTCAGGCTTTTATTATCAGAAATGCAAAGGGTGAATTTCTGCTCGAAAAAAATATCGAGGGTCGTCTGCTAGGTGGTTTCTGGTCCTTCCCTATCATGGAAACGGACTTTATTAGCCAACAACTCAGCCTTTTTGAAAAAGATGATAGTATTCTCGAGACAGTCTCTCAAAAGGCTATTTTTGAGGAAAATTATGCCCTCAAACCAGAGTGGACGAGCAGTTATTTTACACCTGTAAAACATACCTTCAGCCACCAAAAATGGACCATCGAGATGGTAGAAGGTAGCGTTAATGACGACAAACTCACTACCGATAAGGAGCTATGCTGGGTAGCGGCTGAGGACTTCGACCAGTTCCCAATGGCCACACCACAGAAGAAAATGATTAAAACTTATAAAGACAGCAAAAAAGGATAGCATTGAGTGCTACCCTTTTTCTTATGCATCAAGTTTATTGTGCTTCCGACCACGCAAAGCAAGGTATACCTTTGAAAGAACTACTCCCAGAAAGATATAAAACAATTCCAAATAAGTCACATTTTTTGACATCAAAAATTCAATCATAATACGACACTCCTTTTTAGTAAGAACTCCTGTCTCTGTTCTCAGTTATGCTTCTATTATAGGTAAGAGGGTCAATAAAAAATAGTGACATAAATGTCACTATAGAGAAAACAAAAAAGCCAAAACATTTAAGTTTCAGCTTGGGAATTATTAGTCTACTTTGTAGAAGAAATAACTATCGTCTGTGGTGCCATAAAGCGACTGCCCACCCCAGATACGATCCTTACTTTTATCTGACTGATCATCGGCTTTCTCATTTGGCGATGACATTACAGAACCAGTCAAAGATACTCCTTTGGGTAAAAATGCTAATGTTCCACCACCAGGACCAACTTCTTTTGGCACAAGTCCTGCTTTAAAAAAGCCATCAGTAATTTTACCATATTCAATTGCTACCTTTGCCGTATACAATCCTATAAATTGGAATTAATTTACTTCATTGTCTCTTTCTTTTTTCTACATTTATACACAATAAAATGGACTATACAAAATATAACGAACATAGACGTGAAATTTATCCAGATATCCATATACGCGGACTGAGCTAAATTTTCTCTAAAGCTCGTAGACCATACATAAAAAAATGCAAGCAAAACTGTCGGTATGTACGAAACTGCATATCTTAGAACCATAGGCTTTATAATCAGCTCTGTAACAAGAGCATATGCCACTACACCTATTAAAACTATGATTGCTCTGTCTATTTCGTGCCAGTTTCCACTCGGATCCTCATATATTCCGTTATATAAATACAAAATGCTGTTTAGCACCGTTACAAATGTATATAAAACCGTATATGCGAAAATCAAATTCTTATATTTATCCTTTTTCATTGCACTACTACTCCAGAAATTCAAATTTGTTTATCTAATTATAAAATAAAGGTTAACGATTAATCAATTTAATTATATAACTAAAATTAGAAATGTTTATTCCAAATTTATTTGAGAGCTGTTCTAAGTTATTCCTTCCTTTCTAAGTTCATAGATTAGAACTTGTAACTTGCTCTTCGGATGAAAGCCTCTGCTACCGGCCAAGGCTTAAAAAACCACCGAATAGTTCCACTTCAGCACCACCTTTGCTAGCTGACCCGACTAGCAAGTCTCATTAGTATATTAGCTACTGGTCGGGAACCCCTATCTAATATAGCACTTTAGGGGGACTTTTTTGATACATCGTTAAAAACTTTTCGGAACCACTAGCATATCTGGTGGTTTTCAATAGACAAAAAAGCCGGACCTCAGTCCAGCTTTCATCTGTCTATTTCTATTTAGTCATAAAGTAGGTGATGATCACCAATACTGCCACGATAGCTAGGACAACGGCCAGAAATCCTAGCATGTAGCGCAAGAGAAAATAGGTAAATGGAAAATTTTCTTTCATGTTTTACTTTGCCTCATACCATGTGCGGCCATCATTCTCATCTGCAATGAGAGGGACAGCGAGTTCAACTGCAGCTTCCATGGTTTCTTTAACCAAGGCTTTCATCGCTACAAGTTCGTCGTTTGGCACCTCAAGGACGATTTCATCGTGCACCTGTAGGAGCATCTTAGTTTTATAGCCACCTTCTACCAGAGCCTTGTCTAGGTTAATCATAGCAATCTTGAGGATATCAGCGGCACTTCCTTGGATAGGAGAGTTGATAGCTGTACGCTCTGCGAAGTTGCGGACGTTAAAGTTACGAGAATTAATATCTGGCAACTCACGACGGCGGTGAAAGAGAGTTTCTACGTAGCCCTTATCCTTGGCTTCACGAACCACATTATCCATATAGGCCTTGATACCAGGATAACGTTCAAAGTAGGTGTCGATATACTCCTTGGCCTTCTTACGGCTAATGCCAAGGTTGTTAGAAAGACCAAAATCAGAAATTCCATAAACAATCCCGAAGTTAACAGCCTTTGCATTACGACGGTCGTTAGGTGTGACATCCTCTGGCTTTTCAATGCCAAAGACACGCATGGCTGTAGAGGTATGGATATCTGCCCCCTCTTTAAAAGCTGCAATCAAATGCTCATCTCCCGAAATATGAGCCAGCACGCGCAACTCAATCTGTGAGTAATCCGAGCTTAAAAGCACTGCGTCCTCAGTCGATGGGACAAAGGCCTTACGGATGAGACGACCTTGCTCCAAGCGAACAGGAATATTTTGCAAGTTGGGATCCACTGATGACAAACGACCTGTCTGAGTTAAATCTTGCACATAACGGGTATGGATTTTACCATCCTCAAGGATATAATCCTGAAGCCCCAAGACATAGGTAGACTGAAGCTTAGTGATTTGGCGGTACTCCAAAATCTTAGCTACGATTGGAGCAATTGGTGCTAATCGTTCAAGGACATCCACAGCTGTTGAGTAACCTGTCTTGGTTTTCTTAGTGTATTCCAAAGGTAGACCCATCTTTTCAAAGAGGATAACACCCAACTGTTTAGGCGAGTTAATATTGAACTCTTCACCCGCCATTTCGTAGATTTCTTGGGTCAATTTGTCAATGACCACTTGGTTTTCCACTGCCATCTCGTTAAGGGTTTGTCCCTTGACCTTGATACCAGCGATTTCCATCTTAGCTAGCACATTTGCCAGTGGTAACTCCATGTCAAAGAGAAGCTCTGATTGACCGTGTTCAGCCAACTTTTCTAGCATGACCTGTTTAGCGACCTGAAGGACCTTGACTTTTTTAGCCAGGTGGCTAAGTAAGACCTCTTTTTCAGGAACCGCACGCTTAGCTCCCTTGCCATAGACCACTTCATCTGTTTCCAACGGTAGGTCCGTATAGAGACGGGCAATGGTTGACAATTCATTGTCTTCAACGGTTGAGAGCAGATACTTGGCCAGACGTGCATCAAAATTAGCCGTCGGCAAGTCAATCCCTAAATGGCTCAAAAGGACCTTACTACGCTTGAAATCGTAGATATTAACAGCTTTTGAAAGAGCTGCCTGGAATGCCTCTGATTTGAGTAGGTCAGTATCTGTAGACGCATAAATCTGCTTGTCATTCCCCCAAGCAAAACCGATGATAGGTTCTGTGTGATAATTGTCACCGAGGATTTCAAAATAGAAAAAATCATCAGAGCTAAAGTGAGCTTCTGTCACTTGACTAGGCTCTGCATAGGCCACATCAAAATCTTGTGGCATAGCCTCTCCACCTAGGGCATTTTTAAACTGAACAAAGCCCATCTCGTCATAAAAGGCTGCCAATTTTTCAAGGTCAGGTCCCACAAAAGCCGTATCATCTAAGCCAATTTCAATAGGAGACTGGGTATCAATGGTCGCCAGAGTTTTAGAAAGGAAGGCTTGCTCCTTATCATTGATGAGATTTTCCTTCATCTTGGACTTCTTCATCTCATCAATATGCTCATAGATACCTTCAAGGGAACCGTGTTCCAAGAGGAGCTTGAGACCAGTCTTTTCACCAATCTTAGTAACCCCTGGAATATTATCGGACTTATCACCCATGAGAGCCTTAAGGTCGATGAATTGCGCAGGGGTAATCCCCATTTTCTCCATGAGGTAGTCAGGTGTGAAGGCCTCAAACTCAGCCACACCTTTCTTCGAAATTTCAACGACAGTATTTTCGTCAGTCAGCTGAATCAAGTCTTTATCCCCAGAGACAACAGTAATTTGATAGTCCTCACTGGTATTTTCAGCCATCTTAGCCAAGGTACCGATAATGTCGTCTGCCTCGTACTGAGCCAAGTCATAATAGGCGATACCACGTGCAGCCAACATCTCACGGATATAAGGGAACTGCTCACGGAATTCCTCTGGAGTCTTGGCACGACCAGCCTTATAGTCCGCAAACATCTCTGTACGGAAAGTTGTTTTACCAGCATCAAAGGCTACCAAGATATGAGTCGGTTGGATACGCTCAAGCAGGTTGTCCAACATGAGGTGGAAGCCATAAATGGCGTTGGTATGAAGGCCATTATTGTTACGAAAACGGTCAATTTGATTATAAAGTGCGAAAAAGGCACGAAAGGCAACGGATGAACCGTCGATTAGGAGTAATTTTTTCTGATTAGTCATAGGTTTATTATAGCATAGATGAGAGCATTGGTTTTAATTGAAAATCTCTTATTTTAGGGAGACTCTTTTGTAAAAATAGCTAGTCAACATCTGATGACAAAAGTCCGCCCATAAAACGACCTCAGGCATTTCCCACCTCCACGCCCCATAGGCAAATGTGCTATAATAGAAGCTATGAACACAAAGATTTTAGACCAATTAGAATTTAACAAGGTCAAGGACCAGTTCACAGAATACCTGCAGACCGAACAGGCTCAGGCGGAGTTACGTAACTTGGTGCCTATGACCAATCCAGAAAGAATTCAAAATCAATTTACAGAAATTCAAGAAATGGCAGAGATTTTCGTAGAGCACCATAGCTTTGCCATTGGTAGCTTGCGAGATATTTCTGAGCCCTTGCGTCGCTTGGAACTGGATGCTGACCTCAACATCCAGGAACTCATTGCCATCAAGAAGGTGCTGCAAGCTTCAGCTGACCTTGGTCGCTTCTACGCTGACCTTGAAAATGTTGAGCTCGTCGCTCTCAAACGTCTTTTCGAAAAGATTGAAGCCTTCCCAAGTCTACAAGGTAGCCTTCAAAGTATCAATGATGGTGGTTTTATTGAGCATTTTGCTAGCCCTGAGTTGCAGAATATCCGTCGTCAACTCAAATCTTGCGATGATGCCATTCGCCAGACCTTGCAAGACATTCTCAAGAAATCTGGCCACATGTTGGCTGAGAGTTTGATTGCTAGTCGTAATGGTCGTTCAGTGCTGCCTGTCAAAAATACCTACCGTAACCGTATTACTGGGGTTGTGCATGACATCTCAAGCTCTGGAAACACAGTGTATATCGAGCCACGCGCCGTTATACAGCTTAACGAAGAAATTACACAATTACGTGCAGACGAACGCCATGAGATGGCCCGTATCCTGCATGAACTATCTGATCAACTCCGTCCTCAAGCTGCTGCTATCGCCAACAACGCTTGGATTTTGGGCCACATGGACTTCATTCGAGGAAAATACCTCTATCTCCAAGATAAGAAGGCGGTTATTCCAAAGATTAGTGACAACCAAACACTCCAACTGCTTAACGTTCGTCACCCTCTCTTGATCAACCCAGTAGCCAACGATTTACGCTTTGATGAGGACCTCACAGCCATTGTCATCACCGGTCCCAATACCGGTGGTAAAACGGTCATGCTTAAAACTCTAGGATTAGCACAACTGATGGCTCAATCTGGTCTTCCAATTTTGGCTGATAAGGGCAGTCGTGTGGCCATTTTCCAAGAGATTTTTGCCGACATCGGAGATGAACAGTCTATCGAACAGAGTTTGTCAACATTCTCTAGTCACATGACTCACATTGTCGAGATTCTGGATGCTGCCGACAGCAACAGTCTTGTCTTGGTCGATGAGCTCGGGGCTGGTACTGACCCTCAGGAAGGGGCTAGTCTAGCCATGGCAATCCTAGAGCACCTCCGTTTGAGCCAGATTAAAACCATGGCTACTACTCACTATCCTGAGCTTAAGGCCTATGGGATTGAGACGCAACATGTGGAAAATGCCAGCATGGAGTTTGACACAGCGACTTTAAGCCCTACCTATCGTTTTATGCAGGGAGTTCCTGGTCGCTCTAACGCCTTTGAGATTGCTCGCCGCCTCGGTTTGAATGAAATTATTGTCAAGGAGGCAGAAAACCTCACGGATACTGATAGTGATGTCAACCGTATCATCGAGCAACTTGAAGCCCAAACTGTGGAAACACAAAAACGTCTGGAACACATCAAGGACGTTGAGCAAGAAAACCTTAAATTCAACCGTGCGGTCAAGAAACTCTATAATGAATTCTCCCATGAGTACGACAAGGAACTCGAAAAGGCTCAGAAAGAAATTCAAGAAATGGTGGATACAGCTTTGGCTGAGAGCGATAGTATTCTCAAAAATCTCCACGATAAGAGTCAACTCAAACCTCATGAAGTTATCGACGCCAAAGGAAAACTCAAGAAACTTGCCCCTCAAGTGGACCTCTCTAAGAATAAGGTCCTTCGTAAGGCCAAGAAAGAAAAGGCTGCGCGTGCCCCTCGTGTCGGAGATGATATCATCGTTACCGCCTATGGTCAACGTGGTACGCTTACCAGTCAAGCCAAAAATGGTAACTGGGAAGCCCAGGTAGGTCTCATCAAGATGACACTCAAGGCGGATGAATTCACTCTTGTTCGTGCCCAAGCGGAAGCCCAACAACCTAAGAAGAAACAGATTAACGTGGTTAAAAAAGCCAAAAAGTCATCTGGCGGTCCTCGTGCCCGTCTAGACCTTCGTGGGAAACGTTACGAAGAAGCCATGCAAGAGCTTGATGCCTTTATTGACCAAGCCCTACTTAATAACATGAGTCAGGTGGACATCATCCACGGTATTGGTACAGGTGTCATCCGTGATGCTGTTACCAAATATCTCCGCCGTCATCGCCATGTTAAAAGTTTTGAATATGCCCCACAAAGTGCCGGTGGTTCCGGATGTACCATTGCAACCTTAGGGTAAAAATAGTTAAGAAAGACTGAGACCTTGTGTCCGGTCTTTTTCATATCCTACCAAAACAAAGAACAAAAAAGTCTCCCTTAATCAAGGAAGACTTCTATTTTCTATATCACACTTGTCCACAAATGCTGGATAATCTGACTAACTGGAAAATAGCCATTAATCAAGATACGTAAAACCCAGCTCGATGACAAGAGCGTTTGAATGTTGTTCATAGGAACAGTCGCAAGAATATTCCCCAACATAGTCAAAGGCACAAGACTCACTAAGGTGGCCAAGACCCCACCCACCACTTGATAATGTCTCTGATCAAGTCGCTCAATTCTCACAAAATGGAAGAAAATACCAAGAAAGCGTAAGCCATAATAGGCTATACAGTAGATAGCAAAATAAGCAACACCCGCATAATAGACACGGTCAAGTGAAAAGATGTTCTGATCTTTAAAGAAAGCTATACTGGCATCCTTGGTTGGATTGGTATAAGGTACCCAAAGATTGATAGCCTCTCCTAGCGACCGGTAGAAATAGGCCGCCACACACATGGCGATAATGACTGAAACCACGTAATAAGCTTGCATAAAGAGGCCTCGACGGTAGCCAATGTAGAAATTCCAAGCCATAATGGCTAAGACAAGGAGTCCAATCATGCGTCATCCTCATCGTCATTTGTAGCTGTTGCCTTGACCTTAAGTTGCTCAAGTTGCTTAGCTCTCAACGTTTCCAACTCTTTTTCCATATCTTCAACTTGAATTTCGCGTTCCAACTGAGTCGACAAAGAATTGATAGCCATTAGGATAGCAATTGTTTCATTGTCAGCATTTTTCATCTGCTCTTTGATAATTTTATATTTCTCATGGGCAACACGCTCCACCTCTTCCATGAAAAGGTTGTCCTTATCAGTTGTTAGCGTGAGGTTCTTCTCTCCAAAATGAAATTTGTAACGGTTCTTATTTGCCATTTGCTTGTTAGCTGCCAATCAATGGTGGTCGCGGATTCGCCACCGCAGCTTCTCCTTATTTTATTGCTTGTATATCGCCATTTTTTAGCAAGATTCAGACACTTACTCTGAGGCGTGTTCGATACTTAAATGCCAACCCATTTTCTCTAATTGTGGAAAAAAGAGCATGGTTAGGCATTCTCTTTCTAATCATTATATCCTAAATTTTAACTTTCGTAAATTTTAGACTTTGCACTTCTCTAGAAAAATAATTTTCAGGGATTTCGAGTCTGTAAAATATCTACCAATTCTCCTTTTTTGTGCTAAAATAGATTTCATGGGCACAATCGTATTAAAAATGACAGCAGAGCAGATTTCGACACTCCAAAAGGACCTGGCAAACTATGCGACTGCGACTAAAAATCCTTATGCAAGTTTTTCAGCCAAGGTCGATGGAATAAGTGTCATCGCCTATACTTCAGGAAAGGTAACTTTCCAAGGAGCTAAGCCAGAAGTCTTGGCTAGCCGTTTTGGATACCAAGCTGAACCTAAGCATTCACCTGATGGGCAAAACCTAGCCCTAATTGGATCAGACGAAGTCGGAAATGGCTCCTATTTTGGTGGTCTAGCTGTTGTAGCTAGTCTAGTTACCCCGGCTGACCATGCCTTTTTGAAATCTCTTGGGGTCGATGATTCTAAAAATCTTAATGATATCAAGATTCGTCAGATTGCACCTATATTGGAGGAGAAAATTCCTCACAAGGCACTCCTTCTTTCGCCTAGAAAGTACAATGAAGTGGTTGGAGACGGTAAGAGTCATAATGCTGTGTCCGTTAAAGTAGCCCTCCACAATCAGGCTATCTTCCTATTGTTACAATCAGGTGCTAAACCAGATAAGATTGTCATTGATGCCTTCACCAGTGAGAAAAATTATCAGAAATACCTCAAGAATGAACGCAATCGCTTTGACTTTCCTATCACTTTAGAAGAAAAGGCTGAGGGGAAATACTTAGCTGTCGCAGTGAGCTCTATCATCGCTCGCAATCTCTTCCTGGAAAATCTTGACAAACTCAGCCAAGAGGTTGGCTACACCCTTCCTTCAGGTGCTGGCGCTAAATCTGACCAGGTCGCAGCTAAGCTTCTTCAAGCCTACGGAGATCAGGCTCTCCAAGCTACTGCTAAATATCATTTCGCCAATACCAAAAAAGCCTACCAACGCTTAAAATAACCCTGAAAGGCCTTAACTATGAAAAACAAATGGACCCAATACTTCCTCATTTTACTTCGTGAATGGGGACTCTTTATCCTCTTTATCACATTTTTCCTTTTGACTCGCCTCTTCCTTTGGCTCCCTGTCCAGGTTGACGGCCACTCAATGGATCCTACTCTAGCCAATAATCAACGTGTTATCGTTTTGAAACACACATCCATTGAACGCTTCGATATTGTCGTTGCTAAGGAAGTCGAAGACGGTAAGACGAAACAAATCGTCAAACGTATCATCGGTATGCCAGGTGATACCATTACCTATCAAAATGATAAACTTACTGTCAATGGTAAAGAAGTCAAGGAAGAATACCTCAAAGAATTCCAAGCTGCCTTTGCCAAGGATAAGCTACAAAAAGAATATGCTTACAACGATGACAAGAGCAAGAGTGGCTACTTCCAACAACTAGCTAAGGATGCCAAGGCCTTTACAACCAATGCTGACGGTAACACGACCTTCTCTGTCACTGTTCCTGAAGGCAAATATTTCCTACTTGGGGACAACCGTATTGTTTCCAAAGATAGTCGAGTAGTTGGTTACTTTGACAAGAGTGCTCTTGTAGGGGAAGTTAAATTCCGCTTCTGGCCACTTAATAAAATTGGTACCGTTGAGGACAACTAAAAATACTGAATAAGATAAGGTTGGGGAAACCCAGCCTTATTATGTATCTAGGAAAAACACATGCAAGAATTTTATTTTTCAGGAACTATCGAACGCGTCATTTTCGAAAACGCTAGTAATTTTTTCCGTATTCTACTCTTAGAAATTGACGAAACAGACAGTGATTTTGAGGACTATGAAATCATTGTCACAGGAACCATGGGAGATGTCATGGAAGGCGAAGATTATACTTTCTGGGGTCAGCTAACCAATCATCCAAAATATGGTGAACAACTCCAAATGACGCGCTACGAACGGTCAAAACCTTCTGCTAGCGGTCTTATCAAGTATTTCGCCAGCGACAATTTTAAGGGGATTGGTAAGAAAACAGCTGAGCGTATTGTCGAGATTTATGGTGAAGACCCTATTGACAAGATTCTCGAGGATCCGAGCAAATTAGAACAGATTCCTAATCTGTCCAAGGTCAATCGAGAAGCCTTCGTTGCAAAGTTAAAAATCAACTATGGAACCGAACAAATCTTGTCCAAACTTTCCAGCTATGGACTCACACCAAAAGCTGCCTCACAAATTTTCAACCAATATAAGGAAGAATCGCTCAACCTTATCGAAGAACACCCTTATCTCTTGGTAGAAGAAGTTCAAGGAATCGGATTTAAAATAGCCGACCAACTAGCCGAACGCTTAGGGATTGCTAGTGATGCTCCTGAGCGTTTACGAGCTGCCTTGATTCATTGTCTGCTAGAAACTAGCATGGAAGAAGGCGACACCTATATCGAAGCCAAAGCCTTGCTTGAACGAACTATCATCCTTTTGGAAAGTGCTCGTCAGATTGAACTTGACCCCGCCTTAGTCGCGAAGGAATTAACCAATCTCATCCAAGAGGATAAAGTGCAAAATATAGAGACTAAAATCTTTGATAATACCCTATATTTTGCGGAACAGGGCATCTATACCCACCTAACTCGTATCATGAAAGACCAACCTGACATCAGTGCAGAGGACAAAATCCAAGCAAGTCTTGAAGAGGTGGAAGAGGAACTTGGTATTACTTATGATAAGGTTCAAAAAGATGCCATTATCAAAGCCCTACAAAGCAAGGTCTTCATCCTGACAGGTGGTCCCGGGACAGGTAAAACCACCGTTATTAACGGAATCATTAAAACTTATGCCGACCTTCATGGTCTAGATCTCAAAAAGTCTGATTTGCCTATTATTTTAGCGGCACCAACAGGACGGGCTGCTCGTCGGATGAACGAACTCACCCAACTCCCTAGCGCCACAATCCATAGACATTTGGGCCTCAATAGCGAGGACGATTTCAAGACCTTGGAGGACTATCTCGATTGCGACTTGATTATCATCGATGAGTTTTCTATGGTTGATACTTGGTTGGCCAATCAACTTTTTGAAAGTATCTCTGATTCAACCCAAGTCATCATTGTGGGTGACCAAGACCAACTGCCTTCCGTAGGCCCTGGCCAAGTCTTGGCTGACCTTTTGCAGATTGATAACTTGCCTAAAGTTTCCCTAACCAAAATTTTCAGACAATCCGAGGATTCCACTATCGTTACCCTAGCTAGCCAGATGCGCCAAGGCCAACTACCCGCTGATTTCACAGAGAAAAAGGCTGACCGCTCTTACTTTGAGGCCAATGCCAACCATATTCCACAGATGGTTCCTAAAATCGTCTCTGCTGCGATAAAGAGTGGGATTGCAGCTCAGGATGTTCAGATTCTAGCCCCCATGTACCGAGGACAGGCTGGTATTAACAATCTCAATACCATTATGCAAGACCTACTTAATCCTAAAGAAAAGGCCAATCAGTTCGCCTTTAATGATATCTTCTTCCGCAAAAACGACAAGATTCTCCATCTGGTCAACGATACAGAACTCAATGTCTTCAATGGCGACATCGGAATCATTACTGATCTCATTCCTGGTAAATATACTGAAAGCAAACAGGACGAAATTTACATGTCCTTCGACGGCAATGAGGTTATCTATCCTCGTAACGAATGGAATAAGATTACTCTGGCCTATGCTATGTCAATCCACAAATCCCAAGGGAGTGAGTTCCCAGTCGTTATCCTTCCCATCACACGCCAAAGTGGGCGTATGCTACAACGTAACCTCATTTACACCGCAATCACACGCGCCAAGAGTAAACTAGTCATGCTGGGGGAAATCGTAGCCTTCGATTATGCTGTTCACAACGAGGGAGCTAAACGAAATACTTATCTCATCCAACGTTTTGAACAAACTTATACACAAGCTGTTGATAAGTCTGTCGAAAAGATTGTTAAAAACGAGGCAACAGACGCATCCAATCAAACAAAAAAGGAAAACAACGAATCCTCAGAACCCCTTGAAAACAAAGACATTTCGGGAAATCTAAATCCATCTCCAGCTCTTATTAACACTTATTCACAACCTGTGGATAAGTCTGTTAACAAACCTGTGCAAACCGAAGAAAACTATCGTTTAACTGAAGATAATTGGTCAACTATAGATCCAATGATTGGTCTCAGTGAAGACGATATCGCTGCTTTTTTTAACAATAACTAAAAAAGACTTGGAAAGCGACTCACTAAGAGCAACTCCAAGTCTTTTCATTTACTAAAACACTAAACGAATCAGGGCCATAGACACTATACCGACGATTACTGCATAGAGCAGATTTTTGCTCTTAAATGCTACAATTACCGTTGGCACAGTAGCCAGTATTTCCATCCACTTAAACTGTGGCAAGTGACCAATCTTCTCAGTCGTGAGACTAGAGAGAATCAGAGCAAAGAGGATAGAAACTGGTAAGTAGTGCAAAAATCGAACAACGATATCTGGTAAGCCCTTGTATTTCACTAAAACAAAGGGGAGAATACGGGGCACCCAGCTAACAACAAATCCAAGTAGAATGGCAATGAGAATAAACTTATTGACGGCCATCACACATCACCCCCACACTACATCCAACTAAAGTAGCCACTAAAACAGCCAAAGATTCCGACAAGATGACACTAAAGCTCAGATAAGCCATAGCAATAGATAGTAAAATCAAGAATAGCTTACGCACGCCTTCACCTAACAAAGCATCTATCTGACTACTTAACAAACCTATAAACATGGCAATCAAGGCAAAATCCAAACCAAAAAGCTCAGGATTAGGAATCATGGAACCAATCAAACACCCAACAACTGATGATACAATCCAAACCAGATAGCTGAAAATATTGTTCCCATGCATCCAGTTCGCAGAAATATCTTTATGATGCACATATTCTCCCAACAAGACACCATAACTTTCATCCGTAATCAGACTACCAATTCCCAGCTGATTCCAGAGGCTTGTTTTTGTAAAAATCGTCGTTGCATGTAAACTCATCAACATGTTACGCAAATTAACTAAGAAAACAGTCAAGGTTAACTCACCAAGGCCAGCTCCTGCAACTACTAATGCACACATAGCAAACTGAGCCGAGCCACCATAGACTAAGGCACACATGAGGCCAACCTCAAGGGCCGATAGACCAGAAGCCGCCGCTACAACACCAAAGGCTAGGGCAATAGCCACATATCCTAGGGCTGTCGGTACTGCAGCTTTTACACCTAAACGAAAGGCAGACATACTCAATTCCTTTCTAAAGGAACCTCTTACCAGACTAGTAAGAGGTTCTTCTTATTCTTCAAATCCTGCAAAGGCAAGACTTGGTTTTGCATTCAAGTCCAACTCAGCAAAATGTTTCTGATCACATTCAATGGCAGCTGCTAGGGCAATCATGCCAGCATTATCACCACAGAGACGTAAAGGCGGAATAACCACATCTACATCCGTAATTTCTTCAGCCAAACGTTCACGTAAGCCCTGATTAGCTGCTACGCCACCAGCAACAACAAGTGTCTTAACAGGATAACGTTCCAAGGCTTTCTTAGTCTTAGCTAGGAGAATATCCAACACAGCAGCTTGGAAGGAAGCACAAAGGTCCTCTTTGACTAGAACTTCTCCCTTCTGTTCTGCATTGTGATGTAAATTGATGAAAGCTGACTTTAGGCCTGAAAATGAAAACTCCAAGTGGTCTTCCTTAATCATAGCGCGTGGAAAATCATAAATATCTTTCCCTTTATGAGCCAATTCATCAATTTCACGCCCAGCTGGGTAGGTCAAACCCATCACACGCCCGACCTTGTCATAGGCCTCACCAACTGCATCATCACGTGTCTCACCAACAATCTTGTAATTTCCCGGTTCTGACACATAAACCAACTCTGTGTGTCCCCCAGACACCAAAAGGGCTAGGAGGGGGTATTCCAACTCTTGCACCTCACGCGCTGCCATAAGATGCCCAGCCATATGATTAACTGGAATCAAAGGCAATCCATGTGCCCAAGCGAAGGCCTTAGCCGCTGCCATCCCGACCAAGAGCGCTCCGACCAAACCAGGACCATAGGTTACTGCTACAGCATCTAGTTGTTCAGCAGTAATGCCCGCCTCTGAAAGGGCATCCTTAATGCAAAGAGTCACCACTTCCACATGGTGACGACTAGCCACCTCAGGGACAACACCACCAAAACGTTTATGGCTTTCCACCTGACTGGCAATAATATTACTCAAAAGTTCCTTCTCATTTTTCAAAACGGCAACTGAAGTCTCGTCACACGAGCTCTCCACTGCCAAAATATATCTATCTGCCATTAGACTTCCTCTCGCCTCATGATAACTGCATCTTCTTGAGGCTCATGATAATAATTTTTCCGAATTCCTAGACTTTCAAAACCAAATTTTCTATAAAGTGCCTGAGCGACTTGATTTGAAGCCCTCACTTCTAGAAATATAGGCTCACTACGCTCTTCCAAATGCTTCATCAGCTGACTAGCATAACCACGTCCCTGATAAGCTTTTAAAACGGCGATATTGGTCACCTCGAGCTCACCCACCAAATTTTGAAGGGCTAAAAAACCAACAACTTCTTCCTGATCATACACATAGAAATATTCCGTAGTATCTAAAGCCAAGTCTGCTACCACTTGTTCTATCGTCCACGGAGACTTGTCATAAACATCCGACAAAATCTGATAAATCAGTTGGGCTTGCTCTTGGCTACTCAGTCTAGACGCGCTTGATGTAGTTGTCACGGTTAGTCTCCTCATGCGTTTTAAGCCAATTCTCCTCTGCCTCAACTCGCTTCAAGTAATGTGGAACAAAAGCATCCACATCAACAGAAGGCAAGGACAAGCCTAAAAGACCAATTAACTGAGCTGATGGAAGGTTAGACAAGATCGTTGCCTCTGGAAGACTTTCCTTAATCTGATCCACAAAATGAGCTACTTCACCGACAAATGTCACCTTTTCATAAACTTTAGCTTGCTCAAGAACATCTGTAAAGGCAGCATGACGATCAGGGACGATAGCCTGACCATTTTCATAAAAACCAACGTAAACATTATTACGACGGGCATCCATGATAGGAATCACAACACTGTCAACCGAAAGGTTTGTCAGCGCCTGTAGACTTGAAACTCCCACTAAATCAATGTCAAGCGCATAGGCTAACGTCTTAGCCGTTGCGACAGCCACACGAATCCCTGTGTAGGATCCAGGCCCTTGTGCAACCACAATACGTTCTAAATCAGACGGCTGCCAGCCTGCCTGAGCAACTAAAAAATCAATGGTGGGCATTAGACTAATACTGTGGTTCTTTTTTACTGTGACAGTTGTCTCTGCCACTAGTTTCTCATCTTCCAACAAGGCTACTGATAAAGCAGTGCTAGAAGTATCAAATGCTAATATTTTCATCTTTTTTCCTTGTTTCCTTTTATGCTTTTCTATTATAACACAAGTCACTGTTTCCCAGAAACGAACATTTTCCAACTTTTTCCGCCATTTTCTTTATCTAGCCCTTATCTTATGGTACAATAATAGTAATTGTTAAACGAATCAAGGCTACTAGCTATTACTCATAAAGTGAATATCATAACGTCAAGTAAATCATAGAAAGATTAACTTGACCGGTTTTTTTATAGAATGGCAGAGCCTTTTGGAAAGAAAGGAAAACCATGATTTATAAAGTCTTTTACCAAGAAACTAAAGAGCGTAATCCACGCCGTGAACAGACAAAATCACTCTACCTAGATATCGATGCAGAAACTGAACTTGAGGGACGTATCCAAGCTCGTCAAATCATCGAAAAAAACACTGCCTATAACATCGAATTCATCGAGCTCCTCTCAGAAAAAGCCCTTGAATACGAAAAAGAAACAGGCGTTTTTGAAGTAACGGAGTTCTAAGACCATGGCATCAAAAATCAATCTAAAACCTGAAGAAGTTGGGGTTTATGCGATTGGTGGTTTGGGGGAAATCGGTAAAAACACCTATGGTATTGAATACCAAGATGAGATTATCATCGTCGATGCGGGTATTAAATTCCCCGAAGACGATCTTCTCGGAATCGACTATGTCATCCCAGACTATTCTTACATCGTTGAAAACGTTGATCGTGTAAAGGCGCTTGTCATTACCCACGGTCACGAAGACCATATTGGTGGGATTCCCTTCCTTCTTAAACAGGCAAATATCCCAATTTATGCAGGACCGCTTGCTCTTGCTCTTATCAAAGGAAAATTGGAAGAACACGGACTACTTCGTGACGCACAACTCTACGAAATTAATGCTAATACAGAGCTTACTTTCAAAAATATGAGCGTGACCTTCTTCCGTACTACTCACTCAATTCCAGAACCTCTCGGTATTGTCATCCATACACCTCAAGGTAAAATTGTGTGTACCGGTGACTTTAAGTTTGACTTCACCCCGGTAGGTGAACCAGCAGACCTTCACCGTATGGCTGCACTTGGTGAGGAAGGCGTTCTTTGCCTCCTCTCAGACTCAACCAATGCTGAAGTACCAACTTTCACTAATTCCGAGAAAGTCGTCGGCCAATCTATCATGAAAATCATTGAAGGCATCCACGGACGTATTATCTTCGCCTCATTTGCCTCAAACATTTTCCGTCTGCAACAAGCTGCCGAAGCCGCTGTAAAAACTGGCCGTAAGATTGTTGTCTTCGGACGTTCTATGGAAAAAGCCATTGTCAATGGGGTTGAACTAGGCTACATCAAAGTTCCAAAAGGAACTATCATTGACCCTAGTGAGATGAAAAACTACCATGCCAGTGAGATTCTTATCATGTGTACCGGTTCTCAAGGAGAGCCTATGGCAGCCCTTGCACGTATCGCTAACGGGATGCACCGCCAAGTGACACTGCAACCTGGTGACACTGTTATCTTCTCATCTAGCCCTATCCCAGGAAACACAACCAGCGTAAACCGCTTGATTAATACTATTCAAGAAGCTGGTGTCGATGTTATCCACGGTAAAATCAACAATATCCATACCTCTGGACACGGTGGTCAACAAGAGCAAAAACTCATGCTTCGTTTGATCAAACCAAAATTCTTTATGCCTGTTCACGGTGAATACCGCATGCAGAAAGTCCACGCAGGTCTTGCTGTTGATTGTGGTGTTCCAAAAGATAATATCTTTATCATGGAAAATGGTGATGTCTTAGCCCTAACAAAAGACTCTGCGCGTCGTGCAGGTCACTTCAATGCTCAAGATATCTATGTTGATGGTAATGGTATTGGGGATATCGGAGCTGCCGTTCTTCGTGACCGTCGTGATCTCTCTGAAGATGGTGTCGTACTTGCCGTAGCAACTGTCGACTTCAAGTCTAAGATGATTCTGGCTGGCCCAGACATCCTCAGCCGTGGCTTCATCTATATGCGTGAATCAGGCGATCTTATTCGTGAGAGCCAACGCATTCTATTCAATGCTATTCGTATCGCTCTTAAAAATAAGGATGCTAGCATCCAATCCGTTAACGGAGCAATCGTCAATGCTTTACGCCCATTCTTATATGAAAAAACAGAACGTGAACCAATCATTATTCCAATGATTCTCACACCTGATAAATAAAAAAATGGTAGCCATCTAGCTACCATTTTTTTTAAGTTTAAATCCAATCTGGAGCACAACCCTTCCAACAAGTAAAAAAAAAGCGCTTATAACGCTTTTTTCATTTTATGCACCTGGATAAATGTAAGATACTGAACCTGGTGTAGTTGAGTTTTGTGGGTCAAACCAACCACGATAGTTGTTGATTTGTTGCTGGTTGTTATAGTTTGACTCCAAGATTTGAATTTGACCATCTTGACCAACTTCTGTTACATAACCAACGTGACCATAACCACCATCAGTCCAACATACAATTGATCCTGTCACAGGTGTTGAACCTACAGCATAACCTTGGCTAGCAGCGCTTCCTGCCCAATCGCCACCATTACCCCACCAGTTACTTGCCCATGGAGCGACTTCCTTAACACCCCATGTACATTGCCCAACTGGATAACGATTCCAAGTAGCATCTGAATCAGTAGCTGTTACCTCTGAAGAAGAAGCTTCTGTTGTTTCCTCAACTGCTGTCGTAGCACCTGAAACTTCCAAGCTTCCACCAGGAACAATTGTTGACCAAATAGTCATGCCATTTTCAGCTGCCAATTGATAAGGATCTACACCATACTGACTTGCAATCCCGAAGAATGAATCTCCATTTTGAACTGTATAAGTATCAGCATTAACTGTTTGTGCGACTGTAAGACCAAGCAATAATGCACTTGAGGCTACTGCCAAAGCAGCTTTTTTTGTAGTTTTCATATTTCCCCCTGAATAAGATTAATATAAAATTAGTTTAACACTCTCATATTTTAATGCGATTAAGGGGGAATAAAGAAATATGACAAAAGAAAACAGCTCAGTTAAAACTACGTAATTTGTCCAAGAACTTAATAAATTTAAAAGAAAAAGAAAACCAGGCATAACCTGATTTTCAAATTTAATTTCTTAATAAATGTCCAAGTAGTTATCAATTTCCCATTGTGAAACAAAGGTAGCATAACTTGCCCATTCCATACGTTTCGCATCAAGGAAGTTTGTATAGATATGATTACCCAAAGCTTGGCGAACCACTTCATCTGTTTCCAATGCTTTAAGAGCGTTACGAAGTGTTGATGGCAAATCAATAATACCAGCTTCTTTACGTTCTTCAGGAGACATTGAGTAGATATTTGTTTCAACTGGATCTGGAGCATCAATCTTGTTAATAATACCATCAAGACCAGCTTCCAAAAGTACAGCAAGTGCCAAGTATGGGTTTGCCATTGGGTCTACTGAACGCAATTCCAAACGTGTACCCATACCTCGAGACGCAGGAACGCGGATCAATGGTGAACGGTTGCTACCTGCCCATGCAATATATACAGGAGCTTCGTATCCAGGAACCAAACGTTTGTAAGAGTTAACTGTTGGGTTAATAATTGCAGTATAGTTGTATGCATGTTTCATCAAACCACCAAGGAAGTAGTAAGCATCTTGAGACAATTGCATACCACGTGGATCCTCTGGATCAAAGAATGCATTTCCTTCTTCAGTGAAGAGAGACATGTTACAGTGCATACCGCTACCAGCAATACCATATTTAGGTTTCGCCATAAATGTCGCATAAAGACCATGTTTACGAGCGATTGTCTTAACAACCAATTTGAAAATTTGGATATTATCACAAGCCTTCAAAACATCTGTATACTTGAAGTCGATTTCATGTTGACCAACAGCCACTTCGTGGTGAGATGCTTCAACATCGAATCCCATTTCTGTCAACACATTAACGATTTCACGACGTGTGTTATCTGCAAGGTCAGTTGGCGCAAGGTCAAAATAACCACCTTTATCGTTAACTTCAAGTGTAGGATTACCTTGTTCATCTAATTTGAAAAGGAAGAATTCTGGTTCTGGTCCAAGGTTAAATGATTTATAACCAACTTCTTCCATATGACGCAAAGCCTTTTTCAAGTTACCACGAGGGTCACCAGCAAATGGTTCACCTGCAGAGGTATAGATATCACAAATAAGACCAGCTACTGCACCATTTTCATCCCCCCAAGGGAAAACTGTCCACGTATCAAGATCTGGGTAAAGATACATATCAGATTCGTTGATACGAACAAATCCCTCGATTGATGAACCATCAAACATAGCTTTATTTGAAAGTACCTTATCCAACTGTTCATCTGTCGCAGGAATTTCAACGTTCTTCATAACACCAAGAATATCAGAGAACATTAAACGCAAGAAAGTAACATTCTTCTCTTTGACTTCGCGACGAATATCAGCTGCTGTGATTGCCATAATAGGGGTCTCCTTTATAAAAACCAAAAATAAAAGTTCAAAGCGTAATTAGATACGCAAGTTACCAAATTGTTGTGACGGGGTCGTAAAACGGCCTTGCTGAAGGAGTTCATCATGCAAGATACGTCGAACGTCCGCATCTGTTAAAGCCGCTTGTTTTTGTTGGGCACGAACTTCACGCTCTTCGTACTCATGCTTGATGGCTGCAATATTGTAACCATCATCCAAAAAATCTTTGATTTCCAATAAACGATCCATATCATTTAATGAGTACATCCGACGATTTCCAGCTGTACGTTCAGGTTGAATTAAACCTTGATCTTCATAGTAACGAATTTGACGAGCAGTTAAATCCGTCAATTTCATAACTGTTCCAATCGGAAAAACAGCTAGAGAACGCCTTAATTCTTTCTCTCTTGCCATGATCATCCTCCTTTCCTAACAATTATATTCTGAATATTTCTACATGTCAACAGTTTATGTTACTTTTTCTTACACAACGAGCAATTCCCGAACATTATATTGTCTATTCGCTCTAATTTAAGGATTTTATCAAAAAAACATAAAAAATAGAGTTCAAGAGAACCCTATCATTCTTATTTTAAGTGTTTAAGTAGCCAATCATAATCATAATTAACAAGAATTGCTATAAAGACTCCACAGAAAGTTTCAAAGACTCGAGCAATAACATAAGTGAAGGTATTATCAGGTGGAATGGACAAGGTAATAATCAGAAGTGCAGCCACCCCTCCAATAACACCAGATGCATTATTAAATGACACATTAATGACAATCGTCAGCATTGTCAAAATTGGAACCAATAGCAAGGTCACCCAAACTGAATGATTAAACCACATATTTACAAAGTAAAATAATAGCGACAAAAGCCCTCCAACCGTATTCGCAAAAATACGTGACTTACCAAACTGAATACTTCTATCAAAGTTTTCTCGAAGACTAAAGACTGCTGTCAAACAACCAATCTGAAGCCCTTCCCAGCCTAAAGCAGAAAAAAGACCTAAAACTAGAAAGACAGCAATCCCCGTCTTAAGTGTACGCATACCAAATTTAAATTTTTTCGGTTCAAATTTCAATCCCATTTTACTATTTTAACATGATTATGAAACTTTTGGCTACTTCTACAGTATTATGCCGCAAAGTTCAAACTAATAATCGCAATTTTTTGAGAGAAATTTACTTCCCAATAATAGTTTTAGCCTCTACCAAATACTCAATGAGATAACACAAAAAAGAGTTGGTTTCCCAACTCTTTCTATTCTAATAGACTTATTTATCAGTAAGTGCAGCCAATCCTGGAAGCTCTTTACCTTCAAGAAGTTCCATAGAAGCACCACCACCAGTAGAGATCCATGAGAATTTGTCTGCACGGCCAAGGTTGATCGCAGCAGCAGCTGAGTCACCACCACCGATGATTGATTTAACGCCTGGTTGTTTCACGATAGCGTCCATCACACCGATTGTACCAGCTTGGAAGTCAGGGTTTTCAAATACACCCATAGGTCCGTTCCATACAACTGTTTTCGCACCAGTCAAGGCTTTATCGAATTCAGCAATTGATTTAGGACCGATATCCAAACCAAGGAAACCTGGGTCTACTGCTTCACCTTCAGTGTCTTTCACTTCAGTGTAGTCAGCAAATGCATTAGCTTCTTTTGAGTCAACTGGCAAGATCAATTTACCGTTTGATTTTTCAAGAAGAGCTTTAGCAACATCAAGTTTATCTTCTTCTACAAGTGAGTTACCGATTTCGATACCTTGTGCTTTGTAGAATGTGTAAGTCATACCGCCACCGATAAGAACTTTATCAGCTTTTGCAAGAAGGTTTTCGATAACACCAATCTTATCAGATACTTTAGAACCACCAAGGATAGCTACGAATGGACGTTCTGGAGTTTCAACTGCTTCTTTGATGTAAGCAATTTCGTTTTCAAGAAGGAAACCAGCAACAGCTTTATCAACGTTTGCTGAGATACCAACGTTAGATGCGTGTGCACGGTGAGCTGTACCGAATGCATCGTTTACGAAGATACCATCTCCAAGTGATGCCCAGTATTTACCAAGTTCAGGATCGTTTTTAGATTCTTTCTTGCCATCAACATCTTCAAAACGAGTGTTTTCAACCAAGAGAACTTGTCCATCTTCAAGAGCGTTAACAGCTGCTTCCAATTCAGCACCACGTGTAACACCTGGGATAAATTTAACGTCTTGACCCAATTTAGCAGCCAAGTCAGCAGCTACAGGAGCAAGTGATTTGCCTTCTTTATCAGCTTCTTCTTTTACACGTCCAAGGTGAGAGAAGAGGATTGCACGTCCACCTTGTTCAAGGATGTACTTGATAGTTGGAAGAGCTGCAGTGATACGGTTATCGTTAGTGATCACGCCATCTTTTACAGGTACGTTGAAGTCAACACGAACGAGAACTTTTTTCCCTTTCAAGTCAACATCTTTAACAGTCAATTTAGCCATTTGATCAGACTCCTTAATTTTTTAATACGTTTTCATTATATCACAAAATGCATAAAAGAGATAGCAAAATCAGAAGGATTTCTAGCTTATTGCTAGTATAAGGCATTTAGCATATAATCTAAATAGAAAGGTCGAATATCCATGAAAAAACAGCTAAACAAGAAGCAGAAACAAGCTGACCATGATCTAAATGTAATCCTTATTCTTACCCTTGTTCCTCTGCTCCTCTTTCTTACTCTTAAACCAACTCTTTTTTCATACACTAACCAAACCTCAGTACCGCTATGGCTGCGATTAATCTTATTAGCTAGTTGTCAATTTGCCATCGCAGGCTTAGGAACCAGCACTGTTATGCTTTATCGCAAAGAATCTTTCAGACACTTTGGATTAATCACCAAAAATCTAGTTACCACCCTTTTTCAATCTCTTCTTGTAGCCCTACCACTTATCATATTTAAAGGAATTACTCATCAGATTCATTCCTATCTACCTCTTCAATCAATACAATTAACAAAAGAAGTAATGAGCCAATCATTTCCTAGTAATATCCTGGCATACCTATTCATCTGTCTTATTTGGGGATTCTGGGAAGGATTTAACTATGTAGTCATCGCTGAAAAGATACGCATACGTTTTCCATCTCCTTACATTTGGTTAGATAGTGGGGCAATAACTTGTGCGATTTTTTGCCTCCTTATCCATGGAATCATTGGTTTTGATGTCTATACCCTATTTGAATCACTTACCGTTTTTATACTTATTTATGGTATGCTAGCTATACAAAAACATAATAAAAACGCCTGGGGTTGTGTCATGCTCTTTCTACTCATTTGGAATGCCTTCTAGCTTATTCATAAATCACAATCCTACTGAGATTATAACAGCCTATTTATACGGCTGTTTTATTATTTTGGAAAATAAAAAAAAGAGCCGAAGCTCTTCTTTTTATACAATTGAATTATTTAGCGATTTTCGCGAAGTATTCAAGAGTACGTACAAGTTGTGAAGTGTATGACATTTCGTTGTCGTACCAAGAAACAACTTTAACCAATTGTTTACCATCAACAGTTTGTACTTTAGTTTGAGTTGCATCAAACAATGAACCGTAAGAAATACCTACGATATCTGAAGATACGATTGGATCTTCAGTGTAACCGAATGATTCGTTTGAAGCTGCTTTCATAGCTGCGTTCACTTCATCAACAGTAACGTCTTTTTCAAGAACTGCTACCAATTCAGTAACTGATCCAGTTGGAACTGGAACACGTTGTGCAGCACCGTCAAGTTTACCGTTCAATTCTGGGATAACCAAACCGATAGCTTTAGCAGCACCAGTTGAGTTAGGAACGATGTTTGCAGCACCAGCACGTGCACGACGAAGGTCACCACCACGGTGTGGTCCGTCAAGGATCATTTGGTCACCAGTGTAAGCGTGGATAGTAGTCATCAATCCTTCAACAACACCGAAGTTATCTTGAAGAGCTTTAGCCATTGGAGCCAAGCAGTTTGTAGTACATGAAGCACCTGAGATAACTGTTTCAGTACCATCAAGGATATCGTGGTTAGTGTTAAATACGATTGTTTTAACATCGTTTCCACCAGGAGCAGTGATAACAACTTTCTTAGCTCCACCTTCGTGCAAGTGTTTTTCAGCAGCATCTTTCTTAGCAAAGAAACCAGTTGCTTCAAGAACGATTTCTACACCGTCGTTAGCCCAGTCGATTTGTTCTGGATCGCGTTCAGCAGAAACTTTAACGAATTTACCGTTAACTTCGAATCCACCTTCTTTAACTTCCACAGTACCGTCGAAACGACCTTGAGTTGTATCGTATTTCAACAAGTGTGCAAGCATAACTGGATCTGTAAGGTCGTTGATGCGAGTAACTTCAACACCTTCTACGTTTTGGATACGACGGAAAGCAAGACGACCGATACGACCGAAACCGTTAATACCAACTTTAACTACCATTAGTGATTTCCTCCTTATGAAAATCAAATAAATATAATTTTGAGAGCAAGCTCTCCCTATTGTGAAAAGATTAACTTGAGCGCTTTCAATTCAACCTTTCAACAGTCATATTATATAATTTTTTTCAAAAAATTGCAAATAGAAAAGGCACTTACTTTCATAAGTACCTTAACTTTATAAGTTCTAATTAAGCTTCACCAGAATTTTTCTTGATGATTTCTTCTTGAACTGATTTAGGAACATCTTCATAGTGGTCAAATACCATCATGAATGTACCACGACCTTGAGTTGCAGAACGAAGTGTTGTTGCATAACCGAACATTTCAGCAAGTGGAACATACGCACGAACGATTTGACTGTTACCGTGTGCTTCCATACCATCAACACGTCCACGACGAGCTGTAACGTGACCCATAACATCACCAAGGTTTTCTTCAGGAACAGTGATTGTTACAAGCATCATTGGTTCAAGGATAGTTGGTTGTGCAGTCTTAGCAGCTTCTTTAAGTGCAAGAGACGCAGCGATCTTGAAGGCAGTTTCAGATGAATCGACATCGTGGTATGAACCATCGTAAAGCTTAGCTTTGATGTCAACCATTGGGTATCCAGCAAGGACACCGTTAGCCATAGATTCTTCCAATCCTTTTTCTACTGCAGGGATGAATTCACGTGGAACCACACCACCGACGATAGCATTTTCGAATTCGAAACCTTTACCTTCTTCATTTGGAGTAAATTCAATCCAAACATCACCAAACTGACCTTTACCACCAGATTGACGTTTGAAGAATCCACGTGCTTGTGTAGCTGCACGGAATGTTTCACGGTAAGATACTTGTGGAGCACCAACGTTTGCTTCAACTTTGTGTTCACGTTTCAAACGGTCAACAAGGACATCAAGGTGAAGTTCACCCATACCAGAGATAACTGTTTCACCAGTTTCAGGGTTAGTTTCAACACGGAATGTTGGATCTTCTTCAGCAAGTTTTTGAAGACCGATACCCATCTTATCTTGGTCAGCTTTAGTCTTAGGCTCAACCATCAATTGGATAACTGGTTCTGGAACTTCGATTGACTCAAGAATAACTTTAGCTTTTTCATCAGTTAATGAGTCACCAGTTGTAGTATCTTTCAAACCGATAGCAGCAGCGATATCACCAGCGTATACTTGTTCAATTTCTTGACGGCTGTTAGCGTGCATTTGAAGGATACGTCCGATACGTTCACGTTTACCTTTAGATGTGTTCATTACATATGAACCTGATTGAAGGATACCTGAGTAAACACGGATAAATGTCAAACGACCTACAAATGGGTCAGTCATGATTTTGAAGGCAAGAGCTGCAAATGGCTCATCATCAGATGCTGGACGAGTTTCTTCTTCGTCTGTATCTGGATTGATACCTTTGATTGCAGGGATATCAAGTGGACTTGGAAGGTAATCGATAACCGCATCAAGCATCAATTGAACACCTTTGTTCTTGAAGGCAGAACCACAAAGAACTGGGAAGAATTCAACGTTGATTGTTGCACGACGGATAGCTGCTTTCAATTCCTCGTTAGTGATTTCTTCACCTTCAAGGTATTTCATCATCAAATCTTCGTCAGTTTCAGCAACTGCTTCGATCAATTTTTCACGGTATTCGTTTGCTTGATCAACGTAATCAGCTGGAATATCTTCTTCAAGAATATCTGTACCAAGGTCATTAGTATAGATTTCAGCTTTCATTTTAATCAAGTCAATGATACCACGGAAATCATCTTCAGCACCGATTGGCAATTGGATTGGGTGTGCGTTTGCTTGAAGACGATCGTGAAGTGTGCTTACTGAGTAAAGGAAGTCTGCACCGATTTTATCCATTTTGTTGGCAAATACGATACGTGGAACACCATACTCAGTTGCTTGACGCCAAACTGTTTCAGTTTGAGGTTCTACACCTGATTGTGAGTCAAGAACGGTTACGGCACCATCCAATACACGGAGTGAACGTTGTACTTCGATTGTGAAGTCCACGTGTCCTGGTGTATCGATGATGTTAACGCGGTGACCATCCCATTGTGCTGTTGTAGCGGCAGATGTGATTGTGATACCACGCTCTTGTTCTTGCTCCATCCAGTCCATTTGTGATGCACCTTCGTGAGTTTCACCGATTTTGTGGATTTTACCAGTGTAGTAAAGGATACGCTCTGTTGTAGTTGTTTTACCGGCATCGACGTGGGCCATGATACCGATATTACGAGTTTTTGCAAGTGAAAATTCGCGTGCCATTAGGTTTATTCTCCTATAAATATTTTAGTTTACTTATTTATTATAACATTATTGTCAAAAAACGGATAGGCAGGACCTACCCGTTTTTTCACTAATATTTAACTGGTTTTCAAATGATATGAATAATATTATTTGAATTCAGAGTCAGCCTATTACAAATCCATAATCTTAGCTTATGAATATATGACTGTAATTCAGCTTGAAACTTATGATTACCAGCGGAAGTGTGCAAAGGCACGGTTTGCTTCAGCCATTTTGTGAGTATCTTCACGTTTCTTAACTGATGCACCAGTGTTGTTTGCAGCATCCATGATTTCTTTTGCAAGACGATCTTTCATAGTGTGTTCACCACGCGCACGTGATGCGTTAACCAACCAACGAAGACCAAGAGTTGTACGACGTTCTGGACGAACTTCAACTGGGACTTGGTAGTTTGAACCACCGACACGACGTGCACGTACTTCAAGTACAGGCATGATGTTGTCCATAGCTGTTTCAAATACTTCAAGAGCATCGTTTCCAGTTGCTTCTTTGATTTGCTCGAAAGCATCGTATACGATTGTTGCAGCAGTACCACGTTTACCGTCAAGCATTACACGGTTGATAAGACGTGTAACGATTTTTGAATTGTACAATGGATCTGCCAATACTTCGCGTTTAGGCGCTCTATTTTTACGACTCATTTTATCTTATCTCCCTTCTTATCCTTTAGGACGTTTAGCACCGTATTTAGAACGGCTTTGTTTACGATCAGCTACACCTGCAGTATCAAGTGCACCACGGACGATGTGGTAACGTACCCCTGGAAGGTCTTTTACACGTCCACCACGGATAAGAACAACGCTGTGTTCTTGGAGGTTGTGTCCGATACCTGGGATGTAAGCAGTAACTTCGATAAGGTTGCTCAAACGTACACGAGCGAATTTACGAAGGGCTGAGTTAGGTTTCTTAGGTGTCATTGTTCCAACACGTGTTGCAACACCACGTTTTTGTGGTGAAGATACGTTAGTTTGAACTTTTTTGTGGCTGTTGTAACCAACGTTCAAAGCTGGTGATTTAGATTTTACAACTTTTGATTGACGTGGTTTACGAACCAATTGGTTAATTGTAGGCATCTACATTCTCCTGTGTTTTTTTATTTTTGGTTGATATGGCACTTGGTGACAGCCCATATCTGTGTGTACTTTTGCAACTTATGTCAGCACGTCTCTGTACACTTTTGAGAGACCAAAAGTAAAAAGTACCGTCTAATATAGTATCATTTTTTGATGATTATTGTCAAGACTTTCTTGTTAAAAAGAAAAATTCCTAATCTTTAAATTAGGAATACTATCGTAGATTAATTATTTATCAAAAATATTACCGACTTCAACTTCTACCTTCTGTGCTTTTACATCGATGTCAGAAACAGTAAGTAATGATTTATATTCATGGATATCACGATCACCTTTAGCATTTTCTGCGAATACAGCTACACCTACTAACTCACTATCAAATTCTGAAAGCAAGCTAATCATACCCGTAATGGTACCGCCACCTTTAAGAAAATCATCGACAATAAGGACACGGCTATTAGGTTTCAAACTACGTTTTGAAAGGAACATCTTTTCAATACGATCACTTGAACCACTAACGTAGTTTACCGATACGGTTGAACCTTCTGTAATTTTCAAGTCACGACGAACAATAACAAATGGAATGTTCAAGACATCTGCTACTGCATTTGCTAAAGGAACTCCTTTAGTTGCAACAGTCATAACGGCATCAATTTTTTGTCCTTTAAAGGCACTGGCAATGATACGACCAACATTTTTTAAAATAGACGGTGTACTCAGTAAATCAGATAGGTAGAGATAACCACCTGGTAAGATACGATCACTCTCGGAAAGACGTTTACAAAGATCTTCAACCAGACTTCTTGCATCTTCATCAGAAATAGTCGGTGTAAACATAACGCCACCAGATGCACCAGTTACTGTTTCGATTTCTCCTATTTGACTTTCCTCAAAAGCTTTTTTAATGATAGCAACATCTTCTGAGATTGAAGACTTTGCAGCTTCATAACGCTCTGCAAAGGTGTTGAGGCTTGTCAATTGATAAGGATTATTAATCAGGTAGTTTGAAATAACTACCATGCGCTCACTTCGTTTTAATTTCATATGTTACCTATATTTTCTGTACTTTTTAACTATTATACCATAATACAGCAAAAAACGAACATTTTCATATGAAATGCTCGCTTAATTTCGATTTTAATCAAATTTTGGCTTGTAGAAGGAACGATTATCCATAGCAAAGAGACGATTTGTCATTTCTCCTGGACCTACTAGGTTAAGGGCTGTCGTCATCATCATCATACTGGCATCAAGATTATCAATCATATGAATAATTTCTGCTTCCATAATACGGGGGCGCACTGGACTACCATACTCTAGTTGTCCATGATGGCTGAGAATAACATGACGCAAAACAACGACATCCTCACGCGTATCGTCAATATTGAGCTCCATAAGCACCTTAGTGATTTCTTCATCAATCAAAGCAATATGACCAATCAAGTTTCCACGAACCGTATACTCAGTATTTTCAGGACCAGTAAGTTCAATAACCTTAGCTAAATCATGAAGCATAATTCCGGCAAAGAGTAGACTCTTATTGAGCTCTGGATAAATATCTCCAATGCTGTCCGCTAAGCGAACCATAGTAGCTGTATGATAGGCTAGTCCACTTTCAAAGGCATGATGATTTGTTTTAGCAGCTGGAAAAGTGAAAAACTCCTTATTATACTTTCGATAAAGGGCACGAACAACACGCTGCCAAGTTGCTTCCTCAATCTTGAAAATCATTTGCTCTAGGTATTCGCGTACTTCGGAAGGATTTACTGGTGGTTTCTCTTTGAAATCAGCCGGATCATTTGGCTCACCAAATGTAGGCAAGCGTAAGGTAATTTGGTTTACCTGAGGAGTATTATTATAAACCTCTCGACGTCCCTCCATATGCACTACTTTACCTGCGGTAAATTCTTCGACATTATAAGGCTGAGCATCCCATAGGTTGCCTGAAATCTCACCAGTATCATCCTGGAATGTAAAGGCAATGTAATCCTTTCCCGCTCTTGTCTTACGTACCTCTGCACGCTTAATCAGATAAAAACCTTCAAAATACTCGTCTTTTTTCATTTGATTAATCTTCATGCTTGTCCTCGTTTTCTAATCGTGGTAAATCCAACAAACTTTGTGTCGCACTGTCTTGATAGGTTTCAATTGTATCAAGAGCTCTAACAATTGCCCTACTCCTTGTGTTGAGAAGACTATCGACGGTTTTACTTGCTGTATTCAATTGTTTCTGAGCTTTAGTTAACATATCTCCAAACCTGCCAAACTCTAGTTTGACGTTGCCTAAAATCTTACTAATATCATCCGCATTCTTTTGAATATTCAAAGTTCTAAATCCTACAGACAATGAATTCAAGAGTGCTGATAAGGTTGACGGCCCTGCGATAACAATATTCTCCTCGCGACGAAGGGCGTCAAAGAAGGCTGGTTGGCGTACTACCTCAGCATAAAGTCCTTCTGTCGGCAAAAATAATATGCCAAAATTTGTGGTTTCAGGTGGGTTAAGATACTTCTTGTTAATATCCTTTGCAAATCGCTTAATACTAGTCAGAAGTGACTTACGGTGATTCTCAATCTCCTCTTTATTACCAGACTCATAAGCATCTTCCAGACGATAGTAATCTTCCAAAGGAAACTTAGAATCAATGGGAAGGTAGATATATTCATCTTTATGGTTTCCTGGCATTTTGATTGCATATTCAACTCGTTCACTTGAACCTGATACCGTAGGAAATTCTCGCTCGTACTGATTAACAGTCAATATGTCTTCAATAATTTGCCCTAATTGAAGCTCTCCCAAAATACCTCGTGTTTTTGTATTTGAAAGGACCTTGTTAAGACTTCCAACATCCTTGGCTACATTTTTCATTTCCCCCAAGCCCTGGTTAACCGACTCTAATTGTCTTGAAACCGTCTCAAAAGAGGCTTGTAAACGTGTTTGTAAGGTTTGCTCAAGTTTCTCTTCAACTGTCTGACGCATTTGTTCCAAACGTTTCTCATTGGAATCCTGCATATCTTTAACAGCTTTGGTTAAGCTTTGGTTTATTTGCTCAAGGCGTTGGTCGGAACGGTCTCGATTATCAGACAAATTTTGATGTAAAACCTCTCGGATATCTGTCAACTGTTGATATAGTTCCATCTGCAATTGGTTCAATTGCTTTGTCGTTTCCAGTTGATTTGTCTTAGCAAAAGATTCCAATTGAAACGAAACTTGATCTGAAAGATTATCTGCATTTTCTTCCAAACTCTTATTAATCTGTTCTTTTAACTCCATATTCTTCAAGAAAAGAGCAATAAGAATCCCCAAGCTTAATAAAGTTAAAAGTGTAAGTAGATAGATCATACTAACTCCTATCTTTAGTCTGGATGACAATCACATATCCATTTGGCACAAGCACTTGAATCGGACCATCAACGAATTCATTGCTAGAATAGATTTTCTTCTGGAAATAATTCATACTAGTTAATTCGTATTTTGCTCCCAAAATCGTCAGTTCTCCATCTCCTTCATGTAAAAAAGAAACATATGTCATTCCGGGTTCTGGTAAAACTTTATGACTTCCTTCTGGATAATAAGTAATCTTATTTTGCTTATCTCGCAAACAGATACGCCTCATAAAAGGAGCTAATTCAGGATCGCTGACCAAAAATATATTTGATAACATATGATCAATTCTGCCACCAAAAGCACCAAAAATAGTTACTTCCGCCTCAGGATATAGCTGAAATATAATTTTTAGGGCTAACTCTGTATCCGTATCATCCTTTTCAGCTGGAGCAATCATACAATCTTTGGCAGCTGATTGAATCATCTCTAACTCTGACCGAGATACTGAATCAAAGTCTCCGACAGCCAAATCAAGAGGTAAACCTAACTCCAACAAACGTAAGCACGCACGATCCACCCCAACAAAATAATCAAAATCGGTAGCGAACCACTCTAGCTCACCACCGACAAATAAAGCTATTTTAGGCATCGATAGCATCACGAAGCGTTTGAACTTGCGCTGTCAAATCAGGATTTTTGAAGAGGTAAGAGCCCGCTACAAAAACATTAGCCCCCGCCTTGGCACATGCTGCAATAGTGTTGTTATCTACACCACCATCAACTTCAATATCGAATGAATAGCCACCTTTTTCACGAAGCTCCACAACACGCTCTACTTTAGACATCATTTCTGGAATGAACGCCTGACCACCAAAACCTGGATTTACAGTCATGATAAGTACTTGATCCACTAAATCAAGTACAGGAATAAGTGCCTCAACTGGGGTTCCAGGATTAATCACAACACCTGCTTTCATACCAGCAGCTTTGATTTTCTGGAGGGCACCATGGATATGCTTAGTGGCTTCAACAGGAATGGTCATGATATCTGCACCAGCTTGTGCATAGGCATCCACATAACGCTCAGGATCAACAACCATAAGGTGACAATCAAAAACTAACTTGCTATGTTTACGCATGCTAGCAACCACATCTGCTCCCCAACTGATATTAGGAACAAATTGACCATCCATAATATCAATGTGAACATATTCCGCACCTGATGCATCAATACGAGCTAGTTCTGAAGCAAAATTAGCGTAATCAGCAGCTAGGATAGAAGGAGCAATTTTATATGACATGAGAGACCTACTTTCTTTTTACAGTTTTTTTATATGTTTCACGACGATTTTCAATTTCACTTAGAAATTGAAGGTAATTATCATAACGGACTTGCCAGATCTGGCCATCTTCCACCTCTTCCTTAACAGCACAAGAAGGCTCATGGGTATGAGTACAAGAACGGAATTTACAACCATGACTAGCTTGACGAATTTCCGGAAAAGCTTCACTCAAGTCCTCTGCATTATCCACTTCATAATCTAGCGAAGAGAATCCTGGTGTATCAGCAATCTTCCCACCATGAACTTCATAAAGACTTACAGCCCTTGTAGTATGACGTCCACGACCTAAACTGTCTGAAATCTCACCTGTTTCTAAATGTAACTGTGGGGCAATACGGTTCAACAAGGTTGATTTTCCAACACCTGTCTGTCCCATAAAGACTGTTATTTTATCAGTCAAGAGCGGCAATAGGTCTTCCAAACTGAAGATAAAATCAAAACCAATTTTTTGATACTGTTTTTGAATAGCTTTCATTTCTGAATCATCTTCAACCAAGTCCATCTTAGAAATATAGATTACAGGCTTTATATTTTTATGCTCTAGTAAAACCAAAAAACGGTCCAAAAGATTACTGTTAAAATCCGGTTCCTTAGCAGACATAATAACCACAGCCTGATCTATATTGACAATGGGTGGACGCACTAAACTATTGATTCGTTGACCAATTTTTAGGATATAACCTTCTGAATTTTCCTCTGCTGAAAATTCAACAAAATCTCCAACATAAGGTGTTTGTCCTTTTTTTCTAAAATTTCCTCGTGCACGCGTCTGGTATACAACACCATCATGCTCTACATAATAGAAACCTGCCAGTGCTTTGATAATTCTTCCTTGCAAGTGAACTCCTCATTCGTTTAATAGCCCTATTATATCACAAATTAGAAAGCTTTTCTGGAACAAAAAAACGGCTCTTCCATTTCCCATGGGCCTCCTTGCATTTTCAATAGATTGCAGTATAATAGGCATATCATCTGCGGAGGTGGTGGAATGGCAGACACGCATGCTTCAGGCGCATGTGCTTTTTCAAGCGTGAGGGTTCAAATCCCTTTCTCCGCATAGCTAAAAATTCCCACTGAGATTCAGTGGGATTTTTGAATTATAGGCCTGCTTCTCTCAAAGCATCTGATAAGTGTGCAAAATCAGAAATAGATAAAGCCTCTCCACGAATAGAAGGTTTTATATCTGCAATTTCCAAAGCCTGCTCAAGTTTGGCTTTCACTTCCTCAGATTTACCAAAATGATTTGTTAAATTATTCCACAATGTCTTACGACGATGGACAAAGCTAGCCTTAGCCACTCGGAAAAGGAAATCCTCATCTTTAACTTCAACCAACGGTTGTTCACGACGCGTCATCTTCAAAATGGCTGAGTCAACATTAGGTGCTGGTACAAAGACTGTACGAGGGACAATGAATGCCACTTTAGCGGTCATATAATACTGAACGGCAATTGATAGAGAACCATAAGCCTTACTATTAGGCTCTGCAGAAATGCGGTCAGCGACTTCTTTTTGCATCATAACGACAAATTCTGCAAAAGGAATCTTACTCTCAATCAAATGCATCAAGATCGGCGTCGTAATATAATATGGCAAATTGGCTACAACCTTAATTGGTAGTTCTGGATTTTTAAATTCTTTTACTCGTGTCTGTAAATCCGCCTTGAGAACATCTTCATTAATCACGTTAACATTATCATGATCACGTAATGTATCCTCTAAAATCGGAACCAATCGATCATCAATTTCAAAAGCCATAACTTCCGCAGCATTTTCAGCCAAGAATTCTGTTAATGCTCCGATACCAGGTCCAATTTCGATCACATTGACATTTTTATCAATCTCTGCCGTATCAACAATTTTTTGTAAAATATTTGTATCTGTTAAGAAGTTCTGTCCGAAAGACTTCTTAAAGGTAAAGCCATGGCGCTCAAGGACAGCCTTGGTCACGCTATAATCTGCAATTCTCATTTATTCTCTTTTCTTATTAATTTCACGATTTTTATATTTGGACACAAAACAAGTCCAAATCCTTAACGATCCCAACCTCTATAATAAGCTACTTAATAGCGATTTGATTTTAAGATTACTGGTAGTCTAGTAATTTGACATAGTCTCTTCCAGCTCCTCTAAAGTGATTCCAAACAATTCCAAACGTTTTAGAAGCTGCTTCCCATTGCAATAACCAATACGAAGCGCCTCGCCCAAATATTCTCGACGCTTTCGACTATCTGCTCCCATTAGTAGTCCTAACTTCATAAGATTTGATTTACTAATATCAAACTGATTATCATCATCGTAACTACCTAGAACTCCAGATAAGGCCTTTTGAAGATCCTCGAAACTCGCATGCTCAACACCCAATGAACGACCTTTAGTCTTAGATTTTGGTGTTGCTTCCCCACGGTTTAAAAAAGCATGCTTTGCTGTCGGGACAGCTTCCATGATGATTTTACGGATACGTTCACCATTATAGTCTGGATCAGTAAAAACAATCACCCCGCGTAAATCATTAAGCTTATTGATACGCTCTAAGTCGTCTTCATTGATAGCAGAGCCTCTAGTCTCATAGGTATCCACCTCATAAAAGCGTCTCAAATTTGCGGTATCATCCTTACCTTCTACCACGATGACTTCTTGAATTTTTATTTTATTCATCCAGATCAAAAATCCTCATCGCATTATCATAAGTAGCCCTAGCAACCTCTTCACTTGTTAAACCACGAAGCTCAGCAATCTTATCTACTACGTAACGCGTATAGCCTGTACGATTCTCGCGACCACGTTTCGGAACAGGTGCCAAATACGGTGCATCCGTTTCAACCAGAATCTTATCTAAAGGTAACTTCTGAGCAGCTTCTTGGACATCCAAAGCCTTCTTAAAAGTCACAACACCTGAAAATGAAATCATCATCCCAAGATCAACAAATTTTTGAGCCATTTCTAGGGATCCTGAGTATGAGTGCATAATCCCCCCACGAGGACCAACACCAACTTCTTTAATAACAGCGTAAGTATCCTCTAATGCATCACGTGTATGGACGACAAAAGGTAAATTGTGTTTCTTTGACAAAGCTATTTGACGCTTAAAGACATCAATCTGAATCTCTTTAGGATCTTCCATCCAATAATAATCCAAACCGATTTCTCCAAGTGCCACTACTTTGGGATTATCCAATTGTGATACAATCATATCCTCAATTTCCTGAGAATAGGACCCTGCTTCCGTAGGATGCCATCCAATCGTACTATATAGTTGATCATACTTCTCTGATAGTGCTAAAGATTTATCAATTGTTGGCTTATCAAAACCAACAATATTCATTTTAATAACACCTAGTTCAGCTGCAAAATCTATTTCTTCTTGTTCTTTTCCTGCAAAATTATCCACATTAAGGTGGGTATGCGTATCAAAAATTTCAATCATAGGTCTATTATAACAAAAACGAGCGAGCATAGCTCACTCACCTTTTCATTTTATTAAACAAAGAGTCGCATATATTCTATCTTTGTACAACGATTCATTACAATATCCTGTCTATTCGCTTGACGAAGAATAGTCTCAGCCTCCTCATTCTCAAGACCAATTTGACTCCAAAAAACTTTTGCATCTGTCTCAAGAAAATCATAAGCAACATCTGGTAAAAACTCACTTCGTCTAAATACATCAACAATATCAAACGAAAATGGGATATCTTTAAGATAAGCATAGACATGCTCTCCAAGAAGCTCCTGGCCTTCTAGTTTGGGATTTACTGGTATGATACGATAACCAGCAGCTTGTAGAAAATGAGCAACCTGATAAGATGCTGCCTCCTTGCGATGAGATAAACCAACAATTGCAATCGTCTTTGCCGATTTTAAATAAGATTCTATAACCTCAGCACTAGGATTTTGAAATGAATAAGACATATGACTCTCCTCGTCGTTCAAATAAACTAAAAATAAAAATCCCTAAACGGGACTGTGAAGATTAGTTAGCTAAGCTCTGCAACGATAGCTTTAATTTGTTCTTTTGTATGTACACCTGCAACTTGCTTAACAACCTCACCATCTTTTTTAAAGAGTAAAGTTGGAATAGACATGATTCCAAACTTCTGAGCTGTTTCTGGGTTCTCATCAACATCAATTTTAACAATCTTAAGTTCATCTTCTGAAATCTCTTCAGAAAGTTGCTCAAGAATTGGTGCTTGCATCAAGCAAGGCCCACACCAAGTTGCCCAAAAATCAATCAAAACGAGTCCTTCAGCTGTTTCTTGTTCAAATGTAGCATCTGTTACTACTTGTGTCATATATTCATCCTCCTAGACATTATAAAACTTTTGTAGACCTATTCTATATGATTCTAAAGACCATTGCAAGAATTTGACACATACATAAAAAATTCTTATCAAATATTAGTCATTGCCTATCATAGACATCACTTGCTCACAGCCTATCTTGGGAGTATAATAATAAAAAACTATAAAAATAGAAATGAGTAAATATGGATAAAGATGCAATGATTACCTATCTCATAGGTGAACTCAAAAAAGAAAATCTAGAATTACATGATTTGATTATCCCAGAAGAACTCGAGGAAAAGCAAAAGCTTCTCAGAGCCCTCTTTAATACACGTAAACCAATGGCAGCATCAACACAATTCTTGACAATACAAGACCTTTACCTACAAGTTAGGAAAGGGGAACGTGGATTTGTACAACTCAGTTCACTCCAGCCCATCCCTCAAGATGATCGAATCTACCTCTGGAAGGGTGATATTACAAGACTTGAAGTAGATGCAATCGTAAATGCAGCCAATAAAACCTTACTAGGATGTATGAAACCACTTCATGATTGTGTAGATAATGCTATTCATACATATGCAGGTGTTCAGTTACGCCAAGCTTGTTTCGAACTCATCTTAGAACAAGGATATGAAGAACCCGTTGGCATGGCTAAAATCACCCCAGCTTACAATCTTCCTTCTGCCTTTGTCATTCATACTGTAGGTCCGAAAATAGTAGACCAACCAACACAAATTGATGAAGATCTTTTAGCAAAAAGTTATCTTTCAGTATTAGCACTAGCTGAGAAAAATAACATTGAATCAATTGCTATTCCATGTCTATCAACTGGAGATTTCAATTTTCCAAAACAAAAAGCTGCCAAAATCGCCATTCAAACAGTCAAAACCTTTATTAATGAGTCAAGTATAATAAAAAAAGTTATATTTAACGTATTTGATGATGAAAATTTAGCAATTTATCAAAAACTGCTTGCTGAATCATAACCACACCCGTCTAACGGGTGGTTTGATCAAGGGCTATAAGCCCATAATACCAGCCAGCGCCTAAAGACGCTGGCTTTCACTTTGTTCAAGCCTTATTGCTTTTGACTCGTCACAAGCCTCTCAAAGAGGCATTCGCATTACTTACCATTATCCCTAAAGGGATTTTCATATTCTTTAACGCTTAATTTGTCCAAAGCGATATCATGCTTCTCTTGTTCCTGGATATATTTCTTAATTGTGGCTTCATTAAGTCCTACCGTACTTACATAATATCCTTCTGCCCAAAAATGTCTGTTCCCGAATTTATATTTTAAATTGGCGTGTTTATCAAACATCATTAAGGCACTCTTACCTTTTAAATATCCCATAAAACTAGCTACACTCATTCGTGGTGGAATACTTACTAATAAAAAAGAAGAAAATCAAAATGATTTTCTTCTTTTTTTATTGAATAACTGAATGCTCTTTTAAAAGATTAAAAAATGAGGGATAATCTCTTTTAAGATTAACAAAACCACCATCCTTAGATAAGAAACTATGTTCAGAAGCAGCTGTACAAACAAGAACACCATTCTGATTTACCATATGGTATACAAAAGAAAGTCTAGCAGATTTAACACTTTTAACAATAATCTCAATAGAAATCTCATCTGCAAAAGTAGAAGTAGCTTTATAGTCACAGGAAATTGAAGTAACAGGAGAGATAATTCCCTCCTCTTCAATTTTTTCATAAGGCCAACCTATCTCTCTTAGAAAAAAAGTTCTAGCCTCTTCCATCCATCGTACATAATTGGAATGATGAGTAATACCCATTCTATCTGTTTCATAATACTGGACCTCGTGTTTACAAATAAACATAAGAACCTCCAAAAAAGATTAAGAAATAAAATCTAAAATGTCATCCTCAGAAAGAGAAGAGTCACAAACAACCTTAGCAGTTCCATTTTCTGAAACAAAGAGAGCTGGAACGGTAGCAATACCATATCTTTTACGCAAAGCTTGGATATCATCAAGTTCTTCACTATTTTCACTATTAATATAGAAAATAGTAAGATTTGAATTACGTGCAACATTAGATAATTTTGGTTCAAAAAGTTGACAATATGGACAAGAAGGACGGCCAATAAATAAAATAAACTTATCTGTAGAAGAAATTTTATCTTTAGCAGTAGTAACAGAAATAGGTGTAAACGCTGATGCAAAATTCGACATAATAATACCTCTCAATTAAAATATAATCATATCATATCTGAAATTAAGAGTTTTAACAAGTAAATAACTTAACAAAAAAGCTAGACCTACGTCCAGCAATGAAATCTATACTCCGCCAGTAGGACTCG